>Ga0308172_1000006_pt1 | contig 547706 bp, 489 predicted proteins | sample PhyGR2_FD_202134 | JGI IMG/M metagenome (GOLD analysis project Ga0308172, IMG submission 202134) | Phyllosphere microbial communities from UC Gill Tract Community Farm, Albany, California, United States - DLSLSG.R2 | ecosystem: Host-associated > Plants > Phyllosphere > Unclassified | place... | reverse complement strand
GTAGGGAACTGCCAGGCTCCAAATTAGTTGTGCTGATATGGCTCAGTTGGTAGAGCGCACCCTTGGTAAGGGTGAGGTCCCCAGTTCGACTCTGGGTATCAGCACCACTCTAATTAGTGGTTAATGTTCGGCTTAAAAAGAATTTGTCTGGCGGCAACAGCGCGGTGGTCCCACCTGACCCCATGCCGAACTCAGAAGTGAAACGCCGTAGCGCCGATGGTAGTGTGGGGTCTCCCCATGCGAGAGTAGGGAACTGCCAGACTTTAAATAAAGTAAAGAACCTCAGTCGAAAGACTGGGGTTTTTTGCTATGGGAAATTTGAGAATTTTCTATTCAAAGCTTGTATGAAAACATTATAAAAAAGCCATCCGATAGGATGGCTTTTTGTGTTTCTAGGCTTAGAAATTAGTGAGACGTTCCCTGTGAGATCCCAACTCCTGTTTGCGAGCGCACAAACTGTGAGTAGAAACGTCCGCGTTCTTGCACTGCGGCTTCTGAATTATCCGTGATAGAAAATAGCCATGTGCCAATAAAAGCAGCGGCCATTGAGAATAGCGCCGGATATTCATAGGGGTAGATTGGCGCAGCATGGCCGAGGACTTTGACCCAAATTGTTGGGCCTAAAATCATCAGTATCACCGCGGTCAACAGACCTAACCAACCACCGACCATCGCCCCTCTTGTTGTTAACTTTGACCAGTACATAGAGAGAATCAGTATTGGGAAGTTACAGCTGGCGGCAATAGAGAATGCTAAGCCGACCATGAAGGCGATGTTTTGATTTTCGAACAAAATACCTAAACCAATAGCGACAAGCCCAAGAACTAATACGGTGATTTTCGATACCTTTAGCTCATCACGCTCTGTTGCTTTGCCTTGCTTAAATACGTTGGCATACAGGTCATGAGATACCGCCGATGCCCCGGCGAGCGTTAGTCCTGCGACCACCGCAAGAATAGTGGCGAAGGCGACGGCAGAGATGAAGCCAAGGAAGAAACTTCCTCCAACTGCATCGGCTAAGTGAACCGCTGCCATGTTGGTACCGCCGATCAGTGCGCCAGCGGCATCTTTAAAGGCAGGGTTTGAACCAACGAGTACGATAGCGCCAAAACCGATGATGAAGGTTAGGAAATAGAAGTACCCCATAAAACCGGTAGCATAGAACACGCTCTTACGTGCTTCTTTCGCATCACTAACGGTAAAGAAGCGCATCAGAATATGAGGCAAACCTGCGGTACCAAACATCAAAGCTAAGCCGAGAGACAATGCGCTGATGGGATCTGAAACTAATCCACCGGGGCGCATAATCGCAGGGCCTTTGGGATTAACTTCCATCGCTTGATTGAACAAGGTGTTGAAGCTGAAACCGACAGATTTCATCACCATGATGGCCATGAACGATGCGCCAGCCAGCAGCAGCACGGCCTTAATGATTTGTACCCATGTGGTTGCCAGCATGCCGCCAAAGAGTACATACATCACCATAAGTACACCGACTAAAACGACGGCAACATGGTAATTCAAGCCAAACAGTAGCTCGATAAGCTTTCCTGCGCCCACCATCTGCGCAATCAAATACAAGGCAACGACCACTAACGATCCGCAGGCTGAGAGCGTTCGAATCGGTTTTTGTTTAAGACGATACGAAGCCACATCGGCAAAGGTATAACGGCCTAAATTACGCAGGCGCTCTGCAACCAGAAACAGCATGATTGGCCAGCCAACCAAAAAGCCCAAAGAGTAAATCAGTCCGTCATAGCCAGAGGTATAAACCAGTGCGGAAATCCCTAAGAACGATGCGGCTGACATGAAGTCCCCCGCCATGGCGAGACCATTTTGTAGACCGGTAATATTGCCACCCGCGGTGTAATAATCCTTACGCGAACGAGTGCGTTTGGAGGCCCAATAGGTGATGTAAAGCGTCGCGCCAACGAATATGACAAACATGACGATGGCTTGAATGTTTAACGGTTGTCTTTCAACTGCGCCAGTAATGGCATCGGCGGCATAGCTGGAGAAAGGCAGCACCGCCAGAGGTAACAAGGTTAAAAGGCGAGATTTCATTGCTCAACCTCCTGCAGTATTTGGTGGTTGAGACGATCAAACTCGCCGTTTGCCCGAATAACATAGACGCCCGTTAATAGGAAAGAAACCACAATCAAGCCAATGCCGATGGGGATCCCGCGCGTTACGCTAGAACCTTCGGATATCGGTGTCCCTAGCCAACCGGGCGCAAAAGCGATGAGGAGAATAAAGCCGAAATACAGGATCATCATTATCCATGAAAGCGTCCAAGCGAATCTTTCACGTTTTTGCACCAGTTCCTTGAAGCGCGGGTTATTTTCAATCCTTTGATAAATGGCATCATTCATCAGAGCGACTCCTAGTAAGGCATTGATTGAATAAAAGCTGCCCCGTGGGCATAACCTTTTGAGGGGGTATGCCCATGAAGTCAACTCATTGCCGCGCTCAGGCGGCGACAGGTCATACGACTAATTAAGATGAAACTTCCATTGATTGTTTTTCTTCTAACAACTTCTCGACAACGCCCGGATCGGCCAGCGTTGAGGTATCCCCCAAATTGCTGGTATCACCGGCTGCAATCTTACGCAGAATGCGGCGCATAATTTTTCCTGAACGGGTTTTAGGAAGTGCATCGGTCCAGTGCAAAATATCCGGTGTGGCTATCGGGCCAATCTCTTTACGCACCCAGTTGCGTACTTCGGTATAGAGCTCGGGCGTTGGCTCTTCCCCGTGATTGAGCGTGATGTAAGCGTAGATCGCCTGTCCTTTAATGTTATGCGGAACGCCGACCACTGCGGCCTCTGCGATCTTTGGATGAGAGACAAGCGCAGACTCGATTTCAGCAGTTCCCAAACGGTGTCCTGAAACGTTAAGAACGTCATCGACACGTCCGGTGATCCAGTAGTACCCGTCTTCATCGCGACGTGCGCCGTCACCGCTAAAATACATGCCCTTAAAGGTAGAGAAGTAGGTTTGCTCATAGCGGTCGTGATCGCCGAATAATGTGCGAGCCTGACCCGGCCATGAATCAACCATCACCAGATTGCCTTCGCAGGCACCTTCCTGTGGGACGCCGCTGTTATCCACCAAGGCAGGTTGTACACCAAAGAAAGGCAGCGTTGCAGAACCTGCTTTAAGCTCGGTGGCTCCCGGCAACGGTGTGATCATGAAGCCACCGGTTTCGGTCTGCCACCAAGTGTCCATAATTGGGCACTTACCATTACCGATTTTGTTGAAGTACCATTCCCATGCTTCTGGGTTGATAGGTTCGCCCACCGAACCCATGATGCGTAAAGAGGTGCGCTGCGTACCTTCGGTCGCTTTGTCACCTTCTGCCATCAATGCACGAATAGCCGTCGGTGCGGTGTATAGAATGTTTACCTGATGCTTATCCACGACTTGCGATAAGCGGTTTACGCCAGGATAGTTAGGCACACCTTCAAACATCAGCGTAATTGCACCGTTGGCGAGTGGGCCGTACAGCAGATAGCTATGGCCTGTAACCCAACCCACGTCGGCGGTGCACCAATAGATATCGCCAGGATGATAGTCAAAGACATATTTGAACGTGGTTGCGGCATAAACCAAATAGCCACCGGTGGTATGCAGCACGCCCTTAGGCTTACCGGTTGAACCTGAGGTATATAGAATGAATAGCGGATCTTCAGCATTCATTTCTTCGGCTGGACAATTAGCATCGACCTGCTCAATTAGGTCATGCCACCAGAGATCGCGCCCTGCATTCCATTCGCCCTGTTTGCCCGTGCGTTTGAAGACCACCACGTGCTCAACGCTTTTAACATTTGGGTTTTTCAGTGCGTCATCGACGTTTTTCTTTAGCGGAATAGGGCGCCCAGCGCGCAGCCCTTCATCAGCGGTAATCACCACTTTTGAATTGGAATCGATAATGCGTCCCGCAACGGCTTCGGGAGAGAAACCACCAAAAATGACAGAATGAATGGCACCGATACGTGCGCAGGCCAGCATCGCCACCGCCGCTTCAACCACCATTGGCATATAGATAGCGACTACATCGCCTTTTTTCACGCCAAGCTTTTTCAGCACGTTGCCGAAACGACAGACATCGTGATGCAGTTCGCGATAGGTAACGGTTTTGCTTTCCTGTGGATTATCACCTTCCCAGATGATCGCCGTTTGGTTTCCACGCTCTTCTAAATGGCGATCGAGGCAGTTCGCTGCCAAGTTCAAGGTGCCGTCTTCAAACCAGCGAATGCTGACATGACCAGGATCGAATGAAGTATTTTTTACTTTGCTATAGGGCTTCATCCAATCAACAATTTTTCCGTATTCGGCCCAAAAGCCTTCGGGGTCGCTAACCGAGCGTTGATAGAGTTCACGGTACATCTGTGGATTAATCAGGGTATGTTCTGCAATGTTTGCAGGAATCGAATGTTTATGGATCTGGCTCATCGTTATCCTCCTTGCGGATGTTAATATTATGTCAATATAAGGTTAAATCCGTTTTGCGCGCTCTATTTGTGTCTTTTTTGCGCGATTGATCACGCAATAAAAATATTGATATCTAGCAAGGCAATAACGAGAAGAGTGGGCTTAGTATTTGCTCATCTAAGATGGATAAATTGAGTGGGGTTAAATTATAAGAAAATGAATGAAATTACGTGGAGTAACAATATATCTGCTAATAATCGGTTCATAAGAAAATAAAGAGAAAAACCCATTATTAGAATAATCAGAGAATAGAAAATAGAACACAACGAGATTATTTTTTCACCATCATAAAGATAATGAAGTAGGAATATATCTACGCATGCACCATCATGGTGCATAATATCTCACTATCTATAGACTAATTATTCGTTTCAGCTCAAAATTATACCAAAATGCATGCATAATTAATCGCACAAATATACACGCGTGTTTTGTGTTTTATCACCTTAATATTTTCTTTTATAACAAATGGTTATTTGTAGTTCTATTTTGAAGGAAGCCTATCTGGGCACGGTTTCAGCGTACATTACGATTCAATATTGGCTTGCGGAAAGCCCGTGCAAAATGGTACAGAATATAGGTCACGGTTGGACAGGTCGTGATAGGAACGAGGTAAATCCTTTAGACTATAAAACTACATCTGCAGATAAATATAAGAAGCTGAGTAGGCTCTATTATAATTGAGGAACATTTTCGGGAATGAAAAAATTTAAGTTTACGCTCGCTTGGCAAATCGTCGCTGCATTAATTTTGGGTATTATTGTTGGCGCTGTTTTGCACAATCAGGAAGAGTCTCGCGTTTGGCTGGTGAATAATATTCTGAGCCCTGCTGGTGATATCTTTATTCGTTTGATCAAGATGATTGTTATCCCGATAGTGATTTCAACGCTTATCGTGGGTATCGCCGGCGTTGGTGACGCCAAAAAGCTGGGCCGTATCGGTCTTAAAACCATTATTTACTTTGAAGTGATCACCACGGTGGCGATTATCGTGGGGATTACGCTGGCAAACGTCTTCCAACCGGGGCACGGTATTGATATGTCAACGCTAGCCACCGTCGACATTTCGCAATACGAAAAGACTACTGAACAGGTGCAAAGCGGTTCGCATAGTTTGGTTTCGACCATTCTGGCGCTGATCCCTTCTAACCTGTTTGCATCGATGGCCAAAGGCGATATTTTGCCGATCATCTTCTTTTCAGTGTTGTTTGGTCTGGGCTTATCTTCGTTGCCAAAAGAGACCAAAGAGCCACTGCTGAAGGTGTTTAAAGCCGTTTCGGAAAGCATGTTTAAAGTAACCCATATGATTATGCGTTACGCGCCTATCGGGGTATTTGGCCTGATTTCCGTGACCGTAGCCAACTTTGGTTTTGCGTCTTTAGTACCGCTCGCCAAGCTGGTTGTGCTGGTTTACTTTGCGATTATCTTCTTCGCATTAGTCGTTTTGGGATCGGTCGCCAAGCTGTGTAAGCTCAGCATCTGGACGTTAATTAAGATCCTCAAAGATGAGCTAATTTTGGCTTATTCCACCGCCAGTTCTGAAACGGTATTGCCGCGAATTATTGAGAAGATGGAAGCCTACGGCGCACCAAAATCTATCACTAGTTTTGTGGTACCAACCGGTTACTCGTTTAATTTGGATGGCTCTACGCTTTATCAAAGTATTGCGGCTATTTTCATTGCTCAGCTGTACGGTATTGATTTGTCTATTGGCCAAGAGATCGTATTAGTCCTGACGCTGATGGTCACCTCTAAAGGTATTGCTGGTGTGCCTGGTGTTTCATTTGTGGTGCTATTGGCTACGCTGGGCAGCGTGGGTATCCCGCTAGAAGGCTTGGCGTTTATTGCCGGTGTTGACCGTATTTTAGATATGGCACGTACAGCGTTAAACGTGGTGGGTAATGCCTTAGCGGTTCTGGTCATTGCCAAATGGGAACATCAGTTCGATCGTAAGAAAGCCAAGGCTTATGAAGCAAATATGCTGGTGAAAGCTGAGCAAGTTTAAACGCTATAGTTGACCTACCCCTCCCCCTGCAAAGGGGGAGGTTGGGTGTGGTTCTTAACCTGAACCACATCACTCATTCTTAAACTGTTCCATCTCCAACTGATATTGTTTCAGCTTGCGCCATAACGTAGTGCGCCCAATCCCCAGCATTCTCGCCATATCATGTGGCTTCCCCTGTGCGGCATGAGCGGCCCGGATAATTGCCTGACGCTCGGCGTCTTGCAATGACATCACCGGCATGAGTAATGGGCTTTCTGGCTCAACCGCCAACTTTTCCGTCATCAAATGCTCAGGTAAATCGGCCATGCGGATGTGGTTATGCTGGCAAATCATTGCGGCGCGCTCAACCACGCCCTTTAATTCCTGATCGTTCCCCGGCCAAGGGTAATCACGTAGCTGTAATAGCACGGCTTCATCGACGTGATAACGACAATGAAAGTGCTGGCCTAACGTATTCAGATGATGAGTCACCAGCAGAGGAATATCGGATTGTCGCTGGCGAAGCGGTGGGATCTGAAGTTCGAAAGATTGCAGCGTATAAAACAGCTGACGACGAAAACGCCCCTGTTTCACCAGCAGTGGTAAATTAGCGCCGGTTGCCGCAATGATCCGAACGTCGACCGGAATCACGCGGCTGGAGTTCTGTCGCATGAGCACGCCGGTTTTGATGATTTGTAGCAGCGCTGACTGCATTTCAGGTGGCAAATATTCAATTTGCTCGAGATAGAGAGTACCGCCGTTTGCCAGCTCAAATTTGCTGGGTAAACCCGAGTCGGTTTCGGTGGCATCGCTGCCGAGCAGCTCTTTGGCAAATTGACCTTCAACCAGCGTTTGGCAGTTTATAGCGATGTATGAGCCGTTTGCCCGTTCGCTGGCATTATGAATCGCCTGCGCTAACAGCTCTTTACCGACGCCTTCTTCCCCCTGCAGCAAAATAGGGTGCTGGCCTCGTGCGGCCTGACGACCATATCGCAGTAACCGTCGCATATCTAACGATGCCGCAGGCATTTGATCAAAGGTTTGACTGACTTTGCCGAGCTGATGATTCACCAAGCGTCGTAGCTGATCCAGCGGATGCAGCAATGCAATGAATCCACAGTGCTCGCCATCGGGTACGGGCTTCAAGGTTATCAACGTTGCGATGAACTGCTTACGGCTTTCAAACGTCATCTCGACATGATTGAGCGGAAGGCGTTGCTCAATGGCGTGTTGAAGTAGAGAAGGCAGCGTGATCAATGAAGGAAGTGGGCGGCCGAGGCTGTTTTGCTCATCCAAGAGCAATATGCCAGCGGCACGATGGTTAAGATATTGCAGGCAGCCGTTGTGATCCCACGCTAAAACGCCGTCTTCCACGCCGTCTAACAAAGCATACAGTTCGTTAAGGTGGCGATTGGTTTCGGAGAGCAGCGCATCGGTGTGCAGTGAGTTGCCGATCTCACGGGCAATCGCCAGTGTTAAAGGCAAATCGCTGGCGGCATAGTCATGATTCAGGCATGCGATGACAATCACCGCTCTTTGCCGCCCGCTGTTGTCGTAGACCGGCGTTGCGCAGCAGTGCCACGCACGTAAGGCTTGCTTAAAATGTTCGTCACCGTGAACCTGCACTGGGTTTCCGTCACGCATTGCTAAGGCGGGCGCATTGGTGCCGATGTGCCCTTCAGCCCAATAGCTGCCGATATCAAATCCAAGCTCAGCGAGAGCCGTGCGTGTTTTTATATGCCCACATTGCCAAAGCAAACAGCCGCTTTCGTCTAGGATCTGCAAAACGCAGGGACGAGATTCCATATATTCGTAGGCGTCTTCTAACGCCGCTTGTCCCAAAACCAGCAGGTCGTTTTTACGTTGGCAAATCGAGCGTAACGTTGCGCCTGCGGCACGATGTGGCATTTTCCAAGGCATCGGCTGCATCAGCTTTTGGCAGCGGATCCACGATTGATAAATGGGCTGTGCAGGACGCATTGTCTCTGGCTGATTGCCGTGAGAGAAGAAATAGATCCAACGGTCGAGAGAAGTATCTGGCTGCACTAATAAAATCCATCAATTAAAGATATGCAGCTATTAAAGCGAGAAAGGGGAATAAATTCCGTGAGCTAGATGCTCGCAGGGGCTTATGGTACAAAAAAACAGAAGGGCGGAAATCCGCCCTTCTGATTAACAACATCAAACGTCTAACATTAGTGGCGGAAAGGGTTCTTACCTTTGCTGCTGCTAGATGTTGTGGTTGATGCTGAAGCCGGTTGAGCCACTGGGGCTGAAGCGGTTGTGTTGTAATCGCTGTTAACCTGCTCTGCTTGAGTTTTACCCTGCGGAGCAATGATGTCCGGCGTGGTAGAAACAGGCTTGGTCAGACCGCCGTTTAAGGCCATCAGATCGTTCTGGTTCAGCGTACCCAATGCATATTTAATATTGAGCTGGCTGATCAGATAATCATAACGTGCGTTAGACAGGCTTTCTTTGGCGCTGTACAGCGTAGTGGTCGCGTTCAGCACGTCAACGATGGTACGAGTCCCCACCTGATAACCTGCTTCGGTTGCTTCCAAAGAGCTTTGCGCAGAAATTACAGCCTGACGATAAGCTTCAACGCCGCTGATAGACGCGGAGATGTTGTTAAAGGAAGAACGAACGTTTTGTACTACGCTACGGTGTGCGCTTTCCAGAGATTCACTGGCGCCAACAAAGTTGTATTGCGCTTGTTGAACCTGAGAGTTAGTCGCTCCGCCAGAGTACAACGGCAGATTAAACTGCAAACCAATGGTGTTCTGGCCCTGATAACTGCTTCCGCCACCGCTTTGTTGCTTCTGTGCATTGGTCATACTGTTATAGTCAGTATTGCTAACGCCAGAAGATGCGGTCAGATCCAGTGTTGGCATATAACCTGTCTGTGCGTATTTAATCTGTTCACGCGCCAAGTCTTGGCTCAAACGAGCACTCAATAATGACAGGTTACGTTTTTCAGCTTCTTGCAGCAGGCTGTTGACGTTATCTGGCTTGGTGGTGGTGAAGCGATCAACGTTCAGAGAATCCAGTTGGCCGTAGTACTGACCGGTAATCTGACGCAGTGCTTCCAGAGAGTTATCCAGATCGTTGCGCGCGGTGACTTCGTTAGCTAACACGAGATCGTATTGAGCGCGGGCGTTCTGCACGTCGGTGATAGCAACCAGACCCACGTTAAAACGCTGGGTGGTTTGGTCTAACTGACGATAAATCGCTTCTTTGTTTGCTTCAATGTAAGACAACGCGTCAATCGCACGTAATACGTTGAAGTAAGCAGTCGCAGAGTTCAGCATCAAAGTCTGTTCTGAAGACTGATAAGAGACGTCTTGAATACCCGCCTGTTTTTCAGTCAAAGAGAGCTGACGCCATTTAGACATATCAAAAATGGTTTGGGTCAGCTGTAGCGACGCGCCGTAATTATTGGAGTTCAAGCCGTCGTTATCACGCATCCCATTGGTATAGGTGTAGTCTGCGCCCAAGCCGAGCTGAGGTAACAGCGGGCTGCGGGATTCATTAATCTTCTCAAAAGCCACATCACGATCTGCCGCAGCTTTACGCAGATCTGGGTTGCTTTCCTTGGCTTGCTGATATACCTGCAGCAGGTTTTCTGCATGGCTTAACGTGGTAAAGCCACCAAGGCTCAGGCCAATAAGAAGGGGGAGCAGTTTCTTCATTTGCATTCCTTGTTGTGCAGCAAAGTTGCTATTGTAACGCTGACTAAAGTCATATAGCCGCCGATTCTAACAGAGACCGTATCTTAAGGAGCGTGGCTTTACGTGCCATCCCCCTTAATTTACCTAAATAAAAGGTAAAGTGATTGAGTATTTTCAGTTTGACCTTAAATCAATAATATCCATGCTAATAATCACACTACATTTAGGAATTTAGCCGTATGAGCGAAAATAAACCATCACCCGTCACATTTGGTCAAAATGATGTTGAAATTATTACACGGGAATCACTCTACCGCGGCTTTTTTTCGCTAGAGCGCTATCGTTTTCGGCATCGTCTGTTTGATGGCAGTATGAGCGGTGAAGTTGTGCGTGAAGTTTTTGAACGCGGCCATGCGGCGGTGCTGCTGCCTTACGATCCAAAACGCGATGAAGTGGTGCTGGTGGAGCAAATCCGTATTCCGGCATATGACTCCAGTGAAACGCCGTGGTTGCTTGAAATGGTGGCCGGAATGATTGAACCCGGTGAGTCGGTGGAAGATGTCGCACGCCGCGAGGCGCAGGAAGAAGCGGGGATCCACGTCCAACGCTGTAAGCCTGTGCTGAGCTATTTGGCGAGCCCCGGCGGCACCAGCGAGCGCTTGTCAATTATGGTCGGTGAGATTGACGCAGCAAAGGCATCGGGTATTCACGGTCTGCCTGAAGAGCATGAAGATATTCGCGTGCATGTGGTCAGCCGTGAGCAAGCGTATCGCTGGGTAGAAGAGGGTGTGATCGACAATGCCGCATCGGTTATTGCATTACAGTGGCTGGCGTTGCACCATGAGTCGCTTCGCCGCGAGTGGAATTCTTAAATATGATGAAGCGTTATTCCCCAGACTTTCCTCTAATGATGAGACTGTGCGAGACTAATTATGCGCAATTGCGTCGTTTATTACCGCGCAAGGATGAAGTGGGTGAATCGCAGGGATATCAGGTCAACGGCGCGTGTTACCTGATAAAAATTATCGAATCGACGCGCTATACATCAATGGCTGAAATTACTCAGACGGAGCCAGCACCGGGCGCTTGGGGCTTACCTTCGATGAGCGTGCGTCTGTATCATGACGCCATGGTTGCGGAAGTGTGTGCAAGCCAGCAGATCTCTCGGTTCAAAGCACGTTATGATTATCCGAATAAAAAGTTGCATCAGCGCGACGAAAAGCATCAAATTAACCAGTTTCTTGCGGATTGGTTGCACCATTGCCTGACGCACGGTGTTATGGCAATTCCCGTATATTAGAGCCTGTTTTGCTGCACTGAGCCCTAACAACCAGCGCAATGATTATTTTTACAGATTCTTGGCAGACTAAAGTCACAAAGGACACCATTTGGAAAGCCTGTTTCAACTAACCGTAGCACGTGGGGCTCCGGTTAGGATTTTACAAATCACAGACACGCATTTGTTTGCGGGTGAGCATGAGACGTTATTGGGCGTCAATACTTACCGCAGCTACCACGCAGTGCTAGAGGCGATCCATGCCCAATCCCGTCCGTATGACATCGTTGTCGCAACGGGAGATTTGGCGCAGGATCACTCTGTGGCGGCATACCAGCATTTTGCAAAAGGTATCGCTACGCTGAATAAAACCTGTCTGTGGCTGCCGGGCAATCATGATTTCCAACCCGCGATGGTCGATACGTTAGCAGATGCGGGCGTGAGTCCAGCTAAGCATATGCTGTTGGGCGATCACTGGCAGATTATCCTGCTTGATAGCCAAGTTTTTGGTGTTCCCCACGGTGAGCTTAGCGAGTATCAACTTGAATGGTTGGATCGCACTCTATCGCTGTATCCCGCGCGCCATTCGTTGATTTTACTCCATCACCATCCGCTGCCTTCGGGCTGCACATGGCTCGATCAGCACAGCTTGCGTAATGCGCATATGCTAGGGGAGATTCTGCAACATCACCCACTGGCGAAAACCTTGCTGTGCGGACATATTCATCAGGATTTGGATCTCGAATGGCAGGGGCGTCGTTTGTTAGCTACGCCGTCGACCTGTATTCAGTTCAAACCTTTATGCACCAACTTCACGATTGATACACTATCGCCCGGCTGGCGTTATCTGGATTTGCATCCAGATGGGACGCTCACGACTGAACTGCACCGCTTAGAAGGTACAGAATTCAGACCGGATCTCGACTCTGACGGCTATTAATGATGCCCACGCTTTTATATCTCCACGGTTTCAACAGTTCTCCTCGCTCCGCCAAGGCCACCGCATTTAAGCAGTGGCTTGCCGTTCACCACCCTGAAATCACTATGTTAATCCCTCAACTTCCGCCTTATCCTTCTGATGCGGCGGAGATGCTGGAGGAGATTGTGATGTCGCGTGCGGGGCGTCCGTTGGGCATAGTGGGCTCTTCTTTAGGCGGCTATTACGCGACGTGGCTGTCACAATGCTTTACCTTGCCAGCGGTCGTTGTGAACCCTGCGGTGAAGCCGTATGAACTGCTCATCGACTTTTTAGGGCAAAACGAGAATCCCTACACCGGCCAACAATATGTGTTAGAGTCTCGCCATGTTTACGATCTGAAAGTCATGCAGGTTGACCCATTGGAATCGCCAGATCTCCTCTGGTTATTACAGCAAACCGGTGACGAAGTTCTGGACTATCGACAAGCTGTGGCTTACTACGCCTTATGCCGTCAGACCATTGAGCCTGAAGGCTCACACAGCTTTGTTGGTTTCGAGCGATTCTTCCCGCAGATCGTCGATTTTTTAGGGCTGACCACCGAGTAATTCTGCGTGGTACGTCTATCACCACTGAACGACACACCAACGTGTGCCGTTTGGTCGACGCTAACTAACGACTTATACGATTCATACCATGACTCAATCCAGCTATAACGCTGACTCTATTGAAGTTCTCAGCGGCCTAGAACCCGTGCGCCGTCGTCCGGGTATGTACACCGATACCACACGCCCAAACCATTTGGGTCAGGAAGTCATAGATAACAGTGTCGATGAGGCGCTGGCTGGCCACGCATCTCGCGTTGAGGTCATTTTATATCCCGATCAATCTCTTGAAGTGATTGACGACGGGCGCGGTATGCCGGTGGATATTCACCCAGAAGAGGGTGTTCCTGCCATTGAACTGATCCTGTGTCGTTTGCATGCGGGCGGTAAATTCTCGAATAAAAACTACCAGTTTTCCGGCGGCCTGCACGGCGTAGGTATCTCAGTAGTTAACGCACTCTCTAAGCGCGTTGAGGTCACCGTTCGTCGCGACGGACAGGTGTACCAAATGGCGTTCGAGAACGGCGATAAAGTCGAAGACCTGCATGTTACCGGCACCTGCGGTAAACGTAATACGGGTACCAGTGTGCATTTCTGGCCTGATGAAAAGTTCTTCGACAGCCCAAGATTCTCTGTTTCTCGCCTTAACCATCTGCTGAAAGCGAAAGCGGTATTGTGTCCAGGCGTAGAAATCGTCTTTAAAGACAAATTGAATAACACCGAGCAGCGCTGGTGCTATCAGGATGGTCTAACCGACTACCTGATGGAAGCCGTTAACGGTCTGATTACGCTGCCAGAACAGGCGTTCACCGGTTCTTTCTCGGGCGATACTGAAGCCGTTGATTGGGCGCTGTTATGGCTGCCTGAAGGCGGCGAGCTGTTAACCGAAAGCTACGTTAACCTGATCCCAACCATGCAAGGCGGTACGCATGTGAACGGACTGCGTCAGGGATTGCTGGATGCGATGCGTGAATTCTGCGAATTCCGCAATCTGCTGCCACGTGGCGTAAAGCTATCTGCCGATGATATCTGGGAGCGCTGTGCGTATGTGCTTTCGGTGAAAATGCAGGATCCGCAGTTTGCAGGACAAACCAAAGAACGCCTGTCTTCGCGTCAGTGTGCGGCTTTTGTTTCTGCCATTGTTAAGGATGCTTTCAGCGTTTGGCTTAACCAAAACGTACAGGTGGCAGAACAGCTGGCTGAGCTGGCAATTTCTAGCGCTCAACGCCGTATGCGCGCAGCGAAGAAGGTTGTGCGTAAAAAGCTGACCAGCGGACCCGCGCTGCCGGGTAAATTAGCCGACTGTACCGCACAGGATCTTTCCCGCACCGAGCTCTTCTTGGTGGAAGGGGATTCCGCAGGCGGTTCAGCCAAGCAGGCGCGTGACCGTGAATATCAGGCAATCATGCCGCTGAAAGGTAAAATCCTAAACACGTGGGAAGTCTCTTCTGACGAAGTGCTGGCCTCTCAGGAAGTACATGATATTTCCGTTGCCATTGGTATCGACCCTGATAGTGACGATCTTAGCCAACTACGCTACGGCAAAATCTGTATTTTAGCGGATGCTGACTCCGACGGCTTACATATCGCCACACTGCTGTGTGCGCTGTTTGTTCGCCACTTCCAAGCCTTGGTGCGCGGCGGACATGTGTATGTTGCGATGCCACCGTTGTTCCGTATCGATTTGGGCAAAGAAGTTTACTACGCGCTGGACGAAGAAGAGAAAGCGGGCGTACTGGAACAGCTTAAGCGCAAGAAAGGTAAGCCGAACGTACAGCGATTCAAAGGACTGGGTGAAATGAACCCACTCCAACTGCGTGAGACTACGCTGGATCCGAATACGCGCCGTTTGGTGCAGCTCACCATCGATGATACCGACATCGCGCAGACGATGGCGGTGATGGATATGTTGCTGGCGAAAAAACGTTCCGAAGACCGTCGTAACTGGTTGCAGGAAAAAGGTGATATGGCCGATTTGGACGTTTAGTCCTTACGTCTATCATCCTGATAACGGGTCGCCTTGGCGGCCCGTTTTTTTATGCTTTGCGAATGTGACAGCCATCCCATTTATTCGTGGATTGAATAAGATGTATTCGGTCTACGCGTATTATGAGTGGTGCTATTTAAGAGCCGTTTGGAGCCTTGCTGATGATGTCGCCGTATTCGCTGCTGTTGATTGATGATGATGCTGAAATCCGTTCTTTACTGACGGAGTATTTTACCCGCGCGGGGTTTAGCGTGATTGCGTTACCGGACGGTGAAAAACTCATGCAAACGCTTCAGCAACAGGCGGTCGATCTCATCATTCTCGACGTTATGATGCCGGGAATGGACGGATTCACGTTGTGTCGCATGGTCAGAAACACCTCTTCGGTACCAATTATTATGCTGACCGCCGCCTCTGATGAAACGGATAAAGTGATTGGGCTGGAGCTAGGCGCTGATGATTACCTCGCTAAACCGTTTAGCGCGCGCGAATTATTAGCACGCGTTAAGGCCCTATTACGGCGTAATCAGATCGTGCAAAGCCCAACGGCAGAAGCGCGTTATCTCTGTTTTAACGGTTGGAAGCTCGATCTTTTGCGCCGTGAATTGATCAATGCGCAGGGCGTCGAAGAGATCCTTTCGGGAATTGAATTTGCGTTACTGGCACTTTTCTTGCGCTATCCCAACCAGATCCTCGATCGCGATCAGATCTCTGAGATCACCCGCCGTCGCGAGAATAATCCGTTAGAACGTGGCATTGACGTACAGATAAGTCGGCTACGCCAGCGTCTGCATGATACTGACCGACGTTTGCTGCGAACGGTAAGAAATCAGGGCTATATGCTGTGCTGCGATGTCAGCCGTGAATACTGAGTTCAGGCGGTTTGATCCCACGCCAAAAGCGTTGCGTTGGTATCAACGTTTATGGCCGCATTCTTTGATGAGCCGCATGTTATGCATGCTGGTGTGCGCGTTGTTATTAGCGGAAATTATCTCAGGGATTTTTTGGTATCGGCAATATAGCGTGCGTAATAACGCCGGTCTGGAAAGTACTGTTCGCAGCCTGACGCAGAGCATGCTGTCTACCTACAATTTCATGTCATCACTACCACGCAACTATCGTCATCTGGTGCTTCAGCAGCAGCTTGAGCTAGGCGGCTCCCAATTTTTTATCTCGATAAATAACCATCCGCTACCACAGCAGCCGATTGCCAATAGCAACAACGCGCAGCGGGTGCTGGAACTGGCTCAAAGCGAAGTCCGTAGTCAGCAGGGCGATCGGCTGCAAGCTGTTATCTCGCTCACGGCCGCGAATCGACTACGTGTTTTCAACGCTGGCGTGCTGATGGTGGATTTACCGCCCGGCTGGGCACGGTTTGGTTTGGTGACGTCGCGCGGCGATGAGCCGGTACTCGCACTTCAACTCGCCCTCAATAAAGATGAATGGCTGTTTATTGCTGCGCCGCTTCCTCCTCCGTATGACCAGTTGGATGTGCCACTGTTGGGCTCTCGACAGGTAGGTTTCACGCTGTGCAGTATGCTGCTGGTGGCACTGTTTGGTGGCTGGCTGATTCGTCGTGAATTACGCCCACTGGCGCGTTTAGCTCAGGGCGCGCACCAGTTGAATACTCAACTTGATAGCCAGCCTTTGCCGGAGGAAGGTAGCGCCGAATTAGTGAGTGCGACTCGAGCCTTTAACCAAATGCAGGATCGACTGCGCGCCTATTTACACAACCGCGAAATCTTATTTACGGCAATCAGCCACGATTTAAAAACGCCGCTCACTCGCCTGCGGCTGCGTATCGAAATGCTCGACGATCCTCCGTTGGAACACAAGCTTGAACAGGATCTTCTCGATCTGGAAATGATGGTCAAAGGCGCGCTGCAAAGCATGAAAGATACCGATATTCACGAGAATATGGAGCGCATTGACCTACGCCATCTGCTCGCTCAACTGATGGACGCGCACACCAACGTTAGCCTACGGGGAACGCCACAATATCTGTTTGGTCGCCCACTGGCGCTCAAGCGCTGCATTAACAATCTGGTGGATAACGGGTTGAAGTACGGCGATAGGCTTGAGATTAGCGTGGAAAACTATGCTGAACATATGACGCTGAGTTTCCGTGATTATGGGCCAGGCATCCCGCAGGCGCAGCTTGAGAATGTGTTTAAGCCTTACTACCGCTTACATAGCGACAGACAGGGAAGCGGGTTGGGATTAGCCATTGCTCGGGGGATCGCCCGTGCACATGGCGGTGATATTACGCTGTATAACCACCCATGCGGTGGTTTGATCGCGGTATTGCGCCTCAGACGTTATTTATAACGGCGTAAAAATTCAGCCAGTAAAGGGAGAGCCTGCCGTGAAAAGAACACTACTCGCCAGCAGTGTGCTGGCGTTAAGCATGAACTGTTTCGCAGCAACGGTTGAAGTGCTGCATTACTGGACGTCAGAAAGCGAAAGCGCCGCGCTAAACTTGCTCAAGCAGGCGTTAGCCGCAAAAGGGGACACGTGGCAGGATTTCACGGTGAAAGGCGGCGGCGGTGAGAGCGCTTATAGCGTGCTGCAAACGCGTATGATTGCGGGTAATCCCCCCACGGCGGCGCTGATGGAGGGCAAATTTATTCAGGAATGGTCTGCGCTTGGTTTTCTGTCTAGTCCCTATACCAAAGAGCAAACGGAAACGTGGGATCGCGTACTGCCGCCGTTGATTCGACAGATCACCCAATATCATGGCGAATACGTCGCGGTGCCGGTAAATAACCATCGAATCAATTGGCTGTGGATTAACCCTAAGCCGTTTAAGGCGCTCAATCAGCCAATTCCTACCACGTGGGATGAGTTCTTTGCGGTAGCCGACAAACTCAAGGCCGCGGGATATATCCCGTTAGCGCACGGTGGTCAGGCATGGCAAGACGCCACGCTATTTGAAAATATCTTGCTGGGTCTGGAAGGCGGGCAGTTTTATCGCGATGTGTTTGAAAAGCTTGATAGTAAAGCGATCACCAGCGATCGCATGATCCGCGTGCTACAGCGTTTTCGTCAGTTACATGATGATATCGACCCGAAATCTGCCGGTCGTCCTTGGCACGAATCGGCAGAGCTGTTGTATAACGGCAAAGCCGCGATGATGATTATGGGGGATTGGGCCAAAGGCGAACTGATGCAAATGGGCGCGGTGCCGGGCAAAGACTTTCTGTGTGTGGCAACGCCGGGAACCGAAGGATATTTTATCTATGGCACCGACAGCTTTGCGATCCTACAGCAGAACGGAAACTCCACGGCGGTAGAGGCTCAGCGCCATTTGGCTGATGTGTTGATGGATCCCGACTTTCAGCGGCGTTTTAACCAGCTCAAAGGTTCGATTCCGGTACGTAACGATATTGATATGAGCACTTTTGACGTTTGTGCGCAAAAAGCGGCAAGAGTCTTTAAAGCGGCGGAAAAGTCAGATCGTTTGTTGCCTAGCATGGCGCATTCGATGGCGGCGGATGTGCAAACTAAAGAGGTGTTTTTCCGCGTGCTGAATGATTTTTTTACCCATCCGAATCAAACGCCTGAGCAGGCAGTGATGCAGCTTAATACCGCGTTGATGGCGGTGAAGGGTTAAACGCAGACATTGCTCGCCGCCGTTCGTGCGGCGAGCGCATTGTGAGAAGTTAGATACCGTCTTCGTCGCTGGAAAGGCTTGGTGTTGTTTCCCGCTGTTTTTGTTTGAAACTCAACATGCCTTGTTGACCACAGGCCAGAGCCTGAGTGACAAACGTTTCTATACTCGAAATATCGTCGCGTTCCATCAACATTTCAGCCAACATTTGCATGTTGGTACCTGCCACAACGTCGCTATGCTCTAGGGTTTGGCTTAACAGGACCGAGCTGCGAAACGGCGATCCGCCGAGCAAATCCGTGAAAAACAATACCCCATCTTGTTGAGGGAGTGAGGTGAGCGCCTGAGTCAGTTTTTCATCCAACTGCTGGGTGCTCATTTCAGGTGGGAAATCGACGGCGATGCACTGTTCCTGTGGGCCGATAACCTGTTCAACGGCGCTAAACAGGCCGCTGGCGAAATGCCCATGTCCGGTGATAATAAGGCTAATCATCTTTTATCTCTTATTGAAAAAGCGCGGTGTCCCGCGCTATTAAGATTACAGAACACCCAACCATGAGAGGGCAATAGAGAGGACAAAGGTGACCAGAATAAGCGTTACCGGACTCACCTTTTTGGCGCGCAGAAGGTAGTACATCAACAGCGTGTATCCGAGCGGTAACAGGTTAGGGAACACTTTGTCGAAGAAAGCTTCCTGAATTGAAACCTCATGTCCGGCGGTGACCGCAACTTTGGCCGTGACGGTAAGATGCACATACGAGGCGATCAATCCGCCGACCACGGTTACCCCTAAAATGGTCGCCGCACGAGAGATTGCACCTGAACTCGAGCGCAGCTTATCGATGGCTTTCACACCTAGCGAATAGCCCAGATGTGTCCACACCACGCGCAGCAGGAACAACGCCAGATACACCACGAAGAAAATCAGTGGCCCCAAAATACTTCCCTGGCTGGCGAAAGACGCGCACACCCCAGCGACGATCGGCAGTAACGTGAACCAGAAGATGGCATCGCCGATCCCTGCCAGAGGCCCGAACAACGCGACCTTCAGACCTTTAATCAGGTCGCGGCTTTCGTGTCGTTCCTCGAGAGAAATCAGGAGTCCCATTAGGAATCCGGCTGCGTTGGTGTTGGTGTTAATAAATTCTAAATTGTCTTTCATCGACGCACTGAGTGCGCCTTTATCATTGGCGTATATCTTTTTCAGCAGCGGAGACTGCGCACTGGCAAACCCCGTTGCTTGCATACGCTCATAGTTAAAACCCGACTGCAGCAGCGCGGAGCGAAAACCTAACCGAGTAATATCGCCACGGGTGATAACGACTTTCGGGGGATTCTGTTCACCGGTGGAAGTTTGCACCGACGTATTTTCTGTTTTGACGATTTCAGATGCCATCTTCCATATCCTCCGCTTTCACCGCCGTTACGGCCGCTTTTTTCTGTTCATTAAAGTATTCATACACCGCAAAGGCTGCGCCGAGAACCGCTACTGGCAACAGGTTTTGCACCGGAATAAAGGTGACAAACAGGAAGCCAACGATGAAGAAAGGAATGAACGGCGTCTTCATCATCACTTTGAGCAGTAAGCCAAAACCTACCGCTGGCAATACGCCGCCCGCGACTTCAAAGCCGTGGGTGAGCCATGCTGGCATGGATTGCACTAAGGTTTGCATCGCCCCTTGAGAGACGTAGGCACATAGGAATGTTACCGCCGCGTAGGTGACTGCCACGATGCTGGTCATGAGCAGATTTAAGCGGCCCAGCGAACGGGTGTTTCCTTCTTCGGCATAGCGATCGGCTTTTTGCATGAAAAATGAAAACGCCGAATAGTAGAACAGAATGATGTACTGCATCAGGAAGCTAAACGGCAGCCCTAGCCCGATAGCGGTTTTGGCATCCACGCCGGTGCTGTGAGCGATAACCGTGGTCATAATCCCCGCCAGTACCGGATTGGGAGGCTGTGTGCCGCCAATCGGTGTCAGCCCGGTAAAGGCCAGTTCGGTTAATGCGCCGGTGATCAGGCCGGTTTGAATATCGCCTAAGATGGCGCCGGTGAGGGTACAGACGATCAGTGGACGGAAGATGTATAACGCTTCAAGCCAGAAATCGATGCCGACAATCAGGGCCATAACCGCGAGCCCCATGCCTTGCATTAAAGTTATTTCATGCATGATGTGTCCTATCTCGATGGATTACACGAAGTTGCCAACGCTTATGCAGTATCAGTCGATGCTATGTTTGCTGTCGCTGGGGGTGTCTTGAATGAAAACGTCAACGCCTGCGGCTTGAATCGCACGGAGGTTATCCAGGTCTTGATCGTCAACGTAAACTTTTTTAGTGATCGCGCGTTTCCCTTCAACAAAATGCATATTGCCGACGTTAACGCTCTTGATAGGTACGCCACCTTCGACTAAAAAGCGCGCTTCCTGTGGTGTACGACAAACGATGAAAATTTTCTGCGCGGCAGACGCTTTGCCAATAATGTCGATGGTTTTTTGCAGGGAGAAAAAGCGAATGCCGATGCCCATGGATTCTGCGGTCATAGACATAATTTGTTGCTGTAACGGATCCTGTGCAACGCCATCATCGGCCACTAACAGTAGGTTAGCGCCAAGTGAAGAAGACCAAGCAACGCCAACTTGTCCGTGAACTAGACGATTGTCGATGCGTAATAGAAGGATGTTTGGATTAGCCATGATGTATCTCCTTGCCAAAGAATGATCGCTTCCCTTTCTCTGCACGCCTGTTGAGGCATTAGGGGTGGGCAGAAAAAGGGACGTAATCAGTCTACGGCGTGGAAAACACCTGAAGGCTACATGATGCTATTGAATTGTTTCACGGCTGCAAGAAAAGTACGTGAATCTTGCAGCCGTGCAATATTCACTAAGCTAGCCCCGTAAATATCTGAAGCTCAAAGGATAGTGCTCGGTGTTGGTATAGCTTAGTGTCAGTTCAAAAGGGATGCCGTGGCTGGTGGCGAGTCGAGATATTTCGATGCAGGGCTGCTGCGGATTAAGCTTCAATAGTGTCGCTACCTGCTGTGGTGCGATGCACGGGCGATAGTCGTCCTGCGCTTGCATACTCAGCAGGTTAAAATCGCGGGCTAAGGTGTGGTAAAGGCCATTCTGCTCGACGTGATGGCGATCCAGTTGAGTAAAGCGTTCAGCGGGCAACAACGTGATTTCATATAACGCGGGCTGTTGTTCGACAAAGCGTAACCGCTCAAGGCATATCACGGCGTCGGTAGCGCCAAGCCCCAGTTTTTCTGCCTGTTCTGCGGTCGGGCTTATCGATTCACAGCGCAGTACCTGAGTGTGGTGTGTTAAACCTGCCTGAGCCATCTTCTCGCTAAAGCCAATTGGGAGCGTATTGTCCGCCAGCCAAGCTGGTGTAGTGACGAGAGTGCCTCGACCTTGTTTTTTGGTCAGGTAGCCACGCTGAGCCAGCATTTCGACCGCCGTACGTAGCGTCACTCGCCCGCATTGATACTGCTGACACAGTACAGGCTCTGGCGGTAGCAGAGTATCTAGCGGGAATTCTCCCGCTTCGATACGTTCCCGTAGGTCTTTAGCAATGTGTAAATAAAGCGGGGCTGCTTGTTCGAGTTCGTTATGCATTAATCCTGCCTGTAAAGAGTCACTTTGCACACCTTGGCAACTTTGCCATCGTTCGACGGCAGGTCGGGTGTGACGCCCAGCTGACGCGCGCGCATCAGACCTAATAATTGAGCAAACATAACATACAACAGACCACTAAAGACTTCAGGCAGTTGGGTTAACTCTGCGGCATCAAAGTGCAGATACTCATCGCAGGCTTGAGCAACGCGGGGATCGGCTTCAGCATAAATTCCGATGATCTTGCCAGCCTGATGGCGCTGGGCTTTGAGCTCGGCGGCCATATCCAGATCGTAACGTAGAATCTGTTGATCCGGCGATAGATAACACACCACCGTTACGGGTTGGTTCACAATAAGTTTAGGACCATGACGAAACGCCAGCGTTGAGAAATCGTCGGTTGCCTGTTTGCCGTTACACATCTCCAATAATTTTAGGCTGGCATCGGCGGCGATAAATTGTAGAGAGGACGAGCCGAGGCTTACCACGACGGGTGCATCACGCTGGGCAATTTCAGCAATTTTTTCTGCCTGCTGGGTAAGAAAATAATCCGCGCCGTGTTGATAAACCTTTAACGCGCGTTGGGCAATATCCCAGTGCTGCGGCAGAAAAATCAGTAGCAGATACCAGATGGGCAGTGTGAATTCGGATGCTGCCGCGAAAGAACCATTTTTGGTTCCGTTAGGCGCTGGAATATAAAGCGTTTTGGCATGCTGTTGACTACGCTTAGGCAGTTCACCCTGCGGGTCGTTCGCGATGATCAAATGATAGCAGTCATCAATGAGTCGCTCGGCGTGTTCAAAAACTGCCACGCTTTCAGGCGTGCTGCCTGAACTGGTGACAGAAACCAGCAGCGTTGGTCGATTGGTTAAGTAGAGTTCAGGCTTTACTACGATATCGGTGCTGGCGAGTACCTGAATGTCGCGCCCAGTCTGCTGCCGCAGCCATTGCGCCGCGACTCGTGCTGCGCTCAGAGATGAACCTGCGCCGCATAAAATGATATTGCGTGGCTCATCGCCCACCTGCTGCCAGAAGTGCTCAATGGCGGCGCTGTGCTGTTTAACCGCGTGAAAACCTTCTTGCCATAGGCGTGGCTGGCTGCAAATGGACTGTAGCGTTAATAGGCCGCCGTCCTGCGACCATTGTGTTTCATCCAAGAGCAAAGAGGGCTGCATGATTTATCTCCAAACATTCGAACGTTATAATGTTTGTTAGAATGCAGAAAAAAAATGTGACCGTCTGTGATGAAGATCGGTTTTGTGAGGTATCGCATTGCATGGTGGATAGCGGGGCGATCCTATATCCCTGTGACAGTTCTATAAAAGATGAGTTACTATCGCGGGCAATTATGCCCGTCATACTTCAAGTTGCATGTGCGTTGGCTACGTGAATTATTTAGAGTATGTACAGACCAAGACAGTCGTGAAGTCCCGCTGCGGACTGTTTTATATATTCAGTTAGGGCGGCGGCCAGAGGATTATTAATGAGCGATCTGATCCATGACGGCAGCGAGCGCCAAGCGCTGCACACATTTACAGAGAACGCCTATCTCAACTACTCCATGTACGTCATCATGGACAGGGCGTTACCTTTTATCGGTGATGGATTAAAACCGGTACAGCGTCGTATCGTATATGCGATGTCAGAGCTGGGCTTAAACAACAGCGCCAAATTTAAAAAATCAGCGCGTACCGTCGGTGACGTGCTGGGTAAATACCATCCGCACGGCGATAGCGCCTGTTATGAAGCCATGGTTTTGATGGCTCAGCCGTTCTCCTATCGTTATCCGCTGGTTGACGGTCAGGGAAACTGGGGGGCACCGGACGATCCGAAGTCGTTTGCCGCCATGCGTTACACCGAATCTCGCCTGTCTAAATACGCCGAAGTGCTGCTGGGTGAGCTGGGTCAAGGAACGGTTGATTACACGCCAAACTTTGATGGTACGCTGCAGGAGCCTAAAACGCTGCCTGCGCGTTTGCCAAACATTCTGCTGAATGGCACCACGGGTATTGCCGTGGGTATGGCAACGGATATTCCTCCGCACAACGTGCGTGAGCTGGCCGCTGCGCTGGTTGATTTGATCGACAAACCAAACCTGACGTTGGACGATATTCTTGAACATGTTCAAGGCCCTGACTATCCAACGGAAGCTGAAATCATTACGCCGCGCGAGGAGATCCGTAAGATCTATCGTACCGGACGTGGTTCAGTTCGCATGCGTGCGATCTGGAAAAAAGAAGACGGTGAAGTGGTGATCAGTGCACTGCCGCACCAGACTTCAGGCGCTAAGGTGCTGGAGCAAATCGCCAGCCAGATGCGTGCGAAGAAATTGCCGATGGTTGAGGACTTACGTGATGAATCCGATCACGAAAACCCAACTCGCTTGGTGATTGTGCCGCGTTCCAACCGCGTGGATATGGATCAGGTGATGACACACCTGTTCGCTACCACCGATCTGGAAAAAAGCTACCGTATCAATATGAACATGATCGGTTTGGACAATCGTCCAGCTGTTAAAAACCTGCTCGAAATTCTGACCGAATGGCTAGCGTATCGCCGTGATACCGTGCGCCGTCGCTTAAACTACCGTTTGGAAAAAGTACTGAAACGCCTGCACATTCTGGAAGGTTTGCTGGTGGCGTTCCTCAATATCGATGAAGTGATCCACATCATTCGTACTGAGGATGAACCTAAGCCGAAGCTGATTGAACGCTTCGCGATTTCAGAAACGCAGGCCGAAGCGATTCTGGAATTAAAACTGCGTCACCTTGCCAAGTTGGAAGAGGTGAAAATTCGCGGTGAGCAGGACGAATTAGCCAAAGAGCGCGATCACCTGCAGGCATTGCTGGCTTCTGAACGTAAGCTGAATACGCTGATTAAGAAAGAAATTCAGGCTGATGCACAGGCGTATGGCGACGATCGTCGTTCTCCGCTGCAAGAGCGTGAAGAAGCGAAAGCCATGAGTGAGCACGACTTTATTCCATCTGAGCCGGTGACGATTGTTCTGTCAGAAGGTGGTTGGGTGCGTAGTGCCAAAGGCCATGATATCGATCCTACGGGATTAAGTTACAAAGCGGGTGATAGCTTCCGCGCCGCTGCACGTGGGAAGAGCAATCAGCCGGTGGTGTTTATCGATTCCACGGGGCGCAGTTATGCGCTTGATCCAACCACGTTGCCATCCGCGCGTGGGCAGGGCGAACCGTTAACCGGTAAATTAACGCCGCCGCCGGGCGCCACCATTGAGCAAGTGCTGATGGCCGCTGATGACCAAAAATTGTTGATGGCGTCGGATGCTGGTTACGGCTTCGTATGTACCTTCAATGATTTGGTTGCGCGTAATCGTGCAGGTAAGGCTATGATTACGTTGCCTGAAAATGCTAAAGCGCTGCCTCCGTTGGAAATCAACGGGCCAGATGACATGCTGCTGGCGATCACTCAGGCCGGTCGTATGTTGATGTTCCCTGTCAACGATCTGCCACAGCTATCGAAAGGTAAGGGCAACAAGATTGTGTCCATTCCTTCCGCGCAGGCCGCATCGGGTGAGGATAAACTGGCATGGCTGTTTGTATTGCCACCACAAACGTCAATCACGGTGCATGTTGGCAAGCGTAAACTGGTCATGAAACCACAGGAATTGCAGAAATTCCGCGCTGAACGTGGACGTAAAGGCACGCTGTTACCGCGTGGCCTGCAACGGATCGAACGCGTGGATGTGGAAATGCCAGAGCAGCTCAAAGTAGGGCCGGGCGATAGCGAAGAGTAAGTATTCGGCTTTTAAGCGTTATATTTTGGCTGGTCGAGCCGACGTGACAGGACGTCACGTCGGAGTTTGGGTGGTACAGGATGTACCATCCCAAACCGGAGCGAAGATGCCATCTCGGAAAAAGCGCGAGAGTGAAGAGGTTGCGCGCTAGCAACCTTTTCTCGGGCGCCTACATGATAGTTGCATAGATTGGTCATACTGGCAGGCGCTCGAAATCATGCTCGTTCTTGTATAGTGCTTTCTTTGTTTGTGTTCCTATGGGTTTTTGACGCTGCCGCCCAGTAATCTCCGGTGTGTTTTGCAGCTAAGTCGGTATACTAACTCCGGCTAAATGTTTACGAGGTTGTTATGTTATCCATCATTCGCATTGTGCTGGTCACGCTGTACTGTATTTTGGCCTGCATCTTTGGTTGTATTTATTGCTTATTTAGCCCACGCAATCCACGCCACGTGGCGACGTTTGGCCACATGTTTGGCCGTTTGTCACCGCTGTTTGGTTTGAAAGTGGAAACGCGTATTCCTGCAGAAGCAAAGAACTACGGCAACTCCATTTATATTGCTAACCATCAAAACAACTACGATATGGTCACCATATCGAATGCCGTGCAGACCAATACGGTTACCGTTGGCAAGAAAAGCCTGATTTGGGTTCCGTTCTTTGGACTACTCTATTGGTTGACGGGCAACCTACTGATTGACCGTGCTAACCGCACCAAAGCACATAATACAATTGCACAGGTGGTGAATCAGTTCCGTACTAAAACCATCTCTTTCTGGATGTTCCCAGAAGGTACTCGTAGCCGTGGTCGTGGTTTGATGCCGTTCAAAACCGGTGCTTTCCATGCCGCTATTGCTGCTGGAGTGCCTATTATTCCGGTCTGCGCGTCGAATACTCACGATAAAGTAAAACTAAACCGTTGGAATAATGGTTTGGTAATTGTTGAAATGCTGCCGCCAATTGATGTGACTCAGTACGGCAAAGATCAGGTGCGTGAACTTTCGGCTCACTGCCATGCATTGATGGAAGCTAAAATCAATGAGCTAAACGCAGAAGTGGCTGCGCGTGAAGCTCAAATGCGTGAAGCGAAGTCCTGATCCTAAAATACGATAAATTAGGCCTGCCAGCGTTTGGCAGGTTTCTTATTTGAACGGTTGAATTCAATCGTTGATGCTGAATTCCCCCTTTGGAATTTCAGTTTGCATAGCAAATTCATGGAGAAGTTATGTCACTCAGTCGACGTCGGTTTATTCAGACTTCGGGTCTGGCACTGTGTGCAGGTGCATTGCCTCTGAGGGCGCATGCGAGTGGATCGCAAGTTTCGCTGCCCATTCCTCCTCTACTGGAATCCAAACGCGGTCAGCCGCTCTTTCTGACGCTGCAGCGCTCACATTGGGCTTTTATGAGCGGCCGTAAGGCTAGCGCGTGGGGTATTAATGGACTTTATCTTGGCCCGACCGTGCGCGTTTATAGTGGTGATGACGTTAAGCTGATTTACAGCAACCGCCTACCCGATCCTGTTTCGATGGAAATCAGCGGATTACAGGTTCCTGGTGCGTTAAGCGGTGGCGCGGCGCGTTTAATGTCACCTAGCGTTGATTGGTCGCCGGTACTGCCTATTCGCCAGTCTGCCGCCACGTTGTGGTATCACGCTAATACGCCAGGGCACATGGCTGAGCATGTTTATAACGGCTTAGCGGGGATGTGGCTGGTCGAAGATGAAAACAGCAAAAATCTTCCGTTGCCGAATCATTATGGCGTCGATGATTTCCCTATCATTATCCAAGATAAACGCTTAGATAATTTTGGTACGCCAGAGTATGAAGCGCCGTCATCGGGTGGTTTTTATGGTGACACGCTGCTAGTAAACGGCGTGCAAGAGCCGTTTGTTGAAGTTTCTCGTGGTTGGGTACGTTTGCGCTTGTTGAACGCGTCTAATGCTCGTCGCTATACGTTAACAATGAGTGATAACCGTCCGTTCAGCGTCATTGCCAGCGATCAGGGCTATATGCCTGCGCCAGTTATTGCCAGCAGCCTGACGCTTGCTCCGGGCGAACGCCGAGAAGTGTTGGTGGACATGTCGAAAGGCGAGGAAGTTTCCATCACCGCAGGCGTTGCCGCAGGGATAATGGATCGTCTGCGCGGCCTGTTCGAACCTTCGTCTATCTTGGTGTCGACCACGGTATTGACGCTGCGTCCTACGGGGCTGTTGCCGTTGGTCACTGACAACTTGCCAACGCGCTTGTTGGCTGATGACATGATGGAAGGCAGCGTCGTTAATACACGCAGCATTAACTTAGGCAGCGCCTCGCAGCCGGGCATCAACGGTGCAACGTGGGATCTGCATCGTACCGATATTCAGGCGCAGCAGGGAACGTGGGAACGCTGGACGGTTCGCGCCGACACGCCACAGGCCTTCTATATTCAAGGTGCCAAATTCTTGGTGAAAAGCGTCAATAATGCGCCGCCGATGGTAGAAGATCGCGGCTGGAAAGACACCGTTTGGGTTGATGGTGAAGTTTCTCTGATGGTCTATTTCCCTCAGGCTTCATCGGAGCATTTCCCGTTCATCTACTACAGCCAAACACTAGAACTTGCGACCCGCGGCAGCGTTGGACAATTGGTGGTTAACGCCGCTCAATAATGTAATGCCCCTCTCTTACGTGGGAGGGGCCAATTTCTGCAAATCAATCTCGCTTCACACTTCTGCTTTTCTCGCTGCAAAAAACATCAACTCTTTGATAAATCCCAAGCTGCCCGTGCATTTAATTTGATAGCTATAACCGATTGAGCAATCGAACGGAAAAGGATTATCAAAATGAATAATAAAGAAAAAACGCATCACGAAGGGATATCAATTACGCGCCGAGCCTTGGTTAAAGGAAGTGCCTTAGGCGGATTTGCACTGGCGACGGGGGCATTAAACCTGCCCTTTAGCCGAGCGGTTCATGCACAAGAATTGCAGAACACTGCTGCTGATAAAGTGACGTGGGGGATGTGCTCGGTAAACTGCGGTAGCCGCTGCGCGCTTCGCCTACATACGCGTGACGATGAAGTCTATTGGGTTGAAACAGATAACACCGGCTTAGATAAATATGGCGATCATCAGGTTCGTGCCTGTCTGCGCGGGCGCTCTATCCGTCGCCGTATGAATCACCCTGAGCGTTTGAAATACCCGATGAAACGCGTTGGTAAACGTGGGGAAGGGAAATTCAAGCGTATCACTTGGGATGAGGCCTATGATGAAATCGCCCGAAGCCTGAAATACACCGTTGAAAAATATGCTAATGAGGCGGTTTATCAGAACTATGCCACCGGTGTTATCGGCGGTAACGTGACGCGCTCGTCGCCCTATGCCTCGATTATCGGGCGTTTGATGAACTGCTACGGCGGATATCTCAGCCATTATGGCAGCTACAGCACCGCGCAAATTTCAGCCGCAATGCCATACACCTACGGCAGCAACGACGGCAACAGCACCTCGGATATCGTGAATTCCAAGCTGGTGGTGATGTTTGGCAATAATCCGGCGGAGACGCGGATGAGCGGGGGTGGGATCACCTACCATCTCGAACAGGCGCGAGAGATATCTAATGCCAAAATGATCGTCATCGATCCGCGCTATACCGATACCGCCGCGGGTCGCGAAGATCAATGGGTCCCGATCCGTCCGGGCACCGACGCCGCATTGGTAGGCGGCATTGCGCATGTCTTGATCAGCGAAAACTTAGTCGATCAGCCCTTTTTAGATCGCTACTGTGTCGGCTATGACGAGCATACCCTGCCCGAGAGCGCTCCGAGAAACGGGCATTATAAAGCCTATATTCTTGGTCAAGGGCCTGATGGTATTGAGAAAACGCCTGAGTGGGCATCGCGTATTACCGGTATTCCAGCCGATCGTATTATCAAACTGGCACGGGAGATTGGCACCGCTAAGCCTGCTTATATCTGTCAGGGATGGGGGCCACAGCGTCAGGCCAACGGCGAAGAAACCGCGCGTGCCATTGCGATGCTGCCGATCTTAACCGGCAACGTAGGAATTAACGGCGGTAACAGCGGAGCACGTGAATCGACCTATCTCATCACCATTGAGCTGATGCCGGTGCTAACAAATCCGGTGAAAACTTCGATTTCCGTATTTACGTGGACTGATGCTATTCGCCGTGGGCCTGAGATGACGGCGCTGCGCGACGGCGTGCGGGGCAAAGATAAGCTGGATGTTCCGATCAAGTTCATCTGGAACTATGCCGGTAATACGCTCGTTAATCAGCATTCTGATATCAATCAGACCCATGAGATCTTGCAGGACGATTCGCTGTGCGAAAAGATTGTGGTGATTGAAAACTTCATGACCTCCTCGGCTAAGTACGCCGATATTTTATTGCCTGATCTTATGACCACCGAGCAAGAAGATATTGTGCCAAACGATTATGCGGGCAATATGGGGTATCTGATTTTTAGTCAGCCAGCAACTCGCGCAAAATTCGAGCGCAAAGGCATTTATGAAATGATGTCTGAGATTGCCAAACGGCTTGGGCCAGACGTAGAACAGGCGTTTACCGAAGGGCGTACACAGTCTGATTGGCTGCACTATCTGTATGCCAAAATGCAGGCACGCGATCCGTTATTACCTGATTATGAAACGCTGCGCCAGCAGGGGATCTATAAACGAAAAGATCCAAATGGCCACTTCGTTGCATATAAAAAATTCCGTGAAGATCCCGATGCCAACCCGCTAAAAACGCCGTCTGGAAAAATTGAAATCTATTCTGAACGATTGGCTGAGATCGCCGCCACATGGCATTTGGATAAAGACGAAACCATCAGCGCTTTACCCGTTTATGCCTCAACGTTTGAAGGCTGGGACGATGCTTTGCGCCAAACCTATCCGCTGCAAATGTTTGGTTTCCATTACAAGGCACGTACTCACTCAACTTACGGCAACATTGACGTGTTGCAGGCCGCTTGCAGACAAGAGGTATGGATTAACCCGATTGATGCCGAGAAACGAGGTATTCAAAACGGTGATAAAGTTCGTGTGTTCAACAAGCGTGGCACGGTGGTGATTAACGCGAAAGTGACGCCGCGAATTATGCCGGGCGTTAGCGCTATGGGGCAGGGCGCTTGGCATCAGGCAGATATGACGGGTGATAAAGTCGATCACGGTGGCTGTATCAATACCCTCACCACGATGCGCCCGTCGCCGTTGGCGAAAGGCAATCCTCAGCACACCAATTTAGTGGAAATTGAAAAAGTATAGTCTGTCGATTGGGCTCCCAGAGGGGAGCCCACGGACATTACGAATGTCTGCCGCCATAAGCTAGCGTGACTTCTTTCGCTGCTTTAATCACTAAGGCACCAATTTCGATCACGCGATCGTCGGTGATACGAGAAACGGGGCCAGAAATAGAAATAGCGGCAAAGGCTTCCTGATGCTCATCATAGATACAGGCGGCAATACAGCGCAGGCCGAGAGCATGTTCTTCATCGTCAAAAGAAAATCCCTGTTTACGAATATGGGCCAGCTCTTCTTTCAGGCTATTGGGATTGCTGCGGGTGTGCGGCGTGTAGCTGTGCAAACCCTTTTTATGCAGTAATTCAACCAAATGAGTATCACTGACCGTCGACAAAAACGCCTTCCCTGCACCAGAGGCATGCATCGGCAGTTTGCCGCCAATCGGCGCAGACATGCGCATCAGCTGGGTACACTGTACCTGATCGATAATCACCGCCTGAAAATCGCTTACATCGAGCACGGCCAGATTCACGGTTTCGCCAGAGTCTTCCATTAAGCGGCGCAGAATCGGATGGACAATGGCCAGCAGGTTGCGGCTCTGCAAAAAACTACTTCCCACGAAGAAAGCGTGTGAGGCAATGGTCCACAGGCCAAGATCGCCGACTTGCTGGACGAATCCTTGCTGCTGCATGGTGCTCAAAAGGCGGTGTGTCGTAGAGTTGGGCAAACCCGCCTGCTGGGCTAAATCGGTGAGCGCCACGCTGCCGTGTGCTTCGGCAATTAATTCCAACAATCTCAATCCACGCTGTAAGGATTGAACCTGTCCGGTGGCTGCGGGAGTGGTGGCTGGCGTTGCGGTACGTGGTTTCTTACCACGTTTTACGGGCACGGTAGTCGCCATTTTAGTGCTCTCCTGAGACAGTCATAAATAATTATTTTTATTGAACAAATTCGTATTAAAAAAATGTTATAAAAATGGAATCTATTTTCGTTTTCGACATTATGGATGCGATCGTGGTTTTTAACTGCTCCGATGTGTTCAAAGTCAGAGGCTGCACGCAAAAGTCACCTGAAAAAGTCTCAAGATCGCCTCCGCCAACAGAACTGAAACCTATGTTAGGATGAGGAAACGTCACTTTTTTGAATAAAAAACCTGCACGAAAAGACGGGTGATATCAGGGTAAATGAAAGACTAGGAGCAACAGTGAGCACAATCGTTGAAAGATTACGCCATCAGCTTTCCCAAAGGATTTTGGTGCTGGATGGCGGTATGGGAACCATGATTCAGGGCTATCGGTTAACCGAAGAGGATTTCCGAGGCGAACGCTTTGCCGATTGGCAAAGCGATCTAAAAGGCAATAACGACTTATTGGTTCTCACTCAGCCGGACATTATTAGCGCGATACATTATGAGTATCTCGAAGCTGGCGCTGATATTTTGGAAACCAACACTTTCAACTCAACGCGCATTGCGATGGCGGATTACCACATGGAATCCCTGTCGGCGGAAATAAACTATGAAGCCGCGCGTTTGGCACGGGCATGTGCCGATGAGTGGACAGCGCGTACACCAGACAAACCGCGCTACGTTGCTGGGGTGCTTGGCCCGACCAACCGTACCGCCTCCATTTCTCCTGATGTTAACGATCCCGCATTTCGTAATATTTCGTTTGATCAGTTAGTTGAAGCCTATCGGGAATCAACGCATGCGTTAGTGGAAGGCGGGGTCGATCTGATCATGATCGAAACCATCTTTGATACGTTGAATGCTAAAGCCGCGATCTATGCGGTAGAAACCGAATTTGAAGCCATGGGAATCGAGCTGCCGGTGATGATCTCCGGCACCATTACTGATGCTTCAGGACGTACTCTGTCAGGCCAAACCACCGAAGCGTTTTACAACTCGTTGCGCCACGTTAAACCGCTGACTTTTGGCCTCAACTGCGCCTTAGGTCCAGATGAACTTCGCCAATATGTGGCCGAACTTTCGCGTATCGCAGAATGCTACGTCACCGCGCATCCGAATGCGGGTTTACCTAACGCCTTTGGTGAATACGATCTTGGCCCGCAAGAGATGGCTGAGCACATTTCAGAGTGGGCACAGGCTGGGTTTCTAAACATCGTGGGCGGCTGCTGTGGTACCACACCGGCGCACATTGCGGCGATCAGTCAGGCCGTTGAAGGCGTGAAACCACGCGTGTTGCCCGATATTCCCGTCGCCTGTCGTTTAGCGGGGTTAGAACCGCTGACCATTGATGCCAATACGCTGTTTGTTAACGTGGGTGAGCGTACTAACGTTACGGGATCGGCAAAGTTTAAAAGACTGATTAAAGAAGATAAATACGCTGAGGCGCTGGAAGTTGCGCTACAGCAGGTTGAAAGCGGCGCGCAGATCATCGACATCAATATGGATGAAGGGATGCTTGATGCTGAAGCGGCGATGGTGCGTTTCCTTAGCCTGATCGCCGGTGAGCCGGATATCGCCCGTGTGCCGATTATGATCGATTCCTCTAAGTGGGAGGTGATCGAGAAAGGACTTAAATGTATTCAGGGCAAAGGTATCGTTAACTCGATCTCAATGAAAGAGGGCGAGGAAAAATTCATCGAGCATGCACGCAAAGTTCGCCGCTACGGCGCGGCGATGGTGGTGATGGCGTTTGATGAAGTTGGGCAGGCGGATACGCGCGAGCGTAAGATTGAAATTTGCCGTCGTGCTTATAAATTGCTGACTGAAACCGTCTGTTTCCCACCAGAAGATATCATTTTTGATCCTAATATTTTCGCGGTTGCGACTGGGATTGAAGAGCATAACAACTATGCCGTCGACTTTATTGAAGCCTGCGCGGATATCAAAGCTGAACTGCCGCACGCGCTGATTTCTGGCGGTGTCTCCAACGTTTCATTCTCTTTCCGCGGTAACGATCCGGTTCGTGAAGCTATTCACGCCGTGTTCTTGTATTACGCGATCCGCAACGGCATGGACATGGGGATCGTGAACGCTGGGCAATTGGCGATCTACGACGATCTTCCGGCGGATCTGCGCGATGCGGTAGAAGATGTGATCCTCAATCGTCGTGAAGATGGCACCGAACGTTTGCTGGATCTGGCTGAAAAATATCGGGGTAGTAAAAGCGACGACGATAGCACCAAACCGCAGGCCGAATGGCGCGGCTGGCCGGTGAAAAAACGGCTGGAATACTCGCTGGTTAAAGGCATTACCGAATTTATTGAATTAGATACCGAAGAGGCTCGTCTTGAGGCCGATCGCCCTATTGAGGTGATCGAAGGTCCGCTGATGGACGGGATGAACGTGGTCGGCGATCTGTTTGGTGACGGCAAAATGTTCTTGCCGCAGGTGGTTAAATCCGCACGCGTCATGAAGCAGGCCGTGGCCTACCTCGAACCGTTCATTGAGGCGAGCAAAGAGAAAGGCACATCGGCCGGAAAAGTGCTGTTGGCGACCGTTAAAGGCGACGTGCATGACATTGGTAAGAATATCGTTGGCGTCGTTTTGCAGTGTAACAACTACGAGATCATCGATCTTGGTGTGATGGTGCCTTGCGATAAAATTCTAAAAACGGCCCGTGAGCAAAACGTTGATATCATCGGGCTGTCGGGCCTTATCACCCCTTCGCTGGATGAAATGGTGTACGTTGCCAAAGAGATGGAGCGCCAAGGTTTCGATCTACCGCTGCTGATTGGTGGAGCAACCACGTCGAAGGCGCATACGGCGGTCAAAATAGAGCAGAACTATAGCGGCCCAACGACCTACGTTTCGAACGCGTCACGCACCGTTGGCGTGGTAGCGGCGCTGCTGTCGCCAACGCAAAAGCCTGATTTTATTGCTCGTACCCGTAAAGAGTATGAAACCGTGCGTATTCAGCATGCACGAAAGAAACCACGCACGCCTCCGGTGACGCTGGAAGCCGCGCGCGAAAACGCGATGTCACTGGACTGGACGGATTATACGCCGCCTGTTCCACATCGTTTGGGTGTACATCAGGTAACGGCCAGCATCGACGTGCTGCGCAATTATATTGATTGGACACCGTTCTTTATGACGTGGTCGCTGGCAGGAAAATACCCGCGTATCTTGGAAGATGAGGTGGTGGGTGAAGAAGCCAAACGCGTATTTGCCGATGCCAACGCCATGCTGGATGATTTGGCTAGTAGCGGTAAGTTAAATCCGCGTGGGGTTTATGGCCTATTCCCGGCTAACCGCGTGGGTGATGACGTTGAAATTTATAGCAATGAGTTCCGCGACGAGCTGTTGGTGACGGGACATCATCTGCGTCAGCAAACGGAAAAAACGGATTTTGCCAACTACTGCTTGGCTGATTTCGTGGCGCCTAAATCCAGCGGCAAAGCCGATTACATTGGTGCTTTCGCGGTAACTGGTGGGCTCGAAGAAGATACGCTAGCCGATGCGTATGAAGCGCAGCACGATGATTACAATAAAATCATGGTGAAAGCGCTTTCGGATCGTTTGGCTGAGGCCTTTGCCGAATATCTGCATGAAAAAGTACGTAAGGTGCATTGGGGCTATGCGGCCAATGAAAATCTCAGTAACGAAGAGCTGATCCGTGAAAACTATCAAGGAATACGCCCTGCGCCGGGCTATCCTGCCTGCCCTGAACATACTGAAAAAGCAGCAATTTGGACGCTACTCGACGCAGAAAATAGCGTTGGCATGAAGCTAACGGAATCCTATGCGATGTGGCCGGGAGCGTCGGTATCTGGCTGGTATTTCAGTCATCCGGAGAGCAAATATTTTGCCGTTGCGCAGATCCAACGCGATCAGGTTGAAGACTATGCTCAGCGTAAGGGAATGCCGGTTAGCGAGGTTGAGCGCTGGTTGGCGCCTAATCTTGGGTATGATGCGGATTAATGGTTAATTTAGGTTTTATCAGTCAAGAGCGGTGTAATATTACGAACGCTGTTTGGCTCTGAGACCTATTTGGGTATCGCATCAGCGTTCGTGTTAGGGGGCCAATCACCGCCCCCTAACAACCCGGCTTGGCACCACCTTCCAGCCTGCTACGCAGGTCCCCTCATTCGCCATTTCGGTCTTAACGGAACGAACGGCAATCGCCATCCTGGCTCCTCCGTTCTTTCGCCGACATCCCTGTCGGCGAATCCTAACCTACATGACTCATTCGGCTGTACGGCAATGTGCCGGACAGGGTACTCAACTTTCTGATGGTGCCTCTTTTCTGCTCTCCTTTTCATCCCCCGTCGGACGTCCCTGCCAGTATCCAGCCAATAGGGAACCAGACAGGTTGTGCCAAACAGAGAACAAAGCGCCGGGTAACGCAGCCAGCGGAGAGAAGTAGATTTTCCCTAACGTGGCGGCTAAACCAGAGTTTTGCATACCGACTTCAATCGCCAACGTGCGACAGGTAGATTCATCGAAGCCGAACAGGCGTCCACCCCAATAGCCACTGAGTAAGCCGATCCCGTTATGCAAAATAACCGCAACAATAACCATTAACCCGACAGATGCGATGTGGCTTTGACTACCCGCAACCACGGCGCTGATGATGGCTAAAATGCAAAGCATCGAAAGAGCCGGTAGATAAGGCTCGACGCGTGCGACCAACTTGCTAAACATATGGTGAATGGCTAAGCCTGCGGCAATCGGAATAACCACGATTTGTAAGATGCTGATGAGCATTCCCATGATATCCACGCTGATGGTGGCATCGACATATAAGCGTGTAAGCAACGGGGTAGCGAAAACGCCGACGAGCGTTGAGAACGATGAAATGGTCACGGAAAGCGCAACATCTCCACGAGCCAGATAGATCATGACATTGGACGCGGTGCCGCTGGCCACGCTGCCGACGAGTACCATGCCTGCTGAGAGATCTGGTGACATATGGAAAGCTTTGGCAAGCAAGAATGCGGCGAGTGGCATCACCAGATAATGCAGGAAAATCCCTGCAGCAACAGGCGCAGGGCGAGAGAGAACGCGTTTGAAATCATCAATTTTTAGCGTCACACCCATCGTAAACATGATGAGCATTAACAAGGGGCTTACGTAGGGACCAATACCGGTAAAGGTAGTTGGCGTGAAATAAGCTGTGATGGACAGCAGAACTGCCCACAGAGGAAATAGACGAGTGAACGTTGCCAGCATAATTAGGCCTTTTTTATGGTGTTGTGATGTGTGTTATTCGTTATTTTTTTAGCATGTGGAACGGATATCTAATGTCCCCGCCGCAGAGCGCGGCGGGAAGGCCGGAGCGGCGGAGAGAGGTTACTCGAAGAGGTTGCTGTGGAGTGCGCGCACGACATGCTCGGCATTTTCGCCGGGAACGAGGAAGCAAAGGTTATGGCTGCTGGCACCGTAGCAAATCATGCGAATATTGAACGGCTCCATGACGCCAAACACCTCTTTGCCAACCCCACAGGCTGAGGAGAGTTTGTTACCAATCAATGCTACCAGCGCCAGATTCTCTTCCACTTCTACGCGGCATAGAGAAGACAGTTCGGTTAATAGCGATGTGGTTAATAAGCTTGCTCCGCTGGTGCAAGAACCGGTGGTATCCAGCGTTAGCGCAATGCTGACTTCAGATGTGGTGATTAAGTCCACGGAAATATTGTGACGCGCCAGAATGCCGAATACTTCAGCCAAGAAGCCTCGGGCGTGAAGCATGTTTAGGCTGTGCAGCGTCATCAAGGTTTGCTTGCGGCGCAGTGCAAGAGCGCGAAACAGCGGTGGCTGTTCTGTTTTGTTGCACACTAAAGTTCCGCCAGCAGAAGGATCTTTGCTGGAGCCGACGAAGACAGGGATATCGCTACGCACCGCAGGCAATAAGGTTGCCGGATGTAAAACTTTAGCGCCGAAAGTCGCCATCTCCGCAGCTTCAGAAAAACCGATTTCGCTGATACGGCGAGCGGCGGGCACGATGCGTGGGTCGGTAGTGTAGATACCCGGAACATCCGTCCAGATATCAACGCGTGCGGCATTCAGCGCTTCACCAAGCAGTGCTGCGGTATAGTCGCTGCCACCGCGGCCAAGGGTGGTTGTACGGCCTTTGGCTTCGCTACCGATAAAACCTTGAGTAATGATGATCGCTTCTTGTGTCCGTGGCACCAACTGCTGTTGTGCTAATTCGTACAGCGCATGGGTGTCTGGTTCTGCGCGGCCAAAGCGATCGTTAGTACGCATGATTTTACGTACATCAAACCATTCGGCATTGACGTCACGCTGGCGAAGGAGCTCGACGAACAGCAGGGTGGACATCAGTTCACCATGGCTAACTAATTCGTCGGTCAAGGCTGGCGAGGTAGCCAGCGCAGCGGCTTCTGACAGCATGGTGATATTTTCCAACATGCGGTCAATTTCATCGCGCAGCACGTTTGGCTGATGCAACGTATCGAGGATGTTGTACTGAATGCGACGTATTTCGTCGATGACGTAATGACGCTTCTCCTGATCGCAGCCGTCAGCCAGTTCTACCAGTAAATTGGTGACGCCCGCAGAGGCAGATAACACCACCACGCGCACGTTCGGATTGGAAAGAACAATATTGGCACTGTTTTGCATCGCGTCAGCGTTAGCCACGCTGGTGCCGCCAAATTTTGCGACGATGGTATTTTTCATGTAAGCCTCGTGTCAGGGAAGCCCGCGTTAATTCACTTAATCGGGCTAAAAATTCCATTACCTTGGCACAAGGAGAGAGCGGTATACGGGAGCAGACGTAGGGATTAAAGCTACGATACACCCAGAAGCGCCTCACCTTGCCGATCCCCCGGAATACAGAGAATCGAGGTGACAGCCCAAGGGATTCAGCCCTTGTAGCCGACGTAGCAGTTTCTCCGGTGGGCTGCTGCGCCTCGGCGTCACACCCCCTCGCGTATCGTCAATGGAAACCGGCTCCTTTGATACGCTACCTGAGCAACGCGCCTCTTCTGGCTTGTACACGTGATGTACAAGTAGGTTTTTAGAAATAGCGACTTATTGAAGTTATGTCAATGTCATTAACATGAGCGATTTTCAATTTGAACGGGAATAAGTTACAACGGCGAATGTTAAGTTATATCTTCTTGAATAATATAATTTAATAGCGAATGACTCTGTTATTAGCCGTGCGCATGGCCTACCGGTAAGCTGATAAGCCATGCTAATAAAATGTTAGTTTGGCGTGGTGAGCGAATCGCCCTGAACCAAGGCAACCAGCGTACATGGCATCGCTGGAACGCTATTTTCATTCACCGGTTGTAAAGAACCATCTTCTTTTTGAGCGAACAGAGGGATCACTCCCTGATGTTTTTCCAGATATTCTACCCAGCCAAAATTTTCGTTAAGTTTGGTCGCTTTAATCACAGCACCTTTGCCTAGCAAGGTACTCAGACGTGAATAGGTCGCTTCGCGATTAAACAAAATCTCATGGCGGCGGAAACGGCTGCTTTCGCCGTTGCTGCGGCCTTTGAGTTGTGCGCTGGAACGAATGGAAAACACTTTTCGTTCGCCAAAAATGTGCCCGAAGTGATAAACCGCAAGCGCGTTTTGATGCCGGTTTGGTGATAGGGCCAGCACCTGAGCCGTATCGCTGAGATCGAGATAGTTTTCTGCGTGTTCAGAGTAAGCGTGGCCGTAATAGGCGGGAATGCCGTCCATACGTGCCTGACGATAGTATTCCCAACTGCTGTCTGTCACCATCACCGGAATTTTCAGCTTAATCAGCGCCTGTGCGACCGCACGTGCAACGCTGTTGGCCCCGATAATCAGTACGCCACGCGGCTTTTGTTGTTGAACACCTAACCAACGCGCCAGACGTGAGCTGGTGAGGCTTTGCAGCACCACCGTACCAATAATGACCGCAAAAACCACCGTGACGAGTTTATCTGCTTCAGGATAATTCATTCGTTGCAGCGTTAGCGCAAACAAAGAACTCACGGCGGCGGCGACAATCCCGCGTGGTGCAATCCAAGACAGCAGCGCTTTTTCCCGCCACTTCAACGATGAACCTGCGGTTGAAACGGCGATACACAGCGGGCGAGCAATAAACTGCACAATCAGCAACACGATGACCAGCGGCCATCCCATATTCCAAAGCGCATCGACATCAAGACGCGCCGCCAAAATGATAAACAGCGCTGAAATTAAAATGGCCGAAAGCTCTTCTTTAAACGCCAGAATGTCGCTGATATCGACGTCACGCATGTTGGCCAGCCAAATCCCCATGACGGTAACGGCCAATAAGCCGGATTCTTCTGCAACCGCGTTTGAAAACCCAAAAGCACTGAGCATAACCGCTAATACGGCCAGATTTTGCAGGTAGCGAGGGATCCACACCTTGCGTAGCGCTACGCCGAGCACGTAGCCAAATAGTGCGCCAATCAGTAGGCCGAGCACCACTGTTTTGCCAAAGGTGACAAGCAGGTGAGTCCATGCCTCGGAATTCTGGCGCAGAACGATAAACTCAAATACCAGTACGGTGAAAACAGCGCCGACAGGATCAATGACAATCCCTTCCCATCTCAATACGCGGTTTATACTTGCCTTGGGGCGAACCACGCGCATTAGCGGTGCAATGACGGTTGGCCCCGTCACAACCGTCACCGCTCCCACTAGCGCAGAGAGCTCAGCGGAAAAGCCGAGCAGCCACCAACATGAAACGGAAATGATGGCGAAGGTCACGAGCATACCGATGCTGACCAAATTGCGAACAACGCCGCCAAGCCCGCGAATTTCCTCAAAGCGTAGCGTTAGCGAACCTTCAAATAAGATGATAGCGACTGAGAGAGAGACGAGTGGAAAAAGCAGTTCGCCAAAGAGATCATCTGGATTGACCACATGTGCGAGCGGACCAAGTACTATACCCATGATAAGCAACGGTAAAATTGCAGGGATTCGTAGCCGCCAAGCTAACCACTGAGCCGCGAGTGAACTAATGCCGATAATCACCAGCATTAAGGGGGGTGATAGCTCCATAATATAAACCTTAGAAACGATTAACAAAAACAGTTGGTTATCATGACAGTTTAGCAACAATATGGCGGGGCGTAGGTGTTTGGCTGAAAGGAGTCAGTATCAGGTGGCAAAAGGGGTTAACAGTTTTCAACTATCGCAACAAAAGTGATCGCAACCCGAGGGGAAAAGGATACAATTTGGTAAATCGTTGGGAAAAGATGACTCAGTACCTGCTCGTCGTCATTCCAGTTTTCATGGAAACGCCGAGTTTGGTTGCTTGTTAGTCTCAATGTTCAGAAGAACACATGTCTGAAGAACAAACTTTCTTTTATTCTCAAGCATAAAGGCGTCGCTATGAAAAATATCAATCCTAGTCAAACCGCTGCTTGGCATGCGCTGCAGCAGCATTTCGAGCAAATGAAATCTGTGCAGATGCGCGATCTGTTCGCTCAAGATGCCGACCGCTTCTCTAAGTTCTCTGCTACCTTTGATGACCAGATGCTGGTCGATTTCTCTAAAAACCGCATCACCACAGAGACCCTCGAAAAGCTGCAGGCATTAGCCAAAGAAACGGATTTGCAGGGGGCGATTGCCTCCATGTTTGCGGGCGAAAAGATTAACCGTACCGAAGACCGTGCCGTTCTGCATATTGCTTTGCGCAACCGCAGCAACACGCCAATTATCGTGGATGGCAAAGATGTTATGCCTGAAGTGAATGCGGTGCTGGCTAAGATGAAACAGTTCTGCGAACGCGTTATTGGCGGTGAGTGGAAAGGCTATACCGGCAAAACTATTACTGATGTGGTGAACATTGGTATCGGTGGTTCAGACTTAGGCCCATACATGGTGACCGAAGCGCTGAAACCATACAAAAACCATCTGGGAATGCACTTTGTTTCTAACGTCGATGGTACCCATATTGCCGAAACGTTGAAAACCTTAAACCCAGAAACCACGCTGTTCCTCGTTGCGTCTAAAACTTTCACGACACAAGAAACCATGACGAACGCCCACAGCGCGCGTGATTGGTTCCTGAAGTCGGCCGGTGATGAAGCACATGTGGCGAAGCATTTTGCCGCGCTTTCTACCAATGGCAAAGCGGTGGGTGAATTTGGTATTGATACCGCCAACATGTTTGAGTTCTGGGACTGGGTCGGCGGTCGTTACTCGCTGTGGTCTGCCATCGGTCTGTCTATTGCCTTAAGCATTGGTTTTGATAATTTCGAACAGTTGCTGAGCGGTGCTCATGCGATGGATCAGCATTTTGCCAATACGCCTATTGAGCAAAATCTGCCAGTACAGCTCGCATTGATTGGCATCTGGTATAACAATTTCTTCGGTGCAGAAACCGAAGCGATTCTGCCATATGACCAATATATGCACCGTTTCCCAGCTTATTTCCAACAAGGAAATATGGAATCTAACGGTAAATATGTGGATCGTAACGGTACCCCAGTTTCTTACCAGACTGGCCCAATCATTTGGGGTGAACCCGGTACGAACGGCCAGCATGCGTTCTATCAGCTGATTCATCAGGGAACTAAACTGGTTCCTTGTGACTTTATTGCTCCGGCGATTAGCCACAATGCGTTAGGCGATCACCACAGCAAACTGCTGTCTAACTTCTTTGCTCAAACTGAAGCGCTTGCGTTCGGTAAATCACGTGAAGAAGTGGAAGAAGAGTTTGCGAAAGCCGGTAAAACCGCGGCAGAAGTGGCGCACATCGTACCGTTTAAGGTGTTTGAAGGTAACCGCCCAACGAACTCCATTCTGCTGCGTGAAATCACGCCATACAGCTTGGGCCTGTTAATCGCCTTGTACGAACACAAAATCTTCACTCAGGGCGCAATTCTGAATATCTTCACCTTTGACCAATGGGGCGTAGAACTCGGTAAACAACTTGCGAACCGTATCTTGCCTGAGTTGAGTGGTAGTGAAGAGGTAAATAGCCACGATAGTTCAACCAATGCGTTGATTAACCGCTTTAAAAACTGGCGCGCATAGTTGGTTAACTCTTTAAGTTAAAACATAAAAAACGCCACCCTTAATGGTGGCGTTTTTGTTGGGTGAACTAGACCATTTTCGTGGCGCCACGAAAATGGTCTCTATTTTTTAGTGACGGGTGTTTGTAATCCCTTTGAGCCTAGCTTTTTGTCCTGAGCTTTGACTCGGCGCTGGAGTTTCTTAAGATCCTCTTCAGCAGGCAATTCCTCTGGTTTTATATGCCTTGATCCCAACATGTCCCGCACGCTGATATTATTTTGTTCGTGCTCTGACGTGATGGGTTGCTCACCGTGAAGGTCAATTTGCTGCACGTTATAATTGGTCATCTCGGTCGCTAGATTTTTAGCGGCAATAGTCAGAGTGGGAAGAAAATCGGCTAATGGGCGGTTTTTCACAATTCCGTACCGGTCTTTCATATCTTGAGTGGTATGCCCACCAAATAGTGCGGCGTCACCTCGAGAGCGAATGCGAGAGAAACCGGCATCATCAATACCGCGCTCATAAATATTCTGCGACAGCGCCTTCTCTGACTCTTTCAATCGATCTCTTGCCTCTAAGCGTTCGTATAAGCGCATACGATCTTCGATAAGCTCTTGTTTGCGAGTTTGTACGGCAAAGTAACTCTGAGCAAAGGCAATTTCCGGCTTACGTGGATCGCCATTCTGAGCAATCAGATAGCAGGCGTAACGTGTCAGAATAAGGTCTTCAACCGCCCGTTCCGCGCCGCTGCCCAGCAGAACCATTTTCGTGACGCCACGAAAATGGTCGAGTTCTTTGAAGCCAGATAAACGGCAGGCTTCAATGGATCTGATGATGGCGGTTTGGAAGTTTTCCCAACGGGCATAGCCCAGATGAGGCTGAAGGTCGCGCGCGAACCAAAACTCGATACCATCAGAATCAGTGCGTTGTGCGAGTGAATCGAAATGTTGCTGTAACATCTGAAGCTTTTTATCTAATGCCATGGAAAATCCCTCTAAATAAGTAACGTCCAAAGATGGGCGTTATCCCTTGTTCAGAGGGGGACTTCCACGGCGTTTCGCTAGCTTTGCGAAGCGTATCGCAGGGTATTTAACCTTGCATACAGGCTTTGCGCTTCAACCAATCCTTCCCTTCCACAAATCGCGTCACCATCATGGCGCAGACGGTATTTCCTGTGGAATTCAACAGCGTTGCGGGAACGTCGATGATGGTGCTGATAATCATGATGGTGCCGACTAACTCAGGTGAGAAACCAAACACCGAGCAGATCATCAATTCACCGGTCATCCCGCCGCTTGGGATAGCGCCCATGACGGCACCGACGAGGAATGCGACGCTGATGATGGCCGCGATATTCATCGGATCGCTCATATCTTTATGGAATAGCGTAAAGAGGAATACGATTTTGATGATGCCGCCGATTACCGAGCCATCTTTATGCGTGTTGGCACCCAAAGGGATGACAGTTTCAGCGATATCATGGGGGACGCCCATCTTTTTAGTCGCAATCAGGTTTGCTGGAATACAGGCAGCGCTGGATGAGGTGGCGACGGCGGTAATCGCTGGCGTCAGTACGTTAGACCAAAAGACTTTAACGCCCAATTTTCCACCTGCAACAAACGCATACAGCGTGTTTGCGCCGAAGAAGTAGATCACGGTCAGGATGAGGTAAAGCATGAAAGCATTCAGATAGCCATTGATAATCTGCGGCCCTAAATGACTAACCGTAGCGGCAAAGTAGCAGCCTAAGCCAACCGGTGCGGCGTACATGATGATTTTCACCATGCGAAGAATAACGACGGTGCCTGAGGTTAGAAAGTTGGCGATTGGCTGGCCTTTTTCCCCTGACATCGAGGTAGCTAATCCTAACAACACAGAGAACACGATCAGCGGCAGCAGGCTAGATTTGGTAAACAGCTGCAGGAAATCAGGCACGGTAAAGGTATTTACGATGATTTCACCGAGGCTTTTGCCGTGTGAATCCGGCGCAGGTGGCAAATGTGCAATCAGCGTACTGACGTCGACGTTTTGGAATGGGTTATAAATCTGGGTACCGATGAAGGCGATAACGGCGGCAATGAGCGCGGTGCTTAGAAATACGGCAAAAACCGTTCCCATAATCTTGCCCAGACGCGCCATCTGTTTCATTTCAGCGATAGAAGACGAAATGCTGAGAAACACCAGCGGCACAATGACGACAAACATCAGATTAAGGAAAAGATCCCCGATCGGCTGCACAATTGCGGCCTTTTCTCCGAAAACGATACCGGATAGCCCGCCGAGGATAATCCCTAGCAGCAAGCAAATAGTAAAACCATAATGACGTAGTATTTTCATATTATTTTATTTCTCAATCGTTAGAACACCCTGGCATAAGCTGCGGTAATCATTCGCGATCAGGCGAAAGTTGGCCGGACGACATAGTAAAACGATTAGCAAAAAAATGTCGCGAAATGTGAGGGCCGTTAAGTTTCTATCTGAGGATTTACAGATTTATTTTGGTTTGGGGATAGACGACAAAATAGCCATTTTGTTAACTTGATCACATAAAATGATTAACGGCACAGAGGAACATCGATGCCAGGAACCAAACAAGCGAGCGCTATCGCGAAGATTTTGCAGTGGATTTTGAATGCTGGTCTGTTAATGCTGGCCGTGATTTTAGTGGTGTTCTTAGCGAAAGAAACCTTCACGCTAGGAACGGTGCTGTTTAACGCCAGCGAAACCGCATCCTCATATCTGCTCATTGAAGGGATTGTTATCTACTTCCTTTACTTCGAGTTCATTGCGCTTATCGTGAAGTATTTTCAGTCGGGATATCACTTTCCCTTACGTTATTTTATCTACATCGGTATTACCGCAATCATCCGTTTGATTATTGTCGACCACAAAAATCCAGCCGATACGCTGATTTATTCGGCGGCCATTTTGGTTCTTGTGGTGGCGCTATTTTTAGCGAATACAGAAAAGCTCAAACGAGAATAAGGCGAAAAGAAAAGGCGGCCAATAGGCCGCCAAAGTCGTTATCGCTAAAGCGATAACGGGATCGAATAACTGCAATGGCACAACAAAGACACAGGTTTTAACGCATTACCCTTTCACACCGCCGGACGTGAGTCCGCCCACCAGCCAGCGCTGAGCTAGCAAGAATACGGCAGTAATTGGAATAGCAGACAGCACCGCCGCAGCGGCAAAGTCACCCCACAGATAGTTTTGCGGATTAAGGTATTGCTGCATACCGACGGCCAACGTATAGCTATTCACATCGCGCAAGAGCAGAGACGCCACCGGCACTTCGGTAATTGCGGCAATAAATGACAAGATGAAGACCACCGCCAAAATAGGTACCGACAACGGTAAAAGCACCAAGCGGAAAGCCTGCCAAGGCGTAGCGCCATCAAGAGCCGCGGCCTCTTCTAACGAGTTATCGATAGTTTCGAAATAGCCCTTAATCGTCCAAACATGCAACGCAATTCCGCCCATATAAGCGAAAATTACGCCGCCGTGGGTATTAAGACCCAGGAACGGCACATACTGGCCGATACGCTCAAAGAGCGCATACAGCGCCACTAGCGACAGCACGGCTGGGAACATTTGGAATATCAGCATGCCTTTCAGCAGCGAGCTTTTGCCTTTGAATTTCATGCGCGCAAAAGCATAAGCACAGGTGGTGGAAAGCGTCACAATGCCTATTGCCGTAACCACGGCGATTTTAATCGAGTTCCATAGCCATAAAAGAACCGGGAACGGTGGCGGAGTGACGCTGCCATCTGCGTTAGTCACGCTCATTCCCAACGCCAACTGCCAGTGTTCCCAAGAAATATTCTCGGGAATAAGGCTGCCGGTCGCAAAGTTGCCAGAGCGCAGCGAGATAGCGATGACCATCAGCAGCGGAAACATGATGGTACAGATAAAAGCCAGCAGCATCAGATGTGTAAACAGCAGGCGTAAACGCTGGGATTTCGGTTGAACCATAGCCATGTTGTGGTCCCTCTCCTTAGTCGAAATTCATTTTGCTGGCTTTCAGATTCAGTATCGCCAACGCGCCAACCAACAGGAAAATCAGTGTGGCAATCGCTGCCGCTAAACCAAAGTCTTGTCCACCGCCGCCTTCAAACGCGATGCGATAGGTATAGCTCACCAGCAAATCGGTATAGCCTGCCGGCGTAGAGGTCCCGAGCATATCTGGACCGCCGTTGGTTAATAGCTGAATCAAAACAAAGTTATTAAAATTGAAGGCAAAACTGGCAATCATCAGCGGTGTTAACGGCTTGATCAGCAATGGCAGTGTGATGCGGAAAAAGTTCTGCATTGGGCCAGCGCCGTCCATCGCCGAGGCTTCGTACAAATCGTCTGGAATGGCTTTGAGCAAGCCCATGCACAAGATCATCATATACGGATAGCCGAGCCAGGTATTGACGATCAGAATCATGCTTTTGGCGGTGAGCGGATCGCTAAACCAAGCGGGTTTAATACCGAACAGATGGCTGAGCATCATGTTGATTTCACCGAAGCTTTGGTTGAACAACCCCTTAAAGATCAGTATGGAAATAAACGACGGTACGGCATAAGGCAGAATGAGCATCACGCGATACAGCGCCTTACCTTTTAACGCTTCCCACTGAACCACACATGCCAGCACCATGCCGACGGCAACGGTGAACACCACGGTTAAGACCGAGAAGATAATGGTCCAGATAAAGATGCTGACGAACGGCTGGCGGATACCTTCATCCTGTACCACGCGTAAAAAGTTTTTCCAGCCAATAGAAACGGTGAATCCAGGGCTGAGCTGTTCATTTTCCCATTGCCCTTGTGCATTCACCGCTTGATAGAATCCTACGTCGGTATTCGGACGATAGACGGTGCCCGTTTGATTGTTTTTGAGGGTTTCACCGTCTTGCTCAAGAGTATATAGCGGGCTGGTTCCGGCGAACTGGCGCAGGGAACTCATGCGCAATTCACTGCTTTCGGGCAAAACTGCCACGATGTTATTTAAGGCCTGACGGTTTTGAGTAATCACCCGCAGCGTAGCGCGATCGCCCGTCTGTTCGGTGCTTTCTGGTTTCATGGTTAAGCGCTGTTCTTGAGCGCTGAAGCTAAAAGGATCTGAGATGTAAAGCCGATCGTTTTCGGGATTGGTCAGCTGTAAGCGCCACCGATCGCCTACGGGGTAAAGGCCAAAGCCGTAAGTTTTACCCGTGGTGAATTGACGCTGCATTAACACCGACTGTGCGCGTTCAAAGGTGAGCTGGTTAGTGCTGCTGTAGTTGGTGAATGCGATGGCGATGGTGCAGATAAGGGGAAAGAGTACGAATAACCCCATTCCCGCAAGGCCCGGGTAGACATAGCGCCACGCATAGGCTTTGCGATTGGCAAAAATGTAGAGTCCTGACCCAAGCAAAACCAGCGTCAGCATGGCAAACAGGTATTCACCTTGCGCGTACATCACAATGGTGAGATAGCCCGTAAACAGGCACATGGCGGCGATAACGATCCATTTTAGTATGTCACTCTGCCACCATTTATCCGGCTTCGCGATTGGATATTCTGTATGGGATAACGACATAAAACTCTCCCTCATTTCTCTTACGCCGGAGGCGGTTACGGACAACTTAAATTTCGATGTTCAGACCCTATCCAGCCCATACCGAGATCGCTGAGCAAACCCCTCCTCAGTGAAGAGGAGGGTTAGGGTGGAGTCATTTACTGATGAACTTATTTGGCGATACGTTGTTCTGCGCCGGTTAAGGCTTCTTTCACACTCTGACGACCATTTACCGCGTTGATAATGGCGCTGCGCTCGGCGTACCAGAAGGCGCTCATCTGCGGGATGTTTGGCATGATTTCGCCTTTTTGGGCGTTTTGCATGGTGGCGGCGATTTTCGGATCTTTTTCCAGCGTTTCTTGGTAGGACTTCAGTGCAACCGCGCCCAGTGGTTTATCTTTATTAACCTGCTCCAGACCGGCATTGGTCATCAGGTAGTTTTCCAAGAACTCGGTGGCCAGCTCTTTATTCGGGCTAGCGGCATTGATGCCTGCGCTGAGTACGCCAACAAACGGTTTGGATGGGTGGCCTTTAAAGGTTGGCAGCAGGGCAACGCCATAGTTGATGTTGCTCTTATCGATGTTTGACCACGCCCAAGGGCCGTTAATGGTCATCGCGGTTTGCCCCTTATTGAACGCGGCTTCAGCGATGGAGTAATCGGTATCTGCATTGATATGCTTGTTTTTCACCAAATCAACGATGAACTGTAGGCCAGCCTGAGAGCCAGCATTATTCACGCCCACATCTTTGATGTTGTAGGTGCCGTTATCATATTTGAAGGCATAGCCGCCGTCGGCTGCGATGATTGGCCATGTGAAGTACGGTTCTTGTAGATTCCACATGATGGCGCTTTTGCCTTTAGCGCGCAGCTCTTTGTCTAGTGCCGGAATTTCTTCCCACGTTTTTGGCGGCTCTGGCAGAAGGTCTTTGTTGTAAATCAGCGACAGTGCTTCAACGGCCACTGGGTAAGCAATCAGTTTGCCGTTAAAACGAACGGCGTCCCACGTGAATGGATAAAGCTTCTCTTGAAAGGCTTTAGAAGGATGGATTTCAGCCAACAGGCCAGACTGTGCATAACCCCCGAAACGGTCATGAGCCCAAAAAATGATATCAGGACCATCGCCGGTAGCCGCGACCTGCGGGAACTTCTCTTCCAGCTTGTCTGGATGCTCAATCAGCACTTTGATACCGGTTTCCTTCTCAAACTTTTTACCGACTTCGGCCAGGCCGTTATAGCCTTTATCGCCGTTAATCCAGATAACCAGTTTGCCTTCTTCAATTTTAGCGAACGCGGAAGAGGAGAGAACCAGTGTCGCCAGTGCCGAAAGGGCGAGGGTTCTGATGCCTGATTTCTTAGTCATTATCCAATCCTTCTTGTTCTGTTTCTGTCGAGGTATGAGTTGATGTCTGTACCACCGAGCATGGAAGCCGAAGCGGTTCAGATAAGCCGTAGAGTACGAATCGTTGTTAGCCCCTGCTTGTAGGGGATTTCTGATGCAGTGCCATACTCCTTTACACGAGATTGCTTCTCATCCTCCCCCCTTCTACGCCCCAAGGGGGTTTCTTGTGATCTACTTAACACTACCGCCTATTCTGTGGATGTAGACACAAAATCACAGGGTTATTTTTGCAAGCAGGATCACGAATTCACTGAAAGGTATGAACTTTTCACCGCACGCTATTTTCTCTCATCCTCCTATCTCCTCCCCCATGAAAAACTTTGTTACGGATGATTACGCTTCTTTGCTTAACGCGCACTATCGGCAGCAATCGATAAGGCGCATCTGCTGAACGGCGAGGCTAAGGATTAGGCCCGCTGAGATGTCGCGTTAGTGGACCTCATTAGTGACAGACAGGAGTAACGCATGGCGAGCGTAGCACTGCGAAACGTATATAAGGCTTACGGAGACGTCGTTATTTCTAAAGACGTTAACCTTGAAATCCAAGACGGCGAGTTTGTGGTTTTTGTTGGGCCGTCTGGCTGTGGTAAGTCGACACTGCTGCGCATGATTGCGGGTTTAGAAGATATCACTTCCGGTGAGCTACTTATTGCAGGCAAGCGCATGAATGAAGTGCCGCCCGCTGAGCGCGGTATTGGCATGGTTTTTCAGTCTTATGCTCTGTATCCGCATCTGTCCGTTGCCGACAATATGTCATTTGGTCTCAAACTCGCTGGCACTAAAAAAGCAGAGATTACCCAGCGGGTGAATCAGGTTTCTGAAGTGCTACAGCTGGCACATTTGCTCGATCGTCGCCCTAAGGCGTTATCAGGCGGTCAGCGTCAGCGCGTAGCAATTGGCCGAACGCTGGTGGCTGAACCCGACGTATTCCTGCTTGATGAACCGTTATCAAACCTAGACGCCGCTTTGCGTGTGCAAATGCGTATTGAGATTTCCCGTCTACATAAGCGCCTAGAGCGCACCATGATTTATGTTACCCACGATCAGGTCGAAGCCATGACGTTGGCCGACAAAATTGTGGTGCTGGATGGCGGTAGCGTCGCGCAGATCGGCAAGCCGCTGGAGCTTTACCACTATCCGGCTAATCGTTTTGTTGCGGGCTTTATCGGCTCGCCAAAAATGAATTTCCTACCCGTCAAAGTGACCGCCGCAGAACCGCAGCGAGTTCAGATTGAATTACCTAACCGCCAATTAGTATGGCTGCCGGTTGAAGGCACGGATGTGCAGGTTGGTGGCAACCTTTCGCTGGGGATCCGTCCTGAGCATTTGCTGCCGAGCCATGATGCTGAAGTCACCTTGGAAGGGGATGTTCAGGTTGTTGAGCAGTTAGGCAACGAAACCCAAATTCATATTCAGATCCCCGCGATTCGTCAAAACCTTGTTTACCGCCAGAACGATGTGGTGCTGGTAGATGAAGGCGCAAAATTTGCCATTGGCCTGCCACCTGAACGCTGTCATCTGTTCCGAGAAGATGGTGTCGCTTGCCGACGGCTGCATAAGGAGCTGGGTGTCTAGCTCTGGGTTAGAGAGATGTTAGTTAACAATATGTTAGACCATACGTTGAACAAAGAACACTTATAACTTTATGCCGTCAGGCAACCCCTTCAGGAGAATGATGATGACTTTGCGCAAGGTACCTTTAGCACTGGCTGTTGCGAGTGCGGTGCTGTCAACACAGGCACTGGCTGTAGATTTCCACGGTTACGCACGTTCCGGTATCGGCTGGACCGCAAGCGGCGGTGAACAGCAGTGTTTCAAAGCGACGGGAGCTCAAAGTAAATACCGTTTGGGTAACGAATGTGAAACTTATGCGGAATTGAAGCTGGGCCAAGAGCTATGGAAAGACGGCGATAAGAGCTTTTACTTTGACACCAACGTAGCGTACTCCGTGCAGCAGACCAATGACTGGGAAGCGACAGATCCTGCCTTCCGTGAAGCCAATATTCAGGCCAAAAACGTCATCGAATGGGCTCCGGGCTCTACGCTGTGGGCGGGTAAGCGTTTCTATCAACGTCATGACGTTCATATGATCGACTTCTACTACTGGGATATTTCAGGTCCGGGTGCAGGTTTAGAAAACATCGATCTGGGCTTCGGTAAACTCTCTATCGCCGCAACCCGTAACACCGAAACCGGCGGTTCAAACAGCTTCAGCTCCCAACAGCAGCGAGATTTAGTTAAAGACACCGCCAACGACGTCTACGACGTGCGTTTAGCCGGTTTGGAAACCAACCCAGGCGGTACGCTGGAATTAGGTTTTGACTATGGTCGTTCTAACCTAACCGATGGTTATCATCGTGCCAAAGATGCCTCGAAAGACGGCGTCATGCTGACCGCGGAACATACTCAGGCTATCTACAGCGGCTTTAACAAATTTGTCGTTCAGTACGCGACAGACTCTATGACCTCAAACAATTCAGGTCATTCTGAAGGCTCTAGTGTCAACAACAACGGTCACATGATCCGCGTTCTGGATCACGGCGGTATCGACTTCAATGACAAGTGGGCGTTGATGTACGTGGGTATGTATCAGGATATCGATCGCGACGATAAAAACGGTACTACATGGTACACCGCAGGTATTCGCCCAATGTACAAATGGACGCCAATCATGAGCACCTTGATGGAGTTCGGCTATGACAATGTGAAATCACAGCGCACTGGCGATAACAACAACCAGTACAAAGTGACGTTGGCGCAGCAGTGGCAGGCCGGTGACAGCATCTGGTCACGCCCGGCAATTCGTCTGTTCGCAACCTACGCGAAATGGGATGAGAAATGGGGCTATGCAACCAACACCGACACCGGATACAGCGATGGTGTTGCATACAACGATAACAGCACTCACAAATTCAGCCGCGGAAATGACGATGAAGTCACCTTCGGCGCGCAGATGGAAGTTTGGTGGTAACGGCTGTTTGACGGCGGCGGGGCGATCCCGCCGCGTTTGATTGAGCTCTGCTGCTTTCTTGCCATAGCGGCTGAGCTGTCTCTAAGGTGGTTCATAATGAAAAGCAAAATGAATAATAAAATCAAAGCTGTCATGAAAAAGAATACCATCGCGTTGAGCGTAGCCTTGGCGATGTTCAGCGTAATGCCGCTTAGCGTTCAGGCGGATGGCACCATCCAACCGGCGAATGTTGCCACGGCACCGGCGATCCCTGCTAATACGTTACACCAGCTACCTTGGGAGCCATTGGTTCCTCCAGTAACGAAAACGGCAAACTTAACCAGCAGCAGCGCGCAGTTGCATGTCGGTGATATCCAAGGGGCGGTAGGGGCTTTTGCATTACCGGCCGATCGGGGTTCACTTGAAATTACCATCAGCAGCTTGGTGGAAGGCAAAAGGGTCTATGCCCCAAGCGTAATGGTTTTAGATGAAAATATGCGGCCTGCGGCATTTTATCCAAGCAGCTATTTCAGTTATCAACAACCGGGCGTGATGAGTGGCGATCGTCTGGAAGGCACGCTGAAATTGACGCCTGCGCTAGGGCAAAAACAGATCTATATGGTGATCTACACCACGTCGCAGGATTTAGCCAAAACGACCCAAATGGTTGATCCCGCGAAAGCCTATGCGGCTGGTGTAGGAAATGCGGTGCCAAATATTCCTGATCCGATCGCGATCCATCAGTCTACGGGCACGATCAAGATCAAGGTGAAGGCAGAACAGAATACCGGCAACGTGATGATCGGCGGGATCTTGCCGATGGCACCCAAAGAGCAGCCCGTAGTGGTAGGCGCTGCAGCGGCACCGGTTGCTACCGCGCCGTCAAAACCGGCTCAGCCAATGCTCAAAGATACCGACGAATATTTCAATAAAGGTATCCGTGATGCAGTGAAAGGCGGAGATATTGATAAGGCATTGAAATTGATGAATGAAGCTGAACAACTTGGTTCAACCACTGCCCGTGAAACCTTTATTCACAGCGTGAAAGGCAAGGGTTAAACCCGCGCTGTGGAAGCTGGCTCTTTGACTGGGTGCCCTTCGGGGCACCTTTTTTTGTTTTGTATTTTCCTTCCTTGTTACCAAATTGATCATCTATTGCTACTGCTCTGCCTACGTCGGGTAATCTGAGTTACAATGAACCTCCCATTTTCAGCGTGGGCGAGGGTCGGCGCTAAATTCTGTTTTGGAGTCACCGGAATGACTGACTGTCATCCGTCGTTGGACGTTACTCATTGGCACCCCATTCATGAAGTTGATTTGACTGCGCAGCAGCACAGTTGGCTGGGCGAGTGCCAATCCATGACCGCGCGTTTTGAGCGCTACTGCGACAAAGTCACTATCGTTCCACGGCGCGAAGGTTTTATCACGGCTCAATCGTTAGGCGAAGAAGCCATGCTGCTTCCAAACTGTGAGCGCTTTTGGCTACGCGAAGTTTTGCTGTGTGGTGATAATGTGCCGTGGTTGTTTGGCCGGACGCTGATCCCCGAAACATCTCTGACTGGGGAAGAGGTCTCCTTGTTGACGCTAGGTACAGTTCCGCTTGGGCGCTATCTGTTCAGCGCTGCGGAGCTTACGCGTGATTTTATTCAGGTGGGTTCTCAAGGAGAACTGTGGGCACGGCGCAGCCGTTTACGTTTGTCGGGTAAACCTTTGTTGTTAACCGAACTTTTTTTGTCTGAGTCTCCGTTGTATGGTGTTAATAATGAATTGTGATGTCGTCATCATTGGAATGAATGACTGGAGGGATTCGTGACTCAAACCAAATGGCAGGCCTATTGTCGCCTGATGAGAATTGATAAACCGATTGGTTCGCTGCTGTTGCTTTGGCCCACCTATTGGGCGTTGTGGCTAGCGGGCGGTCAAATTCCGAGCCTAAAGCTGCTGGTGGTATTTACGCTGGGTGTCTTTTTCATGCGTGCCGCCGGATGTGTGGTTAATGACTTTGCCGATCGTCGTGTAGACGGTCATGTTAAGCGCACGGCGCATCGCCCACTGCCAAGTGGCGCAGTGACGGAGAAAGAGAGCAAGATTCTGTTTGTGGCGCTGGTGTTGGTTTCTTTTGGGCTGGTGTTAACGCTTAACGCTATGACGATTTGGCTATCGGTTGCGGCTCTTGCGCTGGCTTGGGTCTATCCCTTTATGAAACGCTTTACCCATTTGCCACAGGTTGTGCTGGGTATGGCGTTTGGATGGTCAATCCCGATGGCGTATGCCGCCGTAAGCGAAAGTTTGCCGTTGAGTTGCTGGTTGCTGTTTCTGGCGAATATTTGCTGGACGGTAGCTTATGACACCCAGTATGCGATGGTGGATAGGGACGACGATCTCCGCATTGGTATCAAGTCTACGGCGATTCTGTTTGGCCGCTTCGATAAGCTAATTATTGGATTGCTACAGCTGGCGACGCTGTTGTTGATGGTGTGGATTGGTTATTTAAACCAGCTGAGCGGCGCTTATTACTGGGGTATTTTACTGGCTGGGGCGCTGTTTATTCACCAACAGAAGCTGATTGCACTGCGTGAGCGTATGCCTTGCTTCCAAGCTTTCTTGAATAACAACTATGCGGGACTGGTGTTGTTTATCGGCATTGCGCTTTCAATTTGGATCTGACATTAGGGTCTGAAAAGCACAGGTTCTCACCTATAGAAAAGGCGCCAATCGGCGCCTTTTCTTATTTACTCAAGAGAGATTAACGAGACGTTATTCGCTCTTGTCGCTATCGTCTTCGGCCGGAGGCAAGGTTTCCATCTCAGGCGCGCTAACGCTTTCAATGGTCAGCTTAATCTCTGGCGTTATCATCGCGACCAGCAGGCTATAGATTTCCATGGTGTGTTCAGGGATCGCATCACCAACGTCGTTGATGTAGCCTTCGGAACGCAAGGTTCCCACCAAGGTAGCAAACACTGCTTTGTCGAAGAATTCTGGTGCGTTAATGCCGTGCAGAACCGACAAACGCTGCGCCATAATACGGCTCTCTTTTTCCAGCGCACCACGGCTGATACTTGGGTTCGCGCTAAGCAGAGAGAAGGTGATGGCATAACGTTGCAGGGTTTCACGAACGCCAGCAGCCAAAAGCTGCAACGTGCGGATACGGCCTGGATTCATCACCAGCTCGTCGCCCTTCGCACAAATCAATTGCTGGCGGCACAACTCGGTAATAATCGGTTCAAGCACCTGCGGTAAGTTGCTGCGCTCATAATGTAAGAACAGCTCTTCCTTCAGCATTGGGTAGAGTAAATCCACCTGACGCAGCAGCTCTGAACGCGAGATGCTGTTATGGTTCATCACCATATTGGCAATTAGCGATGGCAGCACCAACATATGCTGAATGTTGTTGCGGTAATACGTCATCAATACTGCCTGTTCACGTGGCAGTATGATGAGCTCGCCGATGTTGTCTTTTTCCACTTCAAACTTATCCATCTGAAGCGCATGTTTCAGCAGCTCTTCGGCGGTTTGGTTCGGCGTGGTGGCATCTTCGGCATATGGCGCATTACGCAACAGCTGCAGATAGCAGTCTAGCTGTTCTAACAGTTGCTCACGCGTCAGCGCACGCTGACGCGAGGCCAACAGTGCGGTTGAACAGAGGTTCATCGCGTTAGCGGCAGCCGATTTATTAATGTTCACCATCACGGTATTGGCGATAGCGTTAACCGTTGGTGTTAACCAGCTTGGGCGCTGCGCTTCGATTGGGTCGATAGATTCGCGCCATTCAGGAACGTGCTGATTCAGCCAGTTGTTGATCGGGATCGGCTCACCAAAGTTTACGTAACCCTGTCCCAGATTGCGTAGCTTACGCAGCCCGCGAACCATCTGAATTAGGCTCTCTTTCTCTTTGGTGGCACCGCGCAGCTCTTTGGCGTAGGTAGCCACTTCCATCACGTGTTCGTAGCCGATATACACCGGAACCAGCGTGATTGGGCGCTTACCACCGCGCAGCATGGCCTGAATGGTCATGGCCAGCGTACCCGTTTTAGGCTCAAGCAAACGGCCCGTGCGTGAACGGCCGCCTTCCATAAAGTATTCAACCGAATAACCACGGCTGAACAACTCGCCTAAGTATTCACGGAATACGGTGGAATAAAGCTTATTCCCTTTGAAGGTACGACGAATAAAGAACGCACCTAAACGGCGGAAAATCGGACCGGCTGGCCAGAAGTTCAGGTTGATACCGGCAGCGATGTGCGGCGGCACCAAGCCTTGATGATAAAGCACGTAGGACAACAGCAGATAGTCCATGTGGCTGCGGTGGCAGGGAACATAAACAATCTCATGGCCGTCCTGCGCTAATTTACGCACGCGCTCGGCGTTATGGACGTTGATACCTTGGTACAAACGGTTCCATGTCCAGCTCAGCACACGATCGGATAAACGTACCGCTTCGTAGGTGAAATTGGCTGCGACTTCTTCCATCAAAGCAACCGCATTTTGCTGGGCTTTTTCACGGGAGATTTTTTTGGTACGCGCCTCGTCCTCAACCGCTTTCTCAATCGCTTTGGATGAGAGCAGTTTATTAAACAGCGCTTGGCGATCGGGCAGGCTTGGCCCCACAGCGGCTAAGCGCTGACGGGAGAAGTGCATGCGCGCTACGCGTGCGAGTTTCTGGGCGATAGTTTGGTCTGTGCCGTGCTCGTCTGCCATATAACGCAGTGAAACGACGTTAGAGAAACGCACGAAGCTGTCACGACCTAGCCAGATAACGGCAAAGAATTTTTGGATACCGTTAAGCAAACGCAGCTGTGGGGCTCCGCTGTGGCCTTCACGACCCGGAGAGCGCCCAAACATAACCGACACCGGGATCATTTGGATATCCAGTGACGGGTTATTGCGGTGCAGATCCAGATAGTCATGGAACAGCTTGACGGATTCTTGCTTCGGCGCGTAATAACGGAATACGCGCGGGCCATCGTCAATGAAGACGTAGCGTGGCAATATAGTGCCGTCAATTTCGTTATCGTCGAGTGGATCAGGCAGGTCCTGAGCCAAACAGCGATCTCGGAAGGTCAATAAATCCGCTTTTGAGTTATAAGGTAAGACATACAACACCGGGCGGGTGGTGTCTAAACGTAGCTCTGCCACCGGTTCAGAAGGGATTACCTTGCTTTTAACCAGTAGCTTCAGCGGTAGATTCAATAACTTATAGTAAAATTTACGCCAACCTGACATAAAACAGAAAGCCTCTTGTTAGCCATTCGCCGCAAGGATACCAGAAACACGGTTTGAGATCTGTGGTGATGAGTGAATGAGAAGTCGCTAAAATCACATAAGACTTCTAAATTTTGATGGAATTAAAATGAATAGCACTACCGGATTGACTCGAATTGTTAAAGCCGCTGGTTACTCGGTGAAGGGATTGAAAGCGGCGTGGAAACACGAGGCTGCATTCCGCCAAGAATTGATGCTGATGATTGTGGCCGTGGTGATTGCTGCATGGCTGGATGTCTCTATTGTTGAACGTATCTTGCTGATAGGCTGCGTTACGCTGGTGGTGATCTTAGAAATCGTTAACAGCGCGATTGAGGCCGTTGTTGACCGTATCGGGTCTGAGTTCCACGAGCTCTCCGGACGCGCGAAAGATATGGGCTCTGCCGCAGTATTTGTTGCCCTGTGGTTGTCTGCTTTTATTTGGGTCAGCATCCTGTGGGGACACTATATGTAATGTGAGTATGTGCTTACATTCATAATGCATTAAGGCCACCCTTGGGTGGCCTTAATATTATCTAGCAGGACAAGCAGAGCGGTTTAGCTCCACAGAGCCAGAATCGGCCAACCTACCAGCAGCAGCAGGGAAATGTAAATCACACCGAAGATAGCACCCAAGCGCCAGTAGTCTTTGGATTTCACATATCCACAGCCGTAGATGATAACCCCAGGGCCCGTCGCATATGGGGTTAAGCAGCCCATGATACCGATAGACAGTACCAGCAGAATACACAGGTGTTCCATAGGCACGCCTGGGATACCTTTACCTACGGCTAAAATCACAGGCAGCATGGTAGCGGTATGTGCAGACAGGCTGGCAAACAGGTAGTGAGCGAAGTAGAACACCAATACCAGTACAATCACGGTCGCATTTGGCGAGAAGCCTTCCAGATGCGTACTCATGGTGTTAGCAAACCAGTCGATAAAGCCTGAACGAGTCAAACCGTTCGCCATAACCACTAACGTGGCGAGGTTTACCAACGTATTCCATGCGCTGTTGTACTTCGTGATGTCTTTCCAAGGCACAACGTGCAAGGCCAACATCAATGACACCGCCAACAGACCAACCGCAGTGGCATCGATGAAATCGCCGCCGAAGACCCACAAACCCAAGCTCAGCAGTACTAAACCAATCAGGGTGATCTCTTTACTGGTTAAGCGTCCCATCTCTTTTAATGCGCCACCGGCCCACTCAGAGACTTCTTCGCTGTGCGTAACTTCTGGTTTATACAGCACATAAGATAACCATGGAGCCACGATCAGCAGGATAAGGCCCACTGGCAGGAAGCTCAGGAACCACTGCAGCCAGCTAATCTGAATGCCCGCGATTTTACTCACGAATTCCAAGCCCAAGACGTTTGGCGCAGCGCCGGTCACGAACATAGAAGAACTCAGACTGGTACTGATCACCATCATCCACATCAAATAACCACCGATACGACGCGATGACGGATCGTTAGGGAATGACTTGAACAGCGGTGGCAGGTTCTTGATAACAGGGAATACGGTACCACCGGTACGCGCGGTGTTAGACGGCGTGAACGGAGCCAACATGATATCAATGATAACAATGGCATAACCAAGAGTAAGTGTTCGCTTACCCATGAACTTAACCATGAACAGCGCAATACGACGGCCTAGACCGGTGACTTCATAACCCAGAGCAAAAATGAATGCGCCAAACACCAACCACACGGTGGTGCTGGAGAATCCAGCTAGACCCCATTTCAGGGCTTGTTTGCCCGCATCAAAAGCCGGATCGGCCAGCTCTTTTGCATCAAACAGCAGATAGTTGCTGCCAATAACGCAGATAGTGACGGCGATAAAACTGATTGCCGTAGCAGGGATAGGCTCCAAAATCATCCCAACGATCATAGCCACAAACACGGCGAAATAGTGCCATGCCTGCGGAGGCATACCATCAGGAACAGGAATAAGTAGCATCACTGCCATAACCAGCAGCGGCGCGACTAATTTCCATATCTTATCTTTTGAAACAGACATAACTGATTCTCCAAGAAGGAATTTTTAAAGTTTAATGTGAATAATTGAAGTGCGAAATTTGAGCCAAAAACCAGGTAATAATCAGCAAGTCGGCGCAGCCGCCAGCGCTGAGGTTGCGTTGAATGCATTCCTGGTCGAAATCATGGAGGTGCTTGAGATCGGAGGGCTGGCGAATGCCACCCTGACGCAGCAATGCCTTAGCGCGCTGTTGCAGCCAACTGAGGCCGGTTTGGCCTCCGCGTGAGGCTACGTTGGTATCGCCGTTATGTGCCATCAGCACTAACAGCGTATCGAGCAAAGCAAGTTCAGGGTCGGTGCCCTGCGCGAGGCGAGCCTGATAGTGTGGCAGAGCGAGCTGAATAACTAATGGATAGCCCGCCTCGGCTTCGCCGCGAGCGCCGGTGAGGCCGAGTTGCCGATAAAGCCGTTGTCCTGCCGTTTTTTGTTGATTGTTATGGTTATTTTGCAGTTCACGTTCGGTCAGCCCACGGCAAAAAGCGGCGGCGGTGCTACAAATTAGTGCAGGTGTGATAGCGCTTTTTCTTTGATGCAAACGCCCGATAGCCGCGCACAATAACCCCAAAGAAAAAATGCTGCCTTTATGTGTATTCACGCCAAAAGTTGCGCGGAACATATCAGTTTCGCAGGCGATGCCAATGGGACGTAGCCCGGTGAGCACGTCTGCTTCAGCAAGATTGGCGCTACAGGCACCAAATTCGATAAAACGTGGTAACCATTGGCGGATAGCCAATGCGCTACGGTGAAAATCTTCCAGCGCCATATCTTTATGCGCGCCGCAGTTATTTCTATCGACCAAGCCCGGCTTTGGCGTGAGATTGACCTCAGCCAACATGGCACGGTAAGCAAGCTCGCTGCAATGGGCGACGAAATGCTCATCGGTAGCGGTGGAATCAGACGGCTGCTGCGTTATCGGCATCATGCAGTAATGCCTCCATGCGGGTGATCAGATCGGGAATTGCGTGTGCTCTTTCGCGTGCGCATACGGCCGCTTCGCGTTGGCACAGCAAACAGGTTCGGCTAGGTAGTAAAAAGTCACGGCGAGAGAGAATTTTTCCTAGCGGATTCAATACGTCGATATCCCATAAACGCCCAAGCACATGTTCTTGTTCGAGTGCGATCATGGCTTCTTTAACCACGCGTGCCGGTGCGTCGATGGCGAGCAGCCCTTCAGGGCCGGTCGCCAACGCAAAAGAAGCCTGCTCCTTCAATTCCCAACCTGATTGTTCAACGCGTTGGCACAGCGCTTTCAGACCGTGATTAAAGATTTTGCGTGTCATCACGCTATCTTTAATCGGCCCGGGCGCGACCACGGTAAACGAGATCAGCGTTGAGGTATGGCGCGCCAGCCACTCCGCCTGCCGAGACTGCCTGCATTCACGGCTGAATAGCAGTTCCGGCAATGTAACGGTGTGGCTGGTCGCCAAAGTTGGGAGCAGGTAAAACATGGTTTATTCCTTAACCTGACGAACGACGTCGATCACGGAACCATCGCGATAGCGCACAACGGCGATAACACGGTCGGTGAATTCGATCGCACGAGGTTGTCCGGTAAGGATTTGCGCACGCTCACGCAGCCATTCAATGGAAACCACTTTCAAGCCAGCGGCTTTCAGGCGGTCAGCCAGCTCTGGGCGCGCAGGGTTAACGGCAATACCGTGGTCAGTAACCAGAATATCGACGCTTGAGCCTGGAGTGACGCAGGTGGTGACTTCATCAACCAGCGTTGGAATGCGGCCACGCACCAACGGTGCAACGATGATGGACAGCGCAGCTGCGACCGCAGTGTCACAGTGGCCACCGGAAGCACCGCGTAAAACACCGTCAGAACCGGTTAACACGTTCACATTGAAGTGAGTGTCCACTTCCAGCGCACTCAGCACCACCACGTCTAAGCGATCAACGGAAGCGCCTTTTGAGCCCCAGTTTGCATACTGGTTAGCGCTGATTTCGATGTGGTTCGGGTTACGCGCCAAAGACTCTGCGGCTGCACGGTCGAAGCTTTGTACATCCAGCAGCTTCTTGATGAAGCCTTTCTCGTGCAGATCAACGATGGTGGACGTAATGCCGCCTAACGCAAAGCCAGCATGAATATCGCGGCTACGCATTTTGTCTTCGAGGAAGCGGGTCACCGCCAGCGATGCACCACCGGTACCGGTTTGCAGCGAGAAACCTTCTTTGAAGTAGCCAGAGTTGACCACTACGTCTGCCGCGCTGCGAGCGATCAACAGTTCGCGTGGATTAGACGTCATGCGGGTTGCATCTGCACCGATCTTATCGGCATCACCGACCTGCTCGATTTGCACGATCAAATCGACCTGATCCTGCATGATGCTGGCTGGGTTGTGCGGGTATGGCAGCAGCGCTTCGGTCAGAAGAACCACTTGTTTGGCATTTTCGGCATCGACTTTGGCATAGCCAAGAGAACCGCAGCAGGCTTTGCCGGTGTAGCCGTTCGCATTACCGAACGGATCACAGGCAGGAACCCCAAGGAAAGCCACATCGATATTTAGCTCGCCGCTTTCAACCAAATGTACGCGGCCACCGTGGGAGTGGATCTGTACTGGTTCTTCCAGCAGACCACGGGAGATTTCTTCCGCCAATGGGCCACGCAGTCCAGAGGTATAGATACGGCTGACAACGCCGTTACGGATATGGTCTACCAGCGGTGCATGGCAGTCGCTCAGTGAGCTAGATGCCAGCGTAAGATTCTTGAAGCCCATCTGCGCGATAGTGGCCATCACTAGATTGATGGTCAGATCGCCACCGCGGAATGCGTGGTGGAAAGAGATGGTCATGCCATCATGCAGACCTGAGCGGCGAATCGCCTCTTCCAGCGTACTGCATAATTTTTTATCGCGAGGCTTTTGCGCCTGCAGATTTAATTTTGAAACGTTTTTATAGCTTGGCAGCGCGCTTTCAGTTTGGCGGGTATAGGCCGAAACGCGTTCCTGTCGTTGAAGAAGTTCTTTTTTCTGAGTCATTTTTTTTCGCCTTATTCTTCACGGATGCCAGACAGTTCTGCACGAGACAGAACCAAACGGGCGCGCTCAATCACTGGGCTATCAACCATTTTGCCGTTCAGTGAAACAACGCCACGCCCTTCACGTGCAGAAGCTTCTGCTGCTTCAACGACGAGTTTCGCGTGATTGACTTCCTTCTGAGTTGGGGCGTAAAGGTTGTGCAATAACTCAATTTGGCGTGGGTTGATCAATGACTTACCGTCAAAGCCCAGCTGTTTGATATGCGCAGCTTCGCGCAGGAAGCCTTCTTCATTGTTGGCATCGGAATAGACGGTATCGAAAGCCTGAATGCCTGCGGAACGAGCGGCTTGCAGAATTGAGCAGCGAGCGAATAGCAGCTCAACGCCTTCAGGTGAACGTTCTGTGCGCAAATTACGCACGTAGTCTTCTGCACCCAGAGCGATACCGATTAAACGTGGAGACGCGTGAGCAATCGCCACCGCTTGAGTAATGCCCTGAGCGGATTCAATCGCTGCCAGAAGACCAGTGCTGCCGACTTCGCGGCCACATTCGGCTTCAATACGGGCAATTTCGTTTTCGATATCAATGACGTCTTGAGCGGTATCTGTTTTTGGCAGACGTACGATGTCTGCGCCACCGCGAACCACGGCTTCTAAATCAGCTACGCCATATTCAGAATCTAGCGCGTTGACGCGCACGATGGTTTCGATGTCTTGGTACAGCGGATGCTGCAATGCGTGATAAACCAGACGACGAGCGGCATCTTTTTCGCGCAGAACCACGGAGTCTTCGAGGTCAAACATCAGTGCATCGGCGTGATAGATAAAGGAGTTGCTGACCATTGCCGCGTTTGCGCCTGGCACAAACAGCATGCTGCGGCGAGTGCGAGATTTACGCTCTTGAGCGATACGAGAAGTCATGCGCGTTCCTCCCAAGGCAGATTTTTCACATCGCTGGCGCGTACCAGCAGAGTTTCCAAACGGGCGCGCAGGATGCAATCTAGAGCACCTTTGTCGTCAACAACGAGCTGAACGCCGCTGATATCATGGCGTGTGAGGATTTCCATAACGGTAGCGCGGATCGCGTCGCCGAACTGTTTCTCAACGCTGCTGCTGATTTGCAGATCAATCTCGGGTGTGTCGATAGGCGCTATTCGCACCATCACATCGCTAGACTCCAAAGTGCCAGCGACGGCTGCTTGGGTTATTTTCATTTTTCACCTGTTACTAATGCGGATTCCTGTGGCCGGTCAGTCACGTTTTCTGAGCGAGGAACGAGCAGGCGTTGTAAATAAGCGCGGGTCGCTTCAGGCACTAAAGGCGCGATGGCCGGAAGATCTTTTTGCACCAGCAGTTTGCGTACCCACGAGGCGGAGATCGCGGTGTCGTGGTATTGCAAACGCTCAATTTCCACCAGTTCAATCGGTGGTGCGGGTAGAGACGGAGTCTCCAGCCAGTGGCGCATGTCACGGTTGTATTTGGCTGTCACCTGACAGTACGGTTCGGTACCGACGAAGCGATGGGTGATCCCCAAGGCCGGAGCCAAATACTGACGAAAAATTTTAAGGTCGATCTCGGTGTAACAATCGTCCACGACGCCCTGTTCTTTGATGAAGTAACAAGGGAACGTCGCGCGGGAAATGATGTATTCCGAGCCGCGGTGTACCGTTAAGTTCTTAATATCAGAGGTACCGGCACGCACCAATTCGAGGCGATCTTCATAAGGGAAGCGCGAAGTATCCTCTTTGACCAAAAACAGGTGCAGCCAGTCGCATTGCGCCGCCGCCTGCTGAACCAGATAACGGTGCCCGTTGGTAAACGGGTTGGCATTCATAACGATGCTGCCAATTTTATTGCCGTCGTGGCGCAGCGTAGTGAGATAGCTAGCGTAGCGCTGAATACGTGTGGCGCTGTTTTCCATCAGCACCATGACGTTCGGTACGCTGGTGACGGTATAAAATCCGCACTGCTTGAATAACGCTTCGTTTTGGGTTTTTGTGTATATAAATAAATGAGTGCAGTGTTTTTCATACGCCAGATTAATTAATTCTGTGGCGAGGGTGAGCGCAAGCCCTTCACCGCGAACAGATTCACTGATAGCAACACATTTAATAATATTCCCCGCTATCCCACCGCAGGCGATTAGCTGGTCATCACGGGTGACGGTTATAAATACTTCCACCGTGGAATCAATGCTCAGGCCATTTTCTCGAAGAAAATGAGCGATGACAGCGATCTTCTTATTTTCCGAACGCTTAACCTGAGAAAATACGGTATTACCAAACATAGAGTTTCCTGTTGCTTGCCGCATGCGTGCAGTAGGATCACAATTGTTGTGATTTGTTGCATATTAATAACGTTTTATTTTCAATTGCTCGGCGCAACGCTTTAATCTTATTCGTATATATTTTTGCGTTGACGGAGTGATCGTAAGGAGTATTAAGGCGGGAAATCTTGACCTATTTCACAAAGAGTTATCAGAATTAAATAGACTTAATGGTTTTTATTTCCTTAATTATTTTTATTTGCATAAATAACGTGGTTTTTATTTGTTTAATTGATTTAATCCGTAGAATCTGCAACGATCTAATCCATAGTGGGTAGAAAGTAAGGAAACATATTCATTACATTTCCCTGATGCTAGCCCATCTTTTCATCGTAAAAAAGAGGAAATATCGATGTTTGGCAAACCAAATGTTAAAGAGTTTAGGTTTTTTAGCCGCATCGCATTTCCTTTACGAATATTTCTTTTATTACTTCTAGTCTCAACATTATTGGTTGCCGCGCTGGGGAAATATTTATCCGCCTCTTTTGAAGATTATCTCAGTAATCATGTCCGTGATATGGCTATGAATCAGGCCAAAATCATTGCTTCAATTGATAGTGTTGTCACGGCGGTGAAAAATAGAGATACCAAACGTCTTGCTATCATCGCCAATAAATTAGGTACCGGTTCGGATTTTGACTATGTTGTTATCGGGGATAAAAATTCTATCCGCTTATATCATCCTAATCCGGCCAAGATTGGCCTTCCAATGCAGTGGAGCAAACCCGGTGCACTGGAGCGTGGAGAAAGTTATTTCATTACCGGTAAAGGCTCTATCGGTATGGCAATGCGCGCGAAAACGCCGATTTTTGATGAGCAGGGTAAAATTATTGGCGTTGTTTCACTGGGCTATTTGGTCAGCAAAATAGATAGCTGGCGGCTAGATTTTTTACTGCCTTTAGCGGGCGTGTTTGTCCTGATTCTGATTATCTTGATGTTGCTATCGTGGATGTTTGCCTCGCATATTCGTCGGCAAATGTTAGGAATGGAACCGCGCCAAATAGCACGCGTGGTTCGCCAGCAAGATGCGCTGTTTGGCTCCGTGTATGAGGGACTTATTGCGGTCGATCCCGATGGCTTGATTACTGCGATCAACCGAAATGCGCGCAAAATGCTTGGGTTAAGCTCGCCGGGAAGACAATGGCTGGGAAAACCTATTGAAGAGGTTGTTGATCCTGCGGGCTTTTTCACGGAACAGATTGAAGAAAAGCGGCAGGATGTGATTTGCACGTTTAATGGCTTGAGCGTCATTGCTAACCGTGCGGCCATACATTTCGGCGATGAGCTATTGGGTGCCATTATTAGTTTCCGTAGCAAAGACGAAATTAGCACGCTTAACGCCCAGCTCACGCAGATAAAACAGTATGTTGAAAGCCTGCGCACGTTGCGCCATGAGCATCTTAACTGGATGTCGACGCTCAACGGACTGTTACAAATGAAAGAATATGATCGTGCGTTGGCAATGGTAAAAGGTGAGTCACAGGCGCAGCAGCAGCTGATTGATAGTCTAAGAGGTTCTTTTGACGATCGTCAGGTTGCAGGGCTGCTTTTTGGCAAAGCGCAGCGCGCTCGTGAGCTGGGGCTGACGTTTAATTTGGTTGAAGGCAGCCAGCTTCGTCAGTTGCCTGAGGGTCTTGATAGCACTGAGTTTGCGGCTATCGTGGGTAATCTACTCGACAATGCTTTTGATGCTAGCCTGAAGAATTTGCAGGGTAATAAAACCGTCGAGCTGTATCTTAGCGACGAGGGCGAGGATGTGATCGTGGAAGTAGCCGATCAAGGATGTGGCGTTCCTGAGTCTTTACGTGAGGCTATTTTTGAGCAAGGGGTAAGCACCAAAACAGAAGACGCCGGTGAGCATGGCATTGGACTGTATCTGATTGCCAGCTACGTTGGCCGCTGTGGTGGTGTGATTACGTTAGAAGACAATGAACCTTGTGGAACTTTATTTTCCGTATTTATTCCGAAAGTGAAAAAGACTTATGACACAACCAATAACGATTCTGATTGTTGAAGACGAGACTCCGCTCGCAGAGATGCATGCGGAGTTTATTCGCCATTTCCACGGCTGTGGTCAGGTATGGTTGGCGGGAAATCTTGCTCAGGCCAGAATGATGATTGAGCGATTCAAACCCGATTTGATCTTGCTGGATAACTATTTGCCCGATGGCAAAGGCATCACGCTATTGCACGAATTAACTCAGGCGCGTTTCCCTGGTGGTGTGGTATTCACCACCGCGGCAAGTGATATGGATACGGTGTCAGAGGCGGTGCGGTGCGGCGTATTCGACTATTTAGTGAAGCCGATTGCCTACGAGCGCTTGGGGCAAACGCTTGAGCGCTACCATGTACGCAAGCGGATGCTTGCTAACAGCGATAGCGCCAGCCAGCGTCAGATTGATGATATGTTCAATGCCTATGCACGTGGCGAGCAGAAAGAAGAGTTGCCAGTTGGCATTGATGCGTTGACCTTAGATAAGGTGCAGAAGTTATTTGCCGATCCGGATGCGCGTCATACCGCTGAAACCGTTGCACAAGAGCTTAAGCTAAGCCGAACAACGGCACGGCGCTACTTAGAGTTTTGCGCGGGCCGCCATCTGATTATGGCTGAAATTGTGTATGGAAAAGTTGGCCGCCCACAGCGAACTTATAGAGCGCCAGAAACGGTCAAAAATGGCTGATGAATGGGCTGATTATTGATGGGTAGCTGGCTGAAAATACAAAAAACACATGCTTAATGCCGATCAGATGCGCTACGGCTCAATCTTTATGTATTTCACGGTTTCAAAATGGTCGCTACCTGTATATACTCACAGCAAAACTGTATAAACAAACAGGTGGTGGAATGAAAGCACTTACAGCCAGACAGCAGGAAGTCTACGATCTGATTCGTGACCATATTGAACAAACTGGCATGCCGCCAACCCGCGCTGAAATTGCTCAGCGCTTGGGATTCCGCTCTCCTAATGCGGCAGAAGAACATTTAAAAGCGTTGCAGCGTAAGGGCGTTATCGAGATCGTTTCCGGCGCTTCTCGTGGTATTCGTCTTTTGATGGAAGATGAAACGGGCCTGCCTTTAATTGGCCGCGTGGCAGCCGGTGAGCCCCTGTTAGCGCAAGAACATATTGAAGGCCATTATCAAGTGGATCCTGCTTTGTTTAAGCCAAATGCAGATTTCTTACTGCGCGTTAACGGCATGTCGATGCGCGATATCGGCATTTTAGACGGTGATTTGCTGGCCGTGCATAAAACTCAGGATGTGCGTAATGGCCAGGTTGTGGTTGCGCGTATCGAAGATGAGGTGACGGTTAAACGTCTGAAAAAACAAGGCAATATTGTTCAGCTGTTGCCAGAAAACAGCGACTTCGAGCCTATCGTTGTTGACCTGCGTGAGCAAAACTTCACGATCGAAGGTTTAGCGGTGGGCGTTATTCGCAACGGCGACTGGATCTAAAACTTCGCCTGTTGTGTTTGACATCACACCGATAGATTAAGCCCCTTAATTGGGGCTTTTTTATGCGGCATATTTGTTCATGCCTACAGCCTCTTTGTGTTGAGATAACGGATAGCTCATCTGGAATGAATTCAAAAAAATGAAAATGCTTACACCAACCGATAAGGCGCTGTGGATCCTCGCACTACCGATGATCCTTTCGAATATCTCTGTTCCGCTATTAGGGTTAGTCGATACCGCGGTGATTGGGCACTTGGATAGCCCTGTTTATCTTGGTGGCGTAGCCGTTGGCGCGATGGCGACGTCATTCTTATTTATGCTGCTGCTGTTTTTGCGCATGAGCACGACGGGACTGACTGCGCAAGCATTCGGTGCAGGGGACAAAACGGCGCTGGCTCGTGCGTTGGTGCAGCCGATGCTCTTAGCGTTGCTGGCAGGGTTCGCTATTATTGCGCTGCGGCAGCCTTTGATTAACGGCGTGCTGCGAATTGTTGGCGGTCATGAGGATGTGCTGGAGCAGGCTCGTCTATTTATGCAGATTCGCTGGCTTGGTGCTCCTGCGACGCTGGCAAACCTTGTTATTCTTGGCTGGCTGTTAGGCGTTCAATATGCCCGTGCGCCGGTTATATTGCTGGTTGTGGGCAACGTTATTAACATCACGCTGGACCTGTGGTTTGTTGTTGGGTTGGGCTGGAAGGTGCCTGGTGCAGCAAGTGCCACGGTGATTGCCGACTATGCGACCTTTTTATTGGGGCTCGGTCTGATTTGGCACGTGATGAAACTGCGCGGTCTGCATCTGGAATATTTCCGTAATGCGTGGCGTGGGAACCTTCGCCGTCTGTTGGCGTTAAATCGCGATATCATGCTGCGTTCTTTGTTGCTGCAATTATGCTTTTCATCGCTGACGATTCTGGGTGCCAGAATGGGAAGTGAAGTGGTGGCGGTGAATGCGGTACTGATGAATTTGCTGACGTTTACCGCCTACGCGCTAGATGGTTTTGCTTATGCAGTGGAAGCCCATTCAGGGCAGGCCTATGGTGCACGCGACGGTCGTAAACTGCAGAAAATTTGGCATTCTGCCTGTCGGCAGGCGGGTATTGTGGCGGTATTCTTTGCCATGTTATATGCCGTATTTGGCCAACAAATCATCCAGATATTAACCTCGTTGCCAGAAGTACAATCGTTGGCATTGCACTATCTGCCATGGCAAATTGTTTTACCACTGCTGGGCGTATGGTGTTACCTGCTGGATGGCATGTTTATCGGTGCGACGCGCGGTGCTGAAATGCGCAATAGCATGGCCGTTGCCGCTGCGGGGTATGGTTTAACACTGTTCACGCTCCCTTGGCTGGGTAATCACGGTTTATGGCTGGCTTTAGCGGTATTTTTATCGTTGCGCGGACTTTCATTATGGATTGTCTGGCGACGTCATTGGCGGGAGAAAACTTGGTTCCCTGTCAATAATGTTGAATTAAATTAGGTTGTTATAGCGTTAAGCAATGAGGGCAATGTGATAATTCCGATAGTTTTCGCATTGCCCTAAAATGGCGCGCTATTAATATTTGCTTACATACTAACTGATAAAATTTATTCTCCGCTTATTCCCTGTTTTTTCTCTGCTTTTATGCCTTTTTGCGAAGATTTTTTATTAAATATTATCGATTATCTAGCTGAAAATATTTTTATGCTCAGTATCCGCTAGTCTTAATGGTGAGCGTTAACTGATGCCTCACATCGCAATTGTGATTAATTCAATCTAGTACAGATGTGTGGGGAATATATTCCATTACATAAGTGATACGGAGTTATTATGAATAAAGATCAAGCGAGCGGTAACTGGAAGCAGTTTAAAGGCACAGTGAAAGAAAAATGGGGCAAGTTAACCGACGATGATCTTACCGTAATCGAAGGGAAACGCGATCAGCTGGTAGGTAAAATCCAGGAACGCTACGGCTATCAGAAAGAAGCCGCTGAAAAAGAAGTTAAAGCGTGGGAAGATCATAATAAATATCGTTGGTGATATTTAAACTTGCTTGCCTAAATAATCACTCTGCAAATACGCATTATAAATAAAGAACGGATACGAATATTAAAACGGGAAATACTCCATTATTGATATTCCTTTATTAATAATGTGCCACTGCTGATATTGATTGCAGATGATTAAAAAGAGAGCCGCAGATGCGGCTCTTTTTTATGCGTTATTTAAACGCTATTTTTTCTTTTTTGGTTCGGAATGATCGTGATGACATGTATCACGATTATCGCAAGACTCAATTTTCCCACAGTCTCGACATAAACCATGCGCTTCTACCACGCTATGCTGCAGTGAGAACCCCGTCAGCGCGGCGAGCTTTTCTAAATGTTCCTGCACATCCTGCGTTGTTTGCTCAGTCACCTGCCCACAGCGATGGCAAATAAATAATGCAGACGTATGGCTAGGCTCTTCGATGTGATGACACATTACGTAGCTATTGGTGGACTCCACTTTGTGGATGAAGCCTTGTTCTAGCAAAAAGTCGAGAGCGCGATAAATGGTCGGCGGCTTAGCCTGTGGCTCAGAAACACGTAGCAAATCCAGTAAATCATAAGCACTGATAGTGCCTTTCTGGCAGGCCATCAGACGCAACACCTCCATTCTTTGCGGAGTCAGTCGAACATTGCGTTGCAGACAAATCTCTTCTGCCTGTGCGAGCAGTCGCTCTAACGAGGTTGTGGTCATGATGTTTTGCTTCCGGCCAAGCCAATAGGGTGCCGTTATTTTAACATAGTTATACTCGTCATACTTCAAGCTACATTTTGTTAGCAGTGTTTGCTTAAAACCCAAAATAAAACGGGCTGACAGGGGATTCCCGTCAGCCCGCTTTTACTTAAGGCAGCAGTGGCAAATATTCAATCTGTTATTTGATTTCAGACTGATGCGCATAGGCGTCGCCGTTATTCAGATTATTGATAACAGTTGCGCGTTGATCTTGTGCACTTAGCTGTGAAAATGTTGCGCTACCGTGGACGGTAGAACTCGCGATACCGGCTTCATGCAGTTTTTGTTTAGCCATCATCTGATGAGCGTAAGCAGAGCCGTTACGGTTTGAGTACGCTAAGGTACTTTGTTCTGCTGGGCTGAGGTCAGAAAATGATTGAGCAAAAGCTGAACCAGTTAGAGTAAGAGCAACGATAGCAGACAGTAAAATTGAAGTTTTCATGATTTTCTCTTCTTTAAATTTTTTGCAGTAGGTCAGGGCACTCGGTGGTGGCTCACTGACCTACTTTGCAGGTTTTAATAACAAATTCAGTTCTGTATGGCACTGGGCAATGCCGATTATTTATTGATAGTAATTTGATGAGCTTGAGCACTACCGTTGTTCAGATGATTGACAACGGTTGCGCGCTGTTCACTTGCGGTCATATCAGAAAAGCTTTGTGCAAAAGCAGAACCCGCAAGGGCTAAAGTCATTAGTACGGTCAAAGTGATAGTTTTCATGGTGTCATCTCGCTAAATGTGTGATCTAGATACTGATTTAATAGACCAGTCGTCTAGTTAAAGGGTAAAAAATAATGCCAAACGTTTTCACGCAGGCATTCATTGTGCTGCGATTGTCTCTTTAAATGGTGCCGGGCTTCAGCAAGCGTTCCGTACGCTGCATGGCTGAAACAAACGGTGCATCAGATCTGTTGACCTTAGCCCGTAACGCTGCGCCTAACCATAAAGAGTATAGTGAATCTGCGAGTAGTTCGGGGGATTCTTCAATCACCAGCGACCCTTCTTCAACGCCAGACTCGATACTCGACTGCAACTGGGCGATGACGCGTGTGATACCAGAATCTAATGCTTCACGCATGACCTCTGATAAATCACTGACTTCACCTGCCAGTTTTACGACTAAGCACTTACTGTGGCATACCGTTTCACAGCTTTGCGTCATCCAATGTGAGAAATAATCTAACAAATGCTGACGCTGTGTCTTTTGCCCATCCGAAAACTTCTCTTTCAGCATGATCACGTAATCGCTGAAATAACGGGTAAGCATAGCTTCACCAAACTTCTCTTTCGATTTGAAGTAATGGTAGAACGAACCTTTTGGTACCCCTGCGGTAGCCAGAAGCTCATTTAAACCCATCGCCGTAAAGCCAAGGTTTAAAATCAATTCTTCACCCACATCTAAGATGTGTTCGCAGGTGCTGTTGGTCGTGCTCGTCGTTTTGTTCATGTGAGTTACTATAGTAGACCGGTTGGTCTAAGTCAATAATCAAGTAAATCTGTGAACCAGATCACATGTGTATGGATTAGTTTACACACAAGGTAACGCTAGCCACAGTCGCTAATGGCTGTAAGAGTATCTCAGTTCTGTCGAAAAATCAGGTATCTCACGTTTTCTCAAGCAGAGTGCTTGAGCCTCTGGCCGCTAGGCATGAGCGCGGAAGTCTGTGGGTTCAGCTCAAATTCACGGTATACTTGCCTAATACCCACGGCGATGCTGTCTTTTCTAGGCGCCGTATCTGATTCAAACTGACTGAAATCCTGAGAATAATGACCCAAAACGCCAATAATCCTTCTTCTGCTATGCCATTCAGCCAGAGCCGCTTTTCTGTTGCGCCGATGCTGGATTGGACCGATCGCCATTGCCGCTATTTTCATCGCAAGCTGACTAAACAGACCCTTTTATATACCGAGATGGTGACGACGGGTGCCATTATTCACGGCAAAGGTGACTATCTGGCTTATAGCGAAGAAGAGCATCCGTTGGCGTTGCAGTTAGGAGGAAGCGATCCTGAAGCCTTGGCGCATTGTGCGCGTTTGGCTGAGCAGCGTGGCTACGATGAGATTAACCTCAACGTAGGCTGTCCTTCAGATCGCGTTCAAAATGGTCGTTTTGGGGCTTGCCTGATGGGCGAAGCCCAGCTGGTTGCCGACGGCATTAAAGCGATGCGTGACGTGGTTTCTATTCCTGTTACCGTGAAAACGCGTATTGGCATTGACGATCAGGATAGCTATCAATTTTTGTGCGATTTTATCGGCATAGTTTCAGGCAAAGGCGAATGCAATAGCTTTACAGTTCATGCGCGCAAAGCATGGCTCTCTGGCTTAAGTCCGAAAGAAAACCGTGAAATCCCGCCGCTCGATTATGAGCGTGTTTATCAGTTAAAACGCGATTTTCCTCATTTAAATATCGCCATCAACGGCGGCATTAAAACGCTGGAAGAAGCCAAAATACATCTGCAGCATTTAGATGGCGTGATGATGGGGCGCGAAGCCTATCAAAGCCCAAGCATTTTAGCGCATGTCGATCGCGAGTTATTTGATCCTTCTGCCGAAGTGCCAAACAGCATTGATGTCGTACGTTCTTTGTATCCGTATATTGAACGTGAATTGGCTAATGGAACCTATCTGGGCCATATCACGCGGCATATACTCGGTATATTCCAGAGCATCCCCGGCGCTCGCCAATGGCGTCGTCATCTGAGTGAAAATGCGCACAAGGCGGGAGCAGGCGTTGAAGTGGTTGAAGCTGCTTTGCAATTTGTTAGCCAGTCACGTGGTGAATAAAACTAAAATTTAGTAAAACTCATCAGGCGCTGTTGCATAAGCTGCAGCGCTATCTTTTAAAATCATATAGTTACGTAATTTCTATTCTTGGCATGATTCTTGTAAATCACTGAGTAGTCGACGGTATCACCGTTGTATTTCACTCAGGAGATCACCATGTTGGAAGTCCTCTTTATTCTTGGCTTTTTTGTCATGCTGATGGTGACCGGAATTTCAATTCTCGGCATTATCGCCGCCGTGGCTGTTGCCACACTGTTCATGCTGTTTGGTGGCCTGTTTGTGATGGTCTTTAAACTGCTGCCGTGGATTGCTTTGGCTATTGTGGTGGTGTGGATCTATCGCTCCATGCAGAAGCCACAGACGAGGCGTTATTATTAATCGTTGAGTTGTAACCCCCTCCCAGCCTCCCCCTTCGCAGGGGGAGGGGCCGATTGCCCTTCTTTATTTACTAAGGAGGGCTATTACTCCGGTATCAATAAACTCGATCCCTGTGTTCCGCGACTTTGCAGGGTTTCGTGCGCTTTTTTGGCATCCGCTAAAGCAAATTTCTGCGCATCGGGTACATCCACGTTAATCGCGCCGCTGGCGATCAGCGAAAAGAGTTCGTGACTAGCGCTGAGTAAATCCTGATGGCTGTTGATGTAGCCGTTGAGAGAAGGGCGCGTGACATACAGCGAACCTTTCTGGTTTAAAATTCCCAAATCCACGCCGGTAACGGGGCCTGAAGCGTTGCCGAAGCTCACCATCAGGCCGCGTTTTTTCAGGCTATCGAGTGAGGCCAGCCAAGTGCTTTTCCCCACCGAGTCGTACACGACGCTGACTTTTTCACCTTGAGTCAGCTCGGACACGCGTTGGGCAATGTCTTCGGTTTGATAATTAATGGTTGCCCATGCCCCCGCCTGTTTGGCGCGCTCTGCTTTGGCATCGGAGCCTACGGTGCCAATCAGTTTGGCGCCGAGAGCTTTTGCCCACTGGCAGGCGATTTGGCCGACGCCACCGGCTGCGGCATGGAATAAGAAGATTTCACCCGCTTTGATTTCATAGGTTTGACGCAGCAAATAGTGCACGGTCAGGCCTTTTAAGAAAGCGGCGGCACCTTGTTCAAAACTAATGGCTTCGGGAAGCAGCGCAACCTTCTCGGCTGGCACGTTATGAACGGTGCTGTAGGCGCCGAGCGAGCTTTGCGCATAAACCACGCGGTCACCCACTTCAATGCTGGTTACGCCTGCGCCCACTTTTGTCACGACGCCAGCCGCTTCGGTTCCTAGACCTGACGGAAACTGGGGCACTGGGTACAGTCCGCCACGAATATAGGTGTCAATGTAGTTGATTCCGATTGCTTTATTGCTGATTTGTACTTCGCCAGCCGCGGGATCATTTGGCGTAAACTCTACATATTCAAGAACTTCTGGCCCGCCGTGGGCGTTAAACTGGATACGTTTTGCCATCGTCTTTCCTCAGATGCATAGTGTCATTGTTATAATCGAAAATCGGGCACATTCAGGTATACTGACGCGTCTTTCATTAACAGGTAAAGCATTCCCACTATGGCAGGAAATAAACCCACCAACAAATCAAACGAGACCCCGCGCGACAGGCAGATGGAGGGGCTCAAGCTACCACCACATTCGCTGGAAGCGGAACAGTCCGTGTTGGGCGGGTTGATGCTGGACAACGAACGCTGGGATAACGTGGCAGAACGTGTCGTCGCCAACGATTTCTACAGTCGTCCACACCGCCTCATCTTTACTGAAATGCAGCGCTTGCTAGAAATGAGCAAGCCTATCGACCTGATCACGTTGTCTGAATCATTGGAGCAGCGCGGTGAATTAGAGTCGGTGGGCGGATTTGCATATCTAGCCGAGCTGTCGAAAAACACCCCAAGCGCGGCAAACATCGGCGCTTATGCGGATATCGTGCGTGAACGTGCGGTAGTTCGCGATATGATCTCGGTAGCCAACGAGATCGCCGATGCGGGCTACGATCCGCAAGGCCGCAGCAGCGAAGATTTGCTGGATCTGGCCGAGTCTCGCGTATTCCAAATTGCTGAGAATCGTGCCAATAAAGACGAAGGGCCAAAAAGCGTCGATCGTATTCTTGAACAGACGGTTGCGCGAATTGAGCAGCTCTATCAGACGCCACATGATGGTGTGACTGGCGTTGATACCGGCTATCAGGATCTGAACAAGAAAACCGCTGGGTTGCAGCGCTCTGATTTGATTATTGTGGCAGCACGTCCATCGATGGGGAAAACCACCTTTGCGATGAACCTGTGTGAAAACGCCGCGATGACGCAGGATAAACCGGTGCTAATTTTCAGTCTGGAAATGCCCGGCGAACAGATCATGATGCGTATGCTGGCTTCCTTGGCTCGCGTCGACCAAACCAAAATTCGTACCGGTCAGCTAGATGATGAAGATTGGGCGCGAATTTCAAGCACCATGGGGATTCTGCTGGAAAAACGGAACATGTATATCGATGATTCCTCCGGCCTAACCCCAACGGAAGTGCGTTCACGCGCACGCCGTATTTTCCGCGAGCATGACGGCCTTAGCCTAATCATGATCGACTACCTACAGTTGATGCGGGTTCCGTCTTTGTCAGATAACCGTACCTTGGAAATCGCAGAAATTTCGCGTTCACTCAAAGCGTTAGCGAAAGAGTTGCAGGTTCCGGTCGTGGCGCTGTCTCAGCTTAACCGCTCCTTGGAGCAGCGTGCTGATAAACGCCCAGTTAACTCTGACCTGCGTGAATCGGGCTCAATTGAGCAGGATGCCGACTTGATCATGTTTATCTATCGTGACGAGGTCTATCACGAGAATAGTGATTTAAAAGGCATTGCGGAGATTATTCTGGGTAAACAGCGTAACGGCCCAATCGGTACGGTTCGCTTAACCTTTAACGGCCAGTTCTCACGTTTCGACAACTACGCAGGCCCGCAGTACGACGACGAATAATTGAACGAGCAGCAGCTCTAAGCGCGTTCAGAAGTAGGTGTATTTATTAACTCATTTGAGAAATCGGGAAGGAATAGAAATGAAAGCGGCAACCGCAGTCATTGATCGCCGCGCTCTGCGACACAACTTTCAGCAAATTCGTCAATTTGCGCCGCACAGCCGACTGATAGCCGTTGTAAAAGCCAATGCTTACGGGCACGGGCTTTTAGAAACTGCCAAAACGTTAAAAGATGCAGACTGCTATGGTGTAGCGCGTATCGGTGAAGCGCTGAAACTGCGTTCAGGCGGTATCGTAAAACCTATCCTGATGCTGGAAGGTTTTTTCTCTGCCGATGATTTGCCGGTTTTAGTCGCCAACAATATCGAGACGGCCATTCATAGCGATGAGCAATTGCAGGCTTTAGAAGAGGCCGATTTAGAGCGCCCGATTAAGGTCTGGATGAAACTCGACACGGGCATGCACCGTTTGGGCGTGCGTCCAGAGCAGGCGGAAGCTTTCTATCAGCGTCTTTCCAACTGTCGCAACGTGGAGCAGCCCGTGAATATCATGAGCCACTTTAGCCGTGCGGATGAGCCTGAAACGGGAATGACTGAAGCTCAACTGGCCTGTTTCGATGCATTCGCTACGGGTAAGCCGGGCTTGCAATCCATTGCGGCTTCCGGCGGTATTCTGCTGTGGCCTCAGTCGCATCGCGACATGGTTCGTCCTGGGATTATCCTGTATGGCGTATCGCCTTTAGCGGAGCCCTATGCCGATCACTACGGTTTACAGCCGGTGATGACGCTAAAATCTAGCCTGATTGCGGTGCGCGAGCACAAGGCCGGTGAGCCTGTTGGTTATAACGGAACTTGGGTCAGCCAGCGTGATACGCGTTTAGGCGTGGTCGCGATTGGTTATGGCGATGGTTATCCACGCAGTGCGCCGTCGGGAACGCCTGTGTTGCTGAACGGCCGTGAAGTACCGATTGTTGGCCGCGTATCTATGGATATGATTTCAGTCGATTTAGGCCCTGAAGCCAAAGATAAAGTGGGCGATGAAGTGGTGCTGTGGAGCGCTGAACTACCGGTTGAGAAGATTGCTAGCTATACGGGTATTAGTGCTTACGAATTGATTACCAAGCTAACTCCACGTGTGACGATGGAGTATGTTGGCGAATAACTGCTAGGCTTGACCCCCTCCCAACCTCCCCCTTGTCAGGGGGAGGAGCCGCTCGAGTCTCTCATTGGAATTTGATCTGCTTCCTTCTTACTAAGAAAGAGTCGAACGAGTTTTTCATTGGCAACCAGTCTGCTCCCTCCCCTGCGAAGGGGAGGGCTGGGGTGGGGTCAGTCTTTCAGTTATTTTTACAGCGACGCTTCGTAAATCTTACGGCTATCTTCTAGCGTGATATCACTGTTTTCGCCCAGCGCAGTCATGCCGTGCTCTTCCAGTTTTGCCAGCAGGCCTGGGATGGAGCTGGCATCAACGCCGTAATCTTTCAGATACGTTTTAATGCCCATTTCTTCGAAGAATTTACGCGTAGCAGCAATCGCTGCATCAATGCGCTGTTCTTCATTACCTTCACGAATATTCCATACGCGCTCTGCATATTGCAGCAGCTTAGCGTGTTTCTGTTGGCGTTTTGCTTGCAGCAGAGAAGGCAGTACCACGGCTAAGGTCTGTGCGTGATCCATACCGTGCATCGCAGTCAGTTCATGACCCAGCATATGGGTTGCCCAGTCCTGTGGTACACCAGCACCGATCAGGCCGTTCAGCGCCATAGTGGCACTCCACATAATGTTGGCACGAACGTCATAGTTTTCCGGTTCGGCTAGCGCACGTGGGCCTTCTTCGATCAGGGTCAACAGCAGACCTTCTGCGAAACGGTCCTGTACTTTAGCGTCAACCGGGTAAGTCAGATATTGCTCAACGGTATGCACAAACGCATCCACTACGCCGTTTGCCACCTGATGAGCTGGCAGGGTGTAGGTTACAACCGGATCTAGGATAGCGAACTGAGGCATCACGAATGGAGACTGGAATGCACGTTTATCTCCTGTCGCACGGCGAGTGATAACCGCACCTTTATTCATTTCGGAACCGGTCGCTGGCAAGGTTAATACCGCAGCCAATGGGATGGCGCTGGTGATTTTGCTGCCGTAGGTTTCAAGAATGTCCCAAGGCTCACCGACGTAGTTTGCCGCTGCTGCAATGAACTTGGTGCCATCAATAACGGAACCGCCGCCGACAGCCAGCAGGAAATCGATTTTCTCGTTGTGAACCACTTCGACGCATTTCATCAGCGTTTCGTAAGATGGGTTTGGCTCGATGCCACCGAATTCAAATACGTGTAAACCTTTCAGCGCTGCGTGAACCTGATCCAAAACGCCGGTGCGTTTTACGCTGCCGCCGCCGTAGGTGATCAGGATGCGTGCATTTTCGGGCACTTCATTGCGTAGGTTAGCGATTTGGCCTTCGCCGAACAGAACTTTAGTTGGGGTGTGGAGTGTGAAATTTTGCATTGAAATTTGCCTCAGTGTTTATTTTGATTCGTTATGCTTTGGCCGTCGACGCCATTGCATTTTCTGAATGCTATTCTGGGCGTAATGAGCGTATGGCTCAATGCTCATTTCTGTTGATGACTTGCCTATTTCTACAATCAACTGTAGAAATAGAGATGTATTTGGCATCATTCATTGCACTTTATTTGGTTCGGCGGGGATTGGTCAATGTTAATCGATGAGCGGTGGACACAGCTTGCACAGCAGCTAAGCCGTCAGGTGGCTCAGCCTGGAGTGAGTGCGTCACCGATTGAGAATGTAAAAATAATCTATGCTAATCAGCATCAGCCGCGTACGCCGGTGATGTATGAGCCTTGTATTATCATTGTGTTACAAGGGCATAAAGTGGGCTATCTCGGCGAGCAGGTGTTTCGCTACGATCCCACTAATTATCTGCTGATGACGCTGCCATTACCCTGCGAATGCGAGACGTTTGCCACTCCAGATGAGCCGCTGATCGGTTTATCAGTGCGGGTAAACACCAGCATGTTGCAGGATCTCTTAATGGATATCGGTGACGGTTTGGCCGCCAAGCAGCGCTGTCAGTCGAGCGGTGTGAAATCGGTATCTTTGGATGAGTCGATGTTTTGTGCCACCGAACGCTTGGTCGATGCAATGGCTAATCCATTACAGGCACGTGTATTAGGGCCGCAAATTGTGCGCGAAATGCTGTTCCACGCGCTGTGTGGAGACGGTGGCGAAGCGCTACAGGCGTTAGCTAACCGTCACAGCCACTTCAGTCAGATTGCTAAGGCGCTGCGCCTGATTGAACAACAGTACTCAGATAGCCTAAACGTTGATTTGCTGGCGCAGGAAGTGAATATGAGCGTTTCTGCGTTTCATCATAATTTCAAAGCCGTTACGGCTACCTCTCCGCTGCAATATATCAAATCCTTCCGCTTGCATAAGGCGCGAATGATGATGTTGCATGACGGGCTAAAAGCCAGCACCGCGGCCATTCGCGTTGGTTATGAGAGCGCTTCGCAGTTTAGCCGTGAATATAAACGTTTCTTCGGTAATACGCCGAGTGAGCAAATGACGCGCTACCGCGAAGGTGGCTTGAGCATCGTTGAGCGATAAAAATGAATTTTGCCGCAGGAGTGGTCTGCCATGATTGAAAAGGAATATCTGTTAGCCGGTATGTGGGTGCGTGAGCATCGTGTATCGGTACCGCTGAACTGGTCTGATGAAAATGATCCGCGCCGTATTACGGTTTTTGCACGTGAGTTATCAGAGGGCGGCAAAGCGGCAGAAGATTTACCATGTTTGCTGTTCTTACAAGGCGGCCCTGGCGGGAAATCGCCGCGACCAACCAGTAAAGGCGGATGGTTAGGCGAGGCGCTGAAAAGCTTTCGCGTGATCTTGCTTGATCAACGCGGCACGGGGCAGAGCAGCAGGATCGAATCGAGCGTGATCCGCAATATGGACGTGGATCAAACCGCTGACTATCTCAGCTATTTCCGTGCTGATTCCATTGTGGCAGATGCCGAGCATTTCAGAAAAACACAGTTTGGCGGCCGCAAATGGAGCACTTTAGGGCAGAGTTTTGGTGGCTTTATTACTCTGACCTACTTATCTCAGGCTCCAGAAGGGCTTGCAGCCTGCTATATCACCGGTGGTCTACCCTCAATTAAACCCGATGCCGAGCAGCTGTATCAGCGCACCTATCAGAAGCTGAAAGAAAAGAATCATATTTTCTTCTCCCGCTATCCCCACTTGCAGCAGCAAATCAACCGTATTGCGGACGTGCTAAACGAACAGGATGTGTACCTGCCAGATGGCGATATCCTCACCGTACAGCGTTTGCAAACGCTGGGTATTCAGTTAGGTATGAGTGAAGGTTATGAGAATTTGCTGTGGCTGTTTGATGAAGCCTTTAATCATGAAGGTGAGCTGAGCGATACGTTCTTGTCACAGGTGATGCATCTCACCGGCTTCACCGAGCATCCTCTGTACGCTGTTCTGCATGAAAGTATTTATGCTGATAATCATAGTGGGGCGACCCACTGGGCAGCGCAGCGCGTGCATGACACGCTGCCTGAGTTTCAATCCGATTGCCGCCCGCTGTTGTTAACGGGCGAGATGATCTATCCGTGGATGTTTGATGAAATGCAGTGTTTACGACCGTTCCGCGATGCAGTTCACCAGTTGGCGCAGCGTTCGGAATGGCAACCGTTGTACGACGCGGAGCGCTTGGCTGCCAATACGGTGCCAGTGGCTGCGGCGGTTTATTACAATGACATGTATGTAGATGTTGGTTTATCGCTGGAAACGGCCAAGCATATTGGCAACGTGGAAACGTGGATCACCAGTGAATTTGAACACAATGGTTTGCGGGTGGGGAACGTGTTTGCTCACCTACGTCAGATGATGGCGCTGCGCGGCGTGAATTAAAGCCCCTTTATTTTCAAACATAAAATTCAAACGTAAAATTCAAACGAAAAAAACCCGCCATTGGCGGGTTTTTTATGACTCATACTTATCAGACATTCTCTAAGCATAAAGCTTAGAAGAAAAGGTCTTAGAAGTAGTAGTTAACACCAGCGGTGAAATCGTGGGTAGCCACTTTAACTTTGGAAGCTTGTGCAGTTGCATCGCCAGCGTCCAGGTATTTGTAGCCCAGATCCAGATCCATGTGGTTGTTGATAGCGTAAGAAACGCCAGTACCAACGCTCCATGCGAAGTTATCACCGTTACCAGTGTGGCTTGCACCATCCTGAGTGTTTTTCAGGTTTACGTTAGCGTAACCGATACCAGCACTGATGTATGGAGTGAAAGCAGTGTCGGTATTGATGTCGTAGTAACCGTTCAGCATAGCGGTCTGCAGACGTACACGGTTGTGAGTACGAGTGTTGTCAGCTTTGATGAAGTGATCGGTATCAGTAGTATCACGGAATGAATAATCTAATTCTGCACGAATTGGCAGGTTGAATTCATTCTGGAAGTTATAACCGAATACCAGGCCAGCGGTGCCAGCTTGTTTGGTGTCACGCGGTACGCTGCTGCCAGTTGCAGATTTCTGACCGTGGATTTGCTCCAGGCTGGTACCCATTTTAGCACCGGCATAATAGCCAGTGTTTTCAGAGTTAGCAGCAAAAGCAGAAACAGAAGTTGCTAAGCCGATAATTACGGCCAGGCTAGTTAATTTTTTCATGATAGATTCCAACTTAATAAGTATTTTACTTGTGAAACTATATCATCATGTGACAGTTGTCACAAAAATGAAGACGCTAGATAATAATAGCGATCCCTGTACGAAAATTGAATTATTTTTTTACTAATAAAATCAAAGGGTAGTGTTTTTTGTGTAAGTTTGTTTAGTTTTTGTTTAGAGAAAATCCACTTTTAGTAGGAATAGTCTTATTTATAACGTTTACAAGCGATTGATATTTAATCATCGTAATTTCGCTATGAGCTTAAAATAAACGTCTCTTATTCTTTCATGTAATGAGTAAATTTATGTATAGAAAGTAGGTTTAGAAATTTACTTATTTTTATTATTTTGGAATATGACGATAAATAACATTTTTTTTCGTTTAAAGAATAAATATTCGTTAAATAGGATTTAGTTTAAATATATCCTTAGCTAAGAAGTTTCTTGAAATGAAAATAAATCTGCACGAATATTTATATAATTCATGCAGATACAAAATGTGATCGGGGTCACTTTTACAGCCGTATCGTTGATAGGTTATGCATCCATATCGCTGGCACAAACTTGGTTACGCCCTGCCGTTTTCGCTCTATACAGGCGTTTATCGGCCTGCGACTGTAGGCTTTCTATGCTGCAACCCGTCGTTCCAGAACAGGCAGAAACGCCCATTGATGCAGTGACCTCTACGGTTCTGCCATCAGAAAGCATCAGATTTTGGCGATTAAACTGTGTATGAATACGTTCGGCAATCGCCACCGCCTCAGAAAGCACGGTGTTTGGCAGCATGATGCAGAACTCCTCGCCGCCAATGCGGCCAATGATGTCCTGCTTGCGTAGCATCGATGTCATTGTGTCTGCGGCATGTTTAAGCGCCAGATCGCCAACATGATGGCCATAGACATCATTGATATTCTTAAACTTATCTAAATCAACCTGAATGATAGCCATGGAACGCCCGTAGCACTGACCTTTGCGCGTTATCTCTTCGGCTTTATCAAAGAAACCACGACGGTTAAGCAGTTCAGTTAACGGATCGTGTTCTGCGCGCCAGCTCAGCCGATTCTGTAAGGTTTCCATATTGCGCACTAGCCGTGATATCACGTAATGGGTGCCAATCAGGGTGATAACAAAGAGACACCACAGGGCAACTAACGTCAGGCTGATGCGGCCATACTGGTCCTGTAAGCCTTGGCGCAAGGATTGCAAACTAATCAAGGTGATATTCGGATTTTCCATACGGGTAAACGTCACAAAGCTGGTGCCGATACGGGTTGTCCCTTCGCTTTGCTTTAATACGGCTTTTTGCAGCGAGAGCCTCTGTGCCTCAGAAAAGTATTTACCACGATACCAGTTGGCATCGGAAGATGTGATCGGCTCAAAGTGGCTGTCGTAAAGCATAAAAATGCTATGCGGATGGGAAGGAAGTGCCTCTTGAAGATAGTAATTGAGTCTTTTAATCGAGAAATCAATTCCCAAGATCCCCCACCAACGATCGCCATAATCGACAGGCGCAGTTGCACTGATCAGCATTCCATCTTGCTGATTGTCAAACATGCGGCTCCAAAACGCTTTACGGTGTGGATTCGCCTCTGGTGCTGCCATGGGAAAATAAGGTCGCGCCAACATATGCGTATACAGCACTGAAATCAGTGACTTGTCCCGTGGTGGCGTTGAAGACAAGTAGAAGCCTGAACGCGAGATATAGTAAATACGCGGCTGTAATGCTTGGTTAAGATTGGTGAGCGGCAGTAACGCTTTGAGACGCATGGCGGCATTGATTTCTGTTAGCCACAAATCGTTATTCGGACGGTCGCTTGAGGGGAGTAGACCAATTTGACTGTCACCGATCCCATTGAGCGGTGGAGATGCCGAATGGCTGTGACCTGTTTGCCAAATATCCTGCACACGCAACGTGGCCATTTCAGCTTCAAGCAGTCGTTTTTGCTCCGGCATGATGGGCTGAGAAAGCATATAGCGCATGTAATTACGTAAGAAAAGCAGGTTATCCAAACGAAACTGCATGCGGCTTCCAAGCTGCGCGCTCACGTTTTCCAGCCGGTTTAATTGGCTTGCCTGATAGCCGTTGTTCAGCACTTGCCCCTGACGCCAGAAAAGCAACGATGTAAAAATGAAGACAGCAAAGAAGCAGATATTAATAATCCTTTGCGGGGTAAATCGTCGGCTGCACTGGGGCGTTGCGGGGATATCGGACAAACCGTTCTCCTGATTGATATTGAAGCGGCCTTCAATGGCCAATAATTTCATCTGTGGATGATTTTTAGGTACGAAATAGTGCTTTTGCCTAGCTCTGAGTGGAGCATAGCCTATATGGCGCAGATTTCAGAAATGAATAGATCTAAGATTAATTTAAAGTGCGGAAGATGATTCGCCCATCCCGCCTTGCGATTCGGCCGGATGGGGATAAAGTGGACGGCTATCTAAATACGGTCACTGCATCGACGAGCCACATGGCCTGCTGTTTTACCTTGGCTGATGCTTCCGCGCCTTCTTGTACTAAAACCGCATTTTGATGGGTGATGCGATCAAGCTCATCAATGGCTCGGCTGACTTCATTGAGTCCGGTACTCTGTTCTGAGGTCGCAGCGCTAATCTGCGCAATAAGATCGGTGACATTTCTCACCTGTTCAACAATATCCCGCATGGTACTTCCGGCCGTATGAACCTGATTTGTGCCGCTTTGGACTTTCTCCGCGCTGGCTTCGATCAGGCTTTTAATTTCGCTCGCGGCGCTTGCGCTGCGTTGGGCTAAGTTACGCACTTCTCCTGCGACCACGGCAAAACCTTTGCCATCTTCTCCGGCTCGTGCGGCTTCGACCGCTGCGTTGAGCGCCAATATATTGGTTTGAAAAGCAATGCTGTCGATAAGGCTGGTGATAGAGGCGATTTTTTTGGTGCTGCTGGCGATTTCATCCATGGTGGCGATCACGGTTTCCATTACCTGACCGCCGTTAGTAGCCGCGCTGCTCGCGGAAATGGATAGTTGATCGGCTTTGGCTGCCGTTTCCGTGTTGTTTTGCACCGTAATCGTCATTTGCGTCATGGTTGACGCCGTTTGCTGCACGTTTGCCGCGGTTTGCTTAGTGCGGGCGCTGAGGTCGATATTGCCCTGCGCCAGTTCGTCGCTGGCGCTGCGCACGTTGATCACCTGCCCACTCACGTCATTAACAAGCCAACGGAACATCAGCCCTAATTGACCAATAGCGCGTAGCGTTACACCAATTTCATCAACGCGATTCATATGCTCCACGTTATGGCTCGCGCCAGTGGCGACCCGCAATGCCTGTTGGCATACCCGTTCTAGTGGGCGAGATATTTGTGATTCCAGCCATGCCGATATCAGGATAAGAAACAGCGCCATGGCCGCAGAGAAAATACCTAACGCCAGATGTTCGACATTCAAGGCACTCACCGTTGCAATGGAAAGCGGGAGTAGGGCAAACAGCGCGGTGCGAATTCTCCAACGTAAGGGCATCGTTTTCATGATGGATGTCCAGCGCCAAAAACCCGAGCGTAATAACAATCCTTTATGCACTCGTCGGCTGCCGAGTTTATTCTGATTCATCTGCTCATAAAGCTGGCTAGCTTTTGCTATTTCTTCGTTAGAGGCTTTAGTGCGGACTGACATAAATCCGACGGTTTTCCCTCCACGCACAACCGGTACTGCGTTGGCGCGCACCCAATAAAACCCCCCGTTTTTACGGCGGTTTTTAACCAATCCTGTCCAAGGCTCGCCCTGTTTTAGCGTTGCCCACATATCTGCAAAAACCTGCGGCGGCATATCCGGATGGCGAACGACGTTATGGGGTTGCTTAATGATATCTTCGGCGGTGAAACCACTCGCTTCGATAAAGCTGGCATTCGCATAGGTGATGTAGCTATTGGGATCGGTTGTCGACATCAGCGTCGCGTCGTCTGCTAACGTGTATTCTTGTTGGGTAGTCGGTTGGTTATTGCGCATCCGGACAATCCTTAACGTGTGCTTGAAGCGTAGCGAAAAGAGAGAGTGAGCTAAGAATGATTGTCGGCTTAAGTTGGTTAAACTTTATACTTAAATAAACAAATATTTCACAATTAAAATCATTAAATTTAAATTGTGTAGGTGTTTTCGGTCTTTGAATTATTATTTTAATTTCAAATAAATATATATGCAGGGTAATCAATGTTCGTAAATAGATGAATACCAAGATGATACGAAGGGCGGGGAGCAGCGAGAAGAAGGATACAGCTTGCCTAGAATGACTAAAGTAAAGCACAAGTACGTGAATTGATTGGCTTAGTACTCATCATTTTAGCCACTTTTTTGACCGTTTGATTGCCTAGAGAACACCTTAAAGTAGCGGTTGTAGTCAGACGTCTATCAAAGGGTTATTTCGTGGCAAAACAATTATTACGCAGCGGCAGCTTGGATGATTTTCTCGCGTTGGGCGAAAACGGCCAGCCTGTTTACGCTTCAGCGCTACAGCTAAGAGAAACGCTACGCCTGCGTCATCAGCAAAGTATCGCCGATATGTTGGCGATCCCACAGCCTAATGAAGGCGGCGATCGCATTGATTGGTACGCGCCCATCTCAGGGAAAATAACTTCGTGGATTGCCGCGAGCGATGAAGAGCGCGCCTCTGCGCTGAGCCAGTTGGAACATTGCCAGCAAACGGTGAATGAACTCAGCCAGAAAGCCCAACAGTCAGAGAAATCGGCTTTGCGCCTGTTCGGTATTTTGCTAGCGAAAGCCATGCAGTTTCCTGGTGCGAATCATGTTTTCTTGGTGGATGGCAAACCCGAGCTCACTTTTTGGGGCTTTGTGAATCTGGATAAAAAATCCAGATCCGATGCTTTTGATTGCCTGAGAGCCGCGCAGGGCGACGCTGCGCCAAGTAAAAATATAGCCACTGAAATACCGAAACCTCTCGCCATCCCCACACCAAAACCAACCGAACAAGCACCACAGAATAGCGATACAGCAGCAACGGAACCTAGCAAAGTGGTACGCCACCGAGAGTGGCGCCAGCTGTGGTGGTTACCGCTGGCGCTGGTGGTGCTGGGAATTCTTTTCTTCCAAATTCGAGCCAAAAACGATGCGCCGAAACCGGTGGTGAAATCCTCTGAGGCGGTAAAGAAATCCGCCCCTGAGAATGAAAAACGCGCTCTGTCATCCCGTGCCGCTGCACCAAAAACGCATTTACCCGTTGCGCATATAGCTGCACCAACACCAACGCCGGTGGTTGAAGTGGTAAAAACGCCTGAGGTGAAGCCTGTCGAAGTACAAAAAACAGCGGTATCCGCAGACGCGTTGGTGATGCCCGCTGAGGCGGTGAAATTAGGTTCGACGCGTTTTATGAATGGCAAATGGCGCGCCAGTCTGGACATTAAAACTCCGCGCCTTGGTAAGCCTCCGAGCTTGGTTTATCAGATTAAAAACAGCAAAGGCAGCGTGAAAATCATCCATGGTGATGGTATCAGCTGTAATGCCAGTGTCACCGTGGGGCTTATGAGCTCGGGAAGTTTAGTCGTCGATAGCCGCGCCAAGGCCAAATGCAGCGATGGCTCGCGTTACAAAATCCCACAGTTGATTTGTAAGTCGGGTGAAAACGGCGTGGCCGACTGCAATGGGCGGTATGACGCCGACACTATCTTGCCAATCAATATGACGCGCATCAGCAAGTCATCTCAGTAAAAATGGATGAATAAAACCATGTTAGCCACCATCACCGATTACAAGCATCAGGTTGCGCTCATTCAGAACAGCGGCATTCAGTTTTTGGATTTTGCCCTCAAGCCCAATTTCACGGCGGAGCTCCCCGGCAAATTTGTACGCCAAACGGCGAATGGACCCCTGCTGCGTTTACTGCACAATGCTGAAAGCGATACTTATTGGCTGCCCGCGCCAGCTGGCACGCCGCCAGAACGGGTCAAGCCCGAATCGAGCATTTCGTTGGAGCAGTCGCTTCAATTGCTGAATGGGATCTGGCTGCCGTTGCCTTTTTTCCGTTTTAATCCTCCGCGTACGTTTTTAGGTGGGCCTGACAACTGGGCGCGAATGCAGGTTATAGCGCTAGATAAGCCCGATCGTGATGGGAATACCTATCGCGTATGCATGGCGTTTGATACGGCTATTTCAGCCGATGGCCACAATAATGAATCCCTGCAACCGAGTGAAAATGATGTCAAAAGCGGCGCGGGTTTCGCTCTGGCCTATCGCAGCGAAGAACTGGCTGAATTTCTCGATCTGACTTGGGTGGATGGCTGGCTGCGTGAGGTTTTCACTCAACAAGCGATACAGCAGGAGGATCGGCATTCTGTCGGCATCCAAACCGCGCTACGCGAGTTTGAGTATCAGGCGCACTACTTGAATATCCTATATCTGCTCGGCAAACAGCTCAATGTGCCTACCGTTAAGCTCAATACTAGTACGCTGCAAGAACCCACCGTTCATGTTGATTTGATTATGGATGTTGGGAACTCCCACACCTGCGGCATTTTGGTAGAAGACCACCTTGATGAGCTCAATGGTCTGAAACAAACCTACGAGCTGAACCTGCGTGACCTCAGCCAGCCACATTATGTGTATAACGAGCTGTTTGATAGCCGCGTCGAGTTTTCTCAGGCCGAGTTTGGTAAGCGTAATTTTTCCGTAGAAAGCGGGCGCGAACAGGCGTTCGTCTGGCCGTCGATTGTGCGCGTTGGCCGAGAGGCCAGCCGCATGGCGTTGCAGCGAATGGGCACCGAAGGTTCAACGGGGCTTTCAAGCCCACGTCGCTATCTATGGGATGAAGAAGAGTATCTACATGGTTGGCGCTTTAATACGCTGAACCAAGCCCAGCAAGAGCCGTCTGCAACCGCGCTTCCACTGACGTTTTTGTTAAACGATCAGGGACAGCCGCTCTACGACCAGCCATTAGATGAGCGTTTACCGGTATTTTCAGCGCACTACAGCCGCAGCTCACTGATGACGTTTATGTTGTCTGAGCTATTGGCGCAGGCACTAATGCAGATAAACAGCGTTGCCCAACGCCTGAAAATGACGCATTCCTCAGCGCCTCGTCAGCTGCGCAGCATTATTTTGACCTTGCCTTCTGCCATGCCAAAACCTGAGCGCGAAATCTTCCGCCGCCGTATGTATCAAGCCATTGGTTTGGTGTGGAAAAGTATGGGCTGGCATCCGGCTGACCATGATTTCTCCAGCGAAGCCGATCGGGCAGAAAGCACGGTGCCGGTGCCTGACGTGCAGATGGAATGGGACGAAGCGACCTGTGGGCAGATGGTGTATCTGTATAACGAAACTCAGGTCAATTTTGGCGGCTGTAGCGAAGAGTTTTTTGCCAGTCAGGCACGAACTGACCGCGAGCTGGCGGAAGACGAAGTTGCCGGAAAAACGCTGCGTATTGCGTCGATTGATATCGGCGGCGGCACCACCGACTTAGCGATTACCCAGTACCGTTTAGACGATGGGGCTGGCAGCAACGTCAAAATTATTCCGCGTTTGCTCTTCCGTGAGGGCTTCAAGCTAGCAGGCGACGATATTTTGTTAGATGTCATTCGCTTATATGTGCTGCCTGCCTTGCAGAACGCATGCCGAAAGGCGGGCGTTGCCGACAGTGATGAGCTGATGAACAAGCTATTTGGTGATGGCAGTATTTCTGCGCTACGCCAGCAGGCGACGTTGCAGATATTTAGCCCGATTGGGCGCGCTATTCTTGAGTCCTACGAACGTTACGACCCGTTGGATGCCGCTGCTGAAATTGATGCGACCTTTGGCGAGCTTTTGTCCCAAGTGCCAACAGTTAAAGTGCAGGAATATATTAATAATGACGTACAGCGAGCTCAGCCTGCTGATGCGGTACCTTTTGATATTTTGCAGGTTCCGCTGATCCTCAAGCTAAGCAAACTCCACGCGGAGTTTCTGTCCCCGCGCATGCGCATCACGCAGCATCTGCGCTCGCTGTGTGAAGTGGTGGCGCTGTATTCCTGCGATGTGTTGCTTCTGACAGGGCGCCCTTCGCGATTCCCAGGCATTCAGGCGCTATTCCGCCATTTGCAGCCTTTGCCGATCAACCGCATTTTGCCGCTTGAGGGATATCACACCAGTGAATGGTATCCATTTAATAAGCGCGGGCGCATTGATAACCCGAAATCTACCGCTGCGGTGGGGGCGATGCTCTGCTTGCTGGCGGTGAATTTGCGCTTGGCAACGTTCAACTGTAAAGCCGGAGATTTCCAGCCCTACTCGACGGTGTGCTATCTCGGCACGCTGGATGGTAACCAGTCATTGATGACCAGCGACGTTTGCTATAGCGATATCGATCTCGATAATCCTGATTTTGAGCTACCAAGCGAAGGTTCATTCCAAATGCGTGGCCCCGTGTGTTTGGGGTTCCGCCAGCTCGACAACGATCGTTGGCCTGCGTCGCCGCTATATCGTTTATCTATTGCTGATCAACAGCTGGCGCGCAAAGTGGCGGGCGAGAGCGTGCTGAACGTGAGGTTAGCGACCGAAGCGGAAAGCCCAGAACAAGGGCCGGAACGCTTCAAGCTGGCTGAGGTGACGCTGGATGACGGGACGCCTGTTCCTTTGCATCACTTAAAACTAAAACTGAACACTTTATCGGATAGCACCCATTATTGGATCGACAGTGGGAGCGTATTTAGCCAATGAAACCATTGAATTCAAAACAAATTAATAACCAGCTTCAGGTTATCACGCAGCATGTCGATCTCGCCCTTGATTGGCTAGAGAGCACGCGTCAGCACTCACCGAGATTAGATATTGAGGCTGATAGCCTACGTGTAAAGCTGCATCGCTGCCGGTATCAGGCAGTGTCGATGCAAGAGCTACCGCAGCATTTTCCAAGCATCGGTTTTTTTGGCCTGTCACAGGCGGGAAAATCCTATCTGTTTAGTGCGCTTGCGGCGGATGAGTCGGGCCAATTAGCCTTGAATTTGGCTGGACGCACGCTGGATTTTGATAGCCATATCAATCCAGGTAATCAGGCCTGTGGTGTGGTCACCAGATTCACTCATCGAGCCGGAATCAATAACCATGATTTCCCGATCGAGATCGCCATGCTGGCTGAGTATGAGCTGGCGAAAGTCATGGTTGATGCTTTTATTCATGATTTTTCATCCGACGAGGCTGATCAAGAGCGTGACGAGGAGTTCATTGCCGATCACCTTTCCGCCTTGTCGGCGCTATGTTTGCCTGAGCCTGTAGCCGGATTTAGCGAGGACGATGCGGTTGCGCTATGGGATGTGGTGAATCGCCGTATTGGCGCACGCGGTAAAACTTTGGATCGCTACTTTTGGCCTTCGGCGGTGCGGCTCGCGCCGTATTTGAGCGTGGATAATCGCGCTCGCCTGTTCTCGTTATTATGGTCTGAGCAGGAAGAACTGACCGCAGCGTACGTTGGTTTGGGGCATATCTTGCAGCGCTTATCCAGCGTTGAGCGCGTTGCCGCTCCGCTCAGCGTTCTGGTGGATGATATGCAGCTGCCGACGGAAGGTCTACTCAGCGTTGATGTGCTAAGCAACGCTAATTCGCCGCTCGATTTCAGCGTGCAGGTTTGCCCGCTGGTGAAGGGGAAAACCATGAAGCCGGTTGAGCTGTCCATTTCTGAGCTATCGATACTGGCGCGTGAGATAACGCTGCCGCTGGCAGGTACGCCACGTGAGGCTCAGTTTCAGCAGATGGACGTGCTGGATATCCCCGGCTTAGGGCAGTCCCTTGAAAGCGAATTCGAACCCTCATGCTCACTGCTTCACGTTTTGCAGCAGGCCAAGGTTTACGGGCTGCTAGAACGCTATGCCGATAATCAGCAAATTGCAGCATTAATGGTATGTACGGCGGCAACGGCGCGATCTCAGACTCATAGCGCGGGCAAAGTTTTGGCTCATTGGGCAAAAGCTATGCGCAGTGATGCCGAACATCGTAAGCCGACGCTGATTTGGGCACTTACCGCCTTCGACCAACGGGTCACACAGGGTAAAAATTACGATGAGGCCGTGCAGCGCCATGTCGGTTTACCCGGTGATAGCTGGGGATCAATGCTGGTTACGGATAAAAGCGGTGTGCGCCGGATGGTGGACTACTTAGCCACCGAGGCAAACAGTGACGCAACCTCGAGGCAGCTAACGATGAAGTTAGAGGCGCTGCGCCGAGAGCTGGCTGAGAATTTGTTAGGAAATTGGCTGTTATTAAGCGAGCAACAAGAAGAGCAAGAAAAACAGCGTATTGCACAGATTCTGTTGAAAACCCTGCAAACGCGCACCGGTGTGCATGGAGAACTGCTGGAACGCCTGCTACCAACCCGTGATGAGCTTCGACGCCTTTATTTACAACAACGGCTACAGCAGCGGTTTGTCACTGAATCAGCGATGAACAGTGGCGAAAATGCATTACCGATTATGAATGGCGATCCGTTTGGTATTGAAATGAATATTGATTTGGTGGCAGACGTGGTGTCCGAGCCGAGCGCGATAGAGCAGCAGGCGTTACCCGAGGGCAATTTTGCCACGCAGGCCTATCAATATTGGGTGAACCATCTACGCAATTTATCTGAAAACGGCGCGCTATTAACGTTACTTGGCGTTGCAAAACCGGAGCTAGAGCTTCTCTTGCAAGAGCTTATTACGGCCAGCGTCCGTATGGAGATCCCGCGTTCGCTGTCGCAAACGTTATTTAATACCGAGCTGGCTGGGGTGGATAATCAGATGCTGGCCGACCGACAAGTGTCCCGTGTGCTCGGCGTGTTAGGTAATTTTGTGGCGTGGCTAGGTTTCCAAAACGTAGCGGAAGCGAAAAAGCCGGATAGCCGTGTGAACCGTGGGCAAAAGATATTTGCAAAACCGCCAGCCATGAACGCGGCGGGGTGGGGTAAATCCCAACGCTTAACTAAGCTTTCGGCGGCACCATCGAACAACACAGGTTTTTATATTTACGATTGGCTGGTGGGCTTAAGCGAGATGATTATCCAAAACCAAGGATATTCTGCGGCTCGTGAGCTTAGCCAGCAGCAAGAAATGCAGCTGAGGAGAATCGTAGAGGCGCTTGCAGCATAATCCGAATAGGTTCACGGATGAACCTTAAGCTTTTCCTTTCTACTAGGTGAAATAATAATCACCGCAGAATGTTTCGATATTTTCATCTGCAGTAAGGGATTGTTTCATTATCTTCCCGCTGTATTGGCGCCATACGCGGGTAAACCTCTTTTCGTTTATATTCTGTTGAATTTTCATAGCTCAAACTTGTAACCAAATTCATCTCGGTTTTTCCCATCTGTCTGGTTTATACCGCTGAGATCTCTAACTATCACTAATTTGTTGGGGCCAATATGAGCTTTTTCAAAAAATGGCGGCACCAGAGTGGGCTCTGGCGTTCACTAAATACAGGCTATGATTCCGTTAAGCTTGGTTGTCGCATTGCTGCAATGCCAACGTTTGAGTACATCAAATATAAAAAGATGTGTAATGAATATTACAGTGCTCAATTGTTGAATCCTGTGACGAATACTATTTCGCATCCTTTCATCAAAAGACCCGTAAACAAGTACCTCAATCGCAAGTGGTCTGGTAAACAGAAACTACGTACTGCGATGAAAACGCTGGATGTCATTGAACATGCTTTTTCACGTAAAGCGCTAGAAATACTCTATTCAGCAGATAACGACGGTATTGTTCTGGCTGATATCGAGCTTAAGAGCGGTGATATTGCTCAGCTGAAACTCATGCGCTCCAGATTCACGCGTGAAGGGGATCTTGGCTTATACCTGTTTAATGAGAATCAAGAAGATGTTTATGGCCTGACGTTTTCTTTTGGGCCGAAAGGTGAGCTTTATCTCTCAGGATTGCAGGGGCCGAACACTGAAAACGGCGCAGAAATTGTTAAAAGCATGACTAAGCTGATGCATGGTATGCGTCCTAAAAACCTGCTTATTTCGGCGCTATATGCGTTGGCACAGCATTTTCATATTTCAACCATCGCTGGTGTGGCGAATAAAGCACATATCAAAAGCCAACATTTGAAATCGAGCTACGATAATTTTTGGCTTGAGTGTGGTGGCGAGTTAAATAGGCAAGGATGGTATTGCTTACCTAAAAGCGAGCCAGAGCGCGATATTGAAACGGTAAAAAGCCAGCATCGTTCTGCGTTCCGTAAGCGCGAAGCGCTGCGTGAAGGCGTTACCGATGCCGTTTCCCGTAACTTACAGCGCTATGCAGCTGGCGCTAAGGCTATTACCGCGAATGAAGATGATGCGGTGCTGAGCCAGCAAACATTGTGAGAAATAACGCGATTTAGTTTAGATAAAAAACCCGCCATTGGCGGGTTTTTTATATTCTAGAGATACTCGGACTAACGCCGACGTTTGAACAACGGCTTTGCCGTTGGCCCGTGGGGTGAGCCGCTGGCGGCGAATAATCGAACGGAGTTCGATGAAGAGTCCCTGATGTTTAACAGGAAAGCAGAAAGCAAAAAACCCGCCATAGGCGGGTTCTTTTAAATAGTGGTGCCCGGACTCGGAATCGAACCAAGGACACGGGGATTTTCAATCCCCTGCTCTACCGACTGAGCTATCCGGGCAACGGGGCGCATTAAACCGTATCAGCGGCGCCGCGTCAATAAATTTATCACTTTCATGGTTTAAGCGCTCAATAATGACGCATTACTGGCGATGAGACGCGGATCTTGGCAGACAAATACCATGGCTTAAAATTATATGCCTTGTAATCTCAATTCATAAGATGAATTTTTAAGCACTTTTTTGACTTAAAAAGTCATATCAAACATTTTGAGGAAGTTAATTACAAAACATATTTTTTACAATTACTTATCAATTTATAATAAAACCGCATTATTTGTATAAGCTAAAAAATTCAATGTTGCCGAATTCCTTTAATGATAGGATTTATTTTAATAATACAGATAAAAGGAATTCGTTACATATTACTAACTATTAGCGATGCTTAAATATGCATTCAAGGCTGGACAATAATATTTTTTTATTTATTATATACCTCGTAATAGTGATAAATATCACGGTTTACATAATCGCACAGGTTACAATGTCCTCGGTTTCCACATAAAGAGGAAATAGGAAATGGAAAATAACAATAAAGCTATGCCGCATATCCGACGCGTCACTCATCTGATGATGATGGCCCATCGTAGCTGCTTTGACTTTCACCTTTTCAACTCTAAATAATCCCCCCTCCTACGGCGTCCGTTGTTGCGGATCGTCATGCTTGCCCGATCTCATTTGTTGGTAAATCTAGTATCTAGCTGAATAATCTAGTTTTATCCATAATTCGGTAAGCAGATTTTGACTATCCCAATCAACTCATGCGCCAATCTGGTGGCTTAGCCACCTGGCATTTATCTACCTATTCCAGTAATTCAATAACCTGAATTATTGCAGGGTAATATTGCCTTTAAAAAATAATGACGCTTCGGATCCCTAAGGGGAATATCTGACGGCTATGCTTTACCCTAAATTAATGACTATTAATAAAATAAGAGACCATAAATAAAATGGAAAAATTAAAAATAGCAGTTAATACCAACACCTCTGAATGCTTTAGTACTGAACGTGAAACTGTAGATATTAATAATACTAACTTTACTGATGTATCCGCTGCCGTTATTTCTGTGGAAGATGCGGTTTCAGGCACGCTGGATACGATTGAACAAACTGGTTTCGGTATTCCTGTTTTTGTTGCCGTTTGCTGCGAAGAAGAATTGCCAGCAGAAGTGCTGCCACGCGTGACTGGCGTGTTTGAGCTGTGCGATGGCAACGTTGATTTCTACGGCAAACAGCTCGAGGCCGCTGCAGTTAAATATGAGAAAGACGTTTTACCTCCTTTCTTTGGTAGCCTCGTTGAATATGTGCAGCAGGGTAACGCCGCATTTGACTGCCCAGGACATCAAGGCGGCCAGTTCTTCCGTCGCCACCCTGCAGGCCGTCAGTTCTTTGATTACTTTGGTGAAACATTATTCCGTTCTGACCTGTGTAACGCTGACGTATCAATGGGTGACCTGCTTATCCATGAAGGCGCTCCTTGCACCGCGCAGATGCATGCGGCCAAAGTCTTTAACGCCGATAAAACTTACTTCGTATTAAACGGGACTTCTTCTTCGAACAAAGTGGTGCTGAATGCGTTGTTGGCTCCGGGTGATTTAGTGTTATTTGACCGTAACAACCATAAATCTAACCACCACGGTGCGTTAATTCAGGCGGGTGCAACACCGGTATATTTGGAAACTGCGCGTAACCCGTTTGGCTTTATTGGTGGTATTGATTCCCATTGTTTTGAAGAGAAATACCTGCGTGATTTAGTGCGTGAAGTGGCTCCAGAACGCTCTTCAGAAAAACGCCCATTCCGTTTAGCGGTTATTCAGTTAGGTACCTACGACGGTACTATATATAACGCCCGCCAAGTCGTTGATAAAATTGGTCATCTGTGTGACTACATCCTGTTTGACTCTGCATGGGTAGGCTACGAACAGTTCATTCCAATGATGAATGATTGTTCTCCTCTGCTGTTAGAGCTGAATGAAAACGATCCTGGTATTTTGGTGACTCAGTCCGTTCATAAACAACAGGCTGGTTTCTCTCAGACTTCACAGATCCACAAAAAAGATAAACATATCAAAGGCCAAGATCGCTATGTAAATCATAAACGCATGAACAATGCTTTCATGATGCATGCGTCAACCAGCCCATTCTATCCATTGTTTGCTGCGCTTGATGTGAACGCCAAGATGCATGAAGGCGAAAGCGGAAAACGCATGTGGATGGACTGCGTTAAAGTCGGTATCGAAACACGTAAGCTGTTGTTAAAACTCTGCAAACACATTCGTCCGTTCGTTCCTGCAAGCATCGATGGCCGTAAATGGGAAGATTTTGATACCGAAGAAATGGCTAACGATCTGCGCTTCTTCGACTTCATCCCTGGCGAACGCTGGCACTCATTTGAAGGCTATGCAGAACATCAGTACTTTGTAGACCCATGCAAACTGATGCTGACCACGCCGGGTATCAACGTGCAAACCGGTGAATACGATAAGTTTGGTGTTCCAGCGACTATCCTTGCCAACTTCCTGCGTGAGAATGGCATTGTCCCTGAAAAATGTGACCTGAACTCAATCCTGTTCCTGATGACGCCTGCAGAAGATATGGCGAAGATGCAGCATCTTGTCGCGCAAATCGCTCGTTTCGAACGCTTGTTAGAAGAAGATGCGCCACTGTCAGAAGTGTTGCCATCCATCTACAAAAACTACGAAGAACGTTATCAGGGTTACACCATCCGTCAGCTGTGTCAGGAAATGCATGACCTGTATGTCAGCCATAACGTGAAACAGCTGCAAAAAGAGATGTTCCGTAAAGCTCACTTCCCGAAAGTGGTGATGAATCCACAGCAGGCAAATATCGAGTTTGTTCGTGGCAACGTTGAACTGGTTGCGCTGAATCAGGTTGAAGGCCGCATCGCCGCTGAAGGTGCACTTCCTTATCCTCCAGGTGTTCTGTGCGTCGTCCCAGGTGAAATCTGGGGCGGTTCTGTACAGCGTTACTTCTTGGCATTGGAAGAGGGCATTAACCTGCTGCCAGGGTTCGCACCTGAATTACAGGGTGTCTATATCCAACAGGATGAGGATGGACGTAAACGTGCTTATGGTTATGTTATTAAACAATAAATTAGAAATCTTTTCTCGGCAGGGGTACTGGCCGAAACTGATTTTCCGATAAAAGAAACAGCGGGGAGCTGCGACGTTTCCAGCTCTCCGCCAATAGATTTCATAAGAGAGATTGTTTATGAGTACGTCTAAAAGCAGTAACAAAATGGGCGTCGTTCAGCTCACAATTTTGACAGCGGTTAACATGATGGGGTCAGGGATCATCATGTTGCCGACCAAATTAGCGGAAGTGGGTACGCTTTCCATCGTTTCATGGCTGGTGACCGCGTTAGGGTCGATGGCCTTGGCCTATGCGTTTGCTAAATGCGGGATGTTTAGCCGTAAATCAGGCGGTATGGGCGGATATGCGGAATATGCTTTCGGCAAATCCGGTAACTTTATGGCGAACTACACCTACGGTGTATCTTTGCTGATTGCTAACGTGGCAATCGCCATTTCGGCCGTAGGTTACGGTACCGAATTAATGGGAGCGAACCTTACCCCTCTGGGCATTTGCATCGCGACTATCGGCGTGCTGTGGTTGGCGACTATTGCTAACTTCGGTGGCGCGCGCATCACTGGCCGTATTAGCGGCGTGACCGTTTGGGGCGTAATCATCCCTGTGGTTGGGATTTCCATTATCGGTTGGTTCTGGTTTAGCCCAACCATGTACGTACAATCATGGAACCCACATCATTTACCTGTATTTGAGGCCGTTGGTTCTTCTATTGCCATGACGCTGTGGGCATTCTTGGGCTTAGAATCAGCCTGTGCGAATACCGACGTTGTTGATAACCCAGAACGTAACGTTCCCATTGCCGTACTAGGCGGGACGTTAGGCGCAGCGGTTATCTATATTGTTTCTACCAACGTGATTGCCGGTATTGTTCCAAACATGGATTTGGCTAACTCAACCGCGCCGTTTGGTTTAGCGTTTGCCCAAATGTTCACCCCGGGCGTGGGTAAAATCATCATGGCTCTGATGATTATGTCCTGCGTAGGTTCATTGCTGGGTTGGCAGTTCACCATCGCGCAGGTATTTAAGTCTTCTGCGGATGAAGGTTATTTCCCTAAAGTTTTCTCTAAATTAACCAAAGCTGAAGCACCGGTAAAAGGCATGATCGTTATCGTGATCATCCAGACCGTGCTGTCTTTAATGACCATCAGTCCGTCGTTGAACAAACAGTTTAACGTGCTGGTTAACTTAGCGGTGGTGACCAACATTATTCCGTACATCCTTTCAATGGCGGCGTTGGTTATTATCCAGAAAGTGGCGAAGGTTAATCCTAGCAAGGCGCGTATGGCGAATATCATCGCGTTTATCGGTGCGATGTATAGCTTCTATGCGCTTTATTCATCTGGCGAAGAAGCCATGATGTACGGTGCGATTGTGACCTTCTTAGGATGGACGCTGTACGGTCTTATTTCTCCACGCTTTGAAATGCAGGACAAAAATGTTTAATAGCGGTTTTTAATCAAGCTTATTAAACACTTGTTTTACCCCATAAAGAGAGCCCATCAGTGGCTCTCTTTGTTTTTTCTCATGCGCGTAATCTTCTGTGTGATTTTGTCACTGCTGTCTATAGTTAGAAAACATCAGCCAGCGGAGTTAGCCAATGATTACGGTTCACCATCTTAACAATTCGCGTTCCCACCGCGTGCTTTGGACCCTAGAGGAGCTTGGGTTGCCCTATCAGATTGAGCAATACCAACGCGACCCAGTAACTATGTTGGCACCTGAATCGCTGAAGAAAATTCATCCTCTGGGCAAAGCGCCGGTTCTGACTGATGGAGAGTGGACCATTGCGGAATCAGCCGCCATTCTTGAATATCTTCAAGAGACCTATGACCATTCGGCGCTGCTAAAGCCACAAGAAAAACCAGAGCGCATGCAATACCGATACTGGCTGCATTATGCCGAAGGATCGTTAATGCCGTTATTGGTGATGAAGCTGATTTTTAATCGTTTGGGAAAAGCGCCGGTTCCGTGGCTGATTCGCCCAATTGGAAGCCTGCTCGGCAAAGGCGTGCAGCGCGGTTATCTCGATCAGCAACTGGCGACGCATCTTCGTTTTATTGAAAATCATCTGAGCAAAAATAACTGGTTTGCTGGCGATCATTTTAGTCTGGCTGATATACAAATGAGTTTCCCACTCGAGGCGATGAATATCCGTACTGGTTTAGATAAAGCCCCTCATGCGCGTGGTTTATTGAAGCGTTTGCATGCCAGACCCGCCTATCTGCTCGCGTTAGAAAAAGGTGGCCCACTGGAGTTGATGGATTAGCTGACCGAGGTCGTTTTTTTCAGCATAGGAACAATGTCATACTCTGAAGAATTACACGGCTTCAGGAATTAACTTTATGCAACGAGTCACTCTTTCATTGGACGACGATTTGATGGCCGAAATTGATGCCATCATCAAAGAACGTAATTACCAAAACCGCTCAGAGGCGATCCGTGATTTGGCTCGGGCAGGGCTGCAAGCTACGGCAACGCCAACGTCGAACGATGAAACCAGCAACTGTGTGGCTGCGCTGTTTTACGTTTACGATCATGAAGCGCGTGAGCTTTCTAAGCGCCTGACGAAAAGCTTCCACGATCATCACGATCTCTCCCTTGCAAGCCTGCATGTGCATCTCGATCACGGCAGTTGCCTAGAAGTTTCTTTGCTGAAAGGCGCGACGGGAAAAGTGAAAGGATTAGCCGAGAAGGTGATTGCCGAACGAGGCGTTCGCTACGGCAAACTGCTGGTTGTGCCGGGCGAAGAGTATGAACATCAGCATGAAGATGGGGAAGGGCATCACCACCATCATCATGATTAATTTCCAGTTATAGCATTTCCCACATTTAACCCTAACCTCTCCTAAGCAGGAAAGGTAACCGTTCGGTGTTCAATAGAATACTCGGCCGGAACCTCCCCCAGCGAAGGGGGAGGCTGGATAGGATTAATGCAAAAACCTACTTCCCGCGACGATAGCTCTTCTGGGCGTTGTTAACTTTGTATAGATAACGACGAGATTCGCCCGATGGGTGCTTATTGGTTAGCGTTTCGTACACATCACCCGGCGTTAGCTGGTTGATGATACTTACCGCGCGGTTACGGTCGCTGGAGAACACGCGCAGCACGCTACCTGCCCCGCCGTTATAGGCGGTAATAACGGCATAGCGGCGTGAAGTTGGGTTCTGAATACCACCCAAATAGTTGTTCTGCAAAATCGCCAGATAGGCAGTACCTGTATCGATATTGTTTTCTGGATCAAACAGATAGCTACGGCTTGGCGTGCCCCATTTCCCTTTCTGCACGAATACGTCTTTACCCGCCGTGTGCTGAACCACCTGCATCAGACCGAGCGCATCCGATCCGCTTACCGCATACGGGTTAAAGCTGGATTCTGTTTGCATAATAGCCAGAATCAATGACTCATCAACGCCATATTTTTCAGAGGCTTTGCGCACCATGCCAAGATATTTATGCGCACGCTTATCCAAGTGGTTAGGCACCAGTTGAATGGTTACGGAGTAAATCACGTGCAGGCCAGACGTCCGTTTCATCAGCTTATGCTGGATCAGATAGTCGGCAAAGTTACTGGCGCGCCCCTGCCAGCGAATAGGCTGCCCGGTGTTATCTAGCACCTGCCCATACAGGAAGGGTTCTTTACTGATCTGAATATCGTTCACATCAGAATAGAGATCGATAGACCCCGGATCGTCACCCATCAGCAAAGTGCTCACGATCGCCTGTTTTAAACTGGCTGCGGGATCGGTTGGTGAGATGGTTTCGATGGTGATCTGGCCGGAATCAAAGTTGATATGACTACGTGTCAGGTATTGACCGGTATATTTTACGTAGTCTTTTGGACCCGCAATCAGTACCTCGTTAATGCCCCAAATGTTTTCAATGTTATGGGCAAACTGTCCCATCAAAATATCGAAGCCATTGGTATCTTTGACAAAGGCTTCGCTGTCCTGAGTATTTTTCTTTCCAGAACAAGAGATCAGCAAGGGTGCGATCAGGATCAATGCTAAAACTTTCTTCATCTTCACAGCCATATTGGATGAAAAATGGGTCTCAAATCGCGGGCTTAACATGATTAAACCCGCAATATACTCATTAATAAGCTTACTGACTTGGCGGCGTGTAACCTTCGATATGCACGTCGTGGCCTTCAAACAGGAACTTCACCATTTCCTGTTCCAGCAGTTTTCGGTCATCAGGATTCATCATGTTGAGCTTTTTCTCGTTGATGAGCATGGTTTGTTTCGACATCCACTGCGACCACGCTTCTTTAGAGATTTCGTTATAGATCCGCTTACCCAGTTCACCGGGATATAGCTGGAAATCTTGCCCTTCGGCTTCTTGATTCAGAAATGTACAAAAAATCGTTCTACTCATGATTATTCCTCATGTGGTGAGCCTGGTTCAGTTTATTGAAAGTCATAGCTCTCACTTAGCAACAGGCTCTTTTACCAGCTGCTGCAATAAACGTTCCACGGGGGCTGCCAGACCGACAGACGGTGGCTGGGCTAAGTTATACCAGAGTCCAGTTCCTTCATCCATGCAGTGGCTGTGCTGTGTTATATCAAACCAAATTGGCACGATATCTAAATGAAAATGGCTAAAGGTATGGCGAAATGAGGTTAGCTGATGAAGCTTTGGCTGACCTATGCCCAAAGACTCAACGTGCTGACGTAATTCGTCCTCGCTGGCAAACTGTGGGAAGCAGTACAAGCCACCCCATAGCCCAACGTTAGGACGCTGTTCCAGCCAGACCTTATCGCCTATTTGCATCATTAAGAAATAGCCGGTTCGTTCGGGAATAGTCTGCTTCGGTTTCTTACCCGGATACTGGCTCCAACTGTTGTTGGCGTAAGCCATGCATCCGCTGCTCAGCGGGCACAGTTCGCATTTTGGTTTGCTGCGCGTGCAAACTATCGCGCCTAAATCCATCATCGCCTGATTAAATTGGCTGACGCCTTTGGCCGGAGTGACTTCTTCACTGATTTGCCACAGACGGTTTTCAACCTCTTTTTTGCCCGGCCAACCGTCAACCGCATAGCAGCGGGCCAATACGCGTTTTACGTTTCCGTCTAAAATAGGGTAATGCTGGCCAAGCGATAAAGAGAGAATAGCGCCCGCGGTAGAACGTCCAACGCCGGGCAGCGCGCAGACCTCTTCAAAAGAGGCTGGGAATTCACCGCCGTGCTTTTCAACGATGGTTTGCGCGGCTTTATGTAGATTACGCCCACGGGCGTAGTAGCCGAGGCCGGTCCACAGGTGCAAAACTTCATCCTGAGGCGCAGCGGCGAGCGCTCGCACGTCAGGGAATTTTTCCATAAAGCGCAGAAAATAGGGGATCACGGTCGCAACCTGTGTTTGTTGCAACATGACTTCTGAAAGCCATACTTGATAGGGTGTTTTTGGACTTTGCCACGGCAAAGTTTTGCGTCCGTAGCGGTCGTACCAAGTTAGCACCGACTGCGCGAACTGTTGCGCCAGCATCATAAGCGTGAAGAGTTCCCATTAGGCCGCGCTGGTTAAGAAAGCGAGGCCGATAAAAATAGGCAGCGATTGCAGCACAGAGCCTACCTGCTGTAAACCGGATCTTTCTCAAGCGGGTGCGAATAGGCGATTTCCTGTTATCCGCAGAGAGCTGGTTATACCTAAAAGGGTGATGTGATAACGATGATTAATACGCGTTTTATTCAACGATTAACGCTAATTAATGAAAGTTTCTGACTAGAGCTTGCCAGTAGCTGTTAAAATCAAAACTTGTTAAAACGGGCCAATTTTGCATAATGCGCGCTCACTTTATGTTAAACATCCACATTCAGGCAGATGAAGCACCACTATGAATGACGTTGTATCACCGGAATTTGATGAGAACGGCCGCGTTATGCGCCGTATCCGCAGTTTTGTTCGCCGCCAAGGGCGTCTGACCAAAGGGCAGCAGTTTGCGCTGGATAACTTCTGGCCGGTGATGGGCGTAGATTTTCAGCCACAGCCGCTGGATCTGGTGGCTTTGTTTGGCCGTGAAGCGCCTACCGTGCTTGAAATCGGCTTTGGTATGGGCGCGTCGTTGGTTACCATGGCGCAGCAGCATCCTGAGAAAAACTTCCTCGGCATCGAAGTGCATTCGCCAGGCGTGGGTGCATGTTTGGCCGCAGCTCATGAAGCGGGCATCACTAACTTACGCGTGATGTGCCATGATGCGATTGAAGTACTGGAAGAGATGATCCCGGAGAGTTCGCTGGCAATGGTTCAGCTATTCTTCCCCGATCCATGGCATAAGGCGCGCCATCATAAGCGCCGTATCGTACAAGCTCCGTTTGCACAGCAGATTAAGAGCAAATTAAAAATCGGCGGCGTTTTCCATATGGCAACTGACTGGGAAAACTACGCTGAGCATATGCTGGAAGTGATGAACAACGCACCAGGTTACAAAAACCTGTCCAGCGATAATACATACGTCCCTCGGCCGGACTCGCGTCCATTAACGAAGTTTGAACTGCGTGGTCAGCGTTTGGGGCATGGCAACTGGGATTTGATGTTTGAGAGGGTAGAATAATGGCTAAAAACCGCAGCCGTCGTTTGCGTAAAAAGATGCATATCGATGAGTTTCAGGAATTGGGTTTCAGCGTAAGCTGGAACTTTGAAGAAGGCACCGGTATCGACATTATCGACACTACCGTTGATAAATTCATCGATGAAGCGATTGAGCCAAACGGTCTGGCATTTGATGGCAGTGGCTATCTGGCATGGGAAGGTCTGATTTGCCTGCAGCAGATCGGTCAGTGCACCGAAGAACATCAGAAGCTGGTTAAAGACTGGCTAGAAGCACACGGCATGAAAAATGTTGTCGTGAGCGATCTGTTTGATGTTTGGTGGGATTGATTTCCACAGGTATAAAAAAACCCGCTTCGGCGGGTTTTTTATTGTTTTGCGAAGGGTATCCGCACAATTTTATCGTTTTTGACTGCCAAATCGAAGGCTTGTTTGGCAAGTTGCATACCTAAAATCTTTCGTTCACGCACCGTCATTTTTTTGAGTTCTGAAACAGGGGGTCTTGAAAGCATAACCGAGTTCTCCGGGGCCAATATTGTTGCTGAGTTCAAAATTTAACCTATTTTCGCTTCTGCTTACAAGCCTATCGTAGAAATGTTTTAAGCGTAAATTTTCAGCGTTGGCAAAATAGGATTTAGCATTAAATGTTTGATAATGCTGTTCAATAATTTGAGTAAGAATCTCGCCAAGCATCAATAGTTCTCGATAACCAAAGCGCGTTATTTGTGAAACCGGAGAGGCATAAAAATGACCAGATTCGAAGTTATCTTGGCGATCGAATTTGACGTCATAGCTAGGTTCTTGCAATAAAAAACCAACCTCCTCAGATCTAAATATCAAGTAACTGTCATCATCAAGATCTACCAAAGAAAACAAACAGGTAAACGGTTGATTATGGATGCTGAAATGGCATAGATGCAGGGTGAAGTCCCCCTGTTTTAGCGCTAGAAATTCCATGTAATTTACTCTCTGTCCATAGCGATAATTTGCGCAATCTAGCCCTGATTATTTTAATCTTCTAGTGAGAACCACAGGTTATGGAATGCTGTTCGCAAAGTTATTTTGTATCCACGTTATCTCTCTGCTACTCCTTTCCGTTCCGGCGCATTTGCTTTATCCTCCCGCCCGTTATGAACGTATTTTGGATGCATTGTGGAGTAGCGTGTGGCGACTAAGCTGAGTAATCAACTGCTGGAAGATATTCTGGCTCAGGTACGCCCTTTGATCGGGCAGGGCAAAGTGGCGGACTATATTCCGGCTTTGGCTGAAGTGCCTGCGAATAAGCTGGGGATCGCCGTGTGTACCGTCGATGGCGAAACCTATCAGGCCGGTGACGCAGACGAGCGCTTTTCTATTCAGTCGATTTCTAAAGTATTGAGCTTGACCGTAGCGCTGAGCCGCTATGCGGAATCGGATATTTGGGCGCGGGTCGGTAAAGAGCCGTCTGGTCAGCCGTTTAACTCGCTGTTGCAGCTTGAGCTGGAGCAGGGGAAGCCGCGCAACCCTTTTATTAACGCAGGTGCGCTGGTGGTGTGCGATATGCTCCAGTCGCGTCTGAGCGCACCTAAGCAGCGTATGCTGGAAGTGGTGCGGGCGCTGTCCGGCGAGCCGGATATCGTATATGACGCACGCGTTGCGCGCTCTGAGTTTGAACATTCAGATCGAAATGCGGCTATTGCTTATCTGATGAAGTCGTTTGGCAACTTCGAAAATGACGTGATTACGGTGCTGCAAACCTACTTCCATTACTGCGCTTTAAGAATGAGTTGTATGGAACTGGCGCGCACTTTTGTCTATCTTGCCAATAACGGGCATTCACCTGCGCTGGATGAGCCTCTCATCAATGAGCGGCAGAACCGCCAGATTAATGCCATGATGGTCACTAGCGGTATGTATGATGGCGCTGGCGAATTTGCCTATCGTGTCGGAATGCCCGGCAAGTCAGGCGTGGGCGGTGGCATTATTGCCGTTGTTCCACATGAAATGAGTATCGCAGTTTGGTGTCCGGAACTGGATGCCTCTGGTAACTCACTGGCGGGAACCGCCGCGCTTGAGATCTTGGCTCAGCGCATTGGCCGCTCGATTTTTTAGGAGAGAAAGAACGCATGATTCGTAAATTAGGGTTATCTCTGCTGATGCTAACCGCGTGGCAGGCACAGGCGGCATGGGAATGTAACGTTAAACCGCAGGATGACATCATCATTAATCCGCAGCAGGTACAGATTGTGGGTGCCAGCGGAAATCTCACCATTGATAAAAACGGCAATATGACCCGCGATGGCAAAGCCGTAGCGCTAAGTGCTAAAGCGCAACAGCAGGCGGTAAATCTGCAATCGGGTATTCGTACTGATTTTCCGTGGATCGATCAGGGGGCTCAGCAGCGTTTAGAAAAGGCTCGTGTTTCGCTGGATAAAGTGATCGTTGAGCAGGTGGGTAGCGACAGCAACATTCGTAACCGCCTGACCAAACTGGATTCTCAGCTCAAAGAGCAGATGCAAAAAATTCTAGAAAAGCGCAGCGATGGGTATACCTTCCATCATCAAGCCATTTCTAAAGTTGAGCAGGAAGGCCAGAATTTAGTCAACCAGACCATGGGTGGTGTTCTGCAAGACAGCATCAATGAGATGGGGCTGAAACAGGCTGCGAATGCCACCAAGTCCGATAACCCGTTACAGGCCATCATGGGCAATCTGGGTGGGTTACAGCAGGCGATCCGTACCGAGTGGAGCAAGCAGGATGATGACTTCAAAGCTTTCGGGAAAGACGTTTGTACGCGCATTACTACGCTCGACAACCAGCGTCAGGCGCTGATTAAAGAGCTGCCAAAGGCGTAAGTGAGACAATAATTTGCCAGCCCAAGCGGCTGGCAAATTTCATCATTTCAGTGAATTTACGACAGGTTTCTGCGGTTTACCCGAAAACAGGTAGCGCAACAGAGGCACGCGGCGATGTATCTCATACAGCGCTAACGATCCTAATACCACCAGCGTGACGCCAATAATGAATCCAATAAATGGGTTCGGATGTGCGGTTTCCATCAGGCTGCCGTAGATAATCGTCAGTGGATGATGCACCAGATAGATAAACAGCGATGCGCCAACAAAGTAGGTCACGCCGCGCGACTCGCGATTTAACAGGCGATGACCCAGCGTAAGTACGACTTTAGTCATCGTCAGACCAATGATGAAAATCAGGCAAAACTGCACGCTGAGCTGAAGCGGTGCGAAGACCTGTGTGTTTTCATTCAATAGATATAATCCCACCGACGCCGCAGCAATCAGACCGTCGCTGAATGACACCCGCGTAATATTTTCTTTATGTTTTATGTGCACGAATGCCACGGCACCGAGCAAATAAAACGGGAAATACATCAACGTATTCACCACTAAAAAGTTAAATAACGCCGAGCCGGTAATCTCAGGCATGAAGGTCGCGCAAAGCTTGTGTAGAACGGCAAAAACAACGCCTAATGCGATGAAAATTGGCAATAACATGTGGGTTGGTACTTTGCTCCAAAGCCCGCGATTCACGATAGCGTTGAGCAGTGGCGCGCTGATGACGGTAAGCAAACTTAGCGTGAGTAAAAACCAAAGGTGTGAAACCAGATACCACACGCAAATATTGGCTTTTTGCCACACATTAGCCTGATCCCAATCGCCGATCCCCGAAGTGTGATGCAGGATATACCAGAACTGGGGCAGCGTGATGAGCACCATCGCGGTTGCCATCGGGATCAATAATCGCGTTAGGCGAACGTTCAGCCATTTTTTTAGCGGGTATCGCTGATACAGCATGCAGGAAAAATAGCCTGAAATAACAAAGAAGACCTGCATACGAAAGGCGTGGATGAAATCATTAAATAAGCTGAGAGTCAGGCTTTCTGGCGTGCTATTCACCACCCAATGGTGGGCTGAATAGACCAGTGAAACATGAAAAGGTATCCCCAACAGCATGAGCGTAGCGCGGATATAGTCTAGATAGTGTTCTCGTTGGATAGTTTTAGCCAATGCGTTATACCTAAAAATCCTGTCAGATAAGCCATAAAGTGGCGTAACTCTAGGGAGATAATGCCTATCCGGCAAGTGTTCGCATGCATTTTTGGATTAATCCGTGCTTAAGTAAGACTTCATACTAACGGCTGATACCCTCATCTTCAGTTTCCGGCATTTCTAAGTTCGTTATCACCTGCACCACATCGCTAATGCCACCAATCTTTATTTCACTGGTGCGATTCATTTTGCTTTTATCTATCAGCAATAAAGATTGTAGTGCACGCTTAAGCAGCAGCGATTTGAATTCAGCGTTATAGCTGTTGGAATCCCATAAAATACCTTCCCTATCAATGCCTTCACACGAGAAGATAAAGAGATCGATTTCGAGTTCTTTGAGCTGTGAAAGGATGGCTGGATTGACATAGCACGCATATTTACGCTGTAGCAGGCCGCCGGAGCTGATGAGCTGGATATGCTCTCGTTTCGATAGCTCTTGGCAAATGCGCACGCTGTTAGTAAACACGGTGATATCAATATCAGGTAATTGTTTCGCCAAATACCAGCAGGTTGAGCTGGCATCAAGGGCAATCGTCATTCCCGCATCGATCCATGGAAGCGTTTGGCGCGCGATGTCGGCTTTGCTGGTGAAGTGGCTTTTCAAGCGAGCGCTGAAGGGATCGCCGTTGTCTTGCGTATCGCGCTTAATGCTTTTGGCGCGGCCGTGTTGGCGGATGATCTTACCTTGCGCCTGTAGCGTATTAAGATCGCGTCGGATCGTCTCTTTGCTAACGTGCAGCAGTTCGGCAAGATCTTCAGTGGTCAGGGTTTCATGCTGTCGGATGAGTTGTACGATGGCCTGATGGCGATCTGTTTTCACGATGGCTCTCCTCTCACGAAAAACCATGCGCCGAGTTCTAGCCTAATGGCTGGCGCATGGTTAAATCCAGAGCAAGAGATTAAGGCGTCACCCCTTTTTTTAACAGTATATTCCCGTATTTAGCCGTCTCGCCTGTGATGACGATCGCAAAGGCCTTTTGGGCTCGTTCGTAAAAGGCAAAGCGATCGATACGAGTGACCGACAGATCGCGGCGATCGGGGCTCGATAATGCCTGCAAATAGCGCTGCTCCACGCTGGCATCCAGCGTATCGCCTTCAACCGCAGCCATCATGACCAACGGCGGGGCGTAGCTATCGAGTTCAAACAGCGGGATGATGGCGGCCAGTAAATCGCTGACGCGCAGCCCATCGGCTCGAATGACTTTCGGCCCCATACTATGAGCGGGAAAATGCGCATCGGAAAAAATGATTTCATCGCCGTGTCCCATTTCTGCCAAGGTCTTGAGCAATTGAGGTGAGATCAGCGCAGAGATATTTTTCAGCATTTTATACTCCTTCCTTAAGCAGATTATTTTCGTGGGCAAGAGATTGATAGATCTCGCTTTGCTCGCCGGGATAATAAGATTGATAGCGATAATTCACCTGTTGGCGAGCCTGTTCTGGCGAATCGTAGTAACCCACACCGCTCCAAGCGAACATCGCAGCGCCTAACACGGTGGTTTCTGCATCGTGCAGCACTTTGACCGGAAGATTTAAAACATCGGCTTTAATCTGATTCCACAGCATGTTTCGGCTTCCGCCGCCAACCAGCAGCAATTCCTTAGAGGCAAATCCACCAATGTTTTCTAGCACTGCGAGATTTTGCTGTAGTTGCCAAGAAAGCCCTTCGAGAGCGGAACGGTAGAAATGGCCGCGCTCGGTGTGCAAACGCATGCCGCGCCAACCGGCTTGAGCATGGTTATCAAGCAGCTGACAGTTCATGCGCAGACCTTCCGCGCCGGGGCGAATTACGCCAGCTTCGGTAATCATTTGGGCGTAGGCATCGGGGACTTTTTCGTTAGGCCAATAGAGCTGGCGCACTCTTTCCAACACGCCGGATGCGAGCCACTGAAGACCGGGGTTGAACAGGCCTTGGCAGCTATCAAGTTCGCAGGTCGAACCGGCAAAACGCGGCAGCAGCGACGTATTTACCTGCGGTGTGCGCACCATCAGAATTTCCCATGTACCGGATGACAACACGGGCTGATCGAGTTCGGCACCGGAGCCAAACAGGGCAAACTGGGTATCATGACCGGCGGAAATCACCGGAGTGCCTACGGGAATGCCAAGACGCGCGGCCATTTTCGGTAATAAATTGCCAACATGCTCCCCTGCGGCGACCATGCGCGGGAAGAGCGAAGAGGGAAGACCAGTGCGTTGTAAAATAGTCTGGCTAAAGGTTTCTTGGCGCACGTCGAGTAGCTGGCTGGTGCCAGCCATAGTGCGATCGGTAGTAAATTCGCCGGTCAGACGGTGATTAATCAGCGACGAAATAAACAGCCAAGAATGCGCTTGTTCTAATAATTCAGGCCGATTTTCTTTTAGCCAGATCAGCTTATACAAAGTATTAAAGCTAAATTGACCGATACCGGAAATGGTTTGTAGTTCGCCGGGCGTAATATAGCGATCGATTTTCTCCATAATCGCCGCCGTTCGCGGACACTTCCAGCTAATCACCGGATAGAGTAATTCGCCGTTTTTATCGACCAGCGCACCGTCAACGCCAAAGGTGGTCACGCTCAGCGCATGAATGTGGTAGCCGTTTAGCTGTGGCATGAGCTGCTGACAGCAATCGGCAAAGCGCTGCAAAATGTCATCTAATGACCAGATATGCCATTGGTCATTTTCTGCGGCGGGCTGGCTCGCATTGGCGGTGGACGCCTTAGCGACCACAATGCCTTTGGCGTCTATCGCTATAGCGCGAATATTGGTGGCACCGCAGTCTAAAATGATCACCACATCATGGTTCATGGTGGCTCCTAGTGAATAAATATAAACAGGTTTACCCCACCCCAACCCTCCCCTTGTCAGGGGAGGGAGCCGTTCAGTGACGCAAGCCGAACTCGGTATGCTCCTCCCCTTGTGAAGGGGGAGGCCGGAAGGGTGTGAATTCCCTGCCGTTCAGTGACGCAAGCCGAACTCGGTATGCTCCTCCCCTTGTGAAGGGGGAGGCTGGGAGGGGGCGAATTCCCTGCCGTTAAGTGACATAAACCGAACTCGGTATGCTCCTCCCCCTGTGAAGGGGGAGGCTGGGAGGGGGTCACTCCGCGCATTATTTTTTATACAAAGGCCCGTAGTTTTGGCAGGCACGATAATCCTGTCCTTCGGTATCCATGCCGTGCGCGGCCCATGACGATGGACGGTAGATTTCGCCGTCTTCCACGTTATGCATACACACTGGAATACGCAGCATCGATGCCAGCGTAATCAGATCTGCACCTACGTGACCAATGGTCAGCACGCCGTGGTTAGCACCCCAGTTCGCCATCACAGAGTACACATCGGTAAACGGCCCTTTGCCGGTTAAGCGTGGGGCAAACCATGTGGTTGGCCATGTTTCGTTGGTGCGCTTATCTAACGTGTCATGTACGTCTTTAGGCAGCTCAACGCTCCAACCTTCTGCGATCTGCAATACTGGCCCAATGCCTTTGATGATATTGACGCGGGACATGGTGAAAGGAACGCCGCCGCGGGTTAGGAAACGAGATGAATAGCCGCCGCCACGGAAATACTCGTGGATCGCAGGGCACCATTCGGTTGCTTGCAGGCAGGCATCCGCTTCTTTCTGGCTGATTTGCCAATGCGGTTTCATGGTTGGATTGCCCTGCGCGTCAAGCTGACGGCATGAGCCATCTAGCGCCGCAGAGCCGGAGTTAATCAGATGGATGATGCCGTCTTTGGCATGACCGGTGAGGTCACTTCCGGTGACGCGTTTTACCGCTTCAGGTGACCAGTAGGTACGAACGTCGGCGAATACCTGTGCGGTGCCGGTGAGCATGTGGCCAAACAGCATCGCAACGCCGTTGAGGCTGTCGTTTTCAGTGGCTACCACAAACGGTTTACGCACGCCGTTCCAGTCGAACGAGCTATTGAGCAACGCTTCTGCGGTATCGCCATTAGGGTATTGATCGGTCCAGTGACGCTGGCCTTGGAAGCCTGCTGCAATCGCGTTATAGCCTAGTGATTCCTCGACGAATCCTTGCTGAGCCAGTTTTTCGTTGCCCTGCATCATGTCGCGAATGCACATGGCCATCAGCAAGCTTTCGCGTAATACCGCTCGGCTGCTTTCTGGCGAACGACGATATTGTTCGGCATTAAGGTCAGGCCCAAAGCGGAAGTTGTTATCCGCCCACGAAAGCGCGAGTTCAAGCTCTTCGGCATCGTAAATCTTCTGATCGATACGGCGGCGTAGTTCGGTCATATCCACCGACTGCACTTTCATACCGAGCCAAGATTCAAAGAAGTTATGATCAACGATGGAGCCTGCAATCCCCATTGAGACGCCGCCCAGCGACATATAACTTTTGCCTTTCATGCTAGCGACAGCTAAACCAGCGCGCGCAAAGCGTAGGAGTTTTTCCTCTACGTCGGCTGGAATGCTGTCATCGCCACCGTCTTGCACATCGTGGCCATAAATAGAAAACGCAGGGATGCCCTTTTGGCTATGTGCCGCCAGCGCGGCTGCCAGATACACCGCGCCAGGGCGTTCGGTGCCGTTAAAGCCCCAGATGGCTTTTGGGCGCATCGGGTCCATGTCGATGGTTTCGCTGCCGTAGCACCAGCAAGGGGTGACGGTGATGGTTAATCCCACATTCTGGCGGCTGAATTTATCTTCACAGGCGGCAGACTCCGCCATGCCCGCAATACAGCCATCGGCAATCACGCACTCTACTGCAGCGCCACAGGCGTGATGCAGCTGCTCGCTTAATAGCTGCGCGGTGGCTTTCGCCATATTCATGGTTTGTTCTTCAAGGGACTCGCGTACACCCATGCGGCGGCCATCAATGACTGGGCGGATACCAATTTTGGGCAGGTTTTGTAGGGTCTGGTGTTGGCTATTCATTCTTATTTTCCTCACGTTAATCGGTAGGTTGTCTTTCTTAAGGTTGAATTGCTTAAGCCGTTGCGCGCGGCATGATGTTTGATCTGAACTTGGCAAAGATGAAAATGATGGCGAAGCACAGCGCCGGGATCAGTTCTGCGGTTGGAATGTTGCCCGCCGCATCGCTAACAAATCCCATGACCGGTGTGACAATGCCGCCGCCGATAATGGTCATAACAATAATGGATGAACCGTATTTGGTGTCTTGGTCTAATCCCTTAATCCCTAAGGAGAAAATGGTCGGATATTGGATAGACATAAACATGCTGCACAGCGTTAGCGCGATAAGGCCAACGTGGCCGCCGGCCGCTGCGGAAATGATGCATAACAGCATGGAAATAAAGGCATAGATGGCTAAAACCTTGTGCGGTGCATAGTGACGGATAAGCCACGTTCCGCTAAAACGCCCGATGAAGAAGCACACCATGGTGGCAGTGAGATAATTGGCGGCAAATCCTGGCGTTGTGCCTGGAAGCTCCTCAATGGCGTAACGGATCAGATAGCTCCAGCAGGCGGTTTGAGCACCGACATAGCAGAACTGCGCTAATACGGCCCAGCGCCAATGCCGGATACGTAGCAGACGTGATACCGAAGCCAGCAGGGAACCGCCTTTGTCACCGCTATGCGCATCACTTTGAATGGTTGGGAATTTAGTGAAGGCAATCAGCAAGGCGACAAACAGTACAATGGCCACGATCATCATGTAGGGCGACTGAACCGCCAGCACCAAGCTGTGGTTATAGGCCGCGAGCTGCTCTGGCGCCATTTGGCTTAACACTTCGGCTGGCTGATGAGGAACATGAGATAAAATCAGCCCCTGACCAAAAACGACGGCAATAATGGCACCAAATGAATTAAAGGTTTGGGCTAGATTAATTCTGAAATGTCCTGATTCCTCTGGCCCTAATACGGTAACAAAAGGATTAGCCGCCGTTTCCAAACAGCCAAGTCCCGCGGCTATGATAAATAAGCCAATAAGAAATAAGGTATAATTCATTTCCTCGGCGGCAGGCCAAAACAGTGCGGCGCCAATGGCATAAAATAATAACCCAGTAATAATCCCTGCCTTGTAACTAAGTTTTTTCATTAATATTCCGGCAGGAATAGGGATTAGGAAGTAACCAAAGTAAAATGCTGACTGTATCAGCCCAGCTTGAAAGTTAGTTAAGGTAAATGCCTGCTGAAACTGAGGCAGTAAAATATCATTTAGGTTGTTAGCGACAGCCCATAAAAAGAAAAGTGAACATAATAATGCAAATGGAATTAAATAATTCCCTTTGCGCTCATGACTGGCAACGCGGTAGTTTTCTGACTGGATTGAAACGTTTCCCATAGCGCCCTCGTTAGGTCATACAGAGATATTGTGTATACCCTTCATACTTGAAGCTGCTTCTGCGTTGGCTAGGCTTGGTGACCTGAATCACTGGCTAAAGTCAGCTCATCGGGATTGACTCTCTTGCCGCCTGGATGCAACTCCAATTATTTTTGGCATAAATCTGTTCTTCTTCCGCAGCAACACGTTCAGGCACTCTCCGTTCAATCGGAGGCGGGGTGCAATCATGCCGTTTATGCGGTAAGTGAAGCTATTCTTAAAACAAAAAAGCACTAAAAGTATGAGTTCAGTCACATTCAATATTATTGGGGGTGGAAATGTGAAGGTAGTCACTTTAATAAATCAAAAAACATGCCCGTTTTAATCAAATAAGACATAAAAAACACAAATAGAATGCCCGATTATTTTGTTTTTAATTTAAACGGTCAGTTCTCTGTTTATTTTTATAGATTTGCCCGTTTTTATTTAATGAAAATTAAACGGACATTTTTGTTTTTCTATTTGTGGGCTTTTTATATGGCGGTGATGTAATTCTATTGAGCTGCGTCACATATTTTAATCAGGTTTTTTATTGTTGTTCTCTACAGGATAAATATGACAGTTACCAACACCGTTATTTTTAAATGACTGATTCCATCAATAATCAGAGAGGCAACAAATGGAAAGAGACTCATTAGCTCGCGAAATAATTCATACCTGCTTGGAAATGACACGTCTGGGCTTAAATCAGGGGACTGCGGGTAATGTCAGCGTGCGCTACCGCGATGGAATGCTGATTACCCCAACGGGCATCCCTTATGAGAATTTGACCGAGTCACATATTGTTTATATCGATCAGCATGGGAAACACGAGGAGGGGAAAGTGCCCTCAAGTGAATGGCGCTTCCATCAGATTGCGTATCAAACGCGTCCAGAAGCCAACGCGGTGGTGCACAACCATGCCGTGAACTGCACGGCGGTTTCTATTCTGAATCGGCCAATCCCAGCCATTCATTACATGATTGCCGCCGCCGGTGGCAGCACCATTCCCTGCGCGCCTTATGCGACGTTTGGTACCAAACAACTTTCCGAGCATGTTGCCGTTGCGCTGAAAAATCGTAAAGCCACGCTGTTACAGCATCACGGCATGATTGCCTGCGAAGCCAATTTACAAAAGGCTTTATGGCTGGCCCACGAAGTTGAAGTTTTAGCCGAGCTTTATCTGGCAACGTTGCCAATCGTTGATCCGGTACCGGTCTTGTCTGATGAAGAAATCGCCATTGTATTGGAGAAATTCAAGACTTACGGCCTGCGTGTGGAAGAGTAGCGCGGCGACAATATTTCTCACTAAAGGGTTTTCATTATGACAAATCGAATGATTTTGAATGAAACATCGTTTTTTGGCCGTGGCGCGGTGAACGAATTAGTGCCAGAGGTTTTACGCCGTGGTTATGGTAAAGCGCTGATCGTAACCGACGCTCAGTTAGTTGCCTGTGGCGTGGTGGAAAAGGTGACCGCTAAACTCGATGCCGCCGGATTGGAATATCAGATTTTTGATCGCGTGGTGCCTAATCCTACTATCGCTGTTGTGCAGCGTGGGCTGGCAACGTTTAACGAGAGTGGCGCTGATTATCTGATCGCCATTGGCGGCGGTTCACCGCAGGATACCTGCAAAGCCATTGGGATCATCAGCGCCAACCCTGAGTTTGAGGATGTGCGCAGTTTGGAAGGCGTTGCGCCAACTCATAGCCCAAGCGTGCCGATTTTGGCGATCCCAACCACGGCAGGAACAGCGGCTGAAGTGACCATTAACTACGTGATCACCGATGAGGAGAATCGCCGGAAGTTTGTTTGTGTCGATCCTCACGATATTCCGCTGGTGGCCTTTATCGACGCCGATATGATGGACGGCATGCCTGCCAGTTTGAAAGCGGCAACGGGTGTGGATGCGCTTACCCATGCGATTGAGGGATTTATCACGCGCGGCGCATGGGAGCTTACCGATACGCTGCATTTGAAAGCGATTGAAATCATTGCTCGCTCGCTGCGTAGCTCGGTTGCCGGTCTGCCAGAGGCCGTTGAAGATATGGCGCTAGGACAATATGTGGCGGGGATGGGGTTCTCTAACGTGGGATTAGGCTTGGTACACGGTATGGCCCATCCGCTAGGCGCGTTTTATAACACCCCGCACGGCGTAGCCAACGCGATTTTACTGCCTCATGTCATGCGTTATAACGCCGCATACACCGGTGAAAAATACCGTCAGATTGCACGTGCAATGGGGGCAGATGTGGCTCATGCCACGCTGGAACAGGCGCGAGAAGCGGCAATTCAAGCCGTAGAGGCACTGAATCGTGATGTGGGGATTCCCGCTTCGCTAAAAGAAGTTGGCGTGCGTGAGGAAGATATCGCAGAGCTGGCGCAGGCCGCGTTTGACGACGTTTGTACCGGAGGGAATCCGCGCCAGGCGAAAATCGCAGAGATCGAGGCGCTGTATCTGGCGGCAATGTGAAGGTTTGTATGCTGAGGTAAGTGAAGGCTTAAGTGAAATATTTCGGACGCCAATTAGCTCATGCACTTCCATAAGACATATGTGCAGGCGTCCGATAAGAGGCCGCCAGCGCGCGGCCTCTTAACTCGCGCGCTTTTATCCGAGATGCCATTTTCGCTCCGGTTTGGTATCGCCCATCCGGGGCGCCCCAAACTCCGCCGAGACATCCCTGTCTCGGCGGCTCGTCCTGCCAAGGCCTAAGCAAAAAGCATCTTGGTGTTATAGGCGGAAGAAACCTTTCACCTATATTTCAAAATTAAGCCTCTCGCTTAAACATCCCCGCGATTTGGAAACAGCTGAAAGAGCTAAACAGCATCTCAATACCAACAATAGTGGTGACCAGTGTGACTGACATGGCTGGCCCGGCGGTGATAAACATGGCGGCAATCGCCAAGTCTAAAACCCCAATGATGATTTGTAGCCATCCTCCGCTAACGCCACGCAGTTTGTAACCAGCGCTCAAACGAATAATACCGCCGAGGGCAAAGAGGGTCGCTAAGATCACCGACATGGTGAAAATCCCCACCATCGGATTAGTGATAAATACGTAGCCCATAATGATGTATGCGACGCCCATCAGAATGCCCGCCACCATCGGCCAGAAATTACGCGTGCGGTTGGCAATCATCCCGATAATCAAACCTATACCGCTGAGCATAAACAGCGTGCCCACAATGGCGCTTAATGCTGCGCCGGAAGCAAAGGGGTTAATTAGGCAGAAAATCCCGCCCAAGAGCAGCAGAAAGGAGATGACTAACAGCAAGGTACGCTGCTTTTTAAGAAAGTTTCCGTCCAAACCGAGCAAACTTTTACGATCGATATTTAACATGATGACTCTCCATTTTCGAGGTTGCGTTCGGTAGTTAAATCTCTGGCTTATTATAGTCATACGACAAGTGTGCTATGGGCGCAAAGAATGTCGGAAATCGGTCTAATTAAAGATGGAAAGCAATGCTGCCAGTGGTAGGGAATGTAAAAAGAAAAAAGCCACCGCTGGCGGTGGCTTAGTGCAGGTGTTACTTCAAAACTAAATTTATACGTGGGCTAGCTGATTGTGCTCTTCACGGTGTCCTGGCATGCGGATGGTTGCGGACAGTACCAGTGAAATCACCAGCAGAGTCATAATCACCGAGAAGGTCACGATGAAGCCGCCGAACATTGACGCGATGATAGAACCAATGATGCTGCCGATACCGAAGCCCAGATACAGCAGGCCGTAGTTTTTAGTCAGGTTGTTTAAGCCAAAGAAGTCACTGACCAGCGATGGATATACGGTAATCGTGCCGCCGAAGCTGAATGCGATACAGGCAACGGAAGCAAAGAACAGACCTTCATTCAAAGGAACGAACAGCAGTGTCCCCATACCGATGAGGGAAATGACCTGAGCCAGAGAGATAACGCGAATACGTGCCATTTTGTCAGACAGAATGCCCAGCACCAAGCGGCCACTCAGGTTAGCAATGGCAATCACGGTTACGGCGCTGGCGGCGGTCATGGCAGGCAAATGAACCATGCCTTCACCGATATCTTTCGCCACACCAATCACATACAGGCCACTCATGCAGGCGGTCAGGAACATCAGTGCTAGCATCCAATATTGTGGCTGACGCACGGCTTCTGCCAGTGTGTAATCCTGCGCGGTGCTTTCACCTTGCGCATTCGATGCAGCAACTTCTTGTTTTGGCGCATCTTTCATCAGCATTGCCCCAGCCATCACCATCACCATGGCCAAGCCACCCCAAATCATGAAGGTGTTTTCCAAGCCATAAGTGGCCAGCAGGCTGGTATCGATATATTTGAAACCAAGGCTACCTAAACCGTAGGCACCAATAGCACAGGCTGAAATCATGCCTTTACGCTCTGGGAACCATTTTACGCAGTTAGAAAGCGTCATCAGGTAACCAGCACCATCGGCAAGGCCGACCAAGATACCGGCGCTGAGATACAGCATGATCAGGTTGTTAGAGTGCGCGGTTAAGAAGAACCCCAGCGCTAATACCACACCAGCGGCGATAGTGACGTTGCGTACGCCGAAACGGTCCTGCAATTTACCTGCAACGGAAGAGGCCACCGCAAGTGCGAGGCTCAGCAGACCAAAGGAAAAGGCCACGCGGCTGATGGGTTCATCTAATTTTTCGGACAGAGGGCCGTTGAACAGGCTCCAGGTATAAACGGAACCCAGAGCGAACTGAGTAATGATGGTGCCAACCAGCGTGAGCCAGCGGGTGCGATTGTAATTTTGCATGCCAGTCATATTCATGATGCTGCTCCAGATAAATATTTATTAACTGTGAGTATGTTAAGGCTATCTATAGGGCAGCGATCCATTCTGGGAATGAATAGCCTGAGTGCAGGAATGAAATGCATTAAAGCAGGAATGAATGAACGAAAAACGGGGTAAAAGAGGGTAATTTAGGGTGATCCACAATTGATGTGGATCACAATTTTCTCATATTAATTCACTGGGAGGGCCGTTTTAGAGCGGCGTTTCCACCAAAACTCCGGTGGAAAGGCAGAAGCATCCACTGATTATGTTAACGGGAATATTGACGGATTCACCGGCGATGAGCAGATGCGTCTCTGCGCCAACGGTAAATTCAAACTCTCCGCTAACCACGCGCGTGGTGTTACCTTGCATCTGCTTGCGTAGCTGGCTAAAAGCACCAGACTCAAACGTTAACTCAGCGGCAGGTTTGCCGTTGCTGATAACTCCGCTACGGCGGGTGATGCCCACGCCATATTCTTCAGCCGGAGTCTGTGCTTTGAATGTCTCCATGAAACCTATCCTTATTGTTGCGGTTTTTTGTTTCTATGTGAGTTGCTAAAAAAAGCAGGGCACAGCCTAACACTCTGGAGGAAAACAAGCATCAACGCTGGGGGAATTCGCGGGAATAAAGCGGATTCGGCGTGAATTTAATCAGATAATTCTCGCTAGGCGTATCACCGCTTGAAGCAGTGAAAATGCAGGCATACACTAGCGCGTCGATCGATTCCGAGATCGTCAGTCCCTGTCTGATTTTGACGAAAGCCGTTTTTAACGAACATTGTTTTAGTGAACATTGTTTTTAATGAATACCGTTTCTAAAAGTTCTGCCGCAGGTTTTTCTCCATCCGTCACAAAACACCTTAATTATGATTGTTAGACCCCAACAACATTGGTTTCGCCGCCTATTTGTGTGGCATGGCTCCGTGTTACCTAAAATTCTCTTCCGCTTAAGCTTAAATTTTGGTTTTGCCTGCATCGCTGTGGTTTGTTATCTGTGGCATGAAATGTTGGATGTGAATCTGACGTTGGCTCCGTTCAGCCTGCTGGGCGTTGCCATTGCGATCTTTCTCGGGTTTCGTAATAACGCCAGCTATGCGCGTTTTACCGAGGCGCGTCTGCTGTGGGGGAATTTGCTGATCACCGAACGTTCGCTGCTAAGGGAAGTGAAAAGCCTGATGCCGGATCCAGCAGAACAGGCACGCTATTTCACTTCGTTGCTGATTGCGTTCACCTACTGCTTAAAGCATCAGCTGCGTAAAACTGATATGCGTATTGATGTAGACCGGCTGCTGGTGCCATCGGAGCGTAATTCGGTGCTCAATAGTCACTCTCCTTGTAATACGCTGTTGTTGAAAATGGGGATGTGGTTAGGTGAACAGCGCCGATTGGGGCGGATTAGCGACATCAGTTTTCATTCGATAGACAGCAACTTGAATCATCTTTCTTCTATTCTTGGCGGCTGCGAACGTATCTCCAATACGCCGATCCCGTTTGCCTATAGCCTGATTGTGCATCGCACTGTGTATCTGTTCTGCGCGTTGCTGCCGTTTGCCTTGGTGTCGGATTTACACTATCTCACGCCGCTGGTGTCGGTATTTATTTCCTATACCTTCATCTCGTTGGATTCACTGGCTGAAGAACTGGAAGATCCCTTTGGTATGGCGCCAAACGATCTGCCGCTTAATGCGATTTCTGCCACGATAGAGATTAATCTGCGGGAAATGATTGAAGACGATGAGAAACCGATCCCGATGAAGCCGGATCATCATTGTTTGTTGAGTTGAGTTGAGTTGAGTTTACCCCCTCCCAGCCTCCCCCTTCTCAGGGGGAGGAGCCGATCGAGCGCTTGAATAATATCGAGAACAGGTCTGCTCCCTCCCCTGCGAGGGGGAGGGCTGGGGTGGGGGCATTTATTGAGAGGGGATCAAACCGGCGATCGATTCTGCCCCACGGCAAAAATATCGTAGAACGACAGTTCAGATTTTCGCTGCATAATGGCGCGTAGCTTCTGCTTGCGTGATTCATCTACCTGAGAGGATTGCAGAATGCTGTCGACCAGCGCGTCCGGCACCATTCGCGTGTTATACCATTCGCCGTTGAAGCATACGCGCAGATCCAGAACGTCGATATCGTCGTAGTGATAGCGTGGATTGACGTCAAAAAAGAAGAACAGGTTCAACCCCACAAACAGCAGCGTCATCACCCATGTTACGTCTGCCAGCGTTTCTGACTGCAACATCACCGCCAGCGTCGCCGCATAGGCCAGATACATACCCACGAATAGCCCAGGATGTTTTTTTATAAAGCTGATGCTAAAGCGCGGGCGATTATCACGGTGTTCGGCTTTATTCACCCTGTCGATTTCTTCTTTAAGGATGCGTTCAATTTCGCTCATGGTCGGTCACCTGTATTGATGTTACAGCTTGATAACATAATTCTATCATTTTTGTGTGGTTAATGGCGCTCAATGTGACTTCAGTCCAGCGGCCGTCATTAATAAACGGAATAGCATTGAGACACAGCCCAGCGCCAACACGCTTCCCGCCCAGATAGCCGCTAGCCACAGCATGCGTTTCCATAACGGAGAGCGGGGCGTTTGCGCTTCAATCGTTGTCATGTTTTACCTCATCTACTCAGTGATAGCCTTCGTCGGCGCTGATTTTTCCGCGAAAAACGTAATAGTTCCAGAAGGTGTAAACCAAAATAATTGGGATGATGAACAAGGCGCCAACCAGCATAAATCCGAGGCTTTGCGGCGGTGCTGCGGCCTGCCAGATGTTGATAGAAGGCGGTATGATATGCGGCCAGATGCTGATCCCCAGCCCGCTGAAGCCGAGGAAAACCAGCAATAGGGTCATCACAAACGGCAAGTAGTGATCGCCGTAGCGTGTTCCGCGCCAAATCACTCCGGCGCACACGAGCGTCAGCACGGGAACCGGTAAAAGGAACACGATGTTTGGCCAGCTAAACCAACGCTCGGCAATGTCGCCGTGCGCCAGCGGAGTCCAAATGCTGATGATGGCAATAATAATCAGCAGAGCCAGCAGTAAAGGGCGCGTAATGCGATACATTTTATTTTGCAGATGATGGCTGGTTTTCATGATGAGCCACGTGCTGCCCAGCAGCGCATAGGCGCACATCAGGCCGATACCGCAGAACAGGTTAAACGGGGTAAGCCAATCAAATGCCCCCCCGACAAAGGTTCGCTCCGACACGGGAAAACCGTTAATCACGGCGCCGACTACGATACCTTGCATAAACGTGGCGCAGCCTGAGCCAACGATAAAAGCCTTGTCCCAGAACCCGCGATGATTAGGCAGCGCTTTGAAGCGAAACTCAAAGGCAACGCCGCGGAAAATCAGCGCGATCAGCATCAGCGTGAGAGGAATCGATAACGCATCAACAATCACCGCGTAGGCTAGAGGAAAGGCGCCAAACAGCGCCGCGCCGCCGAGCACTAGCCACGTTTCGTTGCCGTCCCACACGGGGGCGACGGTGTTGACCATCATGTCGCGCTCTTGCATATCACGGGTGACGGGCAGCAACATGCCAATGCCTAAATCGAAGCCATCCATCACGATATACATCAGGGTGGCGAAAATAATGATGGCGAACCAAATGAGCGGCAGATCGATACCCATTAGTGAGTCTCCTGCTGATGAGAGGGCTTAGCGGCAATGCGTCCGGCGGCGGTAGGTAACGCTTTGCTATGGGCTTCTGGAATAATCGGTTCAGGGCCTTTACGGATCAGCCGCATCATATAGGCATAACCCACGCCAAAAACCGCGCCGTAGACCACGAAGAATGTCAGCAAACTGATGCTCATATGCAGGTCGCCATGGGCAGATACGGCATCTTTAGTGCGCATCAGGCCATGCACAATCCACGGCTGGCGGCCCACTTCGGTGGTTATCCAACCCGCTAAAATGGCGATCAGTCCCGAAGGCCCCATCCAGAACACGAAATGCAGGAAAGGGCGCGATGTGTACAGACGCTGCCGATAACGTAGCCATAAACCGATAGCACCCAGCAAAATCATCAACATGCCGAGACCTGCCATAATGCGAAATGACCAGAACACCAGCGGCGAGTTTGGACGATCCTGTTTGGCAAATTCGGTTAATGCAGGTACTTGCTTATCAAGACTGTGCGTTAGGATCAGGCTGCCAAGATAGGGCACTTCCATTTTAAAGCGCGTTTCTTCGCGCTCCATGTCGGGCAGCCCGAACAGAATCAGCGGCGTTGCTTCGCCGGGTTTATTCTCCCAGTGACCTTCGATCGCGGCGATTTTTGCTGGCTGATATTTAAGGGTGTTGAGGCCGTGCATGTCGCCAATAAAGGCCTGAAGCGGGGCGACAATCAGTGCCATCCAGAGCGCCATTGAAAGCATTTTGCGCGTGGCAGGCGTGTCGTTTCCACGCAGTAGATGCCACGCCGCAGAAGCTCCGACAAAAAAAGCGCTGCTCAGGAAAGCGGCGGTGGTCATATGCAGCAGGCGATAGGGGAACGAAGGGTTGAAGATCACCGCTAGCCAATCAACCGGAACCACCTGACCGTTCACGATTTCATAGCCCTGTGGGGTATGCATCCAACTGTTGGACGCCAAGATCCAGAATGTCGACATCAGCGTGCCGAGCGCCACCATGCAGGTGGCAAAAAAGTGCAGCTCTTTGCCTACTTTGTTCCAGCCAAACAGCATGACGCCAAGAAATCCGGCTTCAAGGAAAAACGCGGTGAGCACTTCATAGGTGAGCAACGGGCCGGTAATACTGCCCGCAAATTGGGAGAATCCGCTCCAGTTGGTGCCAAACTGATAAGCCATCACTAAGCCGGAAACCACACCCATGCCGAAATTGACGGCGAACACTTTCGCCCAAAAGTGATAGAGCGTGCGGTAATCTGGGTTACGCGTTTTGAGCCATAAACCTTCTAGCACCGCCAAAAAGCTGGCTAGCCCGATAGTGATGGCAGGGAAAATAATGTGAAAGGATACCGTAAAAGCAAACTGGATCCTGGCGAGATGGAATGCGTCTAATCCGAACATGGACAGCCTCGTACTGACATAAAGTTCTGCGCGGTAAATTGCAGGCGTGAGAAACGGAGTGCCGGAGCGATCAGGGCCGGAACGATGAAAGGGATCTTACGGGCTGTAAAATAGATATGACAGAAACAGAAATGTTGTTTTAATGTATAACAGTTTGATTTGGATCATGGCGACGACACCCTATCGGAGAGCGCAGTGGCAAAATATGAAGACTTGGTAAAACGCATTCGCGGGCAGATCACCGCTGAAATTTGGCAAGTTGGCGATAAGCTGCCGTCGCTGCGTGAGCAGGTTTTGCACTCTGGTTTGAGCCTGATGACGGTGATGCACGCCTACCAAATTCTAGAGAGCCAAGGGTGGATCGTTTCCCGTCCTCAGTCGGGCTATTATGTTGCGCCTCAGGCGAAGTTTTTAGCCCCATCGCCTACGCATGAACCCGTGCAGCGTGCCGAAGAAGTTGGCATCAACGCGTTTATTTTCGATGTATTGCAAGCCAGCCGCGATCCCGCCATTGTGCCGTTTGGCTCTGCGTATCCCGATCCCACGCTGTTTCCTCGCCAACAAATTAGTAAATCGTTGACCACGGTGGCGCGGGCGATGACCACGCTAAGCGCCACGGATAATTTGCCGCCGGGCAATGAGGATCTGCGTAAGATCCTCGCGAAACGCTATGCCATGCAGGGCATTCGCATTGATCCTGAGGAGATCGTTATTACCGCGGGCGCATTAGAATCGCTGAACCTGAGTTTACAGGCCGTTACGCAGCCGGGCGACTGGGTAATTGTAGAAAATCCGTGTTTTTACGGTGCATTGCAGGCGCTGGAACGCCTGCGGCTAAAGGCTCTTTCAATTGCGGCACATCCCGAATTCGGCATTGATTTAGCGGCGTTAGAAGAGGCGCTAAAGACTTATCCGGTACGCGCGTGTTGGTTAATGACCAATATCCAAAACCCGTTAGGCTGCACGCTTTCGGTTGAGAAAAAACAGCAGCTGGTGGCGCTCTTACAGCGGCATAACGTGTATTTGATTGAAGACGACGTTTATGGCGAGCTGTATGCCGGCGGCGAAAAACCGCTTCCGGCCAAAGCCTTTGATGAGACGGGAATGACCATGCATTGCTCTTCGTTCTCGAAAAGCTTAGTGGCCGGATTTCGTGTTGGCTGGGTGGCGGCGGGAAATATGGCGAGAAAAATCCAGCAGTTGCAGCTAATGAGCACGCTTTCGACCAGCGCACCGATGCAGCTGGCGCTGGCAAACTATTTAGCCACTCGCAGTTATGACAGTCATTTGCGGCGTCTGCGCCGAGTGATGGAGCAGCGAAAATATGCGGCATGGCAGTCACTTCGCGCACATCTTCCGCAGGGCGTGAATATTAATTATTCACACGGCGGCTATTTTCTGTGGGTCGAGCTACCTATCAATGTGAATGCGACCGAGCTATACCATCGAGCGCTGAATGAAAGGATTAGCATCGCCCCCGGCCAGATGTTTTCTGCCAGCAATCAGTACACCAACTATTTTCGCTTTAATGTCTCTCATGAATGGACAGACAAAAGCGAAAAAGCGGTGCAAAAACTGGCGGTTATCGTGCGTGAAATGATGGGGATAGCTGATTAAGCGGCAGTTTTTCTATCACGTATTTCTAGAATTAGCTCGATGAGTGCTTTGAGTTCGGCAGGCGGATGACGGCGGCCGGGATAATAGAGCCTTAGCCCATCAAAATAGGGACACCACTCATCGAGAACGCTGACTCATTTTCCACTGGCGAGATCTTCACTGATGAGCCATTCAGAAATAAAGGCCAAGCCAATGCCACTGCGTGCAGCCTGATGGATGGCGCGCATTTCGCTTAGCACAATACGCGTGGGTATGTTAACGGCCAATTTTTGCTGATGACGTTCTCATCCCCAATGATAAATGCCGCCGTGTGACATTCTCATCCCTACACCATGATGGTTTTTAAGAACGCTGAGTGTTGTTTTATTTAATTGTAAATTTATATATAAAAATGGTTTTTATTTCATGGTGTTTTAATATAATGAAGTTATTAAATTTAAAGCTACGCATTACTTAATTTAATTTAAAATAAAATGTTATTTAGTTTTTTTTAATTCAAAATTAAATAAAGCTTAATTTCATTTGACTATACTTAGAATTTAGCAGGACTTAATCTGTATTGAGTCAATTAAAACAATTGGTTAGCTGATTTTTTCCTTCCTGATTCATATCTCGTTTATTTTAAACATGACATTTTAAAAAAAATCACTAACATGCTTTCTGCGGTGTGAGACGAATTTTTTTTTGATTAAAAAAATCAATGTTTGTACTCAGTACGCTAGCTTTTTGCCCCAAAACATCCAAATGAGTGGATGTCATATCTATAGATTAAGGAAAAATTCATGAGCTTAAATAAGTCTGTTTTGTGTCTTGCGCTTTCTCTCGCTGCTTTCAGCCAATGTTCTATGGCAAAAGATGGAACCATTAACTTTACTGGTTCTATTGTTGAAAGCCCGTGTGTGGTTAGCCGCGATACTCAATATCAAGATGTTAACTTGGGTGAGGTACAATCATCTACCTTTGTGCAAGCAAAAGATACCTCAGCATTTAAAGACTTCAATATTGATTTGGAAGAGTGCAACACAACAACATTGAAAAATGCCAACGTGACTTTCCGCGGTACCTCCGATGATATTGATACTGATTTGTTGGCGGTCGGTGGTGAAGCTGGTGCAGCAAAAGGCGTAGGTATTGAAATTACCGATCAGTCTGGAGCTATCGTGTCTATGAATAAGGCAAGCAGCGATATGAGTCTGGTCAATGGTCAAAACATTTTGTATTTTAAAGCTCGTTATAAAGCAACTAAGGTGCCTGTTGTCTCTGGTCATGCCAATGCTCAGGCTGATTTCCAAATAGCTTATAAATAAGTATGAATTTAACCGGTGTCATTAATTAATGATGCCGGGAATCCAGAGAGACTATTATGAAAATTAATAAATTAGTAGCAGCTATTTCATTAATAGCTGCTTCACATTCCGTATTTGCTGCTGGTGGCATATCTTTAGGTGCCACTCGTGTAGTTTACAATGCCAATAATAAAGAAGCTTCCCTTACCGTAAATAATAAAAATACGGAGCAGTATTTTTTGGTTCAATCTTGGGTTGATGACAAAAATGGTAATAAGAAAGTACCTTTTGCCATTACGCCGCCGCTGTTCAGATTGAATGCTAAAAATGAAAACATGCTTCGCATTGTAAAAACAGCAGGTGAGGTGCCCTCAGACCGTGAATCCGTCTATTGGGTGAATGTAAAATCTATTCCACCAATGCCTGCAGAAAATGGGCCTCAGAACGTATTACAGCTGGCTATTACGACCCGCATAAAAATGTTCTATCGTCCCTCTGGATTAGTTGGAAAAGCGGAAGATGCGCCAGCACAGCTACAGTGGGTACATCAGGGCAATGAATTAATTGTTAAAAATCCGTCTGCTTATTCTGTGAGCCTCGGTGAGGTGAAAATTGCAGGTAAAGATATACCTGGCGTAAATTTGGTTTTACCTAAAGATGAAGCCCATTACACCCTGCCTGCAGGTAGTGGGGGTATCGGCAATGTAACCTATCGCGCAATTACCGATTTCGGCGGACTAACCAATCCGATCACATCAGAAATCCATTAATTGTCGGTAGTCACTGATTTCGCTGGCAGAGAGAAAAATGCAAGCAGTAAAAATATCTAAAAAGAGCGAGCCCGTATCGAACTGCCCTTTATTAATGGAACTAAATAGATATTTTAAGCCGAGCGCAGTAGCACTCATTTTTTTATCTTCAAATTGTTTTGCTGACTCAAGTTTTAACCCAGCCTTTTTGGAAAAAATGGGTGGTGATGGTACTGCTATTGATCTATCTGTTTTCTCGTCCCCTACTGGTGGTCAATTACCAGGAAAATACATCGTTGATATTTATATCAATGATGAACTTGCGGATCATCGAGAAGTTGAGTTTATTGCCGATAAAAGTACTTCAGGCAAAGATAAGAATGGAACGAAGAATAATGAAGAAATAACGGGGTTAATTCCTTGTCTTACACTAGAAGACTTAAAAGGATATGGTCTAAGAACGGATGCTATCGAGGCCTTTAACAAAAACAGTGAAGATAAATCTGCTGCTGAACAGGTTGATAACGCAAAAGCTAAAGTAAATAGCCCAGCGGTCGAAGGTGCTTGCACCAATATTCTGCAGTCAATACCTGCAGCAAAAGCGGATTTCGATTTTAATAAGCAGAGGCTAAACCTGAGTATTCCTCAGGCGCTTATGTCCCACTCCGCTAGGGGATATGTCGATCCTAAGTTTTGGGATGATGGTATTACAGTTGCTCTGATTGATTATAATTTCACTGGTGCGAATGGAACGAGTAGTGGAGATAATTCCAAGGATGATAGCTATTATCTGAACTTACGAAGCGGACTGAATTTAGGGGCTTGGCGTTTACGTAACTATTCTGCCTGGAATGATAATAATGGTGTTCGTGAATGGCAGAATATCAATACTTATTTGCAACGTAGTATTATTTCTATTAAATCCCAGTTAATTTTAGGGGATAATTACTCTTCAGCGGATATTTTTGATAGCTCGCAATTTCGGGGTATTCAAATTGCATCTGATGACGATATGTTACCGGATAGTCAGCAAGGTTTTGCGCCTATTGTTCGTGGTATCGCGAAGACCAATGCGCAGGTCACAATTACTCAGAATGGATACACCATATACCAGAGTTATGTTTCACCTGGCGCATTTGAGATTAATGACCTTTATCCGAGTGCGGGTAGCGGCGACTTAACCGTAGTGATTAAAGAGCAGGATGGTAGCCAGCAGACTTTCATACAGCCTTATGCGTCGGTACCGATGCTGCAGCGTGAAGGTCACACAAAATACAGTCTGACCGCTGGCCAATATCGGAGTGGTTATAGCCAATCTAAGCCTAATTTTGGTCAGTTTACGCTGATACAAGGTTTGAGCCATGGGGCAACAGTTTATGGCGGTGTGCAGGCCAGTGAAAATTATATGGCTGCCGCAGCAGGGATTGGGCAAAACTTGGGAGATTTGGGGGCCGTCTCTATCGATATTACGCAGGCAAAAACCGATTTGACAGATTCAGGCGTCTCCAAAGGACAGTCATACCGATTTTTGTATGCAAAAACTTTTGCTGATAGCGGCACCGATCTGCGTTTGATGGGATATCGCTATTCAACCAGTGGTTTCTATACTTTGCAGGAGTCAGTCGACCTTAACGATGATGACAACACCTTGTCAGAGTACGATGTTCGCACTCACAAGCGCAGCCGTGTTGAAGGTTCTATTAACCAAACATTACCAGAAAATTGGGGGTCTTTATTTTTTTCCGCCAGCGTACAAGATTATTGGGACGACTCGGCGAAAGAGCAGACTTTGCAATGGGGTTATAACAATGACTGGAAGGGCATTTCTTATAACATTGCGGTTAGTGACAACTATATAACAGAAGAAGAACGAGACAGGCAGTTTTCGCTAAACGTATCGATTCCATTGGATAAATGGCTGTCGTCTGCATCGGTAAGCTATAACAGCACCAGTGATAGTGATGGCAGAGTCCAACGGCAGACCAGTCTAAGCGGTACGTTGCTTGAGGATCGCAACCTTACTTATAACATTAGCCAAGGGGTTGGCAATCAGGGGCAGGGTTATAGCGGCAATACCTCGCTGAGCTATCAGGGCAAATACGGTAACTCAAACGTGGGTTACAGCTATACCAAAGATTCGCGCCGTCTTAATTACGGTTTGCAGGGCGGAATTATTACCCATAGTGATGGGATAACCTTTTCCGAGCCGCTTGGGGAGACCGTCGCTTTGGTTGCCGCGCCTGGTGCGGGGGATACTAAAGTTAAGAATAAAAACGGCGTCAGAACAGATGATGAAGGTTATGCCGTATTGCCTTATATCACAGCATATCGGCACAACAATGTCTCATTGGATACGACTAGTTTGGGTAAAAACGTCGAAATCGATGAAAGTGTTAGAGATGTTATCCCAACCCGAGGGGCTGTCGTTCGCGCCAAATTCACCACTCATGTGGGGTATCGCATGATGATGATGATGATGCGTCCTTCAGGTAAACCAGTGCCATTTGGCACAACTGTTTCTCTGTTAGACGCAACCAGTGCAGGGATTGTGGGTGAAGATGGTGAAGCTTATTTGAGTGGTTTACCAGCCAAAGGCTCACTTAAGGCGCAATGGGGCAAAGGAGCAGATGAGCACTGTATTGTTCATTATCAGGTTAATGAAAAGCAGGCTGCTGAAGAAACACTCATGACATTACAGGCGAAATGTTTGCCTGATTAACAATAGGTTTCTGTCTTTTAAAATTATTCACATCATCGTTAATGATATGAATAACAGTAAATTTGGCTATATATATATCACGCAAGGAAAGTAAGATATGAACAAAAAAGCGATTTATGCACTAACCGCTATTGCTCTGCAAAGTGTTATATTTCAATCAGCAAATGCAGAATCAACTGTAAGAATAACTAGCAATATCACTGCCTCACCTTGTACTGTTGACACTACAAGTTCAGATATAAATTTGGGGGTGATGACAGCGTCGTACCTTAATAATCCTAGTCTTAACCAAGCTTCGGATTACACGCTTCCACTTGTAATAAAACTTATTGGTTGCCCTGAGACTACTACATCGGTCAGCGCAACGTTCAGTGGTACTCCATCCACACAAAATAGCAGTTATTATAAAAACACGTCCGGCAACGCTGGTGATGCAGCTGCTATGGATGTTGAGTTTGACAGATATACAGAAGGTACTGGTGACCGTGAACTATTGAAAAATGGTTCAATGATACGAGACCTTGCCATTGAGAACGGTCAGGCATCGTTTGCTGTGGTTGCACGCATGATAAACTCTTCCGGCAGCACAACAATAGGAGCTGGTGATGTCAGTACGGCTATTTCAATAAACTTTTCTTATAAATAAAATAGCCAAAAGAGAAGGGTTATGAACACAAAAAGTATCGTATTCATTTTACTCTACTCTGCTGCTTTATTTAATTTCAATATTCCGCTGGCGGCTTTAGCAGAAAGTAACGGTGACAGTGAACTGAATATCAGTGGCAAAGTGGTAGCGCCTTCATGCACCATTGCTCCGGACACTGTGAATGGAAGTGTTGACCTCGGTGAGGTGCTAAGTGAACGCCTGCAGAGTGCGGGGAGTTTCTCAGCGTGGTCGCAGTTCTCACTGAATTTGACAGAGTGTCCAGCCACGACGACTGAAGTCGTCGTGTATTTCTCAGGGGGGCAGGATCCTGATTATCCGGTTTATTTTAAAAATACAGGCAGCAGTAAACATGTGGCTATTGAGGTTGCAGATGATACAGGCTCGCGCATAAGCAATGGTTCGGTGCGTAATATGGCCGTAGATTCACAGCAGCAGGCTAAAATGGTTCTAAAAGGTAGGATGATATCACCTCAGGGCAAAGCCATTTCCGGTAGCGTCTCGAGCTTAATGGAGTTGGCCTTTGGTTACAAGTAGTTAAGTTGCAGGGTAAATTATGATGTCTTATATTTACCTGGCAGAGTTCAGATTAAATATTTCTAATTACTTTAGATATGATGTTTGTTATTACGTAGATAAATATTAGGTCACCATTAAGTAACGGGGCGATGATAGTGGGTAAAGTGACTATCATCGAAGGTATCATTTTCATAGAACATTTTAGTGTGAAAATGAATGAAATACCTCTCTTGTAAAGTAAATGAATAAACGCTGGAGTTATGAAAAAATACATTAGTTTTCTATTGGCAAGTTCACTGACTCTGGCACCAGTTTTAGTCATGGCCGATGTACAGATAGGTAGCACTAGAGTTATTTATAACTCTAGTGCTAATGAAGCTGCATTGCCCATAAAAAATACCGATGCAGCGAATATATATCTTGTTCAGTCCTGGGTGGAACCAAATGCAGGTAGCAAACCATCGTTTATTATCATCCCTCCATTGTTTCGCTTAGAGGGTAATGAGGAGCATTCTTTAAGAATTATTAAAACTCGTGATGATTTACCTAAGGATCGGGAGTCTCAATTTTGGTTAGATATTAAATCTATTCCAAGTACTGATAACAAAACTACTAAAGATAGCTTGCAGTTAATTGTTAAATCTCGATTAAAATTATTCTATCGGCCGGAAAATTTAGCAGGCAGTCCAGATGAGGCTTATAAAAAAATCATTTTTAACGCAGATGGTTCTGAAATTAAAGTGACCAACCCTACAGGTTTTTATATTACCTTCTACAAATTTAAGGTAAATGATAGGGATATAAAAGAAGCGACAATGGTGGCTCCGAAAAGCTCTGTAACGTTCAGCCTACCAAAAGATGAAGATAATACTAGGATTGTAACGTGGCAGGCTATCACGGATTCAGGTAGCCCGACGACGGTCGAGAAAAAAATACTCTAAACAGGGAGCTGATATTTTGAAATCAAGATATTTTTTATTCACCTCAGCCGTGCTGCTCACATCAGTATTATCTGTTAAAGCATCCTATGCGCAGGGTAATGAGGCAACGTGTAAGTTCGATTCTGGATATGCAATGAACATATCCACCCTTGCTTTGGCGCCTGTTATCAATATCCGTGCGGGTATGCCGGTTAAGACTCTTTTATGGGATTCGGGCTGGCTCAATGGGGGATCTACAGCAATAACGTGCGGGCTTGCTGGCGACAGTAGCAAGACTTTTTCCGTGCAAGGTGGATATATGAACAATATGACGTTGTCTGCCGTTGGAGACTCTATTTATGATACCGGAATTCCTGGTATCGGGGTGAAAGTATTCTATTCTAACAGTCATGAAGTATCATCAGACAGGGTGTTAGAATACCCACGGAAAAGCCAATCAGTCATGATACAGGGTGATCAAAAGCAATATTCCCCTGCTTCGGAATATAAAATTCAGTTTTGGAGCACGGGTAACTATGCCAGTGGTAGCACTGTGTTCCCAAATCCATTGGCTAGTACCCAATATGGTGATCTGGTGACCAACCAGGTTTCATTAAGTAATACCCGTTTTGTGGTTAATTTAGTCGGGTGTACGGTTCAATCTTCAGTCAATGTCGATCTTGGTAATGTAAATGACACTACTTTTACTGGTGTTGGGTCAGCCAGTGCCTGGAGTCATTTTAAGATCCCACTAAATTGTTATGCAGGCACCAAAATATCCACAACGATTGATGCAACCCAGGATCCTGCAAATGTAGCAGGAGTGATTCAATTACTTACACAAGATAACAGCGCAACAGGGTTGGGGGTGCAGCTGAGTTATGCAGAAGGCGCTGCCGTAGTGTTTGGTGAGAAATCGTTATTCAAGGAGTCATCATCAACCACTGAGAATATTGAACTGGCGACGCGTATGTATCAGACTCATGAAAAAGTGACCATGGGTAAGGTCAGTGCAGTGGCTTATTTGACGATGACATATGAGTAACCGCTTTTCCTGATATTCATATGAGGTGCATTTATGAATACTACTTCATTAATTATATTTAGATAAGAATTATAGTTCACAATAATATGAGTAAGGAAAAATTAATGGCATGTATGGTTTGTTTAATTAAATATAAATAACATTATATATTTCATTAATGAGATTTATATTATCTCTGAACTAACTTTTTAGATTATTTAAAAATTACCAGCTGATATAATAAACATCGGTAGGTTGTGTTTTTAGATTAATCATAGTTGCCGTGTGTGATTATAAAAATCAACGCGATAAATTATTTTAAAGCTATTCTTTAGAATAGCGGTATCCGGTGGCTAGGTTGTCACTTGTACAAAATAATAACGGTTATAGCGTATTAATAAAGGACTAGGATTTATGAATTTTTCAATGAAAAAAATCTCTGCGCAGGTATTGCTTTGTTTATCTATCGCTGCAATGTCCAGTCATGTTATGGCGGCAGATGCCACTATCAATATATCTGGGCAAGTGGTTTCAGAAGGTTGTTCAATAGCTGCAAGTAGTCTCAATGTTGTGCTTCCTGATATTGACGCAAATACACTTGCAACAACGGGAAGCACTTCAGAGTATGAGCCTTTTAAAATTGATTTTACAGACTGTTCTCGTGGTATCGCACAAGTAGCAATCTCGTATACGGCGACTGGAGGGGATAATAGTGACGCTGGTATGGATACGTATTGGGCTAATATCGGTACAGCAAAAAATGTGAATGCTGAAATCCGTGATACAGGTACTGGAGGGGCAGACAAACCAGCGCAACCGAATTCGACGGGTAGTATCGTAGATATTTCTCCTGCTACAAATTCAGCATCAGAGAATTTTAAGGTAAGGATACGCAATAATGGAGTGGGCGCAGCGACTACAGGTACGGTCGTCGTGAATTTTACAATGGTATTTACTTATGTCTAAATTATTTTTTCTTTTTAACAACGTAGTAGTTAACAAAAAATTTAATTTGCGTTGACTGTTATCACTGGGCACGATCTTTATCATTTATGTAGAGTAAAGATCGTCCCGGAAATTATAGATCTCATTTACTCAGAGTTTGATTAGCTATTTTAAATTATTTTACCCATGCTTATCCTTGGGTGCGATACAGAAACTGTATGATTTCCATTTCATATGATATGGGAGCTTTTACAATTAAAGCTATGCACGTAAACTTCCTTGATATTTGAAGCATAATTTCTGGTTCAAACCCATTGGGACCTAACATGTAGGATAAGCAACATTCTGTTGTAAATACTGGGGCTTGCTGAATCTTGAGGCTCATCAGGCGCGGGATTGAAATTCTGCTTAGATGCCAGCCAGATAGGTTTAAGTAAGCCAACTTATCGTCACAAACGCAGTGTTGAAAATACGATAATTTCATTCCCCTGTTAAGCTATACCAGCCCCTGTTCTGTTATCTCTGTAAGCAAAATTTGTTCGGAATGATGCTCCATGCGGATAAAGAAAACCATGTCACCACTAACCAATGCAGGCTTGCCATTCCTCATATCTAAATAAGTATGAAAAGGAAGAGCGATAGGTAACAACCCCCAAAGGCGTTTGAACAACGGCTTTGCCGTTGGCCCGTAGGATGAGCCGCCAGCGGCGAATAATCGAACGGAGTTCGATGAAGAGTCCGTATGCTAGAAAGCAAAAAACCAGCCCGTAGGCTGGTTTCTTTAAATAGTGGTGCCCGGACTCGGACTAACGCCGAAGGCGTTTGAACAACGGCTTTGCCGTTGGCCCGCAGGGTGAGCCGCCAGCGGCGAATAATCGAACGGAGTTCGATGAAGAGTCCGTATGTCAGAAAGCAAAAAACCAGCCCGTAGGCTGGTTTCTTTAAATAGTGGTGCCCGGACTCGGAATCGAACCAAGGACACGGGGATTTTCAATCCCCTGCTCTACCGACTGAGCTATCCGGGCAACGAGGCGTATTAAACTGGATCTGCGGCTTGGCGTCAACGTAATTTCTTCATTCCTTTGTTTAGTTGCCTAATGTTTGGGCATTTTGGTTTTTTTGCATGAAATTTATGCTGCCTTGAAGACGTTGCCGTTCTTTCTTCAAGAGAGATTCGTCGATACGGCTCAAATTTGCTGGCGTTGACCTATCACTTCTTAATCAGACGCCTTATCAATGTTTGCTAGTTCTATTATTAAGATCACATAATATTACAAATATCACTCTTAGATGTGACACGAGAGTTGTTGTCGATAGGTTTAAAAATACAATGTCAATTTTAGCTCATAAATTGCTTTTAATAGATTTTATTTAGAGTGGGTTTATTTATTGTATATCTGATTTTTATATTTCACTAGTTTGTGATTTGTTGTTGGTGATTTTAAATAGTTCATATTAAACATATGGTTATTAATTAAATTTTAATTAAATCCTGAATGAATATTAATCTATTGTAATGAAGGTTAAACAGCATTCATTTGATGTAAACTATTTTTTCCTTGAAACGTTATTGGTGTTTTACAGCGAGTGCGTTTAATTTCTGTGTATTGACATAATTCATGCTGAATATATAACTTAAGCACTGTGATTGAGAGGTTATCCAATTTTGATGGATTAGCCTTATAACCGAATAATATAAATTAAAGCAGGTATATTAATTATGAAACGTATTCTTACTGCAACCGCACTTTCTCTTGCCATGATGTCTACTTTTACTTGGGCTGCTGATGGCGCAACCACTGCTCCAGCGGCAACGACCACCGTCAGCGCGAATGTGCTTACTGCCCAGCAGGCCAAAGAAGTTGCTAAGGTAGCTCAACAGGGCTTTAACGCCATGCGTGATGTGCAATATGCTCGCGTCTCTTTATTCCGCGGATACCCAGATGTGGCGCAAAAATTAGTCGATCAGGCGCAAACCCTATTATCTGATGACAGCACCAACTGGAAAGATTTTATTAAGGCCGATAAGAAAACTCCGCTGACTGGTGATAACTACGTAGTTATTAATGCTTCTATTTCTTTGGCTGAGGATTTTGTGGCAACGCCTGAAAAACAAAAAGCCATTGATAGCGCTAATGCTAAATTCAAGAAAGGTGATCACAAAGGCGCAATGGAAGAACTGCGTTTGGCTGGCGTTGGTGTAACGGAAACTCAATATCTGATGCCGCTGAAACAAACCCAGCAGGCAGTTAAGAAAGCACAACAGCTGCTGAAAGAAGGTAAATACTATGAAGCGAACTTGGCTCTGAAAGGGGCTGAAGAGGGGATTATTACCGACAGCGTTTCTTTAGTGGGTGCCAATTAATCTCTCGATGAGTTAATTAACACTTTCTATTTCCTACCTTCGATAAACCACCCTTTGGGGTGGTTTATTCATCGATATTGTAATAAATACTCAGCTTTAGCCTAAGGCACCATTTCGGCGGCAGCGCGCAATTTGCAGAATATCTTCGGCTAAGCGACGTGCAGTTTCCACATCTTGCAGTTGGCGTTTTACCAGCAAACGGCTTAAGCAGCCTTCCAAAACTAGCTCCATCTGATGAGCGACCATTTCAGGATCGTCCATGTCGATGTCTTGCAACAGAGCAAGCGTGAACTCGTAAGAGGCGGTTTTCTGCTGCTCGGCAAGCAGGTGGATTGGATGATCGTCTTCAGGGAAAAAACTGCAGGCGGCGATAAACAGGCAGCCGGGATAGCGCTGTTGCTGCACATACTCGGCCAACACGTGGTAACGCGCCAAGATTTTATCCCGAGCTGAAAGGGTTTCATCCAGCAGCAGCTGGCGGCGCCATGTGTCTATCTGCTGTGCGTGGTAGCGCAGACTGTCATAAAGCAGGGCTTCACGATCCGGCCAAAAACGAATTAGCTCTTCCTTTGAAATATCGAGCTGGGGAGCCAGCTTATCCAAGGTCGTGGTTGCTAGTCCTTGTTGTTCCAGCAGGCCAAGTACCTGGCTGAGCACGAGTTCTCGTTGCACGTGATCCTCCTGTCTTATGTGCGGATCTTTCACGATCGGATCCTCAGTGTCGTTGATGGTTAGCGATTGTGCAAATGCGCTGTGAATTCCTTTGCGTTCATAAAACCGGTGACGCGCAGTTGTGGTTGTTCTTGTGCCTGCGCGTTGTAGAACAAAATGGTTGGCAGGCCTAATACGTTTAAATGCTTGAGCAGCGCGGCATGTTCCGCGCTGTTTGCCGTGACGTCAGCCTGTAACAGCACGGTATCCGCAAGTTGCTGACGTACCGTTGGATCACTGAAGGTGTATTTTTCAAACTCTTTGCAGGCCACACACCAGTCAGCATACAGGTCTAACATAACAGGTTTGTTCTCTGCTTTAGCCTGTTGTAGGGCATGATCCAGCTCAGCAATGGTATTCACTTTTTGGAACGGCAGATGAGCAATGGTTGCTTGTGATGCATTTCCAAATGCCCAATCTTGCAATGGTCGTGAACAAACCAGCGCCAGACCTAGCATCACAATTTGCATGATGCGCGCTAGGCGATGAGAAGACTTCAGGCTCAGTGCGAACGCCCATCCGAAGAAGGCAACGCCTAACAGCGACCAGAGGCGTAATCCCCATTCGTCACCCAGAATACGCTCCAGTAAGAATACCGGCAGCGCGAGGATTACAAATCCAAACGCCTCTTTGACGTACTGCATCCATGGCCCGCTACGTGGTAACAGGCGGTTGCCGAAAGTGGTTACGAGGATCAGCGGGATGCCCATTCCCAGCGCATAAAGGTATAGCGTGCCGCCGCCAGCGGCCATATTACCGCTTTGTGCAATGTACAGCAGAATGGCGCTGAGCGGCGCGGTGGTGCAGGGTGAACATATTAGACCTGCCAGTGCGCCCATGACGAATACGCCAATCAGCGAACCGCTGCGTTGCTGGTTGCTCCAGAGCGTGAGGCGCGTCTGAACTGAAGAAGGTAGCTGTAAGGTAAACAGGCCAAACATCGACAGCGCCAGCAACACGAATAAAATCGATAGTCCAATCAATACATAGGGGTGCTGGAACGCGGCTTGGAACTGCAATCCAGCGGCGGCGACCACCATCCCCAGCAGCGTATAAGTCACCGCCATGCCTTGTACATAAACGAGCGACAATACAAAAATTCGGCGATAGCTTTGCTGGCGTTCCTGCCCAAGAATAATGGCAGATATCAGCGGATACATCGGCAAGATGCAGGGCGTAAAGGCAATGCCTATCCCAATGAGAAGCGCCCAAAGCGGCGAGAACGGCAGTGCAGGAGCTGACTCTGTGTTAGGCGCTGTATCTTGAACCGCATCGGTGATGGCTTGCGCATTAACGGAATCTAAGGGGATAGTTTTGGTTTCCGGCGGATAGCAAAAGCCCGCCTCAGCGCAGCCCTGATAGGTAACAACCAACGTGGCATTTTGAGCGGCGTTTTGTAGACGCAGATTGAGCGTTAGGTCGTTTTTAAAAATAGCCGTTTTGCCGTAAAACTCATCATGGTGATCGAGGCCTTCAGGCAGCGTAAACGGCGCGATTGTAGCCTGATGAGGCTCTATTTTTATCTGCTGGCGATAGAGGTAGTACCCCGGTTTGATTTGCCAGTTTAGGTCGAGCTTATGCTCTTGCTGCTTGAAATCGAATGTGAAAGCCTGATCGACCGGCACAAACTGCGTTTTGCTAGAGAATAGCGATGCCTGTGCCGGAAGCAGAGTACAGATAAACAGAAAAACTAGCGTAAAGAAGCGTTGAGCCATGACAGGTAATCTTTATCTCCCGCGTGAACCGGTAAAACTAAAAGTTCAGGGGTTTGGTATGGATGATGCTGTTTCAGAAAGCTAAGCAGAGCTTCCTGATGTGAGCGTTCGCTTTTCAAAATCATCTGGACTTCGTATTCCTGCTCCAGCTTGCCTTCCCAATAGTACATGGAAGATGCGCCGGGTAGCAGCGTGACGCAGGCCGCGAGTTTTTCACTCAATGCGAGCGAAGCCAACTGCTGAGCACAGGCTTCGTCGGGCGCCGTACACAGCACAACGATGGCATCGGTAACGTTATCGGGTAGTGGCTTTTCAGTCTCTGACATCTGATCTAAACCTCGCCGTGGATGATTTTGAATCAACACTATACCTTGTGTGAGTGAAAATTGTCAGCAACGCAGAAATAGCGTGATCAGAATAAGAAAAGGACGCCGAAGCGTCCTTTTTGTACTTAGCGCGAGAAAGGCTTAGAGCATAATGCTTCCCAGCACGAAGCCGAAGATAACAGACAGCGCCACGCCGATAGTGCCTGGGATGAAGAACGGATGGTTAAAGACCAGTTTACCGATACGAGTTGTACCGGTGTCATCCATCTGCACCGCCGCAACCAGAGTTGGGTAGGTAGGCAGAATGAACAGACCAGAAACCGCGGCGAAAGATGCGACTGCGGTCAGAGGAGAAACGTTCAGCGCCAGTGCCATTGGCATCAGGGCTTTCGCTGTTGCTGCCTGAGAATACAGCAGGGCAGATGCGAAGAAGAAGATAACCGCTAGCAGCCAAGGGTGAGACTGAATGACGGTACCCGCAGTTTCTTTGATCCAATCAAGGTTTGCCTGAACGAAAGTATCGCCCAACCAAGCCACACCCAGAATACAGATACATGCGCTCATACCTGCTTTGAAGGTGCTGGAATTCAGAATGCTGTCAGTTTCAACGCGGCACAGGATAGTGGTCAGCGTTGCGACGCTCAGCATGATGATCAGAATCGCGTTGGTGGTGTTCATCAGTGGTTTTTCAACCAAACCGAGGCTTGGGCTGTTGATAATTGCATAGCAAACGACGCATACAACGCCCAGCAGGAACAACCATACAGAGCTTTTGGCACGAGGTTTGATAACCACTTGCTTGTCGCCACGCAGTTCAATCAGGCCTTCAGCCAGACGTTTCTGGTAAACAGGATCGTCAGACAGTTTGGAGTCAAAGCACCAAGATACGATGAGTGACATCACCAATACAGCTAAGAAAGTGGATGGAATAACAACCATCAGCAGATGAATATAGCTGATGCCGTGGCCTTCCATCACAGAAGACATATAAACTACTGCGGCTGAAATTGGAGACGCAGTAATTGCAATCTGAGCAGAAACAACGGCGGTAGACAGTGGACGGCATGGCTTGATGCCTTGCTCTTTAGCCACTTCAGCGATAACTGGCAGTGCAGACAGAGAAATATTACCGGTACCTGCAAAGATGGTCAGAAAATAGGTCACAATCGGTGCAAGGATCGTGATGTATTTTGGATTCTTACGCAGAAGTTTTTCAGTTTGATGAACTAAATAATCCATACCACCGGCAACCTGCATTGCAGAGATTGCGGCGATAACGGCCATGATAATTGAAATAACGTCGAATGGAATATTGCCTGGCTTAACACCGATCATGGCAAGGACTAAAACCCCTAAACCACCGGCAAACCCTATTCCGATGCCCCCCAGTCTGGCACCTAAGAATATGGCGAGCAGTACGATCACCAGCTCCAAAACTAACATAGTGTTTCTCCTCAAGATGTAACGATAATATTCCTTTTGCCCTTGAAGCTGCCGCGTGGATTAAGCGTATATTCTGAGGCTCATACGCACGTAGGCGACTCAGAATTTCTTTACTCATCATTCACTGCAACACAATGACATCGGGTGTAATTCTTGTTTTAAGTATGTTGGTCGCAATAAAAAGGCACGGCTGACCATGGGGACAGACGTGCCTGATATCGACTAGCGAACTTTATTATTGTTCGCTTTCGTCAGTATAACGTTTTGCTTTATAAGCAGGGTGCATCAGGTTCTCTACAGAGAAGATGTCGTCCAGTTCCGCTTCGGTCAGCAGACCGCGTTCCAGAACAACTTCACGCACGTTTTTACCTGTTTCGGCACAGATTTTACCAACGATATCACCGTTGTGGTGGCCGATAAACGGATTCAGGTAAGTTACGATACCGATAGAGTTAAATACATAGCTTTCACAAACTTCTTTGTTTGCGGTAATGCCGTTGATGCATTTTTCCAGCAGGTTGTAGCAACCGTTAGTCAGGATAGAGATGGATTCAAACATCGCCTGACCAATTACCGGTTCCATAACGTTCAACTGCAGCTGGCCTGCTTCAGCAGCCATGGTGACGGTGGTGTCGTTACCGATGACTTTGAAGCACAGTTGGTTAACCACTTCAGGAACCACTGGGTTCACTTTAGCTGGCATGATTGAAGAACCAGCCTGCAGTTCTGGCAGGTTGATTTCGTTCAAACCGGTACGTGGACCAGAAGACAGCAAACGCAGGTCGTTACAGATTTTAGACAGTTTAACCGCCAGACGTTTCAGAGCACCGTGAACCATCACGTATGCGCCGCAGTCAGAGGTTGCTTCGATCAGGTCTTCTGCAACAGAGCATTGCAGGCCGCTAACTTCAGACAGTTTCTGCACCGCTAACTGAGAGTAACCTTCTGGCGTATTCAGACCAGTACCGATAGCGGTCGCGCCCAAGTTAACTTCCAGCAGCAGCTCAGAGGTGCGTTGCAGGTTCTTAACTTCTTCTTTCAGCAATACGCTGTAGGCTTTGAATTCCTGACCCAGAGTCATAGGTACGGCATCCTGCAGTTGGGTACGACCCATTTTCAGAATGTTTTCGAATTCTTTGGCTTTACGATCGAAGCCTTCGCGCAGCTGGTTGATTGCATCCAGCAGTTTCATGATGGAAGAGTACACCGCGATACGGAAACCGGTAGGGTAAGCATCGTTGGTAGACTGGCATTTATTCAGGTGATCGTTCGGGTTCAGGTATTGATATTCACCTTTCTGGTGACCCATCAGTTCCAGACCGATGTTTGCCAGAACTTCGTTGGTGTTCATATTAACGGAAGTACCTGCACCACCCTGATATACGTCTACAGGGAATTGATCCATGCATTTGCCGTTGTTCAATACTTCGTCACAAGCAAGAATAATAGTATCGGCAATTTTGCGCGGAATGGTGTGTAACTCTTTATTGGCGAGAGCAGCAGCTTTTTTTACCATAACCATGCCGCGAACAAATTCAGGGATATCGCTGATTTTGTTGTTGCTGATATAAAAGTTTTCAATTGCTCGCAGAGTGTGAACACCATAATAAGCGTCTGCTGGAACTTCACGGGTGCCTAACAGGTCTTCTTCAATACGAATGTTGTTTGACATAAGAACCTTCTTTAATTGATGCCGAATAGTAAACTTGCTAATGAATTTATATCGTTTAGATTTTCAAATTCGAAAGGATCATCCGTCCTCTCTGTTCTGTGGCTGATCATATGCTGCTGGCGTGGAAAAGCATGAACCCAGATCACTATATGGCGCTTCAAGTTTCAGGTGTTTACATATCTGTGATTACTCTCACAGATAAAGAAAATAACCCACAAGAGTTATAGGGTTGAAAACGTATAAAATGCCACCACTTGTCATATATAGACTGTTTTTAGACATATATGCTGTTAAATTTTAACTATCTCAGTTGTTCTTTAATGCAATACTTATCATTAGAAAGCACTGCAATTTAGGAGAAGGATGTTGCGCTGGTTACCGCTCATGTTGGTATTTCTGTTTGTTTATATAGAAATATCTATTTTTATTAAGGTCGCCGCAGTGCTTGGGGTTGCCCTGACATTGTTGCTCGTGGTCCTGACTTCTTGCCTCGGGGCTTCGCTCGTTCGTCATCAGGGAATGAAAACGCTGATGCAGATGCAGCAGAAGATGGCGATGGGGGAAAGTCCAGCCGCAGAAATGGTGAAAAGCGTTTCGTTGGTGATGGCGGGCTTTTTGCTCATCCTGCCCGGTTTTTTCACCGACTTTTTAGGCCTGCTGCTAATTTTGCCTCCGGTACAAAAGCATCTAACGCTTAAACTATTACCGTATTTCAGTTTTTCTCGCTCCGGCGGCAGTTTCGGTGGCGGTGATTTTGGTGGATCTCAAGGTGGGAACACCTTTGACGGTGAGTTTGAACGCAAAGACGAGAACCGTCCGCCGCTAGATAATCGTCTCGATCATAAAGACGATAGATACAAAGACGACAAATAAGCGTATTAGTGTTTCATTCTTAGCAAAGGCGTGGCACATTTCGGCCGCGCCTTTTCTTTTATTGGCTCTGCCTCGCAGAGGTTGAAGAAAAACACAAATTTTTTACTTATCCCCCCTTGAAGGGGTTGTTGGTTGCCCCAATCTGGTAACCACGAGTCCGAGAGCGGAGGGTGTTCCTCTGGCTTCGGCGTTCAACCCTAAACGATATGGACCTTCTCAAAGGAGAGCTATCAATGAATATTCGCCCATTGCATGACCGTGTAATCGTCAAGCGTAAAGAAGTCGAGTCCAAATCAGCTGGCGGCATCGTTCTGACCGGCTCCGCTGCAGGTAAATCTACCCGTGGCGAAATCGTCGCTGTCGGTAAAGGTCGCATTTTGGAAAATGGCGAAGTGAAGCCGCTGGACGTTAAAGTTGGCGACATCGTTATTTTCAACGATGGTTACGGCGTGAAAGCAGAGAAGATCGACAATGAAGAAGTGTTGATCATGTCCGAAAGCGACATCCTGGCTGTAGTCGAAGCGTAATAATCGCTTCTTTTGACAACGCATAATCTTCTTAACTGAATAAGTTTAAAGGAAAGAACAATGGCAGCTAAAGACGTAAAATTTGGTAGCGACGCACGTGTGAAAATGCTTCGCGGCGTGAACGTACTGGCAGACGCAGTGAAAGTGACCCTGGGCCCTAAAGGCCGCAACGTCGTTCTGGATAAATCTTTCGGTGCGCCGACCATCACTAAAGATGGCGTGTCTGTTGCTCGTGAAATCGAACTGGAAGACAAGTTCGAAAACATGGGTGCGCAGATGGTTAAAGAAGTTGCCTCTAAAGCGAACGACGCTGCAGGTGACGGTACTACCACCGCAACCGTACTGGCTCAGGCTATCGTTAACGAAGGTCTGAAAGCTGTTGCTGCTGGCATGAACCCAATGGATCTGAAACGCGGTATCGACAAAGCTGTCGTTGCTGCGGTTGAAGAACTGAAAAAACTGTCTGTGCCTTGCTCTGATTCCACTGCAATCGCTCAGGTAGGTACTATCTCTGCTAACTCCGACGAAACCGTGGGTAAACTGATCGCTGAAGCGATGGAAAAAGTTGGCAAAGAAGGCGTTATCACCGTTGAAGAAGGCACCGGTCTGCAAGACGAGCTGGACGTGGTTGAAGGTATGCAGTTCGATCGTGGCTACCTGTCTCCATACTTCATCAACAAGCCAGAAACGGGTTCTATCGAACTGGAAAGCCCGTTCATCCTGCTGGCTGACAAAAAAATCTCCAACATCCGCGAAATGCTGCCAGTGCTGGAAGCCGTTGCTAAAGCAGGTAAACCACTGCTGATTATCGCTGAAGACGTTGAAGGCGAAGCGTTGGCAACGTTGGTGGTTAACACCATGCGTGGCATCGTGAAAGTGGCTGCGGTTAAAGCTCCAGGCTTCGGCGACCGTCGTAAAGCTATGCTGCAAGACATCGCAACGCTGACTGGCGGTACCGTGATTTCTGAAGAAATCGGTATGGAACTGGAAAAAGCAACGCTGGAAGATCTGGGTCAGGCTAAACGTATCGTTATCAACAAAGACACCACTATCATCATCGATGGTATCGGTGACGAAGCTGCGATTCAGGGCCGTGTTGGTCAGATCCGTAAGCAGATCGAAGATGCAACTTCTGACTACGACCGTGAAAAACTGCAAGAGCGCGTAGCTAAACTGGCTGGCGGCGTTGCAGTTATCAAAGTTGGTGCTGCTACCGAAGTTGAAATGAAAGAGAAGAAAGCACGCGTAGAAGACGCCCTGCACGCAACTCGCGCAGCGGTAGAAGAAGGCGTGGTTGCTGGTGGTGGTGTTGCCCTGATCCGTGTTGCTGGCAAAATCGCTGGCCTGAAAGGCGCTAACGAAGACCAGAACGTGGGTATCAAAGTTGCGCTGCGCGCAATGGAAGCACCTCTGCGTCAGATCGTTATCAACGCCGGTGAAGAAGCCTCTGTTATCGCCAACAACGTGAAAGCGGGCGAAGGCAGCTACGGTTATAACGCTTACTCTGAAGAGTACGGCGATATGATCGAAATGGGTATCTTGGATCCAACCAAAGTAACTCGTTCTGCTCTGCAGTACGCAGCGTCTATCGCTGGGCTGATGATTACTACCGAATGCATGGTTACCGATCTGCGTGATGATAAAGCAGATATGGGTGCCGCTGGTGGTATGGGCGGAATGGGCGGCATGGGCGGCATGATGTAATTTCCTTTGTCGCTGAGGCCGTTGTGTTTTTGAATCGGCAACCAGTGACACGGGTTATGGCATAGCCATCCTAACGTTCTAAATAAAACCCTCGCTTCGGCGGGGGTTTTGTTTTTTTATAAGCGTAATTTCCTGATTCTGGTAATATTCGGACGTGACTTTCTACACATCAATGGGGAAGAAGATGCGGATTAAAGGTTTATTGGGCCTGACAGCAGTGATGCTGTTGGCTGGCTGTAGCTCGACGACGCAGCTGGACACCGCAGGTCAGCAAATTAAATTCACCGATACCAAGCCAGGCACTGAATGCCAGTTGTTGGGCGAAGTAACGGGTTCTCAAAGCAACTGGATGTCTGGTCAGGGCGGAGAGTCTAGCTCTATGCGCGGCGCAGCAAATGATTTACGTAATAAAGCCGCAGCCATGGGGGGCAACGTTATCTACGGCGCAGTGAGCCCAAGCGAGAACTTCTGGTCTAGCTTTGCACCGCTAGACAGCAAGATGAGCGGCCAAGTGTATAAATGCCCTAATTGATCGATGGGTGTTGAAACACAAAAAACCGAAGATAAATACTTCGGTTTTTTTATTGGCTGAAAAGTAAAACTAACAACCTAAAATCACTTCCCCGCGTGCTGCATTCAAGGTTATTTTTTGTCCTTCCTGCGCTTGTTTCAAGCTATCGCCCACGCCAACAATCATTGGAATACCCATAGCATTCGCTAAAATAGCGGCATGGGACAGGGCGTTGCCTTGGGTGAGTACGATGCCCAGAACCAAGCGGCGGTCGAGCATAATGGCATCTGAAGGCATCAGTTCACGCGCTAATATAATGGACGGTACGCTCGGGTTCTGTATTTCCTGGGTTTCGCCCGCCAGATGAAGCAACGTGCGCTGTAAAATATCCCGAATGTCTAATTCACGCGCTTGCAGGTATTCGTCGTCTAATTCTCGGTATGCATCCGCCATCTCGGTTAGCTCAGTCTGCCAAGCTGTTTCGGCGCTGCATAGCTGGCTCGCGATGCGGTTAAAAGCCGAGTTTTGCAGGTCGGGATCGTCGATGAGCATACTGTGTGCGCCGAAGATCCCCGCGTGCTGTTTGCCGAGTAGTTGGTTCGTGCGATCCGCAAGGCGATTAAGATCCTGCAACGTTTTAGCAATGGCTTGACGTAGCCGCTGCTGCTCGATCTCCACGCGATCCGACAAAATTGGATGATTGGGTACATCGATATCCTGTGTGGGCAGGACAAATGCGGGGGCGCTAACCTGCGTATCCATCACTGATTTGCCTTGTAGTGTTAGACCGCCGCTGATATCGGATGTAATAATTTCGCCAAAGTTTGTCTGCGCCAACTGTTGAAACGCTGCTAATGCTTCTTTTGCCTGCGTACCTTTGGCGACTAGGCGGATTTCATCGCCTTTCCGCACCTGTAATAACGCCAGTTGGTTAAGGCTGCGCGGATCGGCATGGCGATTTCCTTTTACGTCATCGATCTTATACAGCACCAGTTCGGCATCAAAAGAGGCTAAGGCGTTAGCGAGCTTAGCGGCGGGGCGGACGTGTAATCCATTTGGATTTAACACGTTCCAATTGACGCCCTGTTCGTCGCAAGATAGCGGAGCAGCCTGATTAGGCGCTGGGGCATGAGTGGGTTCTTGCTCACCGAGCTGGGCTTTTTTGGCTTGGAGCGCTGATTGAGCTTCGCGTTCGACAGCTTCTAGTGAAGCTCCCGCCGACGCCGCAACGACCGCGGCTAACGTGCCTTCGACGAGGGGGGCGGAACAAGCTTTAACGTGCGCGCTCATTTCAGGATCAAGCAGTTCCAGCGCCGTTTCAGCGCTGAGTAATGCACTGCCGAGATCCATCATAATCAACACGCCAGAGGGATCGAATACCTCTTCGATCGCCTGCATCACTTTAATCGCGTCAGTGCCTATCGGATGATCGGGATCGTCCACCCCAGCGGCAACAGCTAAGCGGCAGCCGTTCTGGATCATTTGGGCGGCGAGTTCTGCTACGCCATCAGCCAGTTTTGCGCTGTGAGATACTACAACGATGTTGACCATAATTTATTCCTAGTGCATTGAACGAAACGGCAGCTAGTGGGTGACGGCTGCTAAGGTTTGCATCATCAACCACGCAGAGGTTGCGCCCGGATCTTGATGGCCAATACTGCGCTCGCCCAAATAGCTGGCACGACCTTTACGGGCCTGCATGGTGATGGTGCTTTCCAATCCTTGGCGAGCTGCCTCAACGGCCAAATCTAGCGCCTGTGGCACCGGCAGATCTTTTTGGCTCGAGGCTTCAAGTGATGCCACGACAGGCCACCAAACGTCACACATAGTTTTGTCATTCGGTTCTGCTTTGCCGCGGCTAACCACGCCTTCCACGCCTTCTTTCAGCATTTGAGTGAGTTCGATAAGCGACAGACTTTGTTTGGCGGCGGTGCTTTGCGATGCACGAATAAAGAAGGTGCCGAATAGCGGGCCGCTGGCTCCTCCTACGCTGGAAAGTAGCGTCATGCCTGTGTTCTTCAGGATGAAACCAATGTCTTTATCGGCGAATGAAGGCAGCTTTTCGACGACTTTATTAAAGCCTCGGTTCATGTTTAGACCGTGGTCGGCGTCGCCGATTTCGGTATCGAGCTGGGTGAGAAAATCTTTCTGTTCGGCAAATACATCGCCGCAGCGCATGAGCCAGTTAACGATCTGTTGTTTAGTCAGTGACATATTACATTCCCCAACGTAAAGCCGGTGTATTGACGGGTGCATCCCAAAGAGACAGCGTTTCTTGGTCAACTTTTAGCAGCGTGATTGAAATACCCTGCATATCGAGTGAGGTGCAGTAAGAGCCGATTAATTTACGCTCGATAGTGAGGCCTAATTCTGCGCAGCAATGCTGAAGGCGATGGTAAACGCCGTACAGTTCTGAAAGCGGCGTTGCGCCTAGATTATTGACCAAAGCGATGACGCGATCGCCTTTTTGCAGCGGCTGTTTGGATTGCGTTTGTTCTTTCCATTCACCTGCGTTGCGATCCCAAGAACGCAGCGTGCGCTGATATTTACCATGGGCGAGCAGAGTGGCAAACATCTCATCGACGGTTTGATTGAGCGTGGTAAATTCACGGCGTTCAATGCCGGGTTCGCCGTGGATACCCACACCAAATTCCATCACGTTATCGGGCAGGGTAAAGGACGGTTTTCCTGCCGCAGGAACAGTACAGGCCTGAAGCGCGATGCCAATCGAATGGCCTTCGTTGTTGAGTTTATGCCCCAATTCAACGAGCTGATCGAGTGAATCACCGCGAGCAGCGGCTGCGCCAAGTAGCTTTTCAATCAGTACCGTGTTGGCAACACCGCGGCGACCGGCGGTATATAAACTGTCTTTTACTGCCACATCGTCATCGACCAAAATTGTGCCGACCTGAGTGCCGCTGTCATGCAGCAGTTCTGCCGCGGTTTCAAAATTTAAAACGTCGCCGGTGTAGTTTTTGATGATCATCAGCACGCCTTTGCCACCGTCGATGGCTTGGCCGCATTCATACATCTGATCCGGCGTTGGCGATGTGAAAATCTCGCCCGGACACGCGCCGTCGAGCATACCTTCGCCGATAAAACCGCAGTGCATAGGTTCATGGCCGCTACCACCGCCGGAAAGGATACCGACTTTGCCAGCCACGGGGGCGTCGGCGCGGGTGACAAATACGGGTTCTTGGTGAAGCGTTAATTCGGGGTGGGCTTCAACTAATCCGAGAATTTGTTCGTGTAATACGGTTTCGACTTGGTTGATTAGCTTTTTCATTAAAAAGGCTCCGGTGAGATCCATGTTTGATGTGCCTTATCCCAACCTCCCTCGTTTTTAAGAAACAGGAGGTTGGGGGCGACTAAAAGTATCTACGGTTTATTTCAACCACGCCTGACCCAAACGGTCGGCGGCCAAGATGGCAGCGAACACTTGTTCTGGAGTGACTTTGAACGGCATGTTGTGAATAGTTTCACCTTCGGCGCAGCTGGCTTTGGCTACCGCCATGATTTTTTCTTCTAACTTATCGTCGGCCTTAACGCCCATTTCTTTGAGCGTGACAGGCAGGCCGACCTGTAAACAGAAATCGAGCACGGTTTCAATTTGCTCACTGCTGCTGTTTTGCAGTACGAGCTGAGTCAAAGTACCGAAAGCGACTTTTTCACCGTGATATAGGTGGTGGCACTCTTCCAAAACGGTGAAGCCGTTATGGATTGCATGCGCCGCTGCTAAACCGGAGCTTTCAAAGCCGATGCCGCTCAGGTAAGTGTTGGCTTCAACGATGCGTTCTACTGCGGTGGTCGCCACTCCAGCTTCAACGGCCAGCTTCGCTTTGTAGCCTTCTTCAAGCAGGGTTTCGTAGCACAGGCGAGCCAATGTCACGGCCGCGAGCGTTGATTCACCGCCAGCCATGCTGACAGCGTGTGCGTCGTAACAGGCTTGAGCTTCGAAATAGGTAGAGAGTGCGTCGCCCATACCTGCAACCAGTAAGCGCACCGGCGCTTTGGCAATGATGGCGGTGTCCATCACAACCATATCTGGGTTGGTTGGATACATCAGATACTCTTCAAACTCGCCTTCTTCACTATAGATGACGGAAAGGGCACTGGTTGGCGCATCGGTAGAGGCGATGGTTGGCACAACCAGAACAGGGAGTTTTTGATAAAACGCGATGGCTTTGGCGGTATCTAGCGTTTTCCCACCGCCGATACCAATCACGCCTTGGCAGCCGTGTTTTTTCAGTTCTTCAATCAGGCGATTGATTTCTTTATGGCTACATTCGCCGCCAAACAGGGCGAAGTGGCCCTCAACATCGTGTTGTTTTAAGCTGCTGCCAACGGTATCGCCTGCAAGTTTCATCACAAAATCATCAGCGATAACAAAGTAGTTATTGGCTAACATTTTTGCGTACTGACCGATTGATTGCAGTGCGTTGGCACCTTGAATGTATTTGGATGGAGACTGAATGACTTTCAACATAATAAAGCTCCTCAATAAATCACTAAGCAATTGGATTAAAACCTAAGCGCATAACTTCCAAATTTCGGAAGCGGGACATTTATTGGTGCTGTTATTTCTCTGTAGATGACTATACGGCGAAAAAAAAGACAAAAAACAAAGCGGGTTTACGTTCCATTTTGAAACGATATGGCAGTCTGTTTGTTTCAAAGCGAAACGCAAAAAGAGCGTGAAGAGGTGAAAGAGAGACCTGTCGCACATTCCTCTTTCTGGCTGTGTAAATCACCGTATGAATAGGCTGTTACGCTTTAAATTTAAGCAGCTTTAACCTATGCTAACGGGTAACTGGGACACATAGGCACAATTTTTGTATACCCTTCTTATTTGAAGCTGCTTCTGCGTTGGTTGCTTTCGCTCATCCGAATGACTTACTGGTGTAAGTTCGTCGGGATTTGCCGCTTTGACGCCGCTTCAACTAATTGGGATATAACCTAAGCAAGCCTGTGAAATAAGAGGAAATTCACCAATGAAACGGACCAAGAATATTAACCGTGATGCTTTCCGCAAAAGCTGGCGTTTTGCGCCAGTGGCTATTGCCGTAAGCGCCGTGTTCATGCTGGCAGGCTGTGAGAAAACGGATGAAACCGTATCTCTGTATCAAAACGCAGACGACTGTAGCAACGCGAATCCTTCAATGAGCGCTCAGTGCAAAGAGTCATATCAAAATGCGCTGAAAGAAGCGGAAAAAACCGCGCCGAAATATGCGTCGCGTGAAGACTGTATTGCCGAGTTTGGCGAAGGCCAATGTACTCAGGCCCCAGCTCAGGCCGGTATGGCTCCGGGTACTAATGGCGAAGCGCAGGCTCAGCCTCAGCAGAGCGGCAGCTTCTGGATGCCTTTGATGGCAGGTTACATGATGGGCCGAATGATGGGTGGTGGTGCATACAACCAACAGCCACTGTTTAGCTCTAAATCAGCCGCAAGCCCTGCTAATGGTAAATTTGTGGATGCGACCGGCAAAAGCTACGGCCCTGCAACCGCCGGTGGCCGTACCATGAATGTATCGAAAACGGCGATGGCTCCAAAACCAGCAACGACCTCAACCGTAACCCGCGGTGGCTTTGGTGAGAGCGTGGCTAAACAGAGCACTATGCAGCGTAGCAATGCCGCGACCGGAAGCAAATCCGGCACCCGCAGCATGGGTGGCTAAGCATGAAACGTGTACCTATTAGTGAGCGCCCGGACTGGCGCGAAAAGGCCACCGAATACGGTTTCCAATTTCATACCATGTATGGCGAACCTTACTGGTGTGAAGATGCTTTTTATCAGTTCAGCATGGCACAGGTTGAAGAGCTAGAAGAGACCACGGCTGAACTGCATCAGATGTGTTTGAAGGTGGTTGAGAAGGTTATCGCCAGCGATGAGCTGATGACGAAATTCCAAATCCCTAAACACGTTTGGGAGTTTGTTCGTAGCTCTTGGCGCACCCAGCAGCCTTCTCTGTATTCTCGTCTGGATTTGGCCTATGACGGCGTGAATCCAGCTAAGCTGTTGGAAAATAATGCAGATACGCCGACGTCGCTGTATGAGTCTGCGTTCTTCCAATGGATTTGGCTTGAAGATCAAATCGCTGCCGGAAAACTTCCGCAGGATGCAGACCAGTTTAATAGCCTGCAAGAGAAGCTTATCGAACGCTTTACCGAGCTGAGAGAAGCGCATGGTTTTGGTTTGTTACACATGGCGTGCTGTCAGGATACCGAAGAAGATCGTGGTACCGTTCAGTATCTGCAAGATTGCGCTCATGAAGCCGGTTTAGCCACCGAGTTTGTGTTTATTGAAGACATTGGCTTGGGCGAACGTGGCCAGTTCACGGATACGCAGGATCAGGTGATTAGCAACCTGTTCAAACTGTATCCGTGGGAGTTCATGCTGCGTGAGATTTTCTCTACCAAGTTGGAAGATGCCGGTGTGCGTTGGTTAGAACCCGCATGGAAAAGCATCATTTCTAACAAAGCGTTGCTGCCGATGCTGTGGGAGATGTTCCCTAATCATCCCAACTTGCTGCCAGCCTATTTTGCCGATGGTAACCAGCCAGAGCTCGATCACTACGTGGTTAAACCGTTGTTTTCTCGCGAAGGCGCGAATATCCGCATCGTAGAAAATGGTAAAGAAGTGGCAAGTGTTGATGGCCCTTACGGTGAAGAAGGGATGATCATTCAGCAGTTCCACCCGCTACCAAAGTTTGGCGACAGCTATGTGCTGATCGGCAGTTGGCTGGTGAACGATCAGCCGGCGGGGATGGGCATTCGTGAAGATCGCAGCCTGATCACGCAAGATCTGTCGCGTTACTATCCGCATGTGATTGTGGACTGAGTTTGGCTATCAGCCGTGTGATATCTGCGAAGCGTTTTGCAGTTATTCGCGCAACTCTGATGTAACGGCAATATATGCGCGATAGCTAAGCATTGTTTGGATAGAATCACGGCGGGTGCTTGAGGCTTTTTGCCTGAAGCATGAAATGTGTGGTGAGGTAGAAAGTAAAAGCCCCAGGTCAATTTTCATTAACCTGAGGCAATCCTAACCACATCCAAGCAATGTGAGGATAGCCTCTTCAATGCAGCAATGCAATTGGAGGCTTTGATGTCGCGTAAGCTGTTGCTTTACGGATTAATAGTGATGTGTTTTACGCTATTGATCTTTACCTGGATGGTACGTGGTTCGCTGTGTGAGCTACGAATTAAGCAGGGAAAAACAGAGGTTGCCGCGTTCTTAAACTACGAAGATAAGCACGCGTTGTAACGGTAATATGTAACGGCAAAATCAGACTGGGATGGCGCCTAACCTTCCCAGTCTTCTCAAATTGTTTTCATGCATGGTTGGCTCTCAGGCACCCGCTTTATCCCCATCATGACAAGAACCCATCACTCAGGGGATAAGCGTTACCTGTAACTTCTCGCCGTTATGACTTCTTCGCCGCTGATGGTTTTTTACCCGGCGCTTTCTTCACCATATCACTCGGTTTATCACCCGGTTCATCTGCGCCTTGTTTCAGCACCACGACCATGTATTTACCCGTTGCACCATCACGATGAACGCCGTGAATATCCGTTTCAAAGCCCGGATAGTGTGCGCCAATTTCACAAAGCATCTGCAAGAAGCTCAGAACTGGGCGGCTCTCTTTGGTGAGCATTTCTCCCGGCATAACCACCGGAACACCCGGAGGATACGGTAGGATCATGTTGGCGCTGACTTTCCCTAACATATCATCCAAGGCACATGGCTCAATATTGCCACGCACTTCTTCTTGGAACGCATCATGCGGCGTCATTACCAGCTTTGGTAATACCTCGAATGCACGATACATCAGGTCTGGTAGATTGTGGTGTTTCACCAGAGCATGAATCCCCTGAGCTAACTCCTGAATTCGCATCTCTTTATAGAAATCAGGCGCTTCGTTGTAGAGCGATGGCAACACGTTTTTCACGCGCAGGTTGAGGTCATACACGCGTTTGAAATCGGTTAATGCCCGCAACAAGCTCAACGCCTTGGTTTTATCGATCCCGATACTAAACAGGAAGAGCAGGTTATATGGCCCGGTTTTTTCCACGATGATGCCGTGCTCATCCAGATATTTCGACACGATCGACGCCGGTATCCCTTCCTCTTCCAGCGTGCCATTTGGACTTAAACCTGGGGTCAGCAGAGTGACTTTGATCGGATCCAGATACATATGATCGTTGTCGATGTTCGGGAATCCATGCCATTCATTACGTGGATTGAGTGGCCAGCAAGCAACCTCGTCAATGTTATCTGGCTGCCATACGTCAAAGAACCAGCCATCAGATTCTGTGCGTAAGCGGCGGATCTCTTTACGGAAACGGATCGCTCGTTCAATTGAACCGTTAATTAAACGCTTTCCGGCGTTGCCCTTCATCATGGCCGCTGCGGTTTCCGTCGACGCAACGATCCCGTAATGCGGTGATGTTGAGGTATGCATCATATAGGCTTCATTGAAGGTTTCTTCGTTGATCTCACCTTTCACGTGGATCATCGATGCCTGCGAGAATGCCGCCAGCAGTTTGTGGGTGGACTGAGTCTCGTAGATGATTTTCCCCGGCACACGTTCACCGCTCATCCCTGCTTTGCCTTGGTAAATCGGATGGAAATTGGTGTAAGGCACCCACGCCGAATCGAAGTGAATCGACTTAACATCGAGCGTGTTTTTGATGTATTCGGTGTTGTAGAACAGACCGTCATAGGTGGAGTTAGTGACTACCGCATGCACGGGCCATGTGGCATTGGGCGTATTTTTCACTTTCTCTTCGATGCTAGCGCGGGTGAATTCGCTTTGCGGTATCCCGCCTAAAATTCCGTAGGCGTTACGGGTTGGGCGCAGATAGACGGGGACAACGTTGCTCATCATCATCAAATGGGTCAATGATTTATGGCAGTTTCGGTCTATCAGGATAGTGGCACCGGCAGGAGATGAATACATGCCGACAATTTTATTCGCCGTAGATGTTCCGTTGGTTACGATATAGCTGCGATCGGCGTTAAACGTGCGCGCAATATACTCTTCAGCGTCACGGTGTGGGCCGCTATGATCGAGCAGCGATCCGAGTTCAGATACGGAAATTGAGATATCCGAACGCATGGTGTTTTCACCGAAGAAATCATAGAACAGGCTACCGACAGGGCTTTTATCGAACGCTGTTCCGCCCATATGCCCCGGCGTACAGAACGTGTATTTCTCTTCTTTGACGTATTTGAACAGCGCCTTGGTCAGCGGTGGCAGAATGGTATCAATATACTGATCGGTGCTTTGGCGGATCTTGGTGGCAATGTCTTGCGCGCTGCCTAATGCATATTCAAAGAAGCGAACGTTAAGACGCAGATCGCTCATGTTAACGTCAAGCGTCGAATAGGTGTTGGCGAAGGCATAAATGGGCAGCAGTTTGTTGAGCTCGCTGATTTCAGCGCTGAGTTCGAGGTTATATTTATCCCAGTCGAAAATGACGCCACACAGACGGGAGTTGTTTTCAATCAGCTTCAGCAGATCGTTGCGGTCTTTGGGATAAGCAATGCGGAAGCCTTCCTTCTCTAACTCTTGATGCAGCTCGCGCAGGGGTTCTTCCTTAAAATAAGCGCTTAAATCGTTCATGATGGCAATGATATTCATGCAAAACTCTCCAGACTTCTGTGGGCTGGGTTATTAGCACAGAGGCGAAAATTTATCCTCTGTGCTGTGTGCTGTTACCAACTTGCGTGTTAATGGTTGAGTGGATTAAGACTGACTATCCGTCGGTGTGGTTAATTTCTCTTGGTTTCTACCCATCTTACGAGAGTAGAACATCAGGATGATCAGGCTGATAATGAAGGTTCCCGCCAATTCGAAGGAGTTGGCCCCCATCAGGGCGATAAAGCAGAATACACAGCCCAGTACGGAAGCGATCAAGCTGAGAATGTTTTTCAGGTTTGCACCGTCAAAACGGATCAGGTCGATACAAGAGTAGAAGTACGGCAGCATAGTTAACAGCACGGCAATCCCCGTTAACTCACCGAACAGATCCGATGCTTTACCGCCGCTGGCGTTCATCACCGTAATCAGCACCATCAATACCGTCATTTTAATCGCGGCTAAGAACAGGCCTTTTCTTGGAATGCCGTCTTTATCCATTTCACCGTAGACTTTCGGGAAGTTGCCGTCATGCGCGGCGCGAGCACCTGCCTGACCGACCAACATCATCCATGAGCCTAAAGACGTTAAACAGGCGAACGCGGTAAATGCAGAGACTACCGGCCCTGCCCAGCTACCCACCATGGTGGAAGCACTGATCGCAAACGGAGCGCCTGATGCCGCCATCTGTGAGGCTGGGTACATACCGGCAATAACCTGAGTCGCGGCGATATAAACGATACCGGCAAGGAATGTCCCTAACATAGTCGCGATAGGCACGTTACGTTTTGGATTTTCCACCATACCGGTACTTACCGCGGCGGATTCAACGCCGATAAAGGCCCACAGACATAACAGAATACTTTTAATGACGGCATGATAATCGGTGCCCCCTGAAGTATTCCAGTTCGCCTGATAGGTTCCCATATCAAACCAATACCAACCTGCAACACCGGTACCGATAACGGGAATAAGCACTAACACTAAGCCAATAGTGGTTAAGCGGCTGACCCAAGCGCCGCCGAGCATATTGACGAAGGTAAAGATCCAAACAATAGCGATACAGGCGATCCCCGCCGGAATCGGGTTGTTAAACATTGGGAAAAAGGTAGAAAGGTAAGAAACGGCGGTAATGCCGATAGCGAGGTTACCAATCCAGTTAGCATGGTAATAGAGCACCCCGGTTTGGAAACCGAAGGCAGGCCCGATTTCACCCGCGTAGGCGATAGGACCACCTTCTTGCGGGTTTTTGGTTGCGAGTCGGGCATAAACGTAAGCCAATGAAATTGCACCGATCAGCGCAACAACCCAACCTATAATTGCGATAGAACCTAAGCTTGCAAGGTTAGCGGGAAGCAATGCGATCCCGCTTCCCATCATATTACCGGCAACAACACCGGTGCAGGCAATGAGGCCAATTTTCTTTGCAGATGCCATAAACTGCCACTCCCATAATAATTATTAAGCTCGACCAATAGACGTAATCTTATTGCGTCAATTGCTTAGCAATACTCACCACGAAAATAAGTATAGGTAATAATTCATATTTTGCAGTGGCACTAATCCCTAAGGGTATTTATTTTTTATTAAGTAAATTCAATGTGATATATATCACTAGCATAAGTGTGGAATAATTCAATGTGGCTATGGGTGGATAAATAATGTTATTTATCAGTGAGGTGTAAAAAAACGTTGTGTAAATAGAAATGATTAATTTATGAAAAACAATAAACTAACTGATGAATATCAATTTATATAAATTCGTAAATGAACCTTATCAATTAAGCTGGTTTAATCTAACTAAAGTGCTAGAGATGAATTAAAGAGTAATTATTTATTAATATCATTAGGAATATTGTTATAAATAATAAATTTTGTCTGGTTTTGAATTGCAGTTGCGAGCGACGTTTTCTCTGATTATCCTATCGGCATGACACAACGTTCTCCTATCTCTCGACGAATCCCGATTGCTCAGCAACAGGCCGTTATGCAGTGTTTGCGCAATGCTTTAGCGCAGGCTAACGCACAGCTTAAAACTCAATATCCTGAGCCCAAAATCAGCTATCAACAGCGCGGCACCACGGCGGGAACTGCGTGGTTGCAAGATTGGGAAATCCGCCTAAATCCTGTGTTGCTCCTTGAGAACGGGCAGGAATTCATTGATGAAGTTGTGCCCCATGAACTGGCACATCTCTTGGTCTATAAGCAGTTTGGTAAGGTTGCCCCTCATGGCCGTGAATGGCAGTGGATGATGGGGCATGTTCTCGGTATTGAACCGCGTCGGACACATAAGTTTGGCGTAGAGACGGTGAGTGGGAAAACGTATCCCTATCGCTGTGGTTGCCAACTCCACCAACTGACCGTGCGCCGCCATAATAAAGTGATGCGTAAAGAATCTGAATACCGCTGTCGCCAGTGTGGACAGTTACTAAGTTTCAGCCCCGGCGCAATTTCTGAACGTTAAAAATTTCCCAAAGTGCTTAATAACCACTCAAATCCTCATTTATTAACAATTTAATTCCATCAGTGTTTGCGTGGCTAAGGCGGATTGTCTACCCTGCGGCCTTTTCCGTATCTATGTTGTTTTTGGAATATGCTTCGCAAAATTTCATACGCGCTGACGTTTTCAGTACTTCTGGCTTGTCCATTTTTAGGACAGGCGCAAAAAATCAATAATTTCACTCAGGCCAAAGCGGCTGCGGTTAAAGTAAATCAGGATGCTCCGGGCTCCTTCTACTGCGGTTGCCAAATTGAGTGGCAAGGAAAGAAGGGTATCCCCAATCTGGAAAGTTGCGGATATCAGGCGCGTAAAAATCAGAATCGCGCCTCACGTATTGAGTGGGAGCACGTGATGCCCGCGTGGCAGTTTGGCCACCAAATGCAGTGCTGGCAGGACGGCGGGCGTAAAAACTGCGCCAAAATACCGCAATATGTGAAGATTGAAACCGATCTGCATAACTTGCAGCCCGCAGTGGGGGAAGTGAACGGCGATCGTAATAACTTCATGTATAGCCAATGGCGCGGTGGCGAAGGACAGTACGGGCAATGCCCGATGAAAGTTGATTTCAAAAATAAACAGGCAGAGCCACCTGCTCGTGCCCGTGGGGCCATTGCTAGAACCTATTTCTATATGCGCGATCGATACAGCATTCGTTTGTCTAAACAGCAAACCCAGCTGTTTGACGTCTGGAACCGCCAATATCCTGTCACCGAGTGGGAGTGCACGCGCGATCGGCGGATTGCCAACATGCAGGGCAACCATAATCCTTATGTTCAGCAGGCCTGCGAGGCTTTCAAAGGCTGAGTGTTTGCCGTTTGTCGTGAAGATTGGCATTGTTCCCACTCCAACCTTTATAATCCCACCTATATTTTTTACAGCGCCGTGCTGCGGCGCTTATCTCATCATTCATAAGGATGATCTACTTCATGCGTATTCCTCGTATTTATCACCCTGAACGCCTTGATGCGCCTTGCGAAATTGATCTTAGCGAAGATGCTGCGAATCACGTTGGGCGAGTTCTGCGCATGAGCGAAGGGCATGAGATCCAGCTATTTGATGGTAGTAACCAGATTTTTACCGCGCATATTATTTCGGCCAGCAAGAAAAACGTTCGGGTGAGCGTACAGGCTGGTGTAATCGACGATCGTGAGTCGCCGCTGCATTTGCATTTGGGGCAGGTGATTTCACGTGGTGAAAAGATGGAATTTACTATTCAAAAATCCATTGAGCTCGGTGCGAGTATTATTACTCCGCTGATTTCTGAACGCTGTGGCGTTAAGTTAGATGCTGAACGCATGGCTAAGAAATTGGGGCAGTGGCAAAAAATTGCGATTGCTGCCTGCGAGCAGTGTGGGCGGAATGTGATCCCTGAAGTTCGCCCAACGATGCTGTTAGAACAGTGGTGCGCCGAACAGGATGATTCTCTGAAGCTGAATTTGCATCCGCGTGCCAATGCGAGTATCAACACATTACCGCTGCCCGTTGAACGCGTACGTTTGCTGATTGGCCCAGAAGGGGGATTATCCGCCGATGAAATTGCCATGACCGCAGGCTACCAATTTACTGATATTCTGTTAGGACCTCGTGTATTACGCACAGAGACCACCGCGCTGACAGCCATAACCGCACTTCAGGTTCGCTTTGGCGATTTAGGCTAGGAGAAAAGAATGATTAAGCTTGGCATTGTGATGGACCCGATTTCTTCCATCAATATCAAAAAAGACACCAGCTTTGCGATGCTGCTCGAAGCGCAGCGCCGTGGCTACGAACTGCACTACATGGAAATGAACGATCTTTACATGTATGTGGGTGAAGGGCGTGCGCGCACTCAATTACTGAGCGTGAAAGAAGATAAAGCAGGCTGGTATGAGTTCCACGGCGAACAGGATATTGCGCTGTCCGATCTCGACGTCATTTTGATGCGTAAAGATCCTCCGTTTGATACCGAGTTTATTTATGCCACTTACATCCTTGAGCGCGCAGAAGATAAAGGCACCCTGATCGTCAACAAGCCACAGAGCCTGCGTGACTGTAACGAAAAGCTATTCACCGCATGGTTTGCCGATTTAACGCCGGATACTTTGGTCACGCGTAAAGCGGAGCACATTCGTGAATTTTACGCTAAGCACGGTGACATTATTCTGAAACCGCTCGATGGCATGGGCGGCGCATCGATTTTCCGCGTAAAAGCAGAAGATCCGAATCTGTCTGTGATTATTGAAACGCTGACCGAACACAGCAGCCGTTTCTGCATGGCACAGAATTTCCTTCCCGCGATCAAAGACGGTGACAAGCGTGTGCTGGTCGTGGACGGCGAGCCGGTTCCTTACTGCTTGGCGCGTATTCCAAAAAGCGGTGAAACCCGTGGCAACTTGGCCGCCGGAGGACGCGGTGAAGCGCGTCCATTGACCGAAAGCGATTGGGCGATTGCGCGTAAAGTTGCGCCAGTGCTGAAAGAGAAAGGCCTCATCTTTGTTGGTTTAGACATTATCGGCGATCGCCTGACTGAAATTAACGTCACGAGTCCGACCTGTGCGCGTGAGATTGAAGCCGCATTCCCTGATGTGTCCGTGACCGGCATGTTGATGGATGCGATTGAAAAGCGTATTGGTAAGAAGTAATTTTTTACCCCCGACCTGCTTGCGCGATATATGTTTGATCGTGCTTGCAGGTAGGGGTTATCTCCCGTGACATCCAGCCCAAAAATTCGCATACTGAAATTTCAGGATGAAATCACTATACCCCTGCACCTCAAAGGGCGGCGGGTATATTCACTGAATACACTTTAGTGAACACATAAACAAATACAGCGAGTTGAAGCCACGACGATGAATTTAGCGCATCATTTTCTCATAGCCATGCCTTCTATGCAGGACAGCCGATTCAAGCGTACCGTTATCTATGTGTGCGAGCACAATAAAGACGGTGCGATGGGTTTAGTCATCAATAAACCACTGGAACAGCTCACTCTGGGATCCCTATTGGAAAAGCTAAAAATCACACCCGAGCCAAGAGACGAGAAAATTCGGTTGGATAAACCGGTTATGTACGGTGGCCCATTGGCAGAAGATCGTGGTTTTGTGCTGCATACCCCACAGCCAAATTTCGGCTCCAGCGTCGCGATTTCCGCTGAATGCATGATGACAACCTCTCGCGACGTGCTTGAAACGTTGGGAACTCAAGAACAGCCAAAAGATATTTTAGTTTCCTTGGGATATTGCAGCTGGGAAGCAGGGCAGTTGGAACAAGAGCTGCTGGATAATGCGTGGCTCACCGTTGAAGCCGATGCGCACATCCTATTCCATACGCCAATTTCAGAACGCTGGGTTAGCGCGGCTAAAAAACTGGGCGTTGATATTCGCAATATGGCCACTTCAGCAGGACACGCGTAATGGGTAACAGAACAATTATTGCTTTCGATTTTGGCACTAAAAGTATCGGTGCTGCGATTGGACAAGAGATTACAGGTACGGCGCGGCCACTGACTTCCTTTAAGGCGAATGAAGGCTCACCTGACTGGACAAAAATTGAAAAAATTTTAAAGGAGTGGCAGCCAGATCTCGTGGTGGTTGGGCTACCTCTCAATATGGACGGCACGGAACAACCGGTTACCGCTCAGGCGCGAAAGTTTGCTAATCGCATTCATGGTCGTTTTGGTGTGCAAATTGCTTTGCACGATGAACGCTTGAGTACCGTCGAAGCGCGATCGCATCTTTTTGCCGGTGGCGGCTATCGTGCGTTGGATAAAGGTAGCGTCGATGCAGCTTCTGCGGTGATTATCCTTGAAAGCTGGTTTGATCAGCAGGTGGGATGAGCTGATTAATAATGGTAGAAGAAAAATGGCAAATTGTATCTACATTGACCTTAGTGAGCAGGTTAGTGGTCATGGTCATTTTTTATCCTCCCAAGTATTCCTTGTGCGTTTAAGCGAGCGATATCCTGCTCAAAACTTAGCATTCCTTGCCGTTGTCCCGTTTGTAGAACGGTAGCTATCTGGTGCGCTTTTTCTTCACGGATTAAGTTACTGACGGCAGGGGTATTGAGCAGAAACTCAAACGCGGCGACTCTTCCTCCTCCTTGCTTGGGCAAAAGCTGCTGTGCCAGCGCTGCTTGTAGGCTGCCTGCGATTTGTGTACGTACAAAATTTTTCTCTTCTGCAGGAAAAACATCAATCAGCCGTTCTACCGCTTGTGCGGCACCTCGCGTGTGTAGCGTCGCTAATACTAGGTGGCCCGTTTCTGCCGCCGTGAGGGCTAAACGAATGGATTCTGCATCGCGCAATTCCCCCAGCAATATGACGTCGGGATCTTCTCGTAACGCGGCGCGCAGTGCTTGGTTGAAGCTGGGAACATGAGAGCCAATTTCACGCTGTTGGATAAGCGATTGCTGTGGGATATGAATAAACTCCAAAGGATCTTCAAGCGTAATAACGTGCCATGGCTGATGGCGGTTTATATGGTTCAGCATGGCGGCAAGCGTTGTGGATTTGCCGCTGCCGGTTGCACCACAAACCAAGATGAGTCCTGAGCCAACCTCAAGAAGATGGGTGAGCGCCGCTGGCGCAGATAAATCATCCAGCGTCGGGATGGTATTTGGGATAATACGTAGGGCCAGCGAGGGGCCATGTAATTGCTGGAAAGCATTGACTCTGAGCCGGATGCCCCCATGTAGGTTTAAGGCGAAATCGACCTGATGCTGTTGTCGCCATAGGGTATCGGCCTCGGTGGGCAGATGCATCGCAAGCCAAGAGTCAATCTGGCGCGATGTTATCGGCTCAGCTTCTATTGTTTGCAGTGAGCCGTCGATACGAAGAATGGGCGGATATCCAGTGCAAAGATGCAGATCTGATGCGTTTTGCTTTACACTACGGGCCAATAAATCACAAAAATCCATTTAACCTCCTGAGCCAAAAATTATGAATAGCACTATCCAACAAAATTTAGAGGCCGTCAGGAGCCGTATTAGCGCTGCGGCTCAGGATTGCGGCAGGTCTCCAGAAGAAGTTACGTTACTTGCAGTCAGTAAAACTAAGCCTGTGAGCGCCATCGAAGAAGCGATTGCCGCAGGGCAACGGGCCTTCGGTGAAAACTACGTGCAGGAAGGGGTGAGCAAGATCCAGCATTTTGCACAGACGCCTCACGGAGCAGAGCTGGAGTGGCACTTTATTGGCCCACTGCAATCTAATAAAAGCCGCTTAGTTGCAGAGCATTTTGATTGGATCCATACCATCGATCGTGTGAAAATTGCTCAGCGCCTGAATGAACAGCGCCCAGCCGAATGCGCGCCGTTAAACGTGCTGATCCAAATAAATATTAGTGACGAAAGCAGCAAATCAGGTATTGAGCTGAGCGAACTTGATGCGTTAGCGGCGCAGGTCGCTGAAATGCCAAATCTTCGCCTGCGTGGTTTGATGGCCATTCCAGCGCCAGAAGAAGACCCTGCGAAGCAAAAAGCGGTGTTTGACCAAATGGAACAGGCGTTTTTGGCTCTTAAAACGCAGTATCCGCATATTGATACGCTATCGATGGGGATGACTCATGATATGGCGGCTGCGATTACCGCAGGCAGTACGCTGGTTCGCATCGGTACCGCGATTTTTGGTGCCCGTGATTACGGTACAACTTCATAATAATTATCAGTTTATAGACTGATTATTTTAATTTTCTTACTTACCTTACCATTTAACGGATAAAGGGTTTTTCATGCTAACACTGACTTTCTTGGTCAAAACTGTCATTGACCTTTACGTCATGATTTTATTGCTGCGGATCTGGATGCAATGGGCACGCACTGATTTTTATAATCCACTGTCGCAGTTTATTGTGAAAGTGACTCAGCCAATTGTAGGGCCGCTGCGTCGCGTAATCCCTCCACTGGGGCCGATTGATTCGTCTTCGCTGCTGGTGGCATTTTTGCTGATGACGATTAAATATCCGTTGTTGCTGTTGATCCAAAGCGGAGAGATCTCGCTTAGCCCGTACAACCTGCTATTTGGTCTGATTTCCGTTATTAAATCTGCGGGTTATTTGGTGTTCTGGGTAATTATCATCCGTTCTATCATGAGCTGGATTAGCCAAGGCCGCAGCCCAATGGATTATGTTTTGATGCAACTGACTGAGCCGTTGATGTCGCCGATACGTCGTTTTCTTCCTGCGATGGGCGGCTTAGATTTTTCAGCCATGGTCGTGATCTTGGTGCTGTATATGCTGAATTATCTCGGCATGGATCTTCTGGGGCAGCTCTGGTTCTTGCTGTGAGTGGAATGAGTACAGACGCAATAAAGTTTGAGAATGATGCGCTGGTTTTACGCCTTTATATTCAGCCTAAAGCCAGCCGTGACCAGATTGTTGGGCTACATGGTGAAGAGCTAAAAGTCGCCATTACCGCACCGCCGGTAGATGGTCAGGCTAATGCTCATCTGCAAAAATTTATCGCCAAACAGTTTCGGGTCGCTAAAAGTCAGGTGATGATTGAGAAAGGGGAGTTGGGCCGGCATAAGCAGGTTCGCATTAACCAGCCTCAACAAATCCCTGATGTGATCTCTGCATTGTGCTCCCCTGAATAATTATTTTTCTACCGGCAGGCGTTAGCCTGCCGGTGCTATATATAGGATTTATCATGCAAAAAGTGGTATTGGCGACGGGAAATGCAGGCAAAGTTCGTGAGTTGGCAAGCTTGCTGGCCGACTTTGGCTTAGACGTTGTGGCACAAACTGAATTGGGCGTGGACTCTGCGGAAGAAACGGGTCTGACATTTATTGAGAACGCGATTCTAAAAGCTCGCCACGCTGCGCAGATCACGGGGTTACCTGCGATAGCCGACGATTCCGGTTTAGCCGTGGATGTTTTGGGCGGAGCTCCAGGGATCTATTCCGCGCGTTATGCGGGCGAAGATGCCAGCGACCGTCAGAATCTCGAGAAACTGCTGGTGGCGCTGAAAGATGTTCCCGAAGGCCAACGTCAGGCGCAATTCCACTGCGTATTAGTTTATTTGCGCCATGCCGAAGATCCTACGCCGCTGGTATGTCACGGCAGCTGGGCGGGTGAAATCAGTTTTGCTCCATCAGGCGACGGTGGTTTCGGCTACGACCCTATTTTCAACGTTCCTGAGTTAGGCTGTTCCGCGGCGCAGCTCAGTAAAGAGCAGAAAATTGCGGTTTCGCATCGTGGTAAAGCTTTGAAGCTGCTGTTGGAAGCGATGCGTAATGCTTAAGTTGCCCCCGCTTAGCCTCTACATCCATATCCCGTGGTGTGTGCAGAAATGCCCATACTGCGATTTTAATTCTCACGCTCAAAAAGGCGATATTCCTTCAACGGAATATGTCGACCATTTGCTGGCTGATTTAGATGCTGATGTGGCGCTTACCTCAGGGCGTGAAATTGGCACCATTTTTATCGGTGGTGGAACGCCAAGCCTGCTAAGCGCCGAAGGTATGCAGCGTCTAATGGATGGCGTGCGCGCGCGTTTACCGGTTGCGGCAGATGCGGAAGTGACCATGGAGGCGAATCCCGGCACCGTTGAAGCCGATCGCTTTAGCGCCTATCAGCGAGCCGGTATCAATCGTATTTCGATTGGTGTGCAAAGCTTTAGCGCGGAGAAGTTAACGCGATTAGGACGGATCCACGGGCCAGAAGAGGCCAAGCGCGCGGCACATCTGGCGCAAGGTCTAGGGTTACGCAGTTTTAATCTCGATTTGATGCATGGTTTGCCAGATCAGTCATTGGAAGAGGCGCTTGATGATTTGCGTCAGGCGATTGAACTGAATCCGCCGCATTTGTCGTGGTATCAACTCACCATTGAGCCGAACACGCTGTTTGGTTCGCGTCCGCCAAAATTACCGGATGACGACGCACTATGGGACATTTTCCAGCGCGGTGATGAACTGCTACGCGCAGCGGGGTATCAGCAATATGAAACCTCGGCCTATGCCAAGCCTGGTTATCAGTGCCAGCATAATTTGAACTACTGGCGCTTTGGTGACTATCTTGGGATTGGCTGCGGAGCACACGGTAAGGTGACGTTTGAAGATGGACGTATTTTGCGCACGGCCAAAACACGTCATCCGCGCGGTTATATGCAAGGGCGCTACCTCGATAAACAGCATGAAGTGGAGAATGACGATCGTCCGTTCGAGTTTTTTATGAACCGCTTTAGATTGCTTGAGCCTACGCCGCGTGCAGAATTCCAATTGTACACAGGGCTTGGCGAAGAGGTTATTCGTGCTCAGCTTGATGAAGCACTGGCACAGAATTATATCGTAGAAACCGATGAGTATTGGCAGATTACCGAGCACGGAAAACTGTTTTTGAATTCGTTGCTAGAGCTGTTTTTGTAACGGTTTTATCTCATTGTCTTCTGCTAGCCCTCCTCTTTACAGGGGAGGGCAGACTTCAGATCAGCGCTGGCGCAAGCCTAAATCAATGGTTGTTTTGCTTGGCTCACCGCCGATTTCACGGGTGAGTTTCGGCACCATATAGCCTGACACTTTCGTCATCAGTTCACGCATGATCAACCGTGCTTCATCATCTGGCACCATAAAATGCGCCGCACCCTGCACTCGATCGAGGACATGCAGGTAATAAGGCATAATTCCCGCATCAAACAGCGCATTGCTGAGATTAGCCAACGTATCGGCATTATCATTTACGCCGCGCAGCAAAACGCCTTGATTGAGAAGTGTGACGTTGGCGCGTTTGAGGCGCGTCATGGCATCACAAAACTCTGAGTCAATTTCATTGGCATGATTAACGTGAGTCACCAGCAGAATCTGTAAGCGTGACTGAGAGAAACGTTGGGTCAGCGCTTCGGTGATGCGAGCTGGGATCACCACCGGCAAGCGGCTATGGATGCGCAGCCGTTTAATATGCGGGATGGTTTCGATCTCGTCGAGTAACCAAGCCAACTCGTGATCTTTCGCCATCAACGGATCGCCGCCGGAGAAAATGATTTCATCCAGTTCTGGCTGTTGGCGAATATAATCTAGGGCGTGACGCCAGTTGGCTTTATTTCCCTGATTATCCTGATAGGGAAAGTGACGGCGGAAGCAATAACGACAGTTAACCGCACAGCCGCCTTTGACCAACAGCAGCGCTCGGTTAATATATTTATGCAGCAGCCCTGGCACGGCGATGGCGTCGTCTTGTTCTTCCAGCGGATCGGTTGAGTAGCCCGGTGTGGCGATAAATTCGTTGGCGGACGTCATGACCTGAAGGAGGAGCGGATCGTTCGGGTCGCCTTTTTTCATGCGCCGAGCGAAGGCATAAGGAACCCGCAGGGCGAAAAGACGCCGCGCATCGTGGCCTTTTTGCCATTCAGGGCTGTCAGAAAGTGCTAAATATTCAAGCAATTCTGCCGGTTCAGTAATAACATCGGCAAGTTGTTGCAGCCAATCTTCTCTAGACTGCGTATTTTGAGTTACAATATGTGCCATTTTTTTGGCTAAGCTACCAGTTATAAATAATTCAGAGGGCCTTTATGGCGACTTATTCTAGCAACGATTTCCGTCCCGGTCTTAAAATCATGTTCGAGGGCGAGCCTTATGCAGTAGAAAGCAGCGAGTTCGTTAAACCAGGTAAAGGCCAAGCCTTTGCTCGCGTTAAAATGCGTCGCCTGCTGACCGGCACCCGTGTTGAAAAAACCTTTAAATCTACTGACTCCGCAGAAGGCGCGGACGTTGTCGACTTGAACCTGACTTACCTGTACAACGACGGTGAGTTCTATCATTTCATGAACAACGAAACCTTCGAGCAGCTGGCTGCTGATGAGAAAGCTATCGGCGATAACGCTAAATGGATGCTGGATCAGGCAGAGTGTATCGTAACTCTGTGGAACGGCCGTCCAATTCAGGTGACTCCTCCAAACTTCGTAGAGCTGGAAATCGTTGATACCGATCCAGGTCTGAAAGGTGATACCGCAGGTACCGGCGGTAAACCTGCAACCCTGAGCACTGGCGCAGTGGTTAAAGTTCCATTGTTCGTACAGATCGGCGAAGTGATCAAAGTTGACACCCGTTCTGGCGAATATGTTTCTCGCGTTAAGTAATTGCGAAGAAAGCTAATTTGTTTTAAAAAAGCCGCGTATAACGCGGTTTTTTTTTACCCAAAAGGCTCGCATGAGGAACCCAGATAAATATGATAAAGAAAATCGTTGTGTTGGCATTGATGGTGAGTGCGTTAGCGACTTTGAGCGGTTGTAACACCGCCCGCGGATTCGGCGAGGATGTTCAGCATCTCGGTGGCGCGATTTCACGGGTTGCGAGCTAATTAATTAAGAGCGGTGATGTTTTTTCGCTTACTGCTGATTTCTTGTCTACGCTTAAAAGGCATTACTTTTAAAACTGCAGATAAGGAAGATAGCAATGATTAAGAAAAGCATCGCATTAGTATGTTCTCTGTTAGTTCTTGCCGCTTTGGCTGGCTGTAATACGACTCGCGGTGCGGGTGAAGACGTAGAAGCCGGTGGTCAGGCGATTCAGCGCGCCGCACAGTAGCTTTTATTTGCCATACGCTAGGGCGTTGTCTTGTTGCCTACGCCCTGATATTTCCTCTTCTTAACTTTTTCTCAAAACCATCGTATCCTAACGTCGCTTTATCATTCAAAAAACTGCGCAGGACGACCTGTGTACGTATCCTAATTCGGGGACGACCCCATCGTTGTGGATAAATCGCATGTCTTGGATCATTCTGATGGTCGCTGGTCTCTTGGAAGTTGTTTGGGCAATTGGCCTAAAATACACCCATGGTTTTTCTCGTTTAACGCCGAGCATTATTACTATCGCTGCCATGGTGGTGAGTATGGTGCTGCTGGCGCATGCGATGAAAACCTTACCGGCAGGCACCGCTTATGCCGTGTGGACGGGAATTGGTGCCGTAGGGGCGGCCATTATGGGGATTGTACTGCTAGGGGAATCTGCGAGCCTGCCAAGAATTATCAGCCTGTGTCTGATCGTTATCGGAATACTGGGTTTGAAATTCAGTAGCCAATAATCTTAGCCTCGCTCGCGTTATAGCTCGCCTCTAATGAGGCGGGCTCATATCGATAGGCGACTGGTTCACCCAAATTAAATCCTGAGTTTTAAATCCATAGCGTTGGGCGGTTGCCAGCAACTTTTGCTTCACGTTGTCATCCAATGTCGGTGTACGCGCCAGTATCCATAGGTAGTCCTTATTGGGTCCGCAAATCAGCGCGTAGCGATACTCGCTATCCAACTCAATCACGTTGTAACCACCATAGAATGGGCCGAAGAAAGACACTTTGAGCGAAGCAATATTCGGCGACTGAACGAAATAAGCTTTGCCGATGCTCTCCTTCCATTGGTTTTTTTCAGTGTTGAATCCACGATTAACGACCTTTACACCACCGTCTTCCCGCATGCTGTAGTGGGCTGTGACGTGATCTAACCCCTGTTCAAAGGGATGATTGAGGCGGGCAATTTCATACCAGTTGCCAAGATAGCGGGGCAGTTGAAAGTCGCTGACGACGGTGACGTCAGGTGGCGGCTTAGTGCTACAGCCAACGGAGAGCAGCGCTGTAATCACAGCGGCAATGCGAGACCAAACAGGCATAACGGCTCCTTTTCAAACGGATACCGTTAAAGTGTAGACCTGATAGCGGGAATCTAACTAATAAAAAAGCCTCCCGAAGGAGGCTTTCATACAGCGAAGTGACTTATTACAGCGTGAATACGCCGATCAGCGCAACTACGCTCAGAATCGCTGCCAAACCGTAGAATACCCACTTACCCGCAGGTACGTGGATTTTCAGGTCATGCATCATGTGATGCAAACGGTGCAAACCACACCACAGCGGCAGAATGATCATCAGCAGCCAGAAAATACGGCCAATGAAGCTCTGGCTGAAGCTCAGCGCACGTTCGAATGTCAGGGCATCTGGGAACCAGCCCAGAGGCAGCATGATGCCAACGATCAGAATTACGACGGGCGCAATGATTGCACCCCACATGCCGCCTGCACCAAATAGCCCCCAGAAAACCGGCTCGTCAGAACGTTTGTATACTTTATTATCCACAATGTTCTCCTTTACGGTTATAGCAGGGTAACGGCCAAAATGACCACGGTCGCAATGATGGTCACCGCCCAAAGGGCTTTGATCACCGGACCAGGGCCCATTTTCGTGTCACCAACCACGATATTGGCCGCTTTTGGAGCAAGCTCAAACCAAGTTTTGGTATGAAGTGCAGCCAGAAGCAATGAGATGATGTTTAGGATCAGCACCAGTGGGTTCTGCAAGAAAGCGACAAAGCTTTCCCAGCCAGCAGCGCCATCTTTCATGGAGAAAATTCCATAAATCAGCACGATGCTGAACCATACGTTGCCCAGAGCAGAGCTCTCACGCAGCATATAGAACTTGTAGAAACCGAGCTTCTGCCACCAGTTAGCCTGCATACCGCGCACATAAGGTTTGCGTTTAGTTGAAGTCGTCATTGATTCATCCTCCCTTATTGCGGTTTCAGCATCGCGATCATGAAGTCTTTCGCACTTTCAACTTTGCCTTGCTGGATAGCCGCGGCTGGGTCGACGTGTTTTGGACAAACTTCTGAGCAATAACCGACGAAGGTACAAGTCCAAACGCCGTTATCGGAGTTCAGAACAGGCATACGCTCTTTCTTCCCGTGGTCACGGGTATCCAGATTGTAACGGTGTGCCAGAGTGATAGCGGCTGGGCCGATGAACTCAGGGTTCAGACCAAACTGTGGGCAGGCTGCGTAGCACAGACCACAGTTAATGCAGCCGGAGAACTGATGGTATTTTTCCATCTGAGCCGGAGTCTGCAGGTTGGTGCCGTCTTCTGGTTTACGGTTGTTACCGATGATGTATGGCTTAATGGCTTCCAGACTTTCGATAAAGTGAGTCATATCGACCACCAGATCGCGTTCTACTGGGAAGTTGCCTAACGCTTCAACGCGCATACCGGTTGGGTAGTCACGCAGGAAGGTTTTACACGCCAGCTTAGGCACGCGGTCAACCATCATGCCGCAAGAACCACAGATTGCCATACGGCAAGACCAGCGGTAAGACAGGTCGGCAGCCAGATTATCTTTGATGTAGCCTAACGCATCCAGCAGGGAAGTCGTTTCGTCATACGGGACGTCATACGTCACGAAATGCGGCTCGGCATCCTGTTCTGGGTTATAGCGCATGACTTCCATTTTCAAGATTTTCATCTCAGCCATTCGCTTGCTCCTTATTCTTTGCATCCTGAGCTTCTGCTTCAGCACCGTATACACGTTTTGCTGGTTGCAGTTTGGTAATTTTCACGTCGCTGTATTCAATGCGTGGCGCGAGGCCGTCGGCATTTTTGAATGTCAGAGTGTGCTTCAGGAAGTTAACGTCATCACGCTCGGTACAACCTTCATCCAGACGCTGATGTGCGCCACGGGATTCTTTACGGTTGATTGCCGCATGAGCCATACATTCAGCCACGTTCAGGCCGTGACCCAATTCGATGGTGTACAGCAGGTCGGTATTGAAGACGCTAGAGTTATCAGTGATTTTGACGCGTTTGAAACGTTCTTTCAGCTCGGCCAATTTATCAACGGTTTTCTGCATCAGGTCAGTCGTACGGTAGATACCACAGCCTTCTTCCATTGACATGCCCATCTCGTCACGGATTTTCGCCCAGCTTTCAGTACCTTCCTGATTAGCCAGTGCGTGCAGACGTGCTTCAACGTCTTTTGCCTGTGCATCTAGCGCGCTGCCGTTAGCCGGGGTGGCTTCCTGTGAGCGCTGAACCGCGTGTTCGCCCGCAACGCGGCCAAATACCACCAGCTCTGCCAGAGAGTTAGAACCCAGACGGTTTGCACCGTGCAGACCAACAGAAGAACATTCACCCACGGCGAAGAGACCCTGAATACGGGTTTCGCAGTTCTGGTTGGTTTCAATACCACCCATGGTGTAGTGCGCGGTTGGACGAACGGGGATCGGCTCTTTAACTGGATCGACGCCCACGTAAGCTTTAGATAGCTCACAGATGAACGGCAGACGCTCCAGCAGTTTTTTCTCGCCCAGATGACGCAGGTCCAGATAGACCACATCGCCGCGCGGAGTAGAGATGGTGCGGCCAGCGCGCCATTCGTGCCAGAATGCCTGAGAAACTTTGTCGCGTGGACCCAGTTCCATGTATTTGTTTTTTGGTTCGCCGAGCGGGGTTTCAGGGCCCATTCCGTAGTCTTGCAGATAGCGATAGCCATCTTTGTTGACCAGAATACCACCTTCACCACGACAGCCTTCAGTCATCAGGATCCCTGAGCCCGGCAGGCCGGTTGGGTGATACTGAACAAATTCCATATCACGTAAAGGAATACCGTGATCTAACGCCATGCCCATACCGTCGCCGGTAACGATGCCGCCATTGGTGTTGTAGCGATACACACGGCCTGCGCCGCCTGTTGCCATAACCACGGCGTTTGCACGGATCTGAACCAGAGTACCTTCCATCATATTCATGGCAACAAGGCCGCGTGCTTTGCCTTCGTCGACCAAAATGTCGAGAACGAAGTGCTCATCAAAGCGCTGAATCTGTGGATATTTTAAAGAAGTTTGGAAAAGAGTGTGCAGCATATGGAAGCCGGTTTTATCCGCGGCGAACCATGTACGCTCAATCTTCATCCCGCCAAAACGGCGAACGTTAACGGAACCGTCAGGTTTACGGCTCCAAGGGCAACCCCATTGCTCAAGCTGAGCCATTTCGCGAGGACAGTTATGGACGAAATGATCGACCACATCCTGTTCACAAAGCCAGTCACCACCAGCAACGGTATCGTTGAAATGGTAGTCGTATGAGTCGTGAGCCTGAGTAACGGCTGCTGATCCGCCTTCTGCGGCCACAGTGTGGCTACGCATTGGATATACTTTAGAGATAAGCGCGATCTTCAGTTGAGGGTTGGCTTCCGCTGCTGCAATTGCTGCACGTAAACCAGCACCCCCTGCCCCGACGATGGCAAGGTCTGCGTTAAAGGTTTGCACTGCATTCCTCCGGGTGATCAATTGTCAATATCAATTAAAATGAATAACCATTCCAAATGTCGCACTAAGAGAAGTAGTAGTAGATATTCAAACAGTTGCTCTCTTTAGTGCGCATCGGGAATGGCTAAGATTTATAAGTTCAAGTGATAAAATTATACCTAAAACGAAGTAGTAGAAACTTGATGTGATCGATTGTTTTGCTGTTTTCCCTACTAACCGTAGTACAAAAATGTGATATCAGCGCTATTTCTGTCTGTTCTCGTGGTTTTTATGTATTTTATGTTCTTTTTAAAGAATATAGAGCAGCCAATAGTTTTGCTGTGTGGTTATTAGCTCACTCAGTGAGCGCCAATGGTTTGTCTGCCTGCGATGATGCGGGTAGACTGCACATCCTGTTTTATAGCGGAGTAATTATCATGAGCGAAACGGCAAGCTGGCAGCCAAGTGCCCCTATCGCCAATTTGTTGAAGCGCGCGACAATCGTGTCCACCATTCGTCGATTCTTCTCGGACCGTGGTGTTCTTGAAGTTGACACGCCGGCAATGAGCCAGGCAACGGTAACGGACATTCATCTTGTGCCATTCCAAACCCATTTTGTGGGCCCCGGTGCGGCGCAGGGCATGACGCTATACATGATGACCAGCCCGGAATATCACATGAAGCGCCTGTTAGCGGCGGGCAGTGGGCCGATTTATCAGCTCGGTAAAAGCTTCCGCAATGAAGAGTCAGGCCGACATCATAATCCTGAATTCAGCATGCTGGAGTGGTATCGCCCACACTACGACATGTACCGTTTAATGAATGAGGTCGACGATCTTCTGCAACAGGTATTGGAATGCGACAGCGCCGAAACGCTTTCCTACCAGCAGGCGTTTATTCGTCATTTAGATATGGACCCGCTTTCTGCCGACAAAGTACAGCTGCGCGAAGTGGCGGCGAAGCTCGATCTGAGCAACGTAGCCGACCAAGAAGAAGATCGCGATACGCTGCTACAGCTGCTGTTTACCTTTGGCGTTGAGCCAAATATTGGCCGTGATAAGCCAACGTTTGTGTACCACTTCCCAGCCTCTCAGGCTTCATTAGCGCAAATCAGCACCGAAGATCACCGTGTGGCAGAGCGCTTTGAGGTCTATTACAAAGGCATCGAACTGGCGAATGGTTTCCATGAGTTAACGGATGCTCGCGAGCAGCGTATGCGTTTTGAGCAAGATAACCGTAAACGCGCCGCAATGGGTCTGCCAGAGCATCCACTGGATGAGAATCTGCTGGCGGCACTAGAGCACGGTTTGCCGGATTGCTCGGGTGTCGCACTTGGCGTTGATCGATTGATCATGCTGGCGCTAAAAGCAGAACGGTTAAGTGAAGTGATTGCGTTTCCGGTGGATAGGGCGTAGGTCATTTTTGGCTGAGGCAGAATGTCATATTTTCTTTGTTAGAACGGTGAAAGGTTTCGTCCGCCCGTGAGCAGTTGTGTTTCCATGAAACCGCAGACGTAGGCGTCCGAGAAGAGGTTGCCAGCGCGCAACCTCTTCACTCTCGCGCTTTCACCGAGTCGTTTGGCCGACCGGTCTCGGAGCGCACGTCCTGTGCGCCCTCAACCTGCCACCAGCATCCCTGCTGGCGGCTCTAAATCGCATTCTTTAAACATAAAAAAGACAAAGATTTTATTATCTCTTCTTTCTTATCTTTTAATCGTTTAAGTCTTGGTAGTGAGAGCCACCGGTACAGGGATGTACCGGTGGAGTTTGGGGCGCCCGGGATGGGCGATACCAAACCGTAGCGAAGATGGCGTCTCGGATAAAAGCGCGAGGATTGAAGGGGCGCGCGCTGGCGCCCCTCATCGGTCGCCTGCTACGCAGTTTGTATGTGAATACCGTAGCGGATAGGCGAACGAAACCTTACACCGCCATGGCATAAACGACAGATGGAGTTTTTCACTGCGCGAGCCATAAAAACTATAATCCCCCAGTCGTAAACGTTCTTCTCATACTTCCCCGCGCCTGTCGCAATGTATCAGTGCTCACTTGGAACGGTGGGAACGGCAGCTTCAGATCGTGCTGCTGGAAGCCAGCCAAGATCAACTGATGGATCTCATGACGCAGTGGCATACGGTGCGCCATTTCAGCGGCATAAATACGCAGCTCGAAAATCTGGATCCCTTGCTGTATATCCACCAGATAAGCCTCTGGCGCAGGTGTATCGAGCACTAGCGAGCATTTTGATGCTGCTTCAAGCAGAACGTCTGTAACCTCTTGGCTACTGGCTGTTGCCTCGGCAGGCACAGTTAGCACTACGCGGGTGACGGCATCGCTTAGCGACCAGTTGATAAACTGCTCGGTGATGAAAGCCTTGTTGGGCACAATGATCTCTTTGCGGTCCCAATCTGAAATCGTGGTGGCGCGCGTATTGATTTTGGTCACGGATCCTGTGAGATCGCGGATGGTCACGGTATCACCGATGCGGATCGGTTTTTCAAACAGGATGATCAAGCCGGAGGCAAAGTTAGCAACGATCTCCTGTAAACCGAAGCCCAAACCCAAGGTCAGCGCGGCGACCAACCATTGTAATTTTGCCCACTCAATGCCCAGCATTGAGAAACCAATCAGGCCGCCAATCAACAACAACAGGTATTTGGTGATGGTGGTAATGGCGTATCCGGTACCTGGCGTTAGATCAAGATGTTGCAGCAACCCAAGCTCCAGCAGCGCGGGCAGATTCTTGACGAGCTGCACCGTGACGATCATGACTAATATCGCGATCAGCACTGCCCCGAGCGTAATAGGCTGCAGGCTTTCAACCCCCTGCGATGAGCTGGTTACATCCCACAGACGAATGTTTTCCAAAAACGCGAAGGCTGAATGCAGTTCAGACCACAGCCAGATCAGCGAGACCAGCGCAATCATGGTAAGAATCGAACGAACCAAACGAAGCGATTGAGCGCTGATAGCGTCGAGATCGACCACTGGCTCTTCAATGTCCTGACTTCCTTCAACACTGTGCGGAGTCGAGTCCTCTTCACCCTTGGTACGCTTTTCTAAACGCTCTGCGCGGCGCTGTTTGGCTCGCTCAAAGGCAATACGGCGGCGCTGAATCAACATCCAACGGCGAATGATGTAATACACCACCAGCAAGATGAACCAGATGGCCACTGAGCTCTCTAAACGCGCTAATAAAATTTGCGCCGTGTTGAAGTAGCCCAGCAGGGAAGCGAAAGCGGCTACCAGCGGTGCACACAGCAAAATCCACCATAGCGCGTGGTTGATCAGGTTTTCGCCGTCGCCCTGTTTGTTGAGGTAAAGCGGAATTCCTGCCCGCTTCAGGCTGGTGGTTAGTAGGCTGAGCGCCACACACAGCATGATGAAACAGGCGCGCCCCAGCGAGCCTGCAAAGGCGCGATCGTCGAGATTATCGAAGGTGACAAGCGCCATCAGCAGCGGCACGATTAACCAAATTGACATGAGGTAGTAGCGCATTGCGCGCTTAACCTGTTGTTCTTCCCAACGGAAATGCGCAATGAACAACCCGTTTGGATGAGCAAATGCGGCGCTGATCATAAATGCCCACAGCACTGGCAGCGCGGCCGTTACGCCATCACCAATAGCAACGGCCATCGGGTAGGGCCATGCATTTTGTAATCCATAACCTAACGCCGCCCACAGCACCGGCAGCGGCAACGCCACGAGAATTGACCAGAACACCGTGCGCAGCGTGAGCGAAATATGGTCTTGGGTCACCTTACCGACCTTGCTGCTGGCGCGCTCCATAAAGGCCTGATAATGGCGGCGAGAATAAAAACTGAAGCCAACCAGTAGCAGGGCACCAAACAGCGGCAACAGCGTTTCTTTGGTGGTGATCATCATGAGAAACGCTTGGCTAAGCTGAGAAAGCGTATCCAGCGACAGCAGGCGGTTGAGGCTCTGAATCACGTCGAGCGGTGCACTCACGCTGAGAGGATCAACGTCCGCCGCCCAGAAAAGATAGCGGTGGGTGGCGTCTTTAATTTCGGTCAGCGCATCAATAAGCTGGGTGTTGGCGACTTTAAGCTTGGTTAATTCTAGGATTTGCGAATCACAGCCGGAAAGCAGTGAGTTCAGTAACTCGCGCTGTGTTTTAAGCTGGGGCTGTAACAACCGCTGCTGCGAAGCCGTTAAAGGCTTACCATCGTTTTGCTTATAGTCGGCGGCTGGTTCAATTTTGTTGAGCAGGTTTTCAAAGGATAAACGCTGCACACGTAGTTTGGCCATATCGCCATCGAGCTGCTGCGGTTTAGGCATATCAGGCAAGCGTGCAACCTGTGCACGTAGCGTTTCCCCCAACGCGGTGGAAACTCCTAGCCATTGGGCCTGTTCACGAATGGTGCTTAGAGCCTGACGTACCTGAATGGTTTGCGCTGCGGCGGTTCGCTGTTGGTTGGCAATATCATCCATGCGCGCCGCTTGCTCATTTAATGCGCGAGACAGTTCCTGGTTGATTTTCAGCTGTTCGGAAATTGATTTGGGCAAATCCCCGCTTTGTTCAACTAATTGCTGAGTTCGTTCTAAGGCTTGTTCGGCTTCACGTTGCCGTTGAGTATTCAGCGAGTTACGTAAATCCTGTAACTGAAGATCGAGGCGCTCATGGCGCTTGCGGAGTACATCTGCCTGTAAACGTGCCAATTCCTGACGGTTATTGGCAGAAAGCTGTTCCAACTCTAATTCGTCGACCAACGCTTTACGCGCTGCGACCTCGGCCTGTAGCTGGTTTGATTGCGCTTGCGCCAAAGGGGTACTGGTGACGACCAGATTTTGCAGACGGCGTTCGGCCTCGGTTAAGTCCTTGCGGGCAGTGGCCTGCTTGAGAGGAACCTGACTTAACGAATCACTGATGGCACGCGAACGGTCAAGTTCTTGCTGTAGCTGGCGTGAAACTTCGAGTAATTGGCTGCTAATTTGCAGAATTTGTTGTTCTGCGTCGCTAGCCGGTATGGATGCCGCGGGCAGCGGAGGAGTGCTTTCATCGCTGAGCTGCTGGCGGAGTTCGCGCGTGAGTTTGGGGAAATCGCTGATGGATTTCTGATATTGCTGAGTACGTTGAGCAGACTCTTTACTCTCATTGATCCAGTTAAGTGCGCTCTGAAGCGCCTCAACCAGTTCAGCCTGATTGGGGGTATTTTTATTGGATTCGGCTTGTTTGAGTTCTTGGGCGAGCTGTTGCTCATTCAGTGCGGCGTTCGCACTAAGTGGAAGGGATAACATCAGTAACCCGGTTATCAACAATTTGGTAATCAGGCGCATAACTCTTCCTTTCTTTTTACGAACGTTTCTCGGATTAATTCTTTATACCCGTCATACTTCAAGTGGCATCTTTGTTGGCTTTCCTCGCTCACCCCAGCCATTTACTTATGTAAACTCCTAGGGATTCACTGCGTCGCCGCCTCAATGCGACTTGAATTATTTTGGGTATATAAACTAAAGAATAAAGGCGGGAAAGATGGCAAGCCCACATCAATTGTGGCTTGCCACTACGCGTTTTACTCTGCGGCAGGTGTTTCGGTCTGCTCTCTGGTGTCTTCGACGATCACGGTTTCTACTGGTGCAACGGCATTAACGCTGTGAGCAAATTCAGCCCCCATGAGCGTTTTGGCTCCGCTGGCTAGGGTGGCGGTAAATTCGATACGGTTGGCGGCAAACAGGTTGATAACCGTAGAGCCAAGTTTGAAGCGACCCATTTCTTCGCCTTTTTTCAGCACTACTGCGCCTTCATTACCCGCTGTTGGATAAGTCCAACGCTGAATAATGCCTTCGCGAGTCACGTTAACCGTACCAGACCAAACGGTCTCGATGCTGCCGACAATGGTTGCGCCAACTAAAATCTGCGCCATTGGGCCGAAATCTGTGTCAAAAATGCAAATTAGACGCTCGTTGCGTGCGAACAGATTAGGAACGTTAGCGGCGGTAAGCGGATTTACTGAGAACAGATCGCCAGGAACGTAGATCATTTCACGCAAAACGCCGTTACAAGGCATATGCACACGGTGGTAATCACGTGGCGACAGGTAGGTCGTGGCAAAATGACCATCTTTGAACTCTTCGGCTAACAAATAGTTGCCCGCTAACAGGGCTTCTAAAGAGTAGTCATGGCCTTTGGCCTGCAAGATTTTACCCTGTTCGATTTTGCCTAATTGGCTGATTGCGCCATCGGCAGGTAAAACCAGCCCGTCTGCGTGGTCGGCGACCGGACGCACACCGCTGCGCAGTGGGCGAACAAAGAATTCATTAAATGTTTTGTAGTGCTCAGGGTTCGGATAGAGCGCTTCTTTCATATTTACTTTGTAATAGGCAACGAAAGCTTTGATAACCGCTTGAGTCAGCCATCCAGCCTTTTTGTTCGCGCCCCAACCAGCAAGACGAGTCAGGCCTTGTTTAGGCAGTAAATATTGAAGTTTAATTTTAATGCTATCGAGCACGTTAGCCTCTTCCAATGGGTCAGTTTCCGAGGGACGCTGAAATAAAAATCTGCGCCGTCGGAATAAATTCTCAATAAATTGGTCTGCTTTTTAACACTTCGCATGCTGATTTTCCACCTTCCAAAGCGTGGTGGATAACATGCCACTAAAGCAAAACCGTGATGCTTTTGCGGTGACTTAGGTCACATTGAGGCCGCACCAGATAGGCACGCCCGTATATATTATCAATATTTGAGGCCGCATCGCGAGAGATGTACTAACGTGATACGACCACAATTATTTGATAAATCATTCAATAATCAGAAAATTCTAATCTTCATTAAAGAAATTTTTACGCGTTTTTACCTGCGACATACTTTCTAAAATGCGGTGATAGTTATCATAGCGCTCTTCGGCAATTTCGCCGTTTTCTGCGGCTTCACGCAGCGCACAGCCCGGATCGTTGTCGTGCTTGCAGTCGCGGAATTTGCAGCCACCGAGGTATTTACGGAATTCAATGAAGCCCAACGTAACCTGCTCTGGATCGAGATGCCATAGGCCAAACTCGCGGATCCCTGGGGAGTCGATAATATCACCACCCTGTGGGAAGTGATAAAGACGTGCCGCCGTGGTGGTGTGCTGACCTAAGCCTGAGTTATCAGAAACTGCACCGACCAAGATAGGGTTGAGTTCTGGCAGTAGGGCATTGAGCAGGCTCGATTTTCCCACGCCGGACTGGCCGGCAAAAATACTGATGCGATCGGTGAGCGCATTCTGTAGTTCAGCGATACCTTCCTGCGAGTGGCTCGATACCATCAGTACGCGATAGCCAATATGGCGATAGATATCCATCGCTTCTTCGACAAATTTACGGCCTTCTTCATCCAGCAAATCGATTTTGTTGAGCACAATCAATGGCTCAATTTCCAACGTTTCACAGGCGACCAGATAACGGTCGATAATATTCAGCGACAGCTCGGGCAAAATGGCCGACACAATAACGATTTGGTCGATGTTGGCGGCAATCGGTTTTAGGCCGTCATAGAAATCAGGACGAGTTAGCATTGAGGTGCGTTCATGCACGGCTTCCACAATGCCTTTTACGCCCGGCTGTGCGCCAGAACGCCACACCACGCGATCGCCGGTAACCAGTGAACGAATGGTTCGACGGATATTACAGCGATGCTGAGTGCCATCGGCGGCTTCAACGTCGGCATGTTTGCCGAACCGGCTGACAACAATCCCTTCTTGTGGCTCGCCAAACAGGGAGTCATCCAGTTCTGGTCTATTATCAGTTTTGGTCAGGCGACGCTGATGGTTTGCCTGAACACGGCGTTGTTGGCCTTTCGATAGTTTGTTCTTACTCACTGCGCCTCACTCATTTGTTTGAACGAACTCGACGTTAGTTTGATGCAGCGCCAGGCTCGGCGGGCATACAAACCCATATCAAAAACGAATCTGAAGTTGACGACCATCGCTCGTTGTCGCCAAAAAGACTATGATACACGCTATTGATGAAGAAGAAGAGCCGAGGCCGCAATGAGTGGAAGTGAAACAAATTTAATCTGGATCGATTTAGAAATGACGGGGCTCGATCCCGAAGTCGATCGCATCATTGAGATTGCGACGTTGGTGACCGATGCCAATTTGAATATTCTGGCGGAAGGGCCGGTGATTGCGGTACACCAATCGGATGAGCAGCTGGCGCTGATGGATGAGTGGAACGTGCGCACCCATACCGGCAGTGGCTTAGTTGATCGTGTCAAAGCCAGCACTATCGATGACGCAACCGCGGCGCAGAAAACCATTGAGTTCCTACAGCAGTGGGTGCCTGAGGGCGTTTCTCCAATCTGCGGTAATAGCGTTGGGCAGGATCGTCGCTTCCTGTTCCGATATATGCCTGAGTTGGAAAAGTATTTCCACTACCGCTATCTGGACGTGAGTACGCTAAAAGAATTGGCGCGTCGCTGGAAACCAGAGATTTTGTCTGGTTTTAAAAAGCAGGGCACGCATCAAGCCTTAGATGACATCCGCGAATCCGTAGCCGAGTTGGCTTATTACCGTGAAAACTTTATCAAGCTTTAAGCGTTAGCACTTTGGAACGTTAGCACGATGAAGCGTTAATACGCTGCGATGAGGATTTCTAGCGGATCTTCATCGCGGTATTTACGCTGCGAACCACCGATATTTAACGCAATAGTTGTTTTTTATCCGGATGTTGTCGATAATTCGCCCTTGTTGCCGTTTTTATCGGCAAACGAACGAAATTTAAAAAATTTTCTTGTTAGGGGCTTGCAGGGGAAAGAAATTCTCGTATAATGCGCTCCCCGTACCGACACGGAATTACGAGTTCTTCGGATATCGTTTTAATCAGTGTTTGATACGAAAATGCACGACAATGCGGGAATAGCTCAGTTGGTAGAGCACGACCTTGCCAAGGTCGGGGTCGCGAGTTCGAGTCTCGTTTCCCGCTCCAAATTTAGAAGGTCGCTTAGGCGGCTGAAAGTAAAAAAGCAGTACCTATACCAAGTTGCGGGAATAGCTCAGTTGGTAGAGCACGACCTTGCCAAGGTCGGGGTCGCGAGTTCGAGTCTCGTTTCCCGCTCCAATTTCTAACGCCGTTATTACTGACCCAGTAGTAAGGTGTCGATGCTAAAGCGTCAAATGCGGGAATAGCTCAGTTGGTAGAGCACGACCTTGCCAAGGTCGGGGTCGCGAGTTCGAGTCTCGTTTCCCGCTCCAATTTTCTTCTTAAATAATTCTAAATTCAGCGATGCCTTATGTGGGCAGTTTCTCTATTTGTCATAATCAGTATGATTTTCATGAACAGAGTTATCCACAGGCTAGCCAGCATATCTTTCTCATACCTTCCTAGAACCAGCACAAGACCATTAAATTAACTTTTTGATTTAACTGAATTAATTTAATGTTAAAAATGACATATGGATCACTTGCACTTTGTCTTGCTGTTGAATCACAAACTAAATTTATTTTTATGCACAGGCGAAGGGCAACAAAATTTAACGCTGATAAACATGATATTCCCAGTCGGTCATGCGTCTCTCGGGAGGCCTTTCTCAATCGCTCTAATAAGCCGTTTCTGTTGGCTGGTCTGAATTTCTATTACGTTTTCACTGCGTTTTTCTTGCTGCTGTTTAACCGCCCATTCGATATGTTCATCTAAAACTTCAGACAATCCCCTTCTTGATTGCAGCAGAGGAATAATCTGTGCGTCGTAGGGAGCATTACCCAAAGCGACGCTAATATTACGCAACCAGCGTAGATGCCCAATGCGACGAATGGCAGAACCCTCGGTGATTTTTAGGAAAGTCTTTTCATCCCACTGAAACAGCGCGATCAATTCAGGCGTGTGCAGATTTTGGCGCGGGCTAAAATCACCTTCTTCTGTTAGCTGAGAAAAACGATTCCACGGGCAGATCATCTGGCAGTCATCACATCCATAGATTCTGTTGCCCATCAGCGGTCGGAACTCTTCCGGTATGGCGCTTTCTAGCTCGATGGTGAGATAGGAAATACAGCGGCGGGCATCCACGACATAAGGCTCAACAATTGCGCCGGTTGGACACGTGGTGATACAGGCCACGCAGCGGCCGCATTGCTCGTCTTGGGGCTTATCAATAGGGAGTGGGAGATCGAGTAATAGTTCACCTAAAAAGAACCAGGAACCGGCCTCTTTGTTTAAAATAAGTGAGTGTTTACCAACCCAGCCAATTCCGGCTTTAGCGGCTAGTGGGCGTTCTAAAATGGGGGCGGAGTCCACAAATGGGCGAGAGTTAACGTCTATACCCACGCAATACTCTTGGATCATATCGCCTAAACGCTTAAGTCGATTACGTAGCAGTTTGTGATAATCCCGCCCAAGGGCGTAGCGGCTCACATAGCCTAGCTGTGGATTTTTGAGTGTTTTAGCGAAAGACGCGTTTGCTGGAAGATAGTTCATGCGCACGCTGATAACCCGCAGCGTGCCGGGATGTAATTCGTGTGGTCTGGCTCGCATCATGCCGTGGCGCGCCATCCACTCCATCTCACCGTGATACTGCTTATCCAGCCATGCCTGCAGGCGCGGCTCTTCAACCGATAGGTCGGTATCACATATTCCAACCTGCTGGAATCCTAGCGATTGCCCCCATTGCTTGATATGTTGGGCTAACTGATTGAGATCGAGGGGGTGTGTCATGACGGGCCATTATCAGAAACATTTCAGTTCCAGTTTACCATATTCTGTTTATCCTGCGGATAACGTCCGTGAGCTTGAGCAGCGAGCGGTATCTGAGTTGGGATTGTCTTTGTATCAGCTAATGGAACGTGCGGGACAGGCGGCTTTTCATCGTGCGAGGCAATTTTATCCTACTACTCGTCGCTGGTTGGTGTTGTGCGGTCATGGCAATAACGGCGGTGATGGCTATGTCGTGGCGCGTTTAGCGCGGCAATTAGGCATTCAGGTCACGTTGGTTGCGGTTGAGCATAATGGGCCGTTACCGCCGGAGGCGCAGCAGGCACGGGATGCATGGATACGCACCGGTGGCGAGATTCAGGGCGTTAACACGGAATTTGCTGGTGATATTGAACTGATTATTGATGGCTTGCTCGGCATTGGTTTGCGTGCGGCACCGCGTGAGCCGTATGCGTCATTGATTCAAGCGGCAAATCAGCATCCTGCCCCGATACTCTCGCTTGATATTCCCTCTGGTCTGAACGCCGATACCGGCCATGCCGATGGCGCTGTTATTCAGGCTCAGCACACTCAAACGTTTATTGCCTGCAAACCTGGGCAGCTCACCGGATATGCCCGCGATGTGGTCGGCACATTACATTGTGACGAGCTGGGGCTATCTCACTGGCTCAAAAAACAGAATGCGCCGATTGCGCGGCTTGATGCCAGCCTGCTGAATACGTGGCTACATCCTCGGCGGCCTTGTTCGCATAAAGGCGATAATGGTCGCCTTGTACTTATCGGTGGCGATCACGGTATGGCTGGCGCTATTCGCATGGCGGGTGAGGCTGCTCTGCGTAGCGGTGCTGGGCTGGTGCGAGTACTTACTCACATTGAGCATATTGCGCCATTGCTGACGTCTTGCCCTGAGATGATGGTGCAGGCGTTAACCAAAGCCTCGCTTGAGGCCGCGTTTGATTGGGCTGACGTGATTGTGATTGGCCCCGGCTTAGGCCAAACGGCGTGGGCGCACCAAGCCGTGCAGCAGCTTCAACGTTTCGACAAACCGATGCTGTGGGACGCCGATGCGCTGAATTTATTAGCAGAGTCACCAAGCGTGAATCAGCACCGCATTTTGACTCCGCATCCTGGTGAGGCGGCAAGGCTACTAAATTGCAGTGTGGCTGAGATTGAACTAGATAGAATGAAGGCGGTAAATAAACTTCAGCAAAAATATGGCGGTGTGGTGGTGCTAAAAGGTGCCGGAACGCTGATTGCCTGCGAAAAAAAGGTGTCCGTCGCGGACGTGGGGAATCCTGGAATGGGAACCGGCGGGATGGGAGACGTTTTGTCTGGTATTATCGGTGGTTTGCTGGCACAAAAGCTTCCGCTGTATGATGCTGCCTGTTCAGGATGTGTGGTACATGGTGCGGCGGCTGATGAAATTGCGGAAGAGTTTGGTGAGCGAGGCATGTTAGCGACAGATCTTTTTGCCGTTATTCGTCATTATGTGAACCCTAAGATGGCTTAAGAGTCTGACGTATTGCCCTAGCAAACTGTTATCGAACACGCTGATCCTAAAGAAAAACCTTAATAAAGAACCAGTAAGAAATAACTATTATGAAAAACATCGTACTTTCTTTGCCGGATGAAACGGCAACCATCGCATTGGGTACTTCACTGGCTAACGCCTGTGATAGTGCGACCGTTATTTACTTATATGGTGATTTAGGTGCGGGCAAAACCACCTTTAGCCGTGGTTTTTTACAGGCGTTGGGCCATAAGGGCAATGTTAAGAGCCCAACCTACACTTTGGTTGAACCCTATGCGTTAACGCCGATGAACGTCTATCACTTCGATTTATACCGCTTGGCCGATCCTGAAGAACTCGAGTTTATGGGGATCCGCGACTATTTTGATGAGAATGCCATCTGTTTGGTGGAATGGCCGCAGCAGGGTGAAGGCTTTTTACCAAATCCAGATCTGAGCCTGCATATGGCTTATCAGGGCGAGGGCCGAGAAGCGTCGATTGACGCTCATACGCCACATGGCCAGTCGATTTTAGCACGATTGAACGGGCAACAAGGGTAGTCGATGATGCGCATGTGGAAGCGAATCTGTACGGTAACGTGGCTAGGATTGTTAGGGTTGCTGTTCTCTGGCGTGCTCAGTGCGGCGCAGCTGACCAATATTCAGGTTTCAAACGGCAAAAACGAAGCGCGCGTAACGCTGAGCTTTAACGGAACGCCCTCCTATACTTTTTCTTCCCAGCCCAGTTCAAATCGGGTGCTGGTTAATATTTCTGAAACTAAAAAAATCACCAGCGGCCTGCCTATGACGTTCAGCGGTGAGAATATGCTGAGCCAAATTCGGGCGGGGAGTATTGCGGGTGATAATAACGTTCAACTGATTTTTGATGTGACGCGTAAAGCCAAGGTGAGTGCCTCTAATCAAGGGCAGATGGTTGTTTTTACGCTGAAATATGATGCCCCTGTCGCGGCGCCCAAACCGGTGTTTAATCAACCGCGTACGACCTCTCATAGTTCGACGAGAAGCGTAGCGCCGGCCCCTGCGCCATCAAACGGTGGAAACCCGTTTAATCCAACTAAGCCAACGGTGGTCACCACCACTGAAACGCCAGCCGTTCCTGTTTCGCGCCGTAGTTCGCGATCTGATGGTTCGCAGGTGGTGGTGGCGATCGATGCCGGACACGGTGGGCAAGATCCCGGCGCGATTGGCGGTAATGGTCTGCGCGAGAAGAACGTAACGTTAGCTATTGCTAAGCGTTTACAGAATTTAATGGATGACGACCCGATGTTTAAGCCGGTATTAACCCGCACCGGCGATTATTTTATTTCTGTCATGGGGCGTTCCGATGTGGCGCGTAAGCAACAGGCCAATCTGTTGATTTCAATTCATGCGGATGCGGCACCAAATCGCAGTGCGACAGGTTCATCTGTATGGGTGTTGTCAAACCGTCGTGCTAACAGTGAAATGGCGGGATGGCTGGAGCAACACGAGAAACAGTCAGAGTTGCTGGGTGGTGCGGGTGATGTGTTAGCTAATAGCGGCGACGATAAATACCTTAGCCAAGCGGTTCTCGATCTGCAATTCGGCCATTCCCAGCGCGTTGGTTATGACGTCGCGGTGCAGGTGATTCGTCAGATGCAGTCCATTGGTAATCTGCATAAACGTCGCCCTGAACACGCAAGTCTAGGCGTTCTACGCTCGCCGGATATTCCGTCTCTGCTGGTAGAAACGGGCTTTATTAGTAATGCTGGCGAAGAACGCTTGCTGGGCAGCGCTGCCTATCAAGAGAAAATCGCGCAGGCTATTTATAAGGGGGTGCGGAGCTATTTCCTTTCGCATCCGTTGCAAAATGGCCCAAAGGTCGAAAACCGGCCGCAGAGCTTCGTGTCGGCCGGTAGCTCTAGAAAAACACCAATAGCAAGCCGTGGCGCGAGTGAGAGTAGTTTCTCAGCGAGCAGCGTGAGTTCTGGCGCGACGCAGATCCACGTGGTGAAGCGTGGGGAAACCTTGCTGGGCATAGCTAATCGCTACGGAACGACCATGACCAAGCTGATGCAGCAAAATAGCCTGAAGAAAGAAGGCGTTTGGGTTGGGCAAAAGCTGAAAGTCCCCGCGGGGAATCGCGTAGCCGTTACAGCAGTATCCCCGTCGTCGAACAAAACAGCGGTGAGCAAAACGGCAAGCACCAAAGCCAAGCGTGTGACTCATACGGTAAAACGTGGCGATACGTTGACCAAGATTGCCGCTAGCTATGGTGTGAGCATGAGCAAAATCCAGCAGGCTAATAAGATGAAATCAGGTGAAGTCCAGATTGGACAAACGCTGGTAATCCCACAGGCGTAAGCTTTGATTCCACTCTTTGTTATTTAAGGTTCTCTAACCAAGGAAAACGTATGCCGATTCAGGTTTTACCTCCGCAGCTTGCCAACCAAATCGCCGCGGGCGAAGTGGTGGAGCGCCCTGCATCGGTGGTTAAAGAGCTGGTGGAGAACAGTTTAGATGCGGGAGCCACGCGGATCGATATTGAGATCGAACGCGGCGGCGCTAAGCTGATCCGCATCCGTGATAACGGCTGTGGGATTAACAAAGACGAATTGGCCTTGGCGTTAGCGCGCCATGCCACGAGTAAAATCACCTCACTTGACGATCTTGAGGCCATCATGAGCCTCGGATTTCGTGGCGAAGCGCTGGCGAGCGTCAGTTCGGTCTCGCGCTTAACCATGACGTCGCGTACCGCCGAGCAAAGCGAAGCATGGCAGGCCTACGCCGAAGGGCGTGATATGGCGGTAACGGTGAAACCTGCCGCTCATCCGATAGGCACAACCGTTGAAGTTTTAGATCTGTTCTACAACACGCCAGCACGGCGCAAATTTATGCGCACCGAGAAGACGGAGTTTGGCCATATTGACGAAGTGGTGCGCCGCATTGCTTTGGCTCGATTTGACGTGACGATTCAACTGCATCACAACGGTAAAATGATGCGCCAATACCGTGCGGTCAAAGAGGATGGGCAAAAAGAGCGCCGTCTAGGATCGATCTGCGGTACCGCATTTATTCAGCATGCGCTGGAAATAAAATGGGAGCACGGTGATTTAGCCATTCATGGCTGGGTTGCCGATCCGGTGGGTTCGCGTCAGCTAACCGAGATGCAGTACAGCTATGTTAATGGCCGTATGATGCGCGATAAATTGATTACCCATGCTATCCGCCAAGCCTATCAAGATCAGCTGAAAGATGACCAGCAACCAGCCTATGTTCTCTATTTGACCGTTGACCCGCATCAGGTTGACGTCAACGTGCATCCAGCCAAGCATGAAGTGCGTTTTCATCAGGCGCGTTTAGTGCATGATTTTATCTATCAGGCGGTGATTTCGGTATTGCAACAGGCCGAACAGCCCGAACAGCCCTCGTTGCCCGAGGTGGTGGCTGAAGCGGAAGAAACGCCGCGTTGGGAGCCGGAAAACCGCGTCGCGGCAGGCGTTAACCAGTTTAGTAAAACCCCGATGCGTGAACCCTCACCGGCATACGGAAAATCAACCTCGCACGGTTCTGCTTCCGAGAAGCGAGCACCGAGTGAAAATCGTCACTTTTCTGCGGGGGACGGCTATCAAAAACAGGAAGGGCAGCTATACCAGCGTTTGATGCAGGTGCCGGAAAAACGGATGCCTCAGCCGCAGGTGGTGCAACAGCAAGATGTTCTCTCTGCGGAAAATAGCCGTAAGACAGAGATGTTCCCGCAGCCTGCTTGCGCGCCGTTGCAACACGGTGAGAATAGTTTTGGACGCGTTCTGACGATCTGTGAGCGCTATTACGCGCTGCTAGAACGCCAGCACGGCGTGGCCTTATTAAATTTAAACGTCGCTGAAATCGAGCTGCGTCAGGTGCAGCTATTACCAAGTGCAGAAGGTTTACGCCCACAGCCGCTGTTGATTCCGGTTAAGCTCACGCTGAATGCAGAAGAAATCAAAGGCGCGCAAAGCGGTGCGGAAACGTTAAAGAATCTGGGCATTGATCTTATCTTGGAGCGTCAGCGAGCCACGTTACGGGCCGTACCGCTGCCGTTACGTCACCAGAATCTACCGCAGCTTATCCCTGCATTTCTTGCCTTCTTAGCGGCCACGCCAGAGGCGGAATCAGCGGTGATAAGTAAATGGCTAGCCGGTCAATTAGTGACAGAGCGTGAACAATGGAGCGTTTCCCAAGCCATCCAATTGTTAGCCGAGGTTGAACGGCTTTGCCCTGTGCTGGTAAAGTCGCCGCCTTCTGCGCTATTGCAGCCCGTAGATTTAACGCCAGCGCTGGTTTCGTTACAGTCCCATTGATTAAGAGCTGAATAAAATATTTTATGATTAACGCCAATAATTCTCTTCCTCCCGCCATTTTTATTATGGGGCCGACGGCGTCTGGGAAAACGGCCCTTGCCATGTCGTTGCGCCAGCGCTTTCCCGTTGAACTTATTAGCGTTGATTCTGCTCTAATCTACCGTGGAATGGATATTGGCACCGCAAAGCCAACGGCTGAAGAACTCGCTCAGGCTCCGCACCGGCTGATCGATATCCGTGATCCGGCGGAAAGTTATTCTGCGGCAGATTTTCGCGCCGATGCACTGCGTGAAATGGCGGCCATTACCGCTGAAGGGAAAATTCCCCTCCTAGTCGGTGGAACGATGCTTTACTTTAAAGCATTGCTGGAAGGGCTTTCGCCTTTACCTGCTGCGGATCCAGAGGTTAGAGCCCAGATAGAAAAACAGGCACAAGAGCTGGGTTGGGAGGCGTTACATCGTCAGTTACAGCAGGTTGATCCTGTTTCTGCGGCTAGGATTCATCCAAATGATCCACAGAGACTGAGTCGCGCACTGGAAGTTTTTCTTATTTCGGGTAAAACTTTAACTGAACTGACTAAAATTTCAGGCGAAACGCTACCCTACAATGTGCAACAGTTTGCGATTGCACCTGCAACGCGTGAGCAGTTACACCAGCGAATTGCCCTGCGTTTTGAGCAGATGATGGCCGCGGGTTTTGAAGCTGAAGCCAGAGCCTTGTTCGAACGTGGTGATTTGCACACAGACTTACCTTCTGTGCGCTGCGTGGGCTACCGCCAGATGTGGTCATATCTGGAGGGCGAAATAGACTACGATGAAATGGTTTACCGTGGAATTTGTGCAACACGCCAGTTGGCAAAACGTCAGATGACTTGGTTGCGCGGTTGGGAGTCTGTGCATTGGTTAGATAGTGATGAACCGTTGCAGGCTCTGGAAAGTGTGGCACATGTTGTTCGTGCATCGCTTGATTGATTGTGTACAATTGAGGTGATTGGGCCGTAATTAGGCCGATGGGTACTTGAATCAGGGAGATTCATGCACCATATACTCATTATGTTTCACGTTGCAGACGCATGGTCTGTGTTTGTTCGCCGTAATCACATAGTTACCTGTGAATAACAGGATTATCTATGCTTCTGGGGGCTCACGAACATACGGTCTGTTGCTGGGATTATTTTGAGTAAAGTACTCAGTGCGCAAATTTTTACGCAGTTTATTTTGATTGGAGTCGTTGGACTCTTAGTAACATACAACAAACAACTAGCAAATAAGGAAAAGATAGAATGGCTAAGGGGCAATCTTTACAAGACCCGTTCCTGAACGCACTGCGTCGCGAACGAGTCCCAGTTTCGATCTATTTGGTGAATGGTATTAAGCTGCAAGGCCAGATTGAGTCTTTCGATCAGTTTGTCATTCTGTTGAAAAATACAGTTAGCCAGATGGTTTATAAGCACGCAATTTCTACCGTTGTTCCGTCTCGTCCGGTTTCTCATCATAGCAATAATCCGGGAACTGGCGGCAGCAGCAACTACCACGGTAGCAATCAGGCGTCTTCACCGTCGTCTCAGGACAGCGATGACGCTGAATAAGCCGCATCGTTCGTTATCTCAGTCGGAGGGTGTTAATGATCGTTTGTCATTGATGCTCTCCGTTCTCATCGGTCCTATCCGCTTGAGAGGTTTTACGTTTGTTTGACCGTTACGAAGCCGGCGAGCAGGCCGTATTGGTTCACGTCTATTTCTCCCAAGAAAGAGATATTGAAGATCTCAGAGAGTTTGAGTCCTTAGTCTCCTCCGCGGGCGTAGAAGCATTACGCGTTGTTACCGGCAGCCGCAAGGCCCCGCATCCAAAGTATTTTGTTGGCGAAGGCAAAGCCGAAGAAATCGCTCAGGCGGTTCAAGAAACCGGTGCCTCCGTCGTTCTTTTTGATCACGCATTATCCGCCGCCCAAGAACGCAATCTGGAAAAATTATGCCAGTGCCGCGTGATTGATCGCACGGGTCTGATCCTCGACATTTTTGCTCAGCGTGCACGTACCCATGAAGGTAAGTTGCAGGTTGAACTCGCTCAGCTACGCCATTTAGCTACGCGCTTAGTGCGTGGCTGGACTCACCTTGAACGTCAAAAAGGTGGGATCGGCTTACGTGGTCCGGGCGAAACCCAGCTTGAAACAGACCGTCGTTTGCTGCGCGATCGCATTAGCCTGATTTTGTCTCGTCTTGAACGCGTTGAAAAACAGCGCGACCAAGGTCGCCGTGCGCGTAGCCGTGCGGATGTTCCAACGGTGTCACTGGTGGGTTACACCAACGCCGGAAAATCAACGCTGTTTAACCACATAACCAAAGCAGATGTGTATGCTGCTGACCAACTGTTTGCTACGCTTGATCCGACGCTACGTCGTATTGACGTGGTTGATGTTGGCACCACCGTTCTCGCCGATACAGTTGGGTTTATTCGCCATCTGCCCCACGATTTGGTGGCTGCGTTTAAGGCAACGCTGCAAGAAACCCGTCAGGCATCACTTTTATTGCACATAATTGATGCATCTGATGCTCGTGTTGATGAGAATATTGATGCAGTGAATACTGTATTAGCAGAAATTGAAGCAGATGAAATTCCTGTACTGCTTGTGATGAACAAAATTGATATGCTGGATGAGTTCGAACCGCGTATCGATCGGAACGATGAGAATTTACCTATTCGGGTTTGGGTTTCTGCGCAAACCGGGGTGGGAATTGATTTATTGTTCCAAGCGTTAACAGAGCGCTTGAGCGGAGAAATTGCAAGCTACGAGCTGCGATTGCCGCCTGAGGCAGGACGTTTACGTAGCCGTTTTTACCAGCTTCAGGCAATAGAGAAAGAGTGGATTGAGGAAGATGGCAGTATTGGATTACATATCCGGCTCCCAATTGTGGAGTGGCATCGACTTTGTAAACGTGAACAAGAATTACTAAAGTATATTATTTAGTAACACTTGGTTAATATCACCTACTCAAATGAGTCTGAAGAACACCAATCATTGAAGAATGGAGCGAAACATGGCGTGGAATCAGCCCGGTAATAACGGACAGGACCGCGACCCGTGGGGAGGCGGCAGTAATAATGGCGGCAACTCCGGCGGAAACAACAATAATAAAGGTGGCCGCGATCAGGGGCCTCCGGATCTGGATGATATCTTCCGTAAACTGAGCAAAAAGCTGGGTGGACTGGGCGGTAAAGGCACGGGCTCTAGCAATTCAGGCAATCCACGCGCACCTATGGGTGGCAAAGTGGTTGGCCTTGCTATTGCCGCTGTGGTTGTCATCTGGGCAGCAAGTGGTTTCTATACCATTAAAGAAGCCGAACGTGGCGTCGTGACACGTTTTGGTAAATTCAGTCATCTGGTACAGCCAGGTTTGAACTGGAAACCGACTTTTGTTGATGAAGTGACTCCGGTTAACGTGGAATCTGTGCGTGAACTGGCAGCGTCCGGCGTGATGCTGACTTCGGATGAGAACGTGGTACGCGTTGAGATGAACGTGCAGTACCGTGTAACCAATCCAGAAGAGTACTTGTTCAACGTAACCAATGCGGATGACAGCCTGCGTCAGGCAACTGACAGCGCGCTGCGTGCGGTTATTGGTAAATACTCAATGGATAAAATCCTCACCGAAGGCCGTACTATTATTCGTACGGATACCCAGAAAGTGCTGGAAGAAACCATCAAGCCTTACAAAATGGGGATCACTCTGCTGGACGTAAACTTCCAGACAGCGCGTCCGCCAGAAGAAGTTAAAGCTGCATTTGATGATGCGATTGCCGCGCGTGAAAACGAACAGCAATACATTCGTGAAGCTGAAGCTTACGCCAACGAAGTTCAGCCTCGTGCTAACGGTCAGGCACAACGTATTCTTGAAGATGCGCGTGCTTACAAAGATCGTACCGTTCTAGAAGCGCAGGGTGAAGTTGGTCGTTTCGCTCGCCTGTTGCCTGAATACAAAGCGTCTCCGCAAATTACGCGTGAACGTATGTATCTGGAAACCATGGAACGCGTATTGGGTAGCACCCGTAAAGTATTGGTTGATGATAAGAGCAATAACCTGATGGTTCTGCCTTTGGATCAACTGATGCGCGGTGGCAAAACTGACGCAGCGGCGAAATCTGGCAGTCAGGATACTAGCCTGATTCGTTTAGACCCAACGCCTGCGGCAACCAAGTCGTCCAGTAATGCAGATTCAAGTAGTAGCAGCGTGATGGACCAGCGCCGGGCGAATGCTCAGCGTAACGATACCAATCGTCAGGGAGAGAATAACTAATGCGTAAGTCTCTATTACTCGTTCTCATTGTTATCCTGGTGGTATTGTACGCATCACTGTTTGTGGTGACTGAAGGCCAGCGCGGCATCGTACTGCGTTTTGGCAAGGTTCTGCGTGATGATGAGAACAAGCCCTTGGTGTACGCACCTGGCCTGCATCTCAAAATACCGTTCATTGAATCTGTCAAAATGCTGGATGCGCGTATCCAGACTATGGATAACCAAGCTGACCGTTTCGTGACCAAAGAGAAAAAAGACCTGATTGTTGACTCTTATATCAAGTGGCGCATCAGCGATTTCAGTCGTTACTACCTGGCAACCGGCGGTGGCGATGTTTCTCAGGCCGAAGTGCTGTTGAAGCGTAAATTCAGTGACCGTCTGCGTTCTGAAATCGGTCGTCTGGATATTAAAGATATCGTAACGGATTCCCGCGGTAAGCTGATGGAAGACGTACGTGATGCACTGAACACCGGTACGGTAGATGATGCCACCGCAAGCGATGCAGATGATGCTATTGCGAGCGCAGCAGCACGTGTTGAGCGTGAAACTAGCGGTAAACAACCAGCGGTAAACCCGAACAGCATGGCTGCTCTGGGTATCGAAGTGGTTGACGTTCGTATCAAGCAAATCAACCTGCCAGCCGAAGTTTCTGACGCGATCTACAAGCGTATGCGTGCAGAGCGTGAAGCCGTAGCACGTCGTCACCGTTCACAAGGTCAGGAAGAAGCCGAGAAGCTGCGTGCGACTGCTGACTATGAAGTAACGCGTACACTGGCTGAAGCTGAGCGTCAGGGACGTATTACTCGCGGTGAAGGTGATGCGGTAACTGCCAAGCTGTTTGCCGATGCATTTAGCCAAGATCCAGACTTCTTCGCCTTCATTCGTAGCCTAAAAGCTTACGAAAATAGCTTCAAAGATGGCCAAGATGTGATGGTTCTGCGTCCAGACAGTGATTTCTTCAAATACATGAAATCACCAAACGGTAATGCAACTGCTAAATAATCTTTGCTAGAGAAAACGTTCTGAATAAAGCGCGTTTTTGACACTCGATTAGAAAGGCCCGTTTAGTCGCGGGCCTTTTTTTTGTTTGTTTTTTGATTTTGTCGACAGCCTGAGGGAAATATGAACTCTACAATTTGGATGGCATTAGGGTTGGTTTTGATCGTCGAAGGACTCGGACCAATGCTTTTTCCACGAGTTTGGCGGCGCATGATTGCAACGATGGCTCAATTACCTGACGGAGTTTTACGTCGTTATGGCGGCGGTCTAGTGGTTGCAGGGTTAGTTATCTACTACATGTTGCGTAGCCGTATGGGGGGCTAAACATCTTCGGATTTTTTGCGCAATCGTGTGCTGAAAAGTGCTGAAAGCTCCGAAATGTGATGGTAGAATCCATTTTTAACAACGTGGTGATAGTGAAATGGGTAAGAATGTCGTCGTACTAGGCACCCAATGGGGTGACGAAGGTAAGGGCAAGGTCGTAGACCTATTAACCGAAAGGGCCAAGTATGTTGTGCGCTACCAGGGCGGTCACAATGCAGGTCATACACTAGTCATTAACGGTGAAAAAACCGTTCTTCATTTGATTCCGTCAGGAATTCTGCGCGAAAACGTAACCAGCATTATTGCAAACGGTGTGGTATTAGCACCTGACGCTCTGATGCGTGAAATGACCGAACTGGAAGCCCGTGGCATCCCTGTTCGCGAACGTCTGTTACTCTCCGAAGCTTGTCCTCTGATCCTGCCATATCACGTGGCATTGGATAACGCGCGCGAAAAAGCACGCGGTGCGAAGGCTATCGGTACAACAGGTCGTGGTATCGGTCCTGCGTATGAAGATAAAGTCGCTCGTCGCGGTCTGCGCGTTGGCGATCTGTTCAACAAAGAAACCTTTGCAGTTAAGCTGAAAGAAATTATGGAATACCATAATTTCCAACTGGTTAATTACTACAAAGTTGAAGCAGTTGACTACCAAACCGTGCTGGATGAAGTTATGGCTGTTGCCGACATCATCACTGCAATGGTGGTTGACGTTGCCGATCTGCTGAACAAAGCTCACAAGAAAGGTGAGTTTGTGATGTTCGAAGGCGCACAGGGTACGTTGCTGGATATTGACCACGGCACCTATCCGTATGTGACTTCTTCTAACACCACCGCAGGCGGTGTTGCTACCGGTTCTGGCGTGGGTCCACGCTGTGTAGACTACGTACTGGGTATTGTGAAAGCTTACTCTACTCGCGTAGGTGCAGGTCCATTCCCAACTGAGCTGTTTGATGAAGTGGGTGAGTTCCTGTGTACTAAAGGCAATGAATTCGGTGCAACTACCGGTCGTCGTCGTCGTACTGGCTGGTTGGACGCTGTTGCTGTTCGCCGTGCCGTAGAGCTGAACTCTCTGTCTGGCTTCTGCATGACCAAACTGGACGTGCTGGATGGCTTAGACGAAGTGAAGATCTGTGTAGGTTATCGTATGCCGGATGGTCGTGAAATTGACACCACTCCGCTGGCCGCAGAAGGCTGGGAAGGCATCGAGCCAATCTACGAAGTTATGCCAGGTTGGAAAGAAACCACCTTTGGCGTTAAAGATCACAGCAAATTGCCACAGGCTGCACTGAACTACATCAAGCGTGTAGAAGAAGTGACAGGTGTTCCAGTTGATATCATTTCTACTGGCCCTGACCGTGAAGAGACTATGATCCTGCGCGACCCGTTCGACGCGTAATAGTTTGCATTGTGTTGTCTCTTGATGAACCGGGCTTTGCCCGGTTTATTACTTTAGGGCGTTACCTCCACGCTTGAAATCCGCAAGTCGAAACACCAAATATCCCCGATAAACGTACTCTTCTTGCTAAATCGCTAGTGGCTTTTGCCGTGGCTGGTTTATTATCCAAATAGATAGATCTATTTTTGGGATGAATTCCCAGTATTGATATCTCGTTTTATATTCTATTTTTATACTCAGTTATCGCGAGATAACGCCAAGCTAGACTTAGAGGTAGCCGTGCAGTTAACAAGTTTTACTGATTTTGGGTTACGGGCGCTGATTTACATGGCATCCCTGCCTGCCGATCAGATGACCAATATCACGCAGGTAACTGATGTCTATGGCGTCTCTCGTAACCACATGGTTAAAATTATTAATCAGTTGAGCCGTGCTGGCTTTGTGACTGCCGTTCGAGGTAAGAACGGTGGCATTCGCTTGGGACGACCAGCGAAAGATATTCGTATTGGTGACGTGGTAAGAGAGCTTGAGCCCTTAACGCTAGTTAACTGCTCTCACGAGTTTTGCCATATCACGACAGCCTGCCGCTTGAAGCAAGTTTTGCAAAGAGCCACGCAGGCTTTTCTGGCCGAGTTGGATCAATGTACTTTGGCCGATTTAATTGAAGAAAACTCACCGCTTTATAAGTTGTTGCTGGTTGAATAATCAATCCAGCGGCAATTGCTGATGACTACGGAGGAACCGCAATGTCACAAGATCCTTTCCAGGAACGCGAAGCAGAGAAATACGCCTCACCGATCCCAAGCCGCGAGTTTATCCTGACGCATCTGTCGCAGCACACCACGCCCGTTAGCCGTGAGGAGATCGCGCGTGAACTAAATCTGACTAGTGAAGAAGATTTAGAAGCGCTGCGACGCCGTCTGAGAGCGATGGAACGCGACGGACAGCTCATCTTCACCCGACGCCAGTGCTATGCGCTGCCAGAGCGTCTCGATTTGAAGAAGGGAACCGTAATTGGCCATCGTGATGGCTACGGTTTCATTCGCATTGAAGGAAGTAAAGACCGCGACGATCTTTACCTCTCTTCGGAACAGATGAAGCTGTGTATTCACGGCGACGTCGTGCTGGCGCAAGTCGTTGGCACCGATCGTAAAGGGCGTCGTGAAGCGCGCATCGTACGTGTTCTTGAACCGAAACAGAGCCAAATCGTGGGCCGCTACTTTACCGACGCAGGCGTTGGTTTTGTGGTGCCAGACGACAGCCGTTTAAGCTTTGATATTTTGATCCCACCAGAATCTATTGCCGGTGCCCGTATGGGATACGTGGTTGTGGTTGAGCTCACTCAACGTCCAACGCGTCGCACTAAGGCCGTGGGGAAAATTGTCGAAGTATTGGGTGATAACATGGGTACCAGCATGGCGGTGGATATCGCTCTGCGTACGCATGAAATTCCGCACACTTGGCCCGAGCAGGTTGAAAAACAGGTTGCTGATTTAAGCGAACAAGTTCCTGAAGCGGCTAAGAAAGGCCGAGTTGATCTGCGTGATTTGCCGCTGGTTACCATTGATGGCGAAGACGCGCGTGACTTTGATGATGCGGTCTATTGTGAGAAAAAACGTGGTGGTGGCTGGCGCTTGTGGGTGGCGATTGCCGACGTAAGTTACTATGTTCGCCCAAATACCGCGCTGGATCACGAAGCGCGTAGCCGTGGTAACTCAGTGTACTTCCCATCACAGGTCGTTCCTATGCTGCCGGAAGTGCTCTCTAACGGGCTGTGTTCGCTCAACCCACAGGTCGATCGCCTGTGCATGGTGTGCGAAATGACCGTTTCTGCAACGGGTCGCCTGACATCCTTCAAATTCTACGAAGCGGTGATGAGTTCCCACGCACGTTTAACCTACACCAAAGTAGCCCATATTTTGGCCGGTGACGAAGAGCTGCGTGAGCACTATCGTCCATTGGTTAAACCTTTGGAAGAGCTGCATAGCCTCTACAAAGTGTTGGATCACGCGCGTGAAGTGCGTGGCGGTATTGCATTTGAGACCGAAGAAGCCAAATTTATCTTCAACGCTGAGCGCCGTATCGAACGCATTGAGCCAACGGTACGTAACGATGCGCACAAGCTGATCGAAGAATGTATGATTCTGGCCAACATCGCGGCAGCGCGTTTTGTTGAGAAGAACGAAGAGCCTGCGCTGTACCGAATCCATGACCGTCCAAGCGATGACCACTTGACCTCCCTGCGCAGCGTGCTGGGTGAATTAGGTTTAACGCTGGGCGGCGGTATGAAGCCTGAGCCGAAAGATTACGCCGATCTCATGGATGAAATCGCGGATCGTCCTGACCATGAAATGCTGCAAACGATGCTGCTGCGCTCCATGAAACAGGCGGTCTACGATCCAGAAAACCGCGGTCACTTCGGTTTGGCGTTATCAGCCTATGCACACTTTACGTCTCCGATTCGCCGTTACCCTGACCTGAGCCTGCATCGTGCGATCAAGTACCTGCTGGCGAAAGAGCACGGCGGCGACCATGCGGGTTGGACGAAAACCGGCGGTTGGCACTATAACGAAGAGCAGATGTTGCAGCTGGGCGAGCATTGCTCGATGACCGAGCGCCGCGCAGATGAAGCCACGCGTAACGTTGCAGACTGGCTGAAATGCGACTTTATGCAGGATCACGTGGGTGAAACCTTTACCGGGATTATCTCTAGCGTGACCGGTTTTGGTTTCTTCGTGCGCTTAGACGATCTGTTTATTGACGGCTTGGTGCATGTTTCTGCGTTGGACAACGACTATTATCGCTTCGATAACGTGGGTCAGCGTCTGATTGGGGAATCTTCTGGTCAAACTTATCGCTTAGGCGACAAAGTTGAAATCCGCGTAGACGCGGTACATATGGACGAGCGTAAGATTGATTTTGTTCTTCTTTCTAGCACTCGTACCCCGCGTGGCGCAGGCAAAACCGAGAAAGAACGCACGAAGCGTACCCTCAGAGAAGATAAAGCACCTTCTCGTGGACAGCGTCGCGGTGGTAAGATGCCGGCCAATTTCGAACCGGACAGTGCGTTCCGTAAAGATAAAAATGGCAAGCCGGTGCGAGCAGGCAAAGCCGGTGTAGGTAAAAAAGAGAAATCAGTGAAAATTGATAAATCTGGCAAACCTGCAAAACCAGCTAAAAATGCCAAAGATCACGATCAGACAACCGTTAAGCCAAAAGCTAAAAAGGTTTCGGCGAAGACCAAGAAAATCGCTGCGGCCACCAAGGCCAAACGTGCCGGTAAAAAAGCCGCCGAGTGATAGTCTAAGGCTGTTCACTTAAGCGTGATTTTAGGGGAAGTACACCGATGGGGTCGTAGCAGCTTTAGCTGCCGGAGCGCCCCGCGGTGTGCTAGCCCCGTGTATCTCGATCTTTTGAATGAACGGCATACAGAGTGATAGTCTGATTTAAATAACAGGCAGCGCGAGCATCAGCTGCCTTTGATTTCATTCCCGCCTGGGTCTGTGCGAAAGCGAAGACTCAGGCGGCTGACGTTATAGCGTTATAAAATTATGAGCGAAATGATTTACGGTATTCACGCGGTTCAGGCATTGCTTGAGCGCGATCCACAGCGTTTTCTTGAAGTCTTTGTGATGAAAGGTCGCGAAGACCGTCGTCTGATGCCGCTGATTGCTGAACTTGAGCAGATGGGCATTGTGATTCAAGTTGCAAACCGTCAGTGGCTGGATGAGAAGGTTGAAGGTGCGGTGCATCAGGGGATTATTGCCCGCGTGCGTGAAGGACGTCAGTATCAGGAAAATGATTTGCCCGCGCTGCTGGAAAATCTGGAACAGCCTCCTTTCCTATTGATTCTCGACGGCGTAACCGATCCGCACAACCTTGGTGCTTGCTTACGTAGCGCCGATGCAGCGGGTGTTCATGCTGTGATCGTTCCGCGCGATCGTTCTGCTCAGTTGAATGCCACAGCGAAAAAAGTGGCCTGTGGCGCAGCGGAAACTGTGCCGTTGATCCGCGTTACAAACCTTGCGCGTACCATGCGTTTCCTGCAAGAGCAAAATGTATGGATCGTCGGTACTGCGGGTGAGGCTGACCACAATCTTTATCAAAGCAAAATGACTGGCCCAATGGCGCTGGTGATGGGCGCAGAGGGCGACGGTATGCGCCGTTTGACCCGCGAACATTGCGATGAGCTGATCAGCATCCCGATGGCGGGCAGCGTTTCTTCTCTGAACGTTTCTGTCGCGACCGGTATTTGCCTGTTTGAGGCCGTGCGCCAACGTTCATAAGCCTGCGTGATATCGCCTAACTGAACATGCATGCGTTACAAAGGGTGGCTTAGGCCGCCCTTTCTCTTTTGTGAACTGCCCTCCAGCAAAATCAGCCTAAACGATCATACTTAGTGACTTAACCCGGTTAACGGGGGCCGCAAGGGACACTGGATATGACGTGGCAAACACATACGGTTTTTAATCAACCGCACCCTCTGAGTAACAGTAATCTCTATCTTTCTGATATTCCGCTCCAAGAGGCCGTTGAACGAGAGCTAGCGGGCTGGGATTCTGCGCTGCTAAGTGCGGTCGGCTTACAGCTAGGTTCGGCAGAGTCGCTTGAACTTGGCCGGATGGCAAACACCAATCCTCCTGAGCTGTTGCGCTACGATGCGGCTGGGCGGCGTATCGATGACGTACGGTTTCATCCCGCTTGGCATATGTTGATGCAGGGCTTAACTGAAAATCGGGTGCATAATTTGCCTTGGCAAACAGATGCACCGGCAGGGGCATTCGCGGCCCGCGCCGCTCGTTTTCTGCTACATAGCCAAGTTGAGGCCGGTACGCTTTGTCCAATCACCATGACCTTTGGCGCGATTCCGCTGCTGCAAAAAACGCTGCCTACCGCAATGAGTGGATGGTTAACGGGGTTGCTGTCTGACCGTTATGATCCGCACTCGTTGCCCATAGAACAGAAAAAAGGGCTGCTCATCGGCATGGGAATGACGGAAAAACAGGGCGGCTCGGATGTGCTTACTAATACGACACAGGCAACACCGTTAGAAGGCCGTGGTACTGGTCAGCCTTATCGGCTGGTGGGGCACAAATGGTTTTTCTCGGTTCCGCAAAGCGATGCGCACCTGATTTTGGCGCAGGCCAGCGGTGGGCTATCTTGCTTTTTTGTTCCTCGTATCCTGCCTGATAGCACACGCAACGCGATCCGTATCGAAAGGCTGAAAGAGAAACTGGGTAATCGTTCAAATGCGAGCGCAGAAGTTGAGTTTCAGGATGCTACGGGCTGGCTGCTAGGCGATGAAGGCGAGGGGGTGCGCCTGATATTACAGATGGGAAGCTCAACGCGCTTTGATTGCGCACTGGGCAGCCATGGATTGATGAGAAGGGCGTTTACCGTGGCGTTTTTCCATGCGTTGCAGCGTCAAGCATTTGGTAAACCGCTCGCTGAGCAGCCGCTGATGCGACAGGTGTTAGCCAAAATGGCGCTGCGACTTGAAGGACAAACATCGCTGCTGTTTCGTCTTTGTCGAAGTTGGGAAATGCCGCATGTGCAGGGTGAGAAATTGTTTGGTCGCTTAATGACGCCAGCCGTTAAGTATTCAATCTGTAAGCAGGGCGTTCCTTTTGTCGCAGAGGCCATGGAAGCGTTAGGGGGAATTGGCTATTGCGAAGAGAGCGAGCTGCCGCGTTTATACCGTGAGGCTCCGGTAAACAGTATCTGGGAAGGCTCTGGCAATATCATGTGTTTAGACGTATTACGTGTATGGCGTAAAAACCCACATATGGAAGAGATGCTTAACTTAGAGTTGGCTGACGTGAAAGGGCAAAGTGCGTTATTTGATAAGGCGTGGCGGACTTTAGCGAAACGTTTACAGAAACCCAATGAGGCTGAAGCGAGGATCCTTTGCGATGAGTTGTTTAATCTGAATGCGGCGGCTCAGCTTTTACGTTTTGCTCCGGCTGATATTGCTCAAGCGTGGTGCCAACACTATTTCGCCTATGATGGGGGTAGCATCATCAATAACAAAACCCAAGAGACACTTTTACAACGGGCAATGGGGTTAGCGAGCTAGCTCAGCTATACAACGCCGCGGTAACGTGCCATGTGTGCTGCGGCGTATTTTCATCCATCGTCAGAATTCGATAGTAGCTTGCGCCTTGTTCATCGGCCTTTAGCGCAATAATCCGCTCTACGTCGTGGGGTTCTCCCACAATATCGCGCATTGAAATAATACCGACCTGATTAAGCCCGGTAGTGAGATCGGCATTAACGTTTTCAGCGGATTGAGCGGATGCGCTAATTAAACCAATGGATAGTAATAACGTGGTGAGCACTGGGGACCTGTTCATCGGCGAACTCCTTACGCATATTTCATCGTCCAGATAAAATTGTTCAGTTGTATTAACGTATTTATAACAGCGTGATAATAAAAAAAAGTCCACGAGCTTTGCCTGATAATGAGACAGAGCGCGTAGACTTTTACTGAGGCGTATAGGATTTGTTAAATAAAGCCCACAAACTTACTTGTATAAAATGGCCTGAGCATACCACTGGCCTGGTACGCCAGTTTCATCGACCATAATAACGTAGTAATAGGTTGCACCAGCTTCATCAGCTTGTTTTTGAATAACTTCCTGAGCATTCATTGGGCTACCATAAACCTGTGCGCTGATGGTTCTCATGCGATCTAATCCGCTTGTTTGGTCACGGCGAACTTCTTGTGCATGTGCTCCCGGTGTAGGTGGTGGCACTGGCTTGCTGTTCATGACGCCGCAGGCGGTCAAAAACAGCGTCATTACGAGTACAAAAGAAAGCTTTATATTTTTCATGGGATGGCCTGTTAAAGGTAGGCAAGTTATTCAATTGTATCCTGCATGGTGCGGAATTGACCAGCAGGCGAAACGTAATTCCTGACAGCGCCATAAGATAGAACCAGAAGTGATTGTTTCTCGTTGAGCGACAGCTCATTATTTGCCATTAATGCGTTGCTTGCGGAGTGATAAGAAAATGGTTGAGATGTTTGATGAAGTGATCGAAGGGATTCCGGTGTTACATGCGGCTCCGGCTGGAAAGCAGGGGCAACCGTTACCCACCATCTTTTTCTATCATGGATTTACCTCATCGAAAGAGGTGTATTCCTACTTTGGCTATGTGTTTGCTAAAGCGGGTTTTCGTACCATCTTGCCTGAAGCTAATTTGCACGGCGCTCGTTTTAACGGCGACAGCGCGTTCCGTTTAGCCCATTTCTGGGATATTTTAAAATCCAATATCGATGAACTGCCGGCCATTTATCAGCATTATCAACGAGAAGGTCTTATTTTAGACAATCGCGTTGGCGTATGTGGTGCATCATTGGGTGGAATGACCACGCTGGGAGCGAAGGTGCGCTATCCGTGGATCCAAGCCGCCGCATCGTTTATGGGATCGGGCTATTATCTTTCGCTGGCACCCACGCTTTTCCCGCCTTTTGAGGCTCAAACCCCCGAGTCTCGTCAGCAACTGACCACAGATTTGGCGTTCTTGGCAGATTACCAAGTCGTTGATCGGTTGGAGAAACTGGCCGATAAGCCTTTGCTGGTTTGGCATGGGTTGGCTGATGACCTCGTTCCTGCCGAAGAGAGTCGGCGTTTGATTCGTGATTTGGGCGAGCAGAATTTGCTGGCGCAGGTTCGCTTCGAAACTGAGCCGGCGATTGGTCATAAAATCACGGTGTCGGCATTAGATGTGGGTGTTCAGTTCTTTTCCCGTCATCTTTAAGCGAAAAAAAGCCCCGTATGATGGGTGTCATACAGGGCAACGTAGCGATATATCTCGTTGTTATTGTTTGGTCTTTGGCAGGATTGTCTCAACCTTTTATTGAACTATTTTAGGTTGTTGCGTTGCTCTCTGGTGTTGCATTGGTTTTAGCGGAACAGGGCTGCACTCACGTGCATTTGTCCATTGCTTTCAGGTTCATGCATCACAATCACCTGATAGTATTTTGCACCTTGCGCCGTGGCTTCTTGTTGCAGCTGAGGCAAGGCTTCCTGCACGTTCTGGACATCATGGTTTACGCTAATCACTGCATATTCATTGGCGATCAGGTTATTGGCCTGACGACCGGTGATTTCAGTGGCAGCGAGTGCGTTGGTGGCGGCAAACAGGGTTAATGTCGTCACGAGGGCGATGATAGATTTCATCGGATTCTCCTCAATGTTGTTGATTTAGGTTGAATAACTTCTAGATTGGCGATTTATTGGGTAAACAGCATTATCCGTTGCCGATATGAATAGTTTAGTCTTCATTCATTCAATTGATAGCTACATTTTTTGCTGTTTAGGCTCAAAAAAACTGAATGTCTTTGACAATAAATGCTTACGCCTTGCTGGCGGCCTTCGAAAGGCAAATATCGGCACTATTCTTTTTCTGATCTTCCCCCCGATAATAATTTCGCCAATTACCTTGAGTTTCCTACCCTGCGCAAGTATGATTACGCGTCATTTTTCAGCCGCACACAAACACGTTCCTTGCCTCCATGGGCCGCGGCTGACCCTATCAGGAGGCTGAATAATCCGTAAGGAGCAATTCGATGCGTCATTACGAAATCGTTTTTATGGTCCATCCTGACCAGAGCGAACAGGTTCCGGGCATGATCGAGCGTTACAGTGCAACCATCACTAACGCTGCTGGTCAGATTCACCGTCTGGAAGACTGGGGCCGCCGTCAGCTGGCTTACCCGATCAACAAACTGCATAAAGCCCACTACGTTCTGCTGAACGTTGAAGCTCCGCAGGAAGCGATCGATGAGCTGGAAACTAACTTCCGCTTCAACGACGCCGTTATCCGTAGCATGGTTATGCGTACTAAAAACGCGGTAACTGAAGCTTCACCAATGGTTAAAGCGAAAGACGAACGTCGTGGCGATCGCCGCGAAGACTTCGCTAACGAAACCGCTGATGATGCTGATGCTGGGGATTCTGAAGAGTAATTGCTGCAATGACCTCAAATCGTCTGGTTCTGACTGGCACAGTGTGCAAAGTTCCCATTCGAAAGGTCAGTCCTTCTGGAATCCCGCACTGTCAGTTTGTGCTTGAGCACAGATCGATACAGCAGGAAGCCGGACTTAGCAGACAAGCATGGTGCAGAATGCCCGTGATTGTCAGCGGACAAGCATTTCAAGCAACTACCCACAGATTAACGGTCGGCAGTATGCTAACGGTTCAAGGTTTCATTAGTAGCCATCAAGGCCGCAATGGTTTGACCAAGTTAGTGTTACATGCCGAGCAGATTGAATTGATAGATTCTGGAGACTAGCCATATGGCACGTTATTTCCGTCGTCGCAAGTTCTGCCGTTTCACCGCGGAAGGCGTTCAAGAGATTGACTATAAAGACATCGCTACGCTGAAAAACTACATCACCGAAAGCGGTAAGATTGTACCTAGCCGTATCACCGGTACCCGTGCGAAGTACCAGCGTCAGCTGGCTCGTGCTATCAAGCGCGCACGTTACCTTTCTCTGCTGCCATATACTGATCGTCATCAGTAATCGGCTGCTGTCCATTAACGACTTTAAGAGGATAAGGTAATGCAAGTTATTCTGCTTGATAAAGTAGCAAACCTGGGTAGCCTGGGTGATCAGGTTAACGTTAAAGCAGGTTACGCACGTAACTTCTTGGTTCCACAGGGCAAAGCTGTTCCTGCAACTAAGAAAAACATCGAGTTCTTCGAAGCACGCCGTGCTGAACTGGAAGCCAAACTGGCTGACGTTCTGGCAGCTGCTGAAGCTCGTGCTGCTAAGATCAACGAACTGGGTGCTGTAACCCTCGCTTCTAAAGCGGGCGACGAAGGCAAACTGTTTGGTTCAATCGGTACTCGCGACATCGCTGATGCAGTTACTGCAGCCGGTGTTCAGGTAGCGAAAAGCGAAGTTCGCCTGCCGAATGGCGTTCTGCGTACTCTGGGTGATCACGAAGTTCACTTCCAGGTACACAGCGACGTATTCGCACAGCTGAATGTCGTTGTAGTTGCTGAGTAATAGCTGAAAAGCTGTTAACGATGTAACTCGTCAAAGCGCCGGCCTTGTGCCGGCGTTTTGCATTCTATTCTCGCCAGAATCTCGGGTTATCGCGAAAAACGGCGTAAACTAGCATAAGTTCTGTCGAGGAGACTCTTATGCCTGCCACCATCAACATCGCCCGCGTCTACGACGTCCATGCCCCGTATCCTGCTAATACCTTCCTCACCGACCGTTTATGGCCGCGTGGTCTCTCCAAAGTCCGCCTAGAAGGCGTGCAGTGGCTTAAGGCCGTTGCGCCCAGCAATGAGCTACGTCATGCTTTTCATGAGCAGCGCGTGTCTTGGCAAGAGTTTGGTGAGCGATATCGAGCAGAATTGAAGGATAATCAAGCCTGTGAAGAATTAGTTGAGCTGTTAAAGCGCGATGAATCACTGACGCTGCTCTATGGCAGCCGAGATGAGCAGCACAATCAGGCGATTGTACTGCGTGAATATCTGTTACAGCAGATTAGTGCTTAGCGAACTCGGCGAAAACTGCCGTCAGATTCGCGGCGGAACTCGATTTGTTCGTTAGTAATGGTTTCAATTTTGAGTGCAATGACCTGACCTTGCGCGTTGTGCTGGATTTCAACTTCTTGCCCAGCTTTCAGGTTACTGAGGGGTTTATCGTTACCCTCAACCTGCGCCATGGCAAAGACATCGTTCACATCCAGTTGGTTATCGCGGAATAGCTGCGCTAGGGTTTGACCCGCTTGAATATGATATTCCTGCCAGCCATTTGCGGCGGTTTGATTCGTTGGCGCTACGCGCGGCGGCGGTGGGGCATCGTTATTTTGCATCCCAGCCTGTAAAGGCACTTCGTTTTCCTGCGGTTGTTCAGGCGAATAGCGAGCATCTTGTGGATCAGAATAAGGCCAGAGAAGAGACAGCAAAAGTACCACTGTGGCGACAATCACCCAGCGGCGGTGGAAAGCCGGTAGCGGCTCCATCCAATCGAAACGATCGGGCATATGCCACACATTGTAGAGGTGCTGTTTAACTACCTTCAGCTTATCCAGCAGCTTGGCAGACGTACTAGCAGACATAGGATGCTCCGTTTCCTGATCCTGCGGTTCCGGTGAGATCCGCTGACGTAGGTTGAGCCATGTACGCAAAACGGGCTGATATACCCGCCTGCTTCTTCTCCTGGGCGTGATTCTGCCCATGATGACCTCTCTTGATGGTGCCTTAGTCGTAAGCGTAGAGAAAATCGACGCTAGATGACAGGTTAATACTCTGAAAAATGGTATCTATCACCTAGGAGCAATAACCTGTCTTTATCTTACCAAGTAAATGAAGTGTTATTGTTTCTTTTTCCTAGATAAAAGTCATCCTTCTGGACGCAAGATTTTACCCTAGGCTCCTGCACTGCTATGCTTCGTCTTCTACATTTTAAAGATTAAAGGAAACACCATGTCGACCCCTTCTTTTGACAGTATAGAAGCGCAAGCAAGTTATGGTATTGGTCTGCAAGTTGGCCAGCAACTGAATGAGTCTGGTCTGGAAGGTTTGCAGCCTGAAGCGCTGTTGGCAGGCCTGCGCGACGCGATGGAAGGGAATGCTCCGGCGGTTCCTGTAGAAGCCGTTCATCGTGCGCTGCGTGAAATCCATGAACGTGCAGACGCCGTGCGTCGCGAACAGCAAAAAGGCTTGGCTGAAGCGGGTCAGAAATTCTTGGAAGAAAACGCTAAGAATGATGATGTTACCGTAACTGAATCTGGCCTGCAGTTCAAAGTGTTGGAAAAAGGTGAAGGGACTATTCCAGCTCGTCAGGATCAGGTTCGCGTCCACTATACCGGTCGTCTGGTTGATGGCACCGTATTTGATAGCTCCGTTGAACGTGGCCAGCCAGCTGAATTCCCAGTGAATGGCGTGATCCCAGGTTGGATCGAAGCATTGACGATGATGCCAGTCGGTTCAAAATGGCAGCTGTATATTCCTCATAACTTAGCTTATGGCGAACGTGGCGCGGGTGCTTCTATCCCTCCATACAGCGCATTGGTATTTGACGTTGAACTGCTAGAAATCCTGTAATTCGGGTTAGCGTTAACGTTAATCAATGCGAAAGCCGGCGTATGCCGGCTTTTTTACGTTCTAGAGCGATAGGTTTCTTATTCGCCGCGCAGCGCGCGTGGGAAGAGTAAGTTATTTTCTAAACTGATGTGCTCCATCAAGTCATTGATGAATTCGTTGATTCCAGCATACAAAGCTTGCCAAGTATTGCAGGCACCTTCAGGTGGAACGACATTGTTGGTCAAGAACTTGATGACTTCAAGCTGTTCACCGGCGTCGTCATGTTCGCTTTCCATTACTGAAATCGGACCGCCAGCCTGTGCGCCCATCCCTTGTTCAATCAGCGGGAAGAGAATACGTTCTTCTTTCATCATGTGCTGGCTGAGGTCTTGATAGATTAAGTTCAGCTGTTTACCCAAACCTTTTGGGCAGGTTGGTTTGTCGGCATGTACACGTTCTACTTTTTCCGCCATGAGGATCAGCTCCGGCAGTTGTTCACGATGGCGATCGTGATAGCGCTTAACAATAAACGGTGTGATCTCAGCCAACGGCGTTGTACGCCAGTCGTGCGCGGTGGCGTTGTTTGGCTCGCTCTTAAGGGCTTCCAGTTGCGCTTCTAGTTCATCCACATTCAGATTCTTTTTGGTGGCTACGCGCAATAACGTTTGTTTGCCCCCACAGCAGAAGTCCATATCATGCTGACGGAAAAGACGCGTTGCACGTGGAATGGTGATTGCCAGCTCGCCTAATGATAGATCGCGTAGTGCCATAGTTATGTTCCTCAGGATGCCTATATTTTATAAGGTGCATTTTAAATGCAATTTATAATTTAAGCCATAACTCTTTGGGGGTTGTTGAGTCATTTGCGATAATCAAAGAAATAAAAAGTGAGGAAAGACGATGTTTTCCCATTGGTTAACTCGGTGGAATTTACAGGCTGATGGTGCGCCGATACAGACTCGTAGCAGCCAGCTATTGCCAGTTTTATGCGATGGCATTCCATTAATGCTGAAACTTGCTCTGGTTGAAGAGGAGCGCCGTGGTGCCGATTTAATGCAATGGTGGAATGGCAATGGTGCTGCGAAGGTTGTTGCTCATCATAACGAAGCCTTGCTGATGGAGCGTGCGTGCGGAGCCAAAAATCTGCTGCATATGGCTAAACATAGCCAAGATGATGAAGCGAGCCAGGTTATTTGCCGTGTCGTCACTCAACTACATACTTGCCGTGAAGAAATGACACCTTCGCTGGAGGCACTGCATCAGCGTTTTAACGCATTACGGCAGGCTGTGTCTCATAGTTCACTAATGTCATTGTGTTGTTCGGTTGCCGAAACGTTGCTGTCTAGCCCACAAGACGAAGTGGTATTGCACGGCGATATACACCATGGAAATATTTTAGATTTTGGTGAGCGTGGATGGTTGGCAATTGACCCCAAAGGCTTATTCGGTGAGCGTGGTTATGATTATGCCAACTTACTTTGTAATCCTGAGCTTTCAACGTGTACACGGCGCGAGCGTTTTTTGCGCCAGCTCGCCGTGGTGACGCAGGCAGCAAACTTAGATAGGCAAAGATTGCTGATGTGGATTATGGCCTACGCGGGATTATCGGCGGCTTGGTTTCTAGAAGATAATGAGCTTGATTATGTCGCTAGCCGCATGTGCATCGCGAGATTTGCCGCTGACGAATTAGATATCTGACCGGTCTATACCGAGCATCCCCCCACTGCGAATCAGCGGGGGGATTTAGTATTACTTCTGTAGATCAATCTGATACAGCGCAAAACCTAGATTATCTTGGCCTTTGCTGATGAGCGGGTACTGGGCATGTTCAGAAATGAATTTGCTCGCTTTTTCACTCGGTGAAGTTTCAAAGCGAATATCCAGCGGCGTTTTGCTGTGAATTGGCGCGAGTCGCCAGTTGTTATCCACCTGTGGAGTGACTGCGCCATGCTTTTTGGTTTCGGTACGAATATAGTCGGCCAGTACGGCGCGGTTTTCATCAGGTGAAGCAAACGCAATATGCCTATCGCCGGTTCCTGCGAACTTGCCACCGTAGGCGCGGTAGTTGTTGGTCGCAATCAAGAATTGGGCTTTAGGATCAATCGGTTTGCCGTTGAATGTGAGCCCCTTAATACGCTCAGATTTAGGATTTATCAGCGCACATTCGCCGTCATAGCGCGCAGGCTGGCTAACATCAACCTGATAATTGACGCCGTCAATGATGTCGAAATTGTAGGTACGGAAGCCGTCCCAGTTAATCAACTCCTGAGGCTTGCTGCTGTTTACATCAATCTGGTTGTACTGCCCAACAGAGCACTCCAGCCACTCTTTCACATCCGCGCCGCTGGCTTTGACGACCACCAACGTATTTGGATACAGGTAAAGATCGGCGGCATTGCGGAAGGTGAGCTGGCCTTTTTCAACTTCCACATAGCTGGCCGGATCGTTTTTACGCCCGCCAACCTTAAACGGTGCAGCGGCAGATAGCACGGGAATATCGGCCAGATCCGGATCGCCTTGGATATAGTGTTCAACGTAGGCACGCTGTGCGTTATTTACGATCTGTACCGTAGGATCGTCTTGGATCAGCGCCAGATAGCTGTACATGTTACCGTTGGATTTGCCGATAGGCTGGCTGACGAAATCGCGGGTACCTTTGTGATCGTCTTTCAGCACCTTAACTAAGGTCGCGTCTTCAGCCGCCAATGATTTTTTATTAGCGAGATCGTAAATTGGACGCGCCTGCGCGGTAGCCTCTTCGACTTTCCAACTGCCTTGATCGTTATTAATGACTAGATCGACCAGACCCAAATGATCTCCCCATTGCCCTGGCATTACGGCAGGGATACCGTTCAAGGTGCCTTTATCAATATCAACGCCTTTGATATCGGAAAAATCCTTGCTCGGGAAAACCGCGTGTGAATGACCGAACATAATGGCGTTGATATCCGGCACTTGGCTCAGATAGTAAACCGAGTTTTCAGCCATCACCTGATAAGGCAGGCTGGATAGGCCAGAGTGTGGGATGGCAACAATCAGATCGGCGCCTTCTTTCTTCATCTGCGGTACATATCGACGGGCCGTTTCAGTGATGTCATTTACCTTCACTTTGCCCGCTAGATTGGACTTATCCCACGTCATGATTTGTGGAGGCACAAAACCAATGTAACCGATGCGAAGCGTATGCATTTTTCCATCGCGATCTTTGACCTGCTTTTCGGCGATCAGGTAAGGCTTCCAAATCGGTTTACCGGTTTTGGCATCGACCACGTTGGCATTGATATAGGGAAATTTCGCGCCAGCCTGCGCTTTCTTCAGATAATCCAAGCCATAGTTAAACTCATGGTTACCGATGTTGCCTACCGTGTAATCCAGCGTGTTCATCGCTTTATAAACGGGATGTATTTCGCCGTCTTTCAATCCCTTGGCAGCCATGTAATCACCCAATGGACTGCCTTGGATCAGATCGCCGTTATCGACTAAAACGCTGTTGGTGGCTTCATGGCGAGCATCGTTGATGAGGCTTGCGGTGCGCACTAGGCCAAACTTTTCAGTGGGCTTATCTTTGTAATAGTCGAAATCCATCATATTGCTGTGCAGGTCGCTGGTTTCGAGTATGCGTAAATCAACGGTTGCAGCCTGCGCAGAACTGGCAATAAGCAGGGCCAACAGAGAATAAGAAAGGGGGCGAGCGGACATGGTGATCTCCATGAGTGTATTTATGACAAGCATCGCAATTAAACATGTAACTACGATGAAGGTATTTCCAGAAGTGTGAACTCTGCCAGATAAAGGAGAAGGCGTCCGTGGGGGAGTTCACAGATGGGGGAGTGGTGGCTCAACCAGCGGCTTACATCTAGAATATTTTATGTGAGAGTGATGAAAAATTTCGTCCGCCCGTGAGCAACTGCGTTTCTATGAAACCGCTGGCGTAGGCGTCCGACGAGAGGTTGCCAGCGCGCAACCTCTCGACTCTCGCGCTTTTTACCGAGTCGTTTGGCCGACCGGTCTCGGAGCGTACATCCTGTACGCCCTCAACCTGCCACCAGCATCCCTGCTGGCGGCTCTAAAATGCATTTCATCTAACTAAAAAAACCAAATTAAAAATACCTATCTTTAATTTTTTAAAACTTAGATTTTCGTAGAACGAGCCACCGGTACAGGGATGTACCGGTGGAGTTTGGGGCGCCCGGGATGGGCGATACCAAACCGGAGCGGAGATGGCGTCTCGGATAAAAGCGCGCGGGTGTTGGGTGCGCGCGCTGGCGCACCCGACTCGGACGCCTTCACTTAGTTTGTATGTGAATGCTGTTACTGAAAGGCGGTCGAAACCTTACATCGCGATTACATAAATATCAGATAGGTTAATCATCACTCTGTTTTTCTAGAAGTGCGAAACACTCCGCTATACCCACCAAAAGATGGCTATTCAACACAAAAAAAACTAGTCTTCTAAACGATATCATTGTTTAAAGAGGTAGGTATGTTAGAACAAATTTCCCGACTGGCGCGCGAGGCCGGAGAGGCAATAATGGTCGTCTATCAAGACGATAAACCTCTTAACGTAGAGCATAAATCTGACGACTCTCCAGTCACTGCGGCAGATCTGGCGGCGCATCAAGTGATCCGCGACGGCTTAGCGAAACTGACGCCAGAGATCCCTTTGCTGTCTGAAGAAGATCCGCCATCGTGGGCGATCCGCCAGCATTGGCAGCGCTATTGGCTGGTGGATCCGTTAGATGGTACCAAGGAGTTTATTAGCCGCAACGGTGAGTTCACGGTAAATATTGCCCTGATCGAAAACGGCGTCCCTGTGATGGGGGTGGTTTATGCGCCGGTTAACGATGTTTTGTATTGTGCGGAGCGCGGTAAAGCTTGGAAAGAAGAGCAAGGCGTGCGCGAGCAAATCCACGTCAGCAATGCTAATCCACCACTGGTAGTCGTTAGCCGTTCCCATGCCGACGAAGAGTTAAGAGACTATTTGGCTCAGTTGGGTGAGCATCAAACGGTTGCCGTAGGCTCTTCGCTGAAATTCTGCTTAGTGGCAGAGGGGAAAGCTCAACTCTATCCACGCTTCGGGCCGACTAACGTTTGGGATACGGCGGCGGGGCATGCGGTTGCGCTTGCCGCGGGTGCGCAGATCCACGATTGGCAGGGGAAAACGCTGGATTATACCCCGGCAGAATCCTTCCTGAATCCGGGGTTCCGTGTTTCTCTCTTTTAGGCTTTTAAGAACCTAACAGCTGATGCAGCAGGCCCATAACCTGCTGTACTTCCTGCGGCGTTAGCGCGCCATCTTTCGCAAATTTTACGTTGCCTTGCTTGTCCAGAACGACGATCGCCGATCCTTTTGGCTGTAAGTCCCATGCTTTTTTCGCCGCGCCTGTATCGTCAACGATAAATTGCGACCAAGGGAACTCCTTCTTGCTGCCTTCAATGCTGCTGCGTACGAATGGCCCTGTACCAATAATGGCGTCATCGGTATTCACGATGGTGGTGGTTTGATATTTATCGTGTGGTAAACCGGCTTTCTTGATGGCTTCAATTAATGGATCGTTCATGTCCTTGGCAGAAGTACGTCCAGCGATATGCTGAATGACTCGTACTTTTCCTCCCAACTGGGCACTGTTCCAGTTTTTGTAACTAAACTCATTATTCTGATAGTTCAGCTCTCCACGGTCGCTGATACCCACGGGCGCGACGCGCTGATCTTGCTGAAAATTATGTGCCGAAACTGACATCGATAGCAGCAGCAACGGAAGTAGGTAGTGTTTTTGTAGTTTCATGCAGACTCCCTAAATAAACAGTCAGAACGATCGTGTCAAAAGCATAGATTGTGATCGGAGGTCTGTCCTGTTTTGAAGTGTGATCGAAAGTTTTATTCTGTAAGGCTAAAACCCCATTTTTTGCGCGATTATTTCATACTGGGTATGACTTTTTGCATACCATTCTGTCAGCTGAGGTAAATATAGTGAAAAATGCCGCTTTATGGGAACCCAAAGTTGTGAAAGCAGTCTATATTTATACTCCATTACGCGGATAGGGGCCGTGCAGCCGTTTTGGCTGATTGAATTTTATACCCTGCCGCATGTCATTACCGGGAGGTAAACACAACAATGAAAATCTTCCAACGCTACAATCCGCTTCTTGTCGCCAAGTATGTAAAAACCCTGTTTCGTGGACGGTTATATATCAAGGATGTCGGCGCTTTCGAGTTCGACATGGGGAAGGTTCTTCCTCCGAAAGTGCGAGACAAACGCCACCTCAGCGCGATGTCTGAGATTAATCGTCAAGTCACACGACTGCAGGCTGAAATGGCATAGGCAGATTGGGAAGAGCTCCCTGCTGTGTTGTTAATAAGCTAGAGCAGATAGGCTAGAAAGTAGGAAAATGATAACGGCCCTTGCGGGCCGTTTGTGTTTCTATCATGCAGTTTGAAGCGCAGAGCTTAGGTATTGGCTTCTTTCGCTTTTTCTAAATCACCAGCCGCATCGGGAATGATCGGCGCTGGGCGCTCGGCCAAGCGAGTCACCAGCAGCTGATCGATTTTGTAGCTGTCGATATCAACAACTTCAAACTTATAGCCCGCGTATTTAACGTAGTCGGTGCGTTTTGGAATTTTGCGCAGCATATACATCATGAAGCCGCCGATGGTTTCATAGTTGCTGTTCTGCGGAAACTCTTCAATATCCAGCACGCGCATCACATCATCAATTGGCGTAACGCCTTCAACCAGCCACGAGTTTTCATCGCGAGCGATAATCTGTTCTTCTTGGCCTTGGCCAACCAGATCGCCCATCAGCGTAGTCATCACGTCGTTAAGCGTGATGATACCGACGACCAGCGCATATTCGTTCAGAATTATGGCGAAGTCTTCACCGGCGGTTTTAAAACTCTCTAACCCTTCCGATAACGTCAGCGTATCTGGAATGATTAACACGTTGCGAATTTGCACGCCGCTGCTTAGCACGAGGCTTTGATTGCCCAATACGCGGTTCAGCAAATCTTTGGAGTCAACGTAGCCCACCACGTGATCGATTGCCCCATCACACACTAAAAACTTAGAGTGCGGATGAGTAGAGACTTTTTCTTTGATGCTTTCTTCGCTTTCGCTCAAATCGAAGTAGATGATGCTTTCACGCGGCGTCATAGAAGAAGGAACCGTACGAGATTCCAGCTCAAAGACGTTCTCGATGATTTCGTGCTCTTGTTTACGCAGTACGCCCGCTAATGCACCCGCTTCAACGACGGCGTAGATATCATCAGAAGTAATATCGTCTTTACGTACCATTGGCAGCTTAAATAAGCGGAAGATCATGTTGGCAAGGCCGTTGAAGAACCATACCAAAGGTCTGAATACCAACAGGCAGAAGCGCATCGGGTTGACGATCCGGACGGCGACCGTTTCAGGGGCGATCATACCGATGCGTTTCGGTGTGAGGTCGGCAAACAAAATAAAGCAGCTGGTGACCAACACGAATGAACAGATAAAGCTGACCTGTTCGGAGATTTCTGGTGACATAAAGCGGTCAAACAGAATCCGGAAGGTTGGGGAGAATGCGGCGTCACCGACGATACCACCGAGGATAGCGACGGCATTTAGCCCAATTTGTACCACGGTAAAGAAATAGCCAGGCTGTTCTTGGAGCGCAATGACACGAGAAGCATTGATATCGCCTTCATCAGCCATTGTTTTCAATTTCATTTTGCGAGAGGCGGCCAGTGAAATTTCCGAGATGGAAAAAAAGGCGCTTATCGCGATCAATATCAGGATCAGTAAAATACTGTTTAACATAATTTATCCGCTTCGACCGGAGTGCTCCGGGGAATAGTGAAGGGCAGTGATTAATGGGAGTTTAACAAAAAACGGCTAGTTTTTGCGCACTATGCCGCGTACTAACTACTATTAACGAGGCCACATTTCTGTGACCCGCGTCTAGTATAGCAGCAGCCATGAGAAACCAGCTAGAGATTAAAAGGTGCTCACTTCTTCATAAGCCATTGCTATTAGCCAATTTTAATCGTGAAGCGGGCTCTCGACAATATTAAAGCTGTGGCGGCAGACATACCCCAATGCCACCCAGACCACAGTAGCCATGCGGGTTTTTATACAGATATTGTTGGTGCTCATCTTCTGCATAGTAGAACGGTTTGGCCGCGCTAATTTCGGTGGTGATTTCGCGCGAGTCGTTGGCTTCCTTCATCGCTTTCTGAAAGCGAGCTTCGCTGGTCAGCGCTTCAGCCTGCTGCTGTGGTGTAAGCACGTAGATTGCAGAACGATATTGGCTGCCAATGTCATTTCCCTGACGATCGCCCTGAGCGGGATCGTGATTTTCCCAAAACAGCTCAAGTAATTTTGCGTAGCTGATGATTTTTGGATCAAACACAATGCGCACGGCTTCCGCATGGCCCGTTTGGCCAGAACACACTTCGCGATAGGTTGGATTGGGGGTGAAGCCACCGCTATATCCTGCCGCCGTACTGTAAATTCCCGGCTGTTGCCAGAACAGACGCTCTACGCCCCAGAAGCACCCCATTGCGAAAATGGCGGTTTCCATTCCTTCAGGAACGTCGGTCATAGAATTTCCATTCACCGAGTGTGTTTTAGCAATAGGCATGGGGGTATTGCGGCCAGGAAGAGCATGCTCTGCCGTAAGTGGTTGAATATTATGATTTGCGTTAGCCACAGGAGGCTCCTGTCTTAGATTTATGTATCACTTAGCTACTATATACATAACTTTAGTGATTACTTTATTTAGATCAATTCGGTCATTAGTTGTATCTCATACTTACTTTGCGCACAATATGCCTAATTATTGCAACCATGTTACTAATGGCATTGCAAACTGGTGCACATGCACATTTTTGAATTCCGTCGGATAGCAGTTCCCCCTGACAGACGGAATGTTTTACGGGTAGGGTAAACTTCAGGAGTTCGCGTGCCACGATTTCGTCTCTTTGGCTTTATATGCCTTTTTTTGGCATCCCCCTTGGCCAATGCAGCGCAAGTTCGCTTAAAAGTTGAAGGTTTAAGCGGGTCGCTCGAACAGAACGTACGAGCCAGTCTTTCCACCATCGAAAATGATGAAGTCAGCAACGATGGCCGTTTTCGCGCCCGAGTTGATGAGTCTATTCGGCGGGGGCTGAAAGCGCTTGGCTATTATCAGCCAACCATTGAATTTGATTATCAAGATAAAAAACCGCCTGAAAGACCCTTGCTGATTGCGAAAGTGAAGGCCGGTGAACCCGTATTGATTGCGGGCGTTGACGTGAAAATTTTAGGGCAGGCTAAAGATGACTCTGCTTATAAAGATCTGCTGAAAACCGGTGAGCCTAAAATTGGCACCGTGCTTAACCACGGCACTTACGATAGTTTCAAGAATTCCCTGACCTCTATTGCGGTGCGCAGAGGCTACTTCGACGCCACGATGCCGGTGCATCAGCTTGGTGTTATCGAGGATGAGCGCAAAGCATTTTGGGATATCGATTTTGATAGCGGCAAACGCTACCGCTTTGGCGATGTGACGTTTGAAGGCTCGCAGATCCGAGAAGAGTATTTGCAGCACTTGGTGCCTTTCAAACAGGGTGAATATTACACTTCTGAGCAGTTGGCTGAGTTTAGCCGTCGTTTATCCGCCACCAACTGGTTCAACTCGGTGGTGGTATCGCCTGATTTTAAACAGGCAACCGCCGATAAAGAGTTGCCGCTAGACGCGGTGGTTTCTCCTAAAGTGCGGAATACCGTTGAGCTCGGCGGTGGTTATGCTACCGACGTGGGGCCGCGCGTACAGGCGACGTGGAAACGTCCTTGGGTTAACTCGTATGGGCACAGTTTCGAAACCTCGCTTAACCTTTCTGCACCAGAACAAACCGCAGATTTCAGCTACAAAATTCCACTGCTAAAGAACCCGATTGAGCAATATTACCTATTGCAGGGCGGTTTCAAGCGTACCGATCTTAATGATACCGAAGAAGATACCACCACGCTGAACGTGGCGAGATATTGGGATCTGTCGAGTGGCTGGCAGCGTTCGGTTAACCTGCGTTGGAGCCTTAACCACTTTACGCAGGGTGAAGTGTCGAACGACACCATGCTGTTGTATCCGGGGATTATGCTGAACCGCACCCGCTCTCGCGGTGGACTCATGCCGGTATGGGGCGATAGCCAGCGCTATTCATTTGATGTATCCGATACCACGTGGGGCTCTGACGTTGACTTCGCCGTAGTGCAGGCTCAGCAGGTGTGGATCCGCACGTTAGCCGAAAAACATCGCTTTGTGGTACGCGGTAACGTGGGATGGATTGAAACCAATAACTTCGAAAAAGTGCCGCCAAACCTGCGCTTCTTCGCCGGTGGCGACCGCAGTATTCGCGGATATAAATACAAATCTATTTCACCGGAAGATAGCTCAGGCAAGTTAACCGGTGCTTCCAAACTCGCTACGGGTTCATTGGAATATCAATATAACGTCACTGGGAAATGGTGGGGTGCCACCTTTGTTGACTCTGGTGAAGCGGTGAACGATATCAAACGCAGTAATTTTTATACCGGCGCGGGTGTTGGCGTGCGCTGGGAATCACCGGTTGGGCCAATCAAGCTCGATTTTGCGGTACCGGTTGGTGATAAAGATAACCATGATTTGCAGTTTTACATCGGATTGGGGCCTGAACTATGAGACGCGTAATCAAATTCAGCCTGATCTTTTTGTTGGTGCTCGTATTGCTGGTGGTTGGCCTGATTGGCACTGTGATCAGCACGCCGGGGCTTCATTTTGTTATCAACAGCGCGGCGCGTTGGGTACCAGGACTTGATATCGCGGGCGTAACCGGCGGGTGGCGTAATCTAACGTTAACCGGCGTTTCCTACCAAATGCCCGGTGTGAAAGTGAAAGCCGGTGAGCTTCATCTAGCGGTGGATATCGGCTGCTTGAAAAAAAGCGAACTGTGCCTGAATGCCCTAACGGCCAATCAGATTGACGTTGCTATTAACACGCAAGAGTTGGCGCCTTCTGAGCCTACGCCAGAAACCACCAGTGAACCGCTGACCGAACTGAAAGCGCCTTATCCCGTGGCGATCCGTTTGCTGCGTATCAATAACGTTCACGTCACGGTCGATGACACTGCTATTTCTTTGGAAGAGTTTCGCACCGGTGCTGAATGGCGAGATCGTGGCTTAACGTTGTTGCCAACCAACATCAAGTCTCTGCTGGTGGCATTGCCGAAAACGCCTGCAACGCCGGTTCAGGATCAGGTGGTTGCGGTGGCTGTTAAAGATAAGCCGGTAACTCAGGCCGCCATGGATGCCGCCGCCGATAGCGCCAAGCAGGCCGCTTCTGATGCTGCAGAGCAGGTGGTGAAGCAGGTTGCTAAGCCTGAGCAGGCAAAAGCTGAAGCTCAGAAAGATGCACAGGCTGAGGCGGAAAAAGCCGCTATTGAGAAGCCATTAGGCGAGGTGCTTGCAGAGCTGTTTGCTAAACCATTGCTGCCTGATTTGCCAGAACTGCGTTTGCCGCTGGATCTGACCGTGAAGCGGATTTCTGGTGAGCAATTACGTATCACCGGCGATAGCGATATTGTGGTGAATTCGTTGCTGGTGAGGGCTGTTACCAAAGATAGCGCGCTGCGTTTGCATACGCTGGAGGTCCGTTCACCGCAGGGCAATGTATCCATGCATGGTCAGGCGACGCTGAGCGATCGATGGCCGATGGATTTCCGCTTAAACGCAGATTTGAACGTTGATCCGGTTAAAGGCGAAAAACTGAAGCTCGGTATCAAAGGCGATCTGCGAGATGTATTAACGCTGGATGCTAATTTATCTGGCCCGTTAAAAGCGACGTTAGCGGCAGAAACGCAGTTAGCCACGGCGGGCTTACCGTTAGCCTTGACGCTGGAAAGCCCCGGCGTGCAGTGGCCTTTGGTGGGGACGCCAGAGTATCAGGCGAAAAATATTCGTCTGCGCTTAAACGGTAGCGGCAAAGCCTATGCGCTGTCATTACGAACCGATGTTAGTGGTAATGAAATTCCAGCGGCTAAAATTACCCTTGATGGTAAAGGGACGGATCAGCAATTTAATTTAACTCGTCTGCGTGTCGCTGCTTTGCAGGGGAACACCGATCTTTCAGCCTTAGTAGACTGGAGCAAAGCGATTAGCTGGAAGAGTAAGCTTACGCTTGATGGTATCAATACGGCGAAACAGTGGCCTGAATGGCCGGCTAAACTGAACGGCAATATTGAAACGCAGGGCAGTTTATACGGTGGAAACTGGCAGCTACGCGTTCCGGTGCTTCAGCTCGATGGTAACGTGAAGCAAAATCAGGTCGATGTTCGTGGGAATCTGACCGGAAATCAGGCGGGTCAGTGGAAAATTCCACAGATGCACATTGGCCTAGGCCGCAACAAGATTGATATCACCGGCGAGTTGTCTGATAAGTGGGCGCTGGATGCCGTTATTGATGCGCCTCGCCTTGATGGTAATTTGCCGGGGCTAGCGGGCACGGCGAAAGGCACGTTGAAACTGCGTGGCGATCTTAAAGCGCCGCAGGTATTGGCCGATCTCACGGCGTCTGGTTTGCAGTGGCAGACGCTAACCATCAATCGAGTGAAGCTGGACGGCGATATTCGTTCTGGCGAGCAGATTGAAGGCAATCTGAATGCGCGCGTTGAGCAACTGAAACAGGATGATTTCCTGATAAGTCTGTTAACGCTGGATGCCAAAGGCAGCGAGAAACAGCACCAGCTGCAGTTGAAAATTAACGGCGATCCGCTTTCCGGTCAGTTGGCGCTGAAAGGCAGTTTCGATCGCACTACTGAGCGCTGGCAGGGGACCTTAAACGATACGCGCTTTGATACTCCGGTTGGCGAATGGCGCTTAACCCGACCTATTGCGCTCGATTATCTTAATCAGCAGCAAAAAGTCAGCGTTGGCCCGCATTGCTGGTTAAACCCGAACGCTGAGGTCTGTGTTCCTAAAACGATTGAAGCAGGCGCGAGCGGTAATGCTAGCGTGGTATTAAACCGTTTCGATTTAGCCATGATTAAACCGTTCTTAGGGCCAGATACCGCATTGAATGGGGTATTTACCGGGCGCGCGGACGTGAGCTGGAAGGAAGGTCAGGCGTTGCCAGAGGCGAAAGTTTCGCTTATTGGTAAAGGGGTTAAGGTGCAACAGGCCGTTCAGGGGAACCAACTGCCTATTGCTTTTGACACGTTGAACCTGAATGCGGCGCTTAATCATGGTCGTGCTCAGCTTGATTGGCTGATAAAAATTGCTGGCAATGGCCAGCTTGATGGAAACGTTCAGATTGCCGATCCTCAGGGGCGTAGGAATCTGTCGGGTAACGTGAATATCAAAAGCATCTCGCTGGCGATGTTGAACCCCGCGCTGATGTCTGGAGAAAAAGCACAAGGGATGCTGAACGCCGCATTACGCTTAGGCGGAAACGCCCAGCAGCCGCAGATCTTCGGACGTATGGCACTGGATAAAGTCGATATCGATGGGCAGTTTATGCCGTTTGATATCACGGAAGGTAATCTGGCGGTTAACTTTGCGGGGATGAGCTCGGCGCTGCAAGGGGTGATCAAAACCTCGCGTGGGCAGCTTAACCTGACGGGTAATGCGGATTGGCGTGTGATTGATGCATGGCGTGCGCAGATTGCAGTGAAAGGAGATCGCGTTCGCGTAACTGTTCCGCCGATGGTGCGTTTGGATGTGTCACCGGATATTGTGTTTGAAGCGACGCCGAAGATGTTTGCTTTAAACGGCTCGGTGGGTATTCCTTGGGCGCGAATCACGGTACAAGAGCTGCCTGAAAGCGCGGTGTCGGTATCGTCTGATGAGGTGATGCTGAACAACCAACGCCAGCCGATAACGCCAGCGTCGGCATCGATTCCGATTAACAGCAATTTGAATATTCACATTGGCCCTAACGTTCGCTTGGATGCTTTTGGTCTGAAAGCGAAATTGCAGGGCGATCTGAAGATGGTTCAAGACGAACATGGTCTTGGCTTAAATGGTCAGGTTAATATTCCTGAAGGTCGTTTTGCCGCGTATGGGCAAGATTTGCTTATCCGCAAAGGTGAATTGATCTTCTCTGGGCCACCAGAGCAGCCATTGCTGAATATTGAGGCAATTCGTAACCCTGATGCTACGGAAGATGACGTGACGGCAGGGGTACGTGTAACAGGACTTGCTGATCAGCCGAAACTAGAAGTATTCTCAGATCCTGCCATGTCACAGCAGATGGCGCTGTCTTATTTGCTGCGTGGGCAAGGATTAGAAAGTTCGGGAACGGACAGTAATGCCATGACATCAATGCTGATCGGCATGGGTGTGGCGCAAAGTGGTAAGCTGGTGGGTAAAATCGGCGAAACCTTTGGCGTGAGTAATTTATCTCTGGACGCTCAGGGCGTTGGAGACAGCTCACAGGTTGTTGTGAGTGGTTATGTACTACCAGGATTACAGGTAAAATATGGTGTTGGGATATTTGATTCGTTGGCGACGCTAACGTTACGCTATCGACTAATGCCAAAATTATATCTGGAAGCGGTGTCTGGACTCGATCAGGCACTCGATTTGCTCTATCAGTTTGAGTTTGAGTGATGCGAATTATTGTATATGGAAGTCTACGTCGTAAGCAGGGCAATAGTCATTGGATGACTAACGCCATGTTGCTGGGTGAATGTGAGCTCGAAGGGTATGAGATGTACGATCTCGGCCATTTTCCGGCGGTAGTTCCGGGCGATGGAAAGGTATTTTGCGAAGTCTATCGCATTAACTCTTCCATTTTAGCCGAGCTGGATGAGCTGAAAAGCAACAGCAAGGATTATCGTAGAGAGCTGATTCAAACGCCATTTGGCAGTGCGTGGATATATATCTATCTGTACTCGGTGGACAGTTTGCCACGTATCAAATGTGGCGACTGGTTGAAGCGCGATCAGGAATGTAGCGAATAACACGCTGCTTGTCTGACAGTAAAATATAAAAAAACACCGCCAATGGCGGTGTTTTTTTTCGTGCACGTGAAAACAATTATTTGTTTTTAGCGCGCTCGAAAGAGGCAACGATTTCAGCTTTAGCGGCTTCAGCGTTATCCCAACCTTCAACTTTAACCCACTTGCCTTTTTCCAGATCTTTGTAATGTTCAAAGAAGTGGGAGATTTGGGCACGCAGCAGTTCAGGCAGATCGTTCACATCTTTGACGTGATCGTATTCTTTGGTCATTTTGCTGTGCGGAACAGCAACCAGCTTCGCATCTTCACCGGCTTCGTCAGTCATTTTCAGCACGCCAACTGGGCGGCAACGAATGACTGAACCTGGCTGCAGTGGGTACGGAGTTGGGACCAGAACGTCAACCGGATCACCGTCCAGAGACAGAGTGTGGTTGATGTAACCGTAGTTGCATGGGTAGAACATCGCGGTAGACATAAAACGGTCTACGAACAGGCAGCCTGTTTCTTTGTCTACTTCATATTTGATTGGATCAGCGTTAGCTGGAATTTCGATAACTACGTAGATGTCTTCTGGCATGTCTTTGCCAGCAGGGACGTTAATCAAGCTCATGTCGGTTTCCTTTAATCAAACCAGAAATGGAGTGACGGCTATTATAGCGGTCACTCCACAAATGAACAGTCTGCCCGACATCTTTCAAGCGTTCGGCTTGTCGCCTCACGCTTGAAATTTACCGGGAGGCAGGATTAGGCGTCTGGGAAATCGCTCATGAAGCGTTCAGCGTCTTCTACCATAGAACTGGTGCCAACGAAGAAAGGTGCACGCTGATGCAGTTTTTCCGGTGCAATATCCAGAATACGACGGAAACCGTCGGTCGCTTTACCGCCCGCTTGTTCGGCTAAGAATGCCATAGGGTTGCATTCATACAGCAAACGCAGTTTGCCAGAAGGATGGCTTGCGGTGCTTGGGTAAATATAGATACCGCCCTTGAGCAGGTTACGATGGAAATCGGCAACCAAAGAACCAATATAGCGTGAGGTATAAGGGCGATGAGTCGCTTCGTCTTGTTCTTGGCAATACTTAATGTATTTCTTCACGCCGAGAGGGAATTTGATGTAGTTCCCTTCGTTGATGGAGTACATATTGCCTTTTTCAGGGAAACGCACGCGTTCATGTGACAGGCAGAATACGCCCAGCGATGGGTCATAGGTAAAGGCGTGAACTCCGTTGCCGGTGGTGTATACCAGCATCGTTGAAGAGCCATAAACCACATAACCAGCGGCAACCTGACAATTTCCCGGCTGCAGGAAATCTTCTTCGGTAACCGGCTGCCCAATTGGCGTAATGCGGCGATAGATAGAGAAAATCGTACCGACCGACACGTTAACGTCGATGTTGGAAGAACCGTCTAACGGATCCATTAAAACGACATATTTACCGTTGTTGGCGCGATCGCCCTCAAAAATAACAATATCGTCTTCTTCTTCCGATGCGATACCCGCCACCTCTCCACGCGCTTTTAAAGCGGCTTTGAGTTTTTCATTGGCATAGAGATCCAGTTTCATCTGAACCTCACCCTGCACGTTTTCCGCACCACTTGCACCGAGAATATCCACTAAACCCGCTTTGTTGATATCGCGGTGGATAATTTTGGCACCCAGTTTAATTGCGGAGAGGAGAGCGGTTAGTTCGCCAGTAGCGTGTGGAAAATCTTGCTGCTTTTCGACGATAAACTCGCCTAAAGTTTTCATGACACATTCCCTGATTCTGCGAAGGAGTAGCGATTTATTTACAAACCGCCAACGTTTTCGCAGCTATTCTAGCCAATGTATAAAGTGATTCCTAGGTAATTCCATTTCGCCTAAGCCGTTCACAGCGTTAGAATGTGAACTGACTCGATGTAATCAACTGGAAACGATATGCGCATTCATATTCTTGGAATCTGCGGCACATTTATGGGCGGCCTTGCTTTGCTGGCTCGGACGTTAGGACATGAAGTGACGGGTTCTGATGCCAATGTTTATCCTCCGATGAGCACGCTGCTTGAAAAAGAAGGGATCACATTGATGGAAGGTTATGATCCTTCCCATTTAGATCCTGCACCTGATTTGGTGATCATTGGTAACGCAATGACGCGTGGCAACCCTTGCGTGGAAGTTATTCTGGAGCAGGGGATCCCATACGTTTCTGGTCCACAGTGGCTGCATGATGAAGTTCTACGCCATCGTTGGGTGATTGCGGTTGCAGGTACCCACGGCAAAACCACAACGGCAGGGATGGTCACTTGGATCTTGGAAGAGTGCGGTTATGAGCCAGGCTTTGTGATTGGTGGCGTTCCTGGAAACTTTGACGTTTCCGCTCGTATGGGCAACAGCCCATTCTTTGTGATCGAGGCCGATGAGTACGATTGTGCCTTCTTTGATAAACGATCCAAGTTTGTGCACTACTGCCCGCGTACGTTGATCCTCAATAATCTTGAGTTTGATCATGCGGATATTTTCGACGATCTTAAAGCGATCCAGAAACAGTTCCATCATCTAGTTCGTTTGGTACCGGGCAAAGGCCGTATTATTTTGCCGAGCAACGATGCCAATCTGAAACAGGTTATGGGGATGGGTTGCTGGAGTGAGCAAGAGCTTAGTGGTGAAGAGGGAACGTGGAACGCGCGTAAACTCAATCCAGATGCTAGCCATTACGAAGTTTTGCTGGATGGTGAAGTCGTGGGAGAGGTTAGCTGGGGCTTAGTGGGTGAGCACAATATGCATAACGGCTTGATGGCGATTGCCGCTGCCCGTCATGTTGGCGTGTTGCCTGCCGATGCTTGCCGTGCCTTGGGAAGCTTTATTAATGCCCGTCGTCGTTTAGAGCTTCGTGGCGAAGCCTTTGGCGTGAAGGTTTACGATGATTTTGCACACCATCCTACGGCTATTTTGGCAACGCTGGCGGCTTTACGCAGCAAAGTCGGTGGAACCGCACGCATTCTTGCTGTGTTGGAACCGCGCTCTAATACTATGAAAATGGGCGTATCTAAGAATGACCTAGCCCCGGCGCTTGGCCGTGCGGATGAGGTCTTCTTATTCCAGCCACATCACATTCCGTGGCTGGTCACTGAAGTGGCAGAGGCTTGTGTTCAGCCGGCTCACTGGAGCGCCGACGTTGATGTTCTGGTAGATATGATCGCTAAAACAGCGCAGCCTGGCGATTATATTTTGGTGATGAGCAACGGTGGCTTTGAAGGTATCCATAGCAAATTGTTGAAAGCACTTGAGCACAAGCAAGAGATTGCTGAGCAACAGTAAGTTGCCGCTCTAATGAATCAGCCGTGGCTTAGTCCACGGCTTTTTTGTGCCTGATATTTTGATAAAAAAAAGCCTCCGCAAGCGGAGGCAATGGGGTTCGTCGGGTTAGACGAGAGTGTTAGCTGGCTGAATCGGGTTAGACACAGGAAGCGCCAGCCTTATGATGAAACATCTTAATAATTAACGGTAAATCTCAGCGGTGGCGTGGTAGTTGCCATCCAAATGAGCTTCAACGATATGGAATGCGGTAGCGCCTTTGGCGTCAGCTTTATCGGACAGCTGTGCTTTGATATCTGAAGGCGAACCATCGATACCACTGATGGTTATAGTGCCAATGGATTGCATAGAGGAAGCCTGCTGTGCGCTGATGGATTGCGCAGCAAAAGCACCAAAAGAAACCATAGAAAGAAGACTTAAAGCAGCAACGGTAGTTTTGATTTTCATGATTATTTTCCTATTTTTCATTCTGCCGCAGTACTTCGATCTTAGATTCAATGACGATATTCTTTTGGTCACTGCGGTTTAACTTTAGCGATTCATTTACGGAGTTTGTGCTCCGCAAAGCAGGTGAATCCGTATTTTATTTGTAGATTTCAGCAGTTGCGTGGAATGAGCCTTCGTTGCGGGCTTCAACTACGCGGTAAGCTGTTGCGCCTTGCGCATCGGCTTTAGCTGACAGAGCCGCTCTGATATCAGAAGGGGCTGCGCTTACGCCGCTTACGCTGATGGTGCCAACAGGCTGCATTTTTGATGCCTGTGCGTTATCAACCAATTGAGCAGCGAATGCGCCGAAAGAAAGAGAAGAAAGAACGGCTAGAGTTGCAATAGTAGTTTTAATTTTCATGATGTATCCCTCAGATATTGTTTTATTTAGTTTTGAACTGTGATTCAAATCACGAAAACAAGTGTACACCTAGTAACTCTAAAAATTAATAGCGAGCTAATGGTTTGTTAGGTTTATTTGTTTGGTATTGTTTTGATGAATAGATCGAAATGGAATAAAAACAGCGCAAAAAACACACTTTTAAGACTAAAGTCTAATTAAATCAATAAAGTAACATCATGTTGCAAAATGTGCGGTCTGTAGCGTTTGTGACCGGCAGGAATATAGATATAGGACTGATTGACCATTAATGCTATTTGAAGTAGCGAATCATGCTGTGTGAGTTGTGTAATTAAGCGGAAAAGAGTACGGCAAGTTTGAGGAGGGCGCCTGGGGGCAATCATAGGCCTGACAGATATCAGGCCTGAGAACAGGATTACAGTTCTTGATCAAACAGCGACAAAATAGCGTCGTGCAGCTGCTCAACGGAGAACCCTTTTGCAGGCGTGGTGAAAATTGTGTCGTCACCTGCGATAGTTCCCAAAATCCCTTCTGATTTGCCTAATGAATCCAATAGGCGTGCAATTAATTGCGCTGCGCCTGGGCTGGTATGGATAACGACAACGGATTCGTTGTAATCCACGTCGAGAACCAGATTCTTCAACGGGCTGCTCGTAGTCGGAACGCCAAGTTCTGCTGGCAGGCAGTACACCATCTCCATTTTGGCATTTCGTGTACGGACGGCACCAAATTTGGTCAGCATACGAGATACTTTGGATTGGTTGATATTCTCAAAGCCTTCATCTTGCAGAGCCTGCACGATCTCACCCTGAGAACTGAATTTCTCTTCTTTGAGCAGCGCCTTGAATGCCTTGATCAAGTCTTCTTGTTTTGTTGGAGTTCGCATTCTTCACCGTAGGAATAGAAATAGAGAACATTATTATGCGTAATAATGAATTTTTATGCAATTTAAGTGCGGAAAACGTTAAGTCGGTCACTATAGAGTTCAAACCGGCAAGGGGATGATTTTACCACCTTGCCCATAAAATGAATATGTTAGCGAGAACTTTGGTTATGTCATCGGCATTCGTAAATAGATTGTTATTAAAATGATGTTGTTGTGATGTAAAAGAAGGGTGTAATGTAATGGCCGGGTAATGAGCTGTGATAAGTGCGCAACTAATTCCTACTCTGTGGCCCTATATCTTTCATGCATAAGCTATTTTTTATTATAAACCTTGCAGTAGGACATGGAATTAGTGCGTCATATCCCAATCTTTGTGTTAACAGATTGTTTTTTAAGACATGATGGACTAAGGTGCGCGGTAATGCATTCACGGCACTCTTAAATTAAAGATAAATCAAGGAGTATAGAATGAAAGTTGCAGTTCTCGGCGCAGCCGGCGGTATTGGTCAGGCTTTAGCCCTTCTTCTCAAAACTCAGCTTCCTTCAGGTTCAGAACTCTCCCTTTATGATATTGCGCCAGTCACCCCAGGTGTCGCCGTCGATCTCAGCCACATCCCAACAGCCGTTAAAATCAAAGGTTTCAGCGGTGAAGATGCGCGCCCTGCTTTGGAAGGCGCGGATATCGTATTGATTTCTGCGGGTGTTGCTCGTAAACCGGGTATGGATCGCTCCGACCTGTTTAATGTGAACGCCGGTATCGTACGTAATCTGATTGAGCAGGTTGCTAGCACGTGTCCTAAAGCTTGTGTAGGCATCATCACTAACCCAGTGAACACCACGGTAGCTATCGCAGCAGAAGTGCTGAAGAAAGCCGGCGTTTATAATAAAGATAAACTGTTCGGTATTTCCACTCTGGACGTTATCCGTTCAAATACTTTTGTTGGTGAACTGAAAGGCAAAAATCCGGCAGAAGTTGAAGTGCCTGTTATTGGCGGTCACTCTGGCGTGACTATTTTGCCACTGCTGTCTCAGATCCCTGGTGTGAGCTTCACTGAGCAGGAGGTTGCCGATCTGACCAAACGTATTCAAAACGCGGGGACCGAGGTTGTTGAAGCTAAAGCCGGTGGCGGGTCAGCAACGCTGTCTATGGGCCAAGCTGCGGCACGTTTCGGTTTGTCTCTGGTCCGCGCTATGCAGGGCGAAAGCAACGTTGTGGAATGTGCTTACGTTGAAGGTGATGGCAAATATGCTCGTTTCTTCGCACAGCCATTGCTGCTGGGTAAAGAAGGCATTGTTGAACGCAAATCTATTGGTACTTTGAGCGCCTTTGAACAAAAAGCGCTGGAAGGTATGTTAGATGTTCTGCATAAAGATATCGAACTGGGCGAAACCTTCGTTAACAAATAATTGTTGATGGAATACGGGTGGTCAATACACCCGTTTACCTGTTCCATCTGAATTTAACCGCCGGCTTTTATTGCTGGCGGTTTTATTTTTTTTGGTTTGCGTTGGCGCATGAGCCGCTGTCTATCAATCAGTTGATGCGTACTGATATCAAAATAGCGACTTGGCCATATTTCAGAAGGGTGTATCCCTAAGGCGTGAGCAATAATTAACTCACCTTTTGGCCAAGGGCGAGTCAAGGCATTCGATAGCGTGGTACTTGAGAGCCCTGAGGCTCTTGATAACCCACTGAGCGTAATATTTCTTTTATGTAATGCAGCAATAATATCTGCATGATGCCAATCTTCTAGGCATTGACTCTCTGCCATAATTCATTCCTTTGCAATGACACATAAACAGGGGAGAGAAATAAGGTTTGCGTGTATTGCTACTATCTAAAAACACTCTTTAAATTTCAATTAATTTCCAATTATTTCAATAATAAGAAACTCGTTATATTTATTCTATTATTATGTTTAATAAAGATTTTACATAAAAAAAGAGCCTTTCGGCTCTTCCTTTTGTTTCTAAAAAAAGAAAATTAGAATTTTCTATCTACCGCCATATTAGCGAGCCCAATCAGTGCCTCTTTGTAGCTTGATTCTGGCAATGCTTGTAGCGCTAAAATCGCTTTATCGGCTTCTTCTTCTGCACGTTGGCGGGTATACGTGAGTGAACCCACTTCGTGCATTGTTTCCAGCACAGGCTCAAGCAAATGGCGTCCATTGCCTTCTTCGATGGCTTTACGGATCATCGCAGAACGCTCCGGTGTGCCATGCTTCATCGCATGTAGCAGAGGCAATGTCGGCTTTCCTTCATTCAGGTCATCACCGGTATTTTTACCCAGTGTTTTCCCGTCTGCATCGTAATCCAAGAGATCGTCGATCAATTGGAATGCGGTGCCAAGATAGCGCCCATAGTCTTGCAAGGCGATTTCCTGTTCGTGCGTGGCTCCAGCAAGGATCGCCGAAGATTGCGCTGCCGCCTCAAACAAACGAGCCGTTTTGCTGTAGATAACGCGCATGTAGTTTTCTTCAGTGATGTTCGGATCGTTAACGTTCATCAACTGTAAAACTTCACCTTCAGCAATAACGTTAGTTGCCTCGGACATCAGCTCCAAAACGCGCAAAGACTGTAGGCTTGTCATCATCTGGAACGAACGGGTATAGATAAAATCACCAACTAAAACGCTGGCAGCATTACCGAAAGCCGCATTTGCCGTAGCTTTGCCACGTCGCATATCGGATTCATCGACCACATCGTCGTGCAGCAGCGTTGCGGTATGAATAAATTCAATTAACGCCGCGACGGTGATGTGTTTATCCCCTTCGTAATTTAATGCTCTAGCCGACAATACTGCGATCATCGGGCGAATCCGTTTACCTCCACCGCTGATAATGTAGTAGCCTAACTGGTTGATTAGACTAACTTCAGAGTTTAGTTGCTGAAGAATTGTTGCGTTTACATCCGCCATGTCCTGCGCGGTTAACTCAGTAATTTGTTCTAGGTTCATTGTATTAATTCAACTGTGTTTCCATTTTCCGCCAGGCGAAAGCCCGCATGCAGGCTGTCACAAGCCACCAACTATAGTATGATTGTACTTGAAAAACGTATTAGATAAACGGCGCGAAGAGAACTGTGTTTTTTTTCTTCTTTTCTCCTGATTCTACCCTTGTCTTCTGAATGATTTTTGCGTAGAATTCGCGCCCTATTGTGAATATTTATAGCGCGTATTGGGCAACGAACCATGCGTGCGGAAATGCGGAGTTTATATGTACGCGGTTTTCCAAAGTGGTGGTAAACAACACCGAGTAAGCGAAGGTCAGACTATTCGCCTGGAAAAGCTGGACATCGCAACTGGTGAAACTGTTGAGTTTGACCAGATCCTGATGGTCGCCAATGGCGAAGACATCAAGATTGGCGTTCCATTTGTTTCTGGTGGCAAAGTTAAGGCTGAAATCGTTGCTCACGGTCGTGGCGAGAAAGTAACTATCGTTAAGTTCCGTCGTCGTAAGCATCATCGTAAGCAGCAGGGTCACCGTCAGTGGTTCACTGATGTTAAGATCACTGGTATCAGCGCTTAATTCTAGGAGAGCAGATTAATGGCACATAAAAAGGCTGGCGGCTCGACTCGTAACGGTCGCGATTCAGAAGCTAAACGTCTGGGCGTAAAACGCTTTGGCGGCGAAGCAGTATTGGCAGGTAGCATCATCGTTCGTCAACGTGGTACTAAATTCCACGCTGGCAACAACGTAGGTTGCGGCCGTGACCACACTCTGTTTGCTTTGGCTGACGGTAAAGTCAAGTTCGAAGTTAAAGGCCCGAAAAACCGTAAGTTCATCAGCATCGTTGCTGAATAAGTTTTTCGCGTCTAAATAGATGTAAGGCCCCGCAATAATCTTGCGGGGCTTTTTTACGTTTAGGGCCAAATCAGGCCAAGGATGCTGAGTATGGAAAGCAATCAGAACGTCAAAGTGGGTATATGTCTTGCTCTCACTACGGCGGTTTTCTGGGGCGCGTTGCCAATCGCCATGAAGCAGGTTTTACAGGTAATGGAACCTTACACCATTGTCTGGTATCGCTTCTTGATCGCTTCAGTTGGATTGTTTTTCATTCTTTACTCACGTAAGCAACTGCCGCCGATGCGTGTTTTTAAGCATCGACGTTGGCTGGTTCTGCTCATTATTGCGACCTGCGGCTTACTGGGTAACTTCGTTCTGTTCAGCAGTTCGTTGCAGTATTTAAGTCCTACGGCATCACAGGTCATAGGCCAGCTATCTCCCGTTGGGATGATGTTCGCCAGTGTTTTGATTTTGAAAGAGAAAATGCGCATCACTCAGGTGATTGGCGCATGTATGTTGATTAGCGGGCTGCTGTTGTTTTTTAACGTCAGTCTGAAAGAAATATTTACCCAACTTACGGCTTATACGCTGGGCGTTATTCTCGGCGTGGGTGCTGCGACCGTTTGGGTAAGCTATGGTGTCGCTCAGAAAGTGCTGTTACGGCGATTAGCTTCACAACAGATCCTTTGGCTGTTGTACACTTTATGTGCGATATGTTTATTTCCGTTGGCGAAGCCGGCGGTTATTTTTCAGCTGGATGGCTGGCAGTTAGCCTGCCTCATATTTTGTGGTGCCAACACGTTGATTGGTTATGGCGCGCTAGCAGAAGCTATGGCGCGCTGGCAGGCAGCTCAGGTCAGTGCGGTGGTGACGTTAACCCCGCTGTTTACCCTGATGTTCTCTGACTTGTTAGCTTTGGTATGGCCAGATATGTTCCTTCCTCCTTCGTTAAATGCGGTGGGGTACATCGGAGCACTTGTGGTGGTAGCCGGAGCAATGTTTTCCGCGGTGGGTCACCGTTGGTGGCCGCGTCGGGCCGAACAAAACTAGCTAACAGCTTACACAGCTAGGTTGCTCAGCTTAAGCAGCCCGGTAAATGATTTACGGAGACAGTAAATGAAATTTGTAGATGAAGCAGCGATTCACATCGAAGCCGGTGATGGCGGCAATGGCTGCGTCAGCTTCCGTCGTGAAAAATATATTCCGCGTGGCGGCCCAGACGGCGGCGATGGCGGTGACGGCGGCGATGTTTATCTGCTGGCCGATGAAAACCTGAATACCCTGATTGACTATCGCTTTGAGAAGTCTTTCCGTGCAGAACGTGGTCAGAACGGCCAAAGCCGTGACTGTACTGGTAAGCGCGGTAATGATATTACGGTCAAAGTTCCAGTCGGGACGCGCGTTGTCGATTTAGATACCGGTGAAGTCCTTGGCGATATGACTCGTCACGGTCAGAAACTGATGGTCGGTAAAGGCGGTTGGCATGGATTGGGTAACACCCGTTTCAAATCATCCGTAAACCGTGCTCCACGTCAAAAGACGATGGGGACCAAAGGTGACAAGCGCGATCTGAAATTAGAACTGTTGCTGCTGGCCGATGTGGGGATGCTGGGCTTGCCGAATGCGGGTAAATCCACGTTCATTCGCGCCGTTTCTGCGGCAAAACCGAAAGTCGCCGACTATCCATTTACCACGCTGGTGCCAAGCCTTGGCGTTGTGCGCATGGACCACGAAAAAAGCTTTGTGGTTGCGGATATCCCCGGTCTGATTGAAGGGGCTTCTGAAGGCGCTGGTTTGGGGATTCGATTCCTCAAGCATTTGGAACGTTGCCGCGTGTTGTTGCACCTGATTGACTTAGCACCTATCGATGAAAGCGATCCTATCGAGAACGCGAAAGTGATCATCAACGAGCTGGGCCAATACAGCGAAAAACTGTCCCAAAAGCCACGCTGGTTAGTTTTCAACAAGATCGACATCCTTGATCCTGAAGAAGCCAAACAACGCGCACAGGCGATTGCAGACGCTCTGGGCTGGGAAGACAAGCACTATCTGATTTCTGCGGCTAACCGTGAAGGCGTTAACGCGCTGTGCTGGGATGTTATGCACTTCCTGGATACACAGCCACGCGATGCTGAAGTGGAAGAAGAGAAAGAAAAAGCCAAGAAAGCCGAGTTCATGTGGGATGACTATCATCGCGAACAGTTGGAACAGGCTGAAGCCGAAGCCGACGAAGACTGGGATGATGATTGGGATGAAGATGACGACGAAGGCGTCGAAATCATTTATCAGAAGTAATCCTGCTTAGTCTGCTTGTTAAGCAAAAGGCTGCCAATGGCAGCCTTTTTCATGCACGAAATCTAATACTAGCGAGCTAGAATGTCATGGGGTAACCAGCAGTTCGCGATGAGCCCTGTGCCGGTTTCAACGTTTTTGAGCGTCAGTTTTCCTTGATGCAACTGAACGATTCTAATCACAATATTTAAGCCTAGCCCACTGCCGCCGTAGCGCTGATCCATACGACGAAATGCCTGTGTTAGCTCGCCAGCCTTAGATTCATCAATTCCACACCCCTGATCGATAACTTTGAGTTCAACGCCTTTTTCATTGCTGACCGTTTTGATTCGAATGGTCGAATGTTCAGGGCTGTAACGATGGGCGTTCTCAACAAGATTACGTAGCATCAAGCGTATCAGCACGGCGTCACCAAGAACCTGTGCAGGCTCTGGCGTGTCGATCTCTAAGGTTTGATGCCGTAATGCCAACATTTCGGTGAGTTCGCTCTTGAGCGGCGGAATGACATCTTGCGCCAGATCGATGGTTTGATAATGACCGCTGGCAAAATTTTGCCCCGCGCGTGACAGCATCAGTAACTGCTCAACGGTGTGCATGAGCTGGTCGATGCGAGTCACTAAAGCGCGAGCTTCAGGCACACCGCCTTGCTCTAGCAACTCTAGATGCAAACGAATACCGGCTAACGGTGTGCGTAACTCATGCGCCGCGTCAGCGGTAAATAAGCGTTCTTGCTGAATGGTATGGCTAAGGCGGGCAAATAGCTGATTCAACGTTCCGGTAACCGCCGCAATCTCTTGCATATTACTATCAATAATAATCGGCGTGAGATTGTCTGCAGAGCGTTTATCGAGTCTCCGCTGCAGCTTATTAAGCGGGCGGATTATCCAACTAATAGCAATAGCAGATAGAATTAACGTGAAAGACATCATTACCAGCGAGGGAACCAGCAGTGAAGCAATCGCCTCACGGATCTCTTTTTCCACATGTGAGTCACGTGCTTTGGCGCTGAGCGTTTCGTTGACCAGAAAACCGATTTGCTCGCGGCTTTCATGCCAAAGCCAAAGTGCGCTTGCAAGTTGAGTGACCAGCAAAATCAGCGCCAGCATGATTAATAGACTGCGCCGCATGCTGATCATAATTGGCTTTCCAACCGATAGCCCACGCTGCGAACTGTTTTAATGCGCTCTTTACCCAGTTTGCGGCGAAGATTGTGGATATGGACTTCTAGCGTGTTTGAACTTAAATCATCCTGCCAAGAATAAAGATCCTGCTGCAAGATCTCGCGATTGACCGTTTGGCCAGCGCGCATCATGAGGCGAGATAATAGAGCAAACTCTTTAGGGGTGAGCTCAATTTGCTGACCTTCGAAAGTCACCTGCTGGGTTGAAAGATTGAGAATAATGTTCTCAACCTGCAACAGATTATCGCTATGACCCTGAAAACGGCGGATTAAGGCGCGAACACGGGCCTGAAGCTCAACCAGAGCGAAAGGTTTTACCAAATAATCATCAGCGCCGGCGTCTAAACCACCAACGCGATCTTCAATAGCATCGCGCGCGGTGAGTATGAGGACCGGTACGTCTACGCCGCTGCGTCGCCATTGGCGGAGCAGTGACGCACCGTCTTGATCGGGCAATCCAAGATCAAGAATGATTAAGCTATATTGTCCAACTTGTACCAAACTTTTAGCTTGCGCCGCCGTAGCGGCACAATCACAGGCGTAACTTTCGTTAGCGAGGGCTTTTGCAAGCCCCTGCTGGATAAGTTCGTCATCTTCAACAATCAGTATTTTCATAGCTCTTAGTTTCAAATAGCCTGTTATTTAGATATCACTAATTGTTTTGGTATATATCCCGATAGAGTCGACTTTCAAAGCGAACCAGCGGTGCACGGCGGATTTTTTGATCCTGTGGTGGAACAGCATAACCCGAAAGATATTGGACGAATGCCATTCGCTGACCGCTTGCCGTCGTAATAAAGCCAGCTAAATTATATACCCCTTGCAGAGAGCCGGTTTTCGCTGAGACTTTCCCATCGACCCCTGCTTCATGAAGACCGCCGCGGTACTGTAAGGTTCCGTCGTGGCCGGCCAAAGGCAGCATTGAGATAATGTTTAGCTGCTGATCGTTTTGCGCAATATATTGCAGAACTTGCATCATGGTCGCGGGTGAAATCAGATTGTGACGAGACAAACCAGAGCCATCGACCAAAATTGTATTGCCCAAGTTGATCCCCGCTTTCTGACGCAGGATCTGCCGTACAGAGTCAGCGCCTGCCCGCCATGTGCCTGGAACGCCTAAGCGTTCATGACCGATAGTACGGAAGACGGTATCGGCAATCATGTTGTCAGATTTTTTCAGCATCGTATGCAGCAAGCTGCTCAGCGGGGCTGATTGGGTCTGAGCCAAAATAGTCGCAGCAGCGTTAGGCGTTGTTTGGCGGCGCAGGTTGCCATCGATTTGGATTTCAGACTGACGAAGCTCATCTTTCACAATAGCACCGGCGTAGCTTGCGCCATCTTGAACCGCAAACGCCAGCGGTAGTGGCTCAGAACGCTGAGTCAGGCAACCCGTAACGGTAAAGCGGTTTAGCTCTCCCGGCACTACGTCCAGCTCGCAGTATTGCGCGTCAGGGGAGCCTTTGGCCAAGGTGCGCACTTCGCTAAACATATGTACGGGATAATACGACGCGACGCGGATAAACGCGGTATCACCGGCTTTCGGCGCGCTATAAAGTGAAATCGAGAAACAGTTGCGATCGACAATAGCTGCCGCAGGTGGTGCACTAAAGCACTGGGTCATGTCATTCCATGGCCATCCGGGCGCTTTGTCATGGCTGGCAAACACGGAGGTATCGATCAAAATATCCCCCGTAATTTCATTGATGCCCTGTTTTTTCAGCGCCGTCACCATATTGCGGATATGCTGGCGCCGCAGCGTTGGATCACCGCCAAAGCGAACGATTAAGTCGCCTTTTAGCTTTCCGTCGCTAATAGAACCACGGGTTTCCATGTTGGTTGAAAAGCGATAGTCAGGCCCGAGCTGAAGCAGTGCCGCTAGTGCAGTGATGACTTTTTGCGTACTAGCAGGCAACGCCATTTGCTGCCCATGAAAATCAATGGCAGGGGTCGGGGAGCCTATTTTTTGCACCAAAAGGGCTAAGTTAGCGCCATCTGGCAAATATTGGGTGTAATCTTGGACGGGCGCAGCTTGAGTACTAAAAGCTAAGGCACAAGCCAATCCACTGATAATTCGTGAAAATTGCATAATCCCGGGATAACTACAGAGTAACGTGCCTGTCATACTACGGTGCATCTAGGGTTAAAGTAAACGATGATACTTGCTGAACTCTACGTTAAAATAGCCGTCAAAATGCAAAATCGATTTTAACTTGGGTTTTTTGACCCCGAGTTAATATTTTTTTATTCAACGCCAAGGTCTGAGGGCGCATTTTCGAACCTTCAGCCGATCGCTTCCGGCCATCCATCGATGGCGTCAGGATGAGGGCGACTTAAGCAGAATAGATTTAAGGTGACTAAATTATGAACCAGATTCCTATGACGTTGCGTGGCGCAGAAAAACTGCGTGAAGAGTTAGAGTATTTGAAAGGTACTCGCCGTCCGCAAATCATTGCCGACATCGCCGATGCGCGCGAGCATGGTGACTTGAAAGAGAACGCCGAATACCACGCAGCTCGTGAACAGCAAGGTTTCTGTGAAGGCCGCATTCAGGAAATCGAAGCGAAGCTTTCAAACGCTAACGTGATTGATGTTACTAAAATTCCAAATACTGGCCGTGTGATTTTTGGTTGTACGGTAAGCGTTGAGAACCTCGACACTGAAGATAAGCTGACTTATTCGATTGTTGGCGATGATGAGGCTGATTTTAAACATAACCGCATCTCGGTAAACTCACCGATTGCACGTGGTCTTATCGGCAAAGAACAGGGGGATATTGTGGTGATCAAAACTCCTGGTGGCGAAGTTGAATTCGAAATTTTGAAGGTCGAATACATCTGATTTTTCTTGATGTTGCTGAGAGTTTGTACAATCGGCAATAAGTTTTGTAAAGATAAGAAAAAGGCCGCAATGCGGCCTTTCTATTAGGGTGAGAAAGCATCTCAGTTTGTGCTATATCTTTTCTTTATACGAAAAGGTATTAACGCGGTAAACTGATCTTGCGTTCTTGGCTTGGGCGGTAAATGACTAATACGTTACCGATCAGCTGCACTTGACACGCACCAGTTTCTCGGACGATGGCGTCAGCAATCAAGGTTTTGGTTTCGCGCTCTTCAGCGGCAATTTTCACCTTGATGAGTTCATGATGCGTTAGCGCCTGTTCAATTTCAGCGAGAACACCTTCAGTCAAACCATTGTTGCCTAATTGCACAACAGGTTTGAGCGGATGGGCCAAGCTTTTTAGGTGCTGTTTTTGCTTGTTATTCAGATTCATCGTCTTTTTTGCTTAGGTTGGGATTGAAAACGGTACATTCTACCGCCATCTCCAGTGTATCACCAAATCGGTCTTACATTGTCATGGACACTCCGAAGCAACTGAGTGGATGAAACTGTTGTTTAGAGAGTTAATATCAGATGGGTAAAAAACGTTCCGCCAGCTCAAACCGCTGGATGCACGAACACTTTAGTGACAAATATGTCATTCAGGCGCAGAAAAAGGGACTTCGTTCTCGTGCTTGGTTTAAACTTGATGAAATACAAAGCACTGACAAACTGTTTAAACCAGGGATGACCGTTGTCGACTTGGGTGCTGCGCCGGGAGGGTGGTCACAGTATGTGGTCACACAAATCGGAAACAGCGGGCGAGTGATTGCCTGCGATATTCTGCCTATGGATCCTATCGTTGGTGTCGATTTCCTTCAGGGCGATTTTCGTGATGAATTAGTTCTCAAAGCGCTGACCGAACGCGTGGGTGAGGATAAAGTACAGGTTGTGATGTCAGATATGGCTCCCAACATGAGTGGTACGCCGTCGGTAGATATTCCGCGCTCAATGTATCTGGTTGAATTAGCGCTGGAAATGGCCAAGGATGTTTTAGCTCCTGGCGGTAGTTTTTTGGTGAAAGTGTTCCAGGGAGAGGGCTTTGATGAGTACCTTACGCAGATCCGCTCCCTGTTTACGAAGGTTAAGATTCGTAAGCCTGATGCATCCCGAGCACGTTCGCGGGAAGTATACATCGTAGCGACAGGGCGGAAACTATAGTACCCTGATGCTTATTGTTAACACAGTTGTAATATGAGGTTAATCCCTTGAGTGACATGGCGAAAAACCTAATCCTCTGGCTGGTCATCGCAGTAGTGCTGATGTCTGTGTTCCAGAGCTTTGGGCCCAGCGAATCGAACAGCCGTAGGGTGGATTACTCTACGTTCCTAACTGAGGTTAATCAGGATCAGGTACGTGAGGTCCGTATTAATGGACGTGAAATTAACGTAATCAAGAAAGACAGCGGTAAATACACCACCTACATTCCAGTTAACGATCCTAAGCTGTTGGATTCTCTGTTAACGAAGAATGTAAAAGTGGTTGGTGAACCGCCGGAAGAGCCAAGCTTGCTGGCTTCAATCTTCATTTCTTGGTTCCCAATGCTATTGCTTATTGGGGTCTGGATCTTCTTTATGCGTCAGATGCAGGGCGGCGGTGGCAAAGGTGCCATGTCGTTCGGTAAGAGCAAAGCTCGCATGCTGACCGAAGATCAGATCAAAACCACTTTTGCAGACGTCGCCGGTTGTGACGAAGCAAAAGAAGAAGTTGCCGAATTAGTGGAATACCTGCGTGACCCAAGCCGTTTCCAGAAACTGGGCGGTAAGATCCCGAAAGGCATCTTGATGGTTGGTCCTCCAGGTACAGGTAAAACCTTGCTGGCTAAAGCCATCGCGGGTGAAGCTAAAGTTCCGTTCTTTACTATTTCCGGTTCTGACTTTGTTGAAATGTTCGTCGGTGTGGGTGCATCCCGTGTCCGTGACATGTTTGAACAGGCGAAGAAAGCAGCCCCATGTATCATCTTCATCGATGAAATTGACGCCGTAGGCCGTCAACGTGGTGCGGGTTTAGGCGGTGGTCACGATGAACGTGAACAAACCCTGAACCAGATGCTGGTTGAGATGGATGGTTTTGAAGGTAACGAAGGTATCATCGTTATTGCCGCAACTAACCGCCCAGACGTACTGGACCCTGCGCTGCTGCGTCCAGGCCGTTTCGACCGTCAGGTTGTGGTTGGTTTGCCAGACGTACGTGGTCGTGAGCAGATCCTGAAAGTTCATATGCGTCGCGTGCCATTGGCAACAGACATTGATGCATCTGTTATTGCACGTGGTACGCCAGGCTTCTCCGGTGCTGATTTGGCTAACTTAGTTAACGAAGCTGCCTTGTTTGCTGCCCGTACTAACAAACGCGTTGTATCGATGGTTGAGTTTGAAAAAGCCAAAGATAAGATCATGATGGGCGCAGAGCGTCGTTCTATGGTCATGACCGAAGAGCAGAAAGAATCTACCGCGTATCATGAAGCAGGCCATGCGATCATCGGTCGTCTGGTTCCTGAACATGACCCGGTACACAAAGTCACTATTATTCCGCGCGGTCGTGCGTTAGGTGTGACCTTCTTCCTGCCACAGGGCGACGCTATCAGCTACAGCCGTCAGAAGCTGGAAAGTATGATTTCCGTTGCCTACGGTGGTCGTTTGGCTGAAGAACTGATTTACGGCGTTGAAAATGTTTCTACTGGCGCATCACAGGACATCAAACAGGCGACCACAATCGCTCGTAACATGGTGACCCAATGGGGCTTCTCAGAAAAACTGGGTCCATTGCTGTATGCGGAAGAAGAAGGTGAAGTGTTCTTAGGTCGTTCGGTTTCTAAGACAAAACACATGTCTGACGAAACTGCACGCATCATCGACCAAGAAGTGAAAGCATTGATTGAACGTAACTACGCGCGCACGCGCCAGTTGCTGGAAGACAATATGGATATCATGCATGCGATGAAAGATGCATTGATGAAATATGAAACTATCGATGCTCCACAGGTTGATGATCTAATGGCTCGCCGCGAAGTTCGTCCACCGGCTGGCTGGGAAGAAGAGCAAAATAACCGTTCAGACAACGGTGGCGCTCCTCAAGCTCCAGTGAATAAGCCAGCGGAAGAACAGCTGAATACGCCATCTTCTGATGACAACATCACAACTGGCAACACCGGCGAGAAGTAATCGCGCTGGCTGATGTAGCCAATATCGCGTGCTGACAGACAAACCCCGACTTGCTCGGGGTTTTTTTTTGCGTTCAAATACCCACCTCAAAAATAAAAATGATATATGGAGACTGCATGCAGCTGAAAGCGCAAGGGTTAACTCTGGACCTTACTTACCCTCAAGTGATGGGGATTCTGAATGTCACGCCGGATTCATTTTCCGACGGCGGCAAACATAATGGATTGGATGCCGCTTTGCGCCATGCGGAAGCGATGATCAGCGCAGGTGCAACCATTATTGACGTGGGCGGTGAATCGACTCGCCCTGGTGCCGCAGAGGTGAGCACCGAAGAAGAACTTGAACGTGTGGTGCCCATTGTTGAGCTGATTGCTCGCTATTTCGACGTTTGGATTTCGGTAGATACGTCAAAAGCCGAAGTGATTACCGCCAGTGCCCAGGCGGGCGCGACGTTGATCAATGATATTCGTTCTTTGAGTGAGCCCGGCGCGTTAGAAGCGGCAGCACAATCGGGTTTGCCGATATGCCTGATGCATATGCAGGGCGATCCCAAAACCATGCAGCATAAACCTGTCTATACCGACGTGGTTGCCGAAGTAGATAGCTATCTGACATCACAAATTGAACGATGCACCTCGGCAGGCATTGATAAAAGCCGCCTATTGATTGATCCCGGTTTTGGTTTTGGCAAGAATCTGGAGCATAATTACCAACTTCTGGCTCACCTAGCGCATTTCCATCATTTTGGTTTACCGCTTCTGGTCGGTATGTCTCGTAAATCAATGATTGGCCAGCTTCTTAAAGTTGGTCCAACACAACGCGTGACGGGAAGTGTGGCATGTGCAGTGATTGCCGCAATGCAAGGAGCCCATATTATTCGGGTTCATGATGTTAAAGAGACGGTTGAGGCGATGCGTGTCGTCGAAGCTACACTTTCAGCGAAGGGATAAAGATTTATGAGCGAGCGCAAATATTTTGGTACGGACGGGATTCGCGGAAAAGTGGGTGACTGCCCGATTACTCCTGATTTTGTGTTAAAGCTCGGCTGGGCTGCGGGTAAGGTTTTGGCACGTCACGGTTCGCGTAAAATTATCATCGGTAAAGATACCCGTATTTCTGGTTATATGCTGGAGTCTGCTTTAGAAGCGGGTCTGGCTGCGGCGGGCTTATCGGCGTCCTTCACCGGGCCAATGCCAACGCCTGCTGTCGCTTATCTCACGCGTACTTTCCGTGCTGAAGCCGGTATTGTTATCTCAGCGTCGCACAACCCTTATTACGATAATGGGATTAAATTCTTCTCAATCGACGGCACTAAGTTGCCAGATGAAGTCGAAGAAGCGATTGAAGCCGAAATGGAAAAGCCATTGACCTGCGTGGAATCGGCTGAGCTGGGTAAAGCAAACCGTATCGTCGATGCCGCTGGTCGTTATATCGAATTCTGTAAGAGTACTTTCCCAACGGAATTAAGCCTGAGCGGCCTTAAAATTGTTGTCGACTGTGCCAACGGTGCGACTTATCACATCGCGCCTAGCGTGCTGCGTGAGCTTGGTGCAACGGTAATCGCGATCGGTTGTGATCCTGATGGCATGAACATCAACAAAGAGTGTGGCGCAACTGACGTACGCCAGCTTCAGGCGCGTGTTCTCGCCGAGAAAGCTGATGTCGGTTTGGCATTTGATGGCGATGGTGACCGTGTCATGATGGTTGACCATTTAGGCCATAAAGTTGACGGGGACCAGATCCTTTATCTTACCGCGCGTGAAAACCTGCGTCAGGGTAATCTGCGTGGCGGGGCGGTAGGCACCCTGATGAGCAATATGGGCTTAGAACTGGCACTGAAACAGCTAGGGATACCATTTGCACGCGCGAAAGTTGGTGACCGTTACGTACTGGAAATGATGGCCGCGAAAGGCTGGCGCTTAGGCGCTGAAAACTCAGGTCATGTGATTATTCTCGACAAAACAACCACCGGTGACGGCATTGTGGCCGGTCTGCAAGTGTTGGCTGCTATCGTGCGTAACCATATGACCTTGCACGATCTGTGCAGCGGCATGAAGTTATTGCCACAGGTTCTGGTCAACGTGCGTTTTGCGGGGAATCACGATCCACTGCAAACGGACAGCGTAAAAGCGGTGACGGCAGAGGTCGAAGCGCAGCTTAATGGCCGTGGACGCGTGCTGTTACGTAAATCAGGTACCGAACCGTTGATTCGTGTGATGGTGGAAGGCGAAGATGATGCGCAAGTGACAGAAATGGCTAACCGCATCGCTGACGCCGTGAAAGCCGCAGGTTAACTAACTGCCGAGCAATTTTGTCAGCATGTTTGTCAGTGTAGTTATGTGATGAAAAACCAGCGAATCTTGATGTTTTGCTGGTTTTTTCTGCAATCGCGCTACACATCATAAATTGCTCTTGCACGGCTTGGCGGCATTGGGTAGTATTCACACCCGCTTCAGTAGACTTATTTTTGTCTGCTTTAATGGTTGAAGCTTTTGGCTGCGGAAATCCCGCAAGGAAACAGGTACGACTATGTATGAAGCTCTTTTAGTAATTTTCCTGCTGGTATCAATTGGCTTAGTTGCCATGGTTATGCTGCAGCAAGGTAAAGGTGCTGATATGGGCGCTTCATTCGGCGCTGGCGCATCTGCAACTTTGTTCGGTTCCAACGGCTCTGGTAACTTCATGACCCGTACAACAGCTGTCCTCGCGACGTTGTTCTTCGTACTGAGTCTGGTTCTGGGTAACCTGAGCGGTCAGCAAGGCAAGAAAGGTAGTGAGTGGGAAAATCTGGGTGCGCCAGTGAAAACTGAGCAACCTGCTGCACCAGCAGCTCCGGTAACCCCAAGTAGCGATATTCCTCACTAATCGCACTAGCTTGAAGCCAGCAGTAACCAAGAAGTACAGAATTTAGTAGTAAAGTTTTTAAAAGCTATCTTTTAGAGACTGCAGTAAAAGGTGATAAGTTTTGAATACGGCTTATCACTTTCGTAATGCCGAGGTGGTGGAATTGGTAGACACGCTACCTTGAGGTGGTAGTGCCCAATAGGGCTTACGGGTTCAAGTCCCGTCCTCGGTACCAATCCTTGATAACTTGTTTTTTCAACGTTATTAGAGTAGTATTCGCCACGATTCGGACGCGGGGTGGAGCAGCCTGGTAGCTCGTCGGGCTCATAACCCGAAGGTCGTCGGTTCAAATCCGGCCCCCGCAACCACTTTCCTAAAGTATCTTTTTTCAAATATACTGTTTACGTTCAGCCAACGACTCAAACGGGTGTTTTGAAAAAAATATTGTCAGAAAGCGGCACTGAATTCGTTCGGCAGTATATAGGGTCCAGTTGCATAATGCCCCGATTTTTCGGGGTTTTTTGTTATCTGACAACAGAATCACTGGGCTATTTAGCCCTTTTTTTATGTCTTGGGGGTGGGCTTGTCCACATTAGAGCAAAAATTGACAGAGATGATTTCGGCGCCGGTTGAGGCATTAGGCTTCGAATTGGTTGGTATTGAGTTCATCCGCAGTCACCATTCAACGCTACGCATCTATATTGATAGTGACGAAGGGATCAATGTTGATGATTGTGCTGATGTCAGCCACCAGGTCAGTGCCGTTCTTGACGTCGAAGATCCAATTACGGTTGCATATAACCTGGAAGTTTCATCTCCTGGCCTTGATCGTCCGATGTTTACCGCTGAACACTACGTCCGTTTTATGGGCGAAGAAGTTTCTTTGGTATTGCGTATGGCGGTGCAGAATCGTCGCAAATGGCAGGGTATTATTAAAGCTGTCGAAGGCGAGATGATCACGGTTACTGTAGATGGAAAAGACGAAGTGTTCGCGCTGAGCAACATCCAGAAAGCGAACCTGGTACCCCACTTTTAAAGTTTGGATGAGGCCACTAGGATGAACAAAGAAATTCTGGCTGTTGTTGAGGCAGTTTCCAACGAAAAATCGCTTCCTCGCGAAAAAATTTTTGAAGCACTGGAAACTGCACTGGCGACTGCCACCAAGAAAAAATACGAACAAGAAATCGACGTTCGTGTTTGCATCGATCGCAAAACTGGCGATTTCGATACTTTCCGTCGCTGGGTTATCGTTGATGAAGTTACTCAACCAACCCGCGAAATTACTCTTGATGCGGCTCAGTTTGAAGATCCAGCGTTACAGCTGGGTGAGTATGTCGAAGACCAGATCGAATCTGTCACCTTCGACCGTATTACGACTCAAACCGCAAAACAGGTTATCGTACAAAAAGTACGTGAAGCTGAACGCGCGATGGTGGTTGATGCATTCCGTCAGCACCAAGGTGAGATCGTCACCGGCGTGGTTAAAAAAGTAAATCGCGACAACATCTCATTAGATCTGGGCAGCAATGCCGAAGCCGTTATTGGCCGTGAAGACATGCTTCCGCGTGAAAACTTCCGTCCGGGCGACCGTATCCGCGGTGTGCTGTATGACGTGCGTCCAGAAGCACGTGGCGCTCAGCTGTTTGTGAGCCGTTCACGTCCAGAAATGCTGATCGAGCTGTTCCGCATTGAAGTGCCGGAAATCGGCGAAGAAGTCATCGAGATTAAAGCCGCAGCCCGCGATCCGGGTTCCCGTGCGAAAATCGCGGTGAAAACCAACGATAAACGTATTGACCCGGTAGGGGCGTGTGTGGGTATGCGCGGTGCGCGTGTTCAGGCCGTTTCTAGCGAACTGGGTGGCGAACGTATCGACATCGTATTGTGGGATGATAATCCAGCACAGTTCGTTATCAATGCTATGGCGCCAGCCGACGTGGCTTCTATTGTTGTGGATGAAGATAAACACACAATGGACATCGCGGTTGAAGCAAGCAATCTGGCTCAGGCAATTGGGCGTAATGGCCAAAACGTTCGTCTGGCAGCTCAACTGAGCGGCTGGGAACTGAACGTAATGACCGTTGATGATCTTCAGGCTAAACATCAGGCCGAAGCTCACGCAGCTATCGATACATTCACCAAATATCTCGATATTGACGAAGACTTCGCAACCCTATTGGTTGAAGAAGGCTTCTCTACTCTGGAAGAACTGGCTTACGTTCCTGAACAGGAGCTGTTGGCCATTGACGGTCTGGATGAAGATACGGTAGACGCTTTGCGCGAGCGCGCAAAAAATGCGTTAACCACTCTGGCTTTGGCTCAGGAAGAAAGCCTGGGTGACCAAAAGCCAGCCGACGACCTGTTGGGTCTGGAAGGTTTAGACCGTGGTATCGCCTTTAAAATGGCCGCTCGTGGGGTTTGTACGCTGGAAGATCTTGCCGAGCAGGGCATCGACGATCTGGCAGATATTGAAGGCCTGAATAGTGAAAAGGCCGGCGAGCTGATTATGGCTGCGCGTAATATTTGCTGGTTTGGCGATAGTGAATAATGAACTGTAGCGGGAAGGAACAGCATGACAGAAGTAACCGTAAAATCACTGGCAGCAGAGATACAGACTTCCGTTGATCGCCTGGTACAGCAGTTAGCTGATGCAGGGATTAAGAAGTCAGAAAATGATTCTGTGAGCCCACAGGAAAGAGAAACATTATTAGCTCATTTAAATCGTGAGCATGGCAGCGCATCAGGTAAACTGACGCTGCAGCGTAAAACACGCAGCACATTGAATGTTCCAAGCACCGGCGGAAAAAGCAAAGCCGTGCAAATTGAGGTCCGCAAAAAGCGCACTTATGTAAAAGGCGATGCGGCAGCTGAACAGGCTGAAGCAGAAGCACAGGCACAGCGTGAAGCGGAAGAGCAGGCTCGTCGTGAGACTGAAGAGAAAGCAAAACGTGAAGCAGAAGAAAAAGCGAAGCGTATTGCTGAAGATCAGGCGAAACGTAACCTGGAAGAGCAAGCCAAACGTGAGGCCGCTGATAAAGCTAAGCGTGGCGCAGCGGAAAGTGAAAAAGTGACGAATCAAAATACCGACGAAAAAACCAAAGCTGCGCATGCTGAGAAAGCGCGCCGTGAAGCCGAAGCTGCTGCACTGAAACGCAAAGCTGAAGAAGAAGCACTGCGTAAGCTTGAAGAAGACGCTAAGCGTGTTTCTGAAGAAGCTCGCAAAATGGCTGAAGCTAACGAAGGCAAAGCGCCAGAAGCAGAGACCGCAGAAGATACTTCTGACTACCACGTAACCACTTCTCATCATGCTCGTGAAGCAGAAGATGAAAACGACCGTCAGGTTGAAGCTGGCCGCGCTCGTGCACGTACCGCAACCAAAGCGACTAAGCAGAAGAAAGGCAATAAACTGTCTGAATCTAAAGCCGATCGTGAAGAAGCGCGTGCTCAGACTCGTGGTGGTAAAGGCAAACGTAAACCAAGCACTCTGCAGCAAGGCTTCAACAAGCCTGCTCAAGCGGTTAACCGTGACGTCATCATTGGCGAAACCATTACCGTTGCAGAACTGGCTAACAAAATGGCTGTTAAAGGCTCCCAAGTCATCAAAGCAATGATGAAGATGGGCGCTATGGCTACCATCAATCAGGTCATCGATCAGGAAACTGCTCAGATGGTTGCTGAAGAAATGGGCCATAAAGTTATCCTGCGTCGTGAAAACGAGCTGGAAGAAGCCGTAATGAGCGACCGTGATACCGGTGCAGCCGCTGAGCCGCGTGCTCCAGTTGTAACCATCATGGGCCACGTTGACCACGGTAAAACTTCCCTGCTGGACTACATCCGCTCCACGAAAGTGGCATCGGGCGAAGCAGGTGGTATTACTCAGCACATCGGTGCTTACCACGTAGAAACCGACAACGGTATGATCACCTTCCTGGATACCCCAGGTCACGCCGCATTTACTTCTATGCGTGCTCGTGGTGCTCAGGCTACAGACATCGTTGTTCTGGTTGTTGCTGCCGACGATGGCGTAATGCCACAGACTATCGAAGCAATCCAGCATGCTAAAGCGGCAAAAGTGCCGGTTGTTGTTGCTGTGAACAAAATCGATAAGCCTGAAGCGGATATGGATCGCGTTAAAAACGAACTGTCCCAGTACGGCGTAATGCCAGAGGAGTGGGGCGGCGAGTCTCAGTTCATCCCAGTATCTGCTAAAGCGGGTACCGGTATTGATGATCTGCTAGACGCTATCCTGTTGCAGGCAGAAGTTCTGGAATTGAAAGCAGTTCGCAGCGGTATGGCGAGCGGCGTTGTTATCGAATCCTTCCTGGATAAAGGTCGTGGTCCGGTTGCAACTGTTCTGGTTCAAGAAGGTACGCTGAATAAAGGCGATATCGTTCTGTGCGGTTTCGAGTATGGCCGTGTGCGTGCGATGCGCGACGAAATGGGCCGCGAAGTGACCTCAGCCGGTCCTTCTATCCCTGTAGAAATTCTGGGTCTGTCCAGCGTTCCTGCTGCCGGTGACGAAGCGACCGTTGTTCGTGACGAGAAAAAAGCCCGTGAAGTTGCTCTGTATCGTCAGGGTAAATTCCGCGAAGTTAAACTGGCTCGTCAGCAGAAATCTAAACTGGAAAACATGTTTGCGAACATGAGCGAAGGTGAAGTTTCTGAACTGAACATCGTACTGAAATCTGACGTACAGGGTTCTTGCGAAGCGATTTCCGATGCATTGTTAGGCCTGTCTACCGATGAAGTGAAAGTGAAAATTGTTGGCTCCGGCGTGGGCGGCATCACTGAAACTGATGCGACGCTGGCCGCTGCATCTAACGCTATCATCCTTGGCTTCAACGTCCGTGCCGATGCTTCTGCGCGTCGCGTGATTGAAACTGAAAGCTTGGATCTGCGTTACTACTCCGTCATCTATAACCTGATTGACGAAGTTAAGCAGGCGATGAGCGGTATGTTGGCGCCTGAATATCGTCAAGAAATCATCGGCTTGGCCGAAGTTCGTGACGTGTTCAAATCACCTAAGTTCGGTGCTATCGCAGGCTGTATGGTTACTGAAGGTGTCGTTAAACGTCACAACCCAATCCGCGTTCTGCGTGACAACGTGGTTATCTATGAAGGCGAGCTGGAATCTCTGCGCCGCTTCAAAGATGACGTTAACGAAGTCCGTAACGGCATGGAATGTGGTATCGGTGTTAAGAACTACAACGACGTTCGCACTGGCGATATGATCGAAGTATTCGAAATCATCGAAGTTAAGCGTACCATTGAGTAATTAGGTAAGCGCTCGGCTTATAATATCTTTGGGGGGCTTAATGCCCCCCAATTCGTCTGGGAGGAATCCAAAATGGCAAAAGAATTCAGCCGTACTCAGCGTGTATCTCAAGAGATGCAGAAAGAGATTGCGATCATTTTGCAACGTGAAGTTAAAGATCCACGCATCGGTATGGTGACGGTATCTGGCGTTGAAGTATCCCGCGATCTGGCTTATGCCAAAGTGTTTGTCACTTTCTTGAATGATAGCGATCCAAACGCGGTTCGAGTCGGTCTTAAAGCGCTGCATGAAGCTTCTGGCTTTATCCGCATGTTGATTGGTAAAGCAATGCGTTTGCGTGTTGTGCCTGAACTGACTTTTGCATACGACAACTCTTTGGTTGAAGGTATGCGTATGTCTAACTTGGTGACCAGCGTTGTGAAAAATGACGAAGAGCGTCGCTCAGCGTCAGGTGATACTTCAGGTAACTCTGAGGAGGAATAATGTCACGACCTCGCCGTCGCGGCCGTGATATTAACGGCGTTCTGTTATTAGACAAACACCAAGGTCTATCCTCAAATGACGTTTTGCAGAAAGTAAAACGCATCTATAACGCCAACAAAGCAGGCCATACCGGTGCGCTAGATCCTTTAGCAACCGGTATGCTGCCTATTTGCTTAGGCGAGTCGACCAAATTTTCTCAGTTCTTGCTGGATGCCGATAAACGCTACCGCGTGATTGCGCGTTTAGGGCAAAGAACAAATACCTCGGATGCCGATGGTGAAGTGGTTCAGGAACGTCCTGTGGAATTTACTCAGGAACAACTGGATGCGGCGCTGGAGCAGTTTCGTGGTGATAGCCAACAAATCCCATCGATGTACTCTGCGCTTAAACACCAAGGTAAGCCGCTGTATGAGTATGCGCGTCAGGGCATTGATGTCCCACGCGAAGCTCGCGACATTACGGTGTATGAACTGCAGTTTATCCGCTGGGAAGGCGATGAGTTAGAGTTAGAAATCCACTGCTCGAAAGGTACTTACATCCGAACCATCATTGATGACTTGGGTGAGGTTTTAGGCTGTGGCGCACACGTCATCTATTTGCGTCGTGTGCAGGTTTCTAATTATCCGTCGGAGCGCATGGTTTCTCTGGAGCAATTGCAGCAAATGGTTGCCGCTGCTGAAGAGGCTGGCGTTGAACCGAGAACGGTTCTCGATCCGCTGCTGCTGCCGATGGATACCGCTGCATCTCATTTGCCGGAAATCAATCTAACCGATGTGGTTGCCGCCTATGTTCTTCAAGGACAACCGGTACAGGTGCAAGGTTTGCCTGCTGAAGGTATGGTGCGCATCAATGTGGGTGAGAAACGTCGATTTATCGGCGTTGGCGAAGTGGATGACCAAGGACGCTTGGCCCCACGTCGCCTAGTAGTAGAAGAGCGCGTTCCTGAAGAGTAAGGTGCACTGAGCTCGATAAGGTGCTTTGTTGCGATCTTATTGCGCTCAGAGTAGAATAGCGCGGCTTATGTATTGGGCAGCTGAATTAGAGATCGGCGCCCGCCTTTTTAATCGTTTTATGAATTTGGAGTTCTATAATGTCTCTAAGTGTTGAAGCTAAAGCTCAAATCGTTGCTGACTTCGGTCGTGACGCTAACGACAGCGGTTCCACCGAAGTTCAGGTTGCTCTGTTAACTGCACAGATCAACCACCTGCAAGGTCACTTCGCTGAACACAAAAAAGATCACCACAGCCGTCGTGGTCTGCTGCGTATGGTTTCTCAGCGTCGTAAGCTGCTGGATTACCTGAAGCGTAAAGATGTAGCTCGCTACACCAGCCTGATCGAACGTCTGGGTCTGCGTCGCTAGTCCAAACGATTTTCAGAAGTAAAGGGGCCTAGATTGGCCCCTTTCTTCTAGGAAGCAATCGCAAATCAGGTTAATGTATTGTAGTTAACTCAAATTCGGTTGTTAAAATCGTTGTTGTTAAAGAAGTAAGCGTTAAAACTAGAGTCGGTTAGACTGTTGCTGATAACGCATGCCGAGTGACGATCCTTTTTGCAGATGTTCGCGCGGCTAATGCAAGTCTCTGGATGACCAGTGATTTCCATTAGTCGCGAGAATGCAACGAAGTGATCGAAGGCAAAAGCGTGATGGTGTTTTGATGACGCCATTAAACTTATAAAGATAAGGAAAATACTTTGCTGAATCCTATCGTTCGCAAATTCCAATACGGTCAGAATACCGTAACGCTGGAAACTGGCATGATGGCTCGCCAAGCCACTGCTGCTGTAATGGTTACCATGGATGATACCGCGGTATTCGTTACCGTTGTTGGTGCTAAGAAAGCTAAAGAAGGCCAGAGCTTCTTCCCTCTGACCGTTAACTATCAGGAGCGTACTTACGCTGCTGGTCGTTTCCCAGGTGGTTTCTTCCGTCGTGAAGGCCGTCCTGGTGAAGGCGAAACTCTGATTGCGCGTCTGATTGACCGCCCAGTTCGCCCACTGTTCCCAGAAGGCTTCCTGAATGAAGTTCAGGTAGTTGCTACCGTTGTTTCTGTAAACCCGCAGGTTAGCCCAGACATCGTTGCGATGATCGGTGCTTCTGCTGCCCTGAGCCTGTCTGGTATTCCATTCAATGGCCCAATCGGTGCAGCCCGCGTTGGTTACATCAACGACCAGTATGTGCTGAACCCAACAACAGATGAGCTGCAAGAAAGCAAGCTGGATCTGGTTGTTGCAGGTACCGAAGGCGCAGTACTGATGGTTGAATCTGAAGCTCAACTGCTGAGCGAAGACCAGATGCTGGGTGCCGTTGTATTCGGTCACGATCAGCAGCAGGTTGTTATTGAAAACATCAAGGCGCTGGTTGCTGAAGCTGGTAAACCACGTTGGGAATGGACTGCTCCCGCTGTTAACGAAGCGCTGCACGCGCGCGTTGCTGCTCTGGCTGAAACCCGTATCGGCGATGCATACCACATCACTGAAAAACAGGCTCGTTACGCTCAGGTTGATCAAATCAAAGCTGACGTTATCGCTGCTCTGCAGGCTGAAGACGAATCTCTGAGCGCTGGCGAAATCGCTGATGTTCTGGGTTCACTGGAGAAAAATGTCGTACGTAGCCGTGTGCTGCGTGGCGAGCCACGTATCGATGGCCGTGAAAAAGACATGATCCGTGGTCTGGACGTTCGCACTGGCGTACTGCCTCGCACCCATGGTTCTGCACTGTTCACTCGTGGTGAAACTCAGGCTCTGGTTACCGCAACTCTGGGTACAGAACGTGATGCTCAGAACATTGATGGCCTGACCGGCGAGCAGACTGACCGCTTCCTGCTACACTATAACTTCCCTCCGTACTCCGTAGGGGAAACTGGCATGATGGGCTCACCTAAGCGTCGTGAAATTGGTCACGGTCGTTTGGCGAAGCGCGGCGTGCTGGCAGTAATGCCTAAGCAAGACGAATTCCCGTACACCGTTCGTGTGGTTTCAGAAATCACCGAATCTAACGGTTCTTCTTCTATGGCCTCTGTTTGCGGTGCTTCACTGGCACTGATGGACGCAGGTGTACCGATCAAAGCTGCCGTTGCTGGTATCGCTATGGGTCTGGTTAAAGAAGATGAAAACTTCGTCGTTCTGTCTGATATTCTGGGTGACGAAGATCATCTGGGCGACATGGACTTCAAAGTTGCAGGTAGCCGCGAAGGTATCACTGCACTGCAGATGGATATTAAAATCGAAGGCATCACCCGCGAAATCATGCAGGTGGCTCTGAATCAGGCTAAAGGTGCACGTCTGCACATTCTGGGTGTAATGGAACAGGCGATTAACGCGCCGCGTGGCGATATCTCTGAATTCGCTCCACGTATCCATACTATCAAGATCAATCCTGAGAAGATCAAAGATGTCATCGGTAAAGGTGGTTCTGTTATTCGTGCACTGACTGACGAAACTGGAACGACTATCGAAATCGAAGACGATGGCACGATTAAAATTGCAGCAACCGACAACGAAAAAGCAAAACATGCTATTCGTCGCATCGAAGAAATTACTGCTGAAATCGAAGTTGGCCGCATCTATCAGGGTAAAGTAACCCGTATCGTTGATTTCGGTGCATTCGTTGCTATCGGTGGCGGTAAAGAAGGTCTGGTACATATTTCTCAGATCGCTGATAAGCGTGTTGAGAAAGTGACCGACTATCTGCAGATGGGTCAGGATGTTCCTGTTAAGGTACTGGAAGTTGACCGTCAGGGTCGCGTCCGCCTGAGCATCAAAGAAGCAAGCGCGCCAGAACAGGCCGCTGCTCCAGCTGCTGAATAACAAACCGTTCAGTATTACGGCTTCCTGCATAGGTGGGAAGCCGTTTGTTACGCAAATACAGGATGTATTTGCTTATATGGATGATAGGAAATCAATCCGATGTTGGTCTTCGGGAGTTGGGAAATGAAGCCTATCTTGCGCTGGTGTTACGTTGCGACAGCAATTCTGCTGGCAGGATGCAGCAACCTTGATTGGCGTAAAGACGAAGTACTAGCAATTCCGTTACAGCCTTCGCTGCAACAGGAAGTCATGCTGGCGCGCATGGAACAAATCCTTGCCAGCCGTGCATTGACAGATGATGAACGCGCACAGCTTTTATATGAGCGCGGAGTACTGTATGATAGTCTAGGACTGAGAGCTTTAGCGCGTAACGATTTTTCGCAAGCGCTGGCTATTCGTCCTGATATGCCAGAAGTTTTTAACTATCTGGGGATTTACTTAACGCAGGCTGGCAATTTTGATGCCGCCTATGAAGCGTTTGATTCTGTACTAGAGCTTGATCCAACTTACAACTACGCGCGTTTAAACCGAGGCATCGCACTGTATTATGGTGGTCGATACCCGTTAGCGCAGGATGATCTGCAGGCGTTTTATCAAGACGATCCCAATGATCCATTCCGTTCGTTATGGCTTTACCTTGTGGAACGTGAAATCGATCCAAAGAAAGCCACTGCCTCGCTGGAACAGCGATATAACAAGGCGAACAGGAATCAATGGGGATGGAATATTGTCGAATTCTACCTGGGCACCATCAATCAGAAAACATTGATGACACGCTTACAGGAAGATGCAACGGATAACACTTCGCTCGCTGAGCATCTCAGTGAAACTGACTTCTATTTAGGTAAATATTACCTGAGTCTGGGGGACAAGAGCAGTGCCTCTGCGCTGTTCAAACTGACGGTTGCCAACAACGTACATAACTTTGTTGAGCACCGCTATGCACTGTTGGAATTGGCGCTTTTGGGCCAAGAGCAAGACGACCTATCAGAATCGGACCAGCAATAGCTGACGAACAACTACGCCTATACTTTTTTAATTGCTTTATCACCTCCTTGAGGTGAGGGCTTTTTGTTCGTTATTTAATCTAATTTGAGCCGGTTCACACTTTTCAATGAAAATCATTGTCCATTTTCTAGACGAGTTATGTAGACTGGCCGCCATTAATGAGGCACGTGTACATGGCTGAGTTCGAAACTTCTTTTGCTGACCTAGGGTTAGCTGCACCAATTATCCAAGCCCTTACCGATCTGGGCTACGAAAAACCGTCTCCTATCCAGGCGGAATGTATTCCTCACCTTTTAAATGGCCGTGACGTTCTGGGTATGGCTCAGACCGGTTCCGGTAAAACAGCGGCGTTCTCTTTACCGCTGCTGCACAATATTGATCCAAGCCTGAAAGCACCACAGGTGCTGGTTCTGGCTCCAACTCGTGAGCTGGCAGTTCAGGTTTCTGAAGCGATGGCTGACTTCGCTAAACACATGAACGGCGTAAACGTTGTTGCTCTGTATGGTGGCCAACGCTACGACGTACAGCTGCGCGCTCTGCGTCAGGGGCCACAAATTGTTGTGGGTACTCCTGGTCGTCTGCTTGACCACCTGAAACGTGGCACCCTGAACCTGTCTAACCTGAGCGGTTTGGTTCTGGACGAAGCGGATGAAATGCTGCGTATGGGCTTCATCGAAGACGTTGAAACCATCATGGCGCAGATCCCAGCACAGCACCAAACGGCGCTGTTCTCTGCAACTATGCCAGAAGCTATTCGTCGTATTACCCGTCGCTTCATGAAAGAGCCACAGGAAGTACGCATTCAGTCAAGCATCACTACACGTCCAGACATCAGCCAGAGCTACTGGACTGTGTTCGGTATGCGTAAAAACGAAGCGCTGGTTCGTTTCCTTGAAGCTGAAGATTTTGATGCTGCAATCATCTTCGTACGTACCAAAAATGCCACTCTGGAAGTTGCAGAAGCGTTGGAACGTAGCGGTTACAGCAGTGCTGCATTGAACGGCGATATGAATCAGGCTCTGCGTGAGCAGACTTTGGAGCGTCTGAAAGACGGTCGTTTGGATATCCTGATTGCAACTGACGTTGCTGCACGTGGTCTGGACGTTGACCGTATCAGTCTGGTTGTTAACTATGACATCCCGATGGACTCTGAGTCTTACGTTCACCGTATCGGCCGTACCGGTCGTGCTGGCCGTGCTGGTCGCGCATTGCTGTTCGTTGAGAACCGCGAACGTCGTCTGCTGCGCAACATTGAACGCATCATGAAGCTGACTATTCCAGAAGTTGAAATCCCGAATGCAGAATTGCTGGGTCAACGTCGTCTGGCTAAGTTTGCCGCTAAAGTTCAGCAGCAACTGGAAAGCAGCGATCTGGACAAATACCGCGATCTGCTGACTAAACTGCAGCCGGAAGATGAGCTGGATATGGAAACTCTGGCCGCAGCATTGCTGAAAATGGCACAGGGCGAACGTCCTCTGATCCTGCCACCAGATCCAGTTATGGAACGTCGTCCACGTCGCGAATTCCGTGACCGTGACGATCGTAACGAACGCGGCGGTGACCGTTTCGCTCGTCGTGGCGACCGTGAGCCACGTGAAGCACGCGAAGGCGCTGCTCCACGTCGTGAACGTCGTGAAGCCGGCGATATGGAACTGTATCGTATTGAAGTTGGCCGTGATGATGGTGTTGAAGTTCGTCATATCGTTGGCGCTATCGCTAACGAAGGTGATATCAGCAGCCGTTACATTGGTAACATCAAGCTGTTTGCTTCCCACTCAACCATCGAGTTGCCTAAAGGTATGCCAGGTGATCTGCTGTCTCATTTCACCCGTACCCGTATCCTCAACAAGCCGCTGAACATGCAGCTGATGGGTGATGCTCCGGCACGCGAACCACGTCGTGAACGCCCAGCAGGCGATCGCGGTGGCCGTAACTTCGGTGGTGGTCGTGAAGGTGGTGAGCGTCGTAACTTCGGTGGACGTGATGGCGCACCTCGCCGTGATGACCGTCGTGGTAACAGCGATCGTAGCGCAGCACCACGCGGCCCACGTCGTGATGATGCAGCACAGCCGCCACGTCGTCGTACTCCGACTAGCAACGACGCATAATCGCGCTGTTCTAAACTAGAGCATATTAAGCCAACCTTCGGGTTGGCTTTTTTTTTGCTTTTTACTTATCTGATTTTCTCTATCTGGCCGCTTTCTGTGTGGTTATTTCCATAAGTTTGTTTCTTGCCTTTGAAATACGTTTTATCGGCGTATCATGCTTGGCGATTGAGGGTGACAACCTCAAGACAGTTCCCCGGTCGGGGGCTGCAATAACAAGGGGATACTTCATGTCTTGGTTAAACTTCAAACAGCAATACCTCATAAAATTCTGGGCACCGCTCCCTGCGGTTATTGCCGCGGGTGTTTTATCGACTTACTACTTTGGCATCACCGGCACGTTCTGGGCTGTGACAGGGGAATTTACCCGCTGGGGCGGGCATGTATTACAGCTATTCGGCGCTCATCCTGAGCAATGGGGTTATTTTAAAGTGATTGGGCTTGAGGGCTCACCGCTGGATCGCATTGATGGCATGATGGTTATCGGCATGTTCGGTGGCTGTTTCGCTGCCGCGCTGTGGGCTAATAACGTCAAACTGCGTATGCCACAGCATCGTATCCGTATCTTTCAGGCTGTGTTGGGTGGCATGATCGCTGGTTTTGGCGCACGTTTAGCGATGGGCTGTAACCTTGCGGCGTTCTTTACCGGAATTCCTCAGTTCTCTCTTCATGCATGGTTCTTTGCATTAGCAACGGCGGTGGGTTCCTATTTCGGTGCTCGTTTCACGTTGCTACCAATGTTCCGCATTCCGGTTAAATTACAGAAAGTCAGCGCGGCGTCTCCGCTAACGCAGAAACCGGCTCAGGCTAAACGTCGTTTTCGTTTAGGCATGATCATTTTCTTGGCGGTGATCCTATGGGGTGGTTTAACCGCGATGAATGCGCCTAAGCTAGGCTTAGCCATGCTATTTGGTGTAGGTTTTGGTTTGCTGATCGAACGTGCTCAAATCTGCTTTACCTCAGCATTCCGCGATTTATGGATCACTGGCCGCACTCATATGGCCAAGGCTATCATCATTGGTATGGCGGTGAGCGCTATCGGTATTTTCAGCTATGTGCAAATGGGGCTACCACCAAAAATTATGTGGGCAGGACCAAATGCGGTACTGGGTGGTCTACTGTTTGGCTTCGGTATTGTACTGGCTGGCGGCTGTGAAACTGGCTGGATGTATCGTGCGGTTGAAGGGCAGGTACATTTCTGGTGGGTTGGTTTTGGTAATATTTTGGGCGCAACCATTTTGGCTTATTACTGGGACGATTTGGCGCCATCTTTAGCAACGTCATACGACAAAGTGAATCTGCTGCAAACCTTTGGTCCGCTGGGTGGATTGCTGGTGACTTATCTTATGCTGCTGGCGGCATTTTTGTTGGTTGTAGCATGGGAAAAACGTTTCTTTCGCACTAAAACTCAGGTGAACAACGCTGTTAAGGAGATCGCATGAAACACGCAGAGATTATTCCAGACTATCGTTTAGATATGGTTGGTGAGCCGTGTCCGTACCCTGCGGTCGCCACATTAGAAGCGATGCCCAATCTGAAGCCAGGTGAGATTTTAGAAGTGGTGAGCGATTGCCCTCAGTCTATTAATAACATCCCGCTGGATGCCAAGAATCACGGTTACACTGTGCTCGACATCCAACAAGATGGCCCAACCATCCGCTATCTCATTCAGCGATAAACCTGCGCTGGCTAAGGCGCATTAGGTGCCTTAGCCAATCAGTTCAGGAATGCTCAGATGGGGTTTGATGTCGGCAACAATCTCAAAAGATCTCAGACGCGCCTGATGGTCAAAAATCTGCCCGTTAACCATAATTTCATCCGCCTGAGTCTCTCGTAGTAACGCTTCCAATCCGCTCTTCACCTGAGTGGGATCGCCCACCACCGACATTCTAAGCGCCTGTTCAACGCCGTACTGCTCACCGCCGCTCCAATAGCCGGAGATATCTTGTACTGGCGCAGGTAAAGGCCCAGGTTTGCCACGACGAAGATTAATAAACTGCTGCTGCATTGAGGTAAACAGGAAGCGTGCGTCACGTTCGCTATCGGCGGCGACCACGTTGATGCAGACAATCGCGTATGGCTTAGCTAACGTCGCCGATGGTTGGAACTGACTACGGTAAAGCGCTAATGCCTGATGCAGCATATCGGGGGCGAAGTGTGAGGCGAAGGCAAAAGGTAATCCGAGTTTCGCGGCCAGCTGCGCGCTGTAAAGGCTTGAGCCCAACAACCAGATAGGGATGTGCAAACCTTGCCCAGGAACGGCTTGTACATGCTGACCCTCGATCACTTCATCAAAGTAGCGCTGTAGTTCGAGCACGTCTTGAGGGAAATCATCAATTTCTCCGTGAAGGCTGCGACGTAGAGCCATCATGGTTCTCTGGTCGGAACCTGGGGCACGGCCTAACCCCAAATCAATACGCCCCGGATAGAGAGACTCGAGCGTGCCAAACTGTTCGGCAATCACCAGCGGGGCATGGTTGGGGAGCATCACGCCGCCTGAACCAACGCGAATGGTTTTGGTTCCGCCAGCGATATAACCAATCAGCACTGACGTAGCGGCGCTCGCGATGCCGGTCATGTTGTGATGCTCAGCCATCCAGTAGCGATGAAAACCCCAGTTCTCAGCATGCTGGGCCAGACTCAGCGAACGATGAAATGCATCACGAGCTGTTGCCCCTGTAGGGATTGGAGACAGGTCGAGAACTGAAAAGGGTACGGAACGAGAAGTCATAACATTATTCCTATTAATAGACCAATCGGTCTGGTTTTAGGTTGATGTTAATCATATGTGATAATTAATCAATAGCTGGTTGTGGATTAGCGTGCTATTTCAATGGGTGAGTTTGAGTCAAAATCAAAGCCTGAATCGCTTATTCAGAAAATCTAGTTTAATATTCCAACTGTTTTCATTTATTCAACAAACTACAGAGCAAACGACTGATGCGAGAGTTCTTATCGTTTATTGTGTGATAACCATCATATTAGTAGGGCTTTGTTCTTTGTTTTTCCACTCCCGCCAACTTGCTGTATATCACAAAAATTTCCTATGCCGTTAAGGCGTTACATCTTTGGTTATGACGCATAAAATGAAATTTCTATATTATTCATATAATTAGGATTTTTCATATTTGCATTCAGGTCAGTGCTTTTATAAAACCGTATTTTTAGAGTTAAATTTTTAGTTTTATTCTCTTTTGGGAGAATATTTTTCTCACGAACTGCCATTATGGGGGACGTAGTTGAAAAAATATTCTCCCTTGGCCGGCGTATCATTTCTGCATAATAAAAAGCCTGCATATTACGTCTGTACATTAAAAAGAAAATAAAACCTACACATAAAAATACCCAAAGTATTGAGAACTGCGTCGAGACGGTAGTGAACTATCGCACTTAGCAATAATGCAGTTTGAAGTATGACGGGATATGGCGAGCGAGAATTATTATGGAAACAGCATCAGAGAATAGCAGTATCGTTGTGAACGATCTTTCTGCCAATAGTCGTGGAGGCATGTCCGAAAGCGAATGGCGTGAGGCCATCAAGTTTGATAGCACGGACGCCGGTTGGATCATTATGAGTATCGGCATGGCAATTGGCGCCGGTATTGTCTTTTTACCGGTTCAGGTGGGGCTAATGGGATTATGGGTTTTCTTACTCTCTTCCATTATTGGTTACCCTGCGATGTATTTATTCCAGCGTTTATTCATTAATACCTTAGCTGAATCTCCAGAGTGTAAAGACTATCCGAGTGTAATCAGCGGATACTTGGGCAAAAACTGGGGTATTTTGTTAGGCGCATTATATTTCGTCATGTTGGTTATTTGGATGTTCGTTTATTCAACGGCGATTACTAATGATAGCGCTTCCTATCTACATACTTTTGGTGTGACGGACGGGCTTCTTTCTGAAAACCCATTTTATGGACTGGTGCTGATTTGTATTTTGGTTGCCATTTCATCTCGTGGTGAAAAGCTATTATTTAAGCTCTCCAGTTTTATGGTTCTGACAAAGCTTTTAGTAGTGGCCGCGTTAGGTGTCTCGATGGTGGGTATGTGGCATCTGTACAATGCAGGAGCGTTACCGCCGATGGGGTTGCTGATCAAAAATGCCATCATCACGTTGCCGTTTACTCTAACGTCTATTCTGTTTATTCAAACTCTTAGCCCGATGGTGATTTCTTACCGCTCTAAAGAAAAATCACGCGAGGTTGCTCGCCATAAAGCGCTGCGAGCAATGAACATTGCCTTTGGTGTTCTATTCGTCACGGTATTCTTTTATGCAGTCTCTTTCACCTTGGCGATGGGCCACGACGAAGCGGTTAAAGCTTACGAGCAAAACATATCTGCTCTCGCCATTGCCGCGCAATTCTTCCCTGGGAGTTGGGCAACGGTAGTCAGCGTTATTCTGAATATCTTTGCCGTAATGACCGCTTTCTTTGGCGTCTACTTAGGCTTCCGTGAGGCAACGCAGGGTATTGTGATGAACATTCTGCGTCGTCGTATGCCTGCCGAAAAGATCAATGAAAAATGGGTTCAGAATGGAATTATGTTGTTCGCCATTCTATTGGCTTGGAGTGCCATCATTCTTAACGCGCCAGTATTAAGTTTTACTTCCATCTGTAGTCCGATATTTGGGATGGTGGGCTGCTTAATTCCTGCTTATTTGGTCTACAAAGTACCTGCTTTGCATAAATATAAAGGCACTTCGCTGACCATTATTATCATTACTGGGCTGCTGTTATGTGTTTCTCCATTCCTAGCCTTCTCCTAATAAATTAAAACTGAATATTTTTGTAGTCTTGTTATTAAGGTCTGAATTATGAGCAAGTATGAAAGCGAAAATCTGTTGTGTACCGAATCACGCGATGAATTGTGGAATGAGTTTATTCGCGCGGTACAGCAAGAAGTTAAGCCCGCGGTAGGCTGTACAGAGCCAGTCTCTTTAGCACTGGCTGCCGCCGTTGCCGCTTCATATCTTCCTGAATCCGTTGAACGTATCGAAGCACGCGTTTCGCCTAATCTGATGAAAAATGGTATGGGCGTTACCGTGCCAGGTACGGGGATGGTTGGGCTGCCGATTGCCGCGGCTGTAGGGGCAATCGGTGGTGATGCCAACGCAGGGTTGGAAGTGCTCAAACATGCAACGCCAGAGTCTATAGCGGCAGGGAAGTCGCTTCTGGCGAGCGGTGCCGTTACCGTGGGTATCCAACAACCGTGCGAGCACATTCTATTCTCTCAGGTTACGGTGTTTGGCCCAACGGAGTCAGTCTGTGTCACGATTGCCGATGGCCATACCAATGTGATCAAAATTGCCAAAAACGGTGAGGTGCTGTTTGATGCTTGCCATAGCGCAGAGAACAGCGACGAAGCGCTTTGCCAAGAAGGTTATTGCCTGAAAAAAGCATCGCTAAAGCAGGTATTTGATTTTGCGGTTAACGTGCCGTTGGAGCGCATCCATTTTATTCTGGAAGCCGCCACGCTGAATAAGGCGCTGTCGCTAGAGGGCCTCAGCAACCAATATGGCCTGCATATCGGCGCGACGCTACAGCGCCAGCGTGAACGCGGATTATTAGCGCGTGATTTACTCACCGATATCATGATCCGTACTTCTTCGGCTTCTGATGCGCGCATGGGCGGTGCGGTAATGCCGGCCATGAGTAATTCAGGATCGGGTAATCAGGGTATTGCGGCCACTATGCCAGTGGTGGTGGTGGCTGAGTACCTCGGTGCTAGCGAAGAGCAGCTAACGCGTGCGTTAATGCTGTCACATCTCACGGCAATCTATATCCATAGCCAACTGCCAACGCTTTCAGCGCTTTGTGCCGCAACCACGGCATCAATGGGGGCGGCGGCGGGGATCGCATGGTTGATTGAAGGGCGCTATGAAACGGTAGCCATGGCAATTAGCAGCATGATTGGTGACGTGAGCGGCATGATTTGTGATGGCGCATCGAATAGTTGTGCGATGAAAGTATCAACCAGCGTGTCAGCTGCCTATAAAGCCGTGCTGATGGCGCTGGACAACAGCTGTGTAACGGGCAATGAAGGCATCGTGACCGATGATGTAGACCGCTCGATTGCGAATCTCTGCGCGTTAGCCTGCCACTCGATGCAGCAAACGGATACGCAGATTATCGAGATCATGGCTAAAAAAGCTTCATAACAGCGAGTGAGCATGGCTAGTATAAAAATGGGAGCCTTGGCTCCCATTTTTGCTGATAAACAGAGGGTTACTGAACCAGTTCGAGCCCAGCAACGCGCTGCCAATAGCCGTTACAGTCGGCACGATTTTCTAACGTTAATGGTTGAGTGCCTCGTTCATTAGCGCGGAACTGGCTCAGCACGCTGAGCGTATCCATACTCTCTGGCGATAGACGCACGATGTCGACTAATCCCTGCATTTCTAGCTGGTTATTACCGAGGTTATAACAATATCCGCTTTGGGTCTGAATGCCGTTAAGCACGAAAACCTGCTGATTTTCTTGCGATAACACGCGGCGACCTTGAGGGTATTTGATGCAGCAAGTTTCACACTGATCTTTAGGCAAATCTTCCGAACGCGCGGTAAAGCAACGGGCAGAATAGGCTAGAGGTAGATGGCCATAGCTCAGAACCTCCACTTCAAACTTATTGCGGATGCCCAGATCTTCGCACTGTGCCATCACGTTTTTAAGCCAGTCGTGAGAAAGCTCAACCGGCATACACCAACGCATCATGCCCTGTTTGTGTAATAAGCGCAGCGTGACGGCGTTGTAGCAGTTCAGCGCATGTCCCGCCACAAACGGTAATTTGCGTTCGGCGGCCATGTTTACCGTGCCCAGATCGTTGGCTTCAATCAGGAAATCACCGTTTTCAACATAGCGTTTCAGCTCATTAAGCTCGGAAGGTGCCTGCAATAACGCAAGCGTTGAGATAACAACCTGTTTGCCCGACTGTGCCACCTGTTTGGCGACGTCCAGCCAATCAGCCACTTTCATTTCACGACGCTTCGAACACACGGTTTCACCGAGATAGATAATATCGGCTTCGCTTTGCGTCGCGGCTTGGTAAAAACGTTCAATTTCGGCTTTTGGCCAGTAATAGAGCACGGCTCCTAGAGAATATTTCATGCTTTCAGCTCCTTACTGCCATTTCCGGTGATAGGCACCCAATGTGGTTTGAGTTCCTTCGGCCATTGCGCCAAGGCTATCCATCCAGCTTTGCTCGGCTTTATAGCCTTCTGGGTCTTTCTGGCAGCGATCGATGGCCTGACGCCATACTTTCGCCACTTGGCTCACGTAGGCGGGGCTACGCTGGCGGCCTTCAATTTTCACCGAGGCAATATTTGCGCCCAGCAAATCAGGCAGAAGCTCGAGAGTGTTCAGACTGGTAGGCTCTTCAAGCGCATGATATTTCTCGCCATCAACCATATAACGGCCCTTACACAGCGTTGGATAACCGGCGTTCTCGCCATCTTCATAGCGATCGATAAGCACGTCATTCAGGCGTGATTCCATACCTTGAGGGGTTTGCTGCCAGCGCACATAGCGAGCTGGAGAGCAGGCTCCAACGGTGTTAGGTGACTCGCCGGTGAGATAGGACGACAGGTAACAGCGCCCTTCGGCCATAATGCACAGGCTGCCAAAAGCAAAGACTTCCAGCGGAACTTCGCTGGTGCGTGCCAGCTGTTTTACCTGATGAATCGACAGCACGCGCGGTAGTACCACACGCGACACGTCAAAGTGCTGTTTATAGAAACGGATGGCTTCATCATTGGTTGCCGAAGCCTGAACGGACACGTGACGTTCCACGTGCGGATAGCGCTCGGCGGCATATTCGAGCATAGCGAGATCGGCTAAAATCAGCGCATCGGCTCCCAGCTGTGCGGCCATATCTACGGCACGTTCCCAGCGGGCATAGCCGTCAGGGTGGGCAAAGGTGTTAATCGCGATGTGCAATTTGCGGTTGTGGCGGTGCACATAGCTAACGGCTTCCTGAAGTTTTTTCTCGGTGAAGTTCAAGCCAGCGAAATGCCGTGCATTGGTATCATCTTTTAAACCGATATAAACGGCGTCTGCGCCGTTATCGATCGCTGCCTTCAGGGCAGGTAAATTTCCGGCGGGGCAAAGCAACTCCATATATCATTCCTGAACAAGCCACGTTAGCGATGAGTGGCAATTAATGACAACAGGTGATCGGTTGAACCCTGAGTGATAATTTTAATGGCGATCATTCTAGATAACCCATTCATCAGCCGTTTTGATTTGAGGCAGTTTCTCGCGTGTTGACAGCAGCAACATGGCGGTTATTCTTTACCCAAATTATTTTCGCGCTCTATGCGTGCCAAACTAATAAGGGTTCGTTTTGTTGATATAGCGCGCTGTCTTGCGCTGTTAATGTGGCAAAATACCCGCACCCGTATCAAAAGGAGTTATTCCAGTGTTGGAAAAATTACGAGCACGTTTAGTGCGTCAAGGCCCGGCGTTTTTAAGCGTCCCGTTAAAATTCACGCCGTTTGCTTTACAACGACAGGTGCTGGAACAACTGCTGGGCTGGCAATTTCGTCAGGCGCTTGAGGATGATGAGCTTGAATTTCTGGAAGATCGTTGGCTGAAGGTCGAAGTACGCGATCTTGGCTTAAAGTGGTTTGTCACCGTTAACCAAGGCAAACTACAGGTCAGCCAGCATCAAGAGGCTGATGTCAGCTTCAGCGCAGATGCCAACGATTTGATTCTGATTGCGGCACGTAAAGAAGATCCTGATACGCTGTTTTTCCAACGCCGCTTACGTATTGAAGGTGATACTGAGCTTGGCTTATATGTCAAAAACTTGATGGATGCGATAGATTTAGATGCCATGCCTAAGCCGCTGCGTTTTGGTCTGTTACAGTTGGCTGAATTTGTTGATGCAGGTATGAAAGAAGCATCACCGCCCGCTACCCAAGAGGTTTCACCATGCTAATTCGCGTTGAAATTCCTGTTGATGCTGCTGGTATCGATCAGCTGCTACGCAACGCGTTCCCAACCAGTGAAGAAGCGGAGCTTGTACATCGTCTGCGTGAGGATGGCCTGCTAACGCTAGGCGTTGTTGCTACCGATGAAGAGGGCGGCGTGGTTGGATACGCGGCTTTCAGCCCGGTTTATGTTGATGGTGAAGACCGCCAATGCGTAGGCCTTGCTCCGGTGGTGGTGGATGAAGCTCACCGTCGTCAGGGGCTGGCAGAAAAAATCATTTATGAAGGGTTAGACTCCCTGAATGAATTTGGTTATTCCGCCGTTGTCGTGCTCGGTGAACCGGCCTATTTCAGCCGTTTTGGTTTTCAGAATGCCGCAGAACATGGCTTGCGTAGCAGACTTCCGGGCACTGAAGCGTCGTTTCAGGTTTACCCATTAGCCGATGGTGAAATGGAAAACTGCAAAGGGGTGGTTGAGTATTCAGCCCCGTTTGGACGCGGCTGAGTTTGATGCCCATGGATACTCCCCATTTTCAGGGAGTATCCAGAGTTTATAAGGCAAAACTAGGCGATTTCTGTCTCAACGGGCTTTTGGTTGCGATTGACCGCAACTTTAAACAGCCAATATATCAAGCTGGCGGCAAGCAACGAATTGATCGTTGGGATCCCCCACTCGGTAACCAGCCCTACAACACTCCCGACAATACTGGCGATAATAGCCGCCCAACCAATAACCGGTGTTTGGCTGTCATTCGGCAGTTTCCCCGCCGCGCGAGTCTTATCCAAAATATGGCGATGAGAACGCAGGATAAAATAGTCCACCAGCATAATGCCGATAATCGGTGGGAAAACTACGCCCAGCACGGTCAGGAAATCAACAAAGCGATCCAGAATACCCAGCACGGAAAGCGTGGTGCCTAATACACCAATAACCAATGTGGTAGAGATGTATTTCAGCTTCTTGCCGGTCAGTCCTTCGACCGCATTCACGATGCCGAGTGAAGACGAGTAGAGGTTGAGATCGTTAACTCTTAACGTTGAGAACACGACGACCAGTAGACCCGCACCGCCCGCGGCTTGTGCCATGATCGTCACTACGTCCGCGGTGCCTAAGGTTTTGGCAATCAGAATCGCCAACCCATTGATGATAAACTCACCGGCAACGATGGTGGCGATAGTGACGCCCAACACATGCTTTTTGTTTTTAGAGTAACGCGTTAAATCGGGCGTCATCAGGCTGGCGACAATCGCGCCACCCACGACGATAGTAATACCGGCGCTGATAGATAGCGGTTCACCGTGCGGTGCCAGTTGCATGATTTCCGGCAAATTATGGCCAGATAAAACATGAAAGGATATATAGGCGACCAGCAGAATAAACATCGGCACGGCGATTCTGGCTGCAATGCGCAAAGCTTTGAAACCAAATGCGACCAATATGGTGAGGAAGCTGCCGGATAGGGCGGCGGCCCAGCCAAAGCCCAGCTTGTGGCCGAGAGCAAAGTCCAAGGATTTGGCAAAAATGGCATTTTGGATCCCAAACCAGCCGAGCAAACTGACGGCGACTACCACGCCGATCAGCACTGAGCCCAAACGACCAAAACCACACCAGCGCGCCAACAGGCTGCCGGATATCCCTTCGCGCATACCCGCTAAACCCAAGCCATAGGTGACAACGCCAAATATGACGCTGCCGATCAAGATGGCCGTAAATGCATCCGTTAGCGACATGGAATTACCCAATACCGCGCCCAGCATGAACTGATCTAGTGCGGTCAACATACCCATATGAACGATAGCGACGCTTAAAAATGAAACCCTTTTATCCTGTGGCACTCTGCTCAATGGATAATCTTCAATTTTGATCACGATAAGGTATACCCTTGTTGTTTAGATAAACTGAATCCCTTTTGCCACTAACCGGTCGGGAATATAATTATCCAAGTGCGCAACTTTGCAAAACTCCTCAAATTGTTGCTGCGTATGGACATCAGATTTTTGGTAAATGGTGTATATTCTGTTTTCTATTGTTTTGGTGCTGATGTTATATATTTTTGCGATTTCTTTAACCGAGCGTCGTTGCAACATTAAAAATATAACGTCTAATTCTGAACGAGTGAACGTTGTATTATTAATTTCAGTGGTGAGGATGCTGGGTTTCTGTTGGTTTATATATTTGAACGGAGATAGGCTATTAAGCGGTTTGGCGTTCCACATCACACCGATTAATTCTTTTTTCTCATTAAAAATAGGCAATTTTTCACTGATATAAGGCATGAGAAATTCTTTCCCGTACCAGTAATGTGTTTCTATTACTGTGACGCGATCCTGAGATTCTTCAGTTCTTTTATCGTGCTCTATAAATTCAGGAGAGAGCTCAGCCCAATGGGCGGGGAATTCATCGTCCCTTTTGCCTTCGATATCGAAATCAAGCGGGGTATTGGTATAGAGATAAGCTGCCTGATTCATATAGACATGGCGAGAGTGCAGATCTTTGATGCCCCACGGTTCACTCAAGTGTTCCATCATGGCAATCAGGCCCTTGAAATAAATTTCATTATTTTTGTCGGGCAAATCCATGACAACCTCTCCGCTCAATAATGCATTAGAGTTCTTTTGCCAGATAGTGCCGTGTAAATCTGTGAGCATATCCGCCTAAATCACCATATACACGATAGCCTAACTTTTCATAAAAACCTCTGGCTTGGAAATCGAAAGTATCGACATAAGCCATGTGGCAACCGCGCTTTAGCGCCTCTTTTTCAGCATTTTCCATCAGTTGGCGACCATATCCACTTTTACGGTATTCGTCGCTGACCCACAGATATTGAACTTCAAGTCCGCCCCACCAAGTTCTTGCCACCAAACCCGCAACGATTTTTCCTGCATCGTCGGTGATGGTTAAAAATAGCGGATGAATATCGACGGCTTCGGTTTTGCTATTGTGCGCCCAGAGACTGTCAATGACATACTCTTCATCCTGCGGGTTTGGCGCATCCGTAATATTGATGTTCATGGTGAAAGATACCTTTGCGTGTAAATAATTAGGGTTGTAATTAAATGAATTGAGCTAAACCAATTTTAGTATCACTTTTATTAAAGTGTTTCAAGGGTGGTTTTCACCCGTTCACGGATTGATGCTCAGTGTTTATATTGAATGTGACAGAGTTAAATAAATAACGACGTGCCTCGTAACCTTCGCTGTTTGTGGCGCTCTGTCTGAAGATGCTGATTTCGCCTCACCAGGGCGCTATAAAGAAAAACCAGCCGTTTTTTACGGCTCCACCGCTAGAGCAACAGTCAATTGCCAAAGGGGAGCCGCATATTTTTTCCTGCATTAATAAACTTTCTTGTTTATTTACGCTATCCCAAACCATTCCTCGAGTAATTCTGGTCTTTCCGTCACTAATTTCTCTTTCTGTGCTTTATTCAGTTGTTTAATTCGATATTCTAACCGCAGAGCTTGCCCCCTCTCACCCACTAAGCATGAAAATGCTAACTGTAATGGCCCCTTGCCGCGTAACGCCTTCGCGCCTGTACCATTCTGATGTTGCTGATAGCGGCGTTCTACGTCGGTGGTAATACCGGTATAAAGCGCGCCTGATGCGGTGCGTATGAGATAGAGATACCAGCGGGTTTGATGCGGTTCGGTAGTCATTAGGATTTAATCGGTTAGCCGTTTCATGACATTATACCCTTATCCATCACGGCCTGTGAGACCCATCCATGACGACTGATAAAGAGCATATTTGCCGCTTCCTGCATGCCCAGCATGTGTTAACGCTTGGAACCTGTTGGGAGGGGGAAATGTGGTGTGCCAACTGTTTCTACGTCTTTGATGAAGAGCGTATGGCGCTCTATTTCATGACGGAAACGCGCACCCGTCACGGTGGAATGTTGCTTAAAAATCCTCGGGTCGCGGGAACCATCGCGCATCAAACCAAAACCATTGCGCTGATCCGTGGCCTGCAGTTTTCTGGCGAGGCGGTAATATTAGAAGATGAAAATGAGCATCTGGCCCGTAGCCGCTATTATCAGCAATTCCCCGCCGCCCGTTTAATGTCTGCGCCTGTTTGGCAGCTTTCGCTCAACCAGATAAAAATGACGGACAATAAATTAGGCTTTGCGAAAAAAATTCGCTGGGAGCGAACCCCTGCGCAGGAATAACGGCGACATAATCATTATGACGACGGAAAAGTTAGATATATATCACTGAAACTAATTGCTTGAAGTCCTTACCTGTCGCTTTTCTCGCGTTATACTCAAGACAGGGAGGAAAACGGATGAAAATTTTATTGTTAGGCGCAACGGGTTTAGTCGGAAGTGAATTACTCAAACTTCTAGAACAGGATCCGGGCATCAGCAAGATCTATGCCCCAACGCGTAAGCCCTTACCGCCGTCAGAAAAACTGGTGAATCCGGTTGCAGACGATCTGTGCGCGACGATGGCAACATGGACGACCCCTATTGATATTGCATTTTGTTGCTTGGGTACTACGCGCAAAGATGCTGGCAGCGATGCCGCATTTCGCTATGTAGATTATACGCTGGTGGTTGAGTGTGGGTCGGTTGCGCTAAAAAATGGCTGCCAGCATTATTCAGTGGTGAGTGCGCTTGGCGCGAATCCACAGTCTTCGTTCCTCTATAGCCGCACGAAAGGGGAAATGGAGAAGGCGTTAGAGCTGCAAGCGTGGCAGCATCTCACGATAGTGCGTCCGTCAATGTTACAAGGCGACAGGCCAAAACCACGATTGTTAGAGCAAATTTCAGAACCCATCTTTAAGTTGTTGCCAGAGAAATGGAAAGCCGTGGAAGCTTCAGCCGTAGCGATGGCGATGCTGAAATCTGCACGTAACCCAGCGCCTTATCGTTTGCAGATCATCGAGTCAGAACAGATTCAAAAATATTCTCAATAGTTGCCACTCTCATCTGCGGTCAGCGCTAATCCATCTCTGGCCGCTTCAATACCTTCGGGTAGTGAATTCTCTAGCATCCACGCATCAAACTGATGGCTAATGTGGGTCAGCCAAACTTTCTCGCAGCCTATCCGCTGTTTTAACGCTATCACCGTGTTGAGATCGCAGTGGTTTTTCGGCGTGCTTGGGCGTGGCTCATGGCTACAGTCGATAATCATGATTTCAGGTGGCTGCTGGCATAAAAACCCTGCGGTAGCTTCGGGCAAGCCTGCGGTATCCGTCAGATAGGCTATTCGCTGATGGGGCGTTGTGAATAGGTAGCCAAAAGTGAGTTTTGAATGGTTGAGCGGAAGCGGGGTGATACCTAATCCTTGCAGCTGGATGGTTTCAAACGCCGTAAGGGTATGGTTGAAATCAAGTATGCCAGGATGCTTAAACAGATCGTCACAGCCCATTTCATCCGGCGGCCCATAGACGGGAATGCTATCACCCACACCCCAGCGCAGCGGAAATAATCCCTGAACATGGTCCATATGGTAATGCGTTAGCAAAAACTGGCTAATTTGCTCAGGTGTAAACTGTTCGGTGAGATCGTGCAAACCTGCGTCAATCAGCGTTCGGCTGCCGTTATATTCCAGCATGGCGCTACAGGGTTTTCGCCGATATTGCGGCTGCTCTCGGGCGCGCTGACAGACAATGCACTGACAGCCAAAAGCGGGCACCTGCTGTGCTCCGCCGGTGCCTAAAAATGTGAGAGTAAGCTTGGACATCGTTACTGATCCGACAGCGGTTTGACGAAGCGAAAGTGAGTGTGAAGATAGCCTTCACGCTGATAAAAACGATGCGCGTCATAACGCGTTGCGCGGGTAGACAGCTCGGTCTGCTCCGCCCCTAATTCACGTGCCGTATCTTCCGCCCAACGCAACAGCCGTTTACCCACGCCAGCGCCACGCGCCTGCGGCGTAATGATCAGCTCCTGAATTTCGGCAATCCAGTTGACGTGATGCAGATGATATTGCAGATGAAGGCTAATAAATCCCAGCACCTCGCCGTCCTGTGTGGCTAGCGCATAATGCATATTTGGATTGGCCAAATTGAGCGCATAGCCTTTGGCAAATGCGAGGCGGTCAAACTCACATTGCTCAAGTTCACACATCAGGTGATACACCGTGTTTTCATCCAGCGCGGTGGCGGGGCGTAAAATGATATGGGGAGAAGTCGTCTCTGGCATACAGAACCTCTACGTGATGGTGAAACAAAAAATTAAACGGAAACAGCAATAGTGCGCTCTACGAGGCGCAAAAACTCCCGCAACGTATGCTGCAAATCATCATTATTATTCAGATAGTCGCAGCGTGCGCTTTCCGGTAATTGATAATCCTGTGCACGTTGCAAACGCTGCTCTATTTGCAGCGGTGTTTCGCGCCCACGCGTTAATAATCGCTGGCGCAAGGTGGCTTGAGAAACTTGCAAACACACGGCCTGCATTCGATCACCGTAGCGTTCACGGGCGATAGGCAGATGGGCGCGAGAACCGTTGACCACCACGTTAATCCCTTGGGCCAGCCACTGATCTATTTCTATACCCAAGCCATAATAATGCTGATTAGCCTGCCAGTGCAGCGCAAAAAGTCCTTGGCTGCGCCGCTGTATAAACTCGTTCTCACTGAGCTCAATGTGGTTTTCCGAGCCTGCATGGCAGGCTCGGGTAATGTAGCGATGGGCGACGAGCAGCGGAGCAGTTTGCTGCTCGCGTAACGCCTGAAGCAAACTGTCTTTACCTGAGCCCGACGCGCCAACCAGATAAATTAATTTTGCCATTAGAACACCCGTATCCCTTCACGCCAGACGTGATTCACATGAATATGCTCGCCGTGGCGTTGAGCTAATACCAAATCCGCTCTTTTGCCTTCCGCAAGCACGCCGCGATCGGATAATCCCAGCGCTTTCGCCGGATTGCGCGTCACTAATGACATCGCCTGAGGCAGCGTAAACGTATTGTGCTCGCTGGCGGCGACGCAAAACGCGGCATCCAACAGGCTAGCGGGATAATAGTCGGAGGACAGAATGTCCAAGACGCCGAGCGAAGCCAATTCATGAGCCGCAACGTTGCCGGAATGCGAGCCGCCACGCACAATATTGGGGGCACCCATCATCACCTGCAAGCCGCGTTGATGTGATGCATGTGCCGCCTCTATCGTGGTGGGGAATTCGGCAATCACGCTGCCTAACTGATGTGATTCATCGGCATGTGCTTCGGTGGCATCATCATGGCTGGCGAGCGCAATACCGCGCGTGCGGCAGAGTTCAGCGATGGCGTGCCGATTAGGCTGTGACCAGCGCTCAGCATTTTCCAACTGTTCACGTTCATAGGCATCCATCTGCTCATCGCTGAGATGGTATTTGCCCTGAAAGTATTCGCGATATTTCTGCGGGTTGACGAATTGGCGCTGTCCGGGAGAGTGATCCATCAATGAAACCAGTGACACGCCGCGTTTCTCCACCAGTTGTTGAAACAGAGGAAGCGTGCTGTGATGGGGTAACTCGCAGCGCAAGTGTAGGCGATGTTCAGCGCGATTGACGCCGAGCTGCTGGCTGTCGATCACCGCGTTGATCATTTTTTCCAGATTATCTAAGCGATCGCCGCCGTCGCGCACGTCACCTAAGGCTACGGCATCAAGCACCGTGGTGATCCCGCTGGCAATCATCAGCGCATCGTGGCTGCTCATGGCAGAATGCGCAGGCCAGCTGACTTTGGGACGCGGAGTGAAAAACTTGTCCAAATTATCGGTATGTAGCTCAATTAAACCGGGCAGCAGCCAGCCGCCGTGGCCGTCTATGGCTTCGGGCAAACGGCTATCGCTGTCGGCAAAGGCGCGGATCACGCCGTCTTGAACCTCAAGCGAACCTGCCACCACTTCATTTTCCAGCACCAGTTTTACATTGTTCACGATCATGGTTTTGCTCCGCTATTCACTCATTACATGCAGACGATCTGCAACATGGTCGCGCACGGCTTCATCATGGAAGATCCCGACGATAGCAGATCCACGTGCTTTGGCTTGATCGATCAAACTCACCACCGCGGCGCTATTGGTGGTATCGAGCGACGCTGTAGGTTCATCGAGCAACAAAATGGGATAATCAACCACGAACCCACGGGCGATATTCACGCGCTGCTGCTCGCCGCCGGAAAAAGTGGAAGGTGCCAAATGCCAGAGGCGTTGGGGAACGTTGAGATGGGTTAACAACGCCGCCGCTTTTTGTTCGCAGGCCTGACGTTCGTAGCCCAGTTCAAGCATCGGCTGCATCACCACGTCTAATGCGCTAATGCGTGGGATCACGCGTAGAAACTGGCTGACCCAGCCGATCGTTTGGCGACGTACGGCGAGGATCTGCCTTGCTGGGGCTTGCACCATATCCAGCCATTCACCCTGATGTTGTACCCAGATGCTGCCTTCATCGGGCAGATAGTTAGCATAAAGCGATCGCAACAGCGTTGATTTGCCGCTGCCTGAATGACCGTGCAACACCACGCATTCACCGGCGTTCACTTCCAATGACGCGTCTGAAAGTACCGGCAGACGAATACTGTTTTGGTGATGCAGCACAAAGGTTTTACTCAGATTTTCTACGCGCAAGCGTGTTGTTATGGTCATGATTTTCGCTCAGTTTTGTAAAACGGAAGAAACCAACAACTGGGTATACGGATGATGAGGATCGTCTAATACGCGATCCGTCAGCCCGCTCTCAACCACTTTGCCTTGCTTCATCACCAGCAAACGATGCGCCAGCAGGCGAGCAACGCCGAGATCATGAGTCACGATCACTACGGCTAACTGAAGCTCGACCACCAAAGTGCGAAGCAGATCGAGCAGGCGCGCTTGGACTGAAACATCAAGCCCGCCGGTGGGTTCATCCATAAACACAACGCGCGGATGAGTCACCAAATTGCGCGCTATTTGCAGGCGTTGCTGCATGCCGCCTGAAAACGTGGTGGGTAGATCGTCAATACGCGTGGCTGGGATCTCCACGTCTTCCAGCCAACGCATGGCTTCGGCGCGAATATTGCCGTAATGACGTTGCCCTACGGCCATTAAGCGTTCGCCGATATTGCCACCGGCTGAAACGTGCGGGCGTAGCCCGTCGAGCGGATGCTGATGCACCACGCCCCATTCGGTGCGCAGCAGGCGACGGCGGTCGCTTTCGCTCATGGCGTATAAATCCTGAATGCCTTGGGCGCTCAAATAGCGAATCTCTCCCTGCTGCGGGGTGAGACGTGCGGAGATGGATTTCAGCAGCGTTGTTTTACCGGATCCCGACTCTCCGACGATCCCCAACACTTCGCCCGGATAGAGATCGAAAGAGACATCGCTAAAGCCTTTGCCCGGCGCATACAGGTGGGTCAGATTGTTCACGGAAAGCAGCGGCAGATCGTCGGCTGGTGCTGAGAAGATCGAGTCTGTGGCGTTCATTGCGCGTTGGCCTCGCTGTGCTGGCGGCAAAAATCGGTGTCGGAGCAGACGAACATTCTGGAGCCTTGATCGTCGAGCACCACTTCATCCAAATAGCTGTGCTGCGATCCGCAAATCGCGCAGGGCTGATCCCATTGCTGCACGCTGAACGGATGATCGTCGAAGTCGAGGCTTTCCACTTTGGTGAACGGGGGTACGGCGTAGATCCGTTTTTCGCGTCCGGCACCAAATAGCTGAAGCGCGGGCATCATGTTCATCTTGGGATTATCAAATTTTGGGATCGGTGAGGGAGCCATCACATAACGATGATTGACCTTCACGGGGTAATCATAGGTAGTTGCAATGTGGCCGAAGCGTGCGATGTCCTCATACAGTTTTACCTGCATGACGCCATACTCCTCCAACGCATGCATTTTTCGCGTTTCGGTTTCACGCGGCTCGATAAAACGCAGCGGTTCAGGCATTGGAACCTGATAGATGATGATTTGATCTTGGCGCAGCGGCGTTTCAGGTATGCGGTGGCGAGTTTGAATCAGCGTGGCGTCGGCGGTTACTTCTGTGGTGTTAACGCCGGTAACGCGCTGGAAGAAACGGCGAATTGATACCGCATTGGTGGTGTCGTCTGCGCCCTGATCGATCACTTTTAAGGTATCGGCTTCACCAATCACGCTGGCGGTGAGCTGAATTCCGCCGGTTCCCCAGCCATAGGGCATCGGCATTTCTCGTCCGCCAAAAGGCACCTGATAGCCGGGGATCGCCACGGCTTTAAGGATCGCGCGGCGGATCATGCGTTTGGTCTGCTCATCGAGATAGCCGTAGTTATAGCCCGCTAAACTGTAACCGGTTAGCACGTTAGTCATGTGCATTCTCCTGACGGTCATTGAATTCCTGTTGTAAGCGGTGGAGTAATTCCAGCTCGGCTTGAAAATCAACGTAGTGCGGTAATTTAAGGTGGGAGACAAACCCGGCGGCTTCTACGCTATCGGCGTGCGCCAGCACGAACTCTTCGTCTTGAGCGGGGCCGTTGATCTGCTCTTGGTAATCGGGTGCCTGAAGGGCGCGATCGACCAGCGCCATCGCCATCGCTTTGCGCTCGCTCATGCCAAACACCAAGCCGTAGCCGCGCGTGAAATGCGGGGCATCATCGGGTTGGGCAACAAAGCCGTTGATCATTTCGCATTCGGTCAGCAACAGCTCGCCAATATCGACGGAAAAGCCCAGCTCTTCAGGCGTAATGCTTAGGCTGACATAGCCGCTGCGAATTTCTCCCGCAAACGGATGGTTACGCCCATAGCCGCGTTGAGTGGAGTAGCCCAGCGCCAGCAGATAGCCCTCGTCGCCACGCACCAACTGCTGTAAACGCGAAGAGCGAGAGCAGGGATAAACCGGCGGTGTGCGGGTGATGTCATCGGGTTCAGCGCCGTTGTCGTGTTCCGCGCGTGCCAGCCCTTGCTGTGCCAACATGTTGAAGACGTGCGGGCTATGCGATTCGTTCATCGCTTCATCGCGGTTGATTTCCGGCGTTTCGCCGTTGGCTAACAGCGTGAAATCTAACAGCCGATGGGTGTAGTCATAGGTGGGGCCGAGCACTTGGCCACCGGGCAGGTCTTTATACACTGCCGAAATGCGGCGCTCTAAACGCATATCCTGCGTGTCCAAGGCATCGCTGACCGCCAGACGCGGTAGGGTAGTGCGATAGGCACGCAGTAAAAAGATGGCTTCGACCAGATCGCCGCTGGCCTGTTTGATCGCCAGCGCGGCAAGTTGTCTATCGTAGATCCCGCCTTCGGTCATCACGCGATCGACGGCTAACGTAAGTTGCTGATCGATTTGATCAACGCTGAGTTCATTGAGCTGAGACGATCCGCGGCGCTTCTGTTCTTGCAAACGGTGGGCGGCGGCGATGGCTTTTTCGCCCCCTTTAACGGCTACGTACATCGAACACCTCCACGAGCGTGGTGCGCGGAATGGCAAGCAGACGTTCGCCGCAGGTAAAGACGAAATCGCAGCCCAGCGGGAAGCTGTGCGAACGTTCGGTTAAGGCGTTGAGCACGACGTCTGAAATCTGGGGCGCAATCATGCGCTCTTCTAAAATGCCGGGGCCGGTGAGGCGCAACATGTGGCCACCGCTGAGGCTTTTTACCTGCACAATCACCGTGGCGCTGGTTTCCGGTGAGACATCTTCACCTTGCGCGAAATCAGCCAGTTGTTTAGCGGTGACCTGTTCATTCACGACCGCAAAGGCGGCCAGTGAAGGTTCAATGGCCAGCGGAGCGCCGGTATGAAAGCGCAGATTTTGCTGCGCGGTTTCCGAGCTTAGCTCGGGAGGGAACCATACTGGCGTATCTTGATCACTCAGGGTTAACAGCACGCTGGTAGTGGCGCTGTTGAGCGGCAGCCAGCCTTCTGGCGTGTTATTTAAATTCACGATCACGCCGGGTTCGCTCATGGCTTTCAGCAGGCGGCGAAAATGGTTTTGTGCATCATGCACGGGCAATGTAAAAGCGGTCATTAACGTCATTAGTTATCTCCGCGAACCAGAGTGAAGAAGTCTACTCGGCTAGCTGCAATTTCTTGGGCGCGCTGCTGGTGTCGTTCTTGTTGCAGTGCGGCGAGTGGGTTAATCAGGTTTTCCAGCAAAGTTATGTTGTGCTCGCGCTCTTGCAGCAGGGCGTCGATTAACGCGCAGCGCTCGGCGTGAGATTTGTCGCGGCCAAGCTGATAGCTGTAGCCATAGGTGCCGCTGCTGAGCTGAATGACTGCGCGGGTGAGCGTGGCGTCGCCGAGGAAAAAGCGCTGGCCGCTTCCGCCGGTACGCGCCTGTATTTGGGTGAGGCCGGTTTCTGCTGGGCGAATATTTTTCCACTCCAGTGCATTGAGATGCAGGGCATTCCACAGCGGTTTAAGGTCGTCGGGCTGGCTGTGCGCCAGTGTTGCCATCCAGCGTTGGCGCTCAGCGATTGAAAAATGAGAGTGAGACGGTGTGGCGTCCATTTAGTGCTCCATGGTCAGTTCGATCATGTCGGCACGCGTCAGGCTAACGGAATACTCCGCAGGCTGTGACTGGCCTTCACAGTGATTTAAGGTACGAACACACATCAGCGGTGCATGAGTGGCGATTTCTAACAGTCGGCTCTCTTTGGCCTGTGCGCGGCGCGCGCTAATGCGGGTTTGAGTGCGGCTGAGTTCACATCCAAGATGCTGTTGGATATAACCGTGCAGCGAACCGCTGGTGAAGTTTTGCAACGTGCCCCACCAACTGAGATCCGGTAGGAAATGGTCAATAACGCATACCGGCACGCCGTTGACTCGGCGCAGGGTGCGCAAATGAATAACCTGTTGGCCTTCTTCCATCCCTAACGCATCGGCAATATGGCTAACCGTAGGGCGGAGCACCGAGATCAACCGCTCGCTGGTGGGATGGCTGCCTTGTTCCAATAGGTTTTGACTAAAGCGAGCCTGTGAGTGCAGCGGATAATCAAACGGGCGCATCAACACTAAAACGCCTACGCCTTGACGACGTTGCACCCAGCCTCGAACGACTAATTCATCAATAGCGCGGCGCAGAGTGTGGCGATTCACCTCATAACGTTCAGCGAGCTGATACTCTGCGGGAAGATAGTCTCCGCACTGGTAATGTTGGCGTAGGTCTTGTTCCAATAACGCCGCAATCTCTTGATAGCGGGTGGGGAAGCTGGTCGGATGTCTAGATAAGTGCATAACAAACAAAGCCTCTTTAATCAGATGAAGTGCTTGCGTAGACGCTGAGACATGAAATCCAGCAGGCTGACCGTGACGATGATGAACACCATCAGCGCGCAGGTTTGCTGGAACTGAAATCCGCGGATGGCTTCCCACAGGGTGACGCCGATACCACCGGCACCCACCATGCCCACCACGGTGGCGGAGCGAACGTTGGATTCAAAACGGTAGAGTGAATAAGAGATCCACAGCGGCATAACCTGAGGAAGAACGCCGTAGATGATCTCTTCCAGCTTGTTGGCACCGGTGGCTTTGACGCCCTCAATGGGGCCCGGCTCGATGGCCTCGACCGCTTCTGAAAACAGCTTCGCCAAAACGCCGGTGGTATGAATAAATAGCGCCAGCACGCCAGCAAATGGGCCAAGACCAACGGCCACCACAAACAGCATGGCGAATACCATTTCGTTAATGGCGCGGCAGGCGTCCATCAGTCGGCGGGTCGGTTGGTAGATCCACCATGGCACAAGGTTTTCGGCGCTCATCAGCCCTAGTGGAATAGATAGCACTATGGAAAGCGCGGTTCCCCAAACGGCGATTTGGAGCGTTACCAGCATTTCGCCAAGATATTGCTGCCATTGGCTAAAATCGGGCGGGAAGAAATCAGCGGCAAAGGTCGCCATATTGCCAGCATCACGAAACAGCGTGAGCGGAGCCATTTCCGCGCCATGCCAAGACCAAGCGAGAACCGCAAGTAGAATGGCACCGGTGAAAAGGCTAAACCAGCTACGCTTTTGCTCGGGCACTAGGGCTGCGGTGGATTGAGTGGTTTGCATCTGTATCTCCAATTTGGTGTCGCTTTTCTCCTAGCTCAGCTTTGCTGCATGCAGAGCTAGGAGGCGAAGGCCAAATTACTGAGTGGCTGTTTTCAAACTGTTCATGGCGTTTAGCGCCGAACTCAGACGATCGAGATCGTCCATTTGAGCCTGTAGCGCCGCGGTTTTTGTGGCTTTGTCGGTTGGGCTTAAACCTTCGTTGGCTTTGATCGTCTGAGTTTGCTTAAACAGTGAGAGCTGGCGGATGGGAACCAGTTGAAGATCGCTGGATGGGCGGAACGGTGCCCAGCTCAAGCCTTTTAGAACCTGTTGTTCTTCCGGCGTTTTGCCGTAATTCATAAAGAAGCCGTAGATCTTTTGTTTGGCATCTTCTGGCAAGTTTTTACGCCATACGATCGGGTCGCCGGGGATCAACGGTGATTTCCAGATCACTTTCAGATCCTTGAATTTCTCCGGTGCCGTGATCTTCAGACGATCGAGGTTTTCAGTATTGTTGGTCGCTACGTCAACCTGTTTGTTCGCCACGGCGAGCGCGTTGGTTTCATGGTTGGCGTTCACGGTGCGTTTAAAGTCGCTAGCGGCGGTATTGTTCTTAGCGAAAACGTAATAGCCGGGGACTAAATAACCGGAGGTAGAGTTGGGATCGCCGTTGCCGAAGATAAGATCCTTCTTCTTAGCCAGCATTTCTTGAACGTTGTTGATCGGGCTGTCTTTATTCACGATCAGCACGCTCCAGTAACCAGGTGAACCATCTGCAGCCACGGTTTGCGCAAAGACTTGTCCGTTGGCGCGATCCACGGCTTCCATCGCCGAGAGGTTGCCATACCACGCGATATCGACTTTATTAAAGCGCATGCCTTGGATGATGCCTGCATAGTCTGGGGCGAAGAAGGCATTGACCTTCATACCCAGCTTTTTCTCCATATCCTTGAGGAACGGGTCCCACTGCGGTTTTAGGTTTTGTTGTGATTCCGTCGAAATAATGCCGAAGTTGAGCGCCGGAGCCTGTTCTTCAGCGTGTGCAGTGCCAAGCAGGGTACAGACGCTGAACATGCTGGTGAAAGCCAGCGCGGCTACCGTTTTGTAAGTCATGTGATGACTCCCTATGAGCATGTTGAAGGTTCGAATTAAGCCGCAACGGCTTCGGTTTCAGTGGTTGATACGTTGACGCGGTTTACGCCGCGATAGAGATGTTCAATTTGCTCGCGTGCTAAATGCGCGCTCTCACCGTCGTAGAAAACATGTCCCTGACGCAGCGCTATGACGCGTTGGCAATAGCGCAGGGCGTAATCCACCTGATGCAGAGTGACCACCACGGTGATGCCGTCTTTTTGATTAATATCGAGCAGGGTTTCCATCACGATGCGGGCGGATTCAGGATCCAGTGACGCAATGGGTTCATCGGCGAGAATAATTTTGGCTTTTTGCATCAGCGCACGCGCAATGGCAACACGCTGCTGCTGGCCACCGGAAAGCGTGGATACACGCTGGTGGGCGAAGGAGGCCATGCTCACGCGAGTGAGAGCCTGCATGGCCTGCTGTTTTTGTTCTTGAGTGAACCAACCGCAACAGGTGCGCCAAAATGGCGTTGCGCCTAGCGCACCAATCAGCACATTTTCGAGAACCGTCAGGCGATTCACTAAATTGAATTGCTGAAAGATATAGCCAATATCGCTGCGGCTACGGCGAATATCTGCCGCGAGACGTCCCTGCTTTTGAATGGTGCGGCCTAATAATTCGATATGGGAGTCATCATGGCGGTCGCCGGTGATAAGTCCGCTTAGATGGCGAAGCAGCGTGGATTTTCCTGAGCCAGAAGGGCCGAGCAAGGCCACCATCTGTCCTTGTTGAACTTCCATGCCAACGCTGTGCAGCGCCTGCTGACCGGCGAATGTTTTACTGAGGTTGGTAACTCGAATAATCGACATGGCGTAACCCTCTTTAGTGAGGTGGTCAAATTAAGTTGCGCTCATGGTGCCGATTGAAAATGACAAAATGGTTATTTATATGTTGCAGAAATATGAATAGTTGAAGGCGTTAGGATGACAGCCATATAGAGAAGGGATACAAAGCAGATTGAAAAAATTGTGTCGTTGAGCCGCGCTGAGCGGTGCATTCTGGACAGCGTATTGCCTGCTCGTTGGCTTTAAGGGGAAATGGATAACATCGAAGGTATCCGTAGGATCACGGGTGCCTTCGGTGATTGTGCCGCATGCTTTTGATGAGCGGCTGAATGATGCGCTCAGCGCAGCTTGTGAATAACCTGATTCGCACTGCCGCGCCAGATGAGCATCGGATCCTTGAGATCTTGCACAAATTTTCCGTCGATGAGTACGTTGATTAAATCTACCACTTCACGCTGTGCATCGCTCAGTTCGTCAAGCTTATAGCCTGTCCAAACCCAGATATCCTTGCCTTCACATTCCGCATGCACGCGTTGTACGAGCTTTAGAATAAATGGCACATTTTGCGGATGCAGCGGATCGCCACCGGAAAGAGATAAACCCTGACGTGGGATGCGCGAGTCATTCAGATCGGCAATGATCTGATCTTCCATTTCTTGCGTAAACGGCATGCCGGAATTCAGGCGCCATGTGCTTTTGTTATAGCAACCGGGGCATTCATGCACACAACCGGCAACGAATAACGTGCAGCGCGTACCCGGCCCGTTGACGACGTCTACGGGGTAATATTGATGGAAATTCATATCTGCTTTTCTATAAAAAATGCGGAGGTAAGCCCCTCCCAGCCTCCCCCCTTGGAAGGGGGAGGAGCGGATCGCGTTTTTATCCATCCGCTCCGAACGGTTCCCTCCCCTGCTAAGGGGAGGGCTAGGGTGGGGTCATTCGTTGTATTTAACCAATTTGCCCGTTGTTCAAATGCTTAACGCGGCGTTTCACTTCTTCTTGCTTACCGGCGTTGAACGGGCGTGCATCAGGGCTACCCAGATAGCCACAGACGCGGCGGATCACGGAGACCTTAGCCGAATCGTGATTACCACATTTCGGGCAGGTAAAGCCTTTGCTGGTACACTCAAACTCACCGGTGAAACCGCACTCGTAGCACTCATCAATTGGCGTATTTGTGCCGTAGTAAGGGACACGGCTATAGCTATAATCCCAGACGTCTTCCAGCGCTTTCAGGTTGTGCTGTAAGTTTGGATATTCGCCGTAGCAAATGAAGCCGCCGCTCGCCAATGGCGGGTATGGCGCTTCGAAATCCAGCTTGTCGTATGGGTTAACTTTTTTCTCAACGTCCAAGTGGAAGCTGTTGGTGTAATAACCTTTATCGGTCACGCCCGGTACAACGCCAAATTCAGCGGTATCCAAGCGGCAGAAGCGGTCACACAGGTTTTCGCTTGGCGTGCTGTATAAGCTGAAGCCGTAGCCGGTTTCTTCTTTCCAGCTGTCGGTTGCCTGCTGTAAACGTGCAACAATCGCTACGGCTTTCGCGCGCAGGGTTTCATCGTCGAAGACGTGAGTTTGGTTGCCAAACAGCGCATTCATCGTTTCATGAATACCGATATAGCCCAGTGAAATTGACGCACGGCCATTTTTGAAAATATCAGCAATATTGTCGTCGGCTTTCAGGCGAACACCACATGCACCTTCCATATAGAGGATTGGTGCAACGCGTGCTTTGATACCTTCCAGACGAGCAATACGCGTCATCAATGCTTTCTTAGAAAGTTCTAAACGTTCGTCCAGTAATTTCCAAAATGCAGCTTCGTCACCTTTAGCTTCTAAAGCGATACGCGGCAGGTTTAGGCTAATGACGCCGAGGTTGTTACGTCCTTCATGGATCATCTCACCATTTTCTTCATACACACCCAAGAAGCTGCGGCAGCCCATTGGGGTTTTGAACGAGCCGGTAACTTTAACCACTTGATCGTAGTTAAGAATATCTGGATACATACGCTTGCTGGCACACTCTAGCGCCAACTGTTTGATATCGTAGTTAGCGTCGCCAAACTTGTGGTTCAGGCCATCGCGAATGGCGAAGACCAGTTTAGGGAATACGGCAGTTTTACGGTTTTTACCTAAGCCTGCGATACGGTTTTTCAGGATAGATTGCTGGATAAGACGAGACTCCCAGCTGGTTCCCAAGCCAAAGCCGAAGGTGACAAACGGGGTTTGACCGTTAGCGGTATGCAGCGTGTTGACTTCGTATTCCAAAGATTGGAAGGCGTCGTAGCACTCTTTTTCGGTGCGCGTTTTTGCATATCCTTCTGCGTCTGGAATATTCCATTCTTCAGCGGTCTTACGGTGTTTTTCGAAGCTTGCAGTCACAAACGGTGCCAGAACTTCGTCAATACGATTTATCGTGGTGCCGCCATAAATATGGCTGGCGACCTGAGCGATAATCTGCGCGGTCACGGCGGTTGCGGTTGAGATAGATTTAGGACGCTCAATTTCTGCGTTACCCATCTTAAAGCCGTTAGTCAGCATGCCTTTAAGGTCAATCAGCATGCAGTTAAACATTGGGAAGAACGGAGAGTAATCCAGATCGTGGTAGTGAATTTCACCGCGCTCATGCGCAAGCACCACGTCGCGCGGCAGAATGTGCTGCGTCGCGTAGTGTTTTGCCACGATACCCGCCAACAGATCGCGCTGGGTTGGGATGACTTTACTGTCTTTGTTAGCGTTTTCGTTCAGCAAAGCGGCATTGCTTTGCTCAACCAGGCCACGGATTTCCTGATTAAGACGGCCACGTTGTTCACGAGATACGTCACGGTCGTGACGATACTCAATGTATGCACGCGCAAGCTGCTTATAGTTGCCTGCCATCAGCTGGTTTTCTACTGCGTTTTGAATCACATGGATATCAACACGCTCGAGATCGGCCATCTGCATAGCGACTACGCGGGCGACGGTTGCACAATAATCAGTATCATCAACGCCTGCCGCTCGGGCAGCACGCACCACAGCTTCCTTGATTCGCTGTTCGTCAAATGGTACCTGACAACCGTCCCGTTTAATCACTATTGGTTTCACCGCGTCGCTCCTTTTCCCTTTTTGTGTGTTATCCACAGCCACAATCCGCGTGCCATAAGGCTTGACGCAGTCTTGTGGATGTTTTGTGGATAACTACTACATATGGGTATGTTCTAAAGTGAGACACACTATATATGGTATTTGATTTGAGTTAAAGCGCAGTAGTTTGACATAGCGCAAAGATTTTTATTTTCGGTAGAAACGTTATACAAACCGAGAGCGAGGTCGTTTTTCTTAATGCAACAAGAGTTGTTTGCAGGCGGTGAGGGGATGGTTAATGGAGTGTAGTCAGGGAGAGAATACGTGAATAATCTATTCATAAATGATGCGAGTAGTGAGGAATCTGTAGCGGTTATTTGAAAATAAATTGGTAATCAACAATATAACTGCCTACGCGATTCACTCGTGCAGTAACCCACACCGCATCCATTCCTTGCTGCCGTTTATTACCGATTTTCAGCTCTTCTTTTGAAGAACAAAGCTCGATCCAGCGTGAAGTAGAAATGTCTTTCAGCCATACGCCAGCCTCGCAGCGATATCTTCCCCTGTAAGGGCCTGGAATCGAAACATCATAATTGCTGGTATAGGAAATTGTTTTATCAGGAAATAGATAAACGTAAGCATCAAACGCATTCAGCGATAAGGTTAGCCCTACTAACCCGCCAGCGATAAACATACTTGAGATAAAAATACAGTCATTTCTGGTACGAGGTGCAGACGCTAGTCTCGCGGCGCTGATAGCCGCTGTTGTAGCCATAATGCCTATGATAATTAAAGATAGTTTAGTTTCAGAATTCGGTTTTATAAGGATGGTGTTGTTTGAAATTCTGGATACCCACGAGATATAAAAAATAAATAAAATGAAGAAGATGATAGAAATAATAAGTTTATAGTCTTTCTTGATGCATCTGTTTTTATTATTCATATCATTATCCTTATGATGATTCTCCACTGCTAAGAATCAGATATTAGCGGTAAGTTTGGCATATTATTCAGATAACAATCGGAATAACCAGAGACTGTAATGACATGAATTATTAAGTTTATCTTAATTTCTCATTATGTTGATTTGTACTTAATACATCAGCGACGATGAAATATTCATTGATGGAACAGCAGAATTGAGATGCGTTTTTTTAGACTGCTAGAACAATTTGATGCGACCCTTGCGCGGAGTTATGAAGTTTGGGGGTATTGGTTTTGGCGTGTCCTGTGGATTTTAGTTGTCCCTCTTCCAGTCGTTTATGTGCTGTGGGTAATCTTATGGATCGGTTTTACCAAGATCACAGTCGATATTCAAAACAACACTGATGTGGATCGACCATTAGTTAAAGTGAATGTCATTGATTCATCGGGTAAGGATATGCAATCAATGGGCGCTTGTTGTTATTGGGATAAACAAAGGCTCGTCGAGGTTAATTGGATTTTTGGTGTGTATCAAGATCAGCGGGTTCAGGGAATTAAAGAAGAAATTCGACATAAAACAGTATTATTGCCAGAACGTAAACTGAGAGCAGTGTATTTGCATGTTCTTTTGCTGCCAAACGATGAAGTGAAAATTTGGTGGGGGCCAGAAAATAATTTTTCCCAATTATCTTGGAATAGTTCTAGTCGCTCCAGTAAAAAGCACTGGTGGTCATCGCGACATTACTGGGGAGGGAGTATCTGGAAACACACGCGGTGGCGACGAAATTCCCTCTTTTAACCAAGAGGGAATTCAAAATCACACCGGCAAATCAATCACCAGCGCGCGCAGCGGTGTGACGGCGGTGAGGGTCAGGCTTTCTTCATCATTGATAAAGGCACCGTCGCCGCAGGCCAACAGCTCGGCGCTATCCTGCGTTTTGTAGCTTCCGTGGATCGACTGCACGTAGGCGCGCGATCCGTGTAAATGTAACGTGTGCTGCTCACCCGGTTTAAGATCCAAATGATGGATCCACACCTGCTGGCGCAGTTGTAGGCTGCCGTTGTCGCCTTCGGGCGAAGCGAGCAAGCGATAAGGCTCTTCCACCAGCGTGAGGCGCTGGATCTCGTCGTTTTCCCTTTCTGGGCAGACGTTTAGCCATAGCTGCATGCGGGTAAGCGGTTTATCACTATTGAGATTATGTTCGCTGTAGCTGATGTTTCCCTGCGTGGCGAGTAACACCACATCACCGGTGTGGGCTTGTGTATGGCTGCCTTCGCTGTCGCGGTACTCCACGTCACCATCAAGAATAATGTTCAATACGTCGACGCGCGGGAAGGTGCGTGGCTGTAATGACGCACCGGGTGCCAGTACGTCCTGATTGAGAACGCGCAGTGACGCATATCCCATCAGCTTAGGGTCAAAATAGTGGCCGAAGGAGAATGTATAGCGGGACTTGAGCCAACCATAGTCAGCGTGTCCGCAGTTTTGGGCTTTTCGTTGTGTAATCATGGCGCTCAAGGCTCTTAATAATCGATATAACCATGGTAAGCGTCTGGACGTGAGATTGTTAGCCAGTTAATCTGGTCGCCATATTCAAATTTCCTGAATAGAAGGATGCTATGAGTAAAGATCGCGCGCTGACATTGGAAGCATTGCGGGTCATGGATGCCATCGATCGTCGTGGAAGTTTTGCAGCGGCGGCAGACGAATTAGGCCGAGTGCCTTCAGCTTTAAGCTACACCATGCAAAAGCTGGAAGAAGAGCTGGATGTGGTGTTGTTTGACCGTTCTGGTCATCGTACGAAATTTACCAATGTGGGACGTATGTTGCTCGAACGTGGGCGCATTCTTCTTGAAGCGGCCGATAAGCTGACGACAGATGCCGAAGCGCTGTCGCGCGGTTGGGAAACGCACATTACGGTGGTATGCGAAGCCTTGGTGCCCGCCACGCAGCTTTTCCCGCTGGTGGATAAGCTTTCGAAAAAAGCCAATACGCAGTTGTCTCTCATGACCGAAGTTTTAGCCGGTGCATGGGAGCGCCTCGAACAAGGGCGTGCGGATATTGTGATTGCACCCGATATGCATTTTCGTTCTTCGTCTGAGATCAACGTGCGTAAGCTCTATAAGGTGATGAGCGTTTATGTTGCCGCTCCTGATCATCCTATTCATTTAGAACCTGAGCCTTTATCCGACGCCGTTCGGGTGAAATATCGTGGCATTGCCGTGGCGGATACCGCGCGTGAACGGCCCGTGTTGACGGTTCAACTGCTTGATAAGCAACAGCGTTTGACCGTGAGCACCATTGCGGATAAACGTCAGGCGCTTATTGATGGGCTGGGCGTTGCTACGATGCCTTATCCGCTGGTCGAACAGGATATTGCCGAAGGTCGCCTGCGGGTGGTGAGCGCCGAATACAGTCATGAAACCGATATTATTATGGCGTGGCGTCGCGACAGCATGGGCGAGGCAAAATCTTGGCTCCTGCGCGAGATCCCTAAGCTGTTTATGAACCGCTGATCCTTCAGCGATTTTTTGAGGAGTGAGCATGGATCGTCGCCGTGCGCTATGGCTAATGCACGGTGCTACCGTGCTATTTGGCATTTCAGGTATCTTTGGCAAACTCATTGCCAGCAGTGCCGCCGTCTTGGTTTTTGGCCGTGCGATTTTCGCGCTAGCGGCCATGTCGCTGTTATTGATAAAACTAAAACGCCTACCGTGGCGTGAGCTTGATGCTCGCGGCGTGGGGCGTTTGTGCGCCTGTGGCGCGCTGCTGTGCGCGCACTGGGTGACGTTTTTCATCGCGGTGAAAGTTGGTGGGGTTGCGGTCGGTACGCTAGGTTTTGCCTGTTTCCCCGCCTTTGTGGCGATTCTGGAAGGGCTGTTGTATCGAGAGAAGCTGTCGTCGGCGGAATATGTGTTAATTCTGCTGGTGACTATAGGACTGGTATTGGTGACGCCGAGCTTCAACTTCGAGAACAGCGCAACGGAAGGGCTGCTGTGGGGCATTTTATCCGGCCTAATATATGCAATTCTGGCGTTGGCGAATCGGCATTCGGCGTCCAGCGTGAACGGCACTCAGGTCTGCTGGTGGCAAAACCTTGCCGTTATCGTGCTGTTGTTTCCATTTACCTATCATGAACTGCCGATGGTCAGTGCGATGGACTGGATGTGGATTGCTTGCTTGGGGCTGATTTGCACGGGATTAGCATACAGTTTGTTTATCAGTAGTTTACAGGCGCTGAAAGCGCGTATGGCCGCGATGATTATTGCGCTAGAACCGGTGTACGCCATTCTGATTGCATGGGCGCTGTTCCATGAGGTACCAAGCCTGAGAATGGTTTCAGGTGGCTTGCTGATTATTTTTGCGGTGGCTTGGTCTGCAAGGCGCAGAAGTTAACGGATCTAAGCAAAAAAATGCCCCGGAAAATCCGGGGCATTCCGTTTAACGGTTATTCACTTTGTGATTTCAAACGGTCGTTGCGGCGGTTAACAAAGACGTTAATCACCAGCGTCAGCACTAAAATTCCAGCCACAACGCTTAACGATACCGCGATTGGGATGTGGTACAGATCCATAATCAGCATCTTGAAGCCGATAAACACCAGAATCACCGACAGACCGTATTTCAGCATTGAGAAACGTTCTGCCACGCCAGCCAGCAAGAAGTACATCGCACGCAGACCCAAAATCGCAAACAGGTTAGACGTTAATACCAAGAACGGATCGGTGGTGACCGCGAAGATCGCGGGGATGCTATCTACGGCAAAGATAACATCGCTAAGCTCAACCAGAATCAGTACCAACAGCAGCGGCGTGGCGAACAACACGCCGTTTCTGCGAGTAAAGAAGTGCTCGTTTTCAATCTTGTCGGTCATGCGCAAATGGCTACGGATCCAGCGCACCAGCGGTTTGTCGCCAATATCGCCGTCGTCATCCTTCGCCAAGGCCATTTTCACACCGGTAAACAGCAAGAAAGCACCGAATACGTACAGGATCCACTGGAACTGGGTGACTAACCAGCTACCGGCGAAAATCATAATGGTACGTAGCACAATCGCGCCTAAAACACCGTAAACCAGTACGCGGCGTTGCAGGTTCGGCGGTACTGAGAAGTAGCTGAAGAGCATCAGCCAAACGAACACGTTGTCGACGGCCAGCGCTTTCTCAATGAGATAACCGGTTAAGAACGCCAGCGCCTGTTTGTCGGCAACGACGCGCCCCATGGTTTCGCTGAGATACCACCACAGACCTGCGTTGAACAAGAGGGATAAGCTGACCCATACGAGTGACCAGGTTGCGGCTTGGCGCAGCGTCATGGTGGTTGCACCGCGACGCCCCTGCAACAGCAGATCGACGGCGAGCATAATGACGACAATGACGGCAAAACTACCCCAGAGCAGGGGAGAGCCAATGGAATTGATCATGGGAGTATCCTTCGTAACACTCATTAAATACAAAAATCACGATGACGGAGGACGACAGCGACGACTCTTGTCTGAGTTTTAAGCGCACCTCGCCTTCCGGCAAGGTCTCACTTACAACTCGATACCAGCGCATCATGCAACCGCGGTATTCACCGCGCTCAATGACTCTGGTATACATCTAAGCAGGGCGCTTAGATACATTTTAGCCTAAAGCCAAAATGCGTTGCCTGGCAACCGGGTACGCAGCACGCACCGTAATGACGATTAACCAGCAATGAAGTTACTCCCCTTTGCATGTAAGAAAATAATGCAAAATATTTCAAAGGTCAATGTTTGGCGTGGATTAGCAAAGGGAAAACTTGAGCCATGATTTTACATGCTGTAAACCATGGCTCGTTTAAATTTATAAACCGTGAACAAATTCGCGCAGCAATGATTGGCTGACGGGAGTATTGCTAGTACGGCGTTGAATATCGAGGTATTTAGCCTGATGCTGGGGTTCTAGCTCAGCGATCCAGCTCATGTAGCAATGCATCACCGGCCCGTTAAATTCAGGATGGAACTGCGTGCTGATCACGTTATCGCGATAGCGGATGATTTGATGCGGATCTTGCTGTGAGCGGGCTAAAGCAACCGCGCCTTCGGGCAAACGAAGCACCGATTGTGAATGTATGAGATTGGCATAGAAGCGCGGCGGATAGTTTTGCAGTGCCGGATCTTGTTGAGCTTCTGGCAACAGCTCGATTTCCAATGTACCAATTTCCAGCCCTTCAGGATGATAACCCACCTCGCCGCCGAGCGCGTGAGCTAATAGCTGATGACCATAGCAGGCTCCGAAAATAGGTAGCCCCATACCGATGGCGTCGCGTAGCCACATCGCAGCGTATTCACTCCACGGCAATAGTTCGGTCACCATCGCTGCTGAACCGGTAATCACCGCACCGCGATAATGTTCAGGGCTAAGCAGTTGTTCGCCTGCAGGAAGATTCACAATCACTACGCTGGACGGATCAATATCGCCCTGCTGCAAAAACATATCGGTAAAACCGCCGTGCTGATGGCGAATAACATCCGGTGCATCACCGGTTTGTAAAATGACTAAGGGTTTTGCCTTAAACTCCGCCATAGAATCTCCTGAGTACCGCCGCCGTTGGATATTTTCAAATTAATTGAAGCTTTCAAATTAGACGCTTTTCACACATTTTTCTAATGCCGTTGTGAAATATAGAAGGTGGATATAAGAGAGAGTAATGAGATAATGGCATTGGTGATAATAAGCACGATTGATAATAATTAGGACATCAAAATGGCCGTAGCAGGAAAAGCCGATCCGTTGGCGTTTGGGGGATTGGTGTTGTTAACGCTGATCTGGAGTTATAGCTGGATCGCGATGAAGCAGGTCACGCTGTATATCGGCGCCTTTGATTTTACCGCGCTGCGTTGTGTGTTCGGAGCCTTATTACTGTTGGTGGTGTTAAAACTGCGTGGTCGCGGGATGAAGCCAACGCCTTTTGCTTACACGCTGGCTATCGCTGTGCTGCAAACTTGTGGCATGGTTGGACTGGCTCAGTGGGCGTTGATCAGCGGCGGGGCCGGTAAGGTCGCCATACTAACTTACACTATGCCGTTTTGGGTGGTGATCATGGCGGCACTGTTCTTGGGTGAGAGAATGCGTCGCGTACAGTATCTGGCCATTGTGGTGGCGGCGATTGGGCTTTGTTTAGTCTTACAGCCGTGGAAGCTGACGGGTGAGTCATTGAAAAGCGCAGTGCTGGCCATTCTTTCCGGCATAAGCTGGGGGGCGAGCGCTATTGTCGCTAAACGCCTGTACCAACGTCATCCTAAGGTAGATTTGCTGTCGCTGACCACATGGCAAATGGTGTACGGCGCGATCATTATGAGCGTGATTGCGTGGCTGGTTCCCGAGCGCCCAATTGTGTGGGATCCGTATGTCTATTTCGCATTGTCGTACAGTGCCATTTTGGCCACAGCGCTGGCGTGGACGCTATGGCTATTCGTGTTGAAGAACTTACCGGCGGGCATTGCAGGCCTGAGCACCTTAGCGGTACCAGTGTGTGGCGTGTTGTTCTCTTGGTGGCTGCTGGGTGAAAATCCGGGGGTGATTGAAGGGGCTGGTGTTGTGTTAATCGTGCTGGCGTTAGCGGTATTAAGTTTCGGCGGTAAACGCGTGGCGAAAGCTCAAATTCAGCAGGTTAAACCTATTCGTTAGTCAAAAGGCCTCTAATACTAGAGGCCTTTTTTCATTACCCGCGAGTATTCGGCACAACCACGGTTTCAGGTGGAATCGCGGCATCGGCCGGGAATTCAACCCCGGTCAGCGCGCGCACCTGCGTTAGGATCTTCGCCGTGCTGCGCGATACGTTGATCCCCGCATGATCAATGCTTTGATATTGCACCAGTTTGGCAAACACTTTCGCCTCGTAATACATGGTGTTTTCTTGCTGGGTTTGGCTGATAACTTCAGGCTGACCACCGCGCGGTGTAAATGTCACTTTCTGGCATTCAGATATTTTTTCGATAACTAACGTGCCATCTTCACCCTGAATTTCGCTTGGGATATCCGAATTGCTGACCTTGGAGTGGAAAAGAACCACGTCGAATCCCTCGCCAGCGCCGTGACCTGCGTAGTTCATGCTGACGTGCCCATGGGCATCCACACCGGAATCTAACAGCGTGGCGCTGGCGTTAAGGCTGTCCGGTTCGCCAAACAGAGAGACTGCGCTGGCCAAGCAATAGTAGCCAATGTCCATAATCGAACCGTTTGAAAACGCAGGATTAAAGGTATTTGGGTTTTCGCCGTCTAAATAACGCTGATAGCGCGAGGAATATTGGCAGTAGTTCAGGAACACCTTGCGCAGTTTCCCCAAGCGCGGCAGCGCCTGTTGGATCGCTGAGAAGTTAGGCAGGTAGGCGGTTTTAAACGCTTCAAACAGCACGACCTGATTCTCATGTGCGCAGGCGATCATACTTTCGACTTCATGCACGTTGGACGCTAACGGCTTCTCACAGATGACATGCTTTTTATGCTGCAACATCGCCAACGTATGTGGATAGTGGAAAGAGTTTGGGCTGGCAATATAAACCGCGTCAACCTGAGCACAATTGCCGAGATCGTCGAGCGAATCGAAAAAATACTGGGCTTTATTTGGCTCGCCAAAAGCGTATGCCTGCGCTAAATGACGTGAATACACAGCGGTCAGCTGCATTTTCCCCGTGGCATGCGCGGCGTCGATAAAGCTCTGGGTAATCCAGTTGGTTCCAATAACGGCAAAGCGAATCATGGGCGTCTCCGATTGGGAAAATAAGATTTTTCACAGAGTAGCATTTCTTGGATTAATTCGGCGACGCTGGGCAAATTAATACAGCGCGCCAACCAGTTCTAAATGCGTGAGATACATGCGGGTATCGAACTCAAGCTGGTGGTAAGCGGGTTCCATATGGCAGCACAGGTTGTAAAATGCTTTGTTGTGTTCTTTCTCGCGCAGGTGCGCCAGCTCGTGAACGACGATCATACGCAGAAAAGCCTCGGGCGCATTTTTGAAGACGGTCGCAACACGGATTTCAGCTTTTGCTTTTAACTTGCTACCCTGCACGCGCGAAATGGCGGTATGTAGCCCTAATGCATGTTTGAGAACCTGAATTTTGCTGTCGTAGCCCACTTTATTAATTTGCGGCGCATTACGCAGATACTGATTTTTGAGATCGGTAGTGTATTGATAGAGTGCGCGATCGGTGGTGAGCTGGTGTGGCTGCGGGTAACGCTGCAATAAAACAGTCCCCAGACGTTGCTGGTCGAGCAGTTGGCGAACCTGCGTTTGCAGATGTTCAGGATAGCCGGCCAGATAAGTCAAAGACGTCATATTCAATTCCTTCAGGTACAATAGCGGACTATTGTACGTCATGCGCGTGACATAACAATTCTTGAGCACGGTGCTCGGGCGGTTAAGACCGTCACATCTGCACGATAATTTATTTTATTCTGCCGCTTAATCAAGCGGATAGATTTTGGAGGGGCGATGAGCCAACTCGAACCGATCTCCGGTTTTTTTGAAGAAAATGGCCTTGAGCTAGAACGCTACCCACAGCAGTCTGATGATCCAACGCTTCAGGCGTGGGAAGCCGCCGATGAATATCTGTTGCAGAGTTTCGATCTGTCGCAGGCAGAAGGTCGTCCGGTGATTGTGTTCAACGATGCCTTTGGCGCGTTGGCTTGTGCACTGCATGGTCAGCAGTTATACAGCGTGAGTGACTCTTATGTTAGCCAGTTGGCAACGCGTCATAATCTTGGCCTGAACGGCATGGATGACGACACGGTCACCTTGCTTGATAGCCTTGCGCCCCTGCCACAGGCACCTGCTTTGGTGCTAATCAAAGTGCCAAAAGCGTTGGCATTGTTGGAACACCAGTTGCGTGCGCTGCGTGACGTGGTTGCGCCAGATACCGTAATTGTTGCGGCGGCAAAAGCGCGTGATATTCACACCTCAACGCTGCAGCTGTTCGAAACTATTCTGGGTGATACCCATACTTCGCTGGCATGGAAAAAAGCCCGTTTGATCCACTGCCAAGTGGCCGAACGTAGCCCCGCGCCTGCGCAGCCAACAACCGTTTGGCCTCTGGATCTCTGCGGCACTGACGAACCTTACCAGATGCATAACCATGCATCGGTCTTCTCCCGTAGCAACTTAGATATCGGCGCTCGTTTCTTCCTTGAGCATTTGCCGAAAGATATCGAAGGTTCGATTGCGGATCTGGGCTGTGGTAACGGCGTTATTGGCCTGAAGGCGCTCGAGCTGAATCCAAACGCAGATATGCTGTTTTGTGATGAGTCATACATGGCCGTTGCCTCAGCGCAGATGAACGTTGAAGTTAACCGTCCGCAGGATATGGATCGCTGTGCGTTCCGCGTCGGCAACGGTTTCTCTGGCGTAGACGGCGGCAGCCTAAACGCGGTGCTGTGTAATCCTCCGTTCCATCAGCAGCATTCCATTACCGATCAGGTCGCGTGGGATATGTTCGTTGGGGCGAAACGTTGCCTGAAAATTCACGGTACGCTGTATATTGTGGGCAACCGTCATCTGGATTACTTCCACAAACTGAAGCGTTTGTTTGGCAACTGCACCACCATTGAAACCAACAAAAAATTTGTGGTTTTAAAAGCGACTAAACTCCCTCCGCGTCGTTAGTTAAATTCGCTATATTTGAATTTATAGTCATAAAAAGTGCATAACATATTGTGTTGTGCACTTTTTCTCGGTTATGCTCAGTCCTACAGCCGTTTCGCGGCTGGTCAAAATAACGCTTCTTAAAATAATTAATGTTGCTGACAGGGACTTTGCCATGGATCGTCGTACTCTTCTTAAATCTTCAGGTGCTATTCTCGGTGGGTTAACGCTCAGCGGTTTGATTAATCGCGCGCAGGCGGCCACTCCGGCAAACGCTGCCGTTATTTCGTTTCCGACTGAAAAAAATCCGCTGCTATTAAATTTCAATGAAAACTCATTGGGGATGTCTGCGCATGCCAAACAAGCGATTGTTGATTGTTTGCCGACCGCATTTCGTTACCCTGATGCGGCACGCGCCGAGCTGATTGAACAGATAGCAGCACACTTCGGCCTGAAGAGTGAAAATATTACTTTGGGCAATGGCTCATCGGAGACGATCCAAGCCGCGGTTCAGGCGATTGTCTTGCAGGCTCAACAGCAGCAGAAAAAAGTGCAGGTGATCGTTCCCGATCCGACCTTTAACTATGCGGAGCTTTACGCTAAACCGCTGGGTGCTGAAATTGTCAAAGTCCCGCTGAACGCGAAACTTGAGTTTGATCTGGCGACTATGCAGGCAAAAGCAGCCGGTTTTGCGGGTAAATCCATTGTCTACCTGTGCAACCCAAATAACCCAACCGCTACGATTACGCCAGCCGCTACTATGGATAGCTGGATAAAAAGCGCGCCAGCTGACACATTCTTTATTGTCGATGAGGCCTATGCCGAGTTTGTTAACGACTCGGCATTTAAAAGCGCTATCGGTTTGGTACAAAGCGGGCAAAAAAACCTAATCGTGACCCGCACCTTTTCCAAAATCTTCGCTTTGGCGGGGTTACGTATTGGTTACGGTATCGCGGCACCTGAAGTCATTGCTCGGGTGGAAAACTTTGTTTCATTGGATAACACCAACACCGCCGGAGCGGTAGCGGCGTTGGCTTCATTGAAAGACAAAACTTTTGTTGCCATGAGTCGCAAATCAATCGATCTGTCGCGCCAGATCGTGACATCGATGCTTGATGAGTTGAATTTGGAATATGTACCGTCGCAGGCAAACTTTATCTTCCATAAAGTGAACGGCGATGTGAAAACCTATCAAGATCGTATGAAGCAGCAAAATATCTACGTTGGCCGTGAATTTCCACCGGCGGTGGGCTGGAATCGCTTAACTTTAGGCACCCCGCAGGAAATGCAGGTGTTTGTCAGCGTGCTGAAATCGTTTAGAGCGAAAGGGTGGGTGTAAGCATCGCTTAATGGACCCCTTTGGAGCTCTGCCCCCACCCCGGCCCTCCCCCTCACAGGGGAGGGGGCTGAACGGTGTTGCCAGATAAATTGCCATCAACTTTTGCTTTGGTAGATGCAGTGTGGCGATAACGTGGAATGCCGTATGCTCCTCCCCTTATGAAGGAGGAGGCTGGGAGGGGGTCTTACATCGATCTTGTTACCATCTGACTTCCACTCTAAATCCCCCATTTTCTCCATCGCTAAAATGCGTGGTCATGCCATGCAGCGTGGCGATGCGTTGCACGATAGAAAGGCCTAAACCGCTGCCGGTTTTTTCTTGTCCCGGTGGACGGAAGAAGCGCTCGCCAATGCGTTTTAAATATTCAGGGCTAACGCCGGGGCCGTTGTCTTCCACACTAAAACTGTGGGCATCTAAGGTAATGGTGACGGTGCTGCCGCGTGGGCTGTACCGAATCGCGTTATCCAACAGATTACGCACCAACAAGGCGAGTAAAAGCGGCTGTGCTCGTCGAGGCGGTGGCGTTTGGCGAATATCCAGCATCAGCTCTACGCCGCTGGTTCTCGCTTTGTGGTAATGGTCCATCACGCCGGTTTGTAGAACGTCTTGCAGAGCAATGTCATGCACATCGTCCAAGCCAGATAGCGAATCCAACCGCGAAAGCGTCAGCAACTGATCCACAAGGCGAGTGGCGCGGTCTATGCCTTCCGTGAGGTTGGTTAATGCGTGCTCGCGCATTTCGGCGTCGTCTTGCGCGAGCTGTGCGACTTCGGTTTGTACCTTGAGCGCCGCGAGTGGGCTGCGCAGCTCATGCGCTGCATCGGAGGTAAAACGACGTTCGCGCACCAGCATATCTCCGGTACGGGTGAAGAGGCTGTTAAGCGCCTCAACCAGCGGTTTTACTTCGCTAGGAATCGCGTCCAGCGGGAGCGGGGTTTCATCATCGGGGCGGCGCTGATACAGGCGTTTGGCTAACCTTTTCATTGGGGCTAATTCACGAGTGACGAGCCAAATCAGCAGTAACACCATGATCGGTAATGCGATTAACCACGGTAAAAGCTGAGCCTTCACAATGTCGATGGCCATCTCTTGGCGATAATCCCACTCTTGGCCAACTACCACGCGGTACTTCCCATCAGGCGTGGTTAGCCATACTAAACGCCAGAGATCTTTATCACCTTGTAATGTTCCTTCGGTAAAGCCGTCGCGTCGATAGTGATACTGTAAATCGGGGCCGTTATCGCCATCGTTCAGCACCATTTTTCCTTCTACGGTAAAAATAGCGAAGGCCAGCGCGTCGTCATCTAAGTCGCCGTGGCTGTGGCGCACCATTTTTTTACTACGCGGTAGTTGAGGGCTTTTAACCGTCAGATCGCCAATATTAAGCGCCGTTAGACGCTTGGCGAACAGCATTTGCTGGGTATCAAAGAGTTCATCAACGGTATCGCGGGTTTGATTCCACGCTAATGCGCTGGCGCAGGCCCACGTGATGACGATAAGCACAATGAAACCTAAAATGAGCCGCAGTCTCAGGCTAAGCGTTAGCGCCTTCATGACGCCTCCCCTAGCGTATAGCCGATGCCATGGACGGTGCGGATAAAGCTACTGCCGAATTTTTTCCGCAAATGATGGATATGCACCTCGATGGCATTGCTGGATACATCATCGTCCCAGTTATAGATTTTCTCTTCGATCAGCGGGCGAGGCAGCACGCGACCTTCATTGCGCAATAACAGTTCCAGCAACGCAAACTCTTTTGGTTTCAGGTATATCGGTTCGTCGTTATAGGTCACGGTAAGATTGATGGGATCGAGTGAAACCGAGCCGTGATCCAACGTTGTTTGCACCTGCCCATGACGGCGGCGGATGAGCGCCTGCAAACGTGCGGCGACTTCAATGAGCGCAAACGGCTTACACAGATAGTCATCCGCCCCTTGCTGCAAACCGGCCACGCGCTGTTCTAGCGCATCGCGAGCGGTAAGGATTAGCACTGGTTCATCATGGCCGTTTTGACGCCACGTGCGCAGAATATCGAGCCCATCCATGCCGGGTAGGCTCAGGTCGAGCACGACGGCGTCGTAGGGAGCAGAATCCAACGCGCTGAGCCCCTGTTTCCCTTCGGTGAACCAGTCAACGCTGAACCCCATTTTAATCAAACCGGCTTTAATGCCGTCGCCGATCAGTTTGTCATCTTCAATGAGTAATACCCGCATAACTGCGTCCTTTATGCTGTGCTGTATGGTTTTATCTAACTATTTGGCAAGGGCTTTGTACAGCGTAATACCGTGCGGATCCAGCGCTGTAGGCAGTTTTAAAAAATAAAGTTGGTTAAACTACGAGCTTAAGATCTTGTTAAGAACTCTTTGGTGTAATGCATTCCGAAGAGCAAAAACAGCTCACTGTTGATGCTGACATTAATCCCATTAAGAGAGAGAAAAATAATGAAAAAATTAGCCGCTCTAGTCGCCATTCTTGCCGTTTGCAGTGCTCCTGTGTTGGCCCAAAACGGTGGTTTTTCTGACCCTAATGCTCCCGCAGCTCAAACGACGCAGACGCAAGCTGCCGGTGGATTCAATGGTCCCAATGCAGGCGCGATGACGGTCGAGAAAGCCAAAACCATGAGCGATGATACTTGGGTTACCCTGCGCGGGAACATCGAGCAGCGTATTGGTGGCGAGCACTACACGTTCCGTGATGCAACCGGCACCATGAACGTAGATATCGACCATAAGCGTTGGAACGGGCAGACCATCACCCCGAAAGATACCGTGGAACTGCAGGGGAAAATCGATAAAGACTGGAACTCGGTTGAGTTGGACGTCAAACAGATCACTAAAGTGAAATAAGATTCAAATTCCAAGGTGCTTGGCATTCGTCATCCTCGCGGAAATGAGGATGACGAATAGATGCGTTTAGATGGCCAGCGCGAGTCGGGTTCCTTGGTCTATCGCGCGTCGAGCATCCAGCTCGCGTGCGACATCCGCGCCGCCAATCAAATGTACGGTTTTGCCCATCTTCTGCAATGGCGTCAGCAATGCCTGCTGAGATTCTTGCCCTGCACAAATAACGATGTTGTCTACCGGCAGACATTCAATTTGCCCATCGCGCATCAGATGCAAGCCTTGCTCATCAATATGATGATAATGGGCTCCGTTTATCATCGTCACGCCGCGTTTTTGCAAACTCGCACGATGTATCCATCCGGTTGTTTTTCCCAGTCCTTCACCCACTTTGCTGGTTTTACGCTGCAGTAAATAGATTTTGCGTGGGCTATGCGGGAAATGCATTCCGGCTGCGGCTAGTCCTCCACGCTGTTTTAGCTGTAGATCGATGCCCCATTCTTCGGCAAAGGCGACGCTGTTTAGGCTGGTGGACTGACCGTATTGGCTAAGGTATTCGGCGGTATCAAAACCAATGCCGCCAGCGCCAATAATGGCCACGCGTTTACCAACCGGAAGTTTGTCGCGCAAAACCTGCGCATAGCTCAGCACGTGAGGCATATCGCTACCGGGTAAATCTAAATAGCGCGGAATAATCCCCGTCGCCAAAATAACTTCATCGAACTCGGTGAGGTCTTGAGCCTCAACGCGCTGACCTAGCCGCTGTTGGATATTATGAATAATCAACAAGCGCTTAAAATAGCGTAGCGTTTCGTGAAACTCTTCTTTGCCGGGGATCTGCTTGGCGATATTAAACTGACCACCAATCTGATTATCCGCCTCAAACAGCGTGACGTGGTGGCCTCGCTGTGCCGCGGTGGTCGCGAATGCTAAACCGGCAGGGCCAGCGCCCACCACGGCGAGGCGTTTAGGTTTTTCTGCGGCGGTCATCACGAGCTCGGTTTCATGGCAGGCGCGTGGGTTGACCAGACATGATGTGAGTTTGTGCTCGAAGATTTGATCAAGACAGGCCTGATTACAGCCGATACAAACATTGATTTCATCGACGCGGCCGCTGGCCGTTTTTTGCACAAATGCCGGATCGGCCAAAAATGGGCGCGCCATAGACACCATATCGGCGCATCCGTCCGCCAGCACGGCCTCGGCAACGTCGGGATGATTAATTCTATTGGTGGTGATGAGAGGAATTGAAACCTTGCCCATCAATCGACGTGTAACCCAGCTAAATCCGGCGCGTGGCACCATGGTGGCGATAGTAGGAATGCGCGCTTCATGCCAGCCAATACCGGTATTGATAAGCGTGGCTCCGGCGTGTTCCACCTGAATCGCCAATTGTTCAATCTCTTTCCAATCAGAGCCTTCCTCGACGAGATCCAGCATCGATAGGCGATAAATGATAATGAATTCTTGCCCAACGGCGGCACGCACGCGGCGCACACACTCCACGGCAAAACGCATGCGGCGCATGAAATCGCCGCCCCAATCGTCGTCGCGCTGGTTAGTTCTGGCGGCAAGAAACTGGTTAATCAAATAGCCCTCAGAGCCCATGATTTCAACGCCGTCGTACCCTGCGTGCTGCGCCAAGCGAGCGCACTGAGCGAAATCAGACAGCGTTTGCTGAATCATGTCTTCGGTCATTTCTATCGGCGGATAAGGGTTGATGGGGGCCTGTATCGCAGAGGGCGCGTGAGGCTGCGGTTGATAGCTGTAGCGTCCCGTATGCAGAATTTGCAGTGCGATTTTCCCTCCGGCCTGATGTACCGCGCGGGTAATGATTTTATGATGCGGGATCTGGTTTTCGTGATCCAATACGGAAGCGCCAGCATGCACCACGCCATGCTGATTTGGCGCAATGCCTCCCGTCACAATTAAGCCAACTCCGGCCCGCGCGCGTTCCGCGTAAAATTCAGCTAAACGCCTGCTGCCGTCAGGATGTTCTTCGAGTCCTGTGTGCATCGAACCCATCAGGACGCGATTTTTTAAGGTAGTAAACCCGAGATCTAGTGGTGCGAGCAGATGAGAGTATTGATTCATTCGGGCTTTCCTTGTTAGCACAGGCTGAAGCAGCAGTTTTCTGGTCGGATGAGTTTTTTAAATCTAGTCTCTCTGTGGGGCTTTGAAAGTAATATGTTAATGAACTGTGATTTACCGCAACATTGTGCTGGTGGAAAGCTGAGAAGCGTGACTTAGTTTGGATTATGAGGGGCGCTGTGTTTGCTTCTCTTTGCATTTATATGGCTTAAAAATGAGCATTAAAACGCAATAAACCTATTTTTAATATGGGTATACCAGTTTGGTAAATCTATATAATTAATAGGAAGCTAACTAATGTCGAATTTAGATCCGCTGTTTGAGTCCATTACTATCAAAAATGTCGAAATGAAAAATCGCTATGTGATGGCCCCTATGGGAAATGTGGGCCATGCTGATGCACAAGGTGCTTTCAGCCAAAGCGCGGTAGAGTATTTTGTGGAAAGGGCTAAAGGTGGGGTAGGTTTAATTATTACTGGACTGTGTGATGTTGCCCCCCACATTGAAGGGATTACGCCAGGCCACATGCCGTTACCGACGTTGAACCCCAATGCTTTTTCATACAGTGCCATTGAGATGACAGAGCGGGTGCACGCATGGGGCAGCAAGATTTTCCTCCAATTAACGGCAGGATTTGGCTATTCAGGCAAATCATCGGTGGCTACCAACCCTGTCGCACCATCTCCTATGTCGAATCGCTGGCAGCCAGAAATTCAGCACCGTGCGTTGGCAAGAAGTGAGATTTATCAGTTTATTGAAGGCTTTGTGCAAAGCGCCAAAATCGCGCAACAAAGCGGCTTTGATGGTGTAGAGATCCATGCCGTGCATGAAGGTTACCTATTAGATCAGTTTACTATCGCCTTCTATAACCAGCGACAGGATGAATTTGGCGGCAGCCTCGCCGCACGGCTAAAATTCCCAATAGAAATTGTTAAAGCAATCAAAGCTGCCTGCGGTGAAAATTTTCCCGTAGCGCTGCGTTTTAGCCTGAAAAGTTTCATTAAAGATCATCGGCAAGGTGCAGTACCTGGTGAGTCATTTGAGGAAAAGGGCCGCGATATCGAAGAGGGGTTACAGGCTGCTAAATTATTAGTCGATGCTGGTTATGACGTGTTGGATGTGGATGTTGGAACCTATGACTCGTGGTATTGGAACCATCCGCCCATGTACTTCGGCAAGAAGGGTATCTATCTTGAGTTTTCGCGCTTGCTCAAACAGGCAATCAAAGTACCGGTCATTGTCGCTGGTCGAATGGATGACGATGCGCTGGCGCGTGAGGCTTTGCTCAACGGTGATTGCGATATGGTGGGGTTGGGGCGTCCGCTGCTAGCCGATCCTGAGTTACCAAATAAAGTTCGTCTTAATCGCACTGAGGATATTCGTCCGTGTCTTTCCTGCCATGAAGGGTGCATGGGACGATTTGCCCGAGGTGGTCGTCTTAGCTGTGCGGTTAATCCAGCCTGTGGTCGTGAGGCGATTTATAGCATTACTCCGGCTCTTAAACGCAAGCATATTATCGTTGCTGGCGGCGGTATTGCGGGGATGGAGGCCGCTCGTGTGGCTGCTTTACGTGGCCATCGCGTTGATCTGTATGAGCAAAATAGCGCTCTGGGGGGCGTTGTTATTCCTGGAGGAATGCCTCCTTTTAAATCTGATGATCATGATTTATTGCGTTGGTATCAGCAAACGCTGCTGAATGCCGGTGTAGAAATTCACTTTAATCATAAAGTAACACGCAGTGAACTCCTTTCTATTCAGGCTGATGCCATCATCATCGCTACTGGGGCGAATCCGATCGTTCCCTCAATCAAAGGATGTGAAAATATCCCAACCTATGCCGCTAGTGATGTATTAATGAACACTGAATTAGCCGGGCCGCGTGTGGCAATAATTGGTGCCGGATTGGTGGGGGCCGAATTGGGACTATGGCTCAAACGGTTGGGGCGACAGGTGGTATTGATTGAAGCTAGCGCTAATATTTTAGGTGGTAATGCGCTACCCGTAATGAATGCTGATATGTTGACCGATTTGCTGCGTCACGAGCAAGTTGAGATCCATTGCCAAACTCAGGTCACCGAGATTGTGCCTACAGGCATAATTACTGAGAAGTTAGGTGTAAAGCAGCATTTTGAGGTTGATACCGTTGTTTATGCTGTGGGGTATCATAGCGAGAATCGTCTGTGGAATGAAATAAAGGATGACGGATTAGACTGTTATCTTCTAGGCGATGCTAAGCGTGTGAGCAATATTATGTATGCCATTTGGGATGCCTATGAGGTTGCGCGTAATCTGTAATGTTTAATCTATTTTTACTGCCGATAATTGTCATCGGCAGTAAGCTAATTTTTCCTTCTGGGCTTTAAGCCGCGTTATGCGGCAAACTCTCTATTCCTCTAGCCTTTGCTAACTTAGGAATCCTTATGCTGCGTGTTTTATTAGCTATTGATATGCAAAATGGTGTTTTTGTAAATCCACGCTTTGATAGATCAGGCCGAGTGGAGAGGATAAACCAACTATCACAAGCGGCAGACCGTGTGATTTTCATACGCCATCAAGAAAACGATATGCCGGAAAACAGCCCGGAATGGACGTTATTGCCCGAGGTAAACCAGCCCGAAAATAGCCTTTATGTCGAAAAAACGGCCTGTGACGCTTTCTATCAAACCTCGCTGGCTGATGAGCTCGCCAAAATCAAAGCAGCGCACATCACGATTTGCGGCTGTGCGACCGACTACTGCGTAGATACGACGATAAAAGTCGCGGCAAGCAACGGATATAAAGTGACTGTTGCCGCCGATGCTCACACCACCGCCAATCGTGGCCCGTTAAAAGCAGAGCAGCTGATTCAGCATTATAACGAAGTATGGGAAAACCTTATTATTCCTGGAAATGATGTCAGAGTGAAAAGTACTCAGGAAATTTTGCAAGAATGGCGCGAAGGAAATAGCTGAAGAGACACTTTTGCGACACTTTATCCAGATACAAAAAAGCCACTTCGTAAGAAGTGGCCTAAATGACTGAATCTAAAACTAAAATTTGGTGGCCCCTGCTGGACTTGAACCAGCGACCAAGCGATTATGAATACCAAAGTAAAGTTTATAAAACAATAAGTTACTTTAGTTTCAACTCCTTGTGCCGTCGAATAGTGGGGAATATGAACGCATAGTGAATAGCTTTGCTGCCATCAAATCAGATTTCAAGGGTTTAACTCCACTGTTTCTGTGAGATGGTCTGGAGCAAAATCATTATAGATAAAAGGGTTATCTATGGCTCTACATGGAAAGTTTGTAATCAACGATGCGTATTACTCGCCTTTGTCGTTCTCTGGTGTAGGCACATTTTTAGCGTTTTCTGGTGATGGTGCTTACCGGAATCACGGGGCGTGTGGAATGATTCCCAAACAGGGGCCAGTACCAGCGGGTAAATACTGGATTGTTGACCGTCCAGGAGGTGGGCTCAAATCGCAGATTAATGCCAGCGCTAGAGATATGTACAATCATTATGCCAGCGGCGCTACTTTCAAACATTCTGAGTGGTTTGCACTATGGCGGGATGATTGGGGAATTGATGATTACACATGGGTAGAGAGTGTGAAGCGTGGTAACTTCCGTTTGCACCCGGGCGTATTATCAGAAGGGTGTATTACTCTCCCGCATGATTCTGATTTTGCCATGTTGCGCAATGCACTTTTGAGAACTCAGAAAATAGACGTTCCTTGCATGTGGAAACTGAAGGCATACGGCACGGTTGAGGTAATAGTCAATGGTAAAATATGCCCTTAATTTATTTATCAAATTAGTGCTCTTCGCTGGGGTCATGTTGATTGTTGCTAAGGTAGTTCCTTATGATGGCTTGGTGAACTTAATCACCGATCGATTTGACTATGAGAGCGCCAATAAACTTACTAGCTTTATCATGGGCGAGAATGATCCAGAGGCTTGGGAGTCGTTGGGTGATTATTTCGGTACCCTGATTAATACCTTGATTAGCGTCCCTGTTATGGGTGCGATTATTATTGTTTATGACGTCCTTACTCGCAGTAAAAATCTTGATTGCCTCCTTAATGAATGGGTTTTAGCAACATTGAGAAGATTTGCGAAACTTTTGGAATTCTCCTTTTTGTTTTGGGGGTTATTTCGCATTCTGCCTTATCAATCTTTGTTCCCAGACAATCAAAATTATTCAACTTTTACTATGACGACAGTCGTGTCTTTTAATCTATTACTGACGATTATTTGCTACTGGTTTATCACGAAGAAAACCTCAACCAAAAGAAGTTTGTAAAATGCCAATTCCCACTTATATGTGACTTAAGGACGACGGCGGCTCCGACTGAATCGCCACGGATAATCTAGACACTTCCGAGCCGTTGATAATACTGGTTTTCGTATTCTGTCGGTGACATCTGATCGCTAGAACCATGCAGACGCTTACTGTTATAAAACATTTCGATGTAATCAAAAATATCGCTGCGGGCTTCTTCCCGCGTTACGTAGATCTTTTTCTTTATCCGTTCACGCTTCAGCAACTGGAAAAAGCTTTCTGCAACCGCATTATCATGGCAGTTACCGCGACGGCTCATGCTGCCCTCCAGGCCGTGTGATTTCAGGAACGACTGCCACTCATGGCTTGTGTACTGATTGCCCTGATCCGAGTGAACCAGCACCTGTTTTTGGGGATTACGCCGCCATACTGCCATCAGCAATGCATTCAGGAAAATGTCCTTTGTCATCCTGGATTGCATTGACCAGCCGATAATTTTGCGTGAGAACAGATCAACAACCACGGCAAGATACAGCCAGCCTTCGTGGGTCCTGATGTAAGTTATGTACGTTACCCAACGCTTATCCGGAGTATCTGGATTGAACTGTCGCTGGAGCCTGTTGAGCGACACGATACTGGCTTCGCCTTCGCCTTCGCCTTCGCCTTCGCCTTCGCCTTTGCGTGCCCGCGGGCTCCGGTATCCGATCTGAGCCTTTATCCCGACATGCTTCATCAGTCGCCAGACTATGTTCACTCCGCACTGTTGCCCGCTATCCCGCAGGTCCAGATGGATCTTGCGATAGCCATAAACGCAACCGGACTCCAGCCAGAATTGTTTGATCTGCCCGGTCAGCATCTGGTCTTCCTGGTGACGCTGAGAATACGGCTGCTGAAACCAGGCGTAAAAGCCACTGGGATAGCACCCGGCAGAGCAGACGAACAGGCCAGCAGCAGGTGTTGTCACGGATAAAGGAGTACCTCAGTCGGACAGCTTTGCGAATTACGCCGCGGCTTTTTTAATATGTCCCGTTCGTCAGTAACCCGCTTCAGCTCCTTCTGGAGTCGGCGGATCTCGGCCTGAGCATCTGACTGTTCTTTATTAGTGGATGAGTCCGGACCGTGCTTCTTTATCCAGGCGTAAAGGCTGTGCGTGGTGATATCGAGACGTGTTACAACGCTGGAAACAGAATGACCGCGGTCAACAACTTGTTTTACCGCTTCAATTTTAAACTCTTCGGGATAACGCTTACCGCTCATAGGCTCCTCTCTTTAAGCCATTTTAAATGACTCTGAGGTGTCTGTTAAACCCGTGGCGATTCACAGTCAGTGCTTGAAGCATGTGAGGGATCGTCATCTGCAAGTTTCAATGATTATGATGATTGGATTAGATTGGCTACAAAAGCGATACACAACAAGCCGTGACTAGGCTTAAGAGTAAACTGATCCCTGCCAGCTGTGGCGAAGCACTATCCGAGGATGCTGGCAGCGAGATGAATAGGGCAGGAAAGCAATTCCTTACCTGACCCAGATTGGATTCAAAGAAAAAGGAGTCAGACGATTTCTCGTCTAACTCCTTGTTTTATTTGGTGGCCCCTGCTGGACTTGAACCAGCGACCAAGCGATTATGAGTCGCCTGCTCTAACCACTGAGCTAAGGGGCCGAGTGGCGGGGATTATAGAGTAAAAGCGGGCATGAGATCCAGTAGCTTTGTGGTGGTTGCGGCTTTTTTGAGCATGGCTAGATCGTTGTAATTTCTGTAAGATCTCAGTCATTCGTTAATTGAATAGGATGTGAGACAGATGCTTCAGGACATTATAGCTCCCGACCTTCGTGTCATTTTTTGTGGGATCAACCCGGGATTAAGTTCGGCGCATCAGGGTTTTCATTTTGCTAATCCGACAAATCGCTTCTGGAAAGTTATTCATCTGGCTGGATTCACCCAGCGGCAGCTGGCTCCGCAGGATGAGCAGCATCTGTTGGATACCGGCTGTGGTATCACTGCACTGGTTTCTCGCCCAACCGTCACGGCCGCGGAAGTGACGCGCGCAGAGCTACGTGCAGGCGGTGACGCGCTTGAGGAGAAGATCCTGCGCTATCAGCCGCAATCTATCGCTATCCTCGGCAAGCAGGCGTACACGCAGGCATTTGGCGTTCGAAAGGTGGAGTGGGGGCGGCAAGAGAAGGTGATTGGGAAAACTCAAATTTGGGTGCTGCCAAACCCGAGTGGTCTGAGCCGTATCACCGTTGATGAACTGGTGGCGAGCTATCGGGTTCTCAATGATGCACTTGGTCGATAAGCGATGATGTTGATGCAATAAAAAACCCGCACGAGGCGGGTTTTTGTGTTTAACGCGATGTGGAAGAAATTAATCGTCCAAGAAGCTGCGTAATACTTCAGAGCGGCTTGGGTGGCGCAGTTTGCGCAGTGCCTTCGCTTCGATCTGACGAATACGTTCACGAGTAACGTCAAACTGTTTACCCACTTCTTCCAGAGTATGGTCAGTATTCATATCGATACCGAAACGCATACGCAGGACTTTCGCTTCACGCGCGGTCAGGCCAGACAGAACGTCACGCGTTGCAGAACGTAGGCTCTCGGAGGTTGCAGAGTCCAGCGGCAATTCAAGCGTGGTATCTTCAATGAAGTCGCCCAGATGTGAATCTTCATCATCACCGATTGGGGTTTCCATTGAGATCGGCTCTTTTGCAATTTTCAGCACTTTGCGGATCTTGTCTTCTGGCATCATCATGCGTTCAGCCAGTTCTTCCGGCGTCGGCTCACGGCCCATCTCTTGCAGCATCTGACGGGAAATACGGTTGAGTTTGTTAATCGTCTCAATCATATGTACCGGGATACGGATGGTACGTGCCTGGTCCGCGATAGAACGGGTGATCGCCTGACGGATCCACCATGTTGCGTAGGTGGAGAACTTATAACCACGGCGATATTCAAACTTATCAACCGCTTTCATCAGACCGATGTTACCTTCCTGGATCAGGTCCAGGAACTGGAGGCCACGGTTGGTGTATTTCTTCGCGATAGAAATAACCAGACGTAAGTTCGCCTCAACCATCTCTTTCTTCGCACGGCGTGCTTTAGCTTCGCCGATAGACATACGACGGTTGATGTCTTTAACCTGCTCGATGGTCAGACCGGTTTCTTCTTCGATCTGATGCAGTTTTTGCAGGCTACGTTCAACGTCTTCACGTACGTCTTTTAGCTTCTCGCCCCATGGCTTAGCCATAGCCAGCGCTGCTTCGAACCAAGTAGTGTTGGTTTCGTTGCCGGTGAATAGGGTGATGAAGTTTTTCTTCGGCATTTTGCTCTGTTCAACACACAGCTTCATGATCAGACGTTCTTGCGTACGAACGCGATCCATCATCTGACGCATGTTGTTGACCAGATAGTCAAACTGCTTCGGCACTAAACGGAACTGTTTGAAAACTTCAGAAAGATTCAGGATCTCTTCTGCTGCTTTCGCGTGGCTGCGGCCATGAGTTTTGATCGCTACACGTGTTTTTTCATACTGCTCACGCAGTTCAGAGAATTTCTGACGCGCCAGTTCAGGGTCGATGCTGTTGTCATCTTCGCTGTCGTCGTCTTCGTCTTCTTCTTCATCGTCGTCATTCAGATCTTCTGAAGAGAGTTCAGAACCGACGTTGGTCGCGGTTGGCGCCAGATCTTCTTCTGCGTTAGGGTCGACAAAACCGGTAATGATATCGGACAGACGTGCTTCTTCTGCCTCTACACGGTCATACTGTTCAAGCAGATAAGTAATTGCTTCTGGGTACTCGGCAACAGAGCACTGAACCTGATTGATACCGTCTTCGATACGTTTAGCGATGTCGATTTCGCCTTCACGGGTCAGAAGTTCAACGGTACCCATTTCACGCATATACATGCGGACGGGGTCAGTCGTGCGGCCGATCTCGGATTCTACGCTTGATAATACCTGCACAGCGGCTTCGGCAGCATCTTCGTCAGCAATGTTTTCTGCCAGCATCAAATCATCGGCGTCAGGTGCTTCTTCCATCACCTGAATACCCATGTCATTAATCATCTGGATGATGTCTTCGATCTGGTCGGAGTCGACGATATCTTCCGGCAGATGGTCATTGACCTCAGCATAGGTCAGGTAGCCTTGCTCCTTGCCCTTGGTAACAAGAAGTTTTAGCTGTGACTGCGGGTTTTGCTCCATAAGACGGTATCCACACTTCAGAGTTTAAATCGGTGTTGGGCAGCAGAACCGCCAACAATAACTGACACGGGTTTTTTTCATTGCGCGCCGCTCCCCGGTATTGCGGCATTATACGGGGGCTTGTCCCCGCTTTTCATCGGCACTCAAGCCGTAATTCAGTTTTTAATCGTTAACCTAATGTGTTGTCGGTTTGGGAAGTGTTTGCCATTCCGCGTTCACACTGGGTGGTACGATTAAAATAAATAGGTAATTTTGGTGATTAACTCTTTTTTGCCAATGCTTGGTTGAGTGCCCATAGTTCTCGTCGTTGATCGGCGTTTAAGCCTTGGGTTCGATCCAACGCGATAAGTTCTTCCTGACGTTGCTCGAGCATGGAGTCATACAGACTGCCCAATGTATCGACGAACGTTTGGTGAACCATGTCCTCAATAACCATGTGGTTCCAGGTTGCTAAAGTTTCAAGCTGTTGGGCATATTTATTATCACGATATAGCTCAATCAACTGACCCGTTGTTAACCCAGGCTGCGCTAGGCAGGTTTCAACCAATTCTATAAATAATGGCAATCCAGGCAGTTGATGTTCCCTTAAACCTTCAAGCGTAGGGACTTCAGCCGCCAATGATGGATTTTGTACCAATAATCCTATAAGTATACGCATAGTCGTGCGTTTTAGCTGAGGCTGCTGGTAACTATTTGCTGACTCGGCCTGTCGTGGTAGCAGCTTATCAAGCTGACTATCATCGAGAATGCCTAACTTCTGACCTAAAAACTGCCGTAGGTACAACCTTAGGGTTTCACCTGGGATCTGTCCAATCAGCGGTAAGGCTAAAGCACTCAGCTTAGTACGCCCATCGGGAGTACTCAAATCGACCTGTGGCATCAGCGTATCAAATAGGAATGCTGACAGCGGCTGGGCCTGTTCAATGCGCTGCTCAAACGCTGCGGTGCCTTCTTTGCGCACCAGCGTATCCGGGTCTTCACCATCGGGCAGGAACATAAACTTCAACTGCCGACCATCGGATAAAAACGGCAGCGCGGTTTCCAGCGCTCGCCATGCGGCTTCACGTCCGGCGTTATCGCCGTCGTAGCAGCACACCACGGTATCCGTGGTGCGGAACATCAGTTGAATGTGCTCGGATGTGGTTGAGGTTCCCAGCGAAGCGACGGCATAATCAATGCCAAACTGCGCGAGTGCCACCACATCCATATAACCTTCAACGACCAGCAATTTAGCCAATTCTGGATGGCGTTGCTGTGCTTCATACAGGCCGAAAAGCTGGCGGCCTTTATGGAAAATATCTGTTTCGGGGGAGTTTAAGTATTTTGGCGTACCATCGCCCAATATACGGCCACCGAAAGCAATAACGCGTCCACGCCTATCGCGGATAGGGAACATCACGCGGTCGCGGAAGCGGTCGTACGTGCGACCATTGTCATTATTAACCAGCATACCGGCATCATTAAGCGCTGTGCGGCTTGCGAGATCGCGTCCAAAGCGTTTGAGCGCGTTATCCCAGCCCGGCGGTGCATAGCCGATAGCAAAATGGTCGATGATTTCTTGGCTCAGTCCGCGCTGCATTAAATATTGCTGCGCTGATTGGCTGCTGGGTTGACGTAAAGCCTGCTGATAAAAAGTACTCAGGCTATCCATCAGCTGATACAGATTTTGACGCTGGTGACGCTCAATCTGGCTTGGACCGGTTCCTGCTTCGTAAGGAATTTCCAAACCTGCCATAGTCGCCAACTCTTCAACGCTCTCAACAAACTCAAGTCTGTCGTAGTTCATCAAGAAGTCGATGGCGTTACCATGGGCCCCACAGCCAAAGCAGTGGTAAAACTGTTTGTCCGCGTTCACGGTGAATGAAGGGGTTTTCTCGTTATGGAATGGACAGCAGGCATGATAGTTCTTGCCCTGCTTTTTTAACTTCACACGCGCATCGACCAGATCGACAATATCGGTCCGAGCTAGCAAGTCATTTATGAATACACGTGGGATTCGTCCTGCCATAAGCCCTTACATTTAGTCTGTTTGCGCGACTGCAAAAACCGCCAGCAGCGTTGACAATTTTTCAGCCTATAAACGAGAACAAGCCGCGCATTCCTTTCGGAAGGCACGGCCTTCGTATGTTACTGCACATCAAAATAGAGCTACTTAAAACACTACTCCGACAGACAACAACATGGTCTGTGGACCATTTGTTGGGGCTTTCACCCCGAACAAACTAGTACAGACGGGTGCGACGTGCGTTTTCGCGAGCCAGTTTCTTGGCGTGACGTTTTACTGCAGACGCTTTTGCGCGTTTACGTTCGGTAGTCGGTTTTTCATAGAATTCACGACGACGAACTTCAGCTAAAACGCCCGCTTTTTCGCATGAACGTTTGAAGCGACGCAGAGCTACGTCGAACGGCTCGTTTTCACGTACTTTAATTACCGGCATGTGCCTCTCACCTCGATATAAATCGGTCTTTTCGCTGACCTAGTGTCAGCTGTTCAAAAATGGTGCGGAATTTTAATCCGAACAGCACCGCTTTGTAAAGCAATGATGCGCTAATGTCCACAGGATTCTGACTATCAAGTTGTTACACCAAGGATAGCAGGTGGTTTTTAGTCGGTTAATTTGCCACAGCACGAAAGCGGAACAGTATAGCTGAATTGTGCTATTATGCGCCACCTTAGTTGTTGGAGAAAAGTTGTTGGAGCCGCCATGCGCATTCTGGGCATCGAAACATCCTGTGATGAAACCGGTATCGCCATTTATGACGATGAACAAGGTATTTTGGCTAACCAGTTGTATAGCCAGATAAAACTACATGCTGATTACGGTGGCGTTGTCCCTGAACTGGCATCTCGCGACCATGTGCGCAAAACAATTCCCCTGATTCAGGCCGCATTAAAAGAAGCTAATTTAACGGCAAAAGATCTCGATGGCGTAGCCTATACCGCAGGTCCAGGGCTTGTTGGGGCTTTATTAGTGGGTGCAACCGTTGGGCGTGCGTTGGCTTTTGCGTGGGATTTGCCTGCGGTTCCTGTTCATCATATGGAAGGCCATTTGCTGGCGCCGATGCTGGAAGATAATCCGCCCGAGTTTCCTTTCGTTGCGCTGTTAGTTTCAGGTGGCCATACCCAGCTGATTAGCGTTACCGGTATGGGCCAGTATGAATTGCTGGGCGAATCCATTGACGACGCAGCTGGCGAAGCATTTGATAAAACAGCCAAACTTCTAGGGTTAGACTATCCTGGCGGCCCGATGTTGTCGAAAATGGCCCAGCAGGGCGAAGCAGGACGCTTTGTTTTCCCGCGTCCCATGACCGATCGCCCTGGACTTGATTTCAGCTTCTCTGGCCTGAAAACATTTGCGGCAAATACGATTCGTAACAACGAATCTGATGATCAAACCCGTGCCGATATTGCCCGTGCATTTGAAGACGCCGTGGTGGATACGTTGGCAATTAAGTGTAAACGCGCCTTAGAGCAAACCGGTTTCAAGCGTTTGGTTATGGCGGGGGGCGTGAGCGCTAACCGTACTTTGCGTGCTCGCTTGGCTGAGATGATGAAAAAACGCGGCGGCGAAGTCTTTTATGCGCGCCCTGAGTTTTGCACCGACAACGGGGCGATGATCGCTTATGCGGGTTTGGTACGTTTGAAAAGCGGCGTGAACGCGGATTTAAGTGTCTCGGTTCGCCCGCGCTGGCCTTTGGCTGAATTACCTGCGGTGTAATGCCAAAAAATAAACATAAAAATGGCGACCTTCGGGTCGCCATTTTGCTATTTGTTGCTCGGTTTTTCTTCCTGAATTTCTTCTGTCGCTGTGTTAGCGGCTTTCTTGCGGTGCTTAAGTTTTTTCCAGATCTTAGTTTCTTGCCCGCGCCACAGGCGCTGAATATTGTCGTGGTGACGCATCAAAATTAAGCAGGAAAGCATTGCTACTGGGAACGTAAACTGCGGTTTGAACCACCATACGTAAAACGGAGCAACCAGTGCGCTGACGATGGCGCCTAATGAGGAGTATCCGCTCAGCACAACGGTCAGTAGCCATGTCACCGTCATTAGGCCGGTGAGATCCCAGCCAATTGGCGCGATGGCACCGAACGCCGTCGCCACGCCTTTTCCGCCACGAAAATGGAAGAACACCGGATAGATGTGGCCCAAGCAGGCCGCAATAGCGGTTAACCCGAGATAGAGCGGGGCAACATCGAACTTATAGGCGAGCCAGACTGGCAACATGCCTTTAAGCACATCAAAAATCAGTACCGCGGCGGCAGCGGCTTTACCGCCAATGCGTAACACATTGGTGGCTCCCGGATTTCCAGAGCCGTTCTCACGAGGATCGGGCAAGCCTGCGATACGGCAGACCACAATGGCGCTGGAAATGGAGCCGCACAAATACGCGAGAATAATCATGCCTAACGCAGTCGCACTCATAACTCAGCTCCGTCTTCTGTTGTTTTGTCCCTATCACCCTTCAAGTTACCGTTGCGATGTCTATACTCTTCGCTTGCCGTTTTCTGAACTCGAATGATTTAGGGTATATATCAAAAGATATAAAAGGGTATAAAGGGCAAAGGTCGTTTTAACAACCATATCTGTGGATAATACGCACATTCAAACAGAAGTGGTATCCAACCAAAGGCAAAAACAGAGAATCACGTGATGGACATCGTATTTATTGAAGAATTAACCGTCATCACCACAATCGGTGTTTATGACTGGGAACAAACCATTCGTCAGAAGCTAGTATTCGACGTAGAGCTGGCGTGGGATAACCGTAAAGCGGCGTTGAGCGATGATGTGGCAGACTGTCTTAGCTATGCCGACGTGAGCGACGCGATCATCAAGCATGTTGAGCCTAACCAGTTTGCGCTGGTTGAACGCGTGGCTGAAGAAGTGGCGATGATGTTGATGGATAAATTTAACAGCCCTTGGGTTCGCATCAGAGTCAGTAAACCTGGTGCGGTGGCGCATGCGAAAAGTGTCGGCGTGCAGATTGAACGTGGAAAGCGTGTTTAATCCATTAGCTCAATGAGATTTTAATGTCATATTGGCGAAACTTTATTGAATTAGCCTAGTCACAGTCATACTTCATAAGTGACGCTCTTGCGTCACTTTTTTGCGTGCGTAACGCTTTTGAAAAGGGTAGTACTTTTATGGATCTGCATTTGCTGATCAATGCGTTTATTCTTGGGGTTGTTGAAGGTGTTACAGAGTTTCTGCCGGTATCGTCGACGGGGCATATGATTATCGTCGGACACTGGCTTGGATTTGAAGGTGATAAGGCGAAGACCTTTGAAGTTATTATCCAACTAGGTTCGATTTTAGCGGTTGTCGTGATGTTCTGGCGTCGCCTGTTTGGTTTGATTGGCATTCATTTTGGTCAGCCTCCGGTGCATGAGGGAAAAACCCAAGGGCACCTGACATTAGGCCATATCCTGCTTGCGATGATCCCTGCGGTAGTCTTGGGGCTGGTGTTCCACGATGCGATAAAAACCCTGTTTGCGCCGCGAACCGTCGTGTATGCGCTGGTCGTCGGTGGTTTCCTACTGCTGGCAGCTGAATGGCTTAAACCAAAGCAGCCTCGCGCGGTTGGGCTAGATGATATTACCTATCGTCAGGCATTTATGATCGGCTGTTTTCAGTGTTTGGCTCTTTGGCCGGGATTCTCTCGCTCTGGTGCGACCATTTCAGGCGGGATGTTGATGGGCGTGAGCCGCTTTGCCGCGTCTGAGTTCTCATTCATTTTGGCGGTACCAATGATGATGGGCGCCACCGCGTTAGAGCTATATAAGAGCCTGCCGTTCCTGTCTATGGCTGACTTACCGATGTTTGCGGTTGGTTTTGTTACTGCATTTGTTGTGGCATTAATTGCGATTAAAACGTTCTTGAGCGTGATTAAACGGATCTCTTTTGTTCCCTTCGCGATTTACCGCTTTATCGTTGCCGCAGTGGTTTACATGGTATTCCTGTAAAAAGTGCGCTGAGCAACGAAGAAAGGCCTACGGTTTTTACCGAGGCCTTTTTTGTGGGCGTTAATCGCGGTTTTCTTCCTGTGGAGAGACGTCCTGCTTCCACTCTTTGAGCGCATTTAAGCGGCGCTGTTGCAGCTCCTCACGGATTTGAGGCCCTTTGAAACCAGCATCGACAACCTCACGAACAGATACGCTTTCTGCCACTTTACAGGCCGCTCGTAGATAATCACCTTGAGGGTAGGGATTATTTTCAAATCCAGTACGCCCACGGGCATCGGCTTCGCTCGACATAATCATTTGTTCCAAACGCTGTGGCTTGCGCCAAACGTCAATAGAATCAAATAATTTAAGCAGCGTGACGGGCCGCAATTTCTCCACGGTATGGATCAGATCGTGATATTCAGCGACGATTTTTGCCAGTTCACGAATGGCGTTGGGTACGCGTAAACGTTGGCAAAGTGCTTCAACCAATTTCACACCCGCAGGGCCATGACCATGGTGATGCGGCCAATATTCTGGCGGCGTTAACCCCTTGCCTAAATCATGCGTTAGCGTGGCGAAACGTACGTCAATCTCGTCGGTAAGTTTGGCGGCGATAGCTAATGCCATCAGCGTGTGAATCCCCGTATCAATTTCTGGGTGCCATTTTTCGGGGGCCGGTACGCCAAACAGATTGTCGATTTCAGGGAACAATACGGCTAACGCACCGCAGTCACGTAGCACTTGGAAATAAACCTGTGGGCTCTGTGTGATCAACGCTTTTTCTGTTTCGCGCCAAACTCGCTCAGGCGTCAGGTTTTGTAGCTCATTATCTGCCGTCATCTGCGCCATCAAAGCCATTGTTTCTGGTGCGACGTGGAAGCCCAAATGAGCAAAGCGAGCCGCAAAGCGTGCAACGCGCAAGACGCGCAGCGGATCTTCGTGAAATGCGTCTGATACGTGGCGTAGAACCTTGTTATTAAGATCGTTTAGGCCACCGTAAGGATCGATGAGTGTTCCATCAGCGCTTTCAGCCATTGCATTGATGGTAAGATCGCGGCGCAACAAATCTTGCTCTAGGGTTACGTCGGGTGCGAAATAGGTAACGAAACCGGTATAGCCGTGGCCTGATTTACGCTCGGTGCGTGCGAGTGCGTATTCTTCGCGGGATTTTGGGTGCAGAAAAACAGGGAAATCTTTGCCAACCTGCTGAAAACCTTGTGCCGTTAATTCTTCAGGTGTTGCACCTTCGATGACCCAATCACGGTCATAAACGGGTAAATTCAGTCGCTTATCGCGTACGGCTCCGCCGACCAAAAAAATCTTCAAACTCACTTCCTCACAGACGCCTTCCACATTCTTCGTGATCGGATAATCCGAGGAGGGAAGGCATAACACAGTTATTCGGATAAGATGATTTGTTAACTATAGGTTATGACAAACAGGTTACGACAAACGCGCCGTGCACTGAAATAAAAAAACGCCGCAAGCGGCGTTTTCTAAGATTAGTTCATCCAACGATCTTTTTTGCGTCGTGGAATTAAACGAGGCAACAGCAAGCCTAGCAGCAAGCCGCCACCGGCAACGCCGCCGCCGTATAAGAACCACTGCATAATGATGCCGCGCTTTTTATCATCTAACTGAGTGTTGATGGCGCTAACGCTTTTCTGTGCGCTGGAGAGCTGTTCTTTCAGCTTTTGATTTTCTGATTTTAGACTGTCGATGGTGCTGTCGCTGTTGGCCACTTTTTGCTGCATTTCAGCGGTGCGCTGGTTCCAGCTGTTATCGATATTAGTCAGTTTGTCAGTCAGCGTTTTTACCTGCTGCTCTAATTCTGGTACGCGGCTACGTAAGCTTGGCTCGGTGCTCAACTGCTCCATTGGCAACCACACGGTACGGCCTTTGGCATCGCGCACCTGACCATATTTGTTGTCCGCGTTAACGCTCAGTAGTTCAACTTCTTCACCCGCATTTAATGTTCCAACGATACGATACTGATTACCTGGGCCGCTATGGACGTAAGTATTCAGCTCATCGGAAATGTAACGCTTCTCTTCAGCGTGAGCATTTAGCGTGAAGCAGGTGGCGAGTAGTGTTAAACAAACTAAGCGAAATTTATGCATCTGATTTTCATTTTTAAGTGGGTGAAGAGACAAAATAGTACGGGGAACAGTGTGGCGACGCAATGAAAAATCCGAAATGGGAACTATCTGACTTCTAACGCGGGTCGTTACACCTTTTGGAATGCATGGCTAAAAATTAATAGGCCTGATAATTGCTTATCAGGCCAGAAGTTTCATCTATTTATTTGGCTTTCATCGACGGTTTGACGAAAAGCACGAATTAGCCAAACAGTGCCTGCAAAATATAAAACAGCACGATAGATAGCCCAGCCCCTGCTGGCAGGGTAACAATCCACGAAGCGACAATGTTGCGTACCACGTTAAGATTTAATGCCGCAATACCACGGGCGAACCCCACGCCTAACACTGCACCCACCAGCGTTTGCGTGGTGGAGATGGGTAATCCTGTTCCTGAGGCAATCACAACGGTAGACGCTGTCGCAAACTGAGCGGCAAAGCCTCGGCTTGGGGTAAGATCGGTGATGCCGCTGCCCACGGTTTCCATTACGCGTCGCCCCATTAATGCCAGCCCAACCACGATGCCCACTCCGCCTAGCGGTAATATCCACCAGACGATAGGTGACGTGGAGGCGAGCGCTAAGGGGTCGTGCACAATGGCTACGATGGCCGACAATGGGCCAATCGCGTTGGCGACATCGTTAGAACCATGGGCAAACGCCATCGCACAGGCGGTAATCACCATCAGTAAGCTGAAGACTTTCTCTACGCCACGGAAATGGTCTTCTTCATCGGCGTTATCGGTGAATGATTTACGCGATAGGTAAAAATAACCGCCGATCATCACTAACAGGGATAGCGCAATCGAGATAATCCATGTTTCGCCGTTGGTCAGGTGTAGCCCAACGTGTTTAAGCCCTTTTTTGATGGTGACCAGTAAAATAACCAATGAGGTCAAAAACATATAAATCGGGCCATAGCGGCGTGCATTGGCGAAAGGATTATCGGTATTAAAAATTAAGCGCTGGGCGCTGAGGAAAATACCGTAAGCCACCACGCCGGAAATCAGCGGGGTAATAATCCAACTGCCCACGATACCTTTGACGCCGCCCCATTCCACGGCATCTGGCCCAACGGAGACACAGGCGAAGCCAATAATAGCGCCAATGATGGAGTGCGTGGTTGACACTGGCCAGCCCATCATCGAGGCGACAATAAGCCAAATCCCAGCCGCCAGCAGAGATGCCATCATGCCGAAAATCAGCACGTCTGGCTGCGCGCTGAACGCGCTGGTATCAATGATGCCGTTGCGGATAGTCTGCGTAACTTCCCCTCCGGCCAGATAGGCACCGGCAAACTCAAAGATCATGGCGATAATGATCGCCTGACGGACGGTGATTGCGCGAGCGCCAACGGAGGTGCCCATTGCGTTGGCAACGTCATTAGCCCCAATACCAATCGCCATCAACAGGCCGAAAAATGCCGCAATGAAGATCAGCAAAGTGCCGTGGTCAGCAATAATTGCCATTTGTGTTAGTCCAAAATATCAAAAGATTAAAATTAACAATGAGAGACCCATGACTACGTGCGAGCTAACATAAGCTCAAGGCGAGACCCCACGCGCAGTGATTCATCGGCAAGGCTGCCGATCCATTCCATGACCTGATACAGGCACATCACATCGATAGGGTTATACTGTGGCTCGAGTGCCAACAACGCCTGACGCAGCAAGATTTGTTGATGGTCGGTATCATCTTCAATGTGATCTAACTCCATCACCATTTGCTCAACCAGCGACGCTTCGCGCCCGCGGAAGCCGGTTTCTAACAGTTCGTCCAGTTCGTGGATCACTTTGTTGGCCTGCGTGGTAGCATCTAGGCAGCGTTGCAAATAAACCATGAAGTCGGTTTGCATTGATTCCGGTACCATGAGATGGCGGCCGATGACGCGTCCAGCAATATCTTTAGCGCGATTAGCCAAACGATCTTGCTGAGTCACGAGATCGAGCATATCGGTTCGATCAACCGGTAAAAACAGTCCGCGCGGTAGCTTGAGGCGAATTTCTCGTTTCAGCGCATCAGCCTGTTTTTCCAGCATGGAAATCTGTTCACGAAGATGTTGTGCGTTTTCCCACTGTTGTTGAGCCGTGGCTTGAAAGAAAGGGACGAGCAGCGAGCAACATTGGTGCACGCTGCTGGCATGTTCCTGAAGTGGTTTCAGGGGAGACTTGGCAAACAATCCTAATATAGTATTTACTGGCATCACTCATGCACCTTTTGATGGTTTTCTGCGCAAAAGTTGTCAGAAGGGTGCGCATGTTAACTGATGTGTTTTATGTTGCACACTATTTTTGTATTTCAGCCTGAACTTATTGATATAGTTCGGTAAAACCTTAATGTGAACCAATTATGACCGAAGCTATGAACGTCGAAATCGAACTAAAATTCATCGCTACTCCAGAAGTAGCGGAACAACTTTCTCAGCGTTTGGCTCCGTGGCCAAATGTTCATACTGCGGCGCAAAAACTCACCAATATTTATTATGAAACCGCCGATAACACCTTGCGTAGTTATGACATGGGCTTGCGCATTCGCGGATACGGCGATCGTTACGAAATGACGCTTAAAACCGCGGGGAAAACCGTGGGAGGGCTGCATCAACGCCCTGAATTTAACGTTGACCTCAAGGCCGCTGAATTAGACATTCATTTGCTTCCTGCGGAAGTATGGCCAGAAGGCTGTGATCTTCAGGCGCTTCAAGCCGCACTTTCACCGGTGTTTAGCACGCATTTCGCACGAGAAAAGTGGGTGGTTACTTACCGTTCAAGTGAGATTGAGGTGGCGCTGGATCAGGGCGAAGTAAAAGCCGGTGAACTCAGCGAGCCTTTATATGAAATTGAACTGGAGCTGAAATCGGGCAGCCGAGAGGATTTGCTCTCTTTTGCTCAAGAACTCACGGCTGAAGGCGGTCTTCGCTTAGGCAGCTTGAGCAAAGCCGCACGTGGTTATCACTTGGCAAAAGGCAATCCGGATCGCGAGATCGTTCCGTTGGGCATACTCAAAGTTGCGCCAAAGGCTAACGTTGAACAGGGCATGACCGATGCCTTTACCTTTGCGCTGCGTCACTGGCAGGCGAATGAAGAAGTTTGGCTGCACGGTGACCGTAAAGCCCAGAAAACCGTGCTTGAGGCCATTGAGCTGCTGCGCCAGATTTTTGTGTTATTTGGCGGTTTGGTACCGCGTAAGGCGAGCACCGCGCTGCGAGCGGGTCTCACCGAGCTAGAAGAACAGTTGGCAACGCCGCGTCTCGATGCTAAAAAAGTCTGCTTTAGCCCGCTGTATCTGAATACCCAGTTAGCGCTTACTCGCTGGATAGCCAGCGCAGAATGGCGTTCTTTCGTGACAGATAAAACGCTAACTAAGCTGAATGGATCGTTCAAGCGCTTCGCCGATATCATGCTGGGGCGTACCGGTGCGGAATTGAAAGAAGCCTTCGAACATGTGCAGCACGGCGGCGAATATCAGGATAAATATGTCCGTTTGGTTCGTCAGCTGCTGCTGTTCCATGTACTTTCAGGGGCCTATCCTGAAGAAGCTGTAGCAGAGTATTTATCTGGCTGGCACACGCTGCAGCAGGCGATTATTCAGAAGCAAGATGCCTACATTGAATCCACACGTAAGCATGCAATGGATCAGCCTACATTCTGGTTAAATGGTACTCAAAAACCTTCCGTCAACGACTAGCTGAATAGGTTAGTTGGCTCTCCTCCCTGAGGCTAGGGAGGAGATAGAAGAACTCATTACATCATCGGTTTCGTCTGCAAATAGACGTTTATTCAGGGAGTGTTTATGTCTGAGTCTGCTTCTCGCGTGCTTCCCCCTTTGCTTGACGCTCAGGCCGCGCAAATCTCGGAGCGTTTGGTGATTTCCTCTTTTGAAGATCGCAGCGCGCTGGCGCTAAGCGATTTCATGAGTGAAAACTTTATCGCGCACCCCGAATGGTGGCAGCAACTGCATGACACTCCCCCCCAGCCTGATGAGTGGAAAAATTATGCTCATTGGTTGGATGAACAATTAATCGATGCTGATGATGAAGTGAGTTTGATGCGTGTGCTGCGGCTGTTTCGGCGTCATATGCTGTCGCGAATTTCATGGATGCAATCACTCAAACGCTGTGAAACCGGTGATACGCTGCGCCAACTAAGCGAACTGGCTGAAACACTGATTATTACCGCGCGCGATCGTCTATATCAAACTTGCTGTGCTGAATGGGGTACGCCGTGCAACGCACAAGGTGAACCGCAGCCCTTGTTGATTTTAGGCATGGGAAAGCTGGGTGGCGGTGAACTGAACTTTTCGTCGGATATCGATCTGATTTTTGCCTATCCAGAAAGTGGAGTGACGCAAGGTGGAAGGCGTGAGTTAGACAATGCCCAGTTTTTCACCCGCTTAGGCCAGCGTTTGATCAAAGCACTCGATCAGCCCACGGTGGACGGGTTTGTTTATCGTGTTGATATGCGCCTGCGTCCGTTTGGAGACAGTGGCCCGTTAGTGCTGAGCTTTGCCGCACTTGAGGATTACTACCAAGAACAAGGACGAGATTGGGAACGTTATGCGATGGTCAAAGCGCGTCTGATGGGCGGCAATGAAGACGCCTATAGTCAAGAGCTACGTCGTACGCTGCGCCCGTTCGTATTCCGCCGTTATATTGATTTCAGCGTTATTCAGTCGCTGCGCAATATGAAAGGCATGATTGCCCGTGAAGTTCGCCGCAGAGGCCTGAAAGATAATATTAAGCTGGGCGCTGGTGGTATCCGCGAAATTGAGTTTATCACGCAGGTTTTCCAACTGATTCGCGGTGGGCGTGAACCGTCTTTACAGCAGCGTGCGCTCCAGCCTTCACTGTTGGCGATTGGTCAGCTTGGTTTACTCAAGACTGAGCAGGTTGCAGAACTTACTGAAAGTTATCTGTTTTTACGCCGGTTGGAAAATCTCCTTCAGGCTATCAATGACGAACAAACCCAAACGCTGCCCAACGATGAACTGAATCAGGCTCGCTTAGCTTGGGGAATGGGCGCTGCGGATTGGGCACAGCTGATGGAACAGCTAGAGCAAAAGATGTTGGCTGTGAGGGCTATTTTTAACGAATTAATTGGCGATGATGAGAACGAAGAAGAAAGTGCGGAAGCACCGCGCGAGCAATTTGCCGCTCTGTGGCAAGATTTGCTGGATGAGCGCGATCTAGACCCCTTCACGCCACAGTTAGAGAGCGAGTCACGTCAGCTATTGTTGCGTTGTATCAACGATTTCCGCAGCGATGTGGATAAACGCACCATCGGGCCGCGTGGCCGCGAAGTACTCGGCCAACTGATGCCCGCGCTACTCGGTGAAGTGTGTGCTAGAGAAGACGCTGTACGCGTGCTGCAACGTCTAACTCCGCTATTGCTCAACATCGTCACGCGCACCACGTATCTGGAGCTGCTGGTGGAGTATCGTGCGGCGCTGAGCCAACTGATTCGCCTATGCGCGGCTTCGCCGATGGTGGCGACGCAGCTGGCACGTTACCCGCTGCTGCTGGATGAACTACTCGATCCAAACACCTTGTATCAGCCCGTTCCTCAAGATGCCTATCGTGATGAGCTGCGCCAATATTTGATGCGGGTTCCCGCCGATGATGAAGAGCAGAATCTTGAGGCGCTGAGACAGTTTAAACATGCTCATCAGTTGCGAATTGCTGCCAGCGATATTTCAGGGGCGTTGCCGGTGATGAAAGTCAGCGATCATCTCACCTATCTTGCCGAGGCGATGATTGATGCGGTGGTGCAGCAGGCGTGGACACATATGGTTGGGCGTTATGGTCAGCCGACGCATCTGCAAGGGCGTGAAGGGCGAGGGTTTGCGGTACTCGGCTACGGAAAATTGGGCGGTTGGGAGTTAGGTTATAGCTCCGATCTCGATCTTGTTTTCTTGCTCGATTGCCCGTCTGATGTGATGACCAGCGGCGAGCGTAGCATTGATGGTCGCCAGTTCTATCTGCGCTTGGCGCAGCGCATTATGCATCTGTTTAGCACGCGTACGTCATCAGGGATTTTGTATGAGGTAGATGCTCGCCTTCGCCCTTCTGGGGCTTCAGGCATGCTGGTGAGTACCGTCGATTCCTTTGGCGAGTACCAGCGAAACGAAGCGTGGACGTGGGAACATCAGGCCTTGGTACGTGCCCGCCCTGTTTATGGTGACGTGCAGATTCATCAGCAGTTTGATGCGATTCGCCATGAGATTTTGTGTCGTTCTAGAGAAACGAACACCTTAAAGACTGAAGTCCGTGAAATGCGGGAAAAAATGCGCCAGCATCTGGGCGGCAAGCATCGTGACCAGTTTGATATTAAAGCCGATGAGGGCGGCATTACGGATATTGAATTTATCGCTCAATATCTGGTGCTTAACTATGCCTCACAGGAACCACGCCTCACGCGTTGGTCAGACAACGTACGTATATTTGAGCTGATGGCGAACTACAACATCATGCCGGAGGCAGAAGCGGCGGCGCTGACGCAGGCCTATGTGACGATGCGTGATGCGATCCACCATTTAGCTTTGCAAGAGCAGTCGGGTGCCGTCGGGCTGGATGCATTCGTTGCTGAGCGTGAACAGGTGCGCCGTAGTTGGGCGACCTGGTTGGGGTAGAGAATAAAATCTTTGCGAAGCTGTGCGCAAATTTCAACCGTTTCTCTTTTTGTTGTTCTATAATGCGCATAAATTATGCGCATGGAGTTTCGTGATGAAACGTAGAACACTTTTAACGGGAAGTAAAAAGGCGGTGAATGTGAGCATCGATCAGGGACTGATTCAGCAGGCTAAAGCACTTAACATCAATTTATCTGCCGTGATGGAAGAGGCTTTGCAGCAGGTTGTTATCGCAGAGGGGCAGCGACAGTGGCTTGATAGCCATCAACAAAGCATTGCTACCTATAATCAAGATGTTGAAGAGAACGGTGTATTTAGTGATGGCCTGAGGTCTTTTTGATGAGCCAGTTTGCCGTCTACAAAAACCGAGATCGGGCTTCTGCAAAACGTTTTCCGTATCTTCTGGATGTTCAGCACGATTTCTTGTCATCGCTGGCGACCCGAATGGTTATTCCATTAGGGCTAAAAACCACATCATCGTTGGCTGAACAAGAGCGACTGATCCTGAGCTTTAAGATTGAAGAACATGAGGTGTTACTGATGACGCCACAGATGGCTGGAGTTACGTTGTCGCAGCTAGGGGAACAGGTCGATGACTTGGGATATTGCAGAGATGATATTGTGGGAGCAATGGATTTTCTCCTATTTGGCTACTAGTGGTTTCGTCCCTGAAACCCTGTCCTTGAAATCCATTTAGAGCAATAAACGTGATTGCTCTGCGCTAGTAGCGAGATGGCATGCCTTTGGGGCGAGTTTTAAAGCGGCGATGCATCCACATGTATTGTGTTGGCGCGCGTAAGATTTCTTGTTCGACGACTTTATTCATAGCGATAGCCGCGACGGTTTCGTTTTCCAATGGGAAATCTTCTAACCGTGGCTGAATCACCATGGTATAGCCGCTCCCATCTTCCGCTCGAACCGCGTTAAACGGGATAATTGCCGGTTTTCCCATGCGAGCCAGAATGTAAGTGCCCGTTGTGGTGGCCGCTTGCTCAACGGCAAACAAAGGCACAAAAACGCTGCTACGTGGGCCGTAATCGTGATCGGGCGCGTACCAGACGATCTCACCTTCTTTGAGCGCGCGGATCATGCCTTTAACGTCTTTGCGGTCGAGCATATATTTATTGGAACGCAGACGTCCCCAGGTTTGCATCCAGTCCACAACTTTGTTGTCGTTAGGACGGTAAACACCGACGCCAGGATTATGAACGCCAAAAATACGTGCGCCCAGCTCTAGCGTTAGGAAGTGCAAACCAATTAGCAATACGCCTTTGCCTTCCTGCTGAGCTTTAGCGATGTTTTCTAAGCCTTCAGCTTTGCACCAGCGATTAATGCGCCAAGTTGGCCAAAACCAAGCCATACCGGTTTCAATGAGCCCCATACCAACGGACTCAAAATTTTTGGCAACTTTTGCTCTACGCTCAGCTTCACTCATTTCGGGGAAGCAAAGCTCTAAATTGCGTAGAGAAATTTTTACCCGGCGTTTCATAAATTTCATCGCAGTTCTACCTAACCACGTTCCAAATTTATACAGCCATGGATAGGGCAGAAGCACTAAAATGTAGAGTACTCCCAGCCCCAACCAAGTTAACCAGTAACGTGGGTGCAGTAATTCGCGCTCGAATTTCGGGTAAACATGATTGTCAGCCATAACGGGGAAATCAGAACCTCGCTGAATGAATTAAGGTTCTATTGTATACATAAATTACGTGGAGTTGCAGTCAGCGAGCAGCTACAACCCGTAAGAAGGGTGTAATAGAAATAGCGCTGGGTGTGATAATATCGCGCACAATCTTAGTCTTTTTTGGAGTCCGGGGATGAAAGTAACCCTACCTGATTTCCGTCATGCCAACGTTCTGGTTGTGGGTGACGTCATGTTAGATCGCTACTGGTATGGACCTACTAGCCGTATTTCACCTGAAGCACCGGTACCGGTGGTTAAAGTGGATACCGTTGAGGAGCGTCCAGGCGGGGCGGCCAACGTGGCAATGAACATTGCGTCGCTTGGCGCGAATGCTCGTTTGGTGGGTTTAACCGGTATCGATGACGCAGCAAGAGCGCTAAGTGCCAAGCTGGGCGAAGTTAACGTTAAATGCGATTTCGTGTCCGTGCCGACGCATCCAACGATCACTAAACTGCGTGTTTTATCGCGTAATCAGCAGCTGATTCGTCTCGACTTTGAAGAGGGCTTCAGCAGCATTGATCCTCAGCCAATTTTTGAAAGAATTCAGCACGCATTGCCAAAACTGGGCGCGTTAATTTTATCCGATTATGCCAAAGGGGCATTAAATTCGGTCCAACAGATGATTCAATTAGCACGTGCGGCGAACGTTCCTGTGCTGATCGATCCTAAAGGTACCGATTTTGAACGCTACCGAGGTGCAACGCTGCTAACGCCAAATCTGTCTGAGTTCGAAGCCGTGGTAGGCCGTTGTAAAACCGATGAAGAATTGGTTGAGCGTGGTTTGCAATTGATGCGTGAATTTGATCTCACAGCGCTGCTAGTTACGCGTTCTGAGCAGGGCATGACCTTGTTGCAGCACGACCAGCCACCGTTGCATATGCCGACGCAGGCGCAAGAAGTGTATGACGTGACCGGTGCTGGCGATACGGTGATTGGTGTTCTGGCAACGGCAATCGCCGCGGGAACGTCATTGGAAGAGGCTTGCTTCTTAGCCAATGCGGGCGCGGGCGTGGTGGTGGGCAAACTGGGAACGTCTACCGTTTCACCTATCGAGCTGGAAAACGCCATTCGTGGGCGCAGCGAAACGGGCTTTGGCGTGATGAGCCAAGAAGAGTTAAAAGCCGCCGTTGCGAATGCTCGTCAGCGTGGCGAAAAAGTAGTGATGACTAACGGCGTTTTTGACATTCTGCATGCGGGACATGTTTCTTATTTGGCTAACGCACGCAAATTAGGCGATCGACTAATCGTTGCGGTAAACAGCGATGCATCAACCAAACGCTTGAAGGGTGAAGAGCGTCCGGTCAATGCGTTAGCACAGCGTATGATCGTACTGGCTGCGCTAGAAGCCGTGGATTGGGTTATCTCATTTGAAGAAGATACGCCGCAGCGCATTATTTCTGAGGTATTGCCTGATCTGTTGGTTAAAGGCGGTGACTACAAGCCTGAAGATATTGCAGGTGGGAAAGAAGTGATCGCTGCCGGTGGTGAAGTGCGTGTGCTGAATTTTGAAGATGGTTGTTCAACCACCAACATCATTAAAACAATTCGTCAGGGCCACGAATAATCCCCCGATGAACGCTAAGCGGAACATATTGTGAGCGGATTAAAGCAAGAGCTAGGGCTGGCTCAGGGAATAGGATTGTTATCTACATCGCTGTTAGGCACGGGCGTCTTTGCTGTGCCTGCATTAGCGGCGCTGGTGGCCGGCAATGATAGCCTGTGGGCATGGCCGATTCTTATTATCCTCGTGTTTCCGATCGCGATTGGTTTCGCTGCGCTAGGGCGTCACTTCCCAAGTGCGGGCGGTGCCGCTCATTTTGTCGGTATGGCATTTGGGCCGCATATGGCGCGAGTGACCGGTTGGCTGTTTCTTTCCGTTATCCCCGTTGGTTTACCTGCGGCGCTGCAAATTGCGGCGGGTTTTTGGCAGGCTATGTTTGGCTGGCATGGCTGGGAGTTGCTGCTGGTGGAAATCGGCACGCTGATGGTGGTGTGGTTTCTGGGCACCCGCGGAGCAGGTTCCAGCGCGAACTTACAGACGTTGATCGCCGGACTGGTGGTGGCTTTGGTTGCGGCCATTTGGTGGCGCGGCGGAATATCACCGGCGGAAATTCCATTCCCGACTCCAGCAGATGTCAGCCCTCAGAACCTCTTTTCTGCATTGGCCGTGATGTTTTGGTGCTTTGTCGGATTAGAAGCTTTTGCCCATCTGGCCTCTGAGTTTAAAGATCCCGAACGTGATTTTCCGCGTGCATTGATGATCGGCTTGCTGCTGGCAGGCGTGGTGTACTGGGGTTGTACGGTCGCAGTTTTGCATTTCAATGCCTTCGGTGCGGAGAAAGCCGCAGCGGCATCACTGCCGGGGATCGTCGTACAGCTATTTGGTCAAAAAGCGCTATGGATCGCCTGCATTATTGGCTATCTGGCCTGTTTTGCTAGCCTTAATATTTACACCCAAAGCTTTGCTCGGCTGGTTTGGTCACAGGCGCAACTGAAACCACAAAGCCGTTTGGCGCAGCTTTCGCCGCGTCAGGCACCGGTCAACGCGCTGAATGTTGTACTTGGCTGCTGTTTGCTGTGCGCGGTGGGAATTTATGCACTAGGTGTGGCGTTGGATGAACTGATTATTTATGCCAACGGCATTTTTATCATGATCTATCTGCTGTGTATGCTGGCGGGTTGCCGTCTACTGAAAGGACGTTCACGTCTGATGGCGGCCATAGGCAGCCTATTGTGTTTGTTATTGCTCTACATGGTTGGTTGGAAAAGCATTTATGCGATCGTAATGCTAGCCGCACTATGGGCACTGTTACCTCGGCGTGCGATGGAAAACGGATTAAACTCCCATTAGCTTTCTCTTGAGCCGCAATAAAAAACGGAAGCCGATGGCTTCCGTTTTTGCGTTTATGTTCGACTCGTTTATTCAGCGTCTTTTGTCGCGGGTGCTTCGATTGCTGCCAGTTTTTCTTCTAACGCAGCTAAGCGCTGTTCCATCATCGCCAGCTTTTCACGCGTGCGCAGCAAAACCTGCGTTTGTACGTCAAACTCTTCGCGATTCACTAAATCCATGCGATTAAATTGTGCCTGCAGGATTTGGCGGATTTTTTTCTCGACATCATCCCCGAACTCGCGCAGTCCTTTTGGCATGGATTCATGCACCTGACGGGCAATCTGTTCAATTTTCTTCGGGTCAATCATGGCGTGTTCCTTGGTCGTTATGGTCATGCGTTAGGGCTTAAGAACCACTATCAGAACGAATGACGATGATATTGAGCTGATGCACAATAGCAGAGCTATAGCTGCATAGTGTAATGCGAGTTGGCGAATGGATAAACCTCTGTGATCGCTCTTGGATAATCTGGAATGACGATTGCCCAAACTAATCATTAGCGTTATAGTTGACCTGCTTATTCTCAGGGCGGGGTGGAAGTCCCCACCGGCGGTAAATTTATGCATAACGCATGCCTTTCACGGCAAGCGCAGCATAAAAAGCCCGCGAGCGCTTATGCCGCAAGGTGTAAGGACAGCAGATCCGGTGTAATTCCGGAGCCGACGGTTAGAGTCCGGATGGGAGAGAGTAACGATACCTGTTGGGTTTGTCCCACTCGCGTTATTAGGCGCGTTAGCCGTAGGCTTACGTTTGCCACTCCTCAAAGCTGCCCTGATTCTGGTAATCCATATAATTAATGAGGTTTTTTTACCATGAATCAGACTTTACTTTCCGATTTCGGTACTCCGATGGAACGTGTTGAACGTGCGCTGGCTGCATTGCGTGAAGGCCGCGGCGTTATGGTGCTTGACGATGAAAATCGTGAAAACGAAGGCGACATGATTTTCCCTGCTGAAACCATGACTGAAGAACAGATGGCGCTGACCATCCGTCACGGTAGCGGCATTGTTTGCCTGTGCATCACCGAAGAGCGTCGTTTGCAGTTAGATCTGCCGATGATGGTCAGCAACAACACCAGCCATTACGGCACCGCATTCACCGTGACTATCGAAGCCGCTGAAGGCGTGACGACCGGCGTTTCTGCCAAAGACCGTTTGACTACCGTGCGTGCCGCAAGCGCTGAAGGCGCTAAGCCTTCTGACCTGCATCGCCCTGGTCACGTGTTCCCGCTGCGCGCTCAAAACGGCGGCGTTCTGACTCGTCGTGGTCATACTGAAGCAACTATCGATCTGGTGACTTTAGCGGGCTTCCGTTCTGCGGGCGTACTGTGTGAACTGACCAATGACGACGGTACTATGGCACGTGCGCCAGAAGTGATTGTGTTTGCTAACAAACATAACATGCCAGTCGTGACCATCGATGATTTGGTGGCTTACCGCCAGTCTCAAGAAAAAATCGCGAGCTGATTTTTAGCTCTGCACGAAAAAGGACAGCCTAGGCTGTCCTTTTTGCTATTTGGAGATGGGAGAGTCTTAACCGAGCGGGCTGCTTTGTAACAGCGTCAGGCTAAATCCCATCACCGTCATACCGCACAGCACGCCATAGCTTGGGTTATTCTGCGGATCAATCTCTTTGGCCAACGGCATCAGTTCGTCTACCGATAGCGCCACCATGATACCCGCTACCATTGCCATGATTGAGGCCATTAACACCGGAGATATGGCCGGCCCCAGCAGGAAGAACGCCAGTAACCCACCTAAAATTTCGGCGAAGCCCGAAATGCTGGCCCACCATAGCGCCTTGGTTTTTGAGCCTGTGGCGGCATAGACCGGCCCCGCAACCGCTAAGCCTTCAGGAATATTGTGAATGGCAACCGCGAGCGCAATGCCCATGCCTAACTCAAGGTCGGAGCTGGCGGTGACAAAGGTGGCAATGCCTTCTGGAAAGTTGTGCAGGCTAATACCGAGCGTCAGCAGCATGGCTGTACGGCGCAGGTTGCGTGTTTTCCCTATCTTAGGCGCATCCATCAGATCATGTGCATGCTGGTGTGGCAACATTCTGTCCAACATGAAATAACCCACCAGCCCAATGATAAACATGCCATAGCCGAGCATCGGCGACATACCTTGGGTATCCAGCGCGGCGGGTAACATTTCCATCAAAGAAATCAGCAGCATAATCCCTGCGGCAAAGCCAAGCGCAAACGCTAAAACCCGGTTGGAGGGTTTCTGTCCGATAATGGCTAATAACGCGCCGACAAATGTGGCACCGCCAGCTAGCAAAGTCAGAATAAGTGGAACTGACATAGCGCCTCCTTGTTGATAATGATTCCTATTATTGTTTTAACCTATCTTTAAGTAAATAGCGAATACAAAGTTATTACCGATGACTCTAATAACTCAACCCCTCTGGGTCTGATATTCAAATTTACTGACAATCATCATCATGGTTATCCGGCAGACGATCGAGATAAATCTGAGTAATGTATAACCATTCGGAGGCGATGCTCTCCGCCAGACTCAGAAAAGGATAATGTTATGACTACCTCTCGTATGCCTGCGCTATTTCTCGGTCACGGTAGCCCGATGAACGTGCTGGAAGAAAATGACTACACCACGGCTTGGCGCGAGTTAGGTAAAACGTTGCCGCGTCCGAAAGCGATTGTTGCTGTTTCTGCGCATTGGTACACCCGTGGTACGTTTGTCACGGCGATGGAACAGCCGCGGACGATCCATGATTTTGGTGGATTCCCACAGGCCCTGTTCGATACGCAATATCCAGCGCCGGGTTCGCCTGAACTCGCTCGTCGAGTACAGGAATTACTGGCGCCAGAAATGGTGCATTTGGATACCAGCGAATGGGGTTTGGATCACGGTACTTGGGGCGTTTTGATCAAAATGTATCCAGATGCCGATATTCCGGTGATCCAACTGAGTATTGATGGTACTCAACCCGCGGCTTATCACTATGAACTAGGCAAGAAACTCGCCGCCTTGCGCGATGAAGGTGTGATGATTGTCGCAAGCGGAAACGTGGTACATAACCTGCGAATGGTTAAGTGGCAGGGCGAAGCGGAACCTTATCCGTGGGCATTCAGTTTTGATAATTTTGTGCGTGAGAATCTGGCACATAAAGGCGAAAACCATCCACTGGTTAACTTTATGCAGCATGAAGGCGCTGAATTATCTAACCCATCGCCGGAGCACTTCCTGCCGCTGTTATATGTGCTTGGCGCATGGAACGGTGAAGAGCCGATTTCTGTGCCGGTGGACGGCATTGTGATGGCGTCGCTGAGTATGCTATCAGTCGTCGTGGGATAGTACCCGCAAACGAAATTCCTCCCCTGCGAAGGGGAGGATTACGATAGGGTCAGTATGCGGAAGTTAGCGACTGGCCTTCTTCTTCAAAAACACCCACATCAGAGCCAACCAAAGCAGCCCGCTGATTAATCCATACAAATTAAAGATCCCACTTCCCTGCCAGAGATAAATACGTTTTGCGATTTCGATGCCCAAGGCATAAATGCCAATGGTGGTCATACCGAGCGCGGCGGCAACGGTGCCTTTGCGCATATCGCTGGCAAACAGCGTGAGGCGATATAATCCTGCGTTAATTAGCCCTGTGCCGAAGGCGTAAAGGCTTAAACCGGCAATGGTCCAAAGGTAAGCATGCGGGGTAAACAGCGTGCCGAAAGTGGCCAGTGCCAGACCGGCAATGATCGGCGGTGCGCCGAGCCACAGCGGTTTTTCAATCGACATCTTTCCTGCGATGCGTGCCAGCACTAAATTGCCCATGATAAGGGCAACAAAAATAGGCACCTGCAACCAGCCATATGCCACTGGCGTCAGCCCTTCACCATCGATCAGTATCACCGGAGAAATCGCGACCCACGCCAACAGCGGCAGGGCCGAAAAACCGATTGATGCCGCACCACAGACAAAACGCAGATTGCCAAATACCTGTCGATAATCTGCCAGCAGGGAGGTAAAGCGTAATTTTTCGCCCTGCGACTGCGCGGTTTCCGGCATCGCTTTCCATAGACCGAGCCATGCAATAAATGCCACTAAGGCAAATACGGCAAACATGCTTTTCCACGGTGCGAATTGAATAAATGCCGCACCGGCCAGCGGGCCAATCAATGGCGCTATCAAGGCCACGTTGGCCATTAATGCCATCAGCTTGATACTGAGCGTTTGATCGAAGGCTTCTTGCACGGCGGCATATCCCACGGCGCCGATAAAACAGAGGCTGATACCTTGGATAAAGCGCATCAGAATAAATTGTTCAATGCTGTTGGTGAATAGCGTAGCGATACAGGCGGCAACAAACAGCATCACGCCGGTCAGCATCACCGGGCGGCGGCCAACGCGGTCAGAGAGTGGCCCAAGCAGCCATTGCAGCATCATGCCACCGAATAAATACGCGGTTAATGAGGTTGGAACCCAGCTCACATCGGCATTGAAATCACGCACCACATGAATCATGCCCGGTTGGATCATGTCGTGGGCGATGTAGGTTGCGAACTCGAATAACACCAGTGCGAGCGGAAACAGCACGGCACGGCGAGTTAGCTTAGAAGCAGCAATATAGGATGACATGTCGGGTGATTACTCGGTTTATGTATAGAGTTTGCCCCTGCGTTCCCAGTGAAAAAGAAACGGCAGGGGCTATAGTCGTTCAATTCTGATTTTCGGGGGAGCGTAGGATGCGTTATATAACCGCACCCTGCGATAAACCCGTCTATCTTTTTGTGTCAGCGCCAGTCGCGTCGAGCGCTATTTAAAAGTCACCAATGGATTATCCAACTGGCCCGCAAATTTCAGATTTTGTGATGGATCGCTGAGGTTGATCATCTGGCGATTGTTAGCCAATTGGAGGCGATTCAAACAAGAGTGCGTGAAGGCAGGGCTGAACATATCGTAGCGCTCGAAACGTTCGGCCAGCTCAGGATGCGCTCGCTGATAATCCGTCACGCATTCGGTCACGCGCTGCCAGAATTTCTCCTGTGGGTAATTTCCCTGCTCATGCAGAATCGCAGCCATAAAGCGGAAGAAACCGTCGAACACATCGGTAAAGATCGACAGGATTTTAAGCTCGTCGGGTACGAATACCGCAACGCGTTTGGCTTTTTCTGGCAAATCGGCATCGGGATCCATCACCACGATCTCTTCGGCGATATCTTTCATAAAGACATGCACCGGGGTATGGTTTTCCAGCACGAGGATCAGGTTTTCACCGTGTGGCATGAAGGCCAGATCGTAGGTGTATAAGCAGTGCAGCAGCGGGCTGAGATAGCTTTGCAGATAGCGTTTCAACCATTCGCCGGTCTCTAAGCCAGAAGCCTGAATCATGGCTGGTAGCAACGCATTGCCATCGCGATCCTGATGCAATAGGGCCGCCATTGTCATAACACGCTGGTTTGACTGAATCAGCGCCAGCGGGCTTTCGCGCCACAGCGCAGCCATCATTTTTTTGTATGGCGTATCGCCGCTCACCGCGCTTTCGTAATAGTGATTACGATAGCCGATGGTCGCCACTTCGCGCAGCATACGGAAACCATAATCACGCAGGCAGCTGTCGTTTTCGATAAGCTCGGCCAGCCATTCGTTGATGCCCGGCGTTGTCGCCATATAGTACGGAGACAGGCCGCGCATAAAGCCCATATTGAGGATCGATAGCGCAGTTTTTACATAGCGTTTGCGCGGATGACTGGTATTGAAGAAGGTGCGGATGGACTGTTGAGCCTGATAGTTATCATCGCCAATGCCCAGATAAACCAGTTCACGCTTGGCAATGTCGGGGGCGAAGATCCCTGTCAGCTTATTTTGCCATTGCCACGGATGCACAGGCATAAAGATATAATTATTCGGATCAAGATCCTGAGCGATCAATTGCTGAGTGAAACCGTCAACGATGCTTGGCGTGAGCTCTTCTTCCAGTAGCTGTTGGTAACTTAGTTCATCGATGCTGGCAAAATGTGCTTTGCTTTTGTGTGCCGCAAGCCAAACAAAGTTGATTGGCGCTGCGGCTTCTGGCGCATAGGCCTGATAATCAAACGCATCAAAACCAATACGACCATTGTTTGCCACAAACGCAGGGTGGCCTTCCATCATGGCGCCTTCTAGCGTTTGGAAATCAGCCTCGAGCAGATGCTCAATCAAAACTCCTTCGCGCAGATGTTTAAAGGCGCTGCTGTATAAGGTGCTGGTGATTTCTTCCATATAGGTGGGCAGCATTTCCTGTGGAATGCCCAGCACGTCTTTGAATTCAATGATAAAGCGAAGCGAGTCCAGCTCTTGCTCAACGTCATTTTGTGTTTTTTGAATAGAGTCAGCATCAATGGCCCAGTGTTCCAAGGCTAGGCGACGTGCGCGGAAGTGATAGATCACTTCGTCCTGTGGTGCAGCCAGTTGGTAATCTGCCATTTCATCGGCTGACGTTGGCTGGCTAACGCATTCAGGCGTAAATAGACGCTCATGTGCAAATTCGGCAATCGCCTTGCGCACGTGTAGACGGTTGGCTTTACTCCACAGTTCGGGGGTCAGGTGAGCGATAACGTGACGGTTTTGTTCTGCCACAGGCAAATGAGAAAACTGAGTATGAGTGGTCATGCGTGGGTCTCCTGACGGGAAACAGAATGGAATTGTGCATCATGGCGCAGTGCAGCAGCGTGCTGCTCGCGATCGCAGAACGCTAGCCATGCGGTTTTGTTCGCGAGTTCGATTTGATGTTGATAGACGAAGCCAGCGCGTTTGTTCAGACGATGGATTTTCTCATTACGCACATCGGGTTCGACCACAATGCGAGCAACGCGCTCATCGCTAAACATGAATGCCACAATGGTTTGGAATACGGCCCAGGTAAAACCGTTGACCGGTTTGTCTGCTGGCGCGACCAAAATGTGCATACCATAGTCACTGTTTTGTGCCGGATAGCATTGGCCAACCGGATCGTGAATCGCCTGATAGCGTTCCAATAGAAACGTCGGTTTGCCTTGATACACACCGATGAATGCACCATCGGGATGATGCTTAAGCAGATCGAGATAGAAATCCCGTACCTGTTCAACGCTTTGCTCCATCATTCCCCAATAGCGTGCGTAAGGTTGGCTAACCCAGCTATGCAGCAGCTCGGCATCTTGAACCGCATCCAGCGGACGTAGGGCAAAATCGCCCACGTTTTCCACCTGATGCTTAAATATATAACTCATAGCAAATCTCCGGTTTGCGGGGCGGCAAACTGTTGGAACGCAATTTGTTCTTCAATCGGGTAGTGTTCGGTCCCGGTGATCTCACGCAGGATCCATGAGTTGCGGTAGCAGGCCATACCAAGATCGGGAGTGACAAAACCGTGCGTGTGCAGCTCGGCGTTTTGCACGAAGATCTCTTGGTGCTGTGTATCGATTGAGTAGTTGCGGGCAACGTCGTAACGGCCTTTTTCATCCCACGCGATCCGATCATGGATCGGTTGTAAAAATGCAGGCGGCTGGTGGCGATATCCGGTGCACAGGATCACTGCCTCGCTGTCGATGGCGAAGTGTTGATCCTGTTCATGCTGATGCAGCGCCAGATTCAAGGTTTTATGGTTAGCGGTATTTTGTACGCCGGTCAGGGCGGTATTGGTGAATAAGCGGGTATTCACATGACCGTCCAAGCGTTTGATGTATAGCAGATCAAAAATGTCGTTAATCAGGCTGCTGTTGATGCCCTTGTAAAGCTGCTGGCTTTGCATATTAAGCTGGTCACGCTTTTCTGCGGGCAACTGGTGGAAGTAGTCCACATACTCCGGCGATGTCATTTCCAGCGTTAGCTTGGTGTACTCCAGCGGGAAGAAGCGCGGCGCGCGAGTGACCCAGTTTAGCTGATAGCCATACTTATCAATCTCGGCGAGGAGGTCGTAGTAAATTTCCGCCGCGCTTTGCCCGCTGCCTACCACCGTTATAGAACGGCGGGTTTGAAGCTCTTCCTTGTGATGCAAATACTGGCCGGAATGCACCATACGTTCGGCAAAGGGCTGGCAGCACTCAGGGATAACCGGCGAAGGGCCGGTGCCAAGCACCAGATGGCGCGTTTCAAACTTTAACTTCTTACCGTTGCGGGTATCGCTGCAATGCACCTGATAACAGCGGCTATCCTGATCGAACTCCACGCGCTCAACTTTGGTATTGAATCGCAGGTTGCTCAGGCGCTCTGTCGCCCAACGGCAATACTGGTTGTACTCTTTGCGCATCAAAAAGAAGCTTTCGCGAATATAAAACGAGTACAGACGTCCCTGTTGTTTTATGTAGTTCAGGAAACTCAGTGGGTGCGTTGGATCTGCCAGCGTCACCAGATCGGCCATAAACGGCGTTTGCAGATGAGCGCTTTCCAGCATCATGCCAGGGTGCCAGTCAAAGCCTGAATTTTGGTCAAGAAACAGCGCGTTTACCTGCGACAGCGGCTGCGTGAGGCATGCTAACCCAAGATTAAATGGCCCAATACCAATGGCGATAAAATCATAAGGTTGTGTCGCAGCCTGCTGCTGAGAGGATAAGGAGAACTGGGTCATAGATCTTACCTTAGATTATTACGAGGAGTACAAATTCGATGCTCAGCATTTATCCAGATTTCTAGATGGCGGATACGGGTTGTGAATCTGGCGCTAAATCGCCAATAAATTAATTTAAAAGGTGTTTTTATTTAGGGATGCCGAAATGCCCGGCATCCCTATTTTTTAGAGGTACTTAGAAGGAATATTTCACGCCAACCACCACGGAGCGCTCTGCACCGAACCAGCAGTTATTGCTGTCGTAGCAGCTTGCGACGTAGCGCTTGTCAGTGATGTTATTCACCGCCATTTTCAGCGTGGCGTTATCCAGCGCAGGCGTTAGGTTACCTAACTCATATGACGCAGCCATGTCATACAGCGTAACGGCTGGCAACTGCTCAGTATTACTCTGGTTAGCTTCCATACGACCGATGTAACGGATACCGGCACCGACGGTGAGCCCGCGCAGGAAGGTATCGTCAATGGTGTAGTTAGCCCATGCGCTAGCGTTGTCTTTAGCCGTTTGTACCGGACGGTTGCCGATCAACGCTTTGTTAGCATCTTCGGTAATTTTCACGTCGGTATAAGCGTAGTTCGCCGTCAACAGCAGGTTTTCCAGCGGGGAAGTGCGCAGTTCAAACTCGTAGCCTTTCGACTCGATTTCGCCACTTTGATACTTCTCGTAGGGATCAACGCCGTTCGGGTTAGAGGTCAGCGCATTCTCTTTTTTGATATCAAACACAGCGGCCGTGAAGATGGTGTTCTGGCTTGGTGTGGCAAATTTCACCCCACCTTCCCACATCTTGCTGGTTTCTGGTTTGTAAGAGCCACCGCTTTTGTTACGCCCAGCTAAAGGCTCAAAGCCTTCAGAGTAAGCAACGTACGGGGAGATGCCGTTTTCAAAGTGGTACATCGCGCCATAGCGCTGGGTGTATTTGCTTTGAGAGAAAGTTTCATCTGTATTGGCACCGTATTGCAGGCCGTAGGTGCGCTTCTCGTATTGGTCATAACGACCACCGGCCAAGATGGTCAGCTTGTCGAGATCGATAGAGTCCTGCCAGTAGTAGCCGTTCTGGTGCATTGAATAGCGCACGTTGGTGGCCAGTGACGGATCCCAGGCAATATTGCCGCGGTTAATTTCGTGGTTATTGCGATCGAAGATATCGATGCTTGGCGCAGCGGCATCCTGATACTCGGTTTTGTTGTTCTGCCACTGGTAATCGAAGCCCAGCAACACATTGTGGCGCAGGAACGCGGTATCAAATTTACCGGCAATCTGGTTATCAATGTTGAAGGAATCCATGCTCTCATCGGTCATGTACATACGACGACCGAGAGTGCGGCCATCATCAGCAAGACCGGTGCTGTAGGTGTTTTCCTGATAGGCCGTGATATGCATAAAGCGGGCTTTCTGCGTGAAAGACCACTCATCGCTGAAGCGGTGATCGAACTGGTAGCCGACAGATTCTTGTTTACGCTTATAGGCTTCCCAATTGTGATCGCCCAGATAAACGTCAGTCGGCAGTTTGCCATAAGGAGAATACTTGAAGGTGCCTTCGCCTGGCAGAGAGGTATAAACGCCGGCATTAGGATCGTTCTGGAAGAAGGCTTGTAGCAACAGGCTATTGTTATCGTCGATATCCCAACGCAGAGAAGGCGCTAACAGATAGCGCTCATCTTTGGAGCCTTCGGCCTGCCCATCAACGGCACCGGCTAAGCCCACAAAGCGGTAGCTGACGTCGCTATCGCCAATTTGTCCGGTTGAATCGATTTTCCCTTCGCGACGATTATCGCTGCCGGTATCAAATTCTACGTCGGTATTTTGGTTTTTCTGTGGTTTTTTACTGATCATGTTGACGATACCGCCTGGTGAGGCGTTACCGTATAAAACTGATGCGGGGCCTTTCATGACTTCGATACGATCGAGCATGTAGGTATCAACTTGGCCTTGAATGTTCCATTCGTTGTAAGGCAGTTGTAGGCCGTCGAGATAGTTTTCGCTGTTTTTGAATCCACGAATGGTGAATTCATCAAAACGTGTGATGGCGCCACCACGGTTTTCAGTGGTTACGCCCGATACGTAGCGCAGCGCTTCGTTTAGTGAGCTGATGCCGCGCTCGTCGAGTTCTTGGCCTTCAACGGTGTTGATAGTTTGCGGAGTATCTTGCGCGGTCAGATCGGATTTTGTGCCGGTATTTTCGTAGCTTCCCAGCGGTGGGAGGCTGGATTTGGCGCTGACAACGATTTTGTCTGCATCGTCTGCTGCTGCGGTATTTGTTGCTGTATCTGCGAAGACGCTCAAAGGGAATACCAAACAACCGATTGGCAACGCCGCTTTCAACGAAGAGTTAATAAACGCTTTGTATTTCATCTAATTATCCCTGCTTGAAAAAGCACGAAGATCTAATAATTAATTGTGAGCAATCTGGTCATCGCCGGATGTTAACCAGTCAATGACATCGCTATATCAAATGCGATACAGAATGATAATTATTCTCGTTAGCTTTGGTAGCTTTTATTCAAGCAGAGGAGGGGAAACTATTTTTCTTTGTGATCTACGTCACGAATTCATGAGAGTAATTTAAGAATAACCATAAATAACTCAATGAAATTAATCGAGTAATGGTTATTAACAGGTAAGGTATTAATTCTATTTATATATAAGGCAGTCTAACCCACCGATGGGTGGGTTAGCGGCGAGGAGATCTTATTGAATGATGCCAGCAGGTTGCTCAGCTTTTGGGTCTGCACCATAACGATTGGCGCCTGTAGTTCCTTCTTTGCAAAGCCAGACGAGTACAATGATTGGGCCGACAACGGGAATAAAACTAATGAAATAAAACCATCCTGAGCGCTCAATATCATGCAATCTTCTGACTATGACCGACAAGCTTGGAATGAAAGTAGCAAATATATATAAAACGGAGATACCCGTGATAAGCGAGCTTTCAGATGCGAGCATCAGTCCATACAGTATTAACCAAACGATGCAGTTAAAAAGGCTAAACATCCAATACTCTTTACGGCGAGCCCGGCCACTGAAGGTGGCGTAATTTTTTAATGCCTTGATATACCAATTCATTGAAAACATATCCTTTGTTTTTAAGTCGCATAAGGATACGTAATGAAGGGGGAATTCTTCTGACGCCGATCAAGAAAGCTATTACTTGATTTAGTAGTAATAGATAAGAATGTTTTAAGTTGACTCCGTCTTTCTAACCCAGCGTGAGCGGGCAATCACCACACTCTTTCATCTTAGGCAGCTTATAGCGTTGGCAGCAGGTACGGCGCTGAATAGTACCGTTACGCATCAGTACGGTGCGATAGAGTGGGTTGTCTTGGCCGTCGGGGAAAGAGGCGGAGAAAAAGAGAGCCTGTTCGAGCTGCGAGAAAAGCACATCACCAATCAGGGGACGTAATTCTCCTAAATACCAATGCATCACATAGCCAATATTGCTCCACATCAGCTTAGCGTTTAAAACGCCTTGGCGCGCAATGGCGTTTACTGCTGGAATCAGATGACGCTCAACTAAGGACACCATACGCTGTAGAGGAGTGCTGTTACGGGCGTCACCGGCTATTAACTGCGGATAATAGATAAATGCCTCAGGGCGTCCACTTTCATGGAAGCGAACTTTGAACTGCCGAATATGTGGATCGAGAGGGGCTGATTGCTGAAGTAGCAACAGCATCATTGGCGGCACCAATAACCCAAAATACCACTGCGCCCACAGGGATTCTAACGGTTTGGCTTCCGGCGTTTTATCAGGGTATTCAGCGTAGTGTTCTTGCTGATAGTTTGCCATGAGCTTGGCGTAGGTTTCTGCCGTTGACCATTGCATAGCAGATAAATCGTGGCTAGCTGCTGATTCATCGATCAAGAACGTGGTGAGAAAATGAGGGTAGTGCTGGCTAAAAAGCGCAGTGAGCTCTTCCGCTTCTGGCGGAAAAGCAGGAAAGACGGCTGGAAAGTAGGCATCAAATTCAGTCAGCGCAGTTATCTTCACCACAACACCCTAGAGATCAAGTATCAAAACGCAATAGTACTGATAACTATTATCAATCGCAAGATGATGGTTGAACGAAATGTGTCATAGCGCTCATTTAGGTGAAAATTGAAAACTGGTGGTGATGGCTAAGCTAAATGACCAGCATAAACATCGTTGACGCCACAATGTCGGCAAGTAAAGGACGGTGAGTTACGTTACGGGACTATATTTTTTTTAATAATTTATCTTTTAATCAACATATCTACGAATAGGTTGTGCTTAGCTAGATAGAAATTATTTTCCTATCTAGCAGATTATAAAAAGAAATTAGGTTTCTTTTTGCAATAAAACTCTATTACGACCTTTCTGTTTTGATATGTACAGCGCTTGATCGGCACGCGTTATGGCATTTTCTAAATTATTGCCATGCATCTCTGAAAGCCCCGCTGAAATTGTTACCACGTTGCTTCCATTTGGCTGGTATTCATTGATTAACGCCAACTGTTCTACATGCAAACGAATATGCTCACATATTTGTATCGCGAGACTTTCAGACGCATCGCGTAAAATAAGTAAAAACTCTTCACCGCCATAACGAATGGCTAAATCTCTAGTACGAACGGCTTCTTTGATAATTTGAGCAATACTTTTTAATGCTATATCACCGTATTGATGTCCGTAGTGATCGTTATAGAGTTTAAAGAAATCAATATCTAACATGACAACAAAGTGTTTATGCTCAGTGTCACAATCGCTGCCCATATGATGGAATTGAAACTCGAGGCCACGGCGGTTAAGCAGCGTGGTAAGGGGATCAATCATGCTGAGATCGCTGAATCGCGCTCTGTCTTGCTCCAACTGAGTGACTAGTCTGCGTGTAAATGCCTCACGCCGCCGCGTCATTGCGTGATGCAATGACAACGCAATGATCGGTAATGTGAGAACGAATAAAATACGCGTCATATTGTGGAAATCTTCCAACACAATAACGGTTATTGCGACGGGAACGGCATTAAGGCAAAACGCTAATAAGTTGTCAGAAAGCGCGACGGCTGCAATAAAAAATATGCTGAACAGATTGATCAATAAAAACTCATGGCTGTTGGCGTCAACATGCTGATATTTAGCTGCTATATGAAACGACCATAGCAATCCTAGCAATAGAGAAGCAACGTTGAGCTTCAGCAGATATTTGTCGCGATGCCATATCAATGATATGGACGAGAATAGGCAAAAGACAAAAACGCCAATGCCTGCAAACGTATACGGCGGATCTGTCTGTAATGGATTGAGCAGCGCATAAAACGATGTAGCACCATTTAACAGGATAAATAGCAAGAATGTCATATGGCTTTTGCTATTTAATAGGTCGTCGTAGTTTTTTGCGTTCATTAAATAAGGCTCGTGACTGTCAATATCGCTCAAAATAAAAATAGAAAATGGCAGTAATATGTTAGCTGTTAGACAAGAATTTTCTTAGGGATGTCTGATGTGGCGACAAAACTAACAGCTTTGATCTAAGATGTCATGCGCTTGTAATCAATGTGGGTTATATCGCCTTTTTTTGAGTAAATATCATACAGTGCTTTTGCGTGTCCGGCCGATTTAATGCCTTTACACATACATAATTCATGGGTGAAACGGTCCCTGACTCAGTATATGATATTGGGAATTATTATCATTTATGGTGCGGATTATGCTGATTGCTGCGATGGCGTTTCTGGTGGTGTGGGGGATAAGTTTATGGGTCTGCAAATCTCTTAGCGGGATTTGGGGGATAAGCTTGCCGACGTTAGTGCTACCCATGTTGATTGTTTCCAATCTGAATCTATCTTTTTTAAAAGGCATGATGGTGCTGGCCATGTTGGTCACGTTGGCGATGCTGTTTAATCCACGTCTGCGCAACTATGTGCTGCTTCCATCAGGGCTGGCTCTGGCGGGAGGATTAGCGACAATTTCATTAAATTACAATTACTTTGGGATTTAATATGCGGGTATACGAGCGAGAAATTATTTGAGTTGAAAGGGAAATGGTAAAAAGTAAAACAAAGGGATTTGAAGAAGACTCGCTGAGGAAGAAGAAACAATCTGTTGGTGCGAAGAGAGGGACTTGAACCCTCACGTCCGTAAGAACACTAACACCTGAAGCTAGCGCGTCTACCAATTCCGCCACCTTCGCACATCAGATTACTTTTCTGTACTGCAGTTTGACTATGCTCACCAGCTTGGTGCGAAGAGAGGGACTTGAACCCTCACGTCCGTAAGAACACTAACACCTGAAGCTAGCGCGTCTACCAATTCCGCCACCTTCGCAAGATGCTGTGAAGCATAAATCATCGTGGTTATTTGGTGCGAAGAGAGGGACTTGAACCCTCACGTCCGTAAGGACACTAACACCTGAAGCTAGCGCGTCTACCAATTCCGCCACCTTCGCATACCGTTTACATCGCCTTGCAGCAACATAACCACGGAGGCGAATTCTAGAGATTTTCGCGGTTACGTCAACACTTATTTCCCCATCAATGCTTGTTTGATGCGCGTTTGCTGAAAATGTGGGCATTTATTTTGTAAATCACGATAGGACAATGAATTATCGTGATCAATAGCACGGCATGCAGAAAAGTCAGTGGGGCGCTGGTAAACCGAGGTTTACCAGCTAAAAGCAGAAATTAACGTTTTTTCTTGGCCATCGCAGCACGGCCTAAGCGTGCTGAATACACTTTGAAACGACCGGTCTGCGCCAGCACTTCGTGAGCGCCAAAAACATCGTCCAACAGCTGCGGATAAGGCAGGAAGGCGTTAGCCACGATACGCAATTCACCACCAATTTGCAGCTGTTTAGCCGCGCCGCGGATCAGCGTTTCTGCAGCGGTTAAGCTGGTTTGCATGCCGTCATGGAACGGTGGGTTCGAAATGATCATGTCAAAGCGTCCGGTAATGTCGGAATAGACATTGCTGGCAATCACTTCGCCCTGAATATCGTTGGCGGCAAGCGTTGCACGGCTAGATTCAAGCGCAGCAGCGCTGACATCGCTTAGCGTCAGCTTAATTTTCGGTGACATTTTTGCCATTGCGGCAGACAGCACGCCTGCACCACAGCCGACGTCTAGAACTTTGCCTTTCATGTGTGGTTCAAGCGAAGACAGCAGCAGATGGCTGCCGACATCCAGCCCGTCGCGGCTAAATACACCCGGTAAGGTGGCGATAGTCAGGCTGCCTGTCTGATAGTTTTCCCACCAGTCTTCGAGCTTGAAATCGCTCTGTTTTTCTAAACGACCGTGATACAAACCGCAGCGGCGTGCGCTGTCGATTTTATTCAGCGGGCCAAACGCTTCGATGACACCTTCGGCGCTACGCACGCCTGCGCGGTTTTCACCGACGATAAATAATTCAGTGCCAACCGGCAGCAAAGAGAACAGGTTTTGCAACTGGAACTGTGCTTCTTGCTTGCTCTTGGGCCAGTAGTAAATCAGGGTGTCGCAGTCGGCAACCAGTTCTGCATCAGCCGTCAGCCCAAACTGGCAGCGCTCTGCCATCGTGCGGCTCAACTGCTGCCAATGATGATACTGATTGGTGTGAACACGAACCTCTGCCGCTTCAAACTGTGCTGGCAGGGTATCTTGTAAATCGCCTGCAAAGAGGACTCGGCGTGATTCGAATTCCTCGCTGTGGCGCAGAATGACTTCGCTGGCAGGGGTAAATAATGACATTAAACGTGTTTCCTTAGGTTAACTAGCCGCGCAGTATATACCCAAACTACGTGGAGTTGCAGCCAACACCGCGCCGCTTCGTGCAACAAGGAGATTGAGCTTTAATGACGCGGGTTCGCTAGCTTTGCTAGAATACGCAGCAATATCGTTTCTTTAACGTCTCTTTGACACTTTAGCAGGACAGTATGGCCACCCGACGCGACCTTCTTTTACAGCAGCTTGGTATTACTCAGTGGGTGCTGCGGCGTCCAACGGCGCTGCATGGCGAGATTGCGGTGAGTGTACCTAGCTCGACCCGCTTATTAATTGTTTCCGCGGAGCCGATTTCTCCCGATGACGTTTTGTTGTGTGACGTTCTCAAGGCATTGATGCTTACGCCGGATCAGGCGGTTATTCTCACGCCAGAACAGTACGCCATGCTTAATGATGGTGCAGAATATTATGTTTGGTGGCTAGGCGATCCTCCGGCTACCGGACGCGCAAGCGCTACGCTGCATTCTCCGGCGCTCAGTGCGCTTTACCATAACTCAGGCGCCAAACGCGCGCTATGGCAGCAAATTTGTCATGATGAACAACATTTCTTCCCTAAAGGGTGAGATCTCACCTCTCACCGAGGCTGATTTTAAAGCGGCTTTTGACATCGAATGTGCCAGCCACGCGTTTCCGTGGACGGAAAAAACGTTCCTCAGCAATCATGGGGAGCGTTATTACAATCTAAAATTAGAGTGCGACGGAAAACTCGCCGCTTTTGCGATTACGCAGGTGGTGCTTGATGAAGCCACACTGTTCAACATCGCCGTTGCTCCAGAGTTCCAACGCAAGGGGCTTGGGCGTGAATTACTGGACGCGTTAATTGTAGGGCTTGAGGAAAAAGGCATCGTGACATTGTGGTTAGAGGTCCGAGACTCTAACCGCGCCGCGATAGCGCTTTATGAGTCGCTTGGCTTTAACGAAGTTTCAATACGCCGCAATTATTACCCAACCGCCGATGGCCGCGAAGACGCCCGTATTATGGCGTTACCGCTGGGCTGATCTGCAAAACAACGATTTTGTTGTTATTTGCTGTAATTACAACTGTTAAGTTGTATTCTGCGTGAAAAACAATTCATTAGTTGTTAATGGCATGATTAACAACTAATCTGTTGTTATTGTCTTACGCTGAGTTTATCGCCATGAAACACCTCTCTGAGCTACCCAGCCAGCTTAAACTGCGCCGGCAACAGCTCGATCTCAATCAAAAAGATATGCTGATGAAAATTGGCATGTCACAGCAGCAATACCAGCGTATTGAAGCGGGGGGCGATCCACGCTTGTCGACTCTACTTAGGGTGCTGGAAGGGATGGATTTGGAGCTGATGCTGGTACCGCGGGATAAAGTTATTGCGGTGGACGAGTTGCTCGCTGTCAGCTTGAAACCAACGGCTTCGGAGGCGCAAACTCAGCCTCAGAATGAGGATTTGCAAGATATTCTGCGTAAATTAGAGGACTAGCGGTGATGAGGCAAACGGAGTCCGTTCAGGCATTAGCGTTGTATCTCAACCAACAACGGGTTGGGGTTCTGACACATTATGCGAGCAGTCATAATATTCTGACCTTTGATCCTGAATATGCCGCGTTGCCACCCTCGGTTCGTCCTATTCTTACGTTACAACAAGTCATCAATCCTCACTATTTACAGTTACCGCTCAGGGCGAGCATGAGATTGCCGCCGGTGCTGTCTAACCTCCTTTCTGAAGGGGCGTTACGAGACTTAATGACGCGAACGTTAAAGTTGCACCATGACGCCGAGTTTCCGCTACTTGCTTATACCGGTGGTAATTTGCCCGGTGCGCTTATCGCCAAACCTCTCACGTTGGGTGATATTCCTGCATGGGCGTTGTCTGCTCGTGGTGAACGCTTAGAAGCGGTTCAGATTGAGCTTCGCCATCAGGCGGATAAGTTTTCTTTGGCCGGTGTGCAGATGAAATTTTCCGCTCAAAGCCGAGACAACCGCTTTAATGTCAGTGCAGACACCGATGGCGATAGCTGGATTATCAAAACGCCTTCAACGATTCATGCCCACGTACCGGAGAATGAATTTACGGCGATGACGCTGGCAAAGGCGATTGGCGTTGAGATCCCAGAAATTAAATTAGTCGAACTGTCTCAGCTAGATAATTTACCCAAGATCAATCTACCGGATGAACGCTATGCATATGCCATTCGCCGGTTTGATCGCGGTGAAACGGGCAGAATACACACCGAGGATTTTGCACAGATATTGGGTGTCTATCCACATGAAAAGTATGGTCGCTATAACTATGAAATGGTGGCTGCCTTGATGTACCGGCTTGGTGCAGGTGGTTTGGCTGATGTACAGCAAATGGCGCGTCGTCTGCTGGCGAATATTTTGCTGGCCAACGGCGATGCTCATTTAAAAAACTGGACGATGATCTACCGCGATACTTTAAATGGTCGGCTATCTCCGGCCTATGATATTGTGACGACGTTACCTTACGTTGCAGGTGAGGACAGCGTTGCCTTAAATATGGCAAAAGAAAAACGCTGGCAACACATTGAACTATCGACCTTTGAACGCTGGACTGAGCGCGTTCAAATTGCTTGGCCCGCCATTGCGGTTCATTTGCAAGATGCTATTTCAACAGCACGGCAAATTTGGCCTTCTATGCTCGAAGAATTGCCAATGAAGGAGGAACATAAAATCGTATTAAAAAACCATTGGGCGAGCCTCTCTTCCGACTTCCGCATCGCTGTGCCTTAGCGCTTAAAAAACGATTGATTGTCTAACCTGACTAAATCAGGGAAAATAGCCCGCTATACCCGTCATACTTCGAGCCGCATGTGCGTTGGCTACGTTTGTTCACCCTAGTCACATAGTTATCTATGCTCCTAGGGATTCACAAACTTGCCGCCTTCCTGCAACTCGAATTATTTAGGTTATAACCCTTTTTATTCCCGCTTTGCGTAACAATAAATCGCCTGAATTACGGGCGTTGGCGCAGGGTGGCTAACGATAGAACGTAAAAACATGTCTCCTAGTGAATACGCTCGCGAAGTGGCTAAACGCCGCACTTTCGCAATTATTTCTCACCCCGATGCCGGTAAAACCACGATCACTGAAAAAGTTCTGTTATTCGGACAGGCTATTCAGACCGCGGGTACGGTAAAAGGGCGCGGCTCCAACCAGCATGCTAAATCTGACTGGATGGAGATGGAAAAACAACGTGGTATTTCGATTACCACCTCGGTGATGCAGTTCCCTTACCACGATTGTTTGGTAAACCTGCTCGATACCCCAGGGCACGAAGACTTCTCTGAAGATACCTATCGTACCCTGACCGCCGTTGACTGCTGCTTGATGGTTATCGATGCGGCAAAAGGCGTCGAAGATCGTACCCGTAAGCTGATGGAAGTTACGCGCCTGCGTGATACGCCGATCTTGACCTTCATGAACAAAGTTGACCGCGAAATTCGCGATCCGATGGAGTTGCTGGACGAAGTCGAAAACGAGCTGCGTATTGTGTGCGCGCCAATCACTTGGCCAATCGGCTGTGGTAAATCGTTTAAGGGTGTTTATCACCTGTATAAAGACGAAACCTATCTGTATCAAACAGGTAAAGGCCACACCATTCAGGAAGTCCGCATCGTTAAAGGTTTGGACAACCCAGATCTGGATGCTGCCGTTGGCGAAGATCTAGCAGAGCAGCTGCGTGGTGAACTGGAGTTGGTAAAAGGCGCTGCCGCGGAGTTTGATAAGGACGATTTCCTTAATGGTGAATTGACCCCTGTCTTCTTCGGTACGGCTCTGGGTAACTTCGGTGTTGACCACATGCTTGATGGCTTGGTGGATTGGGCTCCTGCGCCAATGCCACGCAAAACCGATACCCGCGTGGTCAGCGCTGATGAAGAGAAGTTCACCGGTTTCGTGTTTAAAATTCAGGCCAATATGGACCCAAAACACCGTGACCGCGTAGCCTTTATGCGCGTGGTGTCTGGCCGTTATGAAAAAAGCATGAAACTGCGTCAGGTCCGCACGGGCAAAGACGTGGTGATCTCTGACGCACTGACCTTTATGGCTGGTGACCGCTCACACCTTGAAGAAGCCTATGCGGGCGACATCATCGGTTTGCATAACCACGGCACGATTCAGATTGGTGATACCTTCACTCAGGGTGAAGATATGAAGTTCACCGGTATTCCGAACTTTGCGCCAGAGCTGTTCCGTCGCATTCGTCTGCGCGATCCGCTGAAACAGAAACAGCTGCTGAAAGGCTTGGTTCAGCTGTCTGAAGAAGGCGCGGTGCAGGTGTTCCGTCCAATTCATAACAACGATCTGATTGTGGGTGCGGTCGGTGTGCTGCAGTTTGAAGTGGTGGTAGCACGTCTGAAAAGCGAATATAACGTTGAAGCTATCTACGAATCCGTTAACGTATCAACCGCTCGTTGGGTTGAGTGCGATGACGTGAAGAAATTCGAAGAGTTTAAACGTAAGAACGAGCTGAACTTAGCGTTAGATGGCGGTGATAATTTAGCCTATATTGCGCCAACGATGGTCAACCTTAATCTGGCTAGCGAACGCTACCCTGAAGTGAAATTCCGCAAAACTCGCGAGCATTAATCGTTTTGTTCGTGTAATTTTTCTGCTGAATTTGCTGATAAACCGCACTCATGTGCGGTTTTTTTATACCCAAAATTCGCAGAATCGTCTTAATAAGCCGCTTTTTTGCACAAAAAAACGCCGGTTATTGTGATCTAAACTGCATTTTTTTGTTACTGGGCTATAGTTAATCCAGTAGCGCATGACACCGAGAATTAATCGATTTGATTAGATTAGTTTTACAGTCGAGTGCTTCACCAAGGTAAAGCGAAAAGCATAACGTATTGATTTTAAATCAGCAGACTAACGATTGATAGTTTGAAAAATGGATGATGGTGTGGTCTACAAGACGTGTTTTCATACTGTGATTTGTTAATCGTTTGTTTGTTAATTGCTGGTTTTAACTGCTTCTTGCTGAGCCGATGGTGAACGATAGGCTACGTTTTTAAGCATTAGCACAGCGAGTCTCCGATGAGACGATGTGATTAAGGGCTGAAAGAAATACGGCCCACGGCGTTAAGCCGTTACTGAAATCAAAAGGAAGAAATCGATGAAAAATACCAAGTTTGCACGTTCAATGATGGCAATTGTTTTAGGTTCTGTACTGGTTAGCGGTAGTGCTATGGCAGAAGAAAGCTTAATGCAGAAAGCACAAAGCGCGGCTGACTCTACCGGTGCGAAAATCGATAGCTCCATGAAGAAAGTTGATGGTTACATGGACGATAGCGGGATTACCGCTAAAGTTAAAAGTGCATTGGTTGATGCCAAAGATATCAAAAGCAACGATATCTCTGTAAATACCAACAAAGGTGTCGTTACCCTGAACGGTTTTGTCTCTTCACAAGATCAGGCAGAACGCGCAGTGACTCTGGCGAAAGGTGTTGAAGGCGTTAAATCCGTGAGCGATAAACTGCACGTGAAAGACAGCACCAAGGCCAGCGTTAGCGGATACGCCAGCGACACGGCGATCACTAGCGAAGTAAAAGCGAAATTACTGGCTGATGACATCGTCCCATCACGTAATGTGAAAGTGGAAACCGAAAATGGCTTGGTACAGCTTTCCGGTACGGTGAAAACCAAAGCTGAATCCGATCGTGCTGAAAGTGTTGCTAGCGCGGTGGAAGGTGTAAAAAGCGTTAAAAATGATCTGACGGTAAAACAGTAATCTGCTTTCCCCAGACGAACCACGGCGTGGGGCGTTCGGTGTGATTACCTATGAGAAACAAAGACCTTTTAGAAACAAAGAGAAGAGCGTCGTTGGTCGACACTTCATTTTTATTTTAGGCAAGGTAAGGAGAGCATATGTTTCGTTGGGGAATTATCTTTTTAATCATTGCATTAATCGCTGCAGCATTAGGTTTTGGTGGTCTGGCCGGTACAGCGGCATGGGCAGCTAAAGTGGTGTTCGTAGTGGGTATTATTCTGTTCTTGGTCAGCCTATTTACAGGGCGTCGTCGTCCTTAGGTAAGGATACCTTTAGCGCTCATTGTTAGGACATTAGACATGAGCGATGGGGGTATCAACACCAAATCCGCCATCCATTTTGAATGGAAAGCACAAAAGGTTTGTAAATATGAACGGTGACATTGTTGTCGGTAAGTGGAAACAGATTCGCGGTCAAGTCAGGTCTACTCTGGCTGAATGGCTTGGCAGTGACGGCGAATGGCTTGCTGGCAACAATGATTGCCTCCTTGGATTGCTGCAAGAGGATTACGGAATTGCGCAAGACAGGGTATCCTCGGAGGATGTGAAGACTCATTGAGGATGGATGGTTGGGATACAGAATACCGATTACGCTGGGCAATATAGAGCCGCTAGCGTACAAACCCTACCAGCCGGGTAAAATTGCGCTGGTATGTGAAGGCGGCGGTCAGCGCGGTATTTTTACCGCTGGCGTGCTGGATGAATTTTTGCGCGCGCGCTTCAACCCCTTCGATCTCTATCTCGGCACTTCTGCTGGGGCACAAAACCTTTCCGCTTTTGTCTGTGGCCAACCGGGCTACGCACGACGCGTCATCACGCGCTACACCACTTCAATTGATTTTTTTAATCCGCTACGTTTTGTCCGTGGTGGGCACTTAATCGATCTTGATTGGTTAATTGAAGCTACCGCGAACGATCTGCCGTTAGCGATGGATTATGCGGAACAACATTTAGTCGATGGCCGCCAGTTATTGATGTGTGCCAGCCGCACTGAAGATTTCGCTCCTACCTATTTTCCTGCGCAGCGTAAAAATTGGCTCGATGTGATCAAAGCCAGCAGCGCCATCCCAGGATTCTATCGCTGGGGCGTGGAGCTCGACGGTGTGAGTTACCAAGACGGTGGGATCAGCGATGCAATCCCGGTGCGCGAAGCCCATCGACGCGGAGCCGATACCATTGTGGTGATACGTACCGTGCCATCGCAAATGTTCTACACGCCCAAATGGATGCGTCGAATGGAAGCTCTGCTGGGTGAAAGTAGCCTGCAGCAGATGGTCAAAATGATGAAGTACCATGAGAAAAGCTACCGTCGCATTCAGCGCTTCATTGAGAAACCGCCGGGTAAGGTGAGGGTGTTTGAAATCTATCCACCCAAACCGCTGGCGAGCCATGCGCTAGGGAGCAAAATTGCTGCCTTAAATGCGGATTATCATCTCGGACGCCGCTGCGGTCGCTATTTCTTAGCTACGGTTGGGCATTGGCTATTGCCACGAGAAGATCAGCCTAATGTAGACAAACGAGCGTTCTCTCGTCGCCTACTACAGCCATCAGATACTATTTCTCCTGAAATGCCGATTGTGGCGGCAACGCATTCGGCGGCTAAAAATGGCATTGTTCTGCCGGAACCGCAAACCAATATGGTGGCGGAGAAGTCCCTGATATTACCTGACAGCGTGCATCTGGATAAAAGTGCTCGGCAAACCACCATTGATCCGAGTACTGCAAAAAAAGCAGATAAACCGTCTTCGCAGGACAGTTCGACGTGACAGAACCTATGACTGATGCGCAGTTCGTTGATACTCACTGTCACTTTGATTTCCCGCCCTTTAGCGGTAATGAGTCCGAAAGCCTTGAGCTAGCCTACGCACAGGGAGTGCGTAGTATCATCGTTCCCACCATCAGCGCACAGCGCTTTCAGCAAGTTCTTGAACTAGCTAACCGTTACCCGATGTTGTACGCCGCGTTAGGCCTTCATCCGCTGTATATCGCCCAGCATCGTGAGCAGGATATTGATGTTCTGGTGCAAGCATTGGCGCAGAAACCCAATAAGCTGGTGGCCATCGGTGAGATTGGCCTTGATTTGTTTATGGACGATCCACAGCTTGAGCGACAAATCTCGCTGCTAAAAGCCCAGCTAAAACTGGCTAAGCGATATGATTTACCGGTGATCTTGCATTCGCGTCGCTCCCACGATCAGTTGGCTCGTGAGTTGAGAAACGCAGCGGTGCCGCGATGTGGCGTTGTGCACGGTTTTTCTGGCAGCCTTTCTCAGGCTCAGGCTTTCATCAAGTTAGGCTATTTTATTGGCGTTGGTGGCACGATAACCTACGAGCGAGCGCAGAAAACACGGCAGGTGATTGCCCAATTGCCATTAAGTGCATTACTGCTGGAAACCGATGCGCCAGACATGCCATTGGCGGGTTATCAAGGCCAGCCCAACCGCCCTGAACGTGTGCGTCAGGTCTTCGAAACGCTATGCCAGCTCAGGCCCGAATCTCCCGCAGTGATTGCTGAGGCCATATTGGTAAATACTGATAGATTATTCGGTATTTCCGCGTAGTTTTAGATTCATTGCTAACTATTCTAAATGCAGCTGAATTATTCATTTTTATTGATGTGATGGATGTCTCATTTTAATGATTTTGGATGCTTCAGGTTGTATAAAACTGTGACAGCGCTGACCAATAATTCTTCTCTCCTCGGTATAATCGCCGCCATCGGCAATGTGAATCTTTCGTCGATACTCAATCAAAAAATCTAACGCGTTACAGGGACTATTCCATGCAACTTATTATGAGCGTGGTAGGGATGGCGGTACTCATTCTGATTGCCGTGCTACTTTCGAGCAATCGTCGTGCTATCAACCTACGCACCGTGATTGGCGCATTTCTTATTCAGGTCGTTATCGGCGCGTTCGTGCTTTATGTCCCCACTGGGCGGGATGTGTTGGGTGCCATGTCTTCCGGCGTCGCCAACGTGATTGCCTACGGAAATGAAGGGATTTCATTTATTTTTGGCGGGTTGGTGTCTGACAAGATGTTTGAAGTCTTCGGCGGTGGCGGGTTTGTATTCGCACTGCGTGTTTTGCCCGTTATTGTTTTCTTCTCTTCATTAATTGCCGTGCTGTATTACCTCGGCATCATGCAAATCGTTATCCGTTTACTCGGCGGCGGCTTGCAGAAACTGTTGGGCACTTCTCGCACAGAATCACTGTCTGCAACTGCAAATATCTTTGTGGGTCAGACTGAAGCACCGCTGGTGGTTCGCCCATATATTTCCACCATGACGCAGTCTGAGCTGTTTGCCGTGATGTGTGGCGGTTTAGCTTCGGTGGCGGGTTCGGTATTGGCAGGTTATGCGCAAATGGGCGTGCCGTTGGAGTATCTGATTGCAGCGTCATTTATGGCGGCTCCGGGCGGCTTACTCTTTGCCAAGCTGATTGTGCCTGAAACAGAAAAAACCCACGACAAAACTGACGCAGCGGCGCTGATTGCTGAAGAAGATCGTCCGGCCAACGTGATTGATGCGGCGGCGGCGGGGGCGGCGTCTGGTATGCAGTTGGCGTTGAACGTGGGCGCGATGCTGTTGGCGTTTATCGCGTTGATTGCGCTTGTTAACGGTATGCTGGGCGGTATCGGTGGCTGGTTCGACTATCCGCAGCTTTCGCTGGAATTGATCTTAGGTTGGGTGTTCTCGCCGATTGCTTATCTGATTGGTGTGCCGTGGAGCGAATCCCAGATTGCGGGTTCTTTCATTGGTCAGAAGATTATCGTGAATGAATTTGTGGCATTCATGAACTTTGGTGAATATCTCAAAGCGGATGCGGAAGTTGCCGCAGCGGGCTTACAGGTTCTCTCCGACCATACCAAAGCGATTATCTCCTTTGCACTATGCGGGTTTGCGAACCTCTCCTCGGTGGCTATTCTGCTCGGAGGTTTGGGAAGCATGGCGCCTACGCGTCGTCATGATATCGCCCGCTTCGGTCTGAAAGCCGTGGCCGCAGGCACGTTATCAAACCTGATGAGCGCCACAATCGCCGGGTTCTTCCTCGCGCTGTAATGGTTTTACTCAATCTCCAGCCCGCTTGTCGGGCTGGAGGTTTTAATTCCCCCAGTAACTAAGCCTTACCTTCGACTTTAAACGGATCGATACCACGCAGTTGCATGCGGCGAAAACGGATAATATTGAAGCCGTTCATCAGCAAAAAACTCCCTTCAATCAGTGAACCGCCAATCGAGCCCAGCCAAATATTATGTGTGACCCAGCAAGCCGTAGAACACCACATGACGCAGCGCGTGGTTAATCCTTTGGTTCGAAAGAGCGCCCAAGTACTGGCAACGGTGCCAATAATCGGCAGCAACTCCATTGCGTGCTGTAGGCTATAGCCGCCAAATCCCAGCGTGAGAGCAATAAAAATAAACATCACCCAATTGCTGCGTGTACGAGTAGATATCACGGTACGAATGGCATTAAGTTCGGCGGCAGCGGCGGCTGAATGTGCGCCCATCAGGAAAAAATGCAGACCAATAATGGCTGAATAAATAGAGAGTTGGTATTTGAAGCGCAGCTCATTGCGATTGAAAAAAGTGGTGATACCCACCAGAAAAGCAAAAAACCCTACGCCCTGCGCAAACCACTCGTAGCTGTGCATATCTAACTCCCTTTAATTCCTTCTTCATGCCGCTTCAGATAGAAAAACGGCGCTCACACGAACGCCGTTTTTGCGAGCGACGATGACTATGGCTTTACAGCGTTACACCGCTCTTAAAAATGGCCAGCTCACGGAAGTCATTAATTTCGTTACGCGTTTGATGACCATTGGCAATATTGACGATCATATCGATGAATGAAGCCAATAGCTGATCCATGGTTTTACCGTGCAACAACTGACCCGCATCGAAGTCGATCCAGTGCGGTTTTTTGGTGGCGATTTCGGTATTGGTCGCCAGTTTCACAGTTGGAACGAAGCCGCCGTATGGCGTACCGCGACCGGTACTAAACAGCACCATATGGCATCCGGCTCCGGCCAGCGCGCTGGTGGCAACCGCATCGTTGCCCGGTGCACTTAGCAGATTCAGCCCCGGCGTTTTTAACCTTTCGCCATAGCGCAGCACGTCGATAACCTGACTCTGTCCTGCTTTTTGTGTACAGCCTAAGGATTTCTCTTCCAGCGTGGTGATACCGCCTGCTTTGTTGCCCGGAGACGGGTTTTCATAAATAGGCTGGTTGTGTTCGATGAAGTATTGTTTGAAGTTATTAACCATGTCGACGGTCTTTTCGAACGTTGATTCATCGCGGCAACGGCTCATCAGAATACGCTCAGCGCCAAACATTTCAGGCACTTCGGTGAGAACGCTGGTGCCGCCGTTGGCGATCACATAATCGGAGAAACGGCCCAGCAGCGGGTTCGCGGTAATGCCGGATAAGCCATCAGATCCCCCGCACTCTAAGCCAAATTTCAACTCGCTGAGTTTGCCCGCTTCACGGCGATCGTTGCGCATCACTTGATAAAGCTGATGCAGATGTTCGATGCCGGCTTCAACTTCGTCATCCTGTTGCTGACATACCATGAAATGCACGCGGCTGGCATCGTATTCACCCAGCGTGTCACGGAAAGCCGCAATTTGGTTATTCTCACAGCCCAACCCAACCACCAGGACAGCTCCGGCGTTAGGGTGGCGCACCATGTTTTGTAGCATGGTGCGGGTATTGATGTGGTCGTCGCCCAACTGTGAGCAACCAAATGGATGAGTAAACAAATAAGCGCCGTCGATGCCTTCTGCATCGCCGGTTTCTTTCAAAAAGCGGGTTAGCATCTGTCGAGCCATCCCGTTAACGCAGCCAACGGTAGGCAAGATCCAAAGTTCATTGCGGATCCCTACATCGCCGTTTTGACGGCGGTAGATCTGTACGTCACGATCGACCATCTGCGCGGGAAGATCGGCAAAATCTGGCTGGTATTGGTACTGATCCAGATCGTTGAGGTTGGTTTTCGCATTTTGCGAATGAATATGTTCACCCGCGGCAATCGCCGTTAAGGCATGGCCGATGGGCAAGCCATATTTCACAATCATCTCACCCGATGCTAACGGCGTGAGGGCAAATTTGTGCCCACGAGCAATGTCGCTCAGCAGATGGATGGGCTGTGATTCCACGCTAAGGGTTTCACCCGCGTTGAGATCGCGTAGGGCAACGGCGACATTATCCAGTGGGTGAATTTTAATAACGCTTGGCATATTTTGCATAATTCAATTCAGCTCAGGCAGTAACGGATAATGATGAAACGGCAGAACGCATACCGTGCTGTTCAATTTGCTGTAAGTATCCGGTGATGGTTTGGGTCATTTCAGGGATCTGGTTAAGATCTTGTCCCCAGTGGTCGGCCTCGCTCAGGATTTTTTGCACGAAGCTTTCCAGACTTTCACCGCCTGCTTTTACTGCGCTCCAGCCAGAGTGATAACGCTCGAGCCAATGCGCATCATCTTGCAATGGATAGGTTTCGCCATCGCGGTCGCCACGGTAGAACGCGATCAACGCGGCAAGTGCAAAGCATAAACGCTGTGGCAGTTTGCCCGTTTGCTGCTGGTAAGCCAGCACCTGAGGCAGAATGCGGGTGCGGTATTTCGTCATACCGTTTAACGCAATGGATAACAACTGATGCTGAATGAACGGGTTACGGAAACGGCTTAGCACTGCGTCAGCAAATGATTTCAGTTCATTGGCAGGCAGATCGAGCACCGGTACGATCTCTTGGCTAATCGCTTTCTCGACGAACTCGGTTATCTGAGCGTCGTTCATGCTTTCGCCCACGGTGTTAAGTCCGGCTAAGAATGCCGCTGGAACCAATGCGGTGTGAGCGCCGTTCAGGATTGCTACTTTGCGCTCTTTATAGGGCTTGATGTCATCCACGATGCGAATGTTTAGCGGTTTATGATCCTTGGCAAAGGCATCTAAACGAAGCTCTTGAGCCAGCGACTGTGGGCCTTGGATGACAAACAGATAAAAGTGCTCTGCGGTATCTAAAAATGCGTCTTGATAGCCCAGCTCTTTCGTCAATGCTTCGACTTCGTCGCGCGGATATCCGGTCACGATGCGGTCTACCAACGTTGAGCAGAACGTGTTGCTTTGCTCTAACCACTGAATGAATGCTGACGGTAAATCCCACTGCTGAGCGTAGCGCAACACCAGTTCGCGCAGCGCTTCACCGTTGTAGTCGATTAACTCGCATGGCAGCAATACCCAACCTTTATCGGCTGCGCCGTCGAAATGGCAAAAACGCTCGTACAGTAAGCGTGTCAGCTTGGCTGGGAAGCTGGCTGGTGGGGTATCGGTCAGCTTATCTTCGGCGACATAGCTGATGCCTGCTTCGGTGGTGTTCGAAAACACAAAGCGGATGTTGGCATCATGCGCCAGTGCCAAATAAGCATCAAAGTCCTGATACATATTGATTTCGCGGTTCACGCTGCGAATGATGCGAGACTCACGAACGGCTTCGCCTTGTTCGTTCAAACCACGAATAATAGTGGTAAACAAACCGTCCTGCGTGCTGAGTGACGGCGGGAAATCGCTGTTTAGTGGGCGTACAACCACCACGCCCGCATTCAAATCGGTATGCTCATTCAGCAGATCCAACTGCCAGTCTACAAACGCACGTAGGAAATTGCCTTCACCAAACTGAATCACTTTGTCTGGGTGCTGGCGGCCGGGAAAATCACGACGATTAAGAGTTTGCATTCTGGATCTACCTCAGAGGGGCCGCCATTTAGCGGCCTTCAACATATAAAAGGAACAAGCGTTGGGTGTTATACCCTTCATACTTCAAGTTGCATGTGCGTTGGCTTTCCTCGCTCACCCTTGTCACTTACTCAAGTAAGCTCCTAGGGATTCACTGCGTTGCCGCCTTCCTGCAACTCGAATTATTGTGGGTATAGAAAAAAAAGGGGCGGCTAAACCGCCCTAGGATAATTACAACTCAATCGCAAAATAGTTTTTGGCATTATCGAAGCAGATGTTTTTCACCATATTACCCAGCAATTCGATATCTGCCGGTGCTTCACCATCGGCCACCCAACGTCCAATCATTTGGCACAGAATGCGACGGAAATATTCGTGACGGGTGTAAGACAGGAAGCTGCGGCTATCGGTGAGCATGCCAACAAAGCGGCTCAGCAAACCCAACTGGGCGAGCTGGGTCATCTGGCGTTGCATACCGTCTTTCTGATCGTTGAACCACCAGCCGGAACCGAACTGCATTTTCCCTGCCATGCCTTCGCCTTGGAAGTTACCGATCATGGTGCCGATGACTTCGTTATCGCGTGGATTCAGGCAATAGATAATGGTTTTGGCTAGGCCACTAGAGCGGCTTTGCGCATCGAGCAAGCGAGACAGGGCGAAAGCCACCGGCGCGTCATGGATAGAGTCAAAACCGATATCAGGGCCAACGGTTTCAAACATGCGAGAGTTGTTATTGCGCAGTGCGCCAATGTGGTATTGCTGCACCCAACCGCGCTTATGGTATTCGGCACCCAAGAACAGCAGTACGGCCGTTTTAAACTGGGCAACTTCTTGCTCAGTTGGCATTTTGCCTTCTAGGCGGCGGGTCAGAATGCCGTTCAATGTGGTTTCGTCGGCTTCGCCGTACATAACCACATCAAGTGCGTGGTCAGACACCTTACAGCCATGTGCGGCAAAGTGGTCCATCCGGATTTTAAGCGCATCGCAGACATCGCTGAACTTACGGATATCAACATCAGCGGCGGCGCTCAGTTTTTGCATATATTCTGGGAAGATCGCGGCATCAATGTTAAATGCTTTATCTGGACGCCAGCTCGGTAGCACTTTGACGTCAAAGCTGCTGTCTTCCGCGATGATTTTATGGTGACTCAGATCGTCAATAGGATCGTCCGTCGTTCCCACCATTTTGACATTCATCTGCTTCATGATGCCGCGAGCGCTGAACTCTTCGCGCTCAAGCAACGCATTACAGCGATTCCAGATGTCGTCAGCCGTTGCGCCGGAGAGAAGGGTGCCGGTAATGCCGAATGGACGACGCAATTCTAGGTGTGTCCAGTGATAAAGCGGGTTACCAATGGTATGAGGAACGGTTTCAGCCCATGCTTGGAACTTCTCACGATCGCTTGCGTCACCGGTGCACAGGCGTTCGGCAACGCCGTTGGTGCGCATCGCACGCCATTTGTAGTGGTCGCCTTTCAACCAGATGTCATACAGGTTTTTAAACCGATAATCCTGTGCAATTTGCTCAGGAGGGAGATGACAGTGATAGTCAAAAATTGGCTGTTCAGCCGCGTACCCGTGGTACAGACGGCGCGCAAACTCGGTATCAAGCAAGAAATCTTCGGTTAAAAACTGCGACATAATCGGGTTCCTCAGGAGCGTAACGCTTCGGTGAGCTATTCTTTTGCGGCTAAAGTTATCACACCAATTATGGCGCTCGTCCAGAACTTTTTCCGCGATTAGCCTAATGAAAGCGACAAAACAGAATAATTACTCAGCACTTTCGCTTATGAAGCCACTTTTCTGCGTGGCTAAAGTGTGTGTTTATTATTCCTTAATCCAAAAATGGTTTTTGTGATGGCTCTCAACTTTTAAATCTGTATGACAAGTTATCTTAGCCACCGCTGCGAAATGAGTATTGCCCTAACCAATCATGAGCAGTGGTTTGACCAATATCTATTTACCAAGCACCAGAAAACCAATTCAAAGTCGGAACAGGAACGTCCGAACTTTCCATCTAGAGCCGTAGTTTTAGAACCACAGCGCAGATGAATAAGGTAGATGCGTACCTCACACGTAACGCTATCACCGTTTCAATATGGAGAGTTATTACGCGGCGCAGTCACAAGCGCGGTTCATTGCAGCCTTGCACACATCGCCAAAGGCGTTCCACAAGGCAGAGTTCTAAGCCCAAACAATTTCAAGGTGTCGGAAGTCGGCCAATGCTGATGTCGCTTGAAGGTTACGGGATATACTGGGAGAGAGTTTAAATGCGTAAAATTAAAGGCTTACGCTGGTACATGATAGCCTTGGTTACCGTGGGAACTGTATTGGGTTACTTAACTCGTAACGCCATTGCCGTTGCTGCGCCGACCTTACAAGACACCATGCATATCACCACCCAGCAATACTCTTATATTATTGCTGCGTATTCTGCGTGTTATACCATCATGCAGCCTGTTGCGGGCTACGTGCTTGATGTGCTGGGAACGAAGGTGGGTTATGCACTGTTTGCCATCCTGTGGGCGGTATTCTGTATGGGTACTGCATTAGCCAGTAGCTGGGGTGGTTTGGCTATCGCACGTGGTGCGGTGGGTATGGCTGAAGCCGCGATGATCCCTGCTGGGCTGAAAGCCTCTTCCGAATGGTTCCCGGCGAAAGAGCGCTCTATTGCCGTTGGCTACTTTAACGTAGGTTCATCGATTGGTGGGATGATCGCGCCTCCATTAGTGGTATGGGCTATCGTGGCACACAGCTGGGAAATGGCCTTCATTATTACCGGTGCACTCAGCCTGATTTGGGCAATCTGCTGGTTAATCTTCTACAAACACCCGAAAGACCAGAAAAAACTGTCTGATGAAGAGCGTGATTACATCCTGAATGGTCAGGAAGCACATCACCAAACCAACAACGCTAAGCGTATGTCTGCATGGGAAATTCTGCGTAACCGCCAGTTCTGGGGTATCGCCCTGCCACGTTTTCTGGCTGAGCCTGCGTGGGGGACGTTCAATGCCTGGATCCCGCTATTCATGTTTAAAGCTTACGGCTTCAACCTGAAAGAAATTGCGATGTTTGCTTGGATGCCAATGCTGTTTGCTGACGTTGGTTGCGTGCTGGGCGGCTATTTGCCTCCGCTGTTCCAGAAATATTTCAAAGTAAACCTGATTGTTTCGCGTAAGTTAGTTGTCACCATGGGGGCGGTTCTGATGATTGGCCCTGGCATGATTGGCCTGTTCACCAGCCCTTATGCGGCAATCGCTCTGCTGTGTGTCGGTGGTTTTGCTCACCAGTCTCTGTCTGGCGCTTTGATCACGCTATCTTCCGACGTCTTTGGGCGTAATGAAGTGGCGACGGCCAACGGCTTGACCGGGATGGCCGCATGGACCGCGAGTACCATGTTTGCGCTAGTCGTCGGGGCATTGGCAGATACCATTGGCTTTAGCCCGCTGTTCGCAGCATTAGCGGTCTTCGACCTGCTGGGCGCACTGGTTATCTGGACCGTGCTGCAAAACCGCACGGCGGAAGAAGTTGAAGCCGCATCAAACCATCAGAAAGCGACGGTGTGATCTTTTTGATGTACTAGCGGTTTAAGTTATCGACCGTATCCTTGGAATCCGCCGTTTATCGGCGGATTTTTTTTACCTGCATTTAACCTGCTACCAGAGCGTTGGGCTCTCTGGCACGTATATTGGAAAAGTGGTATAACAGATTTAAATCATTATGTATCACAGCCTTTGCCCACTCTTAACCCTAATAGAGCATCCTAAATGGAATTCACAGAACCCAGAAGACTGTATCAACAGTTAGCCGCAGAGCTGAAACAGCGCGTCGAATCAGGCGTTTACCCTGTGGGTGAGAAACTGCCAGCCGAGCGTTATATCGCCGAAGAGATGAACGTGAGCCGCACCGTGGTTCGCGAGGCTATCATCATGCTGGAGGTTGAGGGCTATGTTGAGGTGCGTAAAGGTTCGGGCATCCATGTCATCAGCAATCAGCCAAAAACATTGGTTCAGCCTAACCGCAATATTCAGTTTGCGAGCGCAGGGCCGTTTGAGCTGCTGCAAGCACGCCAGCTGATTGAGAGTAATATTGCCGAGTTTGCGGCCACTCAGGTCACCAAGCAGGATATTGTGGCGCTGATGGAAATTCAGGAACATGCGCGTCAGGAAGATCGTTTCCGTGATTCTGAATGGGATTTGAAATTTCACGTACAGGTCGCTTTGGCCACGCAAAACTCAGCCATGGCTACGATTGTGGAGCAGATGTGGAGCCAGCGTATTCATAATCCGTATTGGCTAAAACTCCATGAACATATCGACGATGTGTCGATCGAAAGCTGGTGTGAAGACCACGACAAGATCCTTAAGGCCCTGATGCGTAAAGATCCCTACGGTGCGAAAGTGGCGATGTGGCAACATTTGGAAAATACGAAGCAAATGCTTTTCCAAGCGACCACCGATGACTTCGAATTTAACGTCGATCGCTATCTGTTTGCCGAAAACCCCGTGGTGCATTTGGACGGCGTAACCAACGCCAAATGATTTCACATAAGTGATTGTGCGTTGTAAAGAATCGTTGGCTTAATCTATAATTCAATCGGTGATGGTGCTCCACCGTTGGTTGCTCAATTCTCGGCAACTAAAAACCGCCAAAAGAGTTCTCTCTTTTCGCTGATGACGCCTGGCAGAAGTTTGAGTTTTATTTCTCTGTTTATTCAGAGCGATAGCGCTTGGCTGCCGGGCTGAAATCCTCTCCCTGTGGTTAATCAAATCGCCTCTGCTGACAGTCTTCATCTATAACATGCTTGTTATTATCAAGGAGCACGCCATGAGCTATGGCCTAACACTACTGATTGTTGCCTTTGGTGGCGCCGTGGGAGCTATTACCCGTTTTCAAATCACCAACTGGTTCAACGGTTGGTTTGGGAATTCATTCCCTTATGCCACGCTGACGGTGAACGTTGTGGGGTGCTTTATCATGGGGTTATTGGTTGCGGCGCTAAATACTGGCACGCTAATTTCTCCTCATTGGCGTCCACTGATTGCGGTTGGTTTTCTGGGGGCGTTAACCACTTTTTCTACGTTCTCGTTTGATACCTTGGCGCTGTTTACTCAAGGATTCTGGCTGCGGGCAGCCATGAACGTTATTTTGAATCTGGTGCTGTGCATGATTGCGGTTGCTGCAGGCTATGCGCTACTGAGCCGTGGCTCTATGCCCGGTTAATCAGTATCAGTCTGTCTAGCCGTGTTTATTGAGAACGTAGATTTATTGAGAACAAATAGGTAAACACGGCATAGTTCATTGATCATACTAATACCTCCTTTTTTCCCTTCTGGTTTCCTTTTCTTGAACCTCGCGGAAACCAGAGGCAAATAAGCACCTATATCGCTAAATTCGTCGCGATAAATGCGTATTTTCTGCTGTTTCCTAGACGGTGATTTTGCTACAGTTAGCCGACTTTTTTCTGCATATGTCTGGAAGCAACAAAATATTGAAGCGTCTTTCGTCTGCCACCGTTATGTTACTGTTGTTATGCTGGGTCAGTGTGGCCTCTGGCAAGCAAACGGCTTGGCATTCGCACAATGCGAATCACTATGCTATTCCAGCCTACGTTGTTAAAGCAGATAGCGATTTAGGCGAAATATTCACAGATAGTTTGTCCATGTCGGTCATGCAACCGTCAGATGAACCAGCGCAATATCTTTCTCGTAAATCGAATGCGCGGAAGCTGGCGGCGCTACTGCGCCTCCACATGCAAACAGGTTCAGAACAAGGGCGAACGTTGCCTAAGTTGCCGGATGCTCCTCTACCGCTGCGCGCGGAAATTCCCTATTTTGACGCTTCTCGACAATATAGCGACGAGAGCGTTTCTCTTGCTCTTTTACGAACATTACAGCTTCCCCCACATCAAAATCGGCTGGGTGGCTGGAAAGAGAGTAATATTCTATACAGAGGCAAGCTGACGTATGACCAACCGGATGCCAAGCGCACGTTGGTTAACTTTAGCTAGCTCCCTGACTCCATCGTCCTTTGTGACGTCCATGAGATGAGCTGGCGGATGGACCTTCCGAATTTTCAGTTAGGAATACTCGATGGATATGATTAACGAATTGATACATGCCCTGTGGCAACAGGACTATGAAACACTGGCGAACCCATCGCTGGTGTGGACGATTTACGGCATTTTGTTTGTGATTTTATTTCTGGAAAATGGTTTGCTGCCGGCGGCCTTTTTACCGGGCGATAGTTTGCTGATCCTCGTCGGCGTGCTGATTGCTAAAGGCACTATGGGCTTTGGCATGACCATCTGTGTTTTGACCACTGCGGCCAGCCTCGGCTGCTGGGTGGGATATATCCAAGGACGATGGTTGGGGAATACCAGACTGGTGCAAAAGTGGCTTTCTCATCTTCCTGCGCATTATCATCAGCGCTCGCATCATCTGTTCCATAAGCACGGCCTTTCGGCGCTGCTGGTTGGGCGTTTTCTTGCTTTCGTGCGTACGCTGTTGCCGCTGATCGCGGGTCTTTCTGGTTTAAGCAGCACTCGCTTCCAGTTCTTTAACTGGATGAGCGGTTTCCTGTGGGTCATTATTTTGACAACGCTAGGCTATGTGCTGGGCAAAACCCCGCTGTTCCTGCGTTACGAAGACCAGTTGATGTTCCTACTGATGATGCTTCCGCTGGTACTTCTGGTGGTAGGACTGGTGGGCTCATTGGTCGTGTTATGGCGTAAAAAAAATACAACGACACAGCCTGAGCAAAGGAAATAACGTGACTCTGCTACTTATTCAGCGGCTTGGATGGAAGCGTGCTTTACTGCTTTTGGTATTGATCGTCGCTGCATTTGCATGGTGGGTTGTGCCACATTTGGTGCACAAAGAAACCACGCTGCAAATCAGCGCGACGCAGTCTGGTTTAGCGACGCCCGATGGTTTTTTTGTCTATCAGAAGCTCGATGAGCACGGCATCAGTATTAAAAGCATCACGCCAGATGGAAACGGCTTGCTGGTTCATTTAGCTAAGCCTGAACAGCAGGATGAGGCAATGCACGTGTTGCAGACGGTGCTGCCGCGTGGCTATAGCATCGCGTCTAAAACGCATCGGCGCACGCTATTCCAGTCAGCCGAAAGTGACGTCAAGGATCCTCCCAGGCAACCGAGACTTAGCAGCTAAACATTAAAAACAGAGCCTTATGGCTCTGTTTTTGTTTTTAAGGATTGTCTGATTTTTCGATTATCGGCTCCCATTTTTGACTGCAAAGCACCTATTATTTAATGATAGTGATAAGTAATCGTTAATAATTGCAGATTATAGTTATAACGGTCGGGCGCACTCCAGTGACGAGGTTATGCGTATCGAACCCTAGGCTTGTTTTGATGATACAAAGATATATGTCCCCGGAGTGGGGCGCTTTTAAACTCAATAAGGACTTTTCATGACATTCAAAAAAACCGTACTTTTAGCTGTGACCGTTGCTTCTTTGGGCATGATGAGCGCGGCCGCTAATGCGGCGGCGGTGACCTGCGCGAGCAAGCAGCAAAGCATTGAAGAGCAGATCCAATACGCCCAACAGCACAACAACACACATCGCGTTGCCGGTTTGCAGAAGGCGCTTAGTGAAGTGAAAAGCAACTGTACTGAAGCTGGGCTACGTGCCGATCTGCAAAAGGACGTAAAAGAAAAACAGCAGAAAGTTGCTGAACGTCAGCAAGAACTCAGCGAAGCTCAGCAAACCGGAAAAACTGACAAAATCAGTAAAAAAGAGAAAAAACTGGTCGAAGCTCAAGACGAGTTGAAAGAGGCGCAACAGGCGTTAGGGCAGTAATTAACGTCAGTAAAATGCCGAGTTTTTTCATACCAAAAACGGCAGATACAGAAGGATATGTGGCAATTACCTTTGCGCTCATGGAAAAAGCTCGCTATGTTAAAAGACCATATCAGTAAAGTTAAGGAGTCTAGGAATGGCTAACGATTCAACTTCCGAGCAATTACGTGCCGAACTGAAGTCCCTCGCCGATACCTTAGAAGAGGTTCTGAATTCTTCTACCGACAAGCCGAAGGCCGAGCTGGAAAAAATCCGCGCGAAGGCTGAAAGCGCGTTGCAAGGTAGCCGTGCGCGCTTAAACGCGGCCGGTGAGAAAGTGGCTGCACAAACTAAAGAGATCGCAGATCGTGCAGATAGCTATGTTCATGACAATCCTTGGACTGGCGTTGGCATCGGCGCAGCGGTCGGTGTGGTGCTAGGCGTTCTACTGGCTCGCCGCTAATGCCTGGTGATAACGCCACTTCTCAGGGCCCCGCTCGCGGGGTTCTGAGTACCGCTCAGCGCATTGTCACCATTATTGTTGGCATGGTGGAAACTCGGCTGCGTTTGGCTGTGGTGGAGCTGGAAGAGGAAAAGGCTAACGTTATTCAATTGCTGATGATGGCAGGCATTACGCTGCTGTTTACGGCATTTGGTTTGATGACGTTGCTGGTTCTGCTCTTCTGGGCAATTGATCCGGCCTATCGCCTGATGGCTTTAGGGATCACCACCGCTGTTTTGCTTGGGTTAGCACTAATTGGGGCAATTTGGACTATCACCAAAGCTCGAAGATCAACGCTGCTAGGAGCCACTCGGCACCAGCTAGAAATTGACCGAGAGTTACTGGAAGAGGATCGCAAGTGAGCCGTAATCGTCAAGAACTCGCCTTAGAGAAAGCGCGTCTGCTGCGTCAGGTTCAGCAGCAACGTCTTGATTTAGCCGGTGAGCGTCGTGCATGGTTACAGCTCACGGCGAAATTCGACCACCGTGTTTCGGCCGTGATGCGGTTGCGCAAATTTATGCTGCTAGGCTCAAGCCTACTGGCGCTATATGGCGCTCGTCATCCGGCTAAAACCGCTCGCTGGACGCGCCGCGCATTTAGCGTATGGGGCGTGGTTAAAGTAGTACGTAAAGCGTTTTACTCAAAGGCCTAACTAAATTCCGCTCTCTTCAGACCTATAAAAACCCCACAAAAATCCTGCGCATTTATCTAAATTAAAAGTAATAACTTGCGAAATCACTCGCGTGCTATCCTTTAACTTATTGTATTTGATTATTTTCTTATAACTTTTTGACTTCAGTTTTTTTGAAGAATTCCAGCAATTTTACTCGCTAACACTCCTTCATGCTTTGTCCTAGTATTAGCCCATCGAGAGAAACGCGCTCCACAATATGGCTAACGCCACATGGATTGCACGCCTCACACCGAATAGCGCTGCATAAGCGGCAACATCAAATTGTCTGGAGCATGAAAATGAGCAACAAATTAGAAAATATCGCACTGCTGGCCGCCCGTATCCTGATGCCAATCCTGTTCATTTCAGCGGGTTGGGGCAAAGTGACTGGCTACGCTGGCACACAGCAATACATGGAAGCCATGGGCGTTCCGGGCGCACTGTTGCCGCTGACGATTCTGTTGGAGCTGGGTGGTGGTTTAGCCGTTCTGTTCGGTTTACTGACTCGCACTACCGCACTGTTTACCGCAGGCTTCACGATTCTGACCGCGTTCCTGTTCCATTCGAACTTTGCAGATGGTGTTAACCAACTGATGTTCATGAAAAACCTGACTATCGCTGGTGGCTACTTGGTTCTGGCCGTTGCAGGCCCAGGCGCATTCAGCATCGACCGTTTACTGAACAAAAAATGGTAATGACTTACCTTTCTACAGCTCGAATGATTTAGAGTAAAAAGGGCTATAGTGAGATAGTAAAGGGGCGAAAACGCCCCTTTATGCTTTGGTATAAAGTCACTTCTCTGCGAATTATTGGGCACAATCAGGAGGATTTATGGGACAACTCGTTGACGGTATCTGGCAAGATATCTGGTATGACACCAAATCTACCGGTGGGCGTTTTAAGCGTTCAAACGCGCAATTCCGTAACTGGGTCACTTCTGATGGATCTGCTGGCCCAAATAATGAACCGGGATTTAAGGCAGAAAAAGATCGTTACCATCTTTATGTCTCTTTGGCCTGTCCGTGGGCACATCGCACGTTGTTAGTCCGCAAGCTCAAGGGACTGGAAACGCTGATACCTGTTTCCGTAGTCAGCCCGCTGATGCTGGAAAATGGTTGGACGTTTGAGCGCTCCTTCGCTGCCGCGACCGGTGACGAACTCTATCACCATGATTTTCTCTACCAGCTATATCTACAGGCCGACCCGCACTATACCGGACGCGTCACTGTCCCTGTACTGTGGGATAAACAAACTCAAACCATCGTCAGCAATGAATCTTCAGATATCATTCGTATGTTTAATACGGCGTTTGATGATTTGGGCGCAAAGCCGGGTGATTTTTATCCGTCGGAATTGCGTGCTGAGATTGATGAGCTCAATAGTTGGGTTTATGACACCGTTAATAATGGCGTTTATAAAGCAGGGTTTGCGACGTCGCAAGAGGCCTATGATGAAGCCGTTAGCGCGGTATTTGCCTCATTAGATAAGCTGGAAAACATTCTTGCCCGTCAGCGTTACTTAACCGGTGAGCGTTTAACCGAAGCCGATCTTCGTTTGTGGACGACGTTAGTGCGTTTTGACCCAGTATACGTGACGCATTTTAAATGCGATTGGCAGCGGATCAGTGACTATCCAAATCTGTATGGATTCCTGCGTGATATCTATCAGATGCCGGGTATTAAAGAGACGGTCAATCTGGAACACATCCGTAATCATTATTATCGCAGCCATAAAACCATCAACCCAACGGGCATTATTTCGATCGGGCCAAAGCAAGATCTTGATGCTCCGCACGGCCGCGATAAGCGTTAAAAAAAGTCCTGCAAAAGCAGTAACACCTTTCACTTCAGTGTGATTTTAGGGGAAGTACACCGATGGGGTCGTAGCAGCTTTAGCTGCCGACAACTTTGCTTGGAGCAAAGTTGAACAACGCTTTAGCGTTGGCCCTCTGGGAGGAACACAGGGATGTGTTCCTTAACCGCCCCGCGGTGTGCTAGCCCCGTGTATCTCGATCTCTTAAACGAACGGCGTTATGCACAAGCAGGGCTTTTTGATTTCTCATAAATACAGCGCAGGGCGGATAATTTGCTTTACGCCACGCTGGGCAAGCGCGGTGGCAAGCGTTTCAATATCTTCTTTTGTGGCACTTTGCCATGCTTGTGCATCACCGCGAACACCATGATGATGAAAGGCGTTGAGGCGTATAGGGATATCCCCGAGCGTGGTAATAAACTGCGCTAATTCATCAACATGTTGCAGATGATCGCTATGCTGTGGGATTATCAGCAGACGCAGCTCGCTGAGCTTGTCATGTTTTGCCAACCACTGAATGCTTTGTTTGATCCTTTGATTATCTCGCCCCGTCAATGCTATGTGGCATTCGCTGCCCCACGCTTTAAGATCGATCATGGCACCGTCCATCCATGGTGCTATTTTCTCCCAGCCCGCCGTGGATAGCTCGCCGTTACTGTCGATCAGGCAGGTTAAATGCTTGAGCGTTGGTGCGGATTTAATTGCGGTAAAGAAATCATATAAAAACGGCAGTTGCAGCGTTGCTTCGCCGCCGCTAACGGTGATCCCATTGATAAACAGCGCATTGCGTTTTACCTGTGCCAAAAGAGAATCTACGCTGTAGCGCTGCACCATTGGGCTGGATTGGCGTGTGCAGGTTTGCAGGCAGGTATCGCATTGCTGACAGGCTTTCTCATCCCAACGCACACGCCCATCTTGCAGACGTAATGCCTGATGAGGGCAGGTCTCTACACAGTCGCCGCAGTGGTCACAAAGACCAATCGTGTAAGGATTGTGGCAATTCTTACAGTTTAGATTGCACCCTTGCAGAAAAATGGCCAAGCGACTGCCTGGCCCATCGACGCAGGAGAACGGTAAGATCTTACTTACCGAAGCGCATCGATTGCTCATGGCTAATCACTCGTGGCTGGCGTTGCATGATCCCGGTATTCTTGGCCGCTTCCTCTCCTAACCACGTGGTATTTAGGCGTGAGCCTTCCGCATTGAATTTTTCAATATCAGACAGACGCACCATGTAGCCGGTGATACGAACCAAATCGTTACCGCAGACGTTGGCGGAAAACTCACGCATACCGGCGGCAAAACCACCGAGGCAAAGCTGCATCATGGCTTCAGGATTGCGCTTGATGGTTTCTTCCAGCGTTAAGATGTCGCTGATGCCCGATGTGTAATGCGCATGGTGAGGGGCCACGGTCATCAAATGGGTAACGGGATCGGGTTCTGTGCCGTAAGGAATTCGAGCGCCCGGCGTGGTGCCAATGTCAGAGCTAATACCCGATTGGGCATGCAGCATGGCACGCTGTTTCCAGCCGTGTTTAACCGGCGTTTGTGCCACAAACTCGGCCAGTTGTTCACTGATACGATATCCAAGCTGATTCGCCTGTTCGCTTTCGCCGTAAACACCCGGTAAACCGTCTTTCTCCTGCAAAATATTCACCGCTTCCGCTAACGCATAAATCCCAAACATAGGCACAAAGCGCTGAGGATCGATTAAACCTTCTTTTACCAAGAAGCTTTGCTCAAAGAAATGCGATTGGTTGTAGAGGAAGTCGGTTCGAGCATCAATAATATTAATTTGCTGGCGGCAATAATACGGTAGTTGGCGAGTGAAGAAGTCCTGCGAAGACTCGCTGCGTAACGCAACCTGCTTCAAATTAATACGAACTAAGGTGTTTCCGCCTCCGGCAAGTGGCAGAGAATTGTAACAGCTGACAATGCCGTAGCCGCCTTTTGTGAAAATATTATCATGTACAGGGCCGTTGGCGATGTGAGGCTTACTGCATTCACAAATGTTTTTAGCGGCCTGAAGTAGCAAAGATTCAGGAGTGATTTGTGGATCGTAGATAAACGTGAGATTAGGCGCAACCTGCTTCAGTTCAGCATCTACGCGTAAAATTAGGCGAGTCAGTAGGTTATCGTTCGGCCCAATGTTGGCATGCATAAAGGCATCTGGCAAAGTGCGATCCAGGTAACGCCAGAAACGTTTTATGCGGATATATAATTCGTTTTCTGTTAGAATTCCAACATAAGGCAGCAGTAGGCTGTCTAAATGGCCGAGAAACACGGGCATAGAGGTAACGGAAGGGACATGGTGATACAGGATGCACAGCATATTCAGTGCGTCGTCAAAATCCTGCGCCGGTTCCAGTTCCAGATATTCGGAGCCCTGTGACAAAAACTTGACGTAATCCGGCAGAACGTAGCGTGGTTTGTACGGCGCATGTCCTTCAAACATATCGCAAATGACGTTCTCATCCAGTGCCTGACGGGCTTCTGGTGGTAGATTGGGATACGGTAGAGCATTCTCGGCCTCTAGAGCCAAAAAGTGACGTTTTTGCTCTGGAGACAGCGTTTCGCTGGTGGCAATTTGCTGGCAGCGCTGTAGGAAAGCAGGTAGTACAGAAGTATCGGTGGAATTCGTCATAACGCCTCTCCGCGGGCAATAGTGCTGTTTTATCGTCATTCTAAAGAGGATAAACCAGCGATCTATTGATCCTGATATAGGCCGTGAGAAAGTAATGCGTTTTCCATCCATATAAGAGGTTATTTCGTGATGTTAATCACATATAATCTTGAGTTGTTACAGTTCGTTTTTCATCTACTGTGACAATGAGCACAAATGTGACGGAGGGTTTGTGTTCAAATAGTAACATATGATGTTGACCATGAAGGGCCACATGCGGTGAGATGGATCTCAGTTGCTTTCCGGTCAGAATGACGGAACAGAATCTTCAAGGAACCAAGTCCGCTCGCCAACGTATTGGGATACCTTCAAGGCTTTCGCGTTTATCGTGAACTGTGAAGCCTCCGAGCCCTAAATCATTGTGTCTGAATCTAGGCAAAGCCAGTTCAGCCCAGTTGGAGAGTAAAATGACTGATTTAAAAGTTGCTGCAAAACGTGCGTTACAGTTGATGGATTTGACCACCCTGAACGAAGACGACACCGACGAAAAAGTGATCGCTCTGTGCCATCAGGCAAAAAGCCCAGCTGGTAACACCGCAGCAGTTTGCATCTATCCACGTTTCATCCCAATTGCGCGTAAAACTTTGCGCGAGCAGGGCACTCCTGAAATTCATATCGCTACCGTGACTAACTTCCCGCACGGCAATGATGATATCGCTATTGCACTGGCAGAAACCAAAGCGGCTATCGCTTACGGCGCCGACGAAGTTGACGTGGTATTCCCATACCGCGCGCTGATGGCGGGCAACGAGCAGGTTGGTTTCGACATGGTTAAAGTCTGCAAAGACGCTTGTAACGAAGCAGGCGTATTGCTGAAAGTGATCATCGAAACCGGCGAGCTGAAAGATGCTGCGCTTATCCGTAAAGCATCTGAAATCTCTATCAAAGCGGGTGCTGACTTCATCAAAACTTCTACCGGTAAAGTTCCTGTTAACGCCACGCTGGAAAGCGCAGAGATCATGATGACCGTGATCCGTGATATGGGCGTAGGCAAAACCGTTGGCTTCAAGCCAGCTGGTGGCGTTCGTACCGCTGAAGATGCCGCAGAATATCTGGCTCTGGCGGGTCGTTTGCTGGGTGATGACTGGGCTGATTCCCGTCACTTCCGCTTTGGTGCTTCTAGCCTGTTGGCAAGCCTGCTGAAAACGCTGGGCTACGATGCTAAAGGCACTGGCAGCGCTTACTAATTCAGTTTTGGTTTAACTGTTTTTCGCCGCGGCGGTTTCGTCGCGGTGATACTTATTGTTTTATTTGAATTGTTTGTTCGATACCCAAAATGATTGACGTTGCATCAAGGCGGCAAACATAGCCAACGTAGCGGCAACTTCAAGCAGGAGGGGCGGGGCGTTCCGCAGAACATACCTCTTTAACCTACACACATATCCAATGTCTTGAGCATGCGCTCTAAGTTCTGAGGATATAATCAACAGGGGGATACAACCTTGTTCCTAGCACAAGAAATTATTCGTAAAAAACGTGATGGCCACGCGCTCAGCGAGGAAGAAATTCGTTTTTTCATCAACGGTATTCGTGACAATACCGTTTCTGAAGGTCAGATCGCCGCATTGGCGATGACCATCTTTTTCCACGATATGATCATGCCTGAACGCGTTGCTCTTACTATGGCGATGCGAGATTCCGGTACGGTTCTGGACTGGAAATCATTGAATCTGAACGGCCCGATTGTGGATAAACATTCCACCGGCGGCGTGGGTGACGTGACTTCATTGATGCTTGGTCCAATGGTGGCGGCATGCGGTGGTTATGTTCCGATGATTTCTGGCCGCGGTTTAGGCCATACCGGCGGTACGCTGGATAAGCTGGAAGCGATCCCAGGATTTGACATTTTCCCTGACGATGCGCGTTTCCGTAAAATTATTTCTGAAGTGGGTGTGGCTATTATCGGCCAGACCAACTCTTTGGCGCCGGCAGATAAACGTTTCTACGCGACGCGTGATATTACCGCGACCGTTGACTCCATTCCGCTGATCACCGCGTCTATTTTAGCTAAGAAATTGGCTGAAGGACTGGATGCGTTAGTGATGGACGTGAAAGTCGGCTCCGGTGCCTTCATGCCTACTTTCGAGCTCTCCGAAGCGCTGGCGCAGTCTATCGTTGGCGTGGCTAACGGCGCAGGCTGCAAAACAACCGCGTTACTGACTGATATGAATCAGGTTCTGGCGTCAAGCGCCGGTAACGCCGTTGAAGTTCGTGAGTCTGTGCAGTTCCTGACCGGTGAATACCGCAACCCGCGTTTGTTTGAAGTGACGATGGCTTTGTGTGCCGAGATGTTGATTTCTGGTAATTTGGCCGCAGATCAACAGGACGCACGCAATAAACTGCAAGCGGTGTTGGATAACGGTAAAGCGGCAGAGATCTTTGGCCGCATGGTGGCAGCACAAGGTGGCCCAGCTGATTTTGTTGAGCGCTACGATAGCTACTTACCGCAGGCTACATTAAGCAAGCCGGTCTTTGCTGAACACAGTGGTATTATTACTGCTATGGATACCCGCGAACTGGGTATGTCAGTGGTTGGACTGGGCGGCGGGCGTCGCCGTGCGACCGACAGCATCGATTACAGCGTCGGTTTAACTGATATGGTTCGTTTGGGCGACAGCGTGGATGCGCAGCGTCCATTGGCGATTGTGCATGCGTCCAATGAAGAAGATTGGCAACAGGCTGCTCGTGCAGTACGCGGCGCAATTGTGTTGGGTGACAAAGCTCCGGCAGAAAATCCGGTAGTTTATCGCCGTATCACTGAGTAAACGCCATACTTAACGGGTGTTGGTTAAACCAGCCTTAGAATTAAAACCAGAGAGTCGCCAAGTTTGCATCGGCTCTTTGGTCACAGCGCTAAAGCGCAGGAGAGTAAGATGAAACGTACATTTATCATGGTATTAGACTCATTTGGTATCGGTGCGAGTGAAGATGCTGAACGCTTTGGCGATGTGGGTTCCGATACGCTAGGTCATATTGCTGACGCCTGCGCGCGCGGCGAAGCAGATATTGGCCGCAAAGGTCCGCTGACCCTGCCTAACCTGAGCCGTTTAGGTTTAGGTAAAGCGGCTGAAGAATCAACCGGCCGTTTTCCACAGGGCTTGGATAAAAACGCTGAGATCATCGGCGCGTATGGCTATGCGAGCGAGCTCTCTTCCGGTAAAGATACGCCGTCTGGTCACTGGGAAATTGCGGGTGTTCCTGTTCTGTTCGATTGGGGCTATTTCTCCGATCATGAAAACAGCTTCCCACAGGAACTGTTAGATATTCTGGTTAAGCGCGGCAACCTGCCAGGCTATCTGGGTAACTGCCACTCTTCTGGTACCGTGATTTTGGATCAGTTGGGCGAAGAGCACATGAAAACCGGCAAGCCGATTTTCTATACCTCTGCTGACTCCGTATTCCAGATTGCTTGCCATGAAGAAACCTTCGGGCTGGATCGTCTTTACGAACTGTGTGAAATCGCGCGTGAAGAACTGACTAAAGGTGGTTACAACATTGGCCGTGTGATTGCGCGTCCATTCGTAGGCGACAAACCTGGCGAGTTCAAACGTACCGGCAACCGTCATGACTTAGCGGTTGAGCCACCAGCACCAACCATGCTGAAAAAGCTGGTTGATGAGAAGGGCGGCGAAGTCGTTTCTATCGGTAAAATTGCTGATATCTACGCTAACGTCGGCATCACGCAGAAAGTGAAAGCGACCGGTATTGATGCGCTGTTTGATGCAACGCTTATCGAGATGGAAAAAGCGGGCAATAACACCATTGTGTTTACCAACTTTGTTGATTTCGACTCCTCTTACGGCCACCGTCGTGACGTTGCAGGTTATGCCGCTGCGCTTGAGCTGTTTGACCGCCGTCTGCCAGAAATGCTGAAATTGGTGAAAGATGACGATATCATTATCTTCACCGCTGACCACGGCTGTGACCCAACATGGGAAGGCTCCGACCATACCCGTGAACACATCCCTGTTCTGGTTTACGGACCTAAAGTGAAACCGGGCTCGTTGGGCCATCGTGAAACCTTCGCAGATATTGGCCAAACCGTAGCAAACTACTTTGGTCTGTCTCCGATGGATTACGGTAAAGTGATGTTTTAATTTCTGAGCGCCACCCGGCTTTGATGAGTCGGGTGGCGTTTCATTTCATAGTTAGCTTGATATTTAGACTTACATACCAAAAGGATACGAATTATGGCTACGCCGCATATTAATGCCGAGATGGGTGATTTTGCAGACGTTGTGTTGATGCCGGGCGATCCGCTGCGCGCAAAACACATTGCTGAAACTTTCCTGCAAGACGTCCGTCAGGTAAACAGCGTGCGCGGCATGCTGGGCTTCACCGGTACTTATAAGGGTCGTAAGATCTCCGTTATGGGTCACGGCATGGGTATCCCATCATGTTCTATCTATGCGAAAGAGCTGATCACTGATTTTGGCGTGAAAAAAATCATCCGCGTGGGTTCATGTGGCGCAGTGCGCATGGACGTTAAACTGCGTGACGTGGTTATCGGCATGGGGGCATGTACTGACTCTAAAGTTAACCGTCTGCGTTTCAAAGACCACGACTATGCAGCGATTGCAGACTTCGACATGGTGCGTAACGCATCTGACGCAGCGAAAGCCAAAGGTATCAATGCACGCGTAGGTAACATCTTCTCTGCTGACCTGTTCTACACGCCAGACCCGTCTATGTTTGACGTGATGGATAAGTACGGCATTCTGGGTGTGGAAATGGAAGCTGCGGGTATCTACGGCGTTGCCGCTGAATTTGGTGCGAAAGCGCTGACTATCTGCACCGTGTCTGACCACATTCGTACCCACGAGCAGACCACTGCTGAAGAACGCCAGACCACGTTCAACGACATGATTGAAATCGCGCTGGAATCCGTTCTGCTGGGCGATGCGGAAGAAGCTGCTGCTAAGTAATAGCGGATAGCTGGAATACGTTTAAAGGCTCCTGAATAGGGGCCTTTTTTGTATTCGCTGGGGGGATGGTGCAAGATCTCGTTCGTCTCTCGTTTATGTGACGGTGGTGTAAGGTTTCGTTCGCCTATTAATAACGGCGTTTACATGTAGCTAATTCGAAGGCGACCGATGAGAGCCCCGTTGCGCGGGGGCTCTCAACTCGCGCGCTTTTATCCGAGACGCCATCTCCGCTCCGGTTTGGTATCGCCCATCCAGGGCGCCCCAAACTCCGCCGGTACATCCCTGTACCGGCGGCTCTCCCTACCAAGACTTAAACAATTCAAAGAAAAATAGAGAGATAAAATAAAAAGATAAGAAGACAAAAATGTCTTTTGTCTTTTTTATGTTTAAAGAGTGCATTTTAGAGCCGCCAGCAGGGATGCTGGTGGCAGGTTGAGGGCGTACAGGATGTGCGCTCCGAAACCGGTCGGGCAAACGGCTCGGTAAAAAGCGCGAGAGTGAAGAGGTTGCGCGCTGGCAACCTCTTCTCGGACGCCTACATCAGCGGTTTCATGGAAACATAAAAGCTAACCGGCGTACGAAACCTTTCACTGTTCTAATATAAAGACGAACAAGGCGACACGATTGCCGCCTTGTTCGTTCAGTGTTTGAAGCTACAGAACCTATGAATCGATATTACATCAATTTAAATTACTTAGACCCAATCTTACGCAGTGGCTTACCCTGCATCAGATTACGTTCAATGTGTTCCAGAGAGATATTCTTAGTCTCAGGGATCAGCGCTAACGTAATGAAGATGAAGATAACGTTCAGACCGGCATAGACCCAGAAGGTATGTGCGCTACCCAGAGAGTTCAGCATGGTCAGGAAGGTTGCCCCGACGATCATGTTGGCAATCCAGTTGGTGGCGGTTGAACAGGTGATACCAAAATCACGGCCTTTCAGCGGCTGAATTTCAGAACACAGCACCCAAATCAGTGGACCGGCGCTCATGGCAAAACCGACGATGAAGATTAGCAGCATGATAACGGCAAAGTACTGAGCAAACACGGAGCTGATACCGATGTTCATCATGGTACCTAAGGTGCCCATACCTAAAGCCATCACGATAAAACCGAGAATCAAGGTTGGCTTACGACCCCAGCGGTCAACTAAACCGATGGCGATAAAGGTGGCTAATACGTTCACCAGACCCACGATAACCGTGCCCCACATCTGCTGTGAGGTGCTGGCAAAGCCCGCTAAGTCGAAGATTTTTGGTGCGTAATACATAATGACGTTCATACCGGTGAACTGCTGCATCACCTGTAACAACACGCCAAGATAAACGGCACGGCGGAAGTTTTTATTGTTAATAAACAATGCCCAGCCGCTTTGTTTCACTTTCAGACTTTCACGAATTTCATCCAGTTCACTTTTGGCTTGTTCACTGGTATCACGCAGTTTTTCTAATACACGGCGGGCTTTTTCATCGCTGCCGCGTGCGGCTAACCAGCGTGGGCTATCTGGCAGGAAGAACACCCCAATCAATAGCAGAATGGCTGGAATAGTGATGACACCCAGCATCCAGCGCCATGCGCCGGTGTAGCTGAAAGCGGTGTCAGAAAGATAAGCGGCCAAAATACCGATGGTGATCATCAACTGGTACATTGAAATCATACTGCCGCGGATCTTTTCTGGTGCAATTTCAGAAAGATAAATCGGAGCCGTATAAGATGCGATACCTACCGCTAATCCCAGCAGTACGCGAGAAAGGATCAGAATTTCAACATCAGGTGCGAAGGCAGAAAACAGGGAGCCAACCACAAACAGGATTGCGCCAATCATCAAGCTATATTTACGGCCAATGCGGAAGTTCAACCAGCCGCTACCCACTGCGCCGACTGCCGCACCAAACATCATAGAGCTCACAACCCATTCTTGTTGAGAGCTGGTGATTTGAAACGTCTCGCTGATAAATGGCAAAGCACCAGCGATAACACCAATATCCAGCCCGAACAGTAAGCCTGCCAGCGCAGCTAAAAAGCAGACAAAGAACGTTAGACTGGCATTTGAACGGGTCTTGCGAACCGATTGTGTACTCACGGTAGTACTCATACTGCCTCCGAAAAGAAACTCGTTTGTATGCTTATCATGTTAAGAATCTATGGCGCTAATGTAAGTGCTCTCGATCACATAAATGTAATCGTTTACACTAATATGGCATTCATGCGGAAAGCGAGTAGTCACAAGGTTATGGATTTACTTACAGTGTTGCGTGGCTAATTTATTGGTTTTAAAACAATTTAATCCATAAAACAGAATGGTACTATATTGGTTTATATGGGTATTTTTTAATCATTAAACGTATTTTTAGTTTAAGTATGAATTTAATGTAATCGTTTTCATTTGAGCGGTAATATCGATGAGTCAATTTTTAGACAATAAAAAAGCAGGCATAAAGGCCTGCTTTTTTAGTTGGGGTTAACCTTATTTCAGGCCAGCGGCTTCACGCAGAAGTGCGGCTTTATCGGTTTTTTCCCAAGGGAAGTGCTCACGGCCAAAGTGACCATAGGCTGCGGTTTCACGGTAGATTGGTTGGATCAGATCCAGCATCTGAATCAAACCGTATGGGCGCAGGTCGAAGAATTCACGTACCAGCAAGGTCAGCTGCTCGGTAGAGATTTTTTCGGTGCCAAAGGTTTCAATCATGATTGAAGTTGGCTCAGCGATACCAATTGCGTAAGAAACCTGAATCTCACAGCGATCAGCCAGACCAGCAGCAACGATATTTTTTGCTACGTAACGAGCAGCGTATGCCGCTGAACGGTCAACTTTTGAAGGATCTTTACCGGAGAATGCGCCGCCGCCGTGACGTGCTGCGCCGCCGTAGGTATCAACGATGATTTTACGACCAGTCAAACCACAGTCACCCATTGGGCCACCGATAACGAAACGGCCTGTTGGGTTGATGAAGTATTTGGTATTAGCAGACAACCATTCTGGCGGCAGAACCGGCTTGATGATTTCTTCCATTACCGCTTCTTTCAAATCAGGCAGGCTGATGGTGTCTGCGTGCTGAGTAGAAAGAACTACGGCGTCGATGCCCGCAATTTTGCCGTCGTCGTACAGGAAAGTGACCTGACTTTTGGCATCCGGACGCAGCCATGGCAGAGTGCCGTTTTTACGCACTTGAGCCTGACGCTCCATCAAGCGATGAGCATAGGTAATTGGCGCAGGCATCAATACGTCGGTTTCGTTGGTCGCGTAACCAAACATAATACCTTGGTCGCCAGCACCTTGTTCTAAAGGATCGGTACGGTCAACGCCTTGGTTGATGTCTGGAGATTGCTTACCGATAGCGCTCAGAACGGCGCAAGAGTTAGCATCAAAGCCCATATCGGAGCTTACATAGCCGATTTCAGCAACGGTTTTACGGGTCAGTTCTTCAATATCTACCCATGCATTGGTGGTGATTTCGCCACCAACCAGCACCATGCCGGTTTTGACATAGGTTTCACATGCAACGCGCGCCTTTGGATCCTGTTCGAGGATCGCATCAAGCACGGCGTCAGAAATTTGGTCAGCAATCTTATCAGGATGTCCTTCGGACACTGATTCAGACGTGAAAAGGTGTTTAGCCATGGTGTTCTTTACCTTTAAAAGACGGGTTTAAGGTCACTGCGTAATGCTGGGGTATGTACATCAGTATCTAGCATGCGGCTAGCTCTGGTGCCTGATGCATCCTGCAACGCCCCTCAGGCAAAGCCGTTCAGCAGTTTATCAGTCAATAAGTATAGATGGATTAACATCTGGACGGCTATTTTAAGACAGACCTGCCGTAGTTTTCCAGTCTTTTTGTTATCTCATGTTCGCAAACGAGTATTTTTTTCTTTACAGATCGTTCTTTACAGCCCGTTTTTTACACTGCGCAAACCCACAGAAACAGTTTTTAGCAAAATTTCATTTTGCAATTTCGAGCTGTTGATTGTATAAACTGCGCGCGGCTTACCGGTGCATGACGCTTTAACCGAATCGCTAAAATGTGTTAACAGCAGTAATTTTTAGATAACTTGCTGAAAATACAAGTGATAAGGGGCGGCTATGTGTCTCACTTCCGGCCGAGGAGGGTATGAGTTGTTGCTCATACTGTCAGTCTCAACACACTGTTAACTTTTTGGATCTGCGTGTTATTTTAGCCGCAGGCATGGAGGTGGTTCAGGTAATGATCCGCACGAATATCTCAGCGACAACGGTCGCGTTCCACACTATTGCTTCCGGCAATATTCTGCGTCTTGATGGCGCTCCGCTGTTCCGCGCTTTGCGCCTTCCTTCCTATTTATCTGCATTTCTCGCATTTTCCCGATGTTATTCACCACTTTGGTGAAGATGGGGCGCGACTCAGGATTCTTACGCCGATAGCGGCAACTGATGACTGAACAAGGGTAACCTGCAGCGTGGTATGACTACCAAATAACGCGCAGGCGAATTTTCATTGGGGTTTATCCTGCATTCAAGAATGCACTCCCCGACCCACGGAGTTAGCGACGTGTTTTGCTCTTATACTTATATCAGTCCGGCATTTTGTCCGGTGCTGAGCTTTGTGGTCACGCCAAAAATCCCGGCGTGTGGGTTGTTAAGCGCAGATGTTGCTGCGATAGTGAATAACCGTGCTGTGAATAATTCCATTATTTGCCACGACAGTGCACAAGGAGTTCGTCATGTCTAACGAACTTCGCCAACGTCCGCAGGAAGCGGCCGGACATCATCAATTGCGTTCTATGCAGGAGGTTGCCATGAATGATCGTAATGCCAGCAAAATGCTGAGTACTTATAACGTCGCCTACTGGGGTGGCAACTATTATGACGTCAACGAGTTGGGTCATATTTCAGTTTGTCCCGATCCCGACGTCCCAGAAGCGCGCGTCGATCTGACGCAACTGGTAGAGAAGCTGCAAAAAGAGAGCAACCAGCGTTTGCCTGCGCTGTTCTGTTTCCCGCAGATCCTGCAACATCGCCTGCGTTCAATTAACGCGGCGTTTAAGCGTGCGCGTGAATCTTTCGGCTATGAAGGCGGCTACTTCTTGGTTTATCCAATTAAGGTAAACCAGCATCGTCGCGTCATTGAGTCGTTAGTGAATTCTGGCGAGCCCTTAGGTTTAGAAGCAGGTTCGAAAGCGGAGTTGATGGCGGTGCTGGCTCATGCCGGTATGACGCGTTCCGTGATTGTGTGTAACGGCTACAAAGATCGCGAATACATCCGCTTGGCATTAATCGGCGAAAAACTGGGTCACAAGGTGTATCTGGTTATCGAGAAGATGTCTGAAATCAAGCTGGTGATGGAAGAAGCTGAACGCCTGAACGTGGTTCCTCGCCTTGGCGTGCGTGCGCGCTTATCTTCGCAAGGCTCCGGTAAATGGCAGTCGAGCGGTGGTGAGAAATCTAAATTTGGCTTGGCGGCAACGCAAGTATTGCAACTGGTTGAAACTCTGCGTGAAGCGGGTCGTTTGGATAGCCTGCAACTGCTGCATTTCCACTTAGGTTCTCAGCTGGCGAACATTCGCGATATCGCCACCGGCGTGCGCGAATCTGCACGTTTCTACGTTGAGTTACATAAGCTGGGCGTGAACATTCAGTGCTTTGACGTCGGCGGCGGCTTGGGCGTGGACTACGAAGGAACGCGTTCCCAGTCTGATTGCTCGGTGAACTATGGTCTGAACGAATATGCGAACAACGTCATTTGGGGCATCGGTGATGCCTGTAATGAACACGGTTTGCCGCACCCAACGGTGATCACGGAGTCCGGTCGTGCGGTAACGGCGCATCATACGGTGCTGGTTTCTAATGTGATTGGCGTTGAACGCAACGAATTCCACGCGCCTGTGGCTCCGGCTGAAGATGCACCTCGTGCGCTGCAAAGCCTGTGGTCTACGTGGGAAGAGATGCAGGATTCTGATACCAAGCGTTCATTGCGTGAATGGCTGCACGATAGCCAGCTCGATCTGAACGATGTGCACAGCCAGTATGCGCACGGTATTTTGGATCTTACTCAGCGTGCATGGGCTGAGCAGCAATATCTGACGATCTGTAGCCAGATCCAAGAACACCTTGATCCGAGCAATCGCGCACACCGTCCGATCATTGATGAGCTGCAAGAGCGTATGGCTGACAAGCTGTATGTGAACTTCTCGCTGTTCCAGTCGATGCCTGATGCGTGGGGAATCGATCAGCTGTTCCCCGTTCTGCCGTTGAGCGGTTTGGATCAGGCGCCTGAGCGTCGTGCGGTGTTGCTGGATATTACCTGTGACTCAGATGGTGCCATCGATCACTACATCGACGGTGATGGGATCGCAACGACGATGCCGATGCCGCAATACGATCCAGAAAATCCGCCGTTGATTGGCTTCTTCATGGTCGGTGCCTATCAAGAGATTCTGGGCAACATGCATAACCTGTTCGGGGATACGGCTTCGGTGGACGTCTTTGTCTTTGAAGACGGCAGCGTTGAGGTGCAAGACTCGGACGAAGGCAATACGGTTGCCGAGATGCTGGAATATGTTCAGCTCGATCCTGAAGTATTGTTGACCCGCTTCCGCGATCAGGTCCGCAAAACGGATCTCGACGCTGAGCTACAAACCCAGTTCTTGGATGAATTTGAGTCTGGTCTCTACGGGTATACCTATCTTGAAGATGAGTGATCGGTTGATCTAACAGACATCGAGATCACAAAGTGTAAGGGTGCTTCGGCACCCTTTTTTGTGGCTGATGTATAGTGAGAAATTATACCGATCTGAAGAATGGGAGTATTCACATGGAAAAAGTCGACCTGCATATGCACTCGCATCATAGTGATGACGCAGATTATCCGGTTGCAGAACTGATTGCTCGCTGCGTTCGTGAAGGCGTTACCACGCTGGCGATAACCGATCACAATTCGGCGTTTTCGTTTGCTGAATCTGAGAAGTGGCGAAGTGATGCGCTGAATATCATTTCTGGCATTGAAATCGACTGTACCTTCCAAGGACGTAACTTTCATTTGCTCGGCTATGGCTTTACGCCATCGGATGATTTCACGCAGGTGCATGAAAACTTCAACGATATTCAGCGTGAGCTGGTGCCCGTGAAGCTGGCAAAGCTACGTGAGTTCGGTTTCTTTATTGACGACGAGCATTTAGCGCGGCTGGCGAATGGCCGTTTGCCTCAGGAAGAGCAAATGGGCGAGGCTATTCTTGAAGATGATCGTAATGCCAATAATCCACTATTGCTGCCGTACCGCTCCGGTGGTGCGCGCGCCGATATGCCATTAATCAACTTTTACTGGGATTTTTTCGGCCCAGGTAAAGCCTGCTATCAGCCAGTGACCTATCCGGCTCTGGAAGAGATGGCGGATTTGATCCGCGACAACTGTGGCATTCCCGTTATTGCGCATATCGGTGCCAATGTGAAAGAAGAACATGAGGCGATACTTGAGCTGATGCTGGAATCTGGCGTGGCGGGAATTGAAGTGTTCTCCAGCTACCATGATGATGAACTGGCGCAGCGCTTATATGATTTTGCCTTGGAGCAGGGGGCTTATGTCACCTGTGGCAGCGATTTCCACGGACGTAACAAACCCAAAATTGAAGTGGGAACCTGTCGATACAATCCAGAGCAGCTGGTAGAGATAAAACGGTTTCTGGATATCGTGAGCCAGTAAGCTCTGTTATGCCCGGATGGTAAACACGCATTCGGGCATTCTCACGATAATTACATTATTACGTAGCCAATTTCTCCACTTTGCAGGGGGATATTCTCATAATACTTATAGTAATAATCGTTTAGGCGGTTTTTGATTGTTATAGCGCTTCGCTCGCCCGTATTTGTATAAAAACCTACACACCAAAAAGAGCGCCCATCATCGCCTGACGCCCTCATACAGCTTAGTTTCTTAATGTCTTTTTCCATGTTGTTAATCAGCGCAGTTGGGCTTCGTGAGCATTTTAATTCTAGAAAAATGTATGAGTCTAAGCGTGCTCTTTTTTTTCTGAATTTCAGGTCAACAAACATGGTAAATCGATCTGGGGCAGAACGTCGATCGCAGAGATAAGGGACTTCTCTTTCTACATTCGCGATCGATTCATGCTGGCGCATAAAAAACTCTAATTCAAGCTGAAGCCATTTTTCCCAATCGTTAATGCTTTGATTTTTAATCATATCTAACCGATTTATAATGTGGTCTTGTTTTATAAATAGATCGACGAGAGCCTTAACGGTATTAAAATCTGCTTTTTCCATATCCATATAGAGCACCATAAATAGACAATAGTGAGTCGGGTTAGTGGCAATAATCTATGATTATTATTAAATTAACTTCTAGAAAATCCAGCATAATTTATAGTAATACTCTGTTTTCATAAAGAAAAAACAATGATTTTATCCTTCTCTTGAAGAGTCGAAATTTTACGGCGATAATCGTCTACAGCAGCTTTTAAAGCGAACAATGAATCCCTTTCTCGTCGGGCTAACGACGCGGAAGGGATTTTTTTTCATCGGTACTTTGACTTCGGCCAGCGATAACTGCGGCCTTTTACGAGGATTGATTATGAGCACCCTGGGCAATAAACCCGATAACTCACTGGTTTCTAACGCCTTTGGCTTCCTGCGTTTTCCGCTGAACTTCCAGCCATACGACAGCGATGCTGATTGGGTTATCACCGGTGTACCTTTCGATATGGCGACTTCAGGTCGTGCTGGTGGGCGTCATGGCCCAGCGGCAATTCGTCAGGTCTCCACTAATCTGGCGTGGGAAGGCAACCGCTGGCCATGGAACTTCGATCTGCGCGATCGCTTAAACGTGGTTGACTGTGGCGACGTAGTATTTAATTTCGGTGACGCGCAGGATATGAGTGACTCTTTGCAGGCTCATACCGAAAAGCTGCTGGAATCCGGTAAGCGTTGTTTGACCTTCGGCGGTGACCACTTTGTGACGCTGCCTTTGCTGCGTGCGCATGCGAAGCATTTTGGCAAAATGGCGCTGGTGCATTTTGATGCGCATACCGACACCTATGCTAACGGTAGCAAATTCGACCACGGCACGATGTTCTTCCATGCGCCTAATGAAGGCCTGATCGATCCAAATCATTCGGTACAGATCGGTATTCGTACTGAATTCGATCACGATAATGGTTTTACCGTGTTGGATGCCGCACAGGTGAACGATCGTGGCGTAGATGATGTGTTAGCGCAGATCAAACAGATCGTCGGCGATATGCCGGTCTATCTGACCTTTGATATCGACTGTTTGGATCCTGCTTTTGCACCAGGTACCGGTACTCCTGTTATTGGCGGACTGACTTCTGACCGTGCGCTCAAACTGGTGCGTGGTCTGAAGGATCTTAATATCGTCGGTATGGACGTGGTGGAAGTCGCTCCGGCTTACGATCAATCTGAAATCACCGCGCTGGCAGCTGCAACGCTGGCTCTGGAAATGCTCTACATTCAGGCAGATAAAAAAGGCGAATAATTTTCGCGTTTTACTGATATCGAGGCGGCCTTTGGGCCGCCTTTTTTCGTTATGGATGGCTAATTTTTTTTGCCAACAACAAATGGATTTTCATATTGATTGGGCGGCTGGTGGAGGCAAAAACCGATTCACCCACCCAGTGAGACTGTTGGCAAAGTATTTGGGAATAATGCATGGGCTGCAGCGTAATAATTTTGCACATCGTTTTCGCCTCATCGGTATGGATACTCATACGATAAAACCAGAATAAGGCGATCGTTATAAAGGTTGGGTAAAACGTTGGAGGTGTGGGATAAAAAATGTGTAAAGCCGCATAATTCAAACTTAAGAAAGCCCGCCTCACCGCTTATTGGATGTCATATCTATTCATTCTTCTTTATCTATTTACATCAATAATCACTTTTTTAATCTAATTTTTTGAATGACTATCTGATTGCAGATAAATCCTACAAATCCTTATTCTGTGTGCCACTGGAGTTAACGAAACGTTACCCTTTCTACTTATTAAGGGGTAAATATTGTGTGAATAGTTCTATTTTTTGATTTGACTCAATATGAGCAGGGTTGTAACTGTTAGTTTGCCGCTGACAAAAACATCATTGAAGCAATGAGGATGGCAATGGACGTCAGTCGCAGACAGTTTTTTAGAATCTGCGCCGGCGGGATGGCTGGTACAACAGCGGCAGTTTTAGGATTTACTCCTACTATGGCGCTGGCGGAGTCACGTAACTATAAGTTGCTGCGTGCAAAAGAAACCCGTAACTCCTGTACCTATTGTTCTGTTGGCTGTGGGTTATTGATGTATAGCCTTGGCGATGGTGCCAAGAACGCGAAATCAACGATTTTTCACATTGAAGGGGACCCGGATCATCCGGTAAACCGTGGCGCACTTTGCCCGAAAGGTGCTGGCCTGCTGGATTATATCCACAGTGAAAATCGTCTGCGTTACCCTGAATACCGTGCGCCAGGCTCTGATAAATGGCAGCGCATTAGCTGGGACGATGCTTTTGAGCGCATTGCCAAGCTGATGAAAAACGACCGTGATAAGAATTTTGAAACGACAAACGCTGAAGGCGTCACGGTTAACCGCTGGCTTTCAACCGGTATGTTGTGCGCCTCTGCGGCCAGCAATGAAACCGGTATGCTCACGCAAAAATTCGCCCGTTCACTGGGCATGTTGGCGGTTGATAACCAAGCGCGCGTCTGACACGGACCAACGGTAGCAAGTCTTGCTCCAACATTTGGTCGCGGTGCGATGACCAACCACTGGGTTGATATCAAAAACGCCAACGTAGTTATGGTGATGGGTGGCAACGCCGCTGAAGCGCATCCGGTCGGATTCCGCTGGGCGATGGAAGCTAAAAACAACAATGACGCCACGCTGATTGTGGTCGATCCGCGCTTTACCCGTACCGCTTCGGTTGCGGATATTTATGCGCCGATCCGCTCTGGTACCGACATTACCTTCTTGTCGGGCGTTTTGTTGTACCTGATTTCTAACAACAAAATTAACGCTGAATACGTTAAAAACTACACCAACGCCAGCCTGCTGGTGCGGGATGATTTTACGTTTGAAGACGGTTTGTTCAGCGGCTATGACGAATCTAAACGTCAGTACGACAAAACCACGTGGAACTATCAGTTCGACGAAAATGGCTATGCCAAACGCGATGACACCTTGCAGCATCCGCGCTGCGTGTGGAATCTGCTGAAAGCGCACGTGAGCCGCTATACGCCAGACGTGGTGGAAAATATCTGTGGTACACCGCAGGCGGATTTCCTGAAAGTCTGCGAAGTCTTAGCGTCAACCAGCGCAGCCGATCGTACAACGACGTTCCTGTATGCATTGGGTTGGACTCAGCACACCGTGGGTGCGCAGAACATCCGTACCATGGCGATGATCCAGCTGCTGTTAGGCAATATGGGGATGGCCGGTGGCGGTGTTAACGCCTTACGTGGTCACTCTAATATTCAGGGTCTTACCGATCTTGGTTTGCTGTCTACCAGCCTGCCGGGCTATTTGACGCTGCCATCAGAAAAGCACACCAATCTAGAAACTTATCTGGCAGCCAATACGCCAAAAGCGACGCTGCCGGGTCAGGTTAACTATTGGGGTAACTATCCGAAATTCTTCGTCAGCTTGATGAAGGCTTTCTATGGTGACGATGCGCAGAAAGAAAATAACTGGGGCTTTGATTGGCTGCCGAAGTGGGATCAATCCTACGACGTGATGAAGTACTTCCAGATGATGGATCAGGGCAAAGTCACCGGCTATATCTGCCAAGGCTTTAACCCGGTGGCGTCATTCCCAGATAAGAATAAGGTCGTTGAGTCGCTTTCTAAGCTGAAATATCTGGTGATTATCGATCCGTTGGTGACAGAAACGTCAAACTTCTGGCAAAACCACGGTGAGATGAACGAGGTTGATACGGCATCGATCCAGACTGAAGTCTTCCGTCTACCTTCAACCTGCTTCGCAGAAGAAGATGGTTCGATTGCAAACTCAGGCCGTTGGCTGCAATGGCACTGGAAAGGCGCAGACGCCCCAGGTGAAGCACGTAACGACGGCGAAATTCTTGCCGGTCTGTACCACCGTCTACGCACCATGTACCAGAATGAAGGCGGTAAAGGCGTTGAGCCGTTACTGAAAATGGGCTGGGGCTATGAGCAGCCAGATCATCCTGAATCTGAAGAAGTGGCGAAAGAGAACAACGGTTATGCGTTGGCCGATTTGTACGACGCTAACGGCACGTTGTTAGCCAAGAAAGGCCAGTTGCTGGATACCTTTGCTCATCTACGCGATGACGGCACCACGGCAAGCGCCTGCTGGATTTATGCCGGTAGCTGGACCAGCAAGGGCAACCAGATGGCGAATCGTGATAACAGCGATCCGTCAGGCTTAGGTAACACGCTGGGCTGGGCTTGGGCATGGCCGCTGAACCGCCGCATTATTTATAACCGTGCGTCGGCAGATCCAATGGGTAAACCGTGGGATCCTAAGCGCATGCTGATCGAATGGAATGGCAGTAAGTGGGTCGGAAACGATATTCCAGACTACAACACCGCCGCACCGGGCAGCGGCGTCGGGCCGTTTATCATGCAGCCGGAAGGCTTGGGTCGTCTGTTTGCCATCGACAAGATGGCGGAAGGGCCATTCCCTGAGCACTACGAGCCGTTTGAAACACCGTTGGGTACCAACCCACTGCATCCAAACGTTATCTCCAATCCGGCGGCGCGTTTGTATGAGGCGGATGCCAAACGTATGGGTAACAAGACTGAGTTCCCTTACGTCGGTACCACGTATCGTCTGACCGAGCATTTCCACACGTGGACGAAGCATGCGCGTCTTAACGCCATTGTTCAGCCTGAACAGTTCGTGGAGATCAGCGAAGGTTTGGCTAAAGCGAAGGGCATTGAGCACGGTGATACGGTGAAAGTCAGCAGCAAGCGGGGCTTTATCAAAGCGAAAGCGGTGGTGACTCGCCGTCTGCGTACCTTGCAGGTCAATGGTCAGGAAGTGGATACCGTTGGTATTCCAATTCACTGGGGCTTTGAAGGCGTGGCGCGCAAAGGCTTTATCGCCAACACCCTGACTCCGTTCGTTGGCGACGCTAACTCGCAAACGCCAGAGTACAAGGCGTTTTTAGTTAACGTGGAAAAGGTGTAAGGAGCCGAACTTATGTCCATGCAATCACAAGACATTATTAAGCGTTCGGCGACTAATGCCTTAACGCCGCCGCCGCAGGCTCGCGACTACAAAGAAGAAGTGGCTAAGCTTATCGATGTGTCTACCTGTATTGGCTGTAAAGCCTGTCAGGTAGCCTGTTCTGAGTGGAACGACATTCGTGACGAGGTTGGGCGCTGCGTTGGGGTTTACGATAACCCTGCCGATTTGAGCGCTAAATCTTGGACGCTGATGCGTTTCTCGGAAGTCGAGCAAAACGGCAAGCTGGAGTGGCTCATCCGTAAGGATGGCTGCATGCACTGTACCGATCCGGGCTGCCTGAAGGCATGCCCGTCGGCGGGTGCAATCATTCAGTATGCAAACGGCATCGTCGATTTCCAGTCTGAACACTGCATTGGCTGTGGCTACTGCATCGCAGGTTGTCCGTTCAACATTCCCCGCTTAAATCCAGACGACAACCGCGTGTACAAATGCACACTGTGCGTTGACCGCGTGAGCGTGGGGCAAGAACCGGCCTGTGTGAAAACGTGTCCGACCGGTGCGATTCATTTCGGCAGCAAGAAAGAGATGCTGGAAGTGGCGAGCGAGCGCGTTGAGAAGCTGAAAAAACGTGGCTTTGAGCATGCGGGTATTTATAACCCCGAAGGCGTTGGCGGCACTCACGTGATGTATGTTCTGCATCATGCAGATAAGCCAGAGCTTTATCACAACCTGCCGAAAGATCCGAAGATCGATATGGCGGTTGGTTTGTGGAAAGGGGTGTTGAAGCCGCTGTCAGTCGCTGGATTTATCGCGACCTTTGCCGGTTTGATTTATCACTATATTGGCGTTGGCCCGAACAAAGAGGTGAGCGACGAAGAAGAAGGTGATGACGTGAAGGGGAACCATCATGAGTAAAAGTAAAATGATCGTTCGTACCAAATTCATCGACCGTGCCTGTCATTGGACGGTGGTAATTTGTTTCTTCTTGGTTTCGCTATCTGGCATCGCGCTGTTCTTCCCAACGTTGCAGTGGCTGACACAAACGTTCGGTACACCGCAGATGGGGCGCATCATGCACCCATTCTTTGGCGTGCTGATTTTTGTGGCGCTGATGTTCATGTTCTTCCGTTTTGTGAAGCACAACATTCCTGAACGTGAAGACGTGCCGTGGGTGGTAAACATCGTTGAAGTGCTTAAAGGCAATGAGCACGAAGTTGCTGACGTGGGTAAATATAACGCCGGTCAGAAAATGATGTTCTGGAGCATCATGAGCCTGATTTTCGTGCTGCTGGTTACCGGCATCATTATCTGGCGTCCGTATTTTGCCCAGCACTTCCCGATCGAAATGGTGCGCTATTCGCTGCTGATCCATGCGGCTGCGGCTATCGTGCTGATCCACGCGATCCTGATCCATATGTATATGGCCTTCTGGGTTAAGGGATCGATCAAAGGTATGGTGGAAGGTAAAGTCAGCCGTCGCTGGGCGCGTAAGCATCACCCGCGCTGGTATCGTGAAATCGAAGCCAAAGAAGCGAAAGGCGAGAAAGCCGACGACTAATTCGTTTGGTTAGATTCGTTAAATAAAAACCGCAGCCAAAGAAAAGCTGCGGTTTTTTTATGCGTCAGATCTTATTTGTCTGCAGCGATACGATCGCGGATATGCTGTGCGCGTTCAGTTGATGGTGGGTGTGAATCAAACATGCTGCCTTTGCGGCCACCGTCGAGCTCAGCCAGTTTCTCAAAGCTGGTTGCCAGCCCCAGCGTGTTCAGCTTGTGTTTTTTCAGGAAATCATAAGAGAAGTCATCGGCTTCAGATTCCTGATGCTGTGAGAACTGCGAGTTGATCAGCGCTTCGCCCAGATCGGCTAGCTGCGTTTGTGACAGCTCGGCGGCTACGCCGCCGGTGGAGGCTACCGCCGTTCTTGCCGCGATGGTGCCATAAGCGACCTTCATGGCTTTCAGGCTATGACCGAGTGCCACATGCCCCATTTCATGACCTAACACGCCTTCGATTTCATCGTCGGTCATCATGTCCATCAGGCTGCTGTATACGCGGATGCAGCCGTTTGCCATTGCGAACGCGTTGATGTCATCGGTCATGTACACCTTGTAGTTAACTGGCAGCCCGTTGATGTTGTTACCCATCGCCTTCGCAATTTTGTTTAAGCGTTTGGTGTATTTGCTTTTGCTGCTGGCGATTTGGCTTTGGCTATCCAATTCTTTGCAGGATTGATTGGCGAGGGATCTGGCATCGGCATCGCTGAGCGTTGCGGCCTGAATCGCTTGCACGCCAGACTGCGCGGCCATTTGGGTATTAATATTCTCACAGCCGGTTAATGTGGCCGATGCGATGGCTATCGCGATAAGCGTTTTAATGTTCATTATCTTTATCTTCCGTTGACAAATGATAGGTTAATTGTATGATTTTTATACAGTAAAATCGCCTGAGACTATCATTAGGCAGAAGCTGGAAGTAGTTAATTTACGATTAAAATAGAAGCAATTTTGTGGGCGGGAACGAAGTGAAAATGGCTCCGAAATGATATCGGAGCCTGAGTTTATTATTGCTCTGCGGCGATGCGATCGCGAATGTGCTGGGCACGAGCCTGAGAAGATGGGTGGTCGTCAAACATGCTGCTCTGACGCCCTGCTTCCTGAGAGGCCAGTTTGTCGAAGCTGGTGGCTAGCCCAATCGGGTTGATTCCACGCTTTTTAAGCAGATCGAAAGAGTAGTCGTCGGCTTCGCTTTCTTGTTTTTGCGAGAACTGCGAATTCACCAGTTTTTCTCCCAGATCGGCAAGCTGTGACTGGGATAGCTGCGCGCCGATACCGCTGCTGGCGGCAATGGCGGTACGCGCAGCCGTGGTGGCATAAGCCACCTGCATCGCTTTACGCGAATGGCCTAATGCAACGTGGCCCATTTCATGCCCAAGTACGCCTTCGACTTCGTTGTCATTCATCATGTCCATAAGTCCGCTGTAGACACGCACGCAGCCATTAGCCATTGCCCATGCGTTGACATCTTTCGTCACGTAGACTTTATAGTTGACTGGGGTACCATTGATATCGCTGCCCAGTGCTTTTGAAATGGTCGCCAGACGTTTGGCATAGGTGCTATCCGCAGGGGCAATTTGGTTCTTGCTGTCCATTTCCGCACAAGACTGTTCACTTAGGGCTTTGACTTGTGCATCAGAAAGCGTTGCGGCCTGAAAGGCCTGCGCGCCAGACTGCATCAGTCCTTCAGTATTCATGTTTTGACAGCCGCTGAGGAAGGCAGAGGCTGTTAGAGCAATAAGAGGAAGTGTTATTTTGTTCATGTTATTTTCCTTGGGTGCAGTCTTTCCAGAGATTGAATGATGATCTGTGGTAGTGTATCCAGCGCCAATTGGGCTGTCATTGAGTATGTATTCTGTCTATACAGACCCCGTATGAAAGCGGATTAATCTGCTATTAAGAGAAATATAATGAGACATCATCGACTCATTTAGCCTTAGGGATTGCTGTTTTCATACGTAGTCTGAGAAAATACCCCGAACCCTGTTTCTTTAAATCCGACTTGGAGTAGAACATGTCCTCTCGTAAAGAGCTTGCCAATGCGATCCGTGCACTCAGTATGGACGCTGTGCAGAAAGCCAATTCTGGTCACCCAGGTGCCCCTATGGGGATGGCTGATATCGCGGAAGTCCTGTGGCGCGATTACATGAATCACAACCCGACCAATCCAAATTGGGCCGATCGTGACCGCTTTGTGCTTTCTAACGGCCATGGCTCTATGTTGATTTATAGCCTGCTGCACCTCACTGGCTATGACCTGCCAATCACCGAGCTGGAAAATTTCCGTCAGTTGCACTCTAAAACTCCAGGTCACCCAGAATACGGATATACCCCAGGCGTAGAAACCACCACTGGCCCACTGGGTCAGGGCATCGCGAATGCGGTGGGTATGGCAATTGCTGAACGTACTTTGGCCGCGCAGTTTAACCGTCCTGGTCACGATATCGTGAATCACCATACCTATGCGTTCTTGGGTGATGGCTGCATGATGGAAGGCATTTCTCATGAAGTTTGCTCTCTGGCGGGTACCTTGAAGCTGGGCAAACTGACCGCGTTCTATGATGACAACGGTATTTCTATCGATGGTCACGTTGAAGGCTGGTTCACCGATAACACCGCTGAGCGTTTTGAAGCTTACGGCTGGCACGTTATCCGTGGCGTAGATGGTCACAACAGCGACGCAATCAAAGCGGCTATCGAAGACGCACGTAAAGTAACCGATAAGCCATCTCTGCTGATGTGCAAAACTACCATCGGTTTCGGTTCACCGAACAAAGCCGGTTCTCATGAAGCTCACGGTGCACCACTGGGTGCCGCTGAAATTGAAGCAACCCGTAAAGCACTGGGCTGGAACTACGCTCCGTTTGAAATCCCTCAGGAAATCTATTCTCAGTGGGATGCTAAAGAAGCGGGCAAAGCAAAAGAAAGCGCTTGGGATAAGAAATTTGCTGCCTATCAGGCTGCATTCCCTGAACTGGCCGCTGAGTTCAAACGTCGCGTAAGCGGTGAACTGCCAGCTAACTGGGCTGAAGAATCCAAGAAATTCATCGATCACCTGCAAGCTAATCCAGCGAAAATCGCAAGCCGTAAAGCGTCTCAAAACGCGCTGGAAGCTTTTGGTAAAGTTCTGCCTGAATTCCTAGGTGGTTCTGCTGACCTGGCACCAAGCAACCTGACTATGTGGTCTGGTTCTAAGCCACTGAACGAAGATCTGGCCGGTAACTATATCCATTACGGTGTACGTGAATTCGGTATGTCAGCCATCATGAACGGTATTGCTCTGCACGGCGGTTTCCTGCCATACGGCGCTACCTTCCTGATGTTTATGGAGTATGCACGCAACGCCGTTCGCATGGCAGCGCTGATGAAAATCCGTAATATCTTCGTTTATACCCATGACTCTATCGGTCTGGGCGAAGATGGCCCAACTCACCAGCCGGTTGAGCAGATGGCTAGCCTGCGTGTGACACCAAACATGAACACATGGCGTCCATGTGACCAGGTTGAATCTGCGGTTGCATGGCAGTTCGCTATTCAGCGTAACGATGGCCCATCTGCGCTGATCTTCTCGCGTCAGAATCTGGCACAGATGGATCGTACCCCAGAGCAGGTGGCTAACATCTCTCGCGGTGGTTACATCCTGAAAGATTGCGCTGGTCAGCCAGAGCTTATCTTCATTGCGACCGGTTCTGAAGTTGAACTGGCTGTAAACGCCGCAGATCAGCTGACCGCAGAAGGTCGTAAAGTTCGCGTCGTTTCAATGCCTGCAACTGAAGTCTTCGACAAGCAAGACGCTGCATACCGTGAGTCCGTACTGCCAGCGGCAGTGAGCGCTCGCGTTGCCGTTGAAGCCGGTATCGCTGACTTCTGGTACAAGTATGTTGGTCTGAACGGTACCGTGGTCGGTATGACGACCTTCGGCGAATCTGCGCCAGCTGAGCTGCTGTTCAAAGAGTTTGGCTTCACCGTAGACAACGTTGTCGCTAAAGCGAAAGCGCTGCTGAAATAATTCGGTAGTTATCGCTGATAAAAACGGGATTGCCGCAGGGCAGTCCCGTTTTTTTATGCTTAACGATGGGCTTTAATGCCCATAAATTGTGAGCTATAGCACATTTTAAGCGAAAGAAAGCGAGGCATAACGCCCATTTTATTGAGGTTATTTCTTTTATTGAGCCTTTGGTTTATTCTTGGCTGAAGCGTTTCAGTTGATTGATGAAACATCAATTATCGAGATTATGTGACAGCGGGATTTCCATCGTTTTCGATGCTGGATTACTCTATGCTCTTGCCTTAAAACTTTCGTTTTAAACTGCGTTTGGCGCAGGGAGTGATATGACTATTCGCATCGCAATAAACGGTTTTGGCCGAATCGGACGCAGCGTATTACGCGCGTTATACGAATCTGGCCGGAGAGTAGAGATGTCCGTGGTAGCGATAAATGAATTGGCAAATGCGGAAGGCATGGCTCATTTATTGAAATACGATTCCAGTCATGGGCGCTTTGCTTGGGATGTCCGTCAGGAACGGGATACGATGTGGGTAGGCGATGACACAATTCGTCTGCTGCATGAGAAGCAAATTGCAGATTTACCGTGGCGTGAACTGGGTGTGGATATCGTACTCGACTGTAGTGGTGTTTATGGCAGTCGAGCCGATGGTGAAGCTCATATTATGGCGGGGGCCAAAAAAGTTTTGTTCTCCCATCCAGGCAGTCACGATCTTGATGCGACCGTAGTCTACGGTGTGAACCAGCAGGAATTGCAGCCAGAACACCACATTGTGTCTAACGCATCCTGCACGACTAACTGCATTATCCCTGTCATTAAATTGCTCGATGATGCGTTTGGGATTGAATCGGGTACCGTTACCACGATTCACTCATCAATGAACGATCAGCCGGTGATAGATGCGTACCATTCCGACCTGCGTCGGACGCGTGCCGCCAGCCAGTCTATAATTCCTGTCGACACGAAGTTAGCGGCTGGTATCACCCGCATTTTTCCTAAGTTCTGCGATCGCTTTGAGGCGATTTCAGTGCGAGTGCCAACGATTAACGTGACGGCAATCGATTTGAGCGTCAGCGTGCAGGCCGCAGTAAAGGTGAGTGATGTCAACCACCTACTGCAAAAGGCAGCAAGCACCTCATTTCGTGGTATAGTTGACTATACAGAATTACCACTGGTTTCGACCGATTTTAATCATGACCCGCACAGTGCCATTGTTGATGGCACGCAGACGCGCGTCAGCGGTCAACACTTGATAAAAACGTTGGTCTGGTGTGACAACGAATGGGGTTTTGCCAATCGTATGTTAGATACGACGCTGGCAATGTTCCAAGCGGTTTCCAGTACGGCACAGCAGCCTGTGCAGCTGTGACGGTCAAGCAACTTTAAGAGAATCAACGAGAGGGTTCACCATGTCTGTAATTAAGATGACCGATTTGGATTTGGCTGGTAAACGTGTCCTGATCCGTTCAGATCTGAACGTTCCAGTTAAAGAAGGCAAAGTGACTTCTGATGCGCGTATCCGTGCATCGCTGCCAACTATCGAAGCTGCTCTGAAGCAGGGCGCTCGTGTAATGGTTACTTCCCATCTGGGTCGTCCTACCGAAGGCGAATACAACGAAGAGTACTCTCTGCTGCCGGTTGTTAACTATCTGAAAGACCACCTGAAGTCTCCAGTTCGTCTGGCTAAAGACTATCTGGACGGTGTTGACGTTGCAGAAGGTGAACTGGTTGTTCTGGAAAACGTTCGCTTCAACAAAGGCGAAAAGAAAGACGACGAAACCCTGTCTAAAAAATACGCTGCGCTGTGTGACGTTTACGTCATGGACGCATTCGGTACTGCACACCGTGCACAGGCTTCAACCCACGGCGTAGGTAAATTTGCACCTATCGCATGCGCGGGTCCTCTGCTGTCTGCAGAGCTGGAAGCACTGGGCAAAGCGCTGGGTAACCCAGCACGCCCAATGGTTGCTATCGTTGGTGGTTCAAAAGTTTCTACCAAACTGACCGTTCTGGACTCTCTGTCTAAAATCGCTGACCAACTGATTGTTGGTGGTGGTATCGCGAACACCTTCGTTGCTGCTCAAGGCCACAACGTCGGTAAATCACTGTACGAAGCGGATCTGGTTGATGAAGCTAAAAAACTGCTGACTACCTGTAATATCCCAGTACCTACCGACGTCCGTGTTGCTACCGAGTTCTCTGAAACTGCGGCTGCAACGCTGAAATCTGTAAACGACATTAAAGATGACGAGCAGATTCTGGATCTGGGTGATGCTTCTGCACATCAGCTGGCTGAAATTCTGAAGAATGCGAAAACCATTCTGTGGAACGGCCCAGTCGGCGTGTTCGAGTTCCCTAACTTCCGCAAAGGCACCGAGATCGTTGCTCAAGCAATCGCTGATAGCGAAGCATTCTCTATCGCAGGCGGCGGTGATACTCTGGCGGCTATCGATCTGTTCGGTATCGCAGACAAAATTTCCTACATCTCTACTGGCGGCGGCGCATTCTTAGAATTCGTTGAAGGCAAAAAATTGCCAGCGGTAGTGATGCTGGAAGAACGTGCTAAGCAGTAATGAACCGTAACGGGAGGCCGAGCCTCCCGTTGTTCTATCTATTTGGATACACGGCGCTCTATGACGATATTCGTGATAAGCGTGTAGCAAGTAGCTGAAGACGATTTATTTTTTACTTACGGCCCACGAAACAGGACGACGTAACATGTCTAAAATTTTTGATTTTGTTAAACCGGGTGTCATCACTGGTGATGATGTTCAGAAAGTTTTCCAGATCGCTAAAGAAAACAATTTCGCATTGCCTGCAGTTAACTGTGTTGGTACAGACTCAATCAATGCGGTAATGGAAGCGGCTTCTAAAGTACGTGCTCCGGTTATCGTTCAGTTCTCAAACGGCGGTGCTGCATTTATCGCTGGTAAAGGCGTGAAAACCGACGTTCCTCAGGGTGCTGCAATCCTGGGTGCTATCTCTGGTGCGCATCATGTACATCAGATGGCTGAACACTACGGTGTTCCAGTGATCTTGCATACTGACCACTGCGCTAAGAAACTGCTGCCATGGTTAGACGGCCTGTTGGACGCGGGTGAAAAACACTTCGCCGCTACTGGCAAACCACTGTTCTCTTCTCACATGATCGACCTGTCTGAAGAGTCTTTGGAAGAAAACATCGAAATCTGCTCCAAGTATCTGACCCGCATGTCTAAAATCGGCATGACGCTGGAAATCGAACTGGGCTGCACCGGTGGTGAAGAAGATGGCGTTGATAACAGCCATATGGATAGCTCTGCGCTGTACACTCAGCCAGAAGACGTTGATTACGCGTACACTAAACTGAACGCAATCAGCCCACGTTTCACTATCGCTGCCTCTTTCGGTAACGTACACGGTGTATACAAGCCAGGTAACGTACAGCTGACGCCAAAAATCCTGCACAACTCTCAGGAATACGTTTCTAAGAAACACAACCTGCCACACAACAGCCTGAACTTCGTATTCCACGGTGGTTCTGGTTCTACTGCTGCAGAAATCAAAGAAGCGGTTAGCTACGGCGTAATTAAAATGAATATCGATACCGATACCCAGTGGGCAACATGGGAAGGTATTCTGAACTATTACAAGAAAAACGAAGGCTATCTGCAGGGCCAGCTGGGTAACCCAGAAGGCGCAGACAAACCTAACAAGAAATTCTACGATCCACGCGTTTGGTTGCGTGCTGCTCAGACCAGCATGATTGCTCGTCTGGAACTGGCATTTGACGAACTGAACTGCAAAGACGTTCTGTAATGCTTGTTGCATCACGCTAATTTGATTAGCGTGATGGTCGAATAAAACACCCTAGCGTTCTCGTTGGGGTGTTTTTTTTTGTGTTTTTATTACCACTAAACTATTCGTAATGGCCATTTCGACTAATCCCAATTTTGCTATTTAGGCTTTGATTAGTTGGCGTATAACGCATTGTCCGTTAACCTTACACAAACATGCCGTACAAAACGGCATAAATTGAGCATATTGCGCTACTTTTGATTTGTTAAAGGAAGGATGGTTTATGAAAGACCTGAACGTTGTCGATGGCATTAATAGTGCCGGAAACTGGTTAGTGAAAAATCAGGACTTACTAATTCAGTATGCAGTCAATATTGTTGCTGCAATTGTTATTTTCATTGTCGGTTCGATTATTGCCAAAATTGTGTCTGGTACGATTACCCGCGTAATGAAAGCGCGCGGCGTTGATCTTACCGTCGCTCATTTCCTTTCTGCATTAGTTCGTTACGGCATTTTGGCGTTTACTATTATCGCCGCATTAGGTCGTATTGGTGTACAAACGGCTTCCGTTATTGCGGTAATTGGTGCCGCAGGTTTAGCCGTTGGTCTGGCATTACAAGGGTCACTCTCTAACTTTGCGGCGGGTGTGCTGTTGGTTCTGTTCCGCCCATTCCGCACGGGAGAGTTCGTCGATCTGGGTGGTGTTTCCGGTACCGTGAAGGATGTTCAGATTTTCTCTACAACCATGCTGACTTCGGATAATAAAACTATCGTGGTACCTAATGGGAAAATCATTGCGGGCAATATTATCAACTATTCCCGTGAGCCAAACCGCCGCGTAGATATTACCGTTGGTGTGGCCTACGATGCAGATATCGATCTGGTCAAAAAAGTATTAGGCGATATTGTTGCCGCTGATAAACGTATTATGCATGACCAAGGTGTGACCATTCGTTTAAATGAAATGGCCGCTTCATCGCTGAATTTCGTGGTGCGTACTTGGACGACAAATGCTAATTACTGGCCGGTCTATTTTGATCTGATGGAAAACTTCAAACGTGGTTTGGATGCCAATAATATTGGAATTCCATTCCCGCAGATGGATGTTCATCTGTATCAAACCGCTGTGCGCAAGGCTGAACAGGAGTAATCCTCAGTCTTAGCCCCCTCTAATCCGTTTCCTGCAAAGGATAAGGTTGAGAGGGGGCAAATTTTATTTCACCAGTATTAGCCGTTCTAATCCCCGATAAGAATCATCCATTTCCTCTTCTTAACATCTCGGCGTAATATCGCTGCCATTCCGGCCCATCCTCTCTTTGGGACGCAGCTATATTTTCGAGGAACTTCCCATGTTTTCTGTTTTCTTACAGGGCTTTGCCTTGAGCGCAGCCATGATTTTACCGCTGGGCCCACAAAACACATTTGTTTTGAGTCAGGGGATCCGTCGTCAGTATCATCTGATGATTGCTTGCTTGTGCGCACTGAGCGATATCGTTTTAATCTGTGGCGGTATTTTTGGTGGCAGCGCTTTATTGAGTCAGTCCCCTCTGCTGTTGATGCTAGTGACTTGGGGTGGGGTGGCATTTTTACTGTGGTATGGCTGGGGCGCTTTTCGTGCCGCCATGGCAAAAGAGGGGATTCAAGCAGGGGCTGACGGGGTGCAGCAGAGCCGCTGGCGGATTGTGGTGACCATGCTGGCCGTGACTTGGCTTAACCCGCATGTCTATTTAGATACGTTTGTGGTGTTAGGAAGTCTAGGTGGGCAGCTCGCAGCGGACGCCCGCAGTTGGTTTGCTTTTGGTGCCGTAAGTGCTTCTGCGATTTGGTTCTTTTCATTGGCATTGCTCGCCGCGTGGCTAGCTCCATGGCTAAGTACGCCTAAAGCTCAGCGGGTGATTAATCTTCTTGTTGCCTGTGTGATGTGGGTTATTGCCCTGCAACTGGCAAGAAATGGGCTACATTTGTAAGGTGTTGTTGGCAGTTGATAGATAAAATTCTGGATTGTTCCTAATGCGTTAGCGTCTTTTTTAGTTCAGGATATTGTTCATCTTTCAGCGCCAGACACTGGCCGTTGAAACCACTAAACATCGAGTATGTCTACAAGGAGACACCATGAAGCTAAAAGCCTTAGCGATGGTTGCAGTGATGGGATTAAGCGTGTTGCCAGCGCTGTCTCAGGCAGCTGAAATGCCAGAAGGACCACATCTAGTGACCTCTGGAACATCAAGCGTAGACGCAACTCCTGATATTGCGACGCTGACTTTCCAAGTGACCGCTTCAGCGAAAGATGCGGCGAGCGCCAAGACGCAGGTCGATCAGCGTGTGGCAAAATATTTTGATTTTCTGAATACCAACGGTATTGAGAAAAAAGACATCAGTGCGGCTAACTTAAGCACTCAGCCAGAGTACGATTATCTGAAAGACGGCAAAAGCGAGCTAAAAGGCTATCGTGCCGATCGCCGCGTGCAAGTCACTCTGCGCCAGTTGGATAAGCTGAATGGTTTATTGGATGGTGCATTGAAAGCTAACCTCAATGAGATTCGTTCTGTTGAGTTAGGCGTTGCCAAGCCTGAAGCTTATCGTGAACAGGCACGTCAGGAAGCGATTAAAAATGCCGTGAGCCAGGCTCAGTCTCTGGCCAAAGGCTTTGGTGTGGTGCTTGGTCCGGTATACAGCATTCAATATCACGTATCCAACTACCAGCCAGCCCCAGTAAGCCGCATGTATATGGCTGCTGATTCAATGCCAAAAGCATCTGCTGCGCAGACCTATGAACAGCAAACGATCCAGTTTGACGATCAGGTTGATGTGGTCTTCAGCCTGAATAAATAACGTCTGCTGAGAAAGCAAAAAAGCACACCTGAAGGTGTGCTTTTTTATGGTTTTTATAGCGACGATGAAGGGCTTAATCTTGGCGCAGTACGTTGTGTCCGTGAGAAAGCAGCGCATCGGTGACTCGGCGCATCATGCGGCTTTCTGGTGCGAAGCGGTGCCAATACAACATACGTCGCTGAACCATGCCAGGGGTTAAGTTTATCAGCGAGCCTTCTTTTAGCTCTTTTTCGATCTGAAGATGCGGGATCATACAGCAGGTGGTTCCCTGCAATGCCAGTTGTACAAAGGCTTCAGATGAATTAACGATATGACACGGTACGCTGCCCGGCGGTAGATCAAAGTTCTGTTGTAGGAAAGCTTGGTGCATATCGTCTAAGTGGTCAAAGGCGACGGCTGGCGCTTTCAGCAATGAAGAACGGTTCACGCCATTTGGGAAGTAACGTGCAGCAAAAGTCGGTGACGCCACAAATAGGTAATCGAGCGCACCAAGGCGGTCGACTAAGCAGCTAGGCAATGGTTGTGGCTGAATACTCACTGCGCCGACCACTTCACCACGACGGAGTCGTTCCTGAGTTCGGGTTTCGTCTTCAACCTGAAGGTTCAAGCGCAGCGGTGAATCCGCCAGCACCGGTTTTAAGGCGGGCAGCAGCCAAGTTGCCAAACTATCGGCGTTGACGGCGAGAGAGAGCAACAGTGGGCCATCGGTGCTGCTATCGTTGCCTAGCCACTCCTCTTCAAGCAATTCAACCTGATGCAACAAAGCCAGCAAACGCTGCCCCTGTTCCGTTGGGCGAGGAGGGACGGTACGAACCAGCAGAGGCTGACCGAACAGGTTTTCTAACTGCTTGATTCGCTGAGAAACCGCTGACTGAGTTATACAGAGTTTTTGTGCCGCACGCTCAAAGCCACGTTCGCGTATTACCGCATCCAGTGCTTGCAAAGTCCGGTAGTCCGGGCGTTTCATGTTGTTCTTCGTCCCCTGCTCTTATGATTTTTATATCTTAATAACTGCAATATGCCACATTTTTTCCCCTTCAAGAGGAGAAAATACACTCTTGTCATGGAAAAGGTGATCGCTTAAGGCGAAAAAGCCGCCCTGTGACACGCCATTTATGGGCAGTTGCTCTATAATACGCACACGTTTTCGTAGCATAGTCCATAGGATTCGGTAATGACTCAAGATGAACTGAAAAAAGCAGTGGGTTGGGAAGCGCTCAAGTATGTAAAACCGGGCACCATCGTGGGTGTGGGCACGGGCTCAACCGCCGCGCATTTTATTGATGCGCTGGGCACCATGAAAGGGCAAATCGAGGGCGCGGTTTCAAGCTCTGATGCTTCCACTGAGAAACTGAAAAGTTTGGGCATTACCGTTTTCGATCTTAACGAAGTCGATTCGTTAGATATTTATGTTGATGGTGCGGATGAAATCAACGGCCACATGCAGATGATCAAAGGCGGCGGAGCGGCACTGACTCGCGAGAAGATCGTGGCGGCCGTGGCGAAGAAATTTATTTGCATCGTCGATTCTTCTAAGCAGGTAGATATTCTGGGTAACTTCCCGCTGCCTGTAGAAGTGATCCCGATGGCACGCTCCTACGTTGCGCGTGAGCTGGTGAAATTAGGCGGTCAGCCAGAATATCGCCAAGGCGTTTTGACCGATAACGGCAACGTGATTTTAGACGTGCATAATCTGAAAATTATGGATGCGATTGCGTTAGAGAAACAGATTAACGGTATTGCCGGTGTGGTCACCGTTGGCCTGTTCGCGAATCGTGGTGCGGATGTCGCACTGGTTGGCTCGGCTGACGGCGTGAAAACCATTACGGCTTAAATTATCCGCCATGATGAATCAGCAGCTCCGAATCATCGGGGCTGTTTTTTATGTGCAGCACATTGCGATTTTTATCTTATTCCTCCCTCTTTGTTAACTTCGTTTTAAACATAGAATTCCATTTATTTATCACACCCCCTAAATTCGGTGACATATGTCACATATTTGCACTTGACGATACTTTCACGCTGTCACGATGAAAAGCAGTAGCATTTTTCGCCAACTTTTAACGTTTTCAACCCGTTGCTCACCCCCTTGTAGGCAATCGGTTGGCTTGCTGGATGCGTAATATTTGTTATGTTGGCTGCATGCCGCAGGAGTTTTGTTTTCCGTTGCGGCCACACTAAGGTTCGAATTAACAGGGGTTAGGGTCGGGTCATGGCAAAAGTATCTTTGGAGAAAGACAGGATTAAGTTCCTTTTAGTTGAAGGGGTTCATCAAAGCACCGTCGACAATCTACGTGCAGCGGGTTACACCAACATCGAATATCATAAAGGTGCGCTGGACTCTGAATCGATGAAGGCATCCATTCGTGATGCTCATTTCGTTGGAATTCGTTCCCGAACCCACCTGACCGAAGATATCTTCGCTGCGGCTGAAAAATTGATTGCCGTAGGCTGTTTCTGCATTGGTACCAATCAGGTCGATCTTACCGCGGCGGCAAAACGCGGCATTCCAGTATTTAATGCGCCGTTTTCTAATACACGTTCGGTTGCCGAAATGGTGCTGGGCGAGCTGTTGCTGCTGTTACGCGGCATTCCAACGGCCAATGCCTGTGCGCATCGCGGTGAATGGAATAAACAGGCCGTGGGCTGTTTTGAAGCGCGTGGTAAAAAACTGGGCATTATTGGTTACGGCCATATCGGAACCCAGCTGGGTATTTTGGCTGAAGGGATTGGTATGAACGTCTTCTTCTACGATATCGAGAACAAATTGCCGTTGGGGAATGCGCAGCAGGTACGTCATCTCTCTGATTTGCTCAACATGAGCGATGTCGTGACATTGCATGTGCCTGAAACGCGTTCCACCAAAGATATGATTGGTGCCGAAGAGCTGGCGCTCATGAAGCCTGGAGCCATTCTTATCAACGCATCACGTGGCACCGTGGTGGATATCCCTGCACTGTGCAACGCGTTATCTTCCAAGCATTTATCGGGTGCGGCCATCGACGTATTCCCAACGGAGCCAGCGACCAACAGCGATCCGTTTAATTCGCCGCTGTGTGAGTTTGATAACGTCTTGCTGACGCCGCACATTGGCGGTTCAACGCAGGAAGCACAGGAAAATATCGGTGCTGAAGTCGCGGGTAAACTCACGAAATATTCTGATAATGGTTCTTCATTGTCAGCGGTGAATTTCCCTGAAGTTTCTCTGCCGATGCATGAAGAAAATGTCAGCCGTCTGCTGCATATTCATGAAAACCGTCCTGGCGTACTGACGCAGATTAACCAGATTTTTGCGGAAGAGGGCGTCAATATTGCCGCGCAGTATCTGCAAACCAATGCTCAGATCGGCTATGTCGTTATTGATATCGAAACCGAGACTGAACGTGCGGAAGCGGCGTTGCTGCGCATGAAAGAAATTACGGGAACGATTCGCGCCCGCTTGCTGTACTAATCTCTAAGCGCGATCTTCTTTGCACTAACAAAATGGCAGCCTAATGGCTGCCGTTTTTATTGGGGAATTTTGTCATCTTACCAGCGATAGTGAGTGCTGGGCGTGATGATTTCTGGCAGTGGAACGTCCCACTCTTGTACCGGTAACGCATCGACTCTCTGGCAGTCATGCGCCAATCCTATTGGGTACGGGCCGCATTGTTGCGTGTAGGCACTTTCCCAATCTTGCAAGGTTCGGTCATAGAATCCGCCCCCCATGCCTAATCTTTGCCCTGTGGCGTCAAACGCAACCAGCGGGGTAAAAATGATATCTAGCCGAGATATCGGCAATACCTGCTGTACGTTAAGGCGTGGCTCTTCAATGCCGAAATGATTCAGAACCATGTCGCTTTCAGCACCATAATGTAAAAACAGTAAGTTACCGCGGCTGAAGGGATGGAGAACGGGAAGATAAACTGATTTTCCCGCCTGCCAAAGACGTTCAATCAGCGGTCTGGTATTGAGCTCGCCATCGAAAGAGAGAAACAGGGAAACGGTGTGTACGTTTTGAACGCGCGGTAGTTCCATCACGCGTGTAGCAATATCTTGTGCGGCATGATGTTGGAAATCAGCACTAAGATTTTTACGTAATTGGCGAACTGAACGGCGGATATCCGAGCGGGATTGGCCCGAATTTGAAGAAGATGTGCTGATAGAATGATTATTGGACATGACACACCCGTTTAAGGATGTTTGGTGTAAGGGAATCTCCGAGGTGCCGCAGCAGGCTGTAACCCTTGAACCCATGGTTCAAGGTGAACGCAACGACGCAATCTTAAGGCTTCTCGGAGACCGAGCGTGCTCACCGATTACGGATCCGCCGCATTCTTGAGGTATTAAATATCGGCTCAGGGGACTGGCCCGCACACGAACACCTCAGAGAAATTTTGTATCCTTTACTGTTAATTAGCTTATCACATTTTTCTTAAAATGATACGACTTTCTTTAAAAATCGTTTGCTAATCAACATGTTACAACTATAGGTCACACTTATTCAAACTGCGCACCCTGACGATCAGTGATGCGACCTTGTTCCAGCAGAGCTTGTTCGATGGTCTGCTGCAACATGCGAATTCTTTGTTCCATATTGGAAGCATAATCGCGAGTTTTCAAGCGTTCTTGCGCCAGTTCGTGACATACGTTTAATGCCGCGATGAAAACCAGTTGCTCCGTATTGGTGACTCTAGTGCGAACTTTGAGATCTTGCAACCGCTGATTAAGATCCTCTGCAGCCTGATTCAACGCTTCTTGTTGTTCTGGCGGGCAATTAACTCTTAACGAACGACCAAAAATTTGAATATCTACCGGTTGTGCAGACATACCACCTTCCTGCCTAGATTTTGCGCCAGTTTCAAAACCGCGAGGGTCACTAAATCGGGCGCCAACTATATATACCTCGCTATGCAGATACAAGCCTTTTGCACATTCCCATTGTTGCGAAAGCCGCAAATGTGAATGCAACTTCAATGACTTTGGGTATGACAAGCCTTATAGCGTGCCCTTTTCTGGTATAGCGACTGATCTTGATGGTAGCATAACACGAACTTTATCTGCCAACGATGACCAAAACGTATGTCAATTGAGATTACTGTACCCGAATATTCTGTTTTTACTCAGGCTTTGCAGCAGCAAGGCGTTGGATTAACTCCCGCTGAAATGCATGGCTTGATCAGCGGGATACTGTGTGGCGGCAATCAAAGTGATAATTGGCGCACGATGATCCACGATCTAACCAACGAGGGCGAAGCATTTTCGCAAACGCTCGCACAGCCGCTTCAGGCAACCTATCAGCACACTCGTGATGCGTTAGAAGATGACGGTTTTGGCTTCCAACTGCTTTTACCGGATAGCGATGATGTCACCGTGTTTGATCGTGCTGATGCGCTTTCCGGCTGGGTGAACCATTTCCTGCTAGGTCTGGGAATGATGCAAAAAAATCTTGGCCAGATTAAAGGCGAAGTCGGCGAGGTTATCGACGATCTGCGTAGCATTGCTCAATTAGGCTACGAAGAAGACGAAGATCAGGAAGAGCTGGAACAATCTCTGGAAGAAGTTGCGGAATACGTGCGTATGGCAGCAATGCTGTGCCACAGCGAATTCTCACAGGAAAAGCCAAACGCGGCTGAAATGCAAAAACCCACTCTGCACTAATAAACATCACGCCTAGCGCAACGATGAAATCAGGCGGAACTCCTACCGCCTGATTGATCTTGCTTATCCCATTACGCACTCCGCATGATAGTCTATATCCTTCATACTTGAAGCCGCATCTGTGTTGGCTGCTCATTTCAGAGTTCGCCACGCTACATGCCTGCAATTGCCGATTTCAGGAGAAGGTCATGACCCAGCAAGAATTTCAACGTCGTCGTCAGGCTGTTTTGGCACAGATGGCACCCGGTAGTGCCGCGCTCTTTTTTGCTGCGCCAGAATGCACCCGCAGTGCCGACAGTGAATACCCTTATCGCCAGAACAGCGACTTCTGGTATCTGACCGGCTTTAACGAGCCTGAAGCCTTGCTGATCCTGATTAAGAGCGATGAAACTCACAACCACAGCGTGCTGTTTAATCGCGTGCGTGACTTAACCGCCGAGATTTGGTTTGGACGTCGTTTAGGGCAAGAAGCCGCACCGGCTAAACTCGGTGTCGATCGCGCCCTGCCTTATGGCGATATTGAAGAGCAACTGCACCTGTTGTTGAACGGCCTAGACGTGGTTTATCACGCTCAGGGTCAATATGATTTTGCGGACCAAATTACGTTTGCTGCGCTAGAGAAACTACGCCGCGGCATGCGCCAGAATTTCCGCGCACCGGCTACGCTTATCGATTGGCGCCCTTGGGTGCATGAAATGCGCCTGTTTAAATCGCAGGAAGAAATTGCTGCGATGCGCCGCGCAGGTGAAATCACCGCGCTGGGGCATATTCGTGCCATGGAGAAATGCCGTCCCGGTATGTTTGAGTACCAGCTTGAAGGTGAAATTCTGCATGAGTTCACCCGTCATGGGGCGCGTTATCCTTCCTACAACACTATCGTGGGCGGTGGCGAAAACGGCTGCATCCTGCATTACACCGAAAACGAAAGCGAGCTCAAAGACGGCGAGTTGGTGTTAATTGATGCGGGCTGTGAATATAAAGGCTATGCCGGTGATATCACGCGAACCTTCCCGGTTAATGGTAAATTTACCCAGCCTCAGCGTGAGATTTACGATCTGGTGCTGGCCTCAATGGATAAAGCGTTTGAAATCTTTGGCCCTGGCCGCAGTATTCGAGAAGCTAACGACGCAGCGGTGCGCGTGATGGTTGAAGGGTTAGTTAAATTAGGCGTGATGAAGGGCGACGTTGATCAGCTGATTGCCGATCAGGCACATCGTCAGTTCTTCATGCATGGTTTGAGCCATTGGTTAGGTTTGGATGTGCATGACGTCGGTGATTATGGTTCTTCTGCTCGCGAGCGCGTGTTAGAACCGGGCATGGTACTGACCTGCGAACCGGGGTTATACATCGCGCCAGATGCTGACGTTCCGGCGGAGTATCGCGGTATTGGCATCCGTATCGAAGACGATATTCTCATCACCGAGAATGGCTTTGAGGTGCTGACCAAAGATGTGGTTAAGCATGCTGACGATATTGAAGCGCTGATGGCACAGGCAAAAGCCGCTAGCTGAGGAACGATACACGGCATGAAAATGATCATTGTAGGCGGAGGCATGGCGGGCGCAACGCTGGCGTTGGCGGTTTCCGCGTTGAGCGCAGGACGCGTTCAGGTTGAGGTGGTTGAAGCGGTTTCGCCAGATAGCCGCAAACATCCGGGATTTGACGCGAGAGCCATTGCGTTAGCCTACGGCACCTGCCAGCAATTAGCGCGTATCGGTGTGTGGTCAGCGCTGAAAGCGTGCGGAACACCGATTGAACGTGTTCACGTCAGCGATCAGGGTCATGCCGGTTTTGTGGGGCTTGAGGCATCAGATTACCAGATCCCATATTTAGGTCAGGTTATTGAGCTTCATCAGGCGGGTTCGCGGCTGTTCACGCTGTTAGAAAAAGCGCCGGGCGTCACCTTGCACTGTCCGGCAAAAGTGGTCAGCGTCGAGCGTCAACAGCACAGCGCCACGATCACGCTGGATAATGGTACTCGTCTTTCTGGCGAGTTACTGGTGGCGGCAGATGGTTCATCATCGGCGTTAGCACAGCACTGCAACGTTGACTGGCGCAGCGAGGACTATGGCCAGATAGCGGTTATCGCCAACGTCACGACCTCCTTACCGCATCAGGGTAAAGCGTTTGAACGCTTCACTCGCAACGGCCCGTTGGCGATGTTACCGATGAGTGAAGGCCGATGCTCGCTGGTGTGGTGTCATGCGGCTGAAGATCAGGCTAAGGTCGATAGCTGGAGCGATGCCGAGTTTTTACACCAACTGCAGCAGGCTTTTGGCTGGCGTTTAGGTGCGATGGTGAAAGCGGGTAAACGTCATAGCTATCCGTTGCGCTTAACGTCTGCCCAGCAACATATTAGCCATCGTCTTGCGCTGGTGGGCAACGCCGCACAAACGCTACATCCCATCGCGGGGCAGGGATTTAATCTTGGCCTGCGTGACGTCATGTCTTTGGCGGAAATCATTGCTCAAGCGGAACAGCAGGGCAATGATATCGGTAGCTATCAAATATTAAGCCAATATCAACAGCGCCGAGAACCCGATCAGCAGGCCACAATCGGTGTGACCGACGGCCTGATTCATCTATTTGCTAATCGTCTGGCACCGTTAGTGGTTGGGCGTAATCTCGGTTTAATGGCGATGGAGTTGGTTCCTCCGCTGCGTGAAACACTGGCGCGGCGCACCCTTGGTTGGGTAGAACGCTAAGTTTATTCCTGTCGTGCTCAGTGCCGTTTAAGTTGCCTGAGCGATTGAAGGAATAGGATTCATTAACAGGAACAGAGAATCACAATGCAATCTTTTGATGTGGTTATTGCCGGTGGCGGCATGGTGGGGCTGGCAACGGCAGCGGCGCTTCAAGGCAGCGGGCTGCGTATTGCGGTGATTGAAAGCCGTATCCCCGAGCTCACTGAGTTGACGCCTGAACCCGCGCTGCGTGTTTCTGCCATTAATGCTGCCAGCGAGCGTTTGCTACAACATTTAGGCGTTTGGCAAGATATCCTCGCCTTGAGAGCGAGTGCCTATCAGGGCATGGAAGTGTGGGAAAGTGACAGCTTTGGGCGTATTGCGTTTCGAGCCCAAGAGTATGGGCATACCCACCTTGGCCATATCATTGAAAACCGTGTTATCCAGTTGGCGCTCTGGAATAAAGTGAGCCGTCAGTCCGAGGTCACGATGATTGCGCCAGCGACACTTAAACAGGTAGCGTGGGGCGAAAACGAAGCCTTCATCACGCTGGATAACGGACAGATGCTTACGGCTCGTCTGGTGATTGGCGCTGATGGCGCACATTCATGGCTGCGCCAGCATGCTGATATTCCGCTGACGTTTTGGGATTATGGACACCATGCATTGGTGGCTACCATCAAAACCGAATTGCCCCATGAAGGCTGTGCGCGCCAGATTTTCCGTCCAAACGGTATTTTGGCTTTCTTGCCGCTGGAAGATGCGCATTTATGCTCCATCGTGTGGTCCGTTTCTCCGGAAGAAGCTCAGCGCTTAGAGGCTTTGCCTGAGTCTGATTTTAACCGTGAGTTGGCCGTTGCGTTTGATACGCGTCTTGGTCTGTGCGAAGTCGTCAGCGTTCGACAGTCACATCCTCTGGTTGGGCGTTATGCTCGCAGCTTTGCTGCGCACCGACTAGCGCTGGTGGGGGATGCGGCGCATACCATCCACCCATTGGCTGGGCAGGGCGTGAACCTCGGCTTTATGGACGCGGCTGAATTGGCTTCTGAAATCAAACGTCTACAGCGTCAGGGCAAAGATATCGGCCGCTATATGTATCTGCGCCGCTATGAGCGCACCCGCAAACACAGCGCTGCCGTGATGCTGACGGCGATGCAAGGTTTCCGCCAGCTGTTCGACGGAGATAATCCAGCCAAGAAACTGCTGCGAGATGTCGGCATGGCGCTGGCTGATAATCTTCCGGGGCTTAAGCCGCGCTTAGTTCGTCATGCCATGGGCCTAGCGGATTTGCCTGAAAGTTTGCAACAATAGAGTCTGTAAAAACAGTGCCTCGCGGCTAGCTATGTATTTATGTTAGCCGCTCCCCCCTTTTTGTCCTTTCTGGTTATCCCTCCAACCTGATTTGAAATATTCTAATGTTGCCACTGCTTTTGAATTAGTTTTTCTCATGCATGGCAATTTAACATCCGCTATTTTCCCTAATAAAATTGCGATATACGTTATATAACTGCAATGCAGTTGCAGTGAAAATGTTAATTTTGTGCCATTCGACGCAGTTTTGTAGATGAAACTTCTGCATTATCCCTTCTCTAAATTTCACTATCGATAAAGTCTGGTCTTATTTTAACTTATGGTTAATCGCTGATATCGGTGATAACGTCTGAGGTAGGGTATCGTTTGCGTAGCGATGTTTACAGGTGTTCAGCTTTAGGCAGCACATCAACATTTTTAGGCAAAAAATATCTTATTAGCGCGCCCGGGACTCTATAGCGGATGGCTTGTACCGGATGACAAACGTTCAGGAAAAGAGGGTTAAGATGGCCAAACAGACTCCACTCTTCGATCAACACGTCGCCTGCGGCGCGCGTATGGTTGATTTTCACGGCTGGATGATGCCACTGCACTACGGTTCTCAACTCGATGAGCACCACGCGGTGCGTCAGGATGCGGGCATGTTCGATGTGTCACACATGACTATCGTCGATCTTCGTGGGCCGCGCACGCGTGAGTTCCTGCGCTACCTCCTCGCTAACGATGTGGCAAAACTGACGGTGCCGGGCAAAGCGCTCTATACCGGCATGTTGAACGCCTCTGCGGGCGTTATCGATGACCTGATCGTTTATTTCCTTGAAGAAGAATATTTCCGCTTGGTGGTTAACTCTGCCACGCGAGAAAAAGATTTGGCGTGGATCACCGAGCATGCCGAGCCCTATCACGTTGAAATCACCGTGCGCGACGATCTAGCACTGATTGCGGTGCAAGGCCCACAGGCGCAAGAACGCGCCGCAACGCTGTTTACTGATGCACAAAAACAAGCGATTAGCGGCATGAAACCGTTCTTCGGCGTGCAGGCTGGCGACTACTTTATTGCGACAACGGGCTACACCGGCGAAAACGGCTATGAAATTGCTTTGCCAATCGGCGAAGCGGCAGAGTTCTGGCAGAAGCTGGTGAAAGCGGGCGTTAAACCGTGTGGTTTGGGCGCGCGTGACACTCTGCGTTTAGAAGCTGGCATGAACTTATATGGTCAGGAAATGGATGAAGGCGTTTCGCCGTTAGCCGCCAATATGGGCTGGACCATTGCTTGGGCGCCGGAAGATCGTGATTTTATCGGCCGCGAAGCATTAGAGCAGCAGCGTGAGAATGGCACCGAACAATTGGTTGGTTTGGTGATGACCGAAAAAGGTGTGCTGCGCAATGAGCTGCCGGTGCGTTTCACCGATGCCAATGGAAATCTTCAAGAAGGTGTGATCACCAGTGGTTCCTTCTCACCAACCTTAGGTGTCAGTATTGCATTGGCCCGCGTGCCAGCGGGCATTGGCGAAGAAGCTATCGTGCAGATCCGTAATCGTGAAATGCCAGTACGTGTCGTGAAGCCCGGTTTTGTGCGCAACGGTAAAAGCCTGATTAACTAGGCTACGCTCGCTACGCCAATTGAATCAGACTTATAAAGTAAAATTTAACAAACATTTAAGAGAGGATGTCGATGAGCAACGTGCCTACTGAATTGAAATATACCGCATCTCACGAATGGGTTCGTGCAGAAGGCGAAGGGGTGTATAGCGTTGGTATCACCGAGCATGCACAGGAACTGCTGGGCGATATGGTCTTTATCGATCTGCCAGAAGTCGGCACATCTTTCGATGCGGGCGATGACTGTGCGGTGGCCGAGTCTGTGAAAGCGGCTTCCGATATTTATGCCCCAATCAGCGGCGAAATCGTTGCTATCAACGATGAGCTAGAAGGTGCACCAGAGCTGGTCAACAGCGCGCCGTACTCCGAAGGCTGGCTGTTCCGCATCAAAGCAACAGACGAAGCGCAAATTGCTGGTTTGCTGGATGCAGCAGCCTACGAATCTTCTATCGAAGATTAATGCCTGCGTTGTGAATGATGTTGGGCGCAGCCGCGCTTGATCGTGCTTTATCCTTTCTCCCCACGCCCTGAGCGGGGAGAAAGTGAGTTCGTGCCGCATTTAGTTGTGTCAAATCAGCATTTCTTTTGTATGTACATTTAGGAATCAGTCACTCATGACCCAGACTCTCAGCCAGCTCGAAAACAGTGAATCCTTTATCGCTCGCCATATCGGTCCGTCTGCCCAACAGCAGCAGCAAATGCTGGAAACCGTTGGCGCACGCTCTTTGCATGAACTGATCGAGCAGATCGTTCCTTCCGATATTCAGTTACCTACTCCGCCAGCGGTCGGTGATGCCGTAACGGAACATCAGGCGTTGGCTGAGCTGAAAGCCATTGCGGGTCAGAATCAGCGTTACAAATCCTTTATTGGTATGGGCTATCACGGTGTTTTAATGCCGCCGGTTATCCAGCGCAATATGCTGGAAAATCCGGGCTGGTATACCGCTTATACGCCATATCAGCCGGAAGTTTCCCAAGGTCGCCTTGAGGCGTTGCTGAACTTCCAGCAATTGACGCAGGATCTCACCGGTCTTGAATTAGCGTCGGCGTCCTTGCTGGATGAAGCCACCGCCGCGGCGGAAGCCATGGCCTTGGCGAAGCGTGCTAGCAAGCTGAAAGATGCGAATCGTTTCTTTGTGGCTGCCGATGTTCATCCGCAAACGCTGGACGTGGTGCGTACCCGCGCTGAAACCTTTGGCTTTGATGTGATCGTCGATGATGCAGATAAAGTGCTCGATCATCAGGACGTGTTTGGCGTGTTGCTGCAACAGGTGGGGACCTACGGCGAGCTGCACGACTACACCGATCTGATGAATGAGCTGAAAAGCCGCAAGGTGATTACCTGCGTTGCCGCCGATCCGATGGCTCTGGTGCTGCTGGCCGCGCCGGGTAAATTAGGGGCTGATGTTGTGTTTGGTTCTGCGCAACGTTTTGGCGTACCCATGGGCTACGGTGGCCCACACGCGGCATTCTTTGGCTGTCGTGATGAGTTTAAGCGCTCCATGCCGGGGCGTATTATTGGGGTTTCTCGCGATGCCGCGGGCAATACTGCACTGCGTATGGCGATGCAAACGCGTGAGCAACACATCCGCCGCGAGAAAGCGAACTCCAATATCTGTACTTCTCAAGTCTTGTTGGCAAATATTGCCAGCCTGTATGCGGTCTATCATGGCCCCGTTGGCCTGAAACGCATTGCCGATCGCATTCATCGTTTGACTGATATTTTGGCTGCGGGTCTGAAGCAAAAAGATGTGACCGTTCGCAACCATAGCTGGTTTGATACCCTCACGGTAGCCGTGAAAGACAAGGCTGAAGTGTTGGCGCGCGCGCTGAGCTTTGGTTTTAACCTACGCAACGATATTCCGGGCGCAGTGGGGATTTCTCTGGATGAAGCGACCAGCCGCGAAGACGTTGAAGCACTGTTTGCTATTCTGCTGGGCGATAACCACGGGCTGGATATCGACACGCTGGATGCGCTGGTTGCTGAAGACAGCGCTGGCAGCATTCCTGCCCACATGCTGCGTACTGACCCGATTTTGACGCACCCTGTATTTAACCGCTATCACAGCGAAACCGAGATGATGCGCTACATGCATCGCTTGGAGCGCAAAGATTTGGCATTGAATCAGGCCATGATCCCATTGGGCTCTTGCACCATGAAGCTGAATGCTGCTGCGGAAATGATCCCAATTACGTGGCCTGAATTTGCTGAGCTGCATCCGTTCTGCCCACCAGAGCAGGCTATGGGTTATCAGATGATGATTTCCCAGCTGTCGCAATGGCTGGTTCAGCTAACCGGTTATGATGCCGTCTGCATGCAGCCGAACTCTGGTGCACAGGGCGAATACGCGGGTCTGCTGGCCATTCGTCGCTACCACGAAAGCCGCAACGACGCTGCGCGCCATATTTGCTTAATTCCAAGCTCAGCGCATGGCACTAACCCTGCTTCAGCGCAGATGGCGGGGATGAGCGTGGTGGTGGTGGCCTGTGATGATTCTGGCAATATCGATCTGCACGATCTGCGTGCTAAAGCCGAACAGGCGGGCGAAGAGCTCTCTTGTATCATGGTGACTTACCCATCAACGCACGGCGTGTATGAAGAAACTATCCGCGAAGTGTGTCAGATCGTGCATCAGTTCGGCGGACAGGTTTACCTCGACGGTGCGAACATGAATGCGCAGGTTGGGATCACCACACCGGGCTATATTGGCGCCGATGTGTCTCACCTCAACTTACATAAAACGTTCTGCATCCCGCACGGCGGTGGCGGACCGGGTATGGGCCCAATCGGGGTGAAATCGCATTTGGCTCCGTTTGTACCGGGCCACACCGTGGTGCAAATTGATGGTTTAACCACCCAGAAAGGCGCGGTTTCTGCGGCCCCGTTTGGTAGTGCCTCCATTCTGCCAATTAGCTGGATGTACATCCGTATGATGGGCGCTGAAGGGCTGAAGAAAGCCAGCCAGACCGCTATCCTGAATGCCAACTATATCGCTACGCGCTTGAAATCAGCGTATCCGATTCTGTACGCAGGCCGTGATGGTCGCGTTGCGCATGAATGTATTTTGGATATTCGCCCGCTGAAAGAACAAACCGGCATTAGCGAAATGGATATTGCTAAGCGTTTGATCGACTTCGGTTTCCATGCCCCAACCATGTCGTTCCCTGTTGCGGGTACGTTGATGGTTGAGCCAACAGAATCTGAAAGCAAAGCCGAGTTGGATCGCTTTATCGATGCGATGCTGGCAATCCGTGCTGAAATTGAACGCGTGAGCAGCGGCGAATGGACGCTGGCGGATAACCCGCTGGTGAATGCGCCGCACATTCAGGCGGAACTGGTTAATCACTGGGAGCACGCTTATTCTCGCGAACTGGCCGTATTCCCAACGGAATCAACACGTGAGAATAAATACTGGCCAACCGTAAAACGTCTGGATGATGTTTACGGCGACCGTAATTTATTCTGCTCTTGTGTGCCAATCTCTGAATACGAATAGCATTTAGATAGGCTGCTCAATCAAAACCGCTCTGACGTTAATATCGCGTCAGGGCGGTTTTTTTATGGACGTTTATGATGGGAGTAAGCGTTACAGCAAATTCAGTAAATGCAAAATAATATGGCTGCTGTCACCGCGACGCCACGCAATGGCAATATCGCTGGTTAGCCGAGTGTCTTTGAGCTTCAAACACACCACGTTTTTCTCATCAATTTTGCTTAACGAGTCAGGCACGATGGCCATGCCAAAACCACCGCCCACCATGCTGATCGCCGAGGTCAGCTGAGGCGACTGCTGGCCTAGGTTGGGCGAGAATCCGGCGACTTCACAGGCATGGATCGTTTGGTCATACAGGCTGGGGGCGACCTCGCGTGGAAAAGTGATCAGCGATTCATCTTTGAGATCGATCAGTGAAACCGCGCTGTTACGGCTAAGTGGGTGTTGGCGTGGGAGTGCCACCATCATCTCTTCGGTGTCGATGACCCTGCACATAAAGTCTTTGCTGCGTTCGCACGGCAGGCGGATAAACGCGAAATCAATATTTCCCTCTTCTAATGCATTCATCAAACCGGACATCTCTTTCTCCTGCGGCTGAAGATGCATCATCGGGTAGTTTTCTCTAAAGCTATGCAGCAAAGAAAAAACCGCTGGGTTGAACGCCGTGGAGCAGGCGAAGCCGATATTGACCGTGCCGCTAATGCCTCGGGCGACGTTGCGTGCTCGCTCAAGCGCGGCATCAGTAAGTTTGATGATTTCACAGGCGTCTTTGTAGAGCGTTCTTCCTGTTTCGGTGAGCTCAATCCCACGTGTTAAACGCTTAATCAGCGGGGTGCCAACTTCATGTTCAAGCCTTTGAATTTGCTGGCTGAGCGGGGGCTGTGAGATCCCTAACTGTTCGGCTGCTCGCGTAAAGTGACCTGTTTGAGCCACCGCGACGAAATAGCGTAAATGGCGTAGTTCCATATCAAAAACGTCTCAAAGTGAACACAACATCATATTGGAACTCATTGCTGAAAGGAGTCAACCTTTAGTTAATAACGCTAATAATTGAAAAACTGGATCACCTCATGAAATCACATCCTTCTGACTGTTCATGCGTGGCAGACATCGCAAAAACGGCTATGCAGCTGCAACGTGCACATCCAGAACGCGTCATTTATCAAACTTCTCTAATGAGTGCGCTATTAAGCGGGGTTTACGAAGGGGAGACTACGATGGCCGATTTGCTCCAGCATGGAGACTTTGGCTTAGGCACTTTTAACCATCTTGATGGCGAGATGATTGCGTTTAACCGCAATATTTTCCAGCTGCGCGGTGATGGTAGCGCCCGCCGCGCTAAACCTGAACAGAAAACGCCTTTTGCGGTGATGACCTTTTTCCAACCGACCGAAGAATACCGCATCAACCGTTTGCATAGCCGCGATGAGATCCATCAGGTTATCGACAAAATGCTTACCAGCCAAAACGCCTTCTGCGCGCTGCGCATTGACGGGACTTTTCGTAACGTAGAAACGCGTACCGTACCGGAGCAGCACCGCCCTTATAAACCAATGCAGGAAGCCATTGAGGCTCAGCCGACATACCACATTGAACATCGCGAAGGGGTGTTGATTGGTTTTCTAACACCTAACTACATGCAAGGTATCAACGTTGCGGGATATCACGAACACTTCATCACCGCGGAGCGCGACTGCGGCGGCCATATTCTTGATTATCAAGTGGAAAACGGCGTTCTGACCTTTGGCTCAATCGATAAATTACTGATCGATTTCCCACATGATGATGATTTTATGCAGGCCGATTTGTGCCCTGCAAATTTAGATACGGCGATTCGTTCCGTTGAAAGTTAAGCCTTTTTGGCTGCGAGGAGTGTGGTTCCATGAAAAAGTCTGATAGCAATAAAGCATGGCAGTGCGGGGCAGATTTGATCGTCGCTCAGCTAGAAGCTCAGGGGGTTAAACACGTATTTGGTATCCCTGGTGCGAAAATTGATAGGGTGTTTAACTCGCTGGTTGATTCCAGCATTGAAACCATTGCCGTTCGCCATGAAGCCAACGCGGCATTTATGGCGGGAGCGGTTGGGCGTTTAACCGGCAAAGCCGGTGTTGCCTTAGTGACATCCGGGCCAGGGTGCTCCAATTTAATTACCGGCGTAGCGACGGCGACCTCAGAAGGCGACCCTTTAGTTGCGCTGGGTGGGGCGGTGAAACGTGCCGATCATCTAAAACAGGTACATCAGACGATGGATACCGTGACGATGTTCCGTCCGGTAACCAAATATTCCGCCGAGGTGACTTCGGCGTCGGCATTGTCTGAAGTATTGGCGAACGGCTTTCGGGCCGCCGAGTTTGGACGCCCCGGAGCCAGTTTTATCAGCTTGCCGATGGATATTCTCAATGAGCCGGTCAACAGCAGGGTGTTAACAACACAGCATCCTACTCTGGGTGCGGCTCCTTTTGAAAGCATTGTGCAGGTGGCTCGTCGGCTGGAAAAAGCGAAAAATCCGGTGATTTTGCTTGGCTTGATGGCAAGCCAGCCGCGTAACGCTGACGCTATTCGCCGCCTATTGCATAAAAGTGGGCTGCCGGTCACCAGCACTTATCAAGCCGCTGGGGTTATCGATCAGGCTCACTTCCATCGTTTTGCTGGGCGCGTCGGACTTTTCAATAATCAGGCCGGTGACCGCTTACTGCGTAACGCTGATTTGGTCATAACCATTGGCTATAGCCCGATTGAATATGAGCCAGCGCAGTGGAATAACGATGATGCCGATTTGGTTCATATCGACATTATGCCTGCCGAAACCGATAGCGATTATCAGCCGGATATCGAGCTGGTGGGGGATATTGCAGAGACGTTAGATCTGCTGTCTGAACATATTCATGCCGCGCTTGATTTAAGCAGCGACGCGGTGGCGATTTTAGAAGAGCGCCGTCAGCAGCGCGATCTTTTAGCGCAGAAAGGAAGAAGCTTAACCCAGTTTGCCATTCATCCGCTGCGTTTGGTCAGAGCCATGCAGGATATCGTGAATAGCGACGTGACGCTGTGCGTCGATATGGGCAGCTTCCATATTTGGATCGCCCGCTATTTATACAGCTTCCGCGCGCGTCAGGTGCTGATTTCAAACGGACAGCAGACGATGGGGGTTGCGTTACCGTGGGCGATTGGTGCCGCGTTGGTCGACCCGAGTCGTAAAGTGGTGTCGGTTTCCGGCGATGGCGGTTTTATGCAGTCCAGTATGGAATTGGAAACGGCGGTGCGCCTAGGCGTTAATCTGTTGCATATCATATGGGTAGATGAAGAATACAATATGGTTGCTATCCAAGAGGACAAAAAATACCACCGTACGTCGGGGGTTAAATTTGGCCCGATTGACTTTAAAGCCTACGCGGAAGCGTTTGGTGCCAAAGGATTTGCCGTGACGTCTTCAGAAACATTGGAAAGCACGTTGCGTGCAGCGATGGATGTACAGGGGCCAGCGGTTGTCGCCGTGCCGGTTGATTACAGCGATAACGCGCTGCTGATGAGCCAACTGAATATGAGCGAACTATTTTAAGATTTCTTATTGTTATTTCACCTACCCCGAAGGCTGTCTGACATAACATCTCTTCGGTTTCGGCCTCATCGTTTGCTTGATGGGGCTTTTTTTATTTATCCCGTTCAGGAATATCTTTAAGCCTTACTTTTTTTCATTAATTTTGGGTGAGATTTTCTAATGACAAAACCCAATAACCACAATTAAAGCTTGGCTGGGTGATAATATAAAAAGTGATAAATATTAAATAATTACATTGTTATTTCATCCTATTACTTACGCTAATCATCATTTTTACTCATGTTACTAATGGTCGGTTTCTGGGCAAGTCTGGCGACAAAAGTGTGATAGAGTTCTCACCGTGAAATGTTCCCCTTTTTAAGACGCGATCAACGGGGCCTATCTGGCCTTATTTGTTGATACATCTGCATTTTTCATTATGGCAACCCACCTTGGTGCTTATACAGGCTACGGGTGAACTATTGGCTTAAAACAACAACCATGACGTGTGACCACACACGCACTGGCATAAAAACAGGTAAGGCATTATGGAATTCATTGCTCAGTTAGTTAATCAGGTAAACGGCCTGCTTTGGGATGAACTGCTGATTTTCCTCCTGTGTGGAACAGGTATTTACTACACGCTGCGTTTGGGTTTCATTCAGATCCGTCATTTTGGCTCTGGTTTTAAGGCGTTGTTCGGCGGTATTTCTTTGTCAGGCGCGAAGGCTGACAAGCAGGGTATGAGTTCATTTCAGGCGGTTGCAACGGCTATTGCTGGACAGGTCGGCACCGGCAATCTGGCTGGCCCCGCAACGGCGATTATCGCGGGTGGCCCCGGTGCGATTTTCTGGATGTGGGTTTCCTCGTTTCTGGGAATGGCGACGATTTACGCGGAAGCGATGTTGGCGCAAAAATTCAGATCAAAAGATAAAAACGGCCAAGTGGTCGGTGGCCCTGCGTATTACATTGAGAAAGGGCTGAACTGTAAATGGCTGGCCTGTATTTTCTCCGTGTTGGTGATTATTGCGCTGGGTTTTATCGGCAATATGGTGCAGTCCAACTCTATCGCGGCGGCGTTTAATAGCTCTCTGGGTGTACCGGGCTGGGTGATTGGTATTGTTTTGGCGGTGATCACCGGCGTAGTGATTATGGGGGGGATCAGCAGCATCGCCTCATTCACTGAGAAAGTGGTGCCGATTAAAGCGGTGTTTTATCTGCTGGGAACCTTGGTTATTTTGGTGCACAACGCCCACTATATTTTACCGGCGTTTAAATCGATTTTTGTGGCGGCCTTTAATCCAACGGCGGTGTTGGGCGGTGGTGCAGGGATTGCGATTCAGCAGGCGATGCGTTTTGGTATCGCTCGCGGTCTGTTTTCCAACGAAGCAGGGATGGGCTCAACGCCGCATGCTCACGCTGTGGCTAAGGTTGAGCGTCCAGAACAACAGGGCTATATCGCGATGATGGGCGTGTTTGTGGTGTGCGTTATCGTCACGCTAACCGCATTGGCGATTATCACATCGGGTATGAGCATGTGGGAGCTGGGTGGTAAAACCCAGACCAACTTCCTTGGTGTATTCACCGGACAAGGCATTGCGGTGACTCAGCAGGCGTATACCTATGTTTATGGCTATTTTGGCAGCCTGTTTATTTCGGTTTCACTGTTCTTCTTTGCTTTCTCAACGATTGTTGGCTGGTACTACTATGGTGAAATGAATATTCGTTATCTATTCAATTCCCAACGCGCGGTACGTGCCTATCAACTGGTGGTGATTGCCTTCATCTTCATTGCCTCGTTCTTCAAAGTTGAACTGGTTTGGAATATGGCAGATATGTTCAACGGATTGATGGTATTGCCAAACCTCGTGGCGCTGATTTTGCTGTCGCCGATAGTGATTAAGATGAGTAAGTATGTGGGTGGGAAGGTAGCGGAGAATAAGGTTTAAACATTGGTGGATGTTATGTCCGCAATTTTACCTTTGTACTGTGTGAACGTCCTTTGGGTATGGTGCATATTACGTCCGCCCAGAAGACCGAGTCTTGCATATGCATCGTGCAGAGGTTTTAGTATCGAGTAAGGTTTCGTACGCTTTTAGGCTATGAATTTCACCTCTGTACTGTGCCAGCGTCCGAGCAAGGCGGCTCAATCGCCGCCGCCTTGCATCCCGGCTTGGCCCCCCCTTCCAGCCCGCTACGCGGGTGCCCTCATTTCATCATTCCGGTCTTAACGGAACGAACGGCAATCGCCATCCTGGCTCCTCCGTTCTTTCGCCGACGTCCCTGTCGGCGAATCCTAACCTGCATGATTCACTCGGCTGTCCGGTAACGTGCCGGAAAAGGTCAAATTCAAAAGATTATATTTGTTTATGTCTTGGGAGAAAGAGCAACGCTAACAGGATGTTAGCGTTAGGGGAGGAGGCGCCAAGGATGGCGCATGCCGACCCGGCGCGGAGATGGCGTCTCGGATAAAAGCGCGCGAGTTGAGAGCCCCCGCGCAACGGGGCTCTCGTCGGACGCCTTCGACTTGGCTAAATATGAAAGCGGTTATTGATAGGCGGTCGAAACCTTACACCATATCGCACAGAGAATAGGCGAACGAAACCTTACACTGAGTTCACATAACGCTTTGCTGATCTACACATACAAATAAATCGCAAAAAAATGACAAGCGCATCCGCCCAGCACAAACGCATGCCAGATGGCGTGGTTGTATGGAATTCGTTTACTGACGTAGAAAATTACGCCAAGCGTATAAACAATCCCACCTACGGCCAGTAGCGTTACACCGCCCCATGCCAGCTTGGTGGCCAACTGATAGATAACAATTAATGACAGCCATCCCATTGTGAGGTAGGTGATAAGTGAAAGCACTTCAAAACGATGGGCAAACGCGAGTTTGAACAAAATACCAAACAGCGCAATTCCCCAGATGACCCCCATCAACCATTTGGCTAAGGTGGAATCTAATCCAACCAGCAGGAATGGGGTATAGGTACCGGCTATCAATAAATAGATGGCGCAGTGGTCAAACACCTTCAGCCAGCGTTTAACGTTCTGATGCGAAATCGCGTGATAGAGCGTGGATGCAAGAAACAGCAAAATCATGCTACCGCCGTAAAGGCTGTAGCTGGCAATGGCTGTCGCATCGGCACCGGTACCAATGGCTTGAACCAACAATAAAACCAGACCGACGATCCCTAGAATAAAACCAATTCCGTGGCTGATGCTGTTGGCAACTTCCTCTGCCAGTGAATATCCCTGCTGAACAATGTTTGCCTTTGCCATAGTGCGGCACTACCTCTGTTGAACAATGGAAATCATGCTATTGCTTAAAACTAGAGCTAGGTTATCTGAGAATTATTCCAGTGTACACGTGTAAGCTCAAATATAATTGCGCTAATTACGACATGAATGACTTTGCTTTTGTTTATCAGATATTTATATGACTTTAGAGCGAATGGGTTGGCTTTAGGAATTATAGTACATCAGAACGTTTGTCATGATTTTCACAAAATAATGATTGATTTATTAGCATTCAAACATTTGTTGGTCTGCGACATTGTAACAGCAGCAAAGTTTCGTCAATTTTTTCCTTTTGTAAGTTGCGCAACCTTTCATCCAGACACAAAAAACGTGAGTGTTTCTCCCCGAATGCCTGATGGAATAAGCCTTTCAGGGCAATTCTTATAATAATGACTTGGTTTTAAATTTGATTATTGCCGCAAAGATTGTAGAATCCCTCCGAATTTTTTCATCACAAACGTGAACGCAATCGATTACGTATTTAAGAATGTATTCAGAGATCACAGATTTTTGTGAGCAATAATTTCTATAATACGCACGGCCAGAAAGGTGGGTTGTTGATCAATTGATGGCTATTTGTGGTGATGTTTACATGGGTCTTTTCCCTGGCAGGGAATTTTGCTTAAGGTAAGTAGCAATATTATGAAAAAAATAATTTTAGCTGCAGGCACCGTGCTTGCACTTTCAAGCAGCGTTACTGCTGTAGCAGCAGACAACAACAGCGAATATCTTTCTGACTGGTGGCATCAAAGCGTTAACGTGGTGGGCAGCGCCCATACGCGCTTCGGACCACAACTGAGAGACGATACTTACCTTGAGTACGAAGCTTTTGCTAAGAAAGATTGGTTCGACTTCTACGGTTATGTGGATGCGCCAATGTTCTTCGGCGGTGACAGCACCTCTCGCGGTATCTGGAACCACGGTTCTCCTCTGTTCATGGAAATTGAGCCACGCTTCTCTATTGATAAGCTGACCGGCACCGATCTGAGCTTCGGCCCGTTCAAAGAGTGGTACTTCGCGAATAACTATATCTACGATATGGGACGTAACAGCGATAACCGTCAGAGCACTTGGTATATGGGTCTGGGTACCGACATTGATACCGGCTTGCCAATGAGCCTGTCGATGAACGTGTATGCCAAATACCAGTGGCAAAACTACGATGCGGCCAACGAAAACGAATGGGACGGCTACCGTTTCAAAGTTAAATACTTCGTGCCAATCACCGAAGTATTGGGCGGTAAGCTGAGCTACATCGGCTTCACCAACTTTGACTGGGGTTCTGACTTAGGTAAAGATTCTGGCCATAGCGACCTGAATGGCATGCGTACTCGTACCAGCAACTCTATCGCTTCTAGCCACATTTTGGCACTGAACTACGATCACTGGCACTACTCCTTCGTTGCACGTTATTTCCATAACGGCGGACAATGGCAGGATGGTACTGAGCTGAACTTCGGCAAAGGTAACTTTGACGTGAAATCTACCGGCTGGGGTTACTACCTGGTTGCGGGTTACAACTTCTAAGTTTCACCGAGTTGATGCCTATAAGAAAGGAGCCTTAGGGCTCCTTTTTTGCATTTGGGCCCAGCCTGATAGCGGATTAAAAGAGGAACTTTTAACAGCAAATTCAGCCATTTTCACCCTGTTTGTTTTAGTCCATGATAGTGGCAAACGCAGGTGTCACTCTGCGGCTTTTCTGGATTCATTTTTTGGCGAAGAGGTTCTATGACTAAACATCTCAATAAAGATACTCAGGTATGTATGTCGCTGGCGGCGCGTCCGAGCAACTTCGGCACACGTTTTCATAATTATCTTTATGATGCGCTCGATCTGGACTATCTCTACAAGGCCTTTACGACCAAAGATATCAAAGCGGCCATTGGCGGTGTACGTGCGTTGGGGATCCGTGGTTGCGCGATCTCGATGCCGTTTAAAGAGGATGTTATCCCGCTGGTGGATGAGATGGATGCATCTGCTAAAGCCATTGATTCCGTTAACACCATTGTGAATACCGATGGCTATCTCAAAGCGTATAACACCGACTATTTAGCGATTGCCCATCTTTTGGCACAGTATGCCGTTTCTCCTGAACAAGTCTTTGCCCTGCGTGGTAGCGGTGGAATGGCGAAGGCCGTGGCCTGTGCGTTAAAAGACGCTGGCTTTAAACAAGGCTATATTGTGGCCAAGAATGAAAAAACCGGCCAGCAACTTGCCTCTCTATATGGCTATGAGTGGCGACCGGATATGCAGGGCGTGGAAGCCGATGTGTTGATCAACGCAACGCCAATTGGCATGAGCGGGGGAGTCGATGCCGACACGCTTGCCTTTAGCGAAGATGAGATCGACCGTGCGAAGGTGATTTTTGATGTTGTTGCTTTGCCATCAGAAACGCCGATGATTCGCTATGCCAAGACTCAGGGGAAAACGGTGATTAGCGGCGCTGAAGTTTTTGCTATTCAGGCGGTTGAGCAGTTCGTGTTGTATACCGGTATTCGCCCCGAACATGAGCTGTTTTTGGCTGCGGCGAAATATGCGCGTGGGTGAAATGGGGTAAGTGCTTTTAGTTTGACAGACCCCCTCCCAGCCTCCCCCTTAGCAGGGGGAGGAGCATATCGAGTGCGAAATTAATACCGAGAACCGTTCGGCCCCCTCCCCTGCGAAGGGGAGGGCTGGGGTGGGGTCAAGCAATGGGATGAATTACCCTTCCACCAACGAATATGGCAGTGGTTGAATCGTTAGCATGCTGCCTTCATCGTCACGAACGCGTAGAACGCTATCGGTTTCTAAATCGTTATTGAGCACGACCTGAACGTTGAGGCTGCCGTCGTTAAGTTGAACGGCGGCTAATACCGTTCCGGTACGTCGCCAGTTTTCGCCTAACTTGAGTTCTAAATCTTCACCTGCCTGCGGTACGCGACTGGCTGAGCCTTGCAGCCAATAAAGCGCTCGCTTGTTGGCACCGCGATATTTAGCACGAGCCACCATTTCTTGGCCGGTGTAGCAGCCTTTTTTAAAGCAGATACCATTCAGCGCCTGAAGATTCGTGGCCTGTGGAATAAACTGACCGCTATTAGCGACGTCAATAACCGGCTGGCCCGCTTCGATTTCAAGCTCAACCCACTGCTGACCGTCGTTAAACTGTGCACTGTCACGCAGCTTGTCTGCGAGCATTTCAGCGGTGGATAAAGAGGTTATCAGCAAATAGCGTGCTTCCGGCTGAGATAAATAGAGTAGCGTGGTGTCTTCATGCGTCACCGCCGGTGTGTTGGCATCAGGCAACTGCGGGAAATAGGCTGCAAGTGCCGCGTCGGCTTTAAAGCCAGCAACGCCGAGGATCACCGCATCATTGTCGGCGCTGATAGTGAGTTTGGAAAACACCGCGTATTTTTTCAATTCGGTGATTTGGTTTTCTGCCACGCTGCGGCGTACCAAATAAGAGAAGCCTTCTGCTCGATGGAATAAACGCAGATCGCTCCACATTTTTCCCTTCGCGTCACAATGCCCGCAGAGGGTGTGTTCATGCTCAGTGAGTGCTGCAACGTCTACGGTGAGCTGGCCCTGCAAATATTTGCTAGCGTCAGGCCCTGTCACGTTTACCAACTGCCAATCGTTGAGCAACATTATTGTTAAGGGCAGATGGTTAGAGGCTACCGGTTGGCGTGGCGCGAAAAGAGAGTTCAAAGTCATGATGGTTCCCTACTGATGCAATCCCGAAATGGAATCCAACCATGTTAAGAGAGGTGGGTAGGATTGCAAATGGAAATATTGCGCTATTGGTATAAATGCTCACACGCAGAGATAAATATGTGGGACTAAGACGGCAAAGAGGGAGGAGAATTCCGAGTTTTTCTTTAAACCTTATATTTGCCGAGGTTTAACGCACGGTCTGGTACATAATGCACTAATAAATATGTCAGTTTGTGAACCTATTTTCTAAATCTTCGCTAGATTCGCGCTAAAATGGAGTCGCGTATCTCGTATCGGCTGGGAACCCAGTGAGCTACGGGGTGTCTTACGAGATTATCTTATAAGAATAAGGTTTAACTGATCAGGAGTGAGTAAATCATGGATATAGGAAATAAATCACGCATTCATTGGGCCTGTCGCCGCGGTATGCGTGAGCTGGATATCTCCATTATGCCGTTTTTCGAACATGAGTATGATTCACTGAGCGATGCAGACAAACAGACATTTGTACGCTTACTTGAGTGCGACGATCCCGATCTTTTTAATTGGCTCATGAACCACGGTTCACCCAAGGATCCTGAATTAGCGCATATGGTTAAACTTATTCAAACGCGAAACAAAGATCGTGGACCAATGGCGTTGTGATGTACGAGTGTCATGGCGAACGCAACTCTTGTTGTTAGTTACGCATGGCATTCTGATTTTGTTGATTTTGCTAGCACCCTGGCCGGAAAACTATAGTTTTTATTGGTTGGTGTTGCTGACTTTAGTTGTGTTTGAATGTATCCGCAGCCAAAAGCAGATCGCTAAGATTCAGGGAGAGTTTAGCTTTCTAGCGGATAACCATATTCAATGGCAACAGAACGAATGGGAGTTATGTAAGACGCCTTGGATCAGTGATTTTGGCGCATTGCTACCCTTGAGAAGTGTGAAGCCGCAGGGAACGAAAAAGCGTTTATGGATTGCGGCAGACAGTTTGACGCCAGAGGCGTGGTGCCATTTGCGCCGCACTTTGATGCAAACCCACCAGAGTGATTAGTGACCAGAGTGATTAGTGAATAGTGCCCGAGGTTTCCATCGGGCATTTTTGTTTCTTTCTATGCAATGTGTGCAATAAGCATCGCGTTACAGCAATTCAGCGATCTCTAGCATGATCTGTTCGCACCATTGTTCTAGGCGCTTGTCGCTTAAATCGTATTGATTCGCTTCGTCGAGAGCCAAGCCAACGAACAGCTTGCCATCGTCAATCACCGGTTTAGGGCTAGTAAACTCGTAGCCTTCTGTTGGCCAATAGCCGACAAACTGCACGCCTAGCGGCAGTAAACGATCGTGAAGCATACCCAGTGCATCGAGGAACCATTCGCCATAACCAAGTTGATCACCCATGCCATACATGGCGATGATTTTATTTTGTAGATTCAAGCTTGGCAGTGCGTCCCAGACGGCTTCCCAGTCCTCTTGAATCTCACCAAAGTCCCAGGTTGGAATACCGAGGATCAGAATGTCGTAATCCTCCATGCGCTGGATGGGAACGTCTTTGATGTTATGTAAATCGACTAACTCGGCGCCGAGAATATCGCGAATTTTTTCAGCGGCCATTTCGGTATAGCAAGTGCTGGAGCCGTAAAAAAGACCTATCTTCATAGTAATACCTAAAAACATTCGAGCTGCGACTAGGCGGCAATCAGGGTGAAAGAAGGTAGCGAACGCTGCGGTAATGTAAAGGGTGCAGGGAAGTTGCTGCCGTCGGGTTACAAATACATAACAGCAGAGTGTATCAGATTTGAATCCGTGTCAGGCATAATGCACACTAAACCTTGGTTTGAGTCTTTATCAATGGAGTCGCCGGTGCACGAGCAAGATCAGGCACTGATAGAACAATTTTTAGATGCGCTGTGGTTAGAGCGCAACTTAGCCGAAAATACGCTGGCCTCTTATCGTTTAGATTTACGGTCGCTGGCTGAATGGCTGGCGCATCATCATTCTGATTTATTACAGGCTCAGGTTTCTGATCTGCAAAGTTTCTTAGCTGAACGCGTCGATGGCGGCTATAAAGCGACCAGCTCTGCCCGTTTACTTAGCGCCATGCGTCGTTTATTTCAGTATTTCTATCGTGAAAAAATGCGCAGCGACGATCCGACGACGTTATTATCGTCGCCAAAGCTACCGCAGCGACTGCCGAAAGATCTCACCGAAGAGCAGGTTGATACGCTGCTGCAAACACCAAGCGTTGAGAACCCAATAGAACTGCGTGATAAGGCGATGCTTGAAGTGCTTTATGCCACCGGACTCCGCGTTTCTGAACTGGTGGGGCTGACGCAGGCCGATGTTAGCTTGCGTCAGGGCGTGGTGCGCGTTATTGGTAAAGGTAATAAAGAACGGCTGGTTCCGCTGGGAGAAGAGGCGGTTTACTGGATTGAGTATTATCTGGAATATGGTCGACCATGGCTGCTGAATGGGCAAACGATAGACGTGCTGTTTCCCAGTAATCGTGCCCAACAGATGACGCGCCAAACGTTTTGGCATCGCATTAAGCATTATGCGGTACTGGCGGGCATCGATAGCTCGCGCTTGTCTCCGCATGTGCTCAGGCACGCTTTTGCCACCCATTTGCTGAACCATGGGGCAGATTTGCGTGTCGTACAAATGTTGTTAGGACATAGCGATCTGTCCACAACCCAAATTTATACGCATGTAGCTACCGAACGACTGAAGCAGCTACATCAACAGCATCATCCCCGTGCGTAAGGCGCAGGGAAATACAAGGATTACGCAATGAAGAAAGGTTTAATTTGGCTGTCTTTGCTGGCGGCTTCAGTCACTGGCGCAGCACATGCAGGTGATGCTGAAATCCAGCAGTCGCTGAAAACATTGGGCGTACAGAAAGCCGAGATTCAGCCTTCTCCGGTTGCCGGTTTGCAAACGGTATTTACCGACAACGGCGTACTTTACGTGACCAGCGATGGTAAGCACATTCTGCAAGGGCCGATGTATGACGTCAGCGGCGCGGTACCAGTTAACGTGACTAACCAGATTCTGGTTGGGCGTCTGCAAAAGCTGGTGCCTGAGATGATTGTCTACAAAGCACCAAAAGAAAAACATGTGATTACGGTCTTTACCGACATCACCTGTGGCTACTGCCACAAACTTCATTCGCAGATGAAAGAGTATAACGATCTGGGTATCACCGTGCGTTATCTGGCATTCCCGCGTCTGGGTTTAAGCTCTCAAGCGGAAAGAGATATGCAGTCAATCTGGTGCATGGCCGATCGTCGCAAGGCATTTGATGCGGCATTGAGCGGTGAAGCGACTCAGCCAGCAACCTGTAATGTTGATATCAAAAAACATTATGAGCTCGGCGTGCAGTTTGGCGTGCAGGGAACTCCTGCCATTGTGCTGAACGACGGCACCGTGATCCCTGGCTATCAGGGACCGAAAGAGATGTTGGCGATGTTGGATGCGCAGGCAGCCATGAGCAAGGCTAAAGGTTAATTGGTTTGATCGTATCAACACAGCTCCGCCGCCGAGAGGCGGTGGAAAATCATGAACTTCCTGACGATCTCCATCCGCTATTGCGCCGCGTCTATGCCAACCGTGGCATTGTTAGCATGCAAGAACTGGAGCGTGGGGTTAAAGGTTTACTCTCATACCAGACGTTATCGGGCATCGATCGCGCAGTCGAGCTCCTTCATCAGGCACTGTCTGAGCATCAACGTATTGTTATCGTCGGCGATTTTGATGCCGATGGCGCAACCAGCACCGCGCTTTCCATGTTGGCATTGCGCAGCATGGGGGCGGCAAACGTTCAGTATCTGGTACCGAACCGTTTTGAAGATGGCTACGGGCTAAGCCCAGAAGTGGTTGAGCAGGCTGCTGCTATGGGCGCAGAGCTGATCATGACCGTCGATAACGGTATATCGTCTCACGCAGGCGTTGATAATGCGCATGCTCGTGGGATCAAAGTACTGGTTACCGATCACCATCTGCCGGGGGAAACTTTACCCGCCGCTGATGCGATGGTTAACCCGAATCTTAACGACTGTGGTTTCCCGTCGAAGTCGTTGGCCGGTGTTGGCGTGGCGTTCTATCTGATGTTAGCGCTGCGCAAGCATCTGAATGAACACGGCTGGTTTGAACAACACGGGATCGCCGCGCCGAATCTGGCTGACCTGCTCGATTTAGTGGCGCTAGGCACGGTGGCAGACGTTGTGGCGCTGGATGCCAATAACCGAATTTTGGTGCATCAGGGGCTTAATCGTATCCGCGCGGGTAAATGTCGCGTTGGGATCCGTGCGTTGTTGGAAATTGCCAATCGTGATGCTCGTCAGTTGGTCGCAAGCGATTTAGGTTTTGCGCTTGGTCCACGTCTTAACGCCGCAGGGCGCTTGGACAACATGTCGGTTGGCGTTGAACTGCTGCTTTGCGACGAGATGCCAAAAGCGCGCGAGCTTGCCAGCGATCTGGATAGTTTGAACGTGACGCGCCGTGAGATAGAGCAGGGCATGCAGGTTGAGGCATTGCAGATTTGCAGCGAGCTGGAACGCACTACGGTTGAAATGCCGTACGGTTTGGCGCTGTATCATCCTGAATGGCACCAAGGCGTGGTGGGCATTCTCGCTTCACGCATCAAAGAGCGCTTTTACCGCCCGGTGATTGCTTTTGCTCCAGCGGGCGATGGCATTCTGAAAGGCTCTGGTCGTTCCATTCACGGTTTGCACATGCGCGATGCGCTGGAGCGTATTGATTCGCAAAACCCCGGTTTGATCATGAAGTTTGGCGGTCACGCGATGGCGGCCGGATTGTCATTAGAAGAATCGCGCTTTGATGAGTTCCGTCAGCGTTTTGCTGAACTGGTCGGCGAATGGCTGGATGCATCTCAGCTTGAAGGCGTGATCTGGTCTGACGGTGAACTGGCGATGGATGAGCTTTCGCTGCCAACCGCAGAGTTGCTGCGCGATGCAGGGCCATGGGGGCAGGCGTTTCCTGATCCTACCTTCGACGGCAAGTTCAAAATCTTGCAGCAGAGGCTGGTGGGTGAACGTCACCTGAAGCTGATGGTTGAGCCTGTGGGTGGCGGCCCGTTGCTAGATGGTATCGCTTTTAACGTGGATGCCGCGCTGTGGCCAGATCCGAGCGTACGTGAAGTGGAGCTGGCATTTAAGCTGGACATTAACGAATATCGTGGCAACCGAAGTGTACAGCTGATGATTCAGCACCTTTGGCCGCGCTGACGCACTCGAACAAAAATCCATGTAATGTATGAGGGGTAGCACAAGCTGCCCCTTTTTGTTCTCGTTATACTCCTCAGATGATTAAGTGTAGTGAGACGTCGCTCTTTTATAAGAAGAAGTAATAACAGCGAGCCTGCAATAAGCCATACATTTTAATCGCGTCGTTCCTCGCCGGAAATTGCAGCAATAGAGCTTGAAAATCGCGGAATGACTGCCATTTATAGGTGTGAGTTGCTATATTCTGTAAGGACATTTTGATAGAGTCGAAAGCTAGGCGTAAGCAGTTTTTTAGTTCATTACGCTGCCTTAACGCTATTTTTATCGTCTCTTTATGACGGTTTAGGAATTCCTTTAGAGGAATGACATGGTTCCGTCGCTGAACACTTAACGAAAGATATAAGAAAATATGTTTGAAATTAATCCGGTAAAAAGCCGTATCCAGGACCTGTCTGACCGGACAGAAGTTCTGAGGGGGTATCTTTGACTATGATGCCAAGAAAGAACGGCTAGAAGAAGTTAACGCCGAGCTCGAGCAGCCCGACGTATGGAATGAGCCAGAACGCGCACAGGCGCTGGGCAAAGAACGTTCCTCGTTAGAAGAAATCGTTAATACCATCAATCAAATGACTCAGGGTCTGGATGATGTATCCGGATTGCTGGAGCTGGCTATCGAAGCCGACGACGAAGAGACCTTCAATGAGGCCGTCGTTGAGCTGGATCAGTTAGACGCCAAACTGGCTCAGTTAGAATTCCGTCGTATGTTCTCAGGTGAGTACGACAGCGCTGATTGTTATATCGACATTCAGGCCGGTTCTGGCGGGACAGAAGCACAGGACTGGGCAAGCATGTTGCTGCGTATGTTCCTGCGCTGGGCGGAAGCCAAAGGTTTCAAAACCGAAATTATTGAAGAATCAGACGGCGAAGTAGCCGGTCTGAAATCTGCGACCGTAAAAATCTCCGGTGAATATGCTTACGGCTGGCTGCGTACTGAAACTGGCGTTCATCGCCTGGTACGTAAAAGCCCGTTTGACTCTGGTGGTCGTCGTCATACGTCATTTAGCTCTGCGTTTGTGTACCCAGAAGTGGATGACGATATTGATATCGAGATCAATCCAGCCGATTTGCGTATTGACGTATACCGCGCCTCTGGTGCCGGTGGTCAGCACGTTAACCGTACGGAATCCGCAGTACGTATTACCCATATTCCGACCAACATTGTGACCCAGTGTCAGAATGACCGTTCTCAGCATAAGAACAAAGATCAGGCAATGCGTCAGCTGAAAGCTAAGCTGTACGAATACGAAATGCAGAAGAAAAATGCTGAGAAACAAGTGATGGAAGACAACAAGTCTGACATCGGTTGGGGGAGCCAAATCCGTTCTTACGTTCTGGATGACTCTCGCATTAAGGATTTACGTACTGGCGTTGAAACGCGTAATACACAGGCCGTGTTAGATGGCGACCTGGATAGATTCATTGAGGCAAGCTTGAAAGCCGGGTTATGAGGAAACAATATGTCTGAACAACAATCACAAGGTGCCGATCAGGCTCTTGATCTTAACAACGAAATGCAGTCTCGCCGTGAAAAATTGGCCGCGCTGCGCAAGGAAGGGATCGCATTCCCTAACGATTTCCGCCGTGATGCTACTTCGGACAAGTTGCATAGCCTGTACGACGAAAAGGATAAAGCAGAACTCGAAGATCTGAACATCGAGGTTTCTGTTGCTGGTCGTATGATGACCCGCCGTATTATGGGTAAAGCTGCCTTCGTTACTCTGCAGGATATGGGTGGTCGCATCCAGCTGTATGTTGCACGTGACGATCTGCCAGAAGGCCTGTACAACGACCAGTTCAAAAAATGGGACTTGGGTGACATCATTGGTGCGCGCGGTAAAGTATTCCGCACTCAGACGGGTGAATTGTCTATCCATTGTACCGAAATTCGTCTGCTGACTAAGGCACTGCGCCCGCTGCCAGACAAATTCCACGGTCTGTCCGATCAGGAAACTCGCTATCGTCAGCGTTATCTTGATCTGATCGCAAACGAAGAGTCTCGCGAGACTTTCCGTATTCGTTCTAAAACTCTGGCTGCTATCCGTAGCTTTATGGTGAACAAAGGCTTCATGGAAGTGGAAACTCCTATGATGCAAGTGATCCCTGGTGGTGCTTCTGCACGTCCATTCATCACTCACCACAATGCTCTGGATATCGATATGTATCTGCGTATCGCGCCAGAGCTGTACCTGAAACGTCTGGTTGTGGGTGGCTTCGAACGCGTATTCGAAATCAACCGTAACTTCCGTAACGAAGGCGTTTCTCCGCGTCATAACCCAGAGTTCACCATGATGGAACTCTATATGGCTTACGCGGATTACAAAGACCTGATCGTTCTGACCGAAGATCTGTTCCGTACTCTGACTCAGGAAGTTCTGGGCAGCAGCATTGTTCAGTACGGCGACCAGACTTTCGATTTCGGCAAACCTTTCATCAAAATGACCATGAAAGAGTCCATCAACCACTATCGTCCAGACATTAAAATGGAAGATTTGGATGACTTGGATAAAGCGATCAAAATCGCAGAATCTTTGGGCATTAAGATCGAGAAGAGCTGGGGCCTAGGCCGTATTCAGTGTGAAATCTTTGACGAAACTGCAGAGAAAAACCTGATTCAGCCAACCTTCATCACCGAATATCCAGCAGAGGTTTCTCCGTTGGCTCGTCGTAACGATGATAACCCGTTCATCACTGACCGCTTCGAGTTCTTCATCGGCGGCCGTGAAATTGGTAACGGCTTCTCCGAGCTTAACGATGCGGAAGATCAGGCTGAACGCTTCCAGGATCAGGTTCGTGCGAAAGACGAAGGTGATGACGAAGCGATGTTCTACGATGAAGACTATGTGACTTCTCTGGAACACGGTTTGCCACCAACCGCAGGTCTGGGTATTGGTATCGACCGTATGATGATGCTGTTCACCAACAGCCATACCATCCGTGACGTGATCCTGTTCCCAGCAATGCGTCCAATCAAATAAGTTTGTAAGCGGTAGCGAGCCTGCCGCATACCAAATAAAAATCCCCACTGGTATTAAAACCGTGGGGATTTTTTTTGAATTGATTTCCTATATTGTGATCGCCCAACGGTCTAACTGCTTAATTATTCGTCACTTAGGGTTTTAATCTGCTTGATGGTGTGCCAGAAGGGACTATAATGATCGCCACATTGATGCGGGCGTAGTTCAATGGTAGAACGAGAGCTTCCCAAGCTCTATACGAGGGTTCGATTCCCTTCGCCCGCTCCAAATCTCTCCATCCCCCTGTAGTCCACTCATTTCAACTTTTACTCGATAAATCCATATTTATTAGGATATTGAAAGTGTTTCATGACTCATGCTGTTTTCCTTGTAGCAACCTGCTGTAAAGCGACAAAACGATTTAATAGCGATCTCTTAAATGTGATTTTGTCCGCGTCATAAAACAAGGCGTCATCAATAAAGATGTCGATAAAGAAAGGCACCGGAATCTTTTGGCCTTTTCCCATCGAACGGTCAAGGCCGTGCATATAGACAGGAATAATGGGAACTTCAGGGCATTGCTGGCTCAAATGCCAGATGCCGGATTTTATTTCTGAAAATTTACCCGGCTCTCCGCGTGTGCCCTCGGGAAAAATAATCACAATTTTCTTTTCATTTAATGCATCAACGCAGGCTTGTAACGGGTTGGTCTGATGGGCTCCACGATAAACAGGGATGATGCCGATCACCTTCAGTGCAAACCAACTAATCAACTTGTTTTTCAAAAAGTAATCTGCCGCTGCGACGGGCTGCACGTTGACCAACGTTGAGAGCGGAAATAGGGTGAATAGTGTCAGCACGTCGAGATGGCTATTGTGATTCGCTACGATAATCGCTGGGCCATCTATCGGTAATTTTTTACGGTCAGAGACACGAACACCGAGCCAAATCCAAACCACGGGATAGGCAACGCATAGCGTAAAAATCCAGCGCAGCATGCGGTTCATGAGTGCTCCTTAAACGTAAAAGTAATAATAAAAATGGAAGAACAGCGGTGCGGTATAAATCAGCGAGTCCATGCGATCGAGAATACCGCCGTGCCCGGGCAGCAGTTTGCCGGAGTCTTTCACGCCGAAGTCTCGTTTAATCGCTGACATCACCACGTCACCGCAGAATCCACTTAGGCCAATAATGACACCTGCCGCCAATGAATGGTGCCAATCCATTGGTGTAAGAAGTGGGCCAAAAATCGCTGCTAGCAGAGTGGTGGTCATGACTCCGCCGATTAATCCGGCCAGCGTTTTATTTGGGCTGACCTTAGGCGTAACCTTAATTTTGCCCAGTGATTTGCCCCACAGATACTGGGCAATATCGTTAAGCTCTGTCGTTGCGACTAAGAAAATAACCAGCAAAGCCCCCGCATTGGCATTAATGCCGGGCAGCGTTAGCAGAAAGGCAACGTGACTCAATGCAAAAACCGTGGTCATCATGCCCCAGTGCATGACCGACGCAGAATGTAAGAATCCTTTGGTATCGCCGACGATAACCATGCGAGCCGGCAGGAATAAAAATACATAAATAGGAATGAAGATAATGAACATTCCGTACCACGACATGCCTATCCAGATATATTGCAGAGGAATTGCGGCGTACATCCATAGCAATGGCACGCTGTCTGAACGTCGCGTTGGGGCTAGCGTCAGGTACTCTTTTAATGACAGAAAACTGATAAAACCGAAGAAAGTCAGCGCCAGCCATTTGGGTGACAACATCGCGAGTGAAAATAGGCAAATGATTACCCACCAACTATTGATGCGTTGTTGTAACTCCAACCAATCGCGCTGTGGACGGAGTTTTTTTAAGGCGAAGATAATCATAGTCGCCAGTAGTAAAACGCTGAAGATCCCGCCTAGGCAATAATATAGCGTGTGCATGGTATCAGGCATTTTTCGCCTCCAAAGCACTGCGACAGCGGTTAATGCAGGTCCACGCAAGTAACAGTGCCGCAATACCAAATACGATATTGGCAACGCTGACATACTGAGGCCAGAGCGCAATAAATAGACCTAATGCACCAAGCACAAACGCTCGATCGCTTTTGCCGAGTGGACCGCGGTAGTTCCGGATCCCTGTTAATGTTTGGGCGATGACACCACAAAACTCGGTGAGCCAGGAAAGCAGTACCACGAGTATCACCAGCCAAGGCGCGATGCCGGTTAAAAAAGCGAAAGCAAGGTAGAGCGCAGCATCGGAAATAATGTCGCCAACTTCATTCAAAATGGCACCGAGCGTTGATTGCTGCTTAAACTCTCTGGCCAGCATGCCGTCGATAGCGTTTAGCGCCATGCGAAAGAATAAATAAAACGGCAGCGAAATATATAAAATTGGTGTAGGGAAATACATCAGCAATCCGCCTAGAAATACGGACGTCAGCATGGCCAGTAGCGTGACCTGATTGGCCGTCACCCCCCCAGCGTGGAGTTTGACAACCATGGGTCTTAATAGATTCTGAAACTTAGGTTTAATGTCGTATAAGGTCACGTTATGGCTCCTGCCAAATAATTTAAATCCACTTATCCTCGAAGGCTATTCAGTGCGCCAGCAAAGCATTTATGGCTTCACTGAGGCAGATATTATGTGTCGCATAAAAGAAGAGAGGGGAAGAGAAATCCTTTGGCATCGTTCTATCCTACATCCGTTTTAGTTGTAAATATTTACGCGATTTTTATAGGGTTAATTGTGTTTTATTTCACAAAAACGAGCAATGTTTTTAAATGTAATAGCCTCATCTTTACATATTTTCGGATTTTTCATGCGTTGTATCTGTATGCACTGCACATCCTATTATTCTAAATAGCGAGGTAGTGAACGATTTAGATGCAAAAGAACATCATCCATTTAATAAAATCCAGATGAAGATGATTTTTTAGTATAAGTTTTGATTATGAATGAAACGATGATCTCCTTATCCGCTACTCGACTTCAGAATTTAATTGTATGTTTATTATTTGAATAGACCGCCTGTGTATATCGGCTTTGCAAGGTAATACAACTCTTGTTTACTTTTCGCACCTACTTTGATCATAATGTTTCGCTTATGTGAACTAATTATTTTCGCCCCAGTTTTAAGTATTTTTGCGCTTTGAATATTCGTCATTCCATGCATTGTGAAATATAGGATTTTTGACTCCATGCTCGTGAGGTAAGTCGCCGATCTAATCGATGTGTTATCAGACAGTCGTGAATGAATTAGACTAGATAATCGATACTTTATCTTGTCGATAGAATCATTTTTATCAACCCAAAATACATTTCCATTGATGCATTCAGTAAATAGTCTCAAGAGTAAAAATACTTTTTTAGCACAAAGGATAATACATTTGTCGGCACTTTTTATTGATGACAAATTGACACCGTAGGTATCATTAATATCAATATCAATAATTGCTATTTTCTTCTCCTTGAGTTCAGCAGAGGTGAAAATGATGATCTCCTCTAAGGCTAAACGTAGAAAACTATTGTTGGTAATAACATTTTCCATACGGATTATTCTTAGGTCTTAATGTCTGATTTGGTTTGTAGTATTTATGCTAACATGCTTGGCTTTATGTCGGTGTTTATAACTATAAAACTAATTTATTTGATAACATTGTCTGTCTGGAGCTTAATGTATAGGTTTTAATTCTTTGTTTTCCTATCTGTGGGCGGCCTTGGTTATCAATAGCCATTCATCTGACTACTGCCAGTATGCTTTTCCACATTCACTCTTGCTGTTTCTATTCGAGATTCGCCATCTTACATCAAGGTTTGTTTTTGTATAAAGTTACATTAATACAAAAATGCGAGATAAAAACCTATAAGTTAAGCTTTTTTGTTTATATTTACTCTGAGTTTTACGTGATTTTGAGTATAAATTACCAGTGTGGGTTTTGACTGCTATTCTTTTGTCAGCTAGGAAATACTGTGTCTTTCTTTGTGAACGGATGCCGGAATGCGGCCAACGCAAAGGATGCATCTATCCATTAGATGACGAAACAGTATTAGCCGCTACGCATTTTAGTACGCCGCCACGGAGGGATGCTGAACCCTAATGACAATCGATTTTCCATGGTATATTGAATAAGCGCCTATGAAGCTCAGTGACGACATTTCTACACGTTCAACCAACTTTCATCATTTCATCACTATAGCTTCGCTGGTAGTGAGTTTGATCTGTTTTGTTATATTCTACTACAAAATTGATAAAATGAACTCAGACCTAGAAGGCGTTCTCAGTATTTCAATCATGAAGTCTGAATATTTGACTAAAATAAACGATATCATTTATTCACGTGTAGAAAAAGATGAGTCATATCAAAAAAATGTCGCTGGGATTTATAAAACCTATGTCAGTGATATTTTTAACTCAAAAATTTCGGATGCAGTAAAGTTTGAAGAAGAGCATTTTGCAGAGAATATTTATCTCAAAGCACGCGATCAGGATGCTCGTCAAATTTATCATGATATTGCTATTGATAATAATCGCTTTCCTGAGTTGGCAAAGAACTTATTAGACCAAACCAAAGCAACGTATAACCGACAATTGATCATTCTTATTTTGATCCCAACGCTGATGGCGCTGTTGCGTTGCATTCAATCAATCTACTATTTTTATTCTCTGCGCAAGCTGCGTGGTAACTACATGATTGACCCACTCACGGGTGTCTATAACCGTCGCTATTTGCCACGCATTCGTGAAACTGAGGGTATTTGCTATATTTTGGCCATTGATGTGGATAACTTTAAAACGGTTAATGATACTTGGGGCCACGCATTTGGTGATACGGTCTTGCAGCAATGTACCTATCGCATGAAAGAGCATCTTCGCGATCACGATATCGTGGTTCGCATGGGCGGCGATGAGTTTTCAATCTTCTTGTTTAAAACCGACGAAGTTGGCGCACAAAGAGCAGCTCAACGTTTGCTAGATACCATTAACGAACAGGCGCTTGAATTGCCTGATGGCGGAACATTTACGCCATCACTCTCTATTGGCATGGCTAAATGTCATGGGAATGTCGAATTGGCGATGAATATTGCGGACCAAAATCTGTATAAGTCGAAGAAGAAAGGAAAAAATACGATTTCGTTCGGAGGAGATAAGTAAAAATGATCCTGAATAAAATTAGGCTCTCGCTGAGAACCGCTATTTTTATTGTCTTCTTCATCTTTTCATTAATTATGATTTTGAGTGTCATGTACATTCAATTCTATCGTGAAAATGAGACGTTGAATGTTATGAGTGAGCGCATTATTGATACTCGCGGTGAGGCCGTAAGTAATGCGCTTAATTACTATATTCATATTCCTCAGCAAGCAAACTCTATTGCAGCCATTTTTATCAAAACGCTAGATACTGATAACTGGGATCTCACTTTCCAGCAGATCGAAGGTTATTTGTATAAAGTGATGACTCAGACTTTCTCCAAAGAGTCTCTGCTTAGCTCAATCGCCTTTGGTAGCGTTCAAGGGAATTACATTGGATTTGGACGCGATCTTGAGACGAACTGGACGTTCCAAATTAAAAAGAATCATGAGACTCACAATAAATTGCTGTTCTATAAAGATGGAACCAGTGAGAGTCCAGTGCTCTATAGCGTTGATGATTATAATCTTTTTGGCCGACCTTGGTTTAGTGCTGTCAATGCCTCTCGACGTTCTATGTGGAGCAATGCATACCGAGATGTTAATTCAGAATCAGGGGTAAGCATTTCCTTTAGCTCTCCCGTTTCAGATAAAGATGGTCATTATATCGGTGTTATTTCAAGCGACTTGCGCTTGAGTCGTCTTAACCGATTCTTAGCCAGTCTGACCGCGACTGAGCATAGCCTAATCTATCTGGTTAATGATAAAGAACAGATTATTGCCGCTTCAGCGCCAGAGCTGCTTCAGGGGAAAAAGAGCCAAGGCTTAGCCGAGCAAAGTGGAGCCGATCTTCCGAATGTAAAAGACAGTTCAGAGGCTGTGGTTAAAGCCACGGCTCAATATGTTCGCGATAACAATACCAGTATTAATCGGATTGATATCTCCGGTACCCGTTATTTTAGCAAGGTTATTCAGGTGGACGATTCGCTCAACCTGAAAGGCTGGAAAATGGTGGTGCTGGTTTCAGAGAATGAGCTAACCGGCAAGCTGTCTAAATATCGTGATATGACATTGCTGATCGCTGGAATTGTATTGTTATTAGGCTGTTTTTTATCACACCGTATTCTTTCTGTTGTTGTAAATCCGTTACGTAAAATTGCTGAACAGGCACCTGATATCGCCTTAAGACGAAAAATTGACAGAAACTACAGCTGGTCATTTAAAGAGATAACGACGCTCGATAACGCACTCAATAGAATGGCAGGCGATCTGGATACGGCTTTTGCACGCCTAGAAAATCAAATTAATATCGATAGCGAAACTGGGCTGCTCACCCGTAAAGGGTTGCTGGCCGAACATAAAATAATATCTTCATCGTTCCGTGGCGTAGTCGGTGTGGTTACGCTCAGTAATCTACAGACGATGATAAACAACCTTGGCAATGGCTATGCCATTAGCTATCTCGAGTCATTTATTAACTTTCTTTATCAATATTTCCCAAGTAACGCCATCGTGGCGCGCGATTCTATTGAGCGTTTAATTATTTGTTGCCCAGGTTCCAGCGAGAAAGATATCAGTGAAAATATTCATCGGTTAATGAACCTTATGCAGGCAGCCGAGAGCGAGTATGTGAATAGCATGCACGTATTCATGGGGTACGTTGGCATTGTTTCCTGCGCCGAAGGCGATCTGCTCGAAACATTGATTATCAGCGCAAATATTGCACAGCAGGCTGCTCTTCATCAAGAAAATGGGAATGCGCGAGTCTATGACGATTCTTTACGTGAGCTCGCACTGAAAAACATTAACATATTGAACCATCTGTATGGCGCCATCCCCAATAACGAACTTTACCTTGTTTATCAGCCGATTATTACGTTAGGTGATCCAGAAGTAAGAGAAGCTGAGTGCTTGATTCGTTGGGAAAATCCCGCATTAGGAATGGTTAGGCCCGATCAGTTTATTCAGGTTGCGGAAGAGTCTGGTTTTATCATTCAACTGGGGCGATGGATTATCGCCGAGGCATGCCAGGAGCTGGCATCGCGCATTGCACATAACTTTTGCTCTAGCAACTTCAAGCTACATATTAACGTTTCTATTATTGAACTGGCCCAGCCCGATTTTTGTGAATATATTCTGACAACTATCGAAAAAGCTGGATTGTCGCCACGTAATATCTGTATCGAAATTACCGAGACAAGCATGATTAAGGGCGACGAACTGCTTAAATCGACCTTGGCTGTTTTGCGTACTGCGGGCGTGAGTGTTTCTATTGATGATTTTGGCTCAGGTTTCTCAAGCCTGTCTTATCTACACAAGCTTGAGTTTGATGCGTTAAAAATAGACCGTAATTTCGTTATGGATGTGCTGAATAACAAGAAAAATGAATCCATTATTTCGGCTGTGATATTGCTGGCTAAAGGGTTTAATGTGCCGCTTATCGCCGAAGGCGTTGAGACCAAAGAGGTTGCGGATAAGCTGCAAACTATGGGCTGTGAGAAAGCTCAGGGATACTATTTCTCACGTCCTGTACCGTTTGACCAGTGGCCAGATGCGTTACTCAATCATCATTAATTTTATGATGGTGTTTTATTATCGTTATTCTTGACCCAGTTTTTATCTTAAACAAATATTCATTTTTGAGGTATACAGTGAGCGTAATTAAAAAAGTCATTATCCCTGTGACTGGATTAGGGACGCGTATGCTCCCAGCAACCAAGGCAATTCCTAAAGAAATGTTACCTTTAGTTGATCGACCGTTAATTCAATTAATTGTTGATGAATGTGTTGCTGCTGGAATTAAAGAAATTATTTTAGTTACGCATAGTTCAAAAAATGCAATTGAAAACCATTTTGATAAAAATTTTGAGCTTGAATCGACATTGGACTCTAAAAATAAACATCAATTGCTTGATGAAGTTAGAGCAATTTGTCCTGCTGATGTTTCTATTGTTTCGATAAGGCAATGCGCAGCACAAGGATTAGGTCATGCGGTACTGTGCGCCCAATCATTAGTGGGGGAGCAACCATTTGCGGTGTTATTACCGGATGTCATTATGGATAATCTTCATGGCGTGGAAAATAAAAGCAATAATTTAGCCTCGATGATACAGCGCTATGAAAGTACGTCTATTAGCCAAGTAATGGTTTCCCCTGTCCCCGAAGAGGATGTCTCTAATTATGGCATTGTTGATTGTCAAGGCGTTGAAGCTAATCCAGGTGAAAGCGTTCTTATTAAACGGGTGGTTGAGAAACCTGCTAGAGATAGTGCGCCTTCTAACTTATCGATTGTAGGTCGTTATATTCTCCCCCCTGAAATTTGGCCAATATTAGCCAGTACGCCGTGTGGTGCCGGTGGTGAAATTCAGTTAACAGATGCAATCAGTACGTTAATGGAATCACAACCAGTTGCCGCTTACGCCATGGTGGGGAGCTACTATGATTGCGGAAATAAACTGGGATATGCCCAAACATTTGTTGAAAGCGCAATGGCTCATCCTGATATTGGCCCACTATTTCATGCGTGGCTAACCAGTAAATTTGCCTAGACCTGAGATTTTCAGCGGGTTCATCTGCATCCTTTGAATTTTTCAATGTCAGAGTAGTGAACTAAAAATCTATAAATGCCATAAGCTGTGGATTTTTATTCTTTGTTTTTCTGATTTTAATGAAAATATTCTATTTTTAACCGAGCGCAACTAGTCTATTGCTTGAGCGATTTTCACGCAGAGCCGTCCGGCGCGAGCTGCCATCCTTCGTGATGGCTAGCCATGTGATAAAGCTCATCGTTCTCTGTGTTTATTAATGGCGAACATCTTCATTTTGCTGTTTTTCTAACATGATTATTTTGAGGTTTATTGATGAAAAGCTTGGATGATATCAAAGGCTTTAAGGAAAAAACGGGGTTAAGTAACTACAAAGTATTATCTGAATATAATGTAGAAAATTTACTGACCCCGTGGGCTATTATTGAAAAATTAAAAAATGAGAGTGAATTTCACTCTTCTATTATTTCAACCGTTGGCCTGTCTGATTTTTCAGATGTAACGGCTAAATCGACGATTAAAGAGAAAACGAATACAACTAAAATTAAAACGTATTCGACACCGACTCCAACGGCAAAAGTTTCTATCTCCGCTGGAGAGCATACGGATAACGGAATACCTTCTCAGTTTGAGGAGAGGCCGCACTTTATCTCAGAGAACACTGCTCGTCAGCCTGTTATTTCATCTCAATATACAACCCCTGAATTCGGTGAGGATAAAAAGCAGCGTTTTGAAGCGCTTTTTAATTCACGCGCTAAGAAAATCTCAAATCATACTGTTCGTGCTGATGAACAGCGTGAATTATCACTTAAAACACTCTTCGATAGGATTGCATCATGCCAATGATTTGTATTTGTTCTCCTCAGGGCGGAAGCGGTCGTTCGAGTTTGGCAGTCAATTTGGCAAGTGCCTATGCTCACCGAGGAAATAAGGTTTTACTGATAGATCTTAATGTGCAGAATTCATTGTTGCTGCATTTTAATATCGGCGATGGTGTTGTTCAGGGTTTTGTACCCAATATTGGCAATGAGCCAGACTGGACTCAATATATTCATAAAGTCGGCACGAATTTATATTTATTGCCTTATGGTGATGCCACGTTTCAACAGCATAATCATTTTGAATTTCTGCTTCATCAAGATCCTGCTTTAGTCGTACGTGGCTTAGAAAAATTAAACCTATTTCCTGGTTTAGTGATAATCGTGGATATGCCGAGCGGGCCGCATATGGCACTGTGCCAAATACAACCCTTAGTCGATATGCATATTGTTATGCTTCAGCCTGATGGAATATCTCCCGCGCTGTTAAGTAAGCTTGAAGATAATCGTTTTCTAGATATGCCGCTGAATAAAAATGGTAGCCAATACTATGTGCTTAACCAGACCGATTCTCGTTATGAAATGAGCCATGATATTGAAATTTATTTCAAGCAAACCTTAAGCGATAGGCTGCTTGGCAATATTCATCGTGATAGCTCTGTTTCCGCTGCGCTAACCAGTCAAAAACAACTGCGGGAATATCGTCCTTCATCGGCGGCGCTGTTCGATATTGATTCAATTGAACAAAAAATCTCTGCACTGCTAGATATCACCGTGGGTGAGAACGGTGCCATGTTGAAATTGACCGGTAATCGCCCATGAAACGCACTCTGATTTCACTATTATCACTGCTGATACTGTTACCTATATCCGTTCTTATCATTTTTACGCCGATGTCTGCGCATAAGCAGTTTATCTTTGGCCTAATGATGATCGGTGTGCTGTTTATTTTAGGGCGTAGCCAGAATAAGAAAATCTCCACCACGTTAGTGGTGTTATCTCTACTGATGGCAACGCGGTATATCTACTGGCGGGCGACTTCAACCTTGTCGTTTAATTCTTGGATTGAGGCCGTGCTCGGATGGGGGCTTTTTGTTGCTGAGATTTATGCCTGGCTGATTATGGTGCTCGGCTACATGCAAACCATTTGGCCTTTAGAGCGTCAAATTGAGCCGTTACCAGACGATATGTCGCTATGGCCAACGGTAGATGTCTATGTTCCTACCTACAATGAAAGCCTCGATATTGTGCGCGATACGGTGCTGGCTGCCCAATGTATTGATTACCCAGCGGATAAGCTCAGAATTTATATTCTCGACGACGGCAAACGCAGCGAATTTGCGGTTTTCGCCGCCGAAGCCAACGTTGGCTACATTACGCGTTCTGATAATGCTCACGCGAAAGCGGGGAATCTGAATAAAGCCATGGCGAAAACCCACGGCGAATTAATCTGCATTTTTGACTGCGATCACGTAGCAACGCGCGGCTTCTTACAAGCGACAGTGGGAAGTTTTCTGCGAGATAAAAAACTGGCTCTGATTCAAACGCCGCACTATTTCTATTCTAAAGATCCGTTTGAACGGAATTTGCCTGCCGCCAACGATGCTCCTAACGAAGGGATGCTGTTTTATGGCCCCGTGCAAAAGGGCAATGACAATTGGAATGCGACGTTTTTCTGTGGTTCTTGTGCGGTTATCCGCCGTGAAGCGCTTGAAGAAATCGGTGGGTTTGCGGTTGAAACCGTTACTGAGGATGCGCATACCGCACTGAAAATGCAGCGTTTGGGCTGGGGTTCTGCCTTCCTTGGATTGCGCTTGTCTGCCGGTTTGGCTACTGAGCGATTAACTCTGCATGTTATTCAAAGAACGCGCTGGGCACGAGGGATGACGCAAATCCTGCGTTTAGATAACCCGCTGTTTGGTCGTGGACTTAAATGGCAACAGCGGTTGTGCTATCTCAACGCCATTCTGCATTTCCAGTATGGTTTGCCGCGTATCGCTTTCCTCACTGCGCCACTGGCGTATTTATTGCTAAATCAGAACATTATTGCCTCTTCTGCCAGCATGATCTTCGCCTATTCATTACCTCATTTGGTGATGGCAACCGTGCTTAACTCTCGCTTGAACGGGCGTTATCGCTTCTCCTTCTGGGGCGAAGTGTATGAAACCGTGATGTGTTTCCACTTGGTTATTCCCACGCTGCTTACGCTGATTTCACCACGTCGCGGCAAGTTTAACGTGACGGACAAAGGCGATACGCTGGATCAGGAATACTTTGATAAGCATATCGTGATGCCGCATATCATAACTGCGGTGCTGGTTTTCTGCGGTGTCATTGCTGGTTTAGCGCGGTTTTTCTCCCTCAAATCGCTGGGTATTGAACCCTATGTGCTGCTGCTGAACGTGGCATGGGCTATTTATAGCTTGTTGATCCTATTAGCATCGATTGCGGTCGCCAACGAATCCAAACAGGTACGCAAAAGCATTCGTATCGATATCAAGATCCCCGCCGTGGTGCATTTTTCCAATGGTGCCAGCATCAGAACTGAAACCCGCGATCTCTCCATGGGCGGCGTTCAGTTGGTGAACCCGTCGCCAGCGTTAAAAGACCACGATGTCGAGGCAGTTGAACTTCTGCTGAATAATTCTGAAGTTTGTATTCCTGCGGTGAAAGTCTTCAGTAATGACCACAGCCTGCGTCTGCAATTTGGTGATGTTGGTTTGCATAAGCGCCGAGAGCTGGTGCGCGTTGTCTTGGCTCGTGCCGATGCGTGGTTGGAAACGCCACACGCGCCGGATCGACTATCGCACTCTATGAAAGGGGTGATCAGCAGCGCTGCTCGCCTGTGGGGCATTTTCTGGCGTGGTCGCCAGCGTAAACGGGCGGAAAAAGAGCTGGCTAAACAGCACGCGACGAAGCCACAAATGACAAAACAACAGGGTCATTCAGAGGTGTCGGCATGATGATTTCAATGGCCGCTATGCGACATTCACAGAATCGCCTGAGATTATTAGTAATTATCAGCAGCTTCTTTGCGCTGAATGCCTTTGCTCAGCCGCTCACGTCTGAACTATCTGCTTCGGAAAATGATTCATTTTCGGCGCTATCCTTGCCTCGCCCTGCGGAAACCGCGCCGGAGAATAAGCCGGAGCCGGAAGCATCACCGGTTATCGCCGACAGCCAGCCTGCTGCATTGGCTACGCCGGATGAGCAGTTGGCTACGCCAGATGAGCCGTCGGCTCCAGAAGGCGTAGAAGAGACAGAGGCAGAGCCGTCAGCCGAGGCGGCAAAGGCGTTAGAACAGACCAAAATCCATGGAACGTTATCATTGCGTGATGCGGGCATTATTGATGGATTAAAAATCGATGGGCATCAGACACAAAGCGGCTTCACGTTCACTTTACCCGGTGACAGGGTTATCACCAGTGCTCACCTGCTGCTGAAAATTAAAGTGTCCAATGAGTTAGTCGATGGTCAGCACTATTTAAATCTGATGCTGAATGGCCAAGATATGGGGCAACTGCCGCTGAGTCAGGCCGTGGATGATATCAACAGCTTTAATCTTGAAATACCGGCTCCGATGCTGGTTTCCGTGAATAATCTCAGCATCACGTTGGATAACAGTAAGGCATTGCAGTGCGAAGTAAAAAGTGATGTACGTTATCAACTACAGGTGATGCCCGATAGCCAGATCGATTATGAGGGACTGCGCTTAAATATTGCGCCCACCTTGTCTCGGTTTCCTTGGCCGTTTCTTGACACCTATGAGATGGGCCGCAGCCAAGTTGGGATGGTATTTACTGCGACACCTGACGCTGATGCTCTCACTGCTGCTGCGGTAGTCAGCGGCTATCTTGGCTATCATGCTGATTATAAAGGCGTTGATATTCCGGTGTCGTTAGGACGCTTGCCTGAAAGTAGCGCCATTGTATTTGCGCATGCAGGCGCCACTATCGGTGATTTTACTATCCCAGAACATGCGGGCGCGTCACTGTGGATTACCGATAATCCAAACAATCCCGTGTCTAAACTGTTGGTCGTGAGTGGGCACAATAAAAATGAGTTTTTGAGCGCCGCTTACGCGCTGACTCACAACACGTTGCCAGCAGGGGCTCTGTTGGAAAAGATTGCCCAACATAAAATTCCCGCACGTGTGCCTTATGATGCGCCTCGCTGGGTGAATACCGAGCGTCCAGTAATGCTGAGTAGCCTGATGAAGGACGACAGCAAACTGGTGGTTCGTGGCATAAACCATGAAAACATTCGTGTGGCATTTCGCGCCGCGCCCGATCTTTTCATGTGGGAAGAAAGCACGATACCCATTTCGATGGGCTATCACTTCCCGTCGAATGAGTGGCTTGATGAAGCGCACTCACTGCTGGGCGTATCTCTCAACGGCCACTTTCTGCGAACGCTACCGGTGAATAAATCGGGGGCCATAGAAACCCTATGGCATACCTTGGGAGGCTATTCGCGTCAGGAGCATAAAACGCTGCATATCCAGCCATATCAAATCTATGGCGATAATCAGTTTGAGTTTTGGTTCTCGGTAAAACCGAAGCCAGATGCACCGTGTCAGGTATTAAGTGACAACACAATTAAAAGCTTTATTAGCCCTGATTCGACCATCGATCTTAGCCATACCTGGCATTTTAGCGAATTGCCTAATCTGTCTTATTTCATCGGTGCCAGTTTTCCTTTCTCGCGTCAGGCAGATTTAGCCCAGACCGCTGTTTTGCTCGCCGAACATCCGCAAGAAACTGAAATAAGCACGCTGATGACGCTCATGGCGCGCAGCGGTAACGCGACCGGTGTAACGGCCCACGGCATGCAGATTTACCTCGGCGACAAAGTTCTGCATCAAAATCCCCGTTTGCTCAAAGGCAAGGATCTGCTGGTAGTTGCCACCATGAGCCAGCGCTCTCTGTTACAGACATTGCTAGCGAAAAGTCCGTTTGAAACTCAAGAAGGACAGCTTCTATTACGCCCAATAAATTACTGGCAGCAGGCGCTGGCCTTATTAAAGGGAGATTGGGGGCGCGATGGCAAAAGCGCAAACCGTTATCTTTCATACGCAGGAGAGTGGCGCGGCTTTATTAGCTATCAATCACCGTGGGATAAGGCGCGCAGCGTGGTCATTGCGACCGCTACGCAGGACGAACAGTTAGCGCTGCTTCCAGCCGATCTACGTAACCCAACCATCAATGCTGGCATTCGCGGCGATATTGCGATTATCGACAAAACCGATGGCGTCCACAGTTGGACCGTTGGCCCTCACTATGTCTCGGGGCAAATGCCGTGGTATCTGCAAATTATCTGGTATGCCAACCAGCACATTGTGGTGTTGGGGCTGATTTGTGCCTTGTTAGCAGGCGCTATGGGGCTACTGGCATACGCCTATCTCAAAAATCAGGCTGAACAACGTCTGAAGAATTTTATTGGACACCGCCGCTAGGGCATCACCCGCGAATGTAATATCTGACGGAATCATTATGAAAAACAATAAAGCCAGATTGCCCTTACAGCGACTGGGATTGACGGGGATATGCTTATTATCCTTGCCTTGGTTAGCTTCAGCGGCCGGTGGAGAGAACAGTGCTGTTCTCAGCCAATTATTTAATCAGGCGCAGTATTGGCATGAGCGCGGGCATCCTGACGATGCCAAAAGCGTGTTGAAAAAAGTCCTCAGCGTCGATCCAAATAACGCTGAAGCATTGTATTTGCTGGCACTTTATTCACTGCAGCAAGGGAATAAAACTGAATCATCGAAATGGAAGCAGCAGCTTCAGCAGGTGAGTCCAGACAGCGGGCGGTTACAGGCTCTGGATGGTGAAACCACCGCAATGAAAATCGCGCCTGCCAAGTTAGAAGATGCCAGACGTTTGGCCCGCAGTGGAAATCCTACCGGTGCGGCAGCGGCTTATGAGGCGCTCTTCAAAGAGGGGATGCCGGTATCTTCGCTGGAAAATGAATATTATCAGACGTTGGCAGCTATTCCAGAACGTCGCGAAGAGGCTATTCAGGCGCTGCAACAAAGGTATCAAAACGCACCGAACGACAGGAAAACCGCGCTGGCATTAGGGCAGATCCTGACCTATCAAGAGTCAAGCCGTCGGGACGGGATAGCTATCCTGAGTTCGTTAGGGGCTTCGTCGCCCGAAGCGGATAAAGCCTTGCGTCAGGCGCTGCTGTGGTTACACCCCAAAGCGGCGGATCGTGAGCTGTATGAGGCCTATCAGCAAGGGCATCCTGATGACGTGGAGCTTGCTCAACATTTCTCTAATAATGTCACCGGTAATCAAGTTGCCAGCGGTTTTGACACCGTTAATAAAGGCGATTTAAAAGACGCCAGCGCGGAGTTTCAGCGCGTGCTTGATGAAGATCCACATAACAGCAATGCGATCGGAGGATTGGGGATTATCGCTATGCGTCAGGGCAAATTTGCTCAGGCGCTGGATTATCTCAATCGCGCGGCGGCGGAAAAAGGGGCAGATAGCGCCAAATGGCAAGATTTGGCCAATAAGTCCCAGTTTTATCTCAAGTTAGATGCGGCTAAAGATCTGGCTCGCCAGTCAGATTGGAACGGAGCATTGGCGGCCAGCGAACCGCTTTTAAGCAGCAGCGGCGATGAGAAAATGGCGGTGGCGCTTTTTCGCGCCGACATTTTGCGCCGTAAAGGCGATTTAGCGGGAGCCGAGCAGGCATATCGGGCGCTGAGCGTCGGTGCCTCGACGCCTGATATTCAGAAATCGCTCTACTACGTGCTGAAAGCAGAAAATAAGTCTGATGAAGCGCTTGAACTGATGAAATCAATGCCGGCTTCATTCCAGCATCAGCTAGCCGAGCAGGGGCCGGTAAGCGTAGATCCATTACGCCACGAAGCAACCCGTGCGATGCAGGCAGGGGATACTTTGCAGGCAGAACGTCTACTTCGTCAGGCGATGGCTAAACAGCCAATGAACGTGTGGGTTCGTCTCGATCTGGCTAGAGCGCTGAAAAAACAAGGCGATGCGGCACAGGCTGAACAAGTTCTCGCGCCGGCGCTTCAGAGCCAAACCAACGACGGGATTTATGTTTTCGCGCTCTATCAGGCTGAAAACCAGCACTGGGATAGCGCGATAAGCCAAATCGACCGGATACCGCGCAATCACTGGAACGCGGATATCAAAGCACTACGTCGACGCGCGGCTTTCAATCAGGATTTGGCTCAGGCCGATTCACGACTGGCTCAGGGCGACAACGCTGGCGCAGCCGCTTTGTTACTGCCTTTGAGCCAGCTTGATATCAGCTCGCCTTCGGATGCAGGACATCTGGCTGCGAGTCTTTATCAAACTGGACAGACAAAACAGGCCGTTAGCGTAGTTCAACGCAATATGCGGTTAGGGGTAAAAGGCTCGGCGGGTGACTATGCTCAGCAAATTGACGTGCTGAATAAGGCTGGATTAACCCAAGAAGCGGATGCGTGGATGTCTAATCCGCTGGTGTTGTCGCGCAGTTCTGCGACCGATATCGAACGCCTGAAGTCAGGAACCACTATCAGGGAAGTCGATCGTTTGCGTGAAGAGGGGCAATATTCTCGCGCATGGGATCTGCTGATCGTGAAACTTCATGACGATCCAAATAACACCGGATTGATGTTGGCGATGGCTCGCGTTTACCAATCGGGCAAAATGTTCAATGAATCTCGCCAGATCTACCAGCATATTTTGGGACAAAATAGCCAAAATAAAGAGGCTCGAATTGGTGCTATCAATCTAGCCTTAGCCGAAGGTGATAACCCGCAGGCCACGCAGTTGTTCAGCCAACTGCCCGACGATAATACGCCAGAACATCTGCTGCTAGCGGCCAGAGTTGCGCGCAGCAACGGGGATTCTCGCACCGCGCTCGCCTTGCTGCGCAAGGCTAAAAGCCAGCTGCAAGGGCTCTCCGACGGTACTCACGGTTCGAACGCTACGATAAACGGTTTGCCAATAGCCGATAATCCATTTGTGGATGAAACTCCCGTTAGTGATGCTTTCAGAGATGACGGTCAACTGCCGTGGCAGCGGCAGGCTCGGACGTCTTCCTCTGCAAATGGGCAAGGAGCGGTGAAGTCCACGCAAACTATTGTGCAGGTCAGCAAACTGCTGGATGAAATGCGCGAAAAGTTGGCCTCTTGGACGGAGTCTGCGGTCAGCCTGCGTAGCCGCGATGGCGAAAGTGGATTAGGTGCATTGACTGAAACTAAAACTTCGCTGGCCTTTTCAACGGTACCGTTCTGGGAGTCTCGGCTCAAATTCTCTGTGACTCCGGTGATGCTCAATGCTGGAAGCTCATCAGGGCAGTCAAATAACCGCTTTGGTACCGGTGCTTTACAGCAGGCTACGGCCGCGTGGAAAGCTACGCAGGAATCACTCAAAGCGTCAGGAGAGTCGGTCGACGCCGCGAATGCTGCACGGAAAGCCTTGGCGGATAAGTCTGCGGCCAGAATTAAAGCCTGTCAGGATCCAACATCAGCCTCCTGTGAAATTGCGATGCGCGAAGAAACCGATGCGCAAGATGCCTACAACTTGGCTCAACAACAGATCATTCAACCTAAGCAATATGGGCCAGATGATTTCACCGCCAACTCTACTGGTTCACAGCGACGCAGCGGGGCTGAAATAGCACTTTCGTTGTCGGGCGACAACTATCAGGCGGATATCGGAACGACGCCGCTGGGGCAAGATTCCAACCGTCTATTAGGTGGGCTGCGTTGGTCGCCTACCATTGCGGGCAACACGCAGATGACGATGAACGTTGAACGTCGAGCGGTGACTGATAGTCTGCTGTCTTACGTTGGGGCAAAGGATAAATACAGCGGAAAATCTTGGGGTGCGGTCACGAAGACCGGTGGCGGCGTAAGCCTAAGCTATGACGATGGACAGGCCGGTGCCTATGGTGGCGCGTCCTATTATCAGTATCAAGGTAACAACGTCGCTGATAATAGTGCGGTCATTGGCAACGCGGGGATCTACTTCCGTCCGCTGCATTTAGACGACCGTGAACTCAAAGTCGGCGTTAACGCTGACTATATGAATTTCTCCAAAAACTTAAGTAATTTCAGTTTTGGTCAAGGTGGTTATTTTAGTCCACAGGATTACATCAGTATTTCACTTCCAATTGAATACAGCCGAAATGCAGGGAACTGGGACTATAAATTATCGGGTTCCGTTGGCTATCAATCTTATTCACAGAAGCAAAGTGATTATTTCCCTACGCGCCCAGATTGGCAAAATAATCTCGATTGGCTGGTGGATGAAGGCTATGGCAGAGAATCACATTATGCGGCTAAGAATAGTACTGGCGTAAGTTATAACACCAAGCTGCAAGGTAATTATAAGTTTAGCCCGCAATTATCCGTGGGTGGTCAGGTTGGTTATGACACTGTGGGTGAATATTCGGAAGCAACGGCTCAACTCTACTTTAAATATCTTCTGGACAATTAACACGATGACTAATCTGACCATAAATCCGGTGCTGAGAAAATATCATCGCCAACAGCAGTACGTGGCGGGGTGGCAGGATCTGAGCGCATTATTTTTCTCCGGCATATTACACACTGCGGAAAGCGAAGATGGCAGGGCTTTTCTGCATATGATTGGCGAGAATCTCGCGCGCCGATTTCCGCTTGGCGACGTGCAGACACTGGGTGAGCTTGAAGACGGTGCCAATGCGGTATTGAGTCACTTCGGCTGGGGCATCGTGAATATTGATGCCGATGAACAGGGTATTAATTTACGCCATCAAGCGTGGCCCTATGCCACTGAAGCTGACGATCCCGAGCTGTGGCTGGCCGGTTTCTCCGCTGTGCTTGAAGGATGTTGGACAACGTGGATGCAAACTCAGGGTGCCATGAGCGAATTTGTCACCTTTCTAACGTATGGCGGTGAAAACGCTTTAAATTTCAGGTGCCAATATAAGGATAAAGAATAATGAAGAGAATTAACTGGACGAGAGTTAGTCTATTATTGCTGTGTTTAATAACGTGGCAAACGCAGGCTGAAAGCTTGGGCTGGAGCGAATATAAACAGCATTTTATTTTGCCGGAAGGGCGCGTTGTTGATAATGGCAACAATCAAATTAGTCATTCTGAAGGTCAGGGATATGGAATGATTTTAGCGGATGTTTATGATGATAAAGAAACCTTTGACCAGATATGGAATTGGACTAAATCTCATTTGCAGCGCCAGGATAACAGCTTATTTTCTTGGCGCTATGATCCGCAAAAGCATCAGGTAAGCGATCGTAATGATGCGACCGATGGTGACGTTCTGATTGGCTGGGCGTTATTACGTGCGGGGCAGCATTGGAATAATCACGATTATTTACTGGCGTCTGAAAACATCCAGCGTTCATTATTACGTTCCGCTATCGTTACGTGGTCTGATAAACACGTTATGCTGCCGGGCGTTGATGGTTTTAAACACCCAAACTATATCAACCTTAATCCATCGTATTTTATCTTCCCTGCGTGGAACGATTTCTATCACTACTCACATAGCCAGCAATGGAAAACATTAATCGACGATGGATTAGTGCTGTTAGCCGATATGCGTTTTGGCGAATATCGATTACCAACGGATTGGGTAGCAATGCAAAAGGACGGAAAACTATCTCCGGCGGAAGGATGGCCCGCCCGCTTCAGCTACGATGCGGTGCGTATTCCGCTATACCTCAACTGGTATAGCAAGAAGCTGCCGCAAAACACCATATTTACCGACTACTGGGGAACGCTGCCGGCTGCAAATACGCCTGCATGGGTTGATATAGGCACTCACGTGGTGGCGGAATATCCGCTGTCGCCAGGAATGCGCGCGGTGAGATATTTAGCCACCGGAGATATGTGGCAAGTTTCGGAATCATTAGAGTCTAACGAAGACTACTATTCTGCCAGCCTTAAACTCTTGGCTTTGGCCGCCAGCCGTGAGTGCTGCGCTAAATCAAGCTAAAGAGCGTATGGATAATCCTATGGGGTGGCGCTGAAGTTCACCCTATAGATGAACATCATTGTGCGGATTTCTGGCTCGTTGCTAAATAAGCCCTTTAAAAAGGTGTTCAAACAACGGTTCAACAACATAGTTTCTCCTTATTTAAGTGCTTTCCCACACACTCTTTACAATCCAAATACTTTGCAATTATTCATCATCACTTTATATCTTTGCTGGTGATACTGTCTTATCCGTCAACATAGAGATTTAGAGCATTCGCTCATCGAGGCATATCATGAAAAAATTAATTGGTGTAGCGTTGGTTGCGGCGCTGCTCGCCGGATGTGCGACCAACTCACCTTGCGTACCGGTCTATGATTCTCAAGGTCGTTTGGTGCATACCGATACGTGCATGAAGGGCACGACTCAGGATAACTGGGAAACGGCTGGTGCCATTGCCGGTGGGGCCGCAGCGGTTGCGGGTTTAACGTTGGGTATTATCGCGTTAACGAAATAACGGTGTTATTGCCGACGATGACATAAAAAAACTCAGCTTATTGGCTGAGTTTTTTTATGTGTAAACACAAACATATTATTCTTTCTTTTCATCTTCATAGCGACGCTTAGCGTCTAACGCTTCTTGGTGTGTTGGGTGCTCGCTAATCAGCGTATTGGGGCGCGGATGGTCTGCCCGTAATTCATACCAAATTTCCGTTGCGCCTTGCGTACCTTTTCTTACTTCTACAATGTCTGCATGTCTTGGATAGGGTGGTTTACCTGCCATTTGAGCTCCTTACTATCAGGTGAAATCGGCGTTGTCGCTGTTTTCAGTATAGTCAAAGAGGGCAAGTGGCTAGAGAAAACCGATTATTCTTAGCGTCAGCGCGATGGTTTAGCGAGGCGTTGGCACACCTCGGTAATGTAGCCTTCAAGATGGCGAATAAACGCGCTTACCAACACGGATGACGGGCGATGCTTGGGCAGAATTAAGCTCACGGTGAAAGGAACCTCAATGCTAAAAGCACGGATTTCAACGCCTTGCCCAACGAAATCGAGGGCGGTCAATGGATTCACAATAGAAATACCCACGCCTTGGCGAACCATCGCACAAATGGATGCGGCGCTGTGCGTCTCTACCACCATTTGGCGGTTTACCTGTTCGCGGTGAAACAGTGCATCAAGCGTCTGACGGTAGCTATCATTAGGTGAAAGGCTGATGTAGCGCTGGTTTTCAAAGTCCTTTGGGGCCAGACGAGCTTTGCCGAGTAAAGAATGCCCGCTGGGGAGAACGCAAACTTCGTTGAACGTGGCTAGAGTCTGGCGCTCGGTACCGGGCGGCGTGTAGGTATTTTCGGTCAGGCCAAGGTCATAGCGTTGGGCAGACAACCACTCTTCCAATAGCGGCGATTCCTGTGGGATCACGTTCAAACTCACGTCTTGGTGTTCACTCAAAAACGTGCGGCAAACATTCGGTAACAGCGACTGTGAGAATGCGGGCAGGCAGGCGACGGAAAGCTGTGCTTGTTGGAACTGGCGAATATGTTTGGCGGCATCAACGATACGCTCGATGCCGTAGTAGGAGCGTTGTACTTCTTCAAACAGTTGAAGCCCTTGCGCAGTGGGCCTTAGGCGACCGCGCACCCGATCAAACAACGGCATTTGCAGCAGTTTCTCAAACCGAGCCAGCTCGCGGCTTACCGTGGGTTGTGATGTGTTGAGCAGCGCTGCGGCCTCGGTCAAATTCCCCGTGGTCATTACGGCGTGAAAAATTTCGATTTGGCGCAGGGAAATGGCAGGCATAGACAGCGGCGTAGTTAGCGGCATGGTCAGCGGGCTCCAAAGATGAACGGCCTATATCATAAATGAATAGACTTACCATAAATAGATATTTTATTTAAGGCATGGGCAGTGGCAATAATCGGAGAACAACATCAAGCAACATAAAAAATAGACTGACCGCAAAGAGGATCTCATGCCACGTTCCCTAAATGATCACACTACCACGCTGAATATCGATAATCTGATGGCGCTACCGCAGCGCTTTGGCTGCCCCGTATGGGCTTATGACGGCGATATTATTAAGCAACAGATTGAAAAACTGCGTGAATTCGATGTGATCCGCTTTGCGCAGAAAGCCTGTTCTAATATTCATATTTTACGTTTGATGCATGAACAAGGCGTCAAGGTTGATGCGGTTTCATTAGGTGAAATTGAACGTGCGCTGATGGCTGGTTTTCAGCCGGGTGGAAATCCAAGCCAAATCGTCTTTACCGCTGATGTGTTAGACGAAGCCACTCTGGCGCGCGTTGTTGAACTGAATATTCCGGTTAATGCCGGTTCAGCCGACATGCTTACCCAACTGGGCGAGCGCTCGCCGGGTCATCCGGTGTGGCTGCGTGTGAATCCGGGGTTTGGTCACGGCCACAGCCAGAAAACCAATACGGGCGGCGAGAACAGCAAACACGGAATCTGGTTCGAAGAGCTGCCGCAGGCGCTCGCGCTGATCAAGCGTTATGATTTGCAGCTGATTGGTTTGCACATGCATATCGGCTCGGGCGTGGATTACCAGCATCTGGCACAGGTTTGTGACACCATGGCGCGCCAAGTGATCGAACTCGGCCACGACATTCAGGCTATTTCAGCGGGTGGCGGCTTATCTATCCCTTATCAGCAGGGCGATGAATCTATCAATGTGTCGAACTACTATGCGCTGTGGAACGACGCTCGCGAACGTATCGCACGCCATCTTGGTCATCCAATACATCTTGAGATTGAGCCAGGGCGCTATTTAGTGGCGGAGTCCGGCGTTTTAGTGGCGCAGGTACGTTCGGTTAAAAATATGGGCAGCCGTCATTTTGTTCTGGTTGATGCCGGTTTTAATGACCTGATGCGCCCAGCTATGTATGGCAGCTATCACCATATTTCTCTCATGCCAGCAGACGGGCGTGATGTGAGCGAACAACCGCTGATTGAATCTGTTATTGGCGGCCCTCTTTGTGAGTCCGGCGACGTATTTACGCAAAAGGCGGGGGGGGAAGTGGAAACGCGTGCGCTTCCAGCGGCACAGGTCGGAGACTATTTAGTGTTCCATGATACCGGCGCTTACGGTGCATCGATGTCTTCAAATTATAATAGCCGTCCGCTATTGCCTGAGGTGTTATTTGAAAACAATCAGCCACGTTTAATTCGCCGCCGCCAGACGATTGAAGAGTTACTCGCTTTAGAAATTATGTAAACTTGTCCTCGTCATACTTCAAGCAACTTGTATTACTCGGGTATAGTGCTAAGAAGTTTCATGTGCGTTAGCAATTTGTTGACGCACATGTTTAAAGAATAATAGTTATTATTTACTCTGATATCATTAGCATTAATTGCCATATTTAGCCGTTTAGATCATATCTATCCGACCTTCGCTTCCCGTAGAATAACGGTCCTAATCATTTCACGCGCATCATCTTCAGTTATGAATACCGTCAAAATACAGTCTTCAACCAGAATGAATCCGGTCTGGCAGGATATGCTGCATCAGGCTACACAAACGCTGCTTGCGCAGCGCACGCTTTTTGAGCTGATGCGGGCTCTTCACGGCTTGTCATTTTCCGTTATTCGTTTTGATCGCGTGAATATTTTGCGTCTTGATCCTTTGCATAATCGTATTACTCACTACGGTTATGACCCTGAAAGCAAACAAATGCGGTGCTCTAATGACGTGTTGTTAGCGGAAGGGCCAGGGGGAAAAGTCTGGGCCGATCAGCAGCCTATTTGTTGCCGACGCGATGTATTTGTTCAGCAATTTCCACAGGTGTCTGAACTCGCTCAGTACCGTGATTTAAACGTCTATTATCAGCTGCCGCTGACCACGCCGCGCCAAAGATTAGGCGGTATTGAATTTATTAAACACGGCGATCAGCAGTTCAGCGAAAGCGAACTGGCGCTGGCGCAGCCGTTGGCCGAAGTGGTTGCTAGCGTATTAGAAAATATTCTTGAGCGTGAACATGTTCAGCTTGAGGAAGAGAGCCTGCGCCGCGAGCGCGATCACTACCGCATCTTGGTGGATGTCACGAATGCCGTGACGTCTAAGCTTGATCTTGATGGGCTGGCTGGAGAGGTTTCCAAAGAGATCCATCGTTTCTTCGGGATCGACTATATCGGCCTGTCCGTTTTTGATGAGCAGGAAGATCGCTTTAAAGCCTATGTCGCCTGCTACCAAAGTGGAAAGCCGGTGCTGCGTGAGCAAAAATATTTGCCGTTGGAAGGTTCTCTTGCCCAACAGGTGGTGCAAAGCGAAGAGATGTTGCTGATGGATTTGCAGGACTCCACGCGCCTCGCTCCGCAGGATCGCCAGCTAGCGCAGATGCTTGCGTTTGGTCATCAGACCATCTGCCAACTGCCTCTGGTCTTTGGTAATAAAGTGTTGGGCGTTCTGAAGCTAGCGCAGTGCCAGCCCGCGATATTCAGTGATAATAATCTTAAGCTGCTGCGCCAAATTGCGGCACGTATCGCCATCGCGGTAGATAACGCGCTGGCTTACGGTGAAATATCGCGCTTAAAAGATAGCTTGGTGCACGAGAATCGATATTTAACCGAACAAATTCGCCAAGACAGTGACTTTGGTGAAATCGTTGGCCAAAGCGCAGCGATTAAAAGCGTGTTGGAACAGGTTGAAATGGTGGCGTCGAGCGACTGTAGCGTGTTGATTCTTGGCGAAACAGGCACAGGTAAGGAATTGATCGCTCAGGCAATTCATAACCTCAGCACGCGCAATCAAAAGCGCATGGTTAAGATGAACTGCGCGGCGATCCCCAGCGGCCTGATGGAAAGTGATTTATTCGGTCATGAGAAGGGCGCTTATACCGGCGCAACCTCACAGCGAATGGGACGTTTTGAGCTGGCGAATAAGAGCTCGCTATTTTTGGATGAGGTGGGTGATATCCCGCTTGAGCTTCAGCCGAAATTGCTGCGCGTATTACAAGAGCGAGAAATTGAGCGACTCGGCGGAAATAAAATTATTCCGGTTGATGTACGCCTGATTGCCGCGACCAATCGCGATCTGAAACAGATGGTGCTGGATCGTGAATATCGCAGCGATCTTTATTATCGCCTTAATGTTTTTCCGATCGTGATCCCACCGCTGCGTGAACGCCCTGAAGATATTCCGCTGCTGGTGAAATTCTTTACGCGCAAAATTGCTAAACGTATGAATCGCACCATCGATAGTATTCCTACGGAAACCATCCGGATGCTGTGCGATTTACCGTGGCCGGGTAATATCCGCGAACTGGAAAATATCATCGAGCGCGCCGTTATCTTAACGCGCGGACCGGTATTAAACTTGCAACTCAATGAGCTGCAATACCACCTGTCACCGCCGTTAGTGCATAAGCCTGCACAAGCGACGCCTTCTTCATGGCCTGTGACACCGGCTGCGGGAAAAACGCCACACGCGCCCGCACAGGACGGTGAATCCAGCGAGCGCGAACGTATTTTAGCAGCACTGCGCGAATCTAACGGGATTGTGGCTGGCCCTCGAGGTGCAGCGGCACGGCTTGGACTAAAACGCACCACGCTGATTTCGCGCATGCAGCGCTTGGGCATTTCTGCGAAGGACTAAAACCTCTCTTCTTACGGGCGAAAACTCAGTGTTTTCGCCCGTGTCATAGTGTCGACACAAGTGTCGAAACGTCATCACTCGCCAGAACCATCCCGCCTGTTTATCTTGTCACTTTGAATGATTAATTCCCGTAATTATCTGAATAACATTGGTTATTTAATTATTTTATTTATTGGCACGGATTATGCTTTTGTAGTGATTGAAACGCTCAACGCTGCCGAATGTCGGCCTGACTGAGCGTCAAACAATCAGTGGGGCGATGCCCTAGGTAACACACTCCAACCCACAATGTGGAGCGAGGCAAAGAAGTATGAAGGTCAGCGAATTAACCGAAAAGTCGCTTTATATCCATGACAAAAATGAAAAATTAATGGCGCAATGGGCTCTGTATAAAAGCAGCCTAATCAAAGCCGCAACCTCTTCCAAGCTGAAGATTTTTCATGAGTTCAGCTGCGGTGATGGTGACAGCGTTAACTTCACGGTGTTTGATCACTTTATGGTTGAAGTGAAGCTGGCAGATGAGTTTTACAGCAAAAAGATCCAGTATGGCCTGCGCATGAACGATGAGCAGGGCGAAGATCATTTTGTGGAAATTAGCCATTCAACCATCGATGAGAATGGTCAGATTGATGGCAAGGTTAACAACCGTTCGATGGATGCCGTGTTGGAACACTATCTGGATAAAATCCACGATCTGTATGAAACCTTGTATCAAGCGATGAATACTAACCAGCCGGTACGAGAATTACTGGTAGGGAAGTTAGGCGCTCAGTGATTGATACCTCTCTTCTTTTACTGAGGAGAGAGTTACCCCACCCCAACCCTCCCCTTCGCAGGGGAGGGGGCTGTGTAGATTTCGATATTAATTCAGCGCTCGATCGGCTAATGGGAGGTTAACCCCTCCAAACCTCCCCTTTGCAGGGAAGGGGGCTGTGTAGATTTCGATATTAATTCTGAGCTCGATCGGCTGGTGGGAAGGTAAACCCCATCCAACCCTCCCCTTCGCAGGGGAGGGAGCAGCTTAGTTTTCGATATTAATTCTGAGCTCGATCGGCTCCTCCCCCTGAGAAGGGGGAGGTTGGGAGGGGGACAATCACGAATCTCAACAAATTCTTGGCAGCGGCTCACTATGCGGTAAATCTAGCAGACGAGAGGTGCCATACATTCCGGTTAGGCGCACTTGTTTCCCTTCAGTCACCACGCCAATCGTTGCAGCGTCCACACCCAATGGGTGCAGATGTAAGCTATCAAGCACCGCTTGTTCAGCCTCTGGCGCAACGGCTATCACCAGCTTTCCTTCGTTAGCAAAATTCAGCGGCTCTAACCCTAAGAGTTCACAGATACCGCGCACCGCGCTTTTTACCGGCAGTAATTGCTCGATAACATCGATGCCGCAGCCGCTCGCATTAGCGAACTCATGCATAATGGCGGTCACGCCACCGCGAGTTGCATCACGCAGTGCTCGAACGCCAGGGATATTACGCAGCGGCGCAATCAGCGGAGCCAGTACCGCGCAATCACTGGTGAGCTCAGCCTCAAGCCCTAACTGCTCGCGCAGATTTAGGATCGTGGCACCGTGATCGCCGAGTGTGCCGCTGACGATCAGTTTGTCACCGGGCTGGATCTCAGACGTTCCCCAGTGAATATCGTTCGGGATCGCGCCGATACCGGCAGTGTTGATAAAGATCTTATCCGCCGCGCCGCGCTGAACCACTTTGGTATCGCCAGTGACAATCTGAATATTTGCCGCACGCGCAGTCGCCGCCATGCTACGCACGATCTTCTCCAGATCGACCAGCGGTAACCCTTCTTCAAGAATAAAGCCACAGGAGAGATATTTTGGCTGAGCGCCACTTACCGCCAGATCGTTGGCGGTACCGCATACGGCCAGCTTGCCAATATCGCCACCGGGGAAAAATATTGGATCGATCACGTAGCTATCGGTGGTGAAGGCCAAGCGATCGCCGTGCTGGTTGAAAACACTCAGCGGCAAACGCGCCTGATCTTCACGTTCATCTAAAGCGGGATTGCTAAACAGGGGCAAAAACAGCGTATCAAGCAGTTGCTGCATCGCGCGGCCACCGCTGCCATGCGCCATCGTTATCACATCATCTTTAGACCATTCACTCATTCTTCGTACCTTCTCTTATTCAAGCCCACGACGATATTGATAGAACGCCGCACAGGCTCCTTCAGAAGAAACCATCAGCGCACCAAATGCGTTTTGCGGATTACAGCCAACGCCAAACAGAGGACATTCGGCCGGTTTGCAGCGACCGGTAAGTACATCGCCGCAGCGCGCTCTGGGATCATCGGCGACTTTCTGCTCTTGCGGATGGAAGCGTAATTCAGCATCAAACTGAGCATACGCAGGGCTTAAGCCTACGCCGGAATGGGCTATTTCGCCTAAACCGCGCCATTCGCTGCTTTCTTTGGTAACGAATACTTCATCCAAGACCTTCTGCGCGATTGCGTTGCCGTGATCGGGAACGATGCGGCGGTATTGATTTTCTACGTTACAGCGTTCTTCGGCAATTTGCGCCACCAGCATGTCCAGCGCTTGCAAAATATCGAGCGGCTCAAAGCCGGTGATAACCAAAGGCTTATGGAAATCTTCGCAGATAAACTCATAGGGATGAGCGCCAATGACCATGCTGACATGGCCGGGCGCGAGGAAGCCGTCGATGCGTACATCCGGCTGCTGCAATAGGCTGCGCAGCGTAGGCGTGATCGTAATGTGCTGGCAGAAAACCGAGAAGTTTTTCAATCCCAGCGTTTTCGCCTGTTGCAGTGTGACCGCGGTGCTCGGCATTGTGGTTTCAAAACCAAGACCGAAGAACACCACTTCTTTGTCTGGATTTTGCTGCGCCAGCGCAAGGGAATCCAGCGGGGAATAAACGATGCGAACGTCAGCGCCTTTGCGTTTGGCATCCAGCAGAGAACCGTGGCGCCCAGGGACGCGCATGGCATCGCCAAAGGTACAAAAAATCACGTCCGGCTGGCTGGCAATTTCGACACACTCGTCAATGCGGCCCATTGGCAGAACACAAACGGGGCATCCGGGACCGTGAACAAACTCGATCTCCGGTGGCAGCAACTGATCTAAGCCAAATTTGAAAATAGCGTGAGTATGTCCGCCACAAACTTCCATCAGTTGAAGAGGAAGTTTGCAGTGTGAAGGTAAGGTTCGAACCCGTTCTGTAATCCGCTGAACCAGCTTTTTCGCTAGCTCAGGATCGCGGAACTCATCAACAAACTGCATATCTCATACCACCTTACTTTTCACTGACTTGAGGAGCGGGTTCGCCGTTACGCAGGAAATAGCCCACGTCCTCTTCAACTTCTTGCATCGCCATTAACGCATCCAGCGTATCTTTGGCTTCGGCTTCATCGAGAATGCTCATGGCAAAACCAACGTGAACCAGCACCCACTGCCCAAGCATCTCTTGAGGTGAGCCTTCACAGACCAGCGCGATATTGACTTCGCGCTTCACGCCACACACGTCAACCATGGCCATTTGATGAATATCATCGCCAACGGCAACGACCTGACCTGGAATTCCTAAGCACATACGTTTGTCTCCAACCATGCAAGCCAAGCATCCATTCCTTCACCGCTGGTGGCGGAAAGTTGGATAACGGTGATCTGTGGATTAACGCGTTTTGCATTGGCAATGCAGGCTTCAACGTCAAAGTGCAGATACGGCAGCAGATCGATTTTATTAATAATCATCAGTGAAGAGGCCGCGAACATATGCGGATATTTCAGCGGTTTGTCTTCGCCTTCGGTAACGGACAGCACGGCAACTTTATGACGTTCGCCAAGATCGAAGCTAGCTGGACACACCAAGTTCCCAACGTTCTCAATAAACAGCAGGCTGCGGTCTGGTAGATTCAGGCGATGCATCGCGTCGTGCACCATTTGTGCATCCAAGTGGCAGCCTTTACCGGTGTTCACCTGAATAGCCGGAACGCCGGTTGCGCGAATACGCTCTGCGTCATTGGTAGTTTGCTGATCGCCTTCAATCACGGCGCAGCTGTATTGATCGGCAATGCGCTTGAGGGTTTCCGTTAGCAGCGTTGTTTTGCCTGAGCCAGGGCTTGAGACCAAATTCAGTGCGGCAATATGCTGCTGGGTAAAATGCTCACGGTTGTGCTCGGCCAGATGGTTATTTTTGCCGAGAACGTCTTGCTCAATTTGCAGCATACGGCGTTGGGTCATGCCGGGCGCATGGCTACCTGCCTCGCCTTTACCGTAGTGCAGATCGTTATCTTGCTGTTCTGGCGTAAATTTTTCGTCGTGTTTATCGAGATGCTTTTCTAGGCGCTTTTCTGCGTGCTTATTTTTGCTCTTATTCTTGTGTTTATGCTTGTGGTCGTGAAGATGCAGTTCAGCATCAGAGGCAAGTACGTAGTTATAGTGATGATGATGTACGTCGCCGGTGTGATGATAATGATGGTGCACGACGACGGTCTGAGGGTGTTCATCCTGCGCGTGCTGATGTTGATGCCCATGGTGATGATCGTGCTCATGCTCATGATGACCATGTTCGTGGCTGTGATCATGCCCGTGTTCATGACCATGGTGATGGTCGTGATGGTGCCCGTGCTCATGCTGATGGTTGTGATCGTGATGATCGTCGCCTTCAATGCGCTGTTCGCCAGCCGCGCAACCGCAAGTAGTACACATAAATTCTCTCCCGAAAACTATTCGATTTCGATTTGTTTGATTTGCATGCTGTCGCCGCTGTCCACGCGCAGATTATGGCTCTGGCAATGTGGGCATCCTGCGTCATGCGCTGATACGGTAATGGCCTGACTACAATCCCAGCACCAGGCTTGAGCTGGTTGGGTGGTGATGTGCAGCGCACATCCCTCGGCCACGCTGCCACGGCAGACGATTTCAAAGCAAAAATGTACGGCGCTCTCTTCAATACATGAGAGTGCGCCAATCTCCAGCCATACACCGGTTACGCGCTTCACGTTGTTGGCTTGAGCCTGCTGTTCGATGATGTCAAATGCGCTCTGGCATAGGGTTAGTTCATGCATAGTGGTTATCTTATTTTTTATGGCGGGCATATCCTCGGTGAATACACACCGTAGCACCTTGATTACCGTCATTAGATGGCTGATTGATAGCATAGTGATGGCGCAACATTTACGCCTTTGCGATCGCCCTCGCATCCCATCGCTGAGCGGCGGCAATGACCGCCTGTCCTAACGCCAGAGCACCATCTCCAGCGGGTAATGCTTGCGGCAGTAACAGCGTGAATTCAGCCAAATTTTGCTGTAACAGTTGGCGTAACAAGCGGTTATGTAAGACTCCGCCAGCCATCACGATCGTGCGGCAGTTCTCTGCGTTTGCGTGAACCCGCACTAAGTCTGCGAGCCCGTGAGCCAATGCATAATGAAATGCATAGGCGCGATCTTCCGGTGTGGCCTGCCAACGGAGCCACTGTTGCCAGAAAGCGGCCATATCGAGATTATTGTGTGCATCCAGCGGCAATGATACCGGCGGGTGCCGTTCCTGAGCCTGCTGGGCTAAGGCTTCTAATCGACAGGCGGCTTCACCTTCAAAGCTGATTGCTTCAGGGCAAATGCCTAATGCCGCGGCCGCCGCGTCAAATAATCTTCCTGTGGAAGACGCCAGTGGGCTATTGAGTCCGCGTTCAATCGCCCGCTGCAAAACTTGCCAAGGGTGAGAAAGAATAAATTTGGCTTCAGGGTAGCTTTGCCAGTTGGGAACAAAACGTAGCAACTGTGCCAGCAGGTTTCGCCACGGTTGACGAGCGGCCAAATCACCACCTGCAAGTGCAACGGCGGGTAATCCGCCCAAGCGCTGCATTTGGCGATAATCCACCCGTAAACACTCACCGCCCCAAAGGGTGTTATCTGCGCCAAAACCAATACCATCAAGCGCCAGCCCAATCAGCGGCGGCGTATCTAAAGGAATACCATGCTCAACCATGCAGGCTGCAAGATGCGCGTGATGATGCTGAATGGGTAAACATTCAAGGTTCAGTTCTTGCGCCTGTTGCAGAGCAAACTGGGTGCTGACATAGGCCGGATGCATATCACAGGCGATCGCTTCTGAACTAAACTGATAGATTTGGTGCAGCAATTTCCATGTTTGGTTGAACTGCTGCTGTACGCGTTCGTCGCTTAAATCACCGAGATGCTGGCTGAGTACGGCCCGATTGCCTTTTAACAGACAAAACGTATTTTTCAGATCGCCACCGACAGCGGCTACGGCAGGCAACGATTGGAAACTCTCTGGTAAATCAATAGCATCAGGTACATAGCCTCGTGAGCGGCGGAGCATTTCGCTACCGTGTGGTTGCCAACGAATCACTGAATCATCAACGCGTTGGATGATATCTCGGTTATGCAGCAGCCAAATATCTGCGATATCGGCCAGATCGTGTAGCGCCTGTGAGTTGCTCAATGCGGGAGGTAAACCATTGGCATTGCCCGATGTCATCACTAAGGGACGCCCCATTTTTTGCATCAATAAATGATGCACGGGGTTCGACGGCAGCATGACGCCAACCTCATCCAATTGCGGCGCAATCTCATCTAATACCAAGGTAGATTTTTGCAGCAACACAATGGGGGCGGCAGGGCTGCTCAGCAGCTTGAGTAAGTCGTCTGCAACGTTATCTCGGCAATAGGCACGCACCCAGCTTTCATTGGGTAACATGACGGCTAAAGGCTTGGCTGGTCGGTGCTTACGCTGGCGCAGAAGTTGTATCGCGTGCGGGTTGGACGCATCGCAGGCCAGATGGAATCCGCCGATGCCTTTAATGGCTGCAATGCCGCCGTTAAGTAGTACGTCGACCACTTCCTTCCACGCATGCGCGCCCATAAAAGGCTGCCCACCAGCGCTATTACAGCTCCACAGATGGGGGCCGCAGGCGGCACAGGCCGTCGGCTGGGCATGAAAGCGCCGGTTAGCGGGATTTCGGTATTCCTGATCGCAGGTCGGACACAGCGGAAAAACTGCCATCGCGGTGAAAGGGCGATCGTATGGCATACGCTGAATAATGGTAAACCGTGGCCCGCAGTGGGTGCAGTTAATAAACGGATAGCCAAAACGTCGGTTGGCCGGATCGTTCATCTCGCGCAGACATTCTGGGCAGGTGGCGGCATCGGGCACAATCTGGGTATCCATTTGACCCTGACCGCTTTCAATAATGCAGAACTCATGAGGAAGCTCACCGCCGAGCCATTCTTGCTTACTGATCGTGTCAATGCGCGCCAGCGGTGGGCACTCCTGACGTAAAAGGTGACAGAAGTGTGCGATATCTGCGGGTAAACGTAGGGCGATTAATACGCCTTGGGCATCATTGCTTACTTCGCCTTGCAGTTTCAGCCGTTGAGCCAGTTGCCAGACGAATGGACGAAAACCAACACCTTGGACTTTGCCTTTTACTCTCAGCAAGATTGCGTTGTGACTCAAGGTGGCTCCTGAAGACTACGTCATATCAAAGATGACTATTTTCCGTATTTAAACGATAAACATCTTTGATGTGGGGCAGCGTGTATGCAAAAAGGATTAGTAAAGCGAGTATTTTCTTTATCACCTCTCCCATAAAGAGAGAGGTGATAGTCAAAGAGCTAAAAATTAAGCACGAACCATCATGCGTTCAGCGTCTTCAACATGATGACGCAGGCGCGATTTCATTTCGTTATAGGTCTGAGAGGCGTAATTCTCCGCCCAATCCTGATCGATGATAGGCTCAACGCGTACCGCACAGTATTTGGTTTCTGGCGTTTTAGATACGGGGTCCAGATTATCCTGAGTTAGCTCGTTGCACGCGCCAATCCACCACTGATACGTCATGTAAACGGCACCTTTATTGATGCGTTCGTTGTAGTTACAGCGCGAGATCACTTTGCCACGGCGGGATTCCACCCATAGGATTTGCTGATCGCAAATTCCCATACGCTGAGCGTCTTCAGGATGCATCTGTACAAAGCCCGGTTCATCGGCCAATGTTTGCAGCGCGGCACAGTTACCGGTCATGGAGCGACATGAGTAATGGCCTACTTCACGCACGGTACACAGCACCAGAGGGAACTCTTCGTCTGGGATCTCGGCCGGAGCGCGCCACGCGGTCGCGAACAGTTGACCTTTTCCTGTTGGGGTATCGAAATGGTTGTCTTTATACAAATAAGGCGTGCCGGGGTGATCGAGCGTTGGGCATGGCCACTGTACGTGTCCCATTTCCCCAATTTTCTCGTAGGTTGCGCCGTAATACAGCGGGCACAGCTCGCGCAGTTCATCCCAGATCTCTTCGTTGCTGTTGTAATGCATCGGGTAGCCCATCTCTGTGGCCAGCAGACTGATAATTTCCCAGTCACGTTTAACGTTGCCTTTCGGCTCGATGGCTTTTCCGAAACGTTGGAATCCGCGGTCGGCACAGGAGAAGATCCCGCCGTGTTCGCCCCAGCTGGTAGCCGGTAAAATAACGTCGGCTTGCTCAGCGGTTTTGGTCATGAAGATGTCTTGCACCACCACAAACTCTAAGGCGTCAAAGCCTTTACGCACCAGACCTAAGTCGGCTTCGGTTTGCAGGGGATCTTCGCCCATGATGTAGTAGGCTTTGACTTTGCCTTCAAGGGCTAAGTGCGGTACTTCAGTAATGCGATAGCCGACGTTAGGGTCCATATCGTCTGCATTGATGCCCCAGGCTTTGGCAAATTTGGCACGAATTTCTGGGTTTGTCACCGACTGATAGCCTGGGAATTCGTTAGGTAATACGCCCATATCACAGGCCCCTTGTACGTTGTTTTGACCACGTACAGGGCCAACGCCCACGTCAGGACGACCTAGATTACCGGTCAGTAACGCTAAACCGGATAGGCCTTTCACTACGTCAACGGCTTGACCAAACTGAGTGACGCCCATCCCCCACATAATGGTGGCGGAAGGTGCCGCTGCGTAGGTGCGCATGGCTTGGCGAATATCTTCGGCGGGAACGCCAACCAGTTTTTCGACGGCTTCTGGGCTGTAGTCGGCAACGATTTGGCGATACTCTTCGAAGCCTTCGGTGAAATTAGCCACGTAGCTTTTGTCGTAAAGATTTTCTTCAATCAGGACGTGAGCAAAGGCATTCACCAGCGCCATATTGGTACCGTTGTTCATTTGCAGATGCTGATCGGCAATGCGCGCCGTTTCTATTTTACGTGGATCGCAAACGATGATTTTTGCCCCTTTTTCTTTGGCCTTAATCACGCGACGCGCCACGATAGGGTGGGAATCTGCGCAGTTATAGCCAAAGACCAGCAGGCATTTGGAGTTTTCGATATCGGTGATGGAGTTGCTCATGGCGCCGTTGCCCAGCGTTTGCTGCAAGCCAGCAACCGACGGGCCGTGGCAGACTCGCGCACAGCAGTCAACGTTGTTATTGCCGGTAACGGCACGAGCAAACTTCTGCATCACATAGTTGGTTTCATTACCTGTTCCGCGTGAGGAGCCGGTATGCATGATCGACTTCGCGCCATATTTTTGTTTGATTTCTTTTAGGCGCTGCGCGGTATAGCTGATGGCTTCATCCCAAGAGACGACTTCAAATTTTCCACCTTTTTCTCGGCGGATCATGGGCTCATTCAAGCGCGGCGTTAGCAGTTTTGTATCGTTGAGAAAATCCCAGCCAAAATAGCCCTTCAGACAAAGCTCACCCTGATTGGTGACGCCGTTTGCGCCTTCGGCACGAACTATTTTACCGTTTTCAACACAGAGGTTGATTTTGCATCCTGCGCCGCAGTAGGGGCAGACGGTGACGACTTTACTTTTCACAACGTCGAGATTATTGACAACGATTGAGTTATTCACTGTAGGTGAATTCATAACGAGACCTTACCCCGAACCGGGGATAATGAATGGTTGTTAATCAAGCCTTTTGGTTTTGAAGCTGCAGCCAGTCAACGGCAACTTCAATCAATAGGATTTAAAACTGCATGAGATGAAAGCGTTAAAATGTGAAACCGTTAGAACATGAAATCGATTGTGGTATCGAGCGCAGCACGGCGGCGTTTTTCATTGATCATGTCTTGCATGGCATTGCGGTCAATAAGCTTCAATGCATTGGTGGGACAGGTTTCAACGCACGCAGGGCCATTAGCGCGGGTATGACACAGGTCGCATTTGTTGGCTTCGGCCTTAGACGAAACCATCATGGCAGAGGCGCCATTTTGACGAACGACCGGAGAAGTGACCACTTCCATGGTGCCGTATGGGCAAGCCACCACGCAGGTTTTGCAGCCGATACATTTTTCCTGTGACACATAAATGAAGTCTTTTTGGCGAGTAATGGCACCATTCGGGCAGACGTTGGCACAAGGGGCATCTTCGCACTGGCGACACAGGATCGCTGTACTGACGTTTTCCCCTTTAATGACGTGAATGCGCGGGGTGAAGTTGTCTTTGGACAGGTTGTGAAGTTCGCTGTCTTCACGGTGAGCCATGACGCAGGCGACTTCACAGGTGCGGCAGCCGATACATTTTTTAGGATCTGCAATGACGAACCGGTTCATCAATTAACTCCTGATTTCTCATTATATTTAGTGAGGCAGAAAGAACCTGCCTATGCTCAGATTGCTTATCGGTACTAGTAAGCACACATCATGCCAACTGTATTTGCATGGGTGTTTTTTTGTTTTAAATTAGTGGGTTGCTTTCTAATCTTATTTTTTGAAAGCTAAAAATTGCGCGCTGAATTGCCCGCTCGACAGGGGGATTCGACATAAGTGTCGAATAATTTGCGCGACACGACATTGGCAACATTATCGTTGGAATGGAGATCTCACTCGTTGATCTTGGCGGTGATAATGGACGTGTTGATTTGATAAAAAGGTGGGATTACGACTTTAGGTCTCTGAACTCATGGACGTTAGCGTTCTTAAAATGAGAATCCAAGATGATAAAAATGCCCCGCATTGCTGAAAACAATACGGGGCATTTATATTTAACGACCTGCCTCTAACCTTCTGCCGTTTCTCGCAGACGACGTTTGATATTGTCGTATTCGCGAACGACGTACTGCTCGGCTTCTTCCTGATCCTTAATGGCATCTACCGCGACGGCACAGTATTTGTACTCTGGCGTTTTGGTAATTGGACTCAGGTTTTCAGCAACCAGTTCGTTACAGGCACCGATCCACCATTGATACGTCATATAGACCGCACCTTTGTTTGGACGGTTGCTCACGTTGGCGCGGGTAATGACTTTACCCTGACGTGAACGAACCCAAACCAGTTCCTGATCGCGAATGCCAAAGCGTGCGGCATCTTCAGTATTGATTTGGATAAAGCCTGGTTCGTCTGCCAGTGCAGCCAGTGCCTTACAGTTACCGGTCATAGAGCGGCAGCTGTAGTGGCCAACTTCACGCACGGTCGCCAATACCATTGGGAATTCGTCGCTGACTTTATCAATCGGCGGACGCCATTCACAGGTATAGAACTGACCCTTACCGTTAGGGGTATCGAAATTACCGCCTTCATACAGGTAAGATGTCCCTGGGCTTTCGAGCGTTGGGCATGGCCATTGAATGTAGGCCAGATCGGCCATTTTTTCATAGGTCGCACCGTAGTAGATCGGGCACAGTTCGCGAAGTTCGTCCCAGATTTCCTGCGTGTTGTTGTAGTGCATTGGGTAACCCATCGCGGTGGACATCAGGCTAATGATCTCCCAGTCGCGTTTAACATCACCCACAGGCTCTACGGCTTTGTAGAATCGCTGGAAACCGCGGTCGGCTGCGGTGTAAACACCTTCATGCTCACCCCACGACGTTGCAGGGAATACGACGTCTGCAATGGCGGCGGTTTTGGTCATGAAGATATCCTGAACGATCAGAATATCCAGCTTCTCAAAGGTACGACGGATCGTCGCCAGATCCGGCTCGGTCTGTAAGGGATCTTCACCCATGACGTAGTGCGCTTTGATCAGACCGTGGTCGATGTTATGCGGCACTTCGCTCAGCGCATGGCCGATATGGGCTGGCAGGGAAGGAACGCCCCACGCCTTGGCAAACTTCTCACGGGCGGCTTCATCAGTGACATACTGATAGCCCGGATAAGTATTTGGCAGCGCACCCATATCACAAGCGCCCTGAACGTTGTTTTGACCACGAACAGGACCTACGCCCACGTGTGCTTTACCTAAGTTGCCGGTCAGCAGCGCCAGGCTGGTAAGCGTACGAACGGTTTCGACACCCTGATAGAACTGGGTAACGCCCATGCCCCACAGAATGGTTGCCGTTGGTGCCTTGGCATACATGCGTGCGGTTTCACGGATCATCTGCGCACTGATACCGGTGATTTCTTCAACAGATTCTGGCGTATACGGCAAGACCAGATCGCGGAAGGTTTCAAACTCTTCGGTATGCTGTTGGATGAATTCACGGTCGTGAAGATTTTCTTCAATGATGACGTGAGCCAGCGCATTCAGCAATGCGATGTTAGAACCGTTTTTAAGCGGAACATGAATGTCGGCGATGCGCGCGGTTTCGATGAAACGCGGGTCGCAAACAATAATTTTAGCCCCTTTCGCTTTCGCCTTAATAATACGGCGAGCCACGATAGGGTGGGAGTCTGCGGCGTTATAGCCGAAGACAAAAATGCATTGGGTATCTTCAATCTCAACGATTGAGTTACTCATGGCGCCGTTACCGACCGATCGCTGCAGACCTGCAACCGAAGGGCCGTGTCAGACGCGCGCGCAACAGTCGATATTGTTAGTACCGATGGTTGCGCGAGCAAATTTTTGCATCACATAGTTAGTTTCATTACCAGGACCGCGGGAAGAACCGGTGGTCATGATGGCATCTGGGCCGTATTTTTCTTTTACAGCCAGCAGGCGGGAGCTTGCGAATTCAATCGCTTCTTCCCATGAGACGTTTTCTAGCTTTCCACCGCGTTCACGACGGATCATTGGTGACTTCAAGCGCGGAGTCAGGATTTTAGTATCGTGGATAAAATCCCAGCCGTAATACCCTTTCAGGCACAGCTCGCCTTGGTTCGTCACGCCATTCGCACCCTCAGCGCGAATGATTCTACCGTTATCGACCACCAGATTGATTTTGCAACCTGATGCGCAATAAGGGCAGACCGTGATGACTTTCTTCATCAACATTGCTCCTATTTTATGCGGCCGGAAGGGACACAATCCGGCTCGTATACATACCGCTCAGCAAGCCGAGCGTTATTTAATGTTTATTCACCTAATTTATATGCATGTACTGTGCCAGTTTTATACCCCTTGCGGGTGATGGCTAATACGTTGAACTATAAGGGCTCAGGGGGGAGGCGAGTGCTGATCGACATCATCAAAGCGGTGACGAGTTCGACAGTTTTGTCGAAGTGAGATACTCCCTCCCAGTCTCCCCCTTGGCGGGGGAGGGCAGATCACGTGAAGTGTTCAGGAAAGGGAGGGAATTTGTGGAAATGAAAATCAGCTCTGGCTACTCACCCCAAACTCATCCTCGTAGGCCACCAGCAGTTCAAATCCGCCCTGATCGCCCCAGTTATTCAGACGCTGATAGACTGTTTCGACGGCGTCTTTCACCGGTTGCATCATCGGGGCATAAAACGCGACGATGGCGGGCTGAATACCCACAAAGGTGATATCCGGTACATCTTCACGCAGTTGCTCGATCAAATAGCTCAGCGGCAGATTATGGGTGGTGACGATAAACAGCTCGGCAATATCTTTTTCATCGATGATGCGGATTTCGCCGGGTTCTAATCCCATTTCGGTGGCATCAACGATGATCAAACGCTCTGGTTTCATCTCGCGGATCGCGTGGGAATAGCTTTCCGGCGACGTGCCTCCGTCGATGACGGCCCAACCGGCTATCGGATGATCGGTGACCTTTTCGGCTAACAATGGCCCTGCGCCATCGTCACCCATCATGCTGTTGCCAACGCATAACAATAGATTCTTAACGGGGTGAGCACTCTCTTCTAAAAAACTAGCCATCGCGTCTTTTCACCATCAGATAGATTGCGGGTTCATTTTCGATCATCTGCAGCGCAGCGATCAGTGCGTCTGTCCATGTCTGTTCTTGCTCATTCATCTGCGGGCGCGCTTTATCTAAAGCGCAGGCCAGCAAATGCGTGTGCGTGCTGTCGATACAGATTTCGCCATAGCGAGGAAGCCCTTCCAGTTTGCGGCGTGCCGTACTCTCTTCCGGCAGCTTGGCTACCCACGCCCGATAACCCGTTAACGGGCACTCCAAACAGGTTTTCAGGCAGTCGATCACCCCAAGGTGATGGCCAATCGCGAGGCTGTAATAGATAACTTCTTTCGCTTCCTGCGGAGTTCTGTCCTCATCTTCCTTTTTTTGCACGAACTTACGGCTAAGGGAGTAGAACACAACCATCGGGTCTTGTTCGTGATAAGGCTGATTACGGGCGTGGTCAGTCATTAGAAGTTGCCTCCGCGAGCAGCATCATGGCACACCGCCTGCAGGCGAGAGATGATCTCGGTTAGGCGAGGATCATTTTCGTGCGCTAAAAACTGCGCCACGCGTGCTTCAACGGTGAGATCGTTTTGCTGGGCGAGAAGATCCATAAACTTATCGGCGATCTGGCGGCCATAGCGATAACCCGACATACGGCGTGCTTCACGATCGATCATGACGCGCAGCTGTTGTGGGATCGCCGGATGCAAGATAGCGGCCTGCTCATCTTCAGCTTGCTGGTGGTGTTCGCCTTTCAGTTTTTGATCGAGCAAACCCAGCGCCATGGCAAAGCCATAAATGGTCGCCGCAGGAGTTGGCGGGCAACCTGGGATGTAAACGTCAACCGGAACAATTTTGTCCGTGCCGCCCCACACGCAGTACAAATCGTGGAAGATCCCACCGCTGCAACCGCAGGCACCGTAGGAGATCACGATTTTTGGATCCGGTGCGGATTCATACGCACGGATCGCTGGAATACGCATTGAGCGGGTCACCGCGCCGGTAAACAGCAGAATGTCAGCATGACGCGGAGATGGAACGACTTTGATCCCAAAGCGTTCGGTATCAAATAACGGCGTTAGCGCAGAGAAGATTTCGATTTCGCAGCCGTTACAACCACCGCAGTCCACGCGGTAAACGTAGGCTGAGCGACGAATATCTTTCAGCAGCGTGCTTTTGAGTTTAGCAATCTGCTCATCGACGGTGATAGGTACTGGTAAACCGTTGGCGTCGCGTGGACCGATAATCGGTGAGCCGTTGGCTGGCTGTTGAGTAATGATTTGGCTCATTGTGCCGCCTCCTGTGTCAGGTGACGTCCCAGCGTGATACGCGCTGAGTGGGTAATGTTGTTTTTACGTTTACAGTTGGGGCAAGTTTCAAACTGAGGGCGGCGCTCTTCGGCCTGCTCTTCTGTTAAATTGCCCGCCTGAACCAGTAATGCCATGGCGTAGTCGATCTCTTTTTGTGCCGCGTAAGGCGCGCCACATTCCACGCAGTTGCAGACTTTGAACTCAGCGGTTTGGAACAGATCGCTTTTGTTCCATACCGCCATTTCAAACTCTTGTGACAGCTTGATCGCCGCGGTTGGGCACACTTCTTCACAGCGTGCGCAGAAAATGCAGCGGCCAAGATGTAATGCCCAAGTGCGCGTACCTTCACGCGCATCGGTTTCCATGGTTAAGGCATTGGCTGGACAAGCGGCAGTGCATGCGCCACAGGCGATGCACTGCTCTGGATTGTATTCAGGCTTACCGCGAAAGTTCGGATCAACCTGCATTGGCTTGGCGGGATAAGCCACCGTCGCATTGCGATGCTTAAACGCCGTTTTTAATAATTTCAGCATGGGTATTCTCCTGACCTTACTTCAGCGGTGAGTCTTTGCGTTCCAGACCATAGCGCTCGATTTCTTTGTACGGCACGGTAACGGACTTGCGTTTACGCACGTCGACCAGCGTTACGCGGTCGGTACAGGAGTAGCAAGGGTCAAGGCTGCCGATGATTAATGGTGCATCGGATACCGTGTTGCCTCGCAGCATGTAGCGCAGCGTTGGCCAGTTAGAGTAGGTGGCCGCACGGCAGCGCCAGCGGTAGAGTTTCTGGTTATCACCGGTCATCGACCAGTGAATATCGTCGCCGCGTGGCGCTTCAGAGAAGCCCAGTGCGAAACGGTTTGGAATATAGGTGAAGCCTTCAACGGCCAGCGGGCCGCCCGGCAAGTTATCTAAACCGAAGTCGATCATATTCAGCGCTGTGAAGACTTCGTTGACGCGAACTTTGACGCGAGAAATCACGTCGCAGCCGGTTTCCGTGTGAATTTCCATTGGCAGCAGATCGTAGCCCGCAAACGGGTGATCCACGCGGGTATCACGAGCATGACCGCTGGCGCGGATCATTGGACCGACGTTGCTGAAATCACGTGCGATTTGTGGATCTAAACGACCCACGCCGACGGTGCGCTGTTCCATATTTGGCGTGCTGAACAGGATATCAACCAGCGTTTTCACTTCGGCACGCATTTCAGCGGCCAGCTTGCGGGTTTGGATCATGTCGTCTTTCAGCAGATCGCGGCGGATGCCGCCGATCAGATTCAGACCGTAGGTTTTACGTGCGCCGGTGAGGATTTCAGCCATTTTCATGGATTTTTCACGCACGCGGAAGAACTGCATAAAGCCAGAGTCAAAGCCGACGAAGTGGCACGATAAACCGAGGTTCAGCAGATGACTGTGTAAACGTTCGACTTCCAGCAGAATAGAACGAATAGCCTGCGCACGTTCAGGAACCTGAATGCCCATCGCGTTTTCTACTGAAGAGGTGTACGCGGTGCTGTGTGCAAAGCCACAGATGCCGCAAACACGGTCAGATAGGAAGGTCACTTCGTTATAACCCATGCGGGTTTCGGCCAGCTTTTCCATGCCGCGATGGACGTAGAAAAGACGATAATCGGCATCGACGATATCTTCACCGTCAACGAACAAGCGGAAATGCCCCGGTTCGTCAGAGGTGATGTGCAGTGGCCCGATAGGGACAATTTTGCCACTTTTGCTTTCGTTGATGAACGGATAGGTTTCAACGTCAGTGGTTGGCGCCGGACGCTGACGATAGTCCATCGAGTCTTTGCGCAGCGGATACAGCTCATCTGGCCAATCATCTGGCAGCACCAGACGGCGCTCATCGGGCAATCCAACCGGGATTAAACCGTACATATCACGCACTTCGCGCTCGCCCCAAACGGCAGCCGGTACGCGAGGAGTCACGGACGGGAACTCCAGCGTTCTTTCATCGACCAGCGCTTTTACGGTGATCCAACATTTGGTGCCGGTTTCCATGGAGAGCACGTAGTACACCGCATAGCTGCCGCACAGTGGACGTTCGTCATTGCCGAACAGAACCGATAACCAACCGCCTTGTTTGTAATACAGAAACTCAACCACTTCCGGCAACATATTGGTTTTAATGGTGATGGTTGCCTGAGTGTCTGTTTGCCAGCTTTCGTCCAGAATCGCTGAAGGGAACTGCTGACGCAGTTCCTGAATGTAATGTTGACCTGTTTTTTGCTGATTCATAAACCGTGATGCCCCGTAAGCTGAGAGGGTGAAATAGTGAGTAGGTGAGTGAAGGTTGTCATAACCGGCCTCACGCAATTAACCATGATAAGAACGCCATTGCCGCCAGACCGAAACCGGCCCAGGTGGTGTAAGACGTTTTCAGGAAGCGCAAACGGGCAACGCTGTTTTCAAACAGGGCGATAAGGGCAATCCCAACCAGCAGTTTGATAAAGGCAACCACGATCGCCAGAACCAAAGCACCCGCGCTGAAAGTGGCCATTTGACCCCAAGGGACAAAAACGCCGATGAAGAGTTGCAGAACAACTAACTGCTTAAGGCTGATGCCTAATTTCAGCACGGCAAACGCCGAACCGGAATATTCGGTCAACGGACCTTCCTGCAATTCTTGTTCAGCTTCGGCCATATCGAAGGGCAGTTTGCCCATTTCGATAAAGGTGGCAAATGCACAGGCCAGAAGTGCCAGTACCAGAGCCAGTGAGGAATTCACGTCCCAGTTCAGTACGTGGAAACTCATCACGCCCAGATTTGTTGAACCTGCCAGTAGTGCTGCAACCCAAAGGCCTAGCATGAGAATCGGTTCAACTAAAATGCCCAGCATGGATTCACGGCTAGCGCCGATACCGGTGAAGGTGCTTCCGGTGTCTAAGCCTGCAATCGCAAAGAAGAAACGCGCAACGGCAAACAGATACACCACGGTAATCAAATCACCAATCGGTGATAGCGGACTGATGACGGTGACAATCGGCAGAGCCGTCGCGATGGTGAGCATGGTGCCAACCATCACATAAGGCATCATCTGGAAGAACACGCCTGAAGCCGCTGGAGAAATATTTTGTCGTCTAAACAGTTTAAAAATATCGCGGTAATCCTGAAAAATATCAGGGCCGCTGCGGCTGTGAATTTTGGCACGCAGCACGCGGGAAATTCCGCTAAATAACGGAGCCAGCGCCAACAGGGCTAAAGCCTGAATCAACGCCAGCGCAAGGATAGAAAGCGAACTCATGTCATTCTCCTCAGGCGAAAATCGCCACTAGCAGCAGGGCGAGTTCAATCACCGCTAACGCTGGATAAACGCGCATTGCACCGTCACGCAGCAGACCACCGAACACAGGCGCGGGGTTACAAACTTTACGTAGGCGATAGATCGGGGCAAACATCACGCGCAAAGGCTGAGCGAAGCCGGTTGCCGTAACCACCATTTCCGCTTCGTGCCCATAACCACAGGCCCATGCATCACCGTGGCTACGGCGTGGCAGGCGTGAGTTTTTGTACATACCCACGAGCAGCATTGGCAGAATCGGGAAGGCCAGCATCAAAATGGCGATCATCGGTGTTGAAAGCAGAGTGGTATTGGTGGTGCCAGAAATCATCACCGCGCCCTGTGTCATCTGATGTGGATCGAGCATCAAGCCCAGAGAGCCTGCCGCCATTTGCAGCATATATGGCAGAACCCAAGGTGCGCCGATACCAAATGCCAAACAGCCAATCGCTAGCAATACCGGAGAGAAAAGCATGGAAGCGGGTGCGCAGCCAGCATTGGCTGCACCTTCACTGCGTGGTGCGCCTAGGAACGTTACGCCGAAGATTTTCGCTACGCACATCACGGCGAGTGCACCGGTGATGGCCAGAACTACCATTACCAGCGGAGCGATAATTCGCATGCTCACCGCGGAAGAGTGGCTCAGCGAGAATAGGGATTGGTAGGTAAACCATTCGCTGACGAAGCCATTAAGCGGGGGAAGTGCCGCCATCGACATCAGACCAATTAACATCGCCGTTGCGGTTAACGGCATACGGCGAGCAACGCCGCCCAGTTTCTCGATATCTTTCGCGCCTGTGCTGCGGATAACCGCTCCGGCACCGAGGAACAGCACGCCTTTAAACAACGTGTGGTTAACCATATGGAACAGGCCAGCCATCAAACCGAGTACCGCCAACGTAGGTTTACCCAGCGCTAAGCCGAGCACACAGGCGGAAAGACCCAGCAGAATAATGCCGATGTTTTCTACGGTGTGATAAGCCAACAGGCGCTTGATATCGTGCTCCATCAGCGCGTACAAACCACCGATAAAGGCGGTTAACGCACCGACGATCATCAACGCAGCTCCCCACCACAGCTGCGGCATGCCCAGCCAGTCGATGCTCAGTTTCAGCAAACCAAACAGACCGACTTTCAGCATCACGGAAGAAATCAGCGTAGCGGCATGGCTTGGTGCGCTAGAGTGAACCTGTGGGATCCAACCGTGAAGCGGTACTAAACCAGAAACGATGCCAAAGCCCAGTAAGCCCAGCACAAAGACCCATGAAGCTAAGCCACGGCTCAGGCTTGCCAGATGGAATTCGCTTAACGCCAAGGTGCCGCTATGACGGTAAATAATCCAAAATGCGGCAATGATAAGCACAGTGCCTAAACGCGACATCAGCCAATATAAGCTTGCTGCCTTACGCGCTTTGGCATCCTGCGACTGCCACACCAGCAACGCGGTGAACAGCGTCATCAGTTCTAACAGTGCAACAAACATAACGGCGTTATCGGTTAGCACTAACAGGCTGATAGCCGCGCTCAACAGGTTCATTAAGCAACCAATCAGTGCGGCTTTCTTCGGGGCATAACCCTTGAGATAGCTAAACGCATAAATGCCGCACAGCAGGCTCACCGCTGAGGTCAGCAGCAGCATGAGGCTGTTGAGCGTGCTGAACAGCACCGGCGTGTGATTAAACAGGTTAGCGCTAACGATTTCAGGCGTAAACGCCATCCCTTGGCAAGCACTCCAGGTTCCTGCAACGCCCGCAACCAATGCACCTAGCGTTGCAACGCGAGCGCCAATCCAGCCTGAACCTGTTGCACCTAATAGCAACGCTAGGATGGCTGAAATGAGATAAATGCTGAGCGCGAAACTCAATAATTCAACGGTATTCATTGTGCGTCGGACCCCTCTGAGAATGAGCTAAACATCATCAAATCGGCATCCATTGCGTCCATCGCGTTTTGGCGTTTGGCCGCGCTCGCCTGAGACAGTTGGTTATCATCAACTAGCATGATGGCGTGAGTAGGGCAGGCACGAACGCAGGCAGGCCCTTGTTCGCTGAACTGACATAAATCGCATTTCACTGCGATGCTACGAATACCGGGATACCAATCTAAGAATGGGCTGATGCCGCGCTTGTTTGGCGGTGCGGGCAAGGCTTTTGGCGTATTGCTGTTGGCTGGAATGTGCAAAGGCTTGCTGCCGTTCATGGTGATAGCACCGAATGGGCAGGCAATACCGCACAGCTTGCAGCTCACGCATAGGCTTTCATTCAGCTGAATGGCGTCGTCGGTATGGGTAATCGCATTGACCGGGCAAACCTGTGCGCATGGCGCGTCTTCACAGTGATGGCACATGACAGGCACAGAATCGTGGTTGTCTTTAACCACCACCAGACGCGGCTCAGTCTGCAGGCCATAAGTCTTATGCTCTTCAGAGCACGCGGCCATACAGGTGTTGCACCCGATACATAATCGGGGATCCGCAATAACAAAGCGGTTCATGTTCAGTCCTCTGGTTCAGACTACAAAAAGTAAAATTCCTCCTTGTTAAGCACAAAACGTGCCAGTAGGCTTTATTTCAAATTTAATTGTTATTTTTCAATTTGATGTGAAGTGTTTTATTGTGATTTTTGTGTGTCGGAAGTGTGTCGCTGTCGACACTTGGAGGAGGGTTCGACATTAGTGTCGAAGGGCTTACTCTACTATCGATTCGGTATCTTTGGGTAATGACCCCACCCTAACCCTCCCCTTGGCAGGGGAGGGAACTGTTCAGTGGTGTCTGTAAGAATCTCGATCGACCCCTTCCCCTGTGAAGGGGGAGGTTGGGTTGGGATATTTTCCCCTTGGCAGGGGAGGGAACTGTTCAGTGGTGTCTGTAAGAATCTCGATCGACCCCTTCCCCTGTGAAGGGGGAGGTTGGGTTGGGATATTTTCCCCTTGGCAGGGGAGGGAACTGTTCAGTGGTGTCTGTAAGAATCTCGATCGACCCCTCCCCCTGCGAAGGGGGAGGTTGGGAGGGGGTAGTACACGTTATTTGCGGTTAATGACCGACTCCCTCACCTTCAACTCTCCCACAAACGGTTCTACCGGCTCAACGATTTCGCCATTGCTCAAGCGCAGCGCTTGCTCAATCGCGGTGGAAATCATTTTATCGATAGGCAAATACACCGTGGAAAGCGATGGCTGTAAATATTCCGCACTAGGTTCGTCATCAAACCCAAACAGAGAAACATCATCAGGAACGCGTTTCCCCGCCTGATGGAGTGCACGCAGAGCACCGATCGCCATATCATCATTGCAGGCGAAAAGGGCGGTAAAGGATGGGTTCTTTTCGAGAAGCTCGCGGCAGGCGTGGTATCCGCCTGCGATGCTGCTATCGCTAAAGGCAACAAAATTATCACGATAGGCGATGTGGTTTTGCTCTAAAGCTTCTCGATAGCCTGCTAAGCGTGACTGCCCCGTTGGGGTATTGATGGGGGCCGTGATACAGGCGATATCGTGATGGCCGCCAGCAATCAGATAGTTGACGACTTCGCTGGCGGCTTGCTGTTGTTCGAAAACCACACAACGCTCGCGAGCCTGAGGAAGGTCGCGGTTAATCACCATCAGCGCGGGGTGCTGACTGATTAACTGCATAAGCGCAGGCTCTTCCATAAAACGCGTATAGAGAATGATGGCATCGCAACGACGATCAATCAGTAGACGAACGGCTTCAAGTTCGCCTTCAGGTGTGTCGTGACCATCGGTAACAATCATGTGTTTACCGCTGGCTTCAATAAGCTGGGCAGCTTGGCGCAGCAGTCGGCCAAAGTAGGGGCCATCAAAGTTAGAGATGACTAAACCAATGGTATTGGAGGTCTGATTCGCCAATGCTTGCGCCAGTAAATTGGGCCGATAGCCCAACTCTTCGACCGCTTTAAATACCGCAATACGGGTGCTCTCTTTAACCTGACCGGTATTATTTAATACTCGGGAAACAGTGGCCTTGGAGACGCCAGCCTGTCGCGATACATCCAGCATGGTAATCATGAATACGTTCTCTGCATTAGCCGCAAAACCTTGAGTCTATCATACCGAACGCGGTGTAGAGACCGAGTGACGACATACTAGCGTGGGGCTGAACATATTCGTGGTTTCTGGCAGCGGCGATGATGTTGATAATGCCAGCGCCAGTTCTGCTGCCTGCGTCGCCATGGCGACCACAGGATAACGGATCGTGGTTAAACGTGGACGTAGATAGCGTGATATCAGCACGTCATCAAAGCCTATCAGCGAAATTTGCCCGGGAACGTCGATGCTGTTGTCGCTCAGCACCGATAGCGCGCCAGCCGCCATAGGATCGTTATAGCAGGTCACGGCAGTCACGGCTTTTCCGTGGCCAAGCAGCTCAGTCATCGCCTGTTCGCCACCGATTTCATCCGGTGAACCGTAGGCGATCAGCCTGTCGTCAACCGGAATATGATGTTCGTGCAATGCGTCTAAATATCCCTGTAGGCGATCGTGCGCATCGGAGATAGGGTGGTTTGAACAGATGCAGGCGATGTTTTTGTGCCCTTGCTGGATCAAGTGACGCGTAGCGAGCCAAGCACCGTAACGGTCATCCAGAGCCACACAGCGCGTTTCGAATCCCGGTAATGTACGGTTGATCAATACCATTCCCGGAATTTGCTTCATGAGATGCGCCAGCTCTTCGTCTGGGATCATCTTGGCGTGAACCACCAGCGCCGCACAGCGATGTCGGATCAATTGCTCAATCGCCTGACGTTCTTTATCGGCGTTGTGGTAACCGTTACCAATCAATAAAAAGTTACCGGTGGCATAGGCGACCTGCTCAACCGCTTTGACCATCGCGCCAAAAAAGGGGTCAGAAACGTCAGATACAATTAAGCCAATCGTTTCAGTCGATTGCTGAGCCAGTGCGCGGGCATTGGCATTGGGATGATATTGCAACTGTTCCATGGCAGACATCACGGCATTGCGTGAGCTGTCGCTGGCTTTAGGTGAATTATTGATAACGCGAGAAACCGTGGCTACGGAAACACCCGCGAGTTTGGCAACATCCTTTATGGTAGCCATGGGATTATCCAAAAATACAGTGTGGGGAAGCGGTTACACGCCAGTGTTGCGGAAAACCCCCGCCGCCGCAAGTCCCGTGCGATATCGGTTTCTAGGGATATGTCTCAGAACGACAGAAATAACACCGCTAGTTACATTTTGCTCACGAATGTTGCGATTCCCAGCTGGTAGCGAATGGAACGACGTTTTAACCTAAATATCCCAGAGGTATTGATTGGTGCGATTTCAGTACATTTGTGACTGAAGCCAATGTTTACACCGACCTACGCGGATGCGTAGGTTTTTTTTTGCTTCCCCTGCGTATTTGGAGCTGCTGCTGTGTTGGCAGCGTTCGTTCACCCGAATCACTTACTTATGTAAGCTCATCGGGCTTCACTCTCTTGCCGCCTTGCCGCAACTCCAAATTCTTTGGGGAAGTTTGGCGTATTTGGATTTGCTGCTGTGTTGGCAGCGTTCTCCACTTTTCCCGGTATTTCCCTGAGGTGTTTCGGGTTTGAAAGGTATTTTACATATCGTTGCATTTTGAATGGTTATCTTGCGATAAATGCATAGTGATGCAGCCGAATGTCTTCTACATTAGCCGTCCCAGAGGTATTGATTGGTGGGTTTTTCAGTGCATTTGCTACTGAGCCAATAAATTACACCGACCTACGCGGATGCGTAGGTTTTTTTTTGCCTCAATCCTGCCGTAACTTCTTATCGTGCGTTACATACTCTTAAAATATGATTATTTCTTATCTGTTTCCTGAAAAAATATCAGGGCTTTAGTATGCTCAACGAAAATATGCGTGATATTTATTGCGTATAACCTTTGAACATAGGGAGATGTCATGATTTTCCGTTTTTTCCGCGCTTTGTTTCGCTTGATATTCCGCATAAAAATTACCGGTCTTGAGCACTCTTTCAAGCATGAAAAATTGCTCATAACGCCCAATCATGTCTCATTTTTAGACGGCGTTTTAATGGCGCTTTATTTGCCCATTAGGCCTGTATTTGCCGTTTATAGCTCGATTGCTGATAGCCGGTACATGCGTTTTATCAGCAAGTATGTGGATATTGTGGCGCTCGATCCTACTAAGCCGATGGCGATTAAACATCTGATCCGTTTGGTAGAGCAGGGACGTCCGGTGGTGATTTTCCCTGAGGGACGTATCACCGTGACCGGCTCGATGATGAAGATTTATGATGGTGCCGCGTTTGTGGCGGCGCGATCAGGTGCGGCGATTATTCCCGTTCGAATTGAAGGCGCAGAGTTTACGCCGTTTGGTCGCCTACGCGGGCTGTTTAAAATCCGCTGGTTCCCTCAGATCAGTATTCATATTTTGCCGCCAACGCATTTGGCCATGCCCGAAGCACCGCGTGCGCGCGACCGTCGTTTGTTAGCCGGTGAGCATCTGCATGACATCATGATGAAGGCGCGGATGGATTCTCAGCCGCAGCATACTTTATATCAGGGGCTGCTGGCGGCAATGACCCGCTACGGCGCTTCCAAACCGATTATCGAAGACATCTCTTTTAAAGAAGATAGCTACCGTACGCTATTAAAAAAATCACTAGGGGTAAGCCGTATTCTCGAGCGATTCACCACGGAAGGTGAGCACGTGGGTATGTTGTTGCCGAACGCAACGATTACCGCCGCCGCGATTATTGGTGCCACCATGCGTAACCGCGTTCCCGCATTGTTGAACTACACTGCGGGCGTTAACGGCGTGAAGAATGCCATGTTGGCTGCTAACATCAAAACCATCGTGACGTCGCGCCAGTTTTTAGAAAAAGGCAAGCTGACGCATTTGCCCGAGCAGGTGACCGAGGCTAACTGGGTCTATCTGGAAGATCTGAAAGATACCGTAACGCGCGATGATAAAATTTGGATTATCAAACATTTGCTGCGGCCTGAACGCGCGATGCTTCCCCAAAAGCCGGATGATGCCGCGCTGATCCTGTTTACCTCAGGCTCTGAAGGTTATCCAAAAGGCGTGGTGCATTCCCACGCTAGCCTGATGGCTAACGTTGAGCAAATTCGTACCGTGGCTGATTTTACGCCTGCGGACCGTTTTATGTCGGCCTTACCGCTGTTCCATGCCTTTGGTTTGACCGTTGGCTTGTTCACGCCGTTGATGACCGGCAGCCGCGTTTTCCTCTATCCAAGTCCTTTGCATTATCGCGTAGTGCCGGAACTGGTCTACGATCGTAACTGTACCGTGCTGTTTGGTACCTCAACCTTCTTGGGGAACTACGCGCGTTTTGCTCATCCTTATGATTTTGCTCGCTTGCGTTACGTGGTGGCTGGCGCTGAGAAACTATCGCCACATACGGCGCAGGTTTGGCAGGACAAATTTGGCATTCGTATTCTGGAAGGCTATGGCGTGACCGAATGTGCGCCAGTGGTGGCGATTAACGTACCAATGTCGACGAAGGTCGGCAGCGTTGGCCGAATTTTGCCATCGATGGAAGCGCGCTTAATGAAGATTACTGGCATAGAGCAAGGCGGGCGTTTACAGCTACGCGGGCCAAATATCATGAAAGGTTATCTGCGAGTCGAGAATCCTGGCGTGCTGGAAGTTCCACAGGCGGAAAATGCTGACGGCGTGATGGAAGCGGGCTGGTATGACACCGGTGATGTGGTCACGTTAGACGATAGAGGCTATTGCGTTATCCGCGGGCGCGTTAAGCGTTTTGCGAAGTTAGCGGGCGAAATGGTATCGCTGGAAAGCGTGGAGCAGCTGGCCTTAAAAGTGTCTCCCGATCATGAACATGCAGCGTCGTCGCGCAGTGACAGCAGTAAAGGCGAAGCGCTGGTGTTGTTTACGACCGATGCTGAATTAAGCCGTGATCGCTTGTTAAAACAGGCGCGTGAAAGCGGTGTACCAGAGCTTGCCGTGCCACGCGATATTCGTTTCCTTAAACCATTGCCGGTGTTAGGGAGCGGGAAAATTGATTTCGTTACCCTACGCCAAATGGCCGAAAACAAAGAGACCGCAACCGGAGAAACAGCATGAGTGATGCAGTAAGTCCGACAGCGCCGCTGTTAAACCGCAGCATGAAGGCGGTGATTCTGGCGCAGTTTTTCTCGGCGTTTGGTGATAATGCGTTGTTGTTTGCCACGCTTGCGGTGATCAAACAGCAGCTCTATCCCGATTGGAGCCAGCCGGTTTTACAGATGGCGTTTGTGGCGACCTATATCATTCTTGCCCCGTTCGTGGGGCAGTTTGCCGACAGTTTCTCCAAAGGCCGAGTCATGATGGTCGCCAATGCGCTGAAACTGCTGGGGGCGCTGGTTATCTGTTTTGGTTTTAATCCGTTTTTGGGATATACCCTCGTGGGCATTGGCGCAGCGGCTTACTCTCCGGCGAAATACGGTATTCTCGGCGAGATCACCAGCGGCGATCAGTTGGTGAAAGCCAACGGATTGATGGAGGCCTCCACGATCGCGGCGATCCTGATTGGATCGGTGGCTGGCGGTATGATGGCTGATCTCAATGTGATCGCGGCATTGGCACTATGCGTATTGGTTTATGGCGCAGCGGTGGCGGCTAATTGGTTCATACCGAAACTAAAAGCGGCGCATCCCGCGCAGTCATGGAATCCTGCCCGTATGGTGTCGATTTTCGGCAATGCGTGTCGGGTGTTATGGAATAATCAGGAAGCACGTTTTTCGCTGATTGGCACCAGCCTATTTTGGGGAGCCGGTGTTACGCTGCGTTTCCTGCTCGTGCTGTGGGTGCCAGTGGTGCTGAATATCACGGATAACACCACGCCAACCTTGCTGAATGCAATGGTGGCGGTCGGGATTGTGATTGGCGCAGCGGCTGCGGCGAAACTTGTTACGCTTAGCACGGTGAAACGCTGTCTGCCTGCGGGCGTTTTGATTGGCGTTGTGGTGGCGTGGTTTGCAATGCAAAGCAGCCCATCGGTTTCTTATGCCCTGTTAGTGCTGGTGGGGATTTGCGGCGGCTTCTTTGTGGTGCCGCTAAATGCGTTGCTGCAAGAGCGTGGAAAGCACAGCGTAGGCGCGGGTAATGCTATCGCGGTACAGAATCTAGGTGAAAACACCGCCATGCTGCTGATGCTAGGGTTGTATTCGCTGGTGGTGAAAATCGGTGTCCCTGTGGTGGGGATCGGTGTGGGCTTCGGCGTGGTCTTTGCCTTGGCAATCGCGGGCGTCTGGGGATGGGACGTGGTGCGTAGAAAACGCAAAATTTAAATGGTTTTAAGTGCCCTCCCGGTAAAGGGAGGGCCGTTTTAGCACTTATGGTGCCGGATAAGTAAAGCGGCTATGAATCTCATCAATAGCCTTCAGCACATCTTCGTTGAGCACCAAATTTCTGCTTTCAATATTACTCTTCAACTGTTCCAGCGTGGTTGCGCCCAGCAAAGTGCTGGACACAAATGGCTGCTGACGCACAAACGCCAATGCCATCTGCGCGGGATCTAACCCATGTTTTTTCGCTAGTGCCACATATTCAGCAACGGCACCTTCGGTTTGCTTGCTGGTGTAGCGAGTGAAACGGCTAAACAGGGTGTTACGCGCCGTGGCGGGTTTTGCCCCGTTGAGGTATTTTCCGCTTAAGGTGCCGAAGCCTAAGCAAGAATAGGCCAGCAGCTCAACGCCTTCATATTGGCTGATTTCCGCTAATCCCACTTCAAAGCTGCGATTGAGCAAACTGTAGGGGTTTTGGATGGAAACGATACGCGGCAGATCGTGTTTTTCTGCCAGCTGTAGGTAACGCATGACGCCCCAAGGCGTTTCATTAGAAACCCCGATATAGCGAATTTTACCTGCACGAACTTGCTCAGACAGTGCTTCTAAGGTTTCTAAGATCGTGACTGCGGGCTTCTGTTCGGTATAGCGGTAACCCAGCTGACCGAAACAGTTGGTTGGCCGCTGAGGCCAATGCAGTTGGTAAAGATCGACATAATCGGTATTGAGCCGCTTTAAGCTGGCATCCAGCGCGGCGCGTATATTTTTACGATCGAGAGCTTGTTCAGGACGAATACCGCTGTCGTTGTTACGCACAGGCCCGGTGATTTTCGTCGCCAGCACAATTTTCTCACGGTTGCCTCGTTTGGCTAGCCAGCTGCCAATATAGGACTCGGTCAGACCTTGAGTTTCTGGGCGAGGCGGCACCGGATACATTTCTGCGGTATCAATCAGGTTAATTCCGCTGGCAATCGCCAGATCGAGTTGTGCGTGGGCATCAGCTTCGCTGTTTTGTTCCCCGAACGTCATGGTTCCTAAGCCCAGTTCGCTAACTTCCAGCGAGCTGTGTGGAATGCGGTGATATTGCATAGCTGAGCATCCTTCATGTATGGAACGTGTTCTTAGAGGATGGAACGTCATCCTCATTTTATTTCTGCTACTACTTTAGCAAGATTATATGGGCCTATACCCTTCATACTTGAAGCAACTCCAACTCCAACTCCAACTCCAACTCCAACTCCAATTATTTTGGGTATATATTTACCTCGATATTTCGAGATTACGCCACATTGTCATATTTCTAGAACAACTCCGTCACAAAACCTTCACTAAGCCTTCTTATACTGCCTGCATCTTGAAGCGCGACGCGTATATGCAGAGTATTTATTTACAAGGAGATAGTGAAGTGGCCTCTAATAAAATTTTTTCGTTGTCGATGTTAAGCCTGATGATGTTAATGCCACCGGTGCAGGCCGCTAATCCGGCTGTCGCTGATTTAACGGCGCGTGCCGCCCAAGGGGATATCACCCAGTTTGGTGGTGCACGTCGCATGACGCAGGATCAAACGACCGCACTCATTGCTTCTTTAAGTAATAAAACGGCTAAAAATGTCATTTTGCTGATTGGCGACGGTATGGGGGATTCTGAAATTACCTCTGCGCGTAACTATGCCGAAGGCGCTGGCGGCCAATTTAAAGGAATTGATGCCTTGCCGCTGACGGGGCAATACACGCATTACTCTTTGGATAAGAAAAGCCATAAACCAGACTATGTCACAGACTCTGCGGCTTCTGCGACCGCGTGGAGCACCGGAGTGAAAACCTACAATGGGGCTCTGGGCGTAGACGTGAACGGTAAGTCTCATCGCACCCTATTAGAGATGGCGAAAGCAGCGGGAAAAGCCACGGGCAACGTCTCAACGGCAGAGTTGCAGGATGCCACGCCTGCGGCACAGGCATCTCATGTAACCTCACGGAAATGCTATGGCCCAAGCAAAACGCTAGAACTGTGCCCAGGGAATGCGTTGGAAAATGGCGGTGAAGGCTCTATTACCGAGCAGCTTTTAAAGACCCGCGCCGACGTGACGCTGGGCGGTGGGGCCAAAACTTTCTCTGAAACGGCAAATTCAGGCGATTGGAAAGGCAAAACGCTGATGCAGCAGGCCGAAGGGCTTGGCTACCAGGTGGTCACGAATCTGGATGAGTTAAACAAACTGAGCATTGCTGACCAGCAAAAGCCGGTTCTGGGGCTCTTTTCTGAAGGCAACATGCCGGTACGCTGGCAGGGGCCAAAAGCGACCTATCACGGGAATCTGGATGGCGCGCCGGTAACCTGTAGCGTTAATCCTGAACGCAGCGCTTCTACGCCGACGCTGGCGCAGATGACAGAAAAAGCGATTTCGTTGTTAGATAAAAATCCAAAAGGTTTCTTCTTGCAGGTAGAAGGGGCGTCGATCGATAAACAAGATCATGCTGCTAATCCCTGTGGGCAATTCGGTGAAACCGTTGACTTAGATGAAGCGGTACAAAAAGCATTAGAATTTGCGCGCAAAGAGGGCAATACCTTGGTGATTGTGACCGCAGACCATGCCCATTCCAGCCAGATTATTGCACCCGATAGTAAAGCGCCGGGGCTGACTCAGGCGTTAACGACCAAAGATGGTGCGGTGATGGCGATTAGCTACGGCAATTCTGAAGGTGACTCACAGGAACATACGGGAACTCAGCTTCGTGTCGCAGCCTATGGGCCACATGCGGGTAACGTGGTTGGCTTGACCGATCAAACCGATCTGTTCTTTACCATGCGTAATGCGATGGGAATTAAGTAGCTGTTTATACTTATTATATAAGGAATAGCATTGGTCATTGGGTGGGGTTCCGCCCATATTTAACGGTGGGGAGGTGGGTGCTTCTTGGCACGCCTCCTAAAAAATAGATGGCGTTTAGATAAAGTAACTCTGCGGTAATACCTTATTGCATGTTATGTTTTGGCTATAAGTATTTTCATAGGCAGTATGTATTGCGCGTTATCTTATGAAAGAAAATAGTCCAGCAGATAAACAATCCCTTATTGAAAATGAAGTTGGAGAGCATCTCCGTTTTTATCGACTTTGCGGGATAATGGCTGCAGCAAGTGTCGTATTTATTACCTTACTAACGGTATTGGTGTATCCGGAAAGCATGCATGAAAATGCCTACCGCGTCGCTTGTCTGGTGTATGGCCCTGCAACACTTCTTTTACTCCTCGGCATGTTTAAATATCCAACGGTCTGCAGTTGGATATTATTCGCTGCTTTTCACGCCATGCTGCTGTATTTATTTATTGATGGCACGACGTTTAATCTCGTTATATCGACATTGTTTTCGTTATTCTTTTTATTCGGTGTTGTTGCGAATACCCAATTCTATCGTGGTATCGAACGACCGCTGTGGCTGGCGCAGCGCAGATGCAAACCAGTTGGGTTACTGTGTTTTATTGCATTACTGGCGGCTTTACTGAGCAGCGGGTATGCGTTTCGTTGGATTGAAAAGAAAAAAGAAGATCCGCTGCAGTGGATTGAATATCGCCGTGAAATGCTGAAACGCTATGTGGATACGACTCCGCAAGCTGATACTTCAGACAGCATGTTTAAGCTGCGTCGGGTCAGGTTGGAAGGGAAAACGCTGGTGTTTGTTTTCCGTGTTATTCCGCCATCGGATGAGCCGATTGAAAGCACTTTAGCTAAACATGCCAAAGATGATTTTATTGCACACTGCAAAGAGAAAGGAATTCGCCATTACAATATGAAAATCATGTACGTATATCACGTTGAGCAGCTCGAACATATCTTTGTGATGGATAAGAAAGACTGTGCTCAGATAGGTTAATAAAAAAGGAGAACGAGAGTTCTCCTTTTTTATTTGTGTATGAATAATCTGATGTTAATCGGTGCTTTTTTCTTTTTTGCTGCGTAGCAAATTCAGCGCTTCAACCGTCATCGAGAAGAACATCGCAAAGTAGATGTAACCTTTGGGTACATGGATGCCGAAGCTTTCAAGAATTAGGGTAAAGCCAACCAGTATCAGGAAGGATAGCGCTAGCATTTTTACCGATGGATGGCGGGCAACAAATTCGCCGATTGGGCGAGCGGCAAACATCATCACGCCTACTGCAATCACCACCGCAGCCATCATAATAAAGAGATGATCTGAAAGGCCGACGGCGGTAATTACCGAATCCAAGCTGAAGATAATATCCAGCAGCATGATTTGCACGATGGCACCTAAAAACGAATGGACGTTGGTGGTAATGTCTTCGCCACCGCCCTCAATGGTTTCGTGGATCTCTTTTATCGCTTTATAAATCAGGAACAAACCACCCAACAGCAAAATGAGATCGCGCGTGGAAACGGCATGGCCGAATGCGCTAAATAGTGGGTGCGTTAAGCGAACAACCCACGCAATGGAAGCTAACAAGCATAAACGCATCCCCATTGCCGCCAGCAGGCCGATGCGGCGGGCTTTGTTTTGCTGTGCTTTAGGAAGTTTGGCGACAACCAGAGATAAGAAAATAATGTTATCAATGCCAAGGACGATTTCTAGAATAGTCAGCGTGCCGAGCGCTAACCAGGCATTGGGATCCACAATCCATTCAAACATGACTCAGTACTACCTAAATAAACGATAAACGAAGATTATACGCTTTCTTGACCGTTCAGGGATCCTATGAACGTACTGAAATACTTAAGTGAGTTTGGCGTTATAGCAGAAAGTGGCGTGCGAGCAGGGCTGCGGTGAAGTTTTTCTTGAGGTAAAAACCTCGAGGGAGCGTGAGTATGGGTTCCCCATGTTCACCCGTGGCTTCGGTCAACGCACGGCTGTTGGCCGCTTTAGGTCTGATTTGTAGCACTTCGCCGTGGCGGGCGGTAATGCGCTCCACTTTACCCAACACAATCATATCCATCAGTTCTTCCCAATCGCGCTTAAGCTGTTCGTTTTCCTCTTCGTTGGGTGTCCACAACAGCGGGCTGCCTACCCGTCGCTGTTCCAGTGGAATTTGCCGTTCGCCTTCAACGGGGACCCACAGAACGCGCTGCAGTTTGTGACGAACATGGCTTGATTCCCACGTTACGCCGCTGTTTCCCGTTAAGGGCGCTACGCAAACGAAGGTGGTTTCTAATGGTTTTCCGCGGCTGTCGATGGGGATGGTTTTGAGCTCAACGCCTATCTCGGGAAAGTCTTGCTCAGGCTTACTACCCGCGCTGGCACCGAGATATAACTCTAACAGCATGCCAACCCAACCCTTATCTCGCTTCAAATCGCGTGGAATAGCGATATTCGCTCTAGCCGCGAGTTCACCCAATGTATAACCGGCCAGTGACTGGGCGCGATTTAACAGTTGTTGCACATTTTCAGGCGTGGTGGTGGGGAGTTGAGGTGTCGTCATCGTTGAAATTTCACTAATTTTAATGGAACTCACGATTTGGTTAAAAAATGAACTGCACGCTGTGAGTAAAATTTGATGCCGAGTTATTTGCACCGAGCAGGAAATAATACCATGATTCATAAAAGAAATTATCGAAATTTTCTTTTATGCCGCAATTTCAAAAATTTGTTGTGCAAGACTAGACACCGACAATGAACAGGATCTTACACCTATTTATCCACAGATTTTTGGGATAACCCATTTATTTACCGATCACTGGTTTGATTTACAGGCTTGACGTAGGGGGTTTTTTGGGAAATTGCCGTCTCAGTGTGCAAGTTTGGCGAATAAGCTGTGGATAAAATCGCCATTGGACGATCTTTGAACAAGCTAAGATCCAAACCGTGCATAGGTCACATTTTTGCTTATTGGTGATATGATTGTTTCTACCTATTTAACTGATATATAAGATTAATGTCAGGATATGTAAAACGAGTTGTTTTGAGCTATCCAAAGGTTTACACCCTTTCCCCTGAAGTTCTACACAAATATATCCACAGAAAAAGTGAATAAAAACGGTGTTGGGGAGCAAACAATGTTTATAACTATGGATGAATCTGTGAGTTATCCCAATGTTATCCGTTTTTTACCCGATTTAATGCGGTGGTTTACCACCACAGGGGAGTGTGAAACAATCAGCCTATCTTGCGAATTTGCTATTGAGGTAGTCCAGTGATCGATGATGATGGCTACCGCCCGAACGTGGGTATCGTAATCTGTAATCGGCAGGGGCAAGTACTTTGGGCCCGTCGCTTTGGTCAGAACTCTTGGCAGTTTCCTCAAGGGGGAATTAATCCTGGAGAAACCGCCGAACAGGCGATGTACCGCGAACTGTTTGAGGAAGTGGGGCTGGGGCGAAAGGACGTTAAAATTCTTGCATCAACCCGTAACTGGTTACGCTATAAATTACCTAAACGTTTGGTGCGTTGGGATACAAAGCCGGTTTGTATCGGCCAGAAGCAGCGTTGGTTCTTATTGCAACTGATGTGCAATGAGTCAGAAATCAACATGCAGAGAAGTAGTACGCCTGAATTTGATGGCTGGCGCTGGGTCAGTTTTTGGTATCCAGTGCGTCAGGTTGTCTCATTTAAACGCGATGTATATCGTCGGGTGATGAAAGAATTTTCGCCCGTGGTCATGCCATTACAGGAAGTGTTGCCGCCAACGACGCGCCCATCATCTCCTGCTTATCGCCGTAAAAGAGGTTAAGTGGCTTTAATCATGCTCACGCGTTTGCGGGAAATCGTTGAGAAGGTGGCTGCGGCCACCAGTCTGACTGATGCATTGGAAGTGCTGGTTGATGAGACGTGTCAGGCAATGGATACGGAAGTTTGTTCGATCTATTTGGCTGATAACGATCGTCAATGTTATTACCTGATGGCGACGCGTGGTTTGAAAAAGCCACGCGGACGTGTGGTGACGCTCGCTTTTGACGAAGGCATCGTTGGGTTAGTGGGGCGTTTAGCCGAGCCAATTAACTTGGCTGACGCACCGAGCCATCCCAGCTTCAAATATGTTCCTAAGGTAAAAGAGGAGCGCTACCGCGCTTTTCTCGGCGTGCCGATGATTTATCGCCGTCAGCTGCTCGGCGTTCTGGCCGTACAGCAGCGTGAATCCCGCCAATTTAATGAAACCGAAGAGTCGTTTTTGGTAACATTGGCGACTCAGTTAGCCGGGATCCTTTCTCAGACTCAGCTCAACGGTTTGTTTGGCAAGCTGCGACAGAGCAGGATCCGTGCGATCGCAGCCTCTCCCGGAATTGCCGTGGGTGAAGGCTGGATGGATGTTAGCCAACCTTCGCTTGAACATGTCTATCAAGCTTCAACCCTAGACAGCGCAAGTGAACGCGAGCGTTTGACGCAGGCCTTAGAAGAGGCGGCGGCAGAGTTTCGTCGCTTCAGCAAACGTTTTACGGCTAACTCGCAGAAAGATAGCGCGGCCATCTTCGATCTCTATTCGCATCTGATCAATGACGCGCGGCTTAAACGCGAGCTCATGAATGAGATAGATGAAGGATCCGTCGCTGAATGGGCAGTCAAACAGGTGATCGAGCGTTTCGCCGAACAGTTTGCCAGCTTGCAAGATCCTTATATGCGCGAGCGCGCCAGTGATTTGCGTGCGCTTGGGCAACGTTTGCTTTTCCATCTCGATGATAACGCGACCGGCATTAACCAATGGCCAGAGCGTTTTATTCTGGTTGCCGATGAACTCACCGCGACGCTTTTAGCTGAGGTTCCGCAGGAGCGGATGCTTGGCGTGGTGGTACGTGACGGCGCGGCAAACTCACATGCCGCCATTCTGGTACGCGCCATGGGCGTGCCGACGGTAATGGGGGCTGATATACAGCCTGCGTTATTGCATGAGCGTCAGCTGATTGTTGATGGCTATCGCGGTGAGGTGTTGGTGGCACCGGATCCTGTGTTGGTGCATGAATATCAGCGCTTGGTGAGTGAAGAGATCGCGCTCAGCAAAATGGCGGAAGACGACGCCGAAAAACCCGCGCAGCTCAAAAGCGGTGAACGCGTGCAGGTTATGCTCAACGCCGGTTTGAGCGCGGAGCATGAGCAACGCCAAGATAGCCGTGTTGATGGGGTTGGCTTATACCGCACTGAAATACCGTTCATGTTGCAAAGCGGTTTCCCATCGGAAGAAGAGCAGGTTGCGCAATATCAAGGGATGCTGCAAATCAATCCCAATAAGCCCGTAACGCTACGCACGCTGGATATTGGTGCGGATAAACAGCTGCCCTATATGCCGATCAGCGAAGAGAATCCAAGCCTTGGATGGCGCGGGATTAGGATCACGCTCGATCAGCCAGAGATCTTCTTGGTTCAGGTCCGTGCGATGCTGCGTGCTAACGCGGCCAGCGGCAATTTAAATATTTTGCTGCCGATGGTCACCAGTCTGAGCGAAGTGGATGAGGCAAAACGCCTGATTGAGCGAGCAGGTCGCGAAGTGGAAGAGATGATTGGCTATGCGCTGCCGAAGCCGCGTATTGGCGTCATGCTTGAAGTTCCCTCACTGATTTTCTTGCTGCCGTTTTTGGCCGAGCGCGTAGATTTCATCTCTGTGGGCACCAACGATTTAACCCAATATTTGCTGGCGGTTGACCGTAATAATACGCGGGTAGCATCGCTCTATGACAGCCTGCATCCGGCTATGTTGCGCGTACTCAACCAAGTGGTTAATGAGTGTGATCGTCTGAATTTACCGATTAGCGTATGTGGTGAAATGGCGGGTGATCCTATGGGCGCGCTGTTATTGATCGGTATGGGCTATCGAAACCTCAGCATGAATGGTCACAGCGTTCCTCGCATAAAATATCTGCTGCGAACGATTGAGCTGGAAGATGCGCGCTTTTTAGTTCAGCGAGTTCTGGAAAATCAAATGTCGACTGAAGTTCGTCATCTCACCGCTGCTTTTATGGAAAGGCGTGGGCTGGGTGGCTTAATTCGCGGTGGCTTGTAATTATTTTGTTTTATTTTCCAACTATTGCTTATGAATAATCCTAAACTATTCACGGTGATGAGTTCTTCTTATACGGATCTGATAAAGAGAAATCTGTATAAGGCAGTAATTTTCCCTTGAGTGTGGAGTCTCACTAAAAGTTGTGGGATGATTGTGCGGTTTTTCAGGGGGCGTGAATGGGTAAACTAACGCTATTATTATTGATACTGTTGGGCTGGCTGCAATATTCATTGTGGATCGGCAAGAATGGTATCCATGATTATGTGCGCGTAAAAGAAGATGTTGCGAGTCAGCAGGCTAATAATGGCAAGCTGAAGTCTCGTAACGATCAACTCTTTGCAGAAATCGACGATCTAAATGGCGGGCAAGAAGCCATTGAGGAACGCGCACGCAACGAACTTGGTATGATAAAGCCTGGCGAAACGTTTTATCGTCTGGTTCCAGAACAGGCAAAGCATAATGGTGGAGCAACTCAGTCTTCTCCAACGCCTTCGTTCTCATCGTCTACGGCACGAAACTAGCCTCGAACATCGTTTTCGTTCACTCATCATGTCCGTTAGTTTAGTTATGTCATTGGACCTAACGTCATATCCATGATCTTCATTACAATAATCTTGATAAGAACAAACTGATAAGTATGAGTGATCCTGACGTGTCTACACTCCTCCCCATTGTTGCCGTTGTACCGGCGGCAGGCGTTGGCAGCCGAATGCGTTCGGCCTTCCCTAAGCAGTATTTGACCATTGCGGGAAAAACGATCCTTGAGCATTCGATCGCGGCGTTACTATGTCATGCCGAGGTTGAGCGGGTGATTGTTTCTATCAGCCCCGACGATGGCTATTTTAACGATCTGCCATTAGCCACCGATCCTCGCATTCAGGTTGTCTTTGGCGGCGCCCAACGCGCAGATTCGGTTTTTGCCGGTTTGAAAGCGGCGACGGATGCCGCATGGGTATTGGTACATGACGCTGCTCGCCCATGTTTACACCAAGAAGATCTCAGCCAGCTGTTGGCGTTGCGCCATACCTCTAAAGTCGGCGGTATTCTTGCCGCGCCGGTGCGTGACACCATGAAGCGCGCAGAAGCGGGCGCTGGTTGCGCGATTGCGCACACGGTCGATCGTGAGGCGCTGTGGCATGCGCTGACCCCTCAGTTTTTCCCCCGCGAATTGCTCATGATGTGTCTGGAACGTGCGCTCAATGAAGGCGCTAACGTGACAGATGAGGCATCGGCGTTGGAATATTGTGGTTATCATCCACTGTTGGTGTCTGGCCGTTCTGATAATATCAAAGTGACAAGGCCAGAGGATTTTGCTTTGGCTGAGTTTTATTTATCCCAGCGTACTTAATTGTTTGGTACGTGGGTTTTTTGCACTTGCGATAACTCTACGATGTTTTATTTCATTACCACACTGCCTCCAAAGGAGAATGCTTGATGAGAATTGGCCACGGTTTTGATGTTCATAAATTTGGTGGCGAAGGCCCTCTGATCATTGGCGGCGTGCGTATCCCTTACGAATTTGGTTTGCTGGCGCATTCAGACGGTGACGTTGCCTTGCATGCGGCTACTGACGCGCTGCTTGGCGCCGCTGCGCTGGGCGACATTGGTAAACTTTTCCCCGATACCGATCCTGCGTTTAAAGGTGCGGATAGCCGTGAGCTTCTGCGTGAGGCGTATCGCCGTATTCGCGCGAAAGGATACCGTTTGGGTAATCTTGATATTACGATTATTGCTCAGGCTCCAAAGATGGCGCCGCATATCCCGCAGATGCGTGTGAATTTGGCGGAAGATTTAGAGTGCCATATGGATGACGTCAACGTTAAAGCGACGACCACAGAGAAATTGGGTTTTACCGGCCGCGGTGAAGGCATTGCCTGTGAAGCTGTTGCACTGTTGATTAAGGAGTAACGCGTGGATTTTGATGCACTTCATTATTTGCACGGGCGCCCACGTGGAACGGGGGTTTTAAAAGCGTTCCCAGAAGACTTCTTTGTTTCGGAAGATTTGGGGTTTGAGCCCGACGGCGAAGGTGAGCATCTGCTGGTGCGCATTCGTAAGGAAGGTTGTAACACGCAGTTTGTTGCGGACAATTTGGCTCGCTTTGCCAAAATTCCACAGCGTTCAGTGAGTTATGCTGGCCTAAAAGACCGTCATGCTGTTACCGAGCAGTGGTTCTGCCTACATCTGCCGGGTAAAGAATCACCGGATTTGAGTCAGTTCATCTTGGAAGGCTGCCAAGTGGTGCGCAGTGCGCGCCATTTACGTAAGTTGCGCATTGGAACGTTGAAAGGCAATACGTTCCGCTTGTTGCTGCGCCATATTACCGATCGTGATGATGTCGAGCAGCGTTTGCAGGCCATTGCATCGGAAGGTGCTCCAAACTATTTTGGCGCGCAGCGCTTTGGCCGCGGTGGTAACAATCTGGTTCAGGCCGCAAAATGGTCGCGTAATGAAATTCAGGTTAGAGAGCGACCTAAACGTAGCTTTTATCTGTCTGCAGCCCGTAGTGCGATGTTTAACCAGATCGCTAATAAGCGTTTGGAACAGGGCTCTCAGCGTCAGGTGATGCTGGGCGATGCCATGCAGTTAACGGGTCGTGGTAGCTGGTTTGTGGCGAATGCCGAAGAGCTAGATAGTCTACAGCAGCGAACAGACATCGGTGAGCTACAAATTACGGCAGCGTTGCCGGGCGATAACGATTTGGGTACGCGTGATTTAGCCGCAGAGTTTGAGCAACAGGCGATTGCCGAATATGGCGATTTACTGGCGCTGGTTAAGCGTGAGCGCGTGGAATCTGCGCGTCGAGCTATGCTGGTCAAACCGCAGGAGATGAGCTGGTCTTGGTGGGACGATGCTACGGTAGAAGTTGAGTTTGCGCTTCCAGCAGGCAGCTTTGCTACCAGCATCGTGCGTGAGTTATTTAATCAGGAAAACCCTAATGCGGATCTTGCTGAGTAACGATGACGGCGTGATGGCTCCGGGCCTGCAAACGTTGGCGGCAGCGCTGCGTGAGTTTGCTCAGGTGCAGGTCGTTGCCCCCAATCGTAATCGCAGCGCTTCTTCAAATTCATTAACGCTCGAGTCGCCGCTTCGTATTGATACTTTGGCGAACGGTGATATTAGCGTGATCGACGGTACGCCGACCGACTGCGTTTATCTGGGCGTGAATGCTTTAATGCGGCCTCATCCAGAAATTGTCGTATCGGGTATCAATGCGGGGCCTAATCTGGGTGACGATGTGATTTACTCGGGAACCGTGGCTGCAGCAATGGAAGGGAGACACTTAGGTTTTCCTGCGCTGGCGGTTTCACTTGATGGTTTCCAGCATTATGATACGGCGGCTCAGGTGACATGTCGCCTGCTAAAGGCATTGGCCGCGCACCCTTTACGCACGGGGCGCATTCTCAATGTGAACGTACCTGATTTGCCTTTGTCACAGATTAAAGGCATTAAAGTGACGCGCTGTGGTAGCCGGCATCCGGCTGATAAGGTGATTCATCAGCATGATCCACGTGGCCGCGATCTGTACTGGATTGGGCCTCCGGGCGCGAAACACGATGCAGGGCCTGATACTGATTTTGCCGCCGTCGAGCAAGGTTACGTATCTATTACGCCGTTGCAGGTGGACTTAACGGCGTATCACGCGCAGGATTTGCTTTCTTCGTGGCTTGAACAGACTAAGGTCGGTGAGGAATGGTAGATAGACGTGTGCTGACCTTATTGCAGCAGTTGATGCAGCAAGGGATCGGTGATGAGCGGGTGCTGAAAGCCATGGCTGAAGTTCCGCGTGAAAAATTCATTGATGAGGCCATGTCTCACAAGGCCTACGACAATACGGCCTTACCGATAGGCTTAGGCCAAACTATCTCTCAACCCTATATGGTTGCGCGTATGACGGAGTTGCTCCGCGTTGGGCCAGAGTCTAAGGTGCTAGAAATTGGCACCGGTTCTGGCTACCAAACTGCGGTACTGGCACATCTCGTACATCACGTATTCTCGGTTGAACGGATTAAAAGCCTTCAGTGGCAGGCTAAAAGACGCCTTAAGCAGCTGGATTTACACAATGTGTCCACCCGCCACGGTGACGGTTGGCAAGGATGGGCATCGCGCGGGCCATTTGACGCAATTATTGTAACCGCTGCGCCGCCGGAAATCCCTGAGGCATTGCTAACACAGTTAGCCGATGGTGGACGCTTGGTTCTGCCAGTAGGTGAATTTGATAAAACTCAGCAGCTACGCTGTGTTCAGCGGCGTGGAAATGATTTCTCCGTTGAGTCGATTGAACCCGTGAGATTTGTGCCACTCGTTCAGGGTGAGTTAGCCTGATTTTTTCAGCCATGCCCCCTATTTTTTATCGTCGGGCATCGGCTATGTTTTGTGCATCAAGGCGAGTAATCGAGAACATATCTGCTATGTTAAATCTACATAACGATTTTTCTTATTGATTCGCATTTGACCCGCACTCTGTTTTTAGTGTCCAATTCATTACTTATTGCCGTATATGATTGGAAACTAAATGCAGCAGGTGAGGCTTTTGATCGTGACCTTGCCTGATTTTTTGTCTTGTTTTGTATTTCTTCGCTAACCCAATGGTTGGGCTAGCGGGTTCAGAGCGCGTAAAGTTCTGGTTACTTGAGGCTGTGGCTATCGGTAATTCAGACGGATAAGAGACTGAATATGTTGGATATCGCTGATTTTGCTGTCATGGGGGAAGCATGAGCATGGGAAGCCCGATGATGAAGTGGCGCCAGGTAGCGGCGTGTACTTTGATTACGTTATGGTTAGCTGGTTGTTCGTCAGATAATAGTTCTGCGCCGATAAGTTCGGTAAATGGCGGCGACAATGGCCGTATGCTGTCAAATGGTGGAAATACCAGCATGGCCCAGTCCGGTGACGGCGGACGCATTGTATACAATCGTAGCTATCAGAATATTCCGAAGGGAAGCTATAACGGCGGCACTTATACCGTAAAACGCGGCGATACACTTTTTTATATCGCTTGGATCTCAGGAAATGACTTCCGCGATCTTGCAGAGAAAAACAACATTCCTGCGCCGTACAGCCTCAATGTTGGCCAAACAATCAAATTAGACGCCAACAGCAACAGCGGTGGAATGCTTGCTGCTAATGATGGAACCAGCGGAGTCCCTACGCAACCATCAAGTGGTCAAATTAAGAGCACAGGTGTTGATTCTCAATCAACCACAGCGTATTCTGATAATTCGGGTAAACAGAATGTTGGCAAAATGTTGCCTGCATCTACGGCTACAGCGGCGACAACGACTGCTGCAGCAACAGTTCCGAGCTCGTCAGCCAGTAGCGTAAGCAGCAGTGCTCCAGTTGGAACCTGGCGCTGGCCTACTGACGGTAAAATTATCGATAACTTCTCTTCTGCCGAAGGTGGAAATAAAGGCGTCGATATTGCGGGTTCACGCGGCCAGTCGGTGGTCGCCACGGCTGATGGTCGTGTGGTATACGCCGGCAACGCGCTGCGTGGTTACGGAAATCTGATCATCATTAAACATAATGATGACTACCTGAGCGCCTATGCCCATAACGACACGATGCTGGTCCGGGAACAACAAGAGGTTAAGGCGGGTCAAAAAATTGCAACCATGGGGAGCACCGGAACCAGCTCAGTAAGATTGCACTTTGAAATTCGTTACAAGGGGAAATCCGTAAACCCGCTGCGCTACTTGCCGCAGCGATAGTCGGGGCAGAATCGCTGTATTCTGCCCGCAATATCACGGGTAGGGTACAGCTATGAGCCAGAATACGCTGAAAGTTAACGAGTTAAATGAAGAAGTAGACTTCGATGAGAACGGGGAAGAAGCGTTTGACGAGAAGGTGCTCGTTGAAGAACCCACCGAGGTTGATTCATCCGATGAACTGATGGCACAAGCCGTTTCACAACGTGTACTTGATGCTACTCAGCTTTACTTGGGCGAAATCGGTTACTCTCCGCTGCTAACAGCAGAAGAAGAAGTCTTTTTTGCACGACGAGCGTTACGCGGAGACGAAGCGTCTCGTCGTAGAATGATTGAAAGTAACCTGCGTCTGGTGGTTAAAATCGCCCGTCGCTATAGCAATCGTGGCCTTGCGCTGTTAGATCTGATCGAAGAAGGCAATTTAGGTTTAATCCGTGCCGTCGAGAAGTTCGACCCAGAGCGTGGCTTCCGTTTCTCTACCTATGCAACATGGTGGATCCGCCAAACGATTGAGCGGGCTATCATGAATCAGACGCGAACGATCCGTTTGCCGATTCATATTGTCAAAGAGTTGAACGTTTATCTGCGAACCGCACGTGAGCTTTCACACAAACTGGATCATGAACCGAGCGCGGAAGAGATTGCTGAGCAGTTAGATCGTCCGGTCACTGACGTTAGCCGTATGCTGCGCTTAAACGAGCGTATTACTTCAGTGGACACTCCGCTGGGGGGCGATTCAGAGAAGGCCTTACTGGATATTCTCACCGATGAGAATGAAAGTGGCCCGGAAGATACCACGCAAAGCGATGACATGAAGCAGAGTATTGTTAAGTGGCTGTTTGAGCTTAACGCGAAACAACGTGAAGTTTTGGCGCGTCGTTTTGGTCTGCTGGGTTATGAAGCCGCTACCTTGGAAGATGTGGGGCGCGAAATCGGTTTAACCCGTGAGCGTGTGCGTCAAATTCAAGTTGAAGGCTTGCGTCGTCTGCGTGAAATTCTGCAAGGACAGGGATTGAGCATTGAGGCTCTATTCCGCGAATAAGACTTTCGATAATGCATAAAATAAAAAGGTGAAGCTTTGCGGCTTCACCTTTTTTTATGCTTCAAGTTTAGAGTTTAAACCATGCCTTTTAGGCGATAGAGCCAATCCAATGCCTGCCGCGGCGTTAACGTATCGGGATCGAGCGTTTCGAGTGCTTCCACGGCCGGTGACGCTTCAGGCTCAGCCAGAAGCTGAAGCTGTGAACCATCAATTTGGCTATTGCCGGTTTGCGCCGACAAGGTTTCCAGCTCTTTGAGCTTTTGTCTTGCACGCTTAATGACATCCCGAGGAACGCCCGCCAGTGCGGCAACCGCAAGGCCGTAGCTTTTACTGGCCGCGCCATCTTGTACGCTGTGCATAAAGGCAATGGTGTCACCATGCTCCAGGGCGTCGAGATGAACGTTGTAAACGCCTTCCAGTTTTTCTGGCAGCGTGGTTAATTCAAAGTAATGCGTGGCGAATAACGTCATGGCCTTGATGCGGCTGGCCAGATTTTCGGCACAGGCCCACGCCAGCGATAAGCCATCATAGGTTGATGTCCCGCGACCAATTTCATCCATCAGCACCAAACTGTTTTCCGTGGCGTTATGCAAGATATTGGCGGTTTCGGTCATCTCAACCATGAAGGTGGAACGGCCAGAGGCCAAATCGTCGGCTGCGCCCACGCGGGTGAATATACGGTCGACAGGCCCAATCACGGCTTTTTCTGCGGGAACAAAACTACCAATGTGCGCCATCAGCACAATGAGCGCGGCTTGACGCATATAGGTGCTTTTACCGCCCATATTCGGGCCAGTGATCACTAGCATGCGGCGCTGTGGGGAAAGTGACAGCGGGTTAGCAATGAAAGGTTCTTTGAGCACTTGCTCCACCACGGGATGGCGTCCGCCAACAATTTTAATTCCGGGCTTATCGCTGAGCTCTGGACGGACATAGTTTAGCGTTTCAGCGCGTTCGGCCAAATTGCTCAACACATCCAGTTCGGCCAGCGCGTTGGCGCTTTGCTGTAGATCGGCCAGATGCGGTAACAGCATGTCGAACAGTTCTTCATAGAGACGCTTTTCTAGCGCCAATGCTTTGCCTTTTGATGTCAGAACTTTGTCTTCATACTCTTTTAATTCAGGGATGATATAGCGTTCTGCATTTTTTAAGGTCTGGCGACGGACATAGTGAATCGGTACTAAATGGCTTTGGCCACGGCTGACCTGAATGTAATAGCCATGCACGCCGTTGAAACCAACTTTCAAGGTGTCTAAACCGAGCTTTTCGCGTTCGCGAATTTCTAAACGATCGAGATAGTCGGTAGCCCCATCGGCTAGCGCGCGCCATTCGTCTAGCTCTTCATTGTAGCCCGGCGCGATGACCCCGCCGTCGCGAACCAGAACGGGAGGCGTTTCTACCACCGCTCTTTCCAGCAATTCTTTCAGCTCATCAAACTGACCGGCATTTTTCGCCAGCGTCGCAATGTGAGGCGTAGCATGGTCGCCGATGAGTGCCTGAATTTCAGGTAGCTGCTGGAACGCATAGCGCATGCGCGCAAGGTCACGTGGGCGAGCGGTACGTAGAGCTAAACGCGCAAGAATTCGTTCAAGATCGCCGACCTGACGCAGTAGCGGTTGAAGATCTTCAACCAGAGGCTGAAGGGCTTCGATAGCCTGTTGACGATTATTGAGCGCTTTGTGATCGCGGCTCGGCATATGCACCCAGCGTTTGAGCATACGGCTGCCCATTGGTGTGACGGTGCAATCCAAAATAGCGGCCAGCGTATTTTCAACCCCGCCCGATAGGTTCTGTGTGAGCTCTAAATTTCGGCGGGTAGCGGCATCCATAATAATGCCGTCTTGCTGGCGCTCGATGGTAATACCACGAATGTGAGGCAGCGTGGTTCGCTGCGTATCCTTCACATATTGCAGCAAACAGCCAGCCGCACGCAGCGCCTGTGTAGATTGCTCTACGCCGAAGCCATTGAGATCGCGGGTACCAAACTGGAGGTTCAGCTGTTGCCGAGCGGTGTCTAACTCAAATTCCCAAAGCGGACGGCGACGCAGGCCACGGCGGTTTTCAATCAACGGCATAGAGCCAAAATCTTCGGGGTAAAGCAGCTCTGCCGGATTAGTACGCTGGAGTTCTGCTGCCATGGTTTCGAGATCGGCTGGTTCGGCAACGCGAAAACGGCCAGAGCTAATATCGAGAGTCGCAAAGCCAAAGCCGCGCGCATCCTGCCAGATTGCGGCTAGTAGGTTATCCTGACGCTCTTTAAGCAGCGCTTCATCGCTGATGGTACCCGGCGTGACGATACGAACCACTTTGCGTTCGACAGGCCCTTTGGTGGTTGCCGGATCGCCAATTTGTTCACAAATAGCGACGGATTCACCTAGCTGTACCAGCTTTGCGAGATAGTTTTCAACGGCATGATGCGGAATACCGGCCATGGGAATTGGCTCTCCGGCAGAGGCACCGCGCTTCGTTAGCGAAATATCCATGAGCTGAGAGGCGCGTTTGGCATCATCATAAAATAGCTCGTAGAAGTCACCCATACGATAGAACAGCAGGATATCAGGATGCTGTGCTTTCAGTTTTAAGTACTGCTGCATCATGGGGGTGTGTGAGTCTAGGTTTGTCATGTCGCTCATAGAATTTCTATATCTAATATATTGAATTTTAAGATTGTCGTGATTTTTTAGATTCTGTTTAAGCATCACGAAATCGTTTGGAGAAGCAGTCATCCAGAACGATTTTTTAGGGCACTATACTAACGTAGGGATCTGCAAACTGACATAGTTAATATCTGGAAGTGCTTCGCAAGTTTGGTATGCAATAGGTGTGCTGGTTTACAGATAAAAAAAGCCCACCATACAGGTGGGCTGTGTCTTCAACTAGGGACTTAGGAACAAGGCTTAGAAGCTATATTTAATCCCTAACATCCCAGACGTATCGTTATAGCCGGCATCGCCAATTTGCTGGGCAATATTTATCCAGCCGCTGGTGCGTTGACTGAATTGCCCTTCAATACCGACTTTGACCTCACCAATGTTGCGTGCACCGTCTTGGGACAGTTTGACATTATTCATCTCTACGCCGAACCGCTGGGTATTATGGATCCAGTTAACCTCAGCGAAGGGTTCGAAAGTACGATCTTTATTGTCATCCTGCGTTGCATTGCCCTGCATATAGGCCCGAACGCCAAGTCGGGTTTGCAGATTGTTGTTGCCCGTGCTGTCTACTCGGGTGCCGTTTCTTTCAATGTGACGATCCGCTTTGACACCCATCCACGTTAGCTGTGCTTTAGGCTGAATAAACACTTTGCGGCGTTCGCTTTCTCGCACTTTAAAGGTATATCCACTTTCCACAGATCCGGTGAAACCGCTAGAATCATAGGATTCTGATGGTAAATCATCACCGTTTACCGAGTTTTTAAACCAGTTGTACAGCAGCCAGGTATCAACATAGAGTCCTGTCTTATCTGCATCGTTGTTATACCAAGTACCGTAAGCGCCGACGGAATAGCCATCAATGCTTGAACGCGAGTCATGGCGTGATTTATTCGAGTGGGTATGACTTTTCGCGTTGGCATAGCCAGCCATCAGGCCAAGGTGCCAACGATCCAAACCATCCGTACTCCACTGCGCGATATCACCGCCTAATTGCATAACGTAGCGGTTGGTGCTGGTTTTCAATTGCCCACTGCTGTCTTTAAAGTTATTACGCCCACCGATCTGGCGTAGCCACATGCTGGTCACTTTTTCTTCACCGGTTAATGCGTCGGTATATTGGGTTTCCCCTAAGCGATCGTGCAATCGGGTCGTGAATAAAGTATTTCCTGCTGCATGGTTAGCAATGTAGCTACCTGCTTCAGGGCGTACGACCAGATCTTTCGGCTTGTTGGGGACTACCGGTGGTTCAGGTTCTTTAGGGTCAACAACCGGAGGCTCGGGCTCTTCAGGCGGTTCAACAACCGGAGGCTCAGGCTCTTCAGGCGGTTCAACAACCGGAGGCTCAGGCTCTTCAGGCGGTTCAACAACCGGAGGCTCAGGCTCTTCAGGCGGTTCAACAACCGGAGGCTCAGGCTCTTCAGGTGGTTCAACGACCGGAGGCTCGGGCTCTTCAGGCGGTTCAACAACCGGAGGCTCAGGCTCTTCAGGTGGTTCAACGACCGGAGGCTCAGGCTCTTCAGGCGGTTCAACAACCGGAGGCTCGGGCTCTTCAGGTGGTTCAACGACCGGAGGCTCGGGCTCTTCAGGCGGTTCAACAACCGGAGGCTCAGGCTCTTCAGGTGGTTCAACGACCGGAGGCTCGGGCTCATCAGGTGGTTCAACGACCGGAGGCTCAGGCTCTTCAGGCGGAAGTTTGGAAATCAAATACCAGTCATTTAGCGCTGACTGCGTTGGATCATAAGCGGTTGGCGGCGTGTAAGACGAATCACCACGCTGTAAATAATAGTCATACAGGCCTGCGACAATACGCCCTTGCTGAACGAATTGGCCGCTAGAATCACCTTGAACTTCAATGAGTTTAATCCCGTTGGTGGTCAGTGCGCCTATGCCGCCCGCGTTATTCACCGCAACATAAGTGGAGCCAGTGGTATCACCGGTAACAATGAGTTTGTCGGTCGGGGAGTTATCATCGCCTAACTGGGTATTCATAACCAATAGGCCGCCATCGCCGTGGTAGTTGCCCGTGACGGTTAAAGTTTTGAATGTTGGATCTGCATCGCTGTGGGCAAAGTTGATTTGGCTGCCTGTATTTAGCGTGAGCGCACTCACCGAGGAGTCGCCGTCCATATTCCATGAGGCATTGGTCAGTGCTATGCGGCTTTCACCGAGGCTGCTTTGATAGGCTGAACCGTTCCAAACTGAACCGTCGGTTAGGTTCAAATCGATAAGGCTGCCCGTGCCTTCTGCGTTGATGTCACCGTCAATATTATATTTACCGCCGATGGAGCCATCGATGGTGCCTCCGGCTGCATAGAGTGCGTAGCTACCGTCTGTTTGACGACCTGCGGTGGCCACATTGAGCCCGCCCTCTAAAGTGACGAGGCCAGCTGTCGTGCTGTAAATTCCGTGAGTTGCATTGGCGCTATTCACCTGAATAGACGAGCCATCGCCCAGCGTCACCTCTGGTGATGTATATCGAGCATTGTATAAACGTGCATATACACCGTGTGCGCCATCACCGTTTGTAATGATAGACGACGCACCACCTATAGCGGCTTTACCTGAATATGCATAGATACCATAGGCCGCATTGCCCGAGGTTATGATGTTGGTCTGGCCTAACGCTACGTTGCTATCGTAATAGCTGTAGATACCGTAGGCATCAGTATTGCTTGTTGTAATTGTATTATTGCTGCCACCTGTCACTTCGCCCTTATTGAAACTATAAATGCCAGATGCTTTACTCCCTATAGTCGTAATGGTCATGCCGTCATCAACCAGAATTTTTGCTGAGCTGGTAGCATAAAGTGCGTGAGCCGAGGTGCCTTCGGTACTGAGTAGGGCATTTTTACCTAATTCTATTTGGCTGGATGATGCCGCATAAGCAGAGTAAGCGCTGCTGCCGAAGGTGCTAAGTTGAGCATCATTGCCGATTTTAATGCTGGATCCTGATTGAGCGGTACGGATAGCGTTGGAACTATCGCCATGGCTGATGATTGTTGCACCATCGCCAACGGTTACGTTGTTTGCGGCAAGCGTTCCGTCTCTAAAGGCTGATACGGATATTCCGTGCCCAGAGCGACCCCATGTTTCAATATGCGCATTTTTGCCCACATAAACATTCGCTGAACCAAGCCCGCCAGTGCCGTTTGTAAAACTATAGGATGTATAGCCAGTGTTGATAGCGTCGCCGGATGACCCTTTGGCATAAATTTTGGCGTTATCGCCAATAATGACGAACATAGGGTTATCAGGTGTGCTCGCATTACCGTGAGTACGGATGGTGTCGTAGTCGGTACCGTCAGAAGTTGCCGTGAAATTATCGCCAAAAATAACCCCGATGCTGGCACCTGTCTGAGTATTATTGTTGATCATGACAGTGTGTTTGAAAGCTTCGCCTCCGGGGCCATTTAGCGTCACGTCATCGCCATAGACTCTCACGGGTTCATTAGCCCAGATATAGACGTAGTTAGGGCTGCCCGCGACGGCATTATATTCTGTGTTTGCTGCGTTGGGGATTTTTGCCCGAATGTCGTCTGGTAACGATGAGACCGGCAGCGAATAGGCTGGAATAGAAAAGGCAATCAGCGCAGCTGAAATACAGCTGGCAAGCATTGATATTTTTAACGGGCGTACTTGCTTCATAATTATTCTCCCTTCTTCTTCCATTCAGGAATGCCTCTAACCAGAGAAACCATCCGTGTAAGTAGAATCATCAATAACCCTTAGTTTTATGCCTTCATCCTAACTCAATAAAAATTAATTGGAATTTTAAACTGTCAATATGTGTTATTACAGTTTTTTATTCTTTTTGTTTGTTTGTATTAATCTTTATTAAGTTTTAAGTTTTGTTTTGTTGTGGGGGTTAATTGACGGGAACTTGATGTGATAAGCCTTTTAATGTGAATTTAGCTTTTTAAGTGGTGACGGTCGCAGGAATAAAAATGCCCGAAGGAATTACGGGCATTGGAAAAGTTAAAGATAACTTAATTTATCTAAAGGGACCTTTCATTAGTGATGCTTTCACATATTTCTATTTTGTTTTCACGCAAAATTTTGCATTTAACAACAAAGATTCTCGATATGTCAGAAATATAGCTGCTTACTCTATTGCTTCGATTGACCAAAATATAGTCGTCAGGTTTGCAACTAACATCTTTTGCCTTTAGGAATTCCAATATGTTATTGCGAGCATCCTCGGTGATAGGGCTATAGAGGGAGTTATCCGCAATAAACGTTTTGCACTCACCGACTTTACCAATGTAAATTTCTTTACTTATGGATAGATAGTAAATGGATAACGTCGCAATAAGAATTACAACGACTAGCGCGATGCCTACGAATAACAGCCATTTTTTGCGCCTGCCGCTGATTTTTTTTTGTAAACTGGATGTTTCTATTGGTTGAACTGGAGGACTATGCGTTCTCTCAGCAATTGACGGTTCTTGCTGAGAATTATTTTCATCTTGCTCACACTTCTCTGCTTCAATTTGTATTTCGCTACGCAGCATAAAACCCATTTTAGGCGCGGTTGTGATGAACTCTTCATCTAGCCCCATGCTTTTTATTAAACGACGTAACTTGCTAACACATTGATTTAAATTACTATCGCTGGATATTAAACCATAATTATCCCATACCTTCTGAAATAGTAGATTTCTACTAACGACTTCACCTTGGTGAGTAAGTAGCAGTAATAATAGTCGCTTAGTGATATTGGATATAAGAATGGGCTCAATATCCGGTTGTTTCACAAAAGATAAAGCGCTGGTGGCTGGTGTAAATAAAATTAGGTCATTAATTTTATAACTTATGTCATCTAACATATTCACCTCGTTAACACCGACTAATGGCATCCCCCGATTGCCAGTGAACAGCTTCATAGTGGTGGTAATTAGTGTGTAAAAAATCGTACCGCGCATGAGCACAGCAGGAAATTGGCTATATTCTTATGAATAAATTGATTTTACTGGCGTAGCCAACCGTTAAGTAAATAATTAGATGTTTTCATAGTGGCTATAAGTCCTCCGTTCCATGGATGAGCGTAGGTCATTTATAGCTTATATCTATTATCAATGGAAATAATATATAACTGAAGGATTTAATGGTATAGCATTTCGTAAATAAGCGTTAAATCAGTTTATTGTTCTGTACTGTTTTGAAAAATAAGATTTTTCTCAATGTTAATTATATTTTGTGAGGTCTTATGTTCAGGCGTGAGAGGGCATAAAAAACATTAATTATGGTGGTCTATGTTTTACGTCTGTTTAGCATCGCTGGATGAGATTCCAGTTTTCACCCCCTAGACAACGCGCTAACATATCGGTCACTTTTTCTTGCATTGCGATGGATATTCGATGCGTTATCTAGCTGCGCTCCTGCCTATTGTTGTCTTGCTATCTGCCTGTAGCAGCAAGCCAAAACCCTCTAACGACGTGACTGAAACTACGCCACAAACGGCCAAGGGCGGTTTTTTACTGGATCCTTCCCACTCGGGCCAAGTGCAGATGGGGGATTTTGCCTACGATCCCGCGATGAATCGTTTTGTAGACAAAATGGTCAGCGCGCATGGCTTTGATCGTCAGCAGTTGCACGATGTGTTGGCGCAGACCAAACGTTTGGATTACGTGCTCAAATTGATGGATAGACAAGCACCGACTACACGCCCGCCTGCGGGGCCTAACGGTGCTTGGCTGCGCTATCGCGGCAAGTTTATTACTCCTGATAACGTACAAAATGGGGTTGTGTTCTGGAATCAATATCAGAATGCCTTGCAGCGTGCTCAGCAGGTATACGGTGTGCCACCAGAAATTATAGTGGGCATTATTGGCGTTGAAACCCGCTGGGGACGCGTCATGGGGAAAACCCGCATTATTGACGCCTTGGCAACTCTGTCGTTCGCCTATCCGCGCCGTGCTGAATATTTCTCTGGTGAGTTAGAAACCTTTTTATTAATGGCGCGTGAAGAGGGCGACGATCCGTTGAACCTGAAGGGGTCATTTGCAGGGGCGATGGGGTATGGTCAATTTATGCCGTCCTCATTTAAGAGCTATGCGGTTGATTTCAACGGCGACGGTCATATCAACTTGTGGGATCCTGAAGATGCCATCGGCAGCGTGGCTAATTACTTTAAGGCGCACGGTTGGCAATCAGGTAAAAAAGTGGCGGTACCGGCCAATGGGCAAGCTCCAACGCTTGAAAATGGCTTTAAAACTAACTACTCCATTACTGCGCTGGCAGAAGCTGGTCTAAGCCCTCAAAGTTCGCTAGATGGATACCAACAGGCGAGCCTGTTGCGTCTTGATATGGGCACTGGCTACCAATATTGGTACGGTCTACCGAATTTCTACACGATTACCCGCTACAACCATAGTACCCACTATGCGATGGCGGTGTGGCAGCTAGGTGAAGCCGTTGGTCAGGCTGCTCGCCAAGGCAGCGTGTTCCAGAATAACTAGCTTTCATCTTATCGCCTCCCTGCAATAGGGAGGCGTTACTATGCTATATAGCAGTCGTCATCCTCTCTCCCTCGATTTATCTAATAAACGTCTATTTTCTAAATCTATCCCAGAGATCTACCAGCACCACCACAACGTTGCAGCCAATGTTGCTCATAGTGATGAGCATTTTTTATTATCTTGGAATCCATTTCGCATTTCTGATTTTCGACGGCGACATATCAGAGCACATCATCTAAAAGAAAGTGCTAACATCAAAAGCCGATTCTCACCGTACATAGGAAGAATACATGACGGATGATGTGTTACTTGAATTGAGCGCGACGTTGGGAGCACGCCTAAAGGAAAAAGGCGCCACGTTAACCTGTGCGGAATCTTGCACGGGGGGATTAATCGCCAAAGTGATTACTGATATCAGTGGGAGCTCCGCTTATTTTGAACGCGGTTATGTGACATACAGTAATCAGGCCAAGCATGAGATGCTGGGGGTTACTCTGGAATCGTTGCGATTATATGGCGCCGTCAGTGAAGCCGTTGTGAATGAAATGGCACAGGGCGCACTCCGCGCTGCAAGCGCAGATTTTGCGGTTTCAGTTAGCGGCATTGCGGGGCCAGACGGCGGTTCGGCAGCTAAACCTGCTGGTACCGTGTGGTTTGGTTTTGCGGCTAAAGATGGACGTACATATTCTATTCGTCAATATTTCCCTGGCGGGCGTCTTCAGGTACGCCAACTGGCGGCAGAATTTGCTCTGTGTGTTCTAATTGAAAAATTTCTCTGAACATACTTGATACTGTATGACTATACAGTATAATCAACACCAATTTCAGGTTCGCTATGCATGGAGTAACAGATGGACGAGAACAAACAAAGGGCTCTAGCCGCTGCGTTAGGCCAGATTGAAAAGCAGTTCGGTAAAGGTTCCATTATGCGTCTTGGTGATACCCAGACGTTGGATATTGATTCTGTATCTACAGGTTCTCTGAGTCTGGACGTTGCTCTGGGCATTGGTGGTTTGCCGATGGGCCGTGTGGTTGAAATCTTCGGGCCAGAATCTTCCGGTAAAACTACGCTGACGCTGTCGGTTATTGCCAGTGCACAGGCTGCGGGCAAAACTTGTGCGTTCATCGATGCTGAGCATGCGCTGGACCCAATCTACGCCGGTAAGTTAGGTGTGCAGGTTGATGATTTGCTGATCTCTCAGCCAGATACCGGCGAACAGGCATTAGAAATTTGTGATGCTCTGGTGCGTTCAGGCGCGGTTGACGTTATCGTTGTGGACTCCGTTGCTGCACTGACGCCAAAAGCAGAAATTGAAGGCGAGATGGGCGATTCCCATGTCGGCTTGCAAGCGCGTCTGATGTCTCAGGCGCTGCGTAAACTGACCGCTAATATCAAGAACGCGAACTGCTTAGTTATCTTTATCAACCAGATCCGTATGAAAATCGGCGTCATGTTTGGTAACCCAGAAACCACCACCGGTGGGAATGCGCTGAAGTTCTACTCTTCTGTTCGCTTAGATATCCGTCGTATCGGCGCGATTAAAGATGGCGATGAAGTTGTCGGTAACGAAACACGCGTGAAAGTGGTTAAAAACAAAGTTGCACCTCCATTCCGTCAGGCTGAATTCCAGATCCTTTACGGCGCGGGTATTTCTAAAGAAAGCGAACTGATCGATCTGGGTGTTAAGCATAAGCTGGTTGATAAATCCGGTGCTTGGTATGCCTATAACGGCGACAAGATTGGTCAGGGTAAATCAAACTCCATGAAATACTTGCAGGAAAACCCTGCTATTCGTGCCGAGTTAGATACTAAACTGCGTGAAATGTTGTTGAGCCACGCAGCCGCAGAGAACGCAAACCATAAGCCTTCAGCTGATGAAGAGCTGTTGGAAGACGACGCGTAATCACGCGCCGTGCTGGAGAATATACCCGCAATGCGGGTATAGAGTACCGCCTCGAGGAACGACTGAGTGACTGAAACACTGAATCGGGCGATGCGGTTACTTGCTCAACGCGATCACAGCGAAACTGAATTGCGCCGCAAACTTGCGGCGCAAGACGTTTCTGAAGAGGACGTTGAACAAGCCATCGCTTATTGCCATGAGCATAACTGGCTAGACGATCGTCGGTTTGCTGAGCGATATCTCGTGATGCGCAGCCAAAAAGGCTATGGCGTACAGCGAATTCAGCAAGAATTAGGCATGAAAGGTATTGCTCGCGATCTTATCCATGACGCTTTTGCGTCGTCAGATATTGATTGGAGTGCATTAGCAAAACAAACTGCGCATCGTAAGTTTGGTCAAACTCTCCCCCAAGAATGGAAAGAAAAAGCGAAGGTGCAGCGATTTTTATTGTACCGAGGCTTCTTTCAGGAAGAAATTTACGCTGTTTTCTCCAATTTGTCGGATTGAATGCACGCGGGATTTTACTTCCCAGTGAAGAAAATTTATCTTATTCCCACTTTATGTTTGTGCGCGGCCGACTTGCAGTCAATTGCGAGAGGGTCTGTTCACTACAGTTCTTTTAGCCTGACTCCGGGACAATTATGAGCAAGAGTACCGCTGAGATCCGTCAAGCGTTTCTCGATTTCTACCATAGCAAAGGACACCAGATCGTAGAGAGTAGTTCTCTGGTTCCGAATAACGACCCTACGTTGTTATTCACCAATGCGGGTATGAACCAATTCAAGGATGTTTTCCTCGGCATCGATAAACGCAACTACAGCCGTGCAACAACGTCTCAACGTTGTGTGCGTGCAGGTGGTAAACATAACGATTTAGAAAACGTCGGTTATACCGCACGTCACCACACATTTTTCGAAATGCTGGGTAACTTCAGCTTCGGTGACTATTTCAAGCACGACGCTATCCAGTTTGCATGGGAGCTGTTGACTGGTGAAAACTGGTTCAACCTGCCAAAAGAAAAACTGTGGGTGACCGTGTACGAAACCGACGATGAAGCCTTCAATATTTGGGCTGACGAAGTTGGCGTGCCACGCGAACGTATTATTCGCATTGGCGACAACAAGGGGGCTCCTTTTGCTTCAGATAACTTCTGGCAAATGGGGGATACTGGTCCTTGTGGTCCATGTACCGAGATTTTCTACGATCACGGTGACCACATCTGGGGTGGCCCTCCGGGAAGCGCTGAAGAAGATGGCGATCGCTATATTGAGATCTGGAACATCGTCTTCATGCAGTTCAACCGTCAGTCTGATGGCACCATGCTGCCGTTGCCAAAACCATCTGTTGATACCGGTATGGGATTGGAGCGTATTGCGGCCGTTCTGCAACACGTGAATTCCAACTATGACATCGACCTGTTCCGCACGCTGATTGCCGAAACGGCAAAAGTAACCGGTGCAACCGATCTGTCTAGCAAGTCACTGCGTGTTATTGCCGACCATATTCGTTCTTGTGCGTTCTTGGTTTCTGACGGCGTACTGCCTTCTAACGAAGGCCGTGGCTATGTTCTGCGTCGTATTATCCGTCGTGCTGTGCGCCACGGAAATATGGTGGGGGCAAAAGAGACCTTCTTCTATAAGCTGGTTGCTCCACTGATTGATGTGATGGGCTCCGCCGCTGATGAGCTGAAACGCCAACAGTCGATGGTTGAACAGGTTTTGAAAACTGAAGAAGAACAGTTTGCTCGTACGCTAGAACGCGGTTTAGCGTTGTTGGATGATGAGCTATCAAAACTGACCGGCGATACGCTGGATGGTGATACGGCTTTCCGTCTGTACGATACCTACGGTTTCCCACTGGATTTGACCGCTGACGTTTGCCGTGAGCGTAATTTGAAAGTCGATGAGATTGGCTTTGAACGTGCAATGGAAGAGCAGCGCCGTCGTGCGCGTGAATCTAGCGGCTTCGGTGCAGACTATAACAGCATGATCCGTGTTGATGGTGCCTCTAAGTTCTCTGGTTATGATCATAACCAGCAGCGTTCAAGCGTGACGGCATTGTTCCGTGACGGTCAGGCGGTTGACGTTCTGAACGCTGGCGAAGAAGGTGTGGTTATTCTAAACGAAACCCCATTCTATGCTGAATCCGGCGGTCAGGTCGGCGATAAAGGCGAGCTGACAGCGCAAGGCGTGAGCTTTGTTGTAACCGATACTCAGAAGTATGGCCAAGCGATTGGACATCAGGGGAAAGTAGCACAGGGTTCATTGAAGGTGGGTGGCAGCGTTGAGGCGACGATTGATGAAGCTCGTCGTAGCCGTATTCGTTTGAACCACTCTGCAACGCACTTACTGCATGCTGCTTTGCGTCAGGTGCTGGGCGATCATGTTTCCCAGAAAGGCTCATTGGTGAGCGATCGTAACCTGCGTTTCGATTTCTCTCATTTTGAAGCTATGAAACCTGAACAGATTCGTCAGGTTGAAGATATCGTCAACGCTCAGGTTCGCCGCAATCTGCCAATCGAGACCAACATCATGGATCTCGATGAAGCAAAAGCGAAAGGCGCGATGGCATTGTTTGGTGAGAAATACGATGAAAGCGTTCGTGTATTAAGCATGGGTGATTTCTCCACCGAGCTGTGTGGCGGTACGCATGCGCGTCAGACTGGGGATATCGGTTTGTTCCGTATCACTTCTGAAGCGGGCACCGCGGCTGGCGTGCGTCGTATCGAAGCCGTAACAGGCGAAGGTGCGATTGCGGTTATGCATCAGGACGCTGACGCTTTACGTGAAGCTGCATCGTTAGTGAAGAGTGATGCTCATAGCGTTGCGGATAAAATCCGTGCCGTTATGGATAAAACTCGCCAGTTGGAAAAAGAGCTGCAACAGCTTAAAGATCAGCAGGCTGCTCAGGAGAGTGCATCACTTTCCAGCAAAGCCGTTGATGTGAAAGGCGTGAAGCTTCTGGTAAGCCATCTGGATAACGTAGAAGCCAAAATGCTGCGCACGATGGTTGATGAGCTGAAGAATCAGCTTGGCTCTGGCGTCGTGGTTCTGGCAACGACCGCTGAGGGTAAAGTCAGCTTAGTTGCTGGTGTCACCAAAGACCTCACTGGCAAAGTGAAAGCGGGCGAGCTGATTGGTATGGTTGCTCAGCAGGTTGGCGGTAAAGGCGGTGGACGTCCTGACATGGCGATGGCGGGTGGTAGCGATGCCGCGGCATTACCTCAGGCGCTGGCTGGTGTTGAAGCTTGGGTTGCAGATAAGCTGTAATTTAAGATAGTTCAAAAAACAAACGTCATATCTTATTGTCAGGTATGGCGTTTTTTGTTTTTTAGTTAACGTACTTGTTATAAAAATTACTACGGTGTATACCTTTTGGACTAAACTTGTACATACAGTGTGGACCAGCCTAATCTGCTTACACATTATGAACTTGTTATAGGTTACGTTTTCACAATAGATGATGGATAATGGCGGGGGAAACTGAGAGACCCGACTCTAATTAATCTTTCAAGGAGCAAAGAATGCTAATTTTGACTCGTCGAGTGGGTGAAACCCTCATGATTGGTGATGAGGTAACGGTCACTGTATTAGGTGTTAAAGGAAACCAAGTTCGCATCGGTGTAAATGCTCCGAAAGAGGTTTCTGTCCATCGTGAAGAGATTTACCAACGTATTCAGGCCGAAAAGTCTCAACAGACGACTTACTAATCCTAGTGTAGCGCCTCGTATTATTGCGGGGCGCTAACGCTAAACGGATCATTCGCACTCTAAACTCCCTTCGCTATACCCTCATTTTTCGACTTTCTTTCGTTTTATCTCTTTCCTAGCTGCTTCTTTCCGTTTTTTCTGCTTATCTATTTTTAGATTTTAGCCACACTATATGCCGATTTCGTGATTATTAAATCAACAGCTTGCCTTAAAATCGCGCTTTTTGTCTGTGTTTTACACAAACGAATCAGAGTCTCGAAAAAATGTTTGACTTATAAACCCCAGAAAGTAATATGTGCGCCACGCAGTGCCGATGAGCTTAAACAAAGTTAGTCAGCACGCATCGAAAGATATGCGTAAGGTGAGGTGGCCGAGAGGCTGAAGGCGCTCCCCTGCTAAGGGAGTATGCGGTCAAAAGCTGCATCCGGGGTTCGAATCCCCGCCTCACCGCCATTTTGCACCCATAGCTCAGCTGGATAGAGTACTCGGCTACGAACCGAGCGGTCGGAAGTTCGAATCTTCCTGGGTGCACCATATTTTGTTGTGATGCAGTGATTTACCAGCGTCACGATATCAGTAGTATCCTGTGCACCCATAGCTCAGCTGGATAGAGTACTCGGCTACGAACCGAGCGGTCGGAAGTTCGAATCTTCCTGGGTGCACCATTATTGATTGTGATGCTAGGTTTATCAGCATTACGATATCAGCAGTATCCTGTGCACCCATAGCTCAGCTGGATAGAGTACTCGGCTACGAACCGAGCGGTCGGAAGTTCGAATCTTCCTGGGTGCACCATTATTGATTGTGGTGTTAGAAATTTATCAGCGTCGCAATATCAGCAGTATCCTGTGCACCCATAGCTCAGCTGGATAGAGTACTCGGCTACGAACCGAGCGGTCGGAAGTTCGAATCTTCCTGGGTGCACCATATTTCACAATACTTACCGCGAATGCTGAATTGCATAGTGATTAAGTGTTGCCGGTAGCACAAAGGATGATAACGTTGCTTTAGCAACGGCCCGTAGGGCGAAACGTTCGCGTTGAGTCATCTTCCTGGGTGCACCATATTTGGTTTCTCTGAGGTAACATACCTTGTCGTATGATAGTCAGAGAGACTGATGACACTAAGAGAGTGAGGCGCTTGCGCCGAATAACCTCCCAGATATGTCATCTTAAGACCTCGTCATTGACGGGGTTTTTTTTTATCTAAAATCCACCGTGCATAGTATTTTTCGGCAGAATTTTTCCTCATATCCATTGTCTTTTCAATTAATTCCCCCTGAAACTCTCAGAGCGACAACGTAATAGCTTTGCGTTAAAGTAACCTTCCATATATTCACCATCGTTACGGAGCTGCAATCAATGTACGATCGCTTTCAAGGACTGATTTTTGATATGGACGGCACTTTACTCGATACCGAGCCTACGCATCGTCTGGCTTGGCGGCAGGTGCTTTCCCAATATGGAATGACTTACGACGAACATGCGATGGTGGCACTGAATGGCTCCCCAACTTGGCGTATTGCCCAAGTTATTATAGAAAATAACCAAGCGGATATGGATCCACATCATCTTGCTGCATTGAAAACGGCTGCGGTAGAAGCCATGTTACTGGATAGCGTAACGCCGCTTCCGTTGATCGATGTGGTACGAGCCTATAAAGGCAAAAGGCCGATGGCAGTGGGAACCGGAAGTGAACACCGGATGGCAGATGCATTGTTGCGCCATTTGGGATTGCGTGATTGTTTTCAAGCGATTGTCGGTGCCGATGATGTTAAGCGGCATAAGCCAGAACCAGATACATTCTTACGCTGCGCGGAGCTTATCGGCGTAGCGCCTAAAGATTGTGTTGTGTTTGAAGATGCTGATTTTGGCATTCAAGCTGCTCAGAGCGCCAATATGGCGTGGGTTGACGTGCGTAAGTTGTAATGAGTTCTCTCCTGACATTAGGCGCTATGTTTGCCAGTAGTTTCACTAGCGCGACGTTATTGCCGGGAAATTCAGAAATTGTTTTAACTGCCTTGCTGTTAGCGGGGCAGGTTTCTCCGTGGTGGTTAGTGCTGACAGCGATTGTTGGCAATATTCTGGGCGGATTAACAAATGTCATCATTGGTCGTCTGCTGTCGGACATGAAACCGCAGCGGGGGTTACAGCTGTCGTTACGCTGGTTACAACGCTATGGCGCGGTAACATTGTTGCTCAGTTGGGTGCCCATCATTGGTGATTTACTCTGTGTGTTAGCAGGTTGGCTGCGAATGCCGTGGGTACCCGTAGCGCTTTATCTCAGTATCGGGAAAGCGGTGCGTTATGTGGTGTTAGCATGGCTGACGCTGCAGGGTATGTCATGGTGGTCATAAGCGAGAGTGGAAACGCTCAGCGGCAGAACATGAATGCTGGCAGTTATTATTTGATTAGCGGGAGGTCGACTTGATCCCGGACGTATCTAAAGCACTGACTTGGCTGGAGTCGCATCCAGATGCCCTTAACGGAATTCGACGCGGAATTGAGCGTGAAACGCTTCGTGTAACGCCTGAAGGCCAATTGGCCGCTTCTGGTCACCCAGAAATATTGGGTAAAGCGTTGACTCATCCTTGGATAACCACTGACTTTGCCGAGTCTTTGCTGGAGTTTATTACTCCAGTCGATCCCAGCATCGATCACATGCTTTCCTTCTTAACGGATATTCATCGCTATGTAGCGCGTAATTTAGGCTCAGAGCGTATGTGGCCAATGAGTATGCCGTGCTTTATCAATAAAGAAGAAGATATTGTACTGGCACAGTATGGGTCATCAAACGTTGGTCGATTTAAAACGTTGTACCGCGAAGGCTTGAAGAATCGCTACGGTGCGCTGATGCAAACCATTTCTGGTGTGCACTATAACTTCTCGCTGCCTATAGATTTTTGGCGCGCATGGGCTGGCGTTGAAGATGCTGAAAGTGGTAAAGAGAAGATCTCCGCGGGATATTTCCGCCTGATCCGTAACTATTATCGCTTTGGCTGGGTGATCCCGTATCTGTTTGGTGCCTCACCGGCAATTTGTTCATCGTTCTTGAACGGTCGTGAAACCAATATTCCATTCGAGCGTGATGGGCATATGCTATATCTGCCTTATGCAACCTCGCTGCGTTTGAGTGATTTAGGTTATACCAACAAATCGCAGAACGATTTAGGTATCACGTTCAACAACCTGCCTGATTATGTCACAGCGTTGAAAAAAGCGATTCATACGCCATCACCTGAGTTTGCTAAGCTTGGTGTGAAGGTGGATGGTCATTATCGCCAGCTCAATGCCAATGTTTTGCAGATCGAAAATGAACTCTACGCGCCGATTCGTCCAAAACGAGTGACTAAAGGCGATGAGTCACCGTCCGATGCGCTGTTGCGTGGCGGAATTGAATATATAGAAGTGCGCTCTCTGGATATCAATCCATTTACGGCTATCGGCGTGAATGCTGAGCAGTCACGCTTCTTGGATCTTTTCTTGATTTGGTGTGTACTGGCTGATGCGCCTGAAATGAGCAGTGATGAACTGCTGTGTACGCGTAAAAACTGGAACCGCGTGATCCTTGAAGGGCGTAAGCCTGGCCAAACTATTGGTATTGGCTGTGATACCGAGCGCCAGCCGCTTGCGAAAGTCGGTAAAGAGCTGTTTGCTGATTTGCAGCGCGTTGCTGAAGTATTAGATAGTATCAATGGGAATAAGCAATATCAGCAGGTTTGCACTAAGCTGGTAGCCTGTTTCGAAGATGCTTCATTGACCTATTCTGCTCAGGTACTGGAGCAGATGAAAGAAAAAGGTGTGGGTGGATTTGGTCGTGAATTGTCAGAACGTTATCGCGAACAGTTGAGCTCAGAGCCATTGGAAGTATTAACCGAAGAACAGTTGCAGCAGCAGGTGGAAGCGTCGATTAAACGTCAGGCCGCTATGGAAACTCAGGATTCAATGCCGGGTGCTATGGGGTTTGAGGAGTATCTGCACTTACACGCTGGGCGCTAGAAAAGAAAAAGGCCACAATACCTGTGGCCAAAATAGCATCTCTGTAGCAGGGATGATGATAACAAATGCGCGTCTTTCATATATTCAGACTCGCTGAGTTAGAAAAGGTTTCATAAAACCGAAAAAAAATTCATTTTTTTTATGAGGAGGTGACGAAATGCCACTACTGGATAGCTTCACTGTAGACCATACGCGTATGGCGGCGCCTGCGGTGCGTGTAGCAAAAAATATGAAAACCCCGCATGGCGACAACATCACGGTCTTCGATTTGCGTTTTTGTCACCCGAACCAAGAGATCTTGCCCGAGCGCGGTATCCATACTCTTGAACATCTATTTGCCGGTTTCATGCGCGATCATCTGAACGGTAACGGCGTGGAGATTATCGATATTTCTCCAATGGGCTGCCGTACCGGGTTCTACATGAGCTTGATTGGTACGCCTGAAGAGTCTCGCGTGGCTAATGCGTGGAAAGCGGCTATGGAAGATGTGCTGAAGGTGACTGACCAGCGTAAAATTCCTGAACTTAATGAATACCAGTGCGGAACCTATTCCATGCACTCATTGCAGGAAGCGCATGAGATTGCTCGCCATATCCTAGAGAAAGGTGTTGGGGTTAACCACAACGACGATCTCGCCCTGCCTAAAGAAAAACTGGCCGAGCTGCATATCTAGTCTCGTTTTCTCTAAACGCAAGACACAAAAAAGGCGCTGAATGCGCCTTTTTTAATGGGGGAATTGGGCTACGAGCTATAGCGCTCGCTGTCCTCATTGGTTTTCTTACGCGCCACTGACGAAACGCGAACCTGCTTAATCATGTTGTCTTGCACATCAAGGATTTGGATATGATATTGGCCAATGTCGACGTGAGCGCCTGGCAGTGGAATATCTTCTAATTCTTCAAGCAGCATGCCGTTCATGGTGCGAGGACCATCTGCTGGAAGCGTCCAGTTGAATGCCTTATTGAGCTCACGAATATTGGCGGTTCCATCAACAAGCACAGAGCCATCACTTTGCGGCATAACCTCTTCAGCCAAAGAGGGGGACATCGACGTAGTGAAGTCGCCGACAATTTCCTCGAGGATATCTTCAACGGAAACTAATCCTTTGATATCACCGTATTCATCCACCACGATGCCCATTTTTTCTTTGTTACGCTGGAATTTGAGCAGTTGAACGCTGAGATGAGTACTTTCTGGAATGTAATAAATTTCGTCAGCGGCACGCAGTAAGTTCTCTTTATTGAACTCTTTCTTTTCAATCATCAGGCGGTAGGCTTCGCGCACACGCAGCATGCCAATCGAATCATCAAGTGAGCCGCGGTATAAGACGATGCGTCCGTGTGGTGAATGCGTCAGCTGGCGCAGGATTGATTTCCAGTCATCATTGATATCAATACCGACGATTTCATTGCGCGGCACCATAATGTCGTCGACGGTCACTTTTTCAAGATCCAAAACTGAAATCAGCATGTCCTGATTACGACGTGAAATCTGTGAATTGGATTCGTTCACGATAGACCGAAGTTCATCTTTACTCACTGCGTCGCTTGGATGCGCTGTGGCTCGGATCCCAAACATACGCAGCAGAATGCGTGTAATGCCGTTTAGAAACCAAACTAACGGCATCATGATTTTTTGCAGCGGCAGCAATAACACACTGCTTGGGAAAGCGACTCTTTCGGGATTGAGCGCGGCAAACGTTTTTGGCAGCACTTCGGCAAACACTAACACCACGAAGGTCAGAACGCCGGTTGCAATGGCTACGCCTGCGTTTCCATACAAACGGATACCGACAATAGTTGCTAAGGCTGAGGCCAAAATATTGACGAGGTTGTTGCCGATGAGCACCAAACTGATGAGGCGATCGGGATGTTTAAGTAGTTTTTCAACACGACGAGCGGAACGTGATCCCTGCTTGGAGAGATGGCGGAGGCGGTAGCGGTTGAGTGTCATCATCCCTGTTTCTGAAGCAGAAAAATAGGCTGAGACAATGACCATAATTACCAGAATGGTAATCAGTGTACCCGTAGAGACGTGCTCCAAGGAGGTGTTCCTTATAACGATTGAACGGTTCACCCCGTGGTATCACGGGGTGAGCGAAAAAGGGAGGGGAGTTAGTTTACCATGACTTCCTGAAGAAGACGGCTGCCAAAATAAGCCATCGTCAGTAAAAATGCGCCCAGCAAGCTGAACCATACGACGCGGCGTCCACGCCAGCCTTCGCGGAAGTGCCCCCACAGTAATAAAACATAGACAAACCATGCCAAAATCGACAGTACGGCTTTATGCACGTTTTCTTTGCTGAATAAGTTATCCATGTACAACATGCCAGTGCACAGGGTGAGTGTGAGTAGCACAACACCGACCTGCGTAATATGAAACATTTTGCGTTCGATGCTCATCAACGGTGGCATATCGGCGGTAAAGGTGAGTTTTTTGTTTTTCAGCAGATAGTCGAGCAGCGCAAGCTGTAGGGCATAGAGCGCAGCAATGATCAGCGTTGCGTAAGAGAACAGCGCCAGACCAATGTGAATCATCAGAGACGGCGTCGTTTCTAGATGGGTGATGAACTCCCCTGGAACGAAGCTGGCGAGCCCAAGATTAATCAAGGCAAAACTGTATACAATCGGCAGTAAAAACCAGCCACGGTCACGTGAGGCGACAACAGTCATCACAAAACAGATCATCAGGCTCACGATCGAACCAATGTTCAGTAAGCTAAGATTTTGTCCGGTGGTGACATCAAAAACGCGAGCCTGTAGTGCAACGGCGTGGCTGATGAGCGCAATAGCGGCGAACAAAAGCGCCAAGCGGCGATAGGCTCGGTTGTTTTGTACCAGACTCGGAATGATTAAGCCGAGGCTGAGTAAGTAGGAAATCATGGCCAATATGGCAAATGCAGGCATGGTGAATTTGGCATTATCAGAGTGAATTATGAGGCCAGTATAGCGTTAGCCGCGTCACGCTCCAACCAATCCGCGCAGCAAGGAGGAGAAAGGTGCCATCTTCGTGTTATACTCGCCGCCATCTACGTCGTCGCCTTGACGGCCAGTCTTAACGTTGAGCAGAAACAATGTTTGAAAATTTAAGCGATCGATTGTCGCGCTCATTGCGCAACATCAGCGGCCGCGGGCGGCTGACCGAAGAAAATATCAAAGACACATTGCGTGAAGTACGCATGGCATTACTGGAAGCGGACGTTGCGCTGCCGGTAGTCCGTGACTTCATCAATCGTGTTAAAGAAAGTGCCGTAGGGCACGAAGTGAACAAAAGTCTGACCCCAGGGCAAGAGTTCGTCAAAATCGTTAAAAACGAACTAACGAACGCCATGGGCGAAGTGAACACCGAGCTGAATCTCGCCGCACAGCCGCCTGCTGTTGTGTTGATGGCAGGTTTGCAAGGCGCGGGTAAAACAACCAGCGTGGGTAAACTCGGTAAGTTTCTTAAAGAGAAACATAAGAAGAAAGTGTTGGTGGTTTCTGCCGACGTTTATCGCCCAGCGGCGATTAAACAGCTAGAAACCTTGGCTCAGCAAGTGAGCATCGATTTCTTCCCGTCCGATGTTAAAGAGAAGCCAATCGAGATTGTTAGCCGTGCTTTACAGCATGCTAAGCAGAAATTTTATGATGTTCTGATCGTCGATACCGCGGGTCGTTTGCACGTTGACGAAGCGATGATGGACGAGATCAAACAGGTTCATGCCGCGATTAATCCGGTTGAAACGCTGTTTGTTGTTGATGCCATGACCGGTCAGGATGCGGCGAACACCGCCAAAGCCTTTAATGAAGCGCTGCCGTTAACCGGCGTGGTGCTGACAAAGGTCGATGGTGATGCGCGCGGTGGTGCGGCTTTATCTATTCGCCATATCACGGGTAAACCGATCAAGTTCTTGGGCGTGGGTGAAAAGACCGAAGCGCTGGAACCGTTCTACCCAGACCGTGTGGCTTCTCGTATTCTTGGTATGGGCGACGTTCTGTCGCTTATCGAAGATATTGAGAGCAAAGTTGACCGTGCGCAGGCCGAGAAGCTGGCACAGAAACTGAAGAAAGGTGATGGCTTCGATCTCACCGACTTTATGGATCAGCTTAAGCAAATGCGTAACATGGGTGGGATGACCTCAATGCTGGCAAAAATGCCAGGCATGGGGCAACTACCAGAAAACGTTAAATCTCAGATGGATGACAAACTCTTGGTGCGTATGGAAGCGATTATTAGCTCCATGACGCTGAAAGAGCGTGCCAACCCAGAAATTATCAAGGGCTCGCGTAAACGTCGTATCGCGCAGGGTTCTGGTATGCAAGTGCAGGACGTCAACCGTTTACTTAAACAATTTGATGAAATGCAGCGTATGATGAAGAAGATGAAGAAAGGCGGCTTGTCGAAAATGATGCGTGGCATGAAAGGTATGATGCCACCCGGATTCCCTGGTCGTTAATCCCTCCTTTTGCCTATTTTAGCAACTGCAACCGGGGCGTAAGTACGCTTTCGGTTGCTTTTCGCGCCAAAGTGAGTAAAATTTTCGGGCTTTTATGTTCGTTAAGAACAACAGACACCGGACTCCGTTCCTCGATGGGGTCTGGTGTTCTATTAACTAATGAGGATGTTATGGTAACAATTCGTTTAGCTCGTGGCGGCGCTAAAAAGCGTCCGTTCTATCAAGTAGTAGTAACTGACAGCCGTAATGCACGTGACGGCCGTTTCATCGAGCGTGTTGGTTTCTTCAACCCGCTGGCAGCAGGCCAGGCAGAATCTCTGCGTCTGGATCTGGATCGCGTAAACCACTGGGTTGGTTTGGGCGCTACTGTTTCTGATCGCGTTTCTGCGCTGATCAAAGAAGCTAAGAAAGCTGCTTAATCCGTTGCGGTGGTCACAATGAGCAAACAACTTACTAATCCCGTGGTACTCGGGAAACTGGGTTCTTCATATGGTATTCGCGGTTGGCTCAGAGTGTTTTCATCCACCGAAGACGCCGAAAGCATTTTTGAATATCAGCCGTGGTTTATCCAGCAGGCTGGTCAGTGGCAGCATGTCGAGCTAGAAAGCTGGAAGCGCCACAATCAGGATTTGGTTATCAAAATCAAAGGTGTTGATGACCGAGATGCGGCGAATGCGCTAACGAATCGTGAGATCGTAGTGGAAGAGTCGCAATTGCCAGAGCTAGAAGATGGCGATTATTACTGGAAAGACCTTATGGGCTGCCAGGTAGTCACCACCGCTGGATACGAACTGGGTAAAATCATCGATATGATGGAAACCGGTTCTAATGACGTCATGGTCGTTAAGGCAAACCTGAAAGATGCATTCGGTATCAAGGAGCGGTTGATTCCGTTCCTCGACGGGCAGGTAATCAAGAAAGTCGATCTCACTACTCGCATTGTTGAAGTAGATTGGGATCCTGGTTTTTAACCTCCAATTATTGGAAGGCGTGTAGCATCCGTTGTTGAAAGGGTATGGCGCTATGTGGATTGAGTTATGTGGATCGGTATAGTTAGCTTATTTCCTGAGATGTTCCGCGCAATCACTGATTACGGGGTAACTAGCCGGGCTGTTAAGAATGGCCTGCTAAGCGTGCAGTGCTGGAGTCCACGAGACTTCACACACGATCGGCATCGCACCGTTGATGACCGTCCTTATGGCGGTGGTCCGGGGATGTTGATGATGGTGCAACCTTTACGGGAAGCTATCCACGCTGCAAAAGCAGCGGCAGGCGAAGGGGCGAAAGTGATTTATCTCTCGCCGCAGGGTCGCAAACTTGACCAGCAAGGCGTTTGCGAGCTGGCCACAAACAAGAAGTTAATTCTGGTTTGTGGTCGGTATGAAGGTATAGATGAGCGTGTAATCCAAACCGAAATTGATGAAGAATGGTCAATCGGAGATTACGTACTTAGCGGCGGTGAGCTTCCTGCTATGACGCTGATTGATTCTGTCTCACGGTTTATTCCGGGAGTTTTGGGTCATCAAGCTTCAGCAGAAGAAGATTCATTTGCCGACGGACTGCTGGATTGTCCGCACTTTACACGCCCTGAAGTGTTAGAAGGCATGGAGGTACCGCCGGTTTTACTGTCGGGAAATCATGCGGAGATTCGTCGCTGGCGCTTGAAGCAGTCGCTGGGCCGTACCTGGCTTAGAAGACCTGAACTTCTAGAAAGCCTAGCTCTGACTGACGAGCAAGCGAAGCTGTTAGCCGAGTTCCGCAAGGAATATCGTCTAGAACAGCAAGACCATGAAGGGAACGTTTAAGCGACTTGTTTATCAAGGCTGAACGACCCGATATATCAGTTTACCTAGGGTAAGAGACATATTATGAGCAACATTATTAAACAGATCGAACAAGAGCAGATGAAGCAAGACGTACCTGCATTCCGTCCAGGTGATTCTCTGGAAGTTAAGGTATGGGTCGTTGAAGGTTCTAAAAAACGTCTGCAGGCATTCGAGGGCGTGGTTATTGCAATCCGTAACCGCGGTCTGCACTCTGCATTCACTGTTCGTAAGATTTCTAACGGCGAAGGTGTTGAGCGTGTATTCCAGACTCATTCACCAGTAATCGACAGCATTACTGTTAAACGTCGTGGTGCCGTTCGTAAAGCTAAACTGTACTACCTGCGTGAGCGTACCGGTAAATCAGCTCGTATCAAAGAGCGTCTGGGCGCTAAAGCGTAAGCAACATCCAAACGTTATTAGTTTTAAAGGGGTTAGCATTGCGCTAGCCCCTTTTTTTATGGCTGTTATCGCATGATTAAATGGCACAAAAAAGCCCGCTGCTAAGCGGGCTTTTTCTATTGAGTCACACAGTTATTTTTACAGATTGTATCGCAGGGTAATAGCTGTAGACGTGTCGGTTTTCTTTGGCGCACTGGCCGGAGGCTCGGTGTTGTACACCACGTTGTATGAAAGACGCAGAGAGAAGTCGTCATTGATCCCAACGTTTAGTGCGGTTTCCGAGTTGACCGTGGTGTCATCGTTGGCCATAACAGAAACACCCTGCGTGAACTGCGTATTTTTGGTGAGCTGGTAAGCGTAGTTGCCTGCCGCATAGGCTAATGCCTGAGTCTCACGCCCACCGCCATGATATTCGTCGTGACGAACACCCGGACCAAATTCTACGCGCAGGTTTTGCGCTGGCGTTGCCAGTACTTGGCGGCCGTAACCTAAGGTTCCCGTTGAGCGGGAGTCATAGCCAGCATAGCGGTCGTTAATCCAACTACCTTGACCAAAAATATAGTTGTCAGGGCTAAGGTTATAACGTGAACGAGCGCCTGCCTGATATTTCTCTGAAGAACGAGTGTCGCCTGATTTAGTGTTATTTGCTGTTCCCCACAGGCTATAGGCTGTTTCGGGATTAAACCAAGTCATTGTGGTGTTAGCCAGCAGGTTCGAGCTCTCAGAGTTTCCTGATTGAGAGTTATAACCCGCTTGAACATTACCGTCGAAACTCTTCTTCGCCGTTGTTGGATCATCCATCGCGGTGAATAGCGAGGTATCAGCAAAAGCAGCGGAGCTAGTTAAAGCAGACAAGATAGACAGGCACAGGGGCATTGCGCGGTATGCGCGTGTAGAAAGCATGATGGTTCCAGTAACGAGATAATGCCAAAGTTGACAAGCGTCACATTATAGCGGGTCGTCTGCTGGCTCAGAATGGGTTCATTTAGCTTATTTTTTGTATTTTCGCCAGCAGGTTATGCTCTTTATTTATATGCGAGCAATAGCCTGTGGAGGAACCGGTATTTGCTGTGGCAAATACCGGTTAGCCGAAAACTACATGAAGGATGTGACGAGCACATAGCCAACGATACAGGAGGTGATTACGCCAATAAAGCCAGGCAGGATAAAGCTATGGTTGATGATGAATTTACCGATTTTGGTGGTGCCGGAACGGTCGAATCCAATACAGGCTAAGTCGCTTGGGTAGGTCGGTAAAACAAAGTAGCCATAAGCCGCTGGAAAGAAGGCAATGAGCATCTTCGGATCGACACCAAGTTGCAGACCCATTGGTGCAATGGCGGTTAACGCCGCTGCTTGGCTGTTGACGAGCTTAGAAACTAAGAACAGCACCAGAGCATAAGTCCATGGTTGGGACTTCACCACATCCTCGAGAACAAGCTTAAGGTCCTGCATGTGTGCTTGGAAGAACGTATCGCTCATCCATGCCACACCGAATACTGAGAAGATGGCAACCATACCGGCTTTAAATACGGCACCGCTTGAGATATCGGCAGGTTTCACCTTGCAAGCCATTAAGATGATGGCTCCAGCGATGAGCATCATCATCTGGATAACCAGATTCATCGACAATGGCTTCATTACGCCTTTCATTTCATAGGATGGACGTAATTCAGAGAATGCCCCCAATAGAACCACCACTAAGATTGCGGCGAAAAAGATCCATGTAGACCAGTAGGCGCGTTTGTCGAATTTCTGGTTCAGCAAGGTTTCGCTGTTGCCATAGATAAACTCACGCTGTTTGGGATCGCTGATTTTTGCCTGAAATTCAGGATCTTTATCCAAATCTTTACCACGACGCAGGCTCCACAGGGCGGCAACGATAACGCCACACAGCGAGGCAGGAACGGAAATTGCCAAGATTTCTAGAATGCTATAGGCGTGGCCAATTCCGTGAGCAGCACCCAAAATGGAGACGAGGGAGACAACGGCGACAGAGACCGGTGATGCGGTGATTGCCATTTGTGATGCAACCGAGGCGACGGCCATCGGGCGTTCTGGGCGAATACCTTTCTTTAAGGCGATATCGGAGATAATCGGGAACATGGTGTAAACCACGTGGCCGGTACCGCAGAGGAAAGTCAGCGTCCATGTTGTTAATGGCGCTAAAATCGTGATGTGCTGTGGATGTTTGCGCAGCAACCGTTCTGCAAACTGCATCATCACGTTCAGGCCACCTGCGGTTTGTAGTACAGAAGCGCAACCGATGACGGCAAGGATGGTTAGAATAACTTCAACTGGTGGTTTACCGGGTTCAAGGCCGAAAATAAAGGTTAAGCAGAAGAGTCCAATCCCACTGATGAGACCGAGTCCCATCCCGCCGTAGCGCGTCCCCAGTAATAAACAAAGAATAATTATCGCAAATTGTAGCGTTATCATAAGTTCCCTTTTAAAAATTAACCCAAAAATACTCGGGTTAATATCCATGAGCTTTATGTGCTAATCTGCGAATGAGATCTCTGTTTATAAAAACCAGTGAAGCAATTTCAAATAAAATTGATCTAAATAAACATACTGATATATATCTATTCTAGCGTGTTGCTTTTTATTGTTTCCTACTATCGTGGCAGCGTTTTATTTATCCCTTGCTGCCATCTAAGACGTAATTCCGCAATATTTACGGCGCTATCACAGCTGGCAGGGAAAGGCTTTCCTTGTGCTCCCCACTGTTCAATAGCGAAAGATTGGCACAGCTGATGTGCACCATGGTTGTAACCGTCTAAATAGGCGGCCCGCTCAACGTCAGGATTCCCATACCATTCCGTCAACGCGTCATTATCGCGCACGACTTTCCCCGTGCTAGCATCTTCAAAACCGGCGTTAAACCACATTGAGCCTTTATCCACGCCACCCGGATACTGCGTACAGGCTGAAAGGGCAAGACACAAAATAAAGATATGATTTCTTATCATCACGCACCTTCATTGGGAGAATGATTTGGGGAAAATGAAATAGACCGTCTTTATAGTAAAGTGTATTTATTACGTAATTCCCAAGCGTTCTTTTAAGTTTTTCAGATAGCGGCGGCTGACTGGAATTCTTTTTCCCGTGTGGGTTATCACTTCGGCGGAGCCATTATCCAAAAGCTGAATTTCGCTGAGGCGATCCGCATTGACCATGTATTGACGATGGCAGCGAACAAAGGGCGTTTTTTCTTCCAGCGTTTTGAGCGTGAGTTGCGTATATCCGCTTTGGTGGATCCCTACAACGTGTATACCACTAAGCTCGGATGAGAGGTATTCAACTTCATCGAGCTTGAGCAGGAAGATGCGGTTTAATCCGTGGCAGGGAATGTGCTTAAGCTGGGGTTCACTAAATGGCTGTAAATTTTGTTTTACATTAATGCCTTTTTGCAAGCGTTCCAGCGTCTTGCTCAAACGGCTGTTATCAATTGGCTTTAGCAGATAATCGAAGGCGTGTTTTTCAAATGCCTGAATAGCGTACTCATCAAACGCGGTAACAAAAACGATGTACGGCATGGTATCGGGATCGAGCATAGAGACCAATTCCAAGCCGCTAATGCGTGGCATTTGGATATCAAGAAAGATCACATCCGGCTGGAGTTTATGAATAGCCGGAATCGCTTCCAGCGCGTTGCTGCACTGGGCTATCACCTCAATACTGGCGTGTTTGGTTAATAGCTCATTAAGCTCGTCGCGCGCGGGTTGTTCGTCGTCAACAATGATGACTTTAAGCATGTGTCCTCCATGATGTAACCGCCATTTTATCATGCTTAAACCATCGGCCTTCAGGGCAATAGCAAAACTGGGCGTTGCCTCAAATTTTGTTGAGAAGTGTAGTGTAAAGTTTACGGTAATTATTTCTTTACACTAATGGGTTGAAAACTTTACATGGCATGATATGGTGTTTCTCAGACGCACTCACGCAAGCAGTAAAGATTCAAATCATCACGAGCGTCATCACTCAATTAAGGGCAGGTACTATCATGATTATGCAAAAAGACGCATTAAATAACGTGCACATTAGCGACGAACAAATACTGATCACGCCAGAAGAATTAAAAAATCGCTTTCCACTGAGTTCACTGCTGCAAGAACAGATCGCGGCTTCTCGTCAGGACATTGCGAATATTTTGGAAGGTAAAGATCATCGTCTGTTGGTTGTTTGTGGCCCTTGTTCTATTCATGATACTGATGCTGCTCTTGATTATGCCCGTCGTTTGCAGTCCATCTCAGCTGAGTTGCGTGACCAGCTGTACATCGTGATGCGCGTGTACTTTGAAAAACCAAGAACGACTGTGGGCTGGAAAGGCTTGATTAACGATCCTCACATGGACGGCTCGTTTGACGTTGAAGCTGGTTTTATCAAAGCACGCGAACTGCTCTTGAACTTGGTTGAAATGGGGCTGCCATTGGCAACTGAAGCATTAGACCCTAACTCACCACAGTTTTTAGGCGACCTATTTAGCTGGTCGGCGATTGGTGCCCGCACCACGGAATCACAAACACACCGCGAAATGGCCTCTGGGCTGTCGATGCCGGTTGGCTTTAAAAATGGTACCGACGGTAGCTTGGGAACCGCTATCAATGCAATGAAAGCGGCTTCTATGGCGCACCGTTTTGTTGGGATCAACCAATCAGGACAGGTTTGTTTACTGCAAACTCAGGGTAACCCACATGGCCATGTCATTTTGCGCGGTGGTAAAACGCCAAACTACTCTGCGGAGCATGTGGCAGAGTGCGAGATCCAAATGCAAAAAGCAGGATTACGCCCTGCGCTGATGATCGACTGTAGCCATGGCAATTCAAATAAAGACTTCCGCCGCCAATCGGCGGTAGCTGAATCAGTTATTGAGCAAATTAGTGCCGGAAATCAGTCTATTATTGGTGTTATGCTAGAAAGTAATATCTTTGAAGGTAACCAAAGTTCAGAGCAGCCACGCAGTGAAATGAAATACGGTGTTTCGGTAACAGATGCCTGCATTGATTGGGGAACAACGGATACGCTGCTGCGTGGTATGCATCAAAAACTAGGCGCAACGCTACGCAGCCGTAGCGCAGGAGAATAAGCATCATGGTGGCGGAACTAACCGCATTGCGGGATCAAATCGATGAAGTTGATAAGGCATTGCTGGATTTATTAGCGCGCCGTCTACAACTGGTAGCCGAAGTGGGAGAAGTAAAAAGTCGCTATGGTTTACCGATTTATGTTCCTGAACGTGAAGCATCAATGCTGGCATCCCGCCGTAAAGAGGCTGAGCTGTTAGGTGTGCCACCCGATCTTATTGAAGATGTTTTGCGGCGCGTGATGCGTGAGTCTTACTCCAGTGAAAACGACAAAGGCTTTAAAAGTTTAAAGCCGGATTTACGTCCCGTTGTCATTGTTGGAGGCCGAGGCCAGATGGGGCGTCTCTTCGAGAAAATGCTGCAACTCTCTGGCTATGAAGTGCGCATTCTGGAACAAGATGACTGGCCGAAAGCCGAAGTGCTATGCGCAGATGCAGGCATGGTTATCGTGAGTGTGCCAATCCATCTCACCGAGCAGGCGATTGCGCGCTTACCAAAGCTTCCTGCCGACTGCTTATTAGTGGATCTGGCATCGGTTAAAAATAAACCGTTGCAGGCCATGCTCGCTGCACATCGTGGCCCTGTATTAGGTTTGCACCCGATGTTTGGGCCTGACGTGGGCAGTTTGGCAAAGCAGGTGGTGGTTTATTGTGATGGCCGCCAGCCGGAAGCTTACCAATGGCTGTTAGAGCAGCTGCAGGTTTGGGGGGCGAGACTCCATCGTATCAGTGCCGTTGAGCACGATCAGAATATGGCGTTCATCCAGGCGTTGCGTCACTTTGCGACTTTTGCTTATGGCTTACATTTGGCAGAAGAGAATGTTCAGCTTGAACAGCTGTTGGCGCTTTCGTCTCCGATTTATCGTTTAGAACTGGTGATGGTTGGGCGGCTGTTTGCGCAGGATCCGCAACTCTATGCAGACATCATCATGTCATCAGAGAACAATTTGGCGCTGATTAAACGTTACTACCAGCGATTTGGTGAGGCTATCGCCTTGCTTGAGAGCCACGATAAAGCGGCGTTTATTGATAGCTTCAAAAAAGTGGAGCACTGGTTTGGCGATCATGCCCAGCATTTCCAAGCGGAAAGCCGAGCGCTGTTACGTCAGGCTAATGATAGCCGAAAATAGCCACTCGATAATTTAGATATTAAAAGCCTGCTTATGCAGGCTTTTGTGTTTTATACAGGGGATCAAACGGGAACGATATTTTCACTTGGGTAGCACCCGAGTGTTTTCAGTGAACGAGTGATTGCTTGCAAATCTTTCAGCGCGGCTTTCATTGCCGCATCATTGGCATTGGCCTGTACATCCAGATAGAACATCTCTTCCCAAGGGTTACCGTTGATCGGGCGAGACTCCAATTTCGTGATAACAATATTGTGCTCACGAAAGACTAACAGCGCTTCTACCAACGCACCTGATTGCTGCCCCGTCGCCATAATCAGCGTGGTTTTTGCTGGAACCTGAGAGGTGACATCAATGGCCTTACGCGCGAGAACGATAAAACGCGTGATATTTTGTTGCTGGTTTGCCAGATTTTGTTCCAGTGGTTGCAGGCCATAAAGCGAGCCACCAGCTTCACTGCCAAGTGCAGCTGCATGCGGTGAGTTGAGCGCAGCAACTTTCTCCATTGCCGCAGCGGTGCTTTCACAGTATTCAATTTTCCACTGAGGATAGGCATTAAGGAACTGGCTGCATTGCTGGAATGGCTGAGGATGGCTGTAAACCGTTTGAATATCACTGAGGCGTGTCTCACCGCTGACTAGCACGCAATGATCGATAGGAATGGTGAGCTCACCAACGATAGACAGACTGGTGTGTTGCAGCAGGTCGTAAACGTCGTTGATTGAGCCTGAGCTGGTATTTTCAATCGGCAACACGGCAAAGTCGGCTTGACCAGTTTCAACATGATTGAAGATATCCTGAAAACGATGGCATCCACACTCAATCAGCTGTTCGAAATGACGCGCGGCATATTGGCGAGCGGCGAGGTGGGAGTAAGAACCCTTTGGTCCGAGGAAAGCGATACGAGCAGACTTTTGGGTGGTGTGATTGTATTGATGTTGGAGCAGTGCCTGCTGGGTTAAGACGGAGTCTTCGATGATGAGCTGAAATAAACGAGTGATGTAGTGACCATCAAGATTAAGTGCTTTTCCTTGTTCGGTCAGAGAGTTCAAGAGCTCTCGCTCGCGCTCTTTATCTCGAATCGGACGATGGCTTTTTTGTTTAGCTCGAGCGACGGCTTCAGCGAGTTCACGGCGTTCGCTCAATAGCGCCAGTAATTTGCTATCGACGGCGCTTATCCGCTCACGTAATGCCAGTAATGGGTTGTCTGTTGTCATATCGAGCCTTTCTTATCGTGTATTGAAGTTGAGTTTGTAAGCGTGGAAATGAAAAAAGCCCCCCGATTGGGAGGCTTTTTTGTTTTTCTTCGCATGCTTTCTTTATACGGAAAAACGCCTCCCAATCAGGGGAAGGTAAAAAAGAATGCGAAGAGAAACAAAGATTGAGTCATGTAAAACGCCTGTCGTAGTGGTTAGCGATGAGAGTAAAATCAGAACTTAACTTACCTGTGTTACTTTTGGCCTGTCAACAAAAAACGCGCCTCCTGGCGCGTTTAGTCGATGAGTAACTGGGGGAAGGATTTATTCTACGTCTTCCTCTGCTAAGTCGGCCTCTTCTAGGTTAGCTTCTTTGACACTGGTACTTGCGCGACGCGCTTCACCTTTATGTTGTACTTTATTGAGCTGACGTTCGAGTTTAGCAATCAGTTCGTTGATGGCGGCATACATGTCTTCATGTTTTGCGCTGGCAATCAACTGTCCGTTAGGCGTATTAATCGTGGCATCGGCAACATACAATTTTGGCTCTTTAGACAAAATGATATGCGGGTTAATCAGATGCGTTTGCCATTTTTCCAGTTTACTTAGACGGTCCTCGACATGTTGACGAATGGCAGTGGTGATTTCCATTTGCTTACTGGTGATACTAATTGTCATATACATACCTCTCAGTCTTTTCCGTCTTGGTAATTTTAGAATAACGCCGTTTTCAAGAAAGTGTGAGACTAAAATCACGAATTTTTGTCACTTTTTGCAAAGATAAGTCGATTTGTGATTTTTAATAAGACATGGCGATTTAGGGCTTGAGTCAGACCGGAAGAACAAGCATAGTGGGGAAATCGGGACAGAAAAAACGGCTAAGCTCCGGCTTTGCTACGGCCTAAAAATTACATTATTGAGCGCCGACGTTTTCACCCCTGCAGACCAAATACAAAAAAGGCAGCCAATGGCTGCCTTTTTGCTGTTTAACAGGATGAGCTGTTACGCTTTTGCTGAGTTATCAGCAATAATTTTGGCGACTTTGTCGGCCTGTGCGGTCAGGTTCATCTGTTTGTACGCATTTTCCATCAACGGTAATGCATCACGCGTTGCCTGAGTATCAGGATAGTTACGCAGCATCATCTCTACACGGTTAACAACAGCGACGTAAGCACCGCGTTTGGTGTAGTATTGTGCAACGGACAGCTCATATTTTGCCAAACGGTCTTTCAGGTAGACAAGGCGTTTGGTGGCATCTGCGCTGTACTGACTATTTGGATAGCGCTGTACCAGCTGGCTAAAATCACGGAATGCCTGACGGGCATGCTCCGGATCGCGGTCAGAACGGTCAACACCGAAGAATCCCTGAAGTGCACTGTCATCCAAAGCCATATCAGTTAGGCCGCGCATGTACAGGACATAATCAATATTAGGATGTGTTGGATTCAAACGCATGAAGCGGTCGATAGACGCCTGAGCCATTGGCAAATCAGCTGATTTGTAATAGGCGTAGATCAGATCCAACTGAACCTGCTGAGAATAAGGCCCGAACGGATAGCGGTTGTCTAACGCTTCCAGTTGCGTAATAGCGGCTTTAAAGTTACCGTCCTGCAACTTTTGCTGAGCGGTAGCATAAATTTCTGAAGGCGGATTATCAGGTACCGCATCTTTGGAACTGGAGCAACCTGCCAGCGCCAGGCTCAACGTGGCGGCAGCCACCAGATATTTCATACGCGTCATGACGTTTTGATTACCCTTTTTGTGTTGTTCCGGGAGACTCTCCGTTAAGCTCCCGACAAAGACCAGCTACAATAGCACATTATTTTAAACGGCAACGCCGAGAAAACCCAACGTTAACGAAAGAAACCCATATGGCACAACAAGTAGAACTAACCGCAACGGTGACGGAATCACAGCTTGGTCATCGTTTAGATCAGGCTTTGGCCGAATTGTTCCCTGATTATTCACGATCTCGTATAAAAGAGTGGATCCTTGACGATCGCGTCAAGGTTAACGGGAAAATTATCAACAAGCCAAAAGAAAAAGTGCTCGGTGGCGAAGAAATTGCCATTGATGCGCTAATTGAGGAAGAAGCTCGCTGGGAACCGCAGAATATTCCATTAGATATCGTTTATGAAGATAGCGATATTTTGGTGATCAATAAACCGCGTGACTTAGTTGTTCATCCAGGAGCCGGTAATCCTGATGGCACAATCCTAAACGCTTTACTGTATTACTACCCTGAAATTGTAGACGTACCGCGTGCGGGTATTGTTCATCGTTTGGATAAAGATACTACGGGTCTGATGGTGGTGGCTAAAACCGTTCCTGCTCAGACGCGTTTGGTTGAGGCACTACAGGCACGTGAAATTACGCGTGAATATGAAGCGGTGGCGATTGGTACGATGACGGCGGGCGGAACGGTGGAAGAGCCGATTTCACGTCATCCAACCAAACGTACTCACATGGCCGTTCACCCGATGGGGAAACCTGCGGTGACGCATTACCGCATTATGGAGCATTTCCGTGCTCATACACGTCTGCGTTTACGCTTGGAAACCGGCCGTACTCACCAGATCCGCGTGCATATGTCGCATATTAGCCATCCGCTGGTAGGCGATCCGTTATATGGTGGCCGTCCACGTCCACCAAAAGGTGCTTCGGAAGAGTTCATTACCATTTTGCGTGGCTTTGATCGTCAGGCACTGCACGCAACGATGCTGCGTTTATACCATCCTATCAGCGGTATTCAGATGGAATGGCACGCGCCATTGCCTCAGGATATGGTTGATTTGATTTCAGCATTGCAGGCCGATACTGAAGAGTTCAAAGACGAAATGGATTGGCTATGAGTGTGTTGATCACACCTTTGTGGCCAGCACCAAACAACGTTGTTGCATTTAACACCACCCGAAAGGGTGGGGTTAGCGTTCATCCCTATGATGCTTTAAATCTGGGGACGCACGTGGGTGATGATGTCACTGTTGTGGCAGAGAACCGCCGCCGGTTGAAGGAGATTATCGTTGCGCCAACGGAACCATTTTGGTTAGAGCAAGTACATGGCACTCGCGTTTTGCGTTTAGATGAGAATAGCGATCGCGCTGATAATCAGGCCGATGCCTCTTATACTAATATCGCTGGGCAGGTTTGTGCGGTAATGACCGCTGACTGCCTGCCTGTTCTCTTTTGTAATCGTCAGGGAACGGAAGTTGCCGCTGCGCATGCTGGCTGGCGCGGTTTATGCGACGGCGTATTGGAGCAAACGCTGGCATGCTTTGATTCGTCTCCAGAAGATATTCTTGCTTGGTTTGGTCCTGCGATTGGCCCGACTGCTTTTGAAGTTGGGGGCGAGGTTCGCGAAAAGTTCATTGAGCAAGACGCCGATGCGGAACAGGCTTTTACTGAGCATGGCGAAAAATATTTAGCTGATATTTATCAGTTGGCTCATTTACGCTTGCGTCGTGCTGGTGTTCAGACGATCACAGGTGGCGATCTCTGCACCGTCAGCGATAAATCGCGTTTCTTTTCTTATCGTCGCGAGCCCGTTACCGGGCGAATGGCTGCGTTGATTTGGTTTCGATAGCCTTATTTTTTAAGGCTTTTGTTATTCATTTAGTTTCCTTTCCAAAAACTGTACCTAATGTTTGCCACTTGACTCATAACAAAAAGTAGTCATTTTCGTGCTAATTGACCTTGAAAAGTGTTGAGTAGACCTTACTTATTCTTCAGTAGAAACTTTGATACGTCTTGGAGGAATTATGCGTCTGGATCGCTTAACAAGTAAGTTCCAGCTTGCCCTCGCTGACGCCCAGTCACTCGCACTTGGGCGTGATAACCAATTTATAGAGCCGGTACATCTGATGAGCGCGTTGCTCAATCAGGATGGGGGCACGGTTCGACCATTATTAACCTCTGCTGGTGTTAATACCGCGAGTTTACGTCAGGAGCTTGAACAAGCTATCTCTCGTTTACCGCAGGTTGAAGGCGCTGGTGGGGATGTTCAGCCATCGAACGAACTGATTCGTGTTCTGAACCTGTGCGATAAGCTGGCACAAAAACGTAATGACACTTTTATTTCGTCTGAGCTGTTTGTTCTTGCCGTGTTGGAAGATCGCGGCAATTTAGGCGATATCTTGAAAGCCGCAGGTGCCAACGTTCAGAAAGTCAGTACCGCCATTGAGCAAATGCGTGGAGGTGAGAAAGTGGATGATGCAAATGCCGAAGACCAACGTCAGGCATTGAAAAAATACACCGTCGATCTGACCGAGCGTGCCGAACAAGGCAAACTCGACCCAGTGATCGGCCGTGATGAAGAAATTCGCCGTACTATTCAGGTATTGCAGCGCCGTACCAAAAATAACCCTGTTCTCATCGGTGAGCCTGGGGTCGGTAAGACAGCTATCGTTGAAGGTTTAGCGCAGCGGATTATTAACGGTGAAGTCCCTGAAGGGCTGAAGAACAAACGCGTTCTCTCCTTAGATATGGGCTCATTGATCGCGGGTGCTAAATTCCGTGGTGAATTTGAAGAGCGACTGAAAGCCGTATTAAGCGATCTATCGAAACAGGAAGGCAACGTCATTCTGTTTATTGATGAATTGCACACCATGGTTGGCGCGGGCAAAGGCGACGGCGCAATGGATGCGGGCAACATGCTTAAACCTGCATTAGCCCGTGGTGAGTTGCATTGCGTTGGTGCGACTACGCTGGATGAATACCGCCAATATATAGAGAAAGATGCTGCGCTTGAGCGTCGTTTCCAAAAAGTATTCGTAGCAGAGCCAACGGTAGAAGACACCATTGCTATTTTGCGTGGATTGAAAGAGCGCTACGAACTGCATCACCACGTGCAGATCACGGACCCTGCGATTGTAGCGGCCGCGAATTTGTCGCACCGCTATATTGCGGATCGTCAGCTGCCCGATAAGGCGATTGACCTTATCGATGAGGCCGCATCAAGCATTCGTATGCAGATGGACTCTAAGCCAGAATCGTTGGATCGCTTAGAACGCCGCATTATTCAGCTCAAGCTTGAACAGCAGGCGCTGAATAAAGAATCTGATGAAGCAAGTAAAAAGCGCTTGGAAATGCTCAACGAAGAGTTAGAGCATAAAGAGCGTGAATATTCTGAGCTGGAAGAAGAGTGGAAAGCCGAGAAGGCTTCGCTCAGCGGTACGCAGAATATCAAAGCTGAAATCGAGCAGGCTAAGATTGCGCTTGAGCAGGCTCGCCGTGTCGGTGATTTAGCCAAGATGTCTGAAATCCAATACGGCAAGTTGCCTGGTTTGGAAAAACAATTAGAAGCGGCGACGCAGTCTGAAGGTAAGACGATGAAGCTGCTGCGCAATAAAGTCACCGATGTTGAGATTGCAGAAGTGCTGGCGCGTTGGACCGGTATTCCAGTATCACGCATGTTGGAAAGCGAGCGCGCGAAATTGCTGCGTATGGAAGACGATCTGCATGAACGTGTTATCGGCCAGAATGAAGCGGTAGAAGCAGTGTCGAATGCGATTCGTCGTAGCCGTGCTGGGTTGTCTGATCCAAACCGCCCAATTGGTTCTTTCCTATTCTTAGGGCCAACCGGGGTAGGTAAAACAGAGCTGTGTAAAGCGTTAGCAAACTTCTTATTCGACAGCGATGACGCAATGGTGCGTATCGACATGTCTGAGTTTATGGAAAAACACTCCGTGTCACGTTTAGTGGGGGCGCCTCCAGGATATGTCGGTTATGAAGAAGGTGGTTACCTAACTGAAGCTGTACGCCGTCGTCCTTATTCAGTCATCTTGTTAGATGAAGTGGAAAAAGCGCATCCGGATGTATTCAACATCTTGCTGCAGGTATTAGATGATGGACGACTGACAGATGGGCAAGGCAGAACGGTCGATTTCCGTAATACTGTGGTGATTATGACCTCAAACCTTGGCTCTGATTTGATTCAGGATCGTTTCGGTCAACTCGATTATGGTGAAATGAAAGAGTTGGTGATGAGCGTGGTGTCACACCACTTCCGCCCTGAGTTTATTAACCGTATAGATGAAACCGTTGTGTTCCATCCATTAGATCAGAAAAACATCAAGGCGATTGCGCGGATTCAGTTGGAGCGTCTGTACCAACGTCTCGAAGAGAAAGGCTACAGCGTAACCATCACCGATGCGGCATTGGAACAGCTTTCAAAAGCGGGCTTCGACCCGGTCTATGGGGCTCGTCCATTGAAACGCGCTATCCAGCAGGAAATCGAAAACCCGCTGGCCCAGCAAATTTTGTCTGGAAAACTGATTCCGGGCAAAGACATCACGCTAGATGTTGCTGATGAACAAATCGTTGCCAAGCAATAATAGGTAATAGAAGCGTTCTAAAGGCTCTGATAGCGATATAGAAAGAAAGATAAAAAGGCAGCCAATTGGCTGCCTTTTTTATGCTTGATGAATATAAAAGCAGGTAATGAATGAAATTCATCCATTAATTGAATTTTTGATTAAAACTTGCGCGGTTGAAAAGTTTTTTTAAATTAGGGGTTGTCAGCCGTTCAGAAGTCCCTATAATGCGCCACCACTGACCGGGAACAACGAAGCAAACGTCGCTCGGTGAGGAAGAGAAAAGCATCGCAGTAATGCGAATTTCTGAAAAGAAAAAAGCTTGACTCTTCAGGAGGAAAGCGTAATATGCACCTCCCGAGTTGCTGGAACGAATGTTCGCA